>Ga0307509_10000002_pt1 | contig 607551 bp, 506 predicted proteins | sample 10_EM_MG_FD_202245 | JGI IMG/M metagenome (GOLD analysis project Ga0307509, IMG submission 202245) | Populus trichocarpa ectomycorrhiza microbial communities from riparian zone in the Pacific Northwest, United States - 10_EM | ecosystem: Host-associated > Plants > Roots > Unclassified... | reverse complement strand
GACTGTCGCGCGAGGTCGGGGACCTGAAGATGTTCAACATTGCCGACCGGATCGAGTCGGTGATGAAGACCACCAAGAAGATGTTCCCCAACCTCGATTGGTTTTCCGCCGTCTCTTATCACCTGATGGGTGTGCCCACGGCGATGTTCACGCCGTTGTTTGTCATCGCACGCACCACCGGTTGGTCGGCGCATGTGATGGAACAGCGCGCCGACGGCAAGATCATCCGCCCGGCTGCCAACTACGTGGGGCCGGAGAATCTCAAATTTGTGCCTTTAGACCAGAGAGCTTAAATGTCCACACACGATATCAAATCTGCCCAGCGTCCTGACCCGGACGCGGCGCTCGTCGCGATTGCCGACTACGCCAAGAACTTCGCGATCACGAGCACGCAGGCATATGAGACAGCCCGCTATTGCTTGATGGACACGCTCGCCTGCGGGTTTCAGGCGCTGAAGTATCCTGCATGCACGAAGCTCATGGGCCCCGTCGTCCCAGGCGCTGTGATGCCGGGTGGTGCCCGTGTACCGGGAACCTCGTATGAGTTGGACCCCGTGCAAGCGGCCTTCAACATCGGGGCGATGATCCGCTGGTTGGACTTCAACGACACCTGGCTTGCCGCTGAGTGGGGCCACCCGTCGGACAATCTGGGCGGTATCCTTGCGGTAGCGGACTATCTCGCGCGCAAGGCTGTCATGGAGGGCAAGAAGCCACCTATCGTACGCGACGTCCTGACGGGGATGATCAAGGCGCACGAGATTCAGGGCGTGTTGGCGTTGGAGAACAGCTTCAACCGCGTCGGATTGGATCACGTGATCCTGGTGCGTGTCGCCTCGACGGCGGTCGTGACAGCTATGCTCGGCGGCACGCGCGAGCAGATCATCAATGCCGTGTCCAACGCTTGGATCGACGGCGGCGCACTGCGCACTTACCGACACGCTCCCAATACGGGATCGCGCAAGAGCTGGGCCGCGGGTGATGCCACTAGCCGCGCTGTGCGTCACGCCTTCATCTCCCTGACTGGAGAGATGGGTTATCCGTCTGCGTTGAGTGCCAAGACCTGGGGATTCTACGACGTGCTCTTCAAGAGCAAGGCATTCTCGCTGCCGCAGCCGTTCGGCAGCTACGTGATGGAGAACGTACTGTTCAAGATCTCTTTCCCTGCTGAGTTCCATTCGCAAACGGCGGTGGAAGCAGCAATGACACTTCACCCTCAGGTGAAGGACCGAATCGATCAGATCGATCGGATCGTGATTGAAACGCAGGAGCCTGGCGTTCGAATCATCGATAAAACGGGTCCGTTGGCAAACCCCGCCGATCGTGACCACTGCATCCAATACATGGTCGCCGTACCGCTCATCTTTGGGCGATTGACTGCTGCGGACTACGAGGACACGGTTGCCAGCGACCCGCGCATCGACGCGATGCGCTCCAAAATGCAGGTGCGGGAGAACACCACGTTCACGCAGGAATACTACGCTTCCGACAAGCGTTACATCGGTAACGCCGTACAGGTGTTCTTCAAGGACGGCACTTCCACCGCGCGCGTAGCGGTGGACTTCCCAATCGGGCATCGCAAGCGTCGCGAGGAAGGAATGCCCGTGTTGGTCAAGAAGTTCGAGTCCTCGGTCGATGCCTACTTCTCACCGAAACAGGCCGAGCGGGTCAAGGTGTTGTTTGCCAACCCGGACCTGGATGAGCTGCCGGTCAACGAGTTGGTGGCGGCCATGGTGACCAACGGGGTGGCGTAATTTTCTGACCAGAGGGTGACACCCGCCACAGGCAATTGGTGCCGTGGCGGGACACATTGTCACAGCCCACTGCGAGTGGCATGCTCACGCGACACCAAGTTGAGTGAGCGAGCGCTTGGCCATCGAGCAATCCGAGCCTTTGGTCTGCTCGTCGCAAACCGAAGACAGCGAACACCAGCAACAGCTTTTCACGTTGTTGTATGAGGAACTTCGCCGTCTCGCGCAGCGCAGATTGCGGAACATGGGCCCCTCCCTCACCCTCGGCGCAACCACCCTGCTGCACGAGGTTTATCTCGACATGCAGCACAGGCAGGGCACTCACTTCCCGGATCGAGCGCATTTCTTCGCGTACGCAGGCCGCGCAATGCGTGGGGTCATCATCGACTACGCGCGGAGTGGACAGACACTGAAGCGAGGTGGCGCTTTCGAGATCACCTCGCTCCCTCCGGATGTCCCGGACAAGTCGGTCGACGTCGTGGAATTGCAGGCGTTGAGCGACGCCATCGAGCGCCTGGCCGTAGTGGAGCCGCGACTCGCACAGGTGGTTGACCTCAAATATTTCAGCGGCTTTTCGCCCGGCGATATCGCGACAATGTGGGGAGTCTCGGAGCGCACGGTGCATCGGGACTGGGAGAAGGCTCGTCTCTTTCTGCGCCAGTGCCTGGATGAATAGCTGAATAGCGTGACTGTCAGGCGTTCGCTCGAAGATCTCTGGCGCGAGGTCAGCCCTTATCTCGACGAAGTGCTGGATCTCAAACCCGAAGCGCGCCAAGCCTGGCTCGACGCATTGGAAATGCGTGAGCCTGAGTTGGCACGGCATGTTCATGCTTACCTCGAGAAGCTCGAACAGAATGAGAGCGACAATTTCCTCGGCGTTCCCGTCGCATCCGCATTGAGTGTTGCCACGCTCGCAGGCCAGCGCTTCGGCTCCTATACACTCGATCAACTAATCGGTCAGGGTGGCATGGGCACTGTTTGGCTCGCGCACCGCAGCGACGGAAGGTTCGAAGGACAGGCGGCCGTGAAACTGTTGCACCCGGCGCTCGTCGGGCACCCGTCAGAGCAACGATTTGCACGCGAAGGCAATGTACTTGCGAGCCTGCGCCATCCAAACATCGCGCAGCTTTTCGACGCGGGTGTCGTCGCGGGAAACCAACCGTATCTCGTCTTGGAGTACGTGCGCGGAGAGCGTATCGACCTCTATTGTGAGAGGCGCAATCTCGACATCGCTCAGCGTATTACTCTGTTTCTCGATGTTCTCGCGGCCGTCGCGCACGCCCACCGCAATCTGATTGTCCACCGTGACCTCAAGCCACCCAACATCCTCGTAACCGAGCACGGCACCGTAAAGCTGCTCGACTTTGGCATCGCGGCGCTGCTGTCGCCGCAGACCAATGGCGCCGCCCACGAGCTCACGCACCACATTGCGCCTGGCCTTACACCGGGTTACGCGGCGCCGGAGCAATTGCTCGGCGAGACCATCACGACCGGGACCGATGTCTACTCGCTCGGAGTAGTTCTGTTCTTGCTGCTCACCGGCACCCATCCCGCCTCCCCCGAGGGCAAGACGACGGATGAGCTGCGACGGCTGACGCTCGAAGCGGACGCACCGCGTCCATCCGAGCGGGCTGGGAGTGCCAAAGTCAGACGCTCTCTGCGCGGCGACCTCGACAATATCGTCGCAATGGCGCTGCGCAAGTCTCCTGCTGATCGATATAGCACGGTGGAGCTTTTTTCCCAGGATTTGCGCCGCTATCTGCTGCTCGAACCGGTATCGGCGCGCCCGAGCTCATGGGGCTATCTCTTCGCCCGGTTCGTGCGCCGTCATCGCGCCAGCGTCGCGGTGGCAACGGCCGTTGCCGCCGTGTTGATCGGCGCCGTGGTCGTGACGACTGCGCAGATGGTGGAGGCCCGACGACAACGCGACGAAGCCCGCTACCAGTCGCGCCGCGCAGAGGCCTCGAAGGATTTTCTGAAGATGCTGACCGTGTCCAATCTCACTCGTACCGGCCCCGCGCTGAACTTTCACGAACGCCTGGAGTTTGGCGTTGAGCTGCTCAAAACGCAGTATCGGGACGATCCGAAGTTTGCCGGCCGGATGCTGGTGGAGCTGGGCAACGGCTATCGGGATAACCAGGAGACGCGCCCGGCGAACGAGCTTTACCAGAAAGCGTATGACATCGGGAAGAAGTCCAACGATGTGGAGCTGATGACCTACGCGCAATGTAATCGCATCAGTGCTGAGGCGATTGCCGACATCCGCGATGGCGTTATGGAAAGAATTGCCAATGCGCAAGAGTTGCTTCGCCGGATCAACAATCCGGAAGCGGACCTGCAAGCGCGTTGCCTCATGGGCCAGGCCGCATTCGAGCGACGACTCGGGCACAGTGAATTGAGCGAGGAGATTCTGCGGCGAGCACTCCACATCCTGGAGACCGACGACGGTACGAGTCGTGACATCTATCTCGATGCCCTCGGTCAGTTGGGCGAGATTCATCTGGCTCGCAATCAACCGCTTGAGTATCTGCGAATATCACAACGCATCGGCGCGATCATGGAGCGCAACGGTCGCGGCCGCACGGTCGAGGCAATGGTTGCGCACCAGAACGTGGCGGTGGCGTTGAATGCCATGGGCGAGAGCCGTGCCGCGCTGGCGGAGCGGGAGATCATCAGGCAGCGCGTCTCCGAGATCGAAAGTCCCGGATCGGAGCCGGTGCTGTACGCCGTCAACTACGCGTCGGTTCTCCAGCGCATGGGACGGCCGATCGACGCGCTGCATGCGCTCGAGGGAACGCTCGAACGGGCACGAGGTACGGGGAATCCACTCGTGCTCACGCAAACATTGCTCGTGTCGGGTTTGACATTCATTGCGCTGGAAAGGTGGACTGATGCGGAGATCCCGCTTCAGGAAGCTGTTGCACTCGCGAGCCGCGGCATTGGCAACCAGAATATGGGCGCCCAGGCTGAATCGGCCCTGGCGCTGCTGGCCCTGGGACGCGGTGACATGAAGTCGGCGCATTATCACTCAGAGCATGCGTTGACGCTCGGCGGCTACGGCATAGCGCGGCGCGAGCGCGGCCTTGCGAAGGTGTTGATGATCGCCTCACGGGTCGCGCTGGCTGAACATGAGATACCGAACGCTGAGCGCTTCGCGCGGGACGCGCTTTCGATTGGCGAGCCCGTCGCTCGAGGCCCATACACGAGCGCTGATGTCGGCGAAGCCCTTCTGCGTCTCGCGCAGGCCCGCAAGGTGTCTGACGCTGCCGATATACGCGCACTGCTCGAGCGCGCCGTGAAATCCCTGACGAACGGTCTGGCATCCGATCACCCGCTTACCGCCGAGGCGCGCGCACTGCTGTCAAAAATGTAGGGATACGGCTGTCACCTTTTTCTGCGGTTCTCGATCTCCCCTCTAAGCAGGACGAGAACCGAGTTATGGACCCGATTTCGATCAATAAACGCATTTTGTGTGTGGCGGCGAGTCTCGCGCTCAGTGCGTGCGGCGGCGGTGGGGGTGACGGTAACGGCGGCGGTGGTGGTGGTGGAGGGGGCGGTGGAGGTGGCGGCGGCGGCACGCCGGGGCAGCTGCGCTTTTCCAGCCCGACGTTGACGGTCGGTGAAGCAAGCGGCACGGCAACCCTCATGGTCGAACGTGTCACAGGCACAAGTGGCGCAATCAGCGTTGTTGTGGCGTCAGCAGATGGCACTGCGACAGCAGGTCAGGACTATACAGCTCTGAACACCACGGTTAATTTCGCCGACGGAGACTCCACACCCAAGCCCGTAACGCTTTCCATAACCAACGACACCACTGGTGAAGCGAACGAGACGGTAGTGCTCGCACTGTCGAATCCTACTGGCGGGGCAACTCTTCTCAGCCCTGCGGAGACTACCGCTACCGTCACAATTACTGACGATGACCAGCCCACCGGCGCCAGTCTGGTCACGGCGCCGGAAGTGAAACGGCTGGCGTTCTCCTGGCTTAGCGTAGCTCACGCCACGTCATACAAGCTCCTGCAACGGACGAGCCCGACGGCTGACTTCGTGCAGTTGGGCGCTGATCTGCCGCAGACCGCTACCTCGACGAGAATCGACATTCCTGTGCACCTGTACGCGTGGGATGGCGTCGTGCCTCAGTACCGGCTCGATTCCTGCAATCCAGGCGGCTGTGCGCCCTCCAACATAGTCGCGCCCGTCCGCGTGGCCTCGGCGCTTGCGACGGCCTACGTCAAGGCATCTGATACGAGCATCGGTGCGCGCTTCGGCAGTTCCGTTGCCGTGAGCGGCAATGGTAAGACGGTCGCCATTGGAGCACCGTTTGCGAATGGGGAAGCTGGCAGCGTCTATATCTACACGGCGCCAGTAACTGGCCCGGTGCTCGCGCCACAGCCCGCGAAGATCTCGGCGCCATCCGCTCAAGCCATGCGCTTTGGATTTTCGGTGGCATTGAGCGACGACGGCAATACACTCGCCGTCGGCGCGCCGTTCGACAGCCATAGTCAGAGTGGTGTCGGCACGTATCCAGCGGCCCCGGATACCAACGCACCTCATTCCGGCGGCGTGTTCATTTATTCACGGGTCGGCGGTGTATGGTCCGTGACACCGATCTACATCAAGGCAGTTGATGTCGACGCGGGCGACGAGTTCGGGAGCGCGGTAGCGTTGAGGGACACCCTCCTCGTGGTCGGCGCGCCACGGCAAGATAGTCCGACCACTGGCATCGACGTGACCAACTCGGCGGTGGATTCCGGCGCCGCTTACGCGTTCTATGCGAGCGCCGGCAGCTGGGCCCAGACGCCCGGCATCCTCAAGGCGTCGAATATCGGCAATGGTGATCTCTTCGGGAGCTCAGTTGCCGTAAGCGGCGGCCAAGGCACAGTGATCATCGTCGGAGCACCGCATGAGGATGGCGATGGCACGGGAATGGATCCCGTGGACACGGATACCAAGCCTGATTCAGGCGCGGCCTATCGCTTCCTGAAAGTGGGTGGTGCCGCGAACACGGTTCCGAGCTGGAATCCGCCGCAGCGTTTCAAGGCAACGAATAGCGGCGCGGGCGATCTGTACGGCACTGCAGTCGCTGTGAGCACGAATAGCGAAGTATTCGCGGTTGGCGCACCGAACGAGGACGGTTCCCTCGCCGGAACCCCAGACGACGCGGGAAACGATGTGGGTGCGGTGTATGCCTATACCGCGGCCCAAGGCGGCGGAATCACGGACATCGCTTACCTGAAGGCAACTTATCGTTACAGCGGCGCGCACTATGGCTCCGCAGTTGCTCTCAATGGCGACGGATCGATTCTCGCGGCGGGATCACCGGACGAGTCCGCGAACGAAATAGGCGTCGATGGCAGCGCAACTGCCCCTCTTACGGCGGCGAGCGCTGGTGCGGTGGATGTGCTCGTGCGCCAGACCGGCGCGCGTTGGTCATCGCAAGGAACTACTTCGCCGGTTGGGCACTACGTCAAGGCAATCAACACGGGCGCTGGGGATCTGTTCGGCATCGCCGTCGGCCTGAGTGACGACGGCAAGGCGTTGCTGGTCGGCGCAACCGGAGAAGATGGCAACGGCACGAACATCAGCGGCAACAACAATCCCGCCAATGACACCGTTGCCGATTCCGGTGCAGCCTACCTGTTCTGACGCGCGTACGGGTTACGTGGGCCGCGGGCCGGGCGCCCGTCAAGCGGCGCGCAACAAAACTCTTCCCGATTTTCGGATACCGAAATAAACTACGGGAATGGCACAACCAAAAAATGCCTCGCCCCGGCGCGAAGCCATGGGCGGGCTCAGCAAGGGTCTCGCGGTCATTCGAGCGTTTACGCGCGATCACGCCGCGTTGAGCTTGAGTGAAGTCGCGCGCAGCGCGGCGATACCGCCGGCAACGGCGCGGCGCTGTCTGCTCACGCTCGAAGAGCTGGGTTATGTGACACGCAACGGACGCAACTTCGTGCTGCGTCCGAAGGTGCTGGAGTTGGGAGCGGCTTATCTCGAATCCATGAACATCGAGCATCTCACCAAGACGCACCTCGAGGAGCTCGCCCGGAGCACGGCGGACTCCGCGGCGTTGTGTGTTCTGGACGGAACCGAGATCGTGTATGTCGCGCGCACCTCGGTACGCACTCTCCTGCGGCTCGAGGCGCATGTTGGAAGCAGATTTCCCGCGCATGCAACCTCAATGGGACGGGTCCTGCTCGCGGGACTGACCGCCGAGCACCTGGACCGCTACTTCGGGAAGGCTGAGTTGACCGCGTTGACCGATCGTACTGTGACCAATCCGACACGCCTGCGGCAGTTGATCGACGATTGCCGGCGAAGCGGCTATTCGGCCGTGGAAGACGAGCTCGCCTATGGAGTGGTGGCGCTCGCGGTGCCTGTGTTCGATCAACACGGTCGGGTGGTTGCCTCGCTGAACAGCTCGAGTCACTCGAAAAAGATCACGAAGACCAAGCTCGTGCGCGAGCGCCTCGCCATGTTGCAGACCGTCAGCCGGCAGATTTCGGCTGACCTCGCCAAGCTGCCCGGCTTGTCTCTCAGCGCGGTCATCTGATGACTCAGGACCGGTACCTCCAAGTCAGCGGAGCACGCCTGCGGTATAGGGATGATGGGGAGGGTCACGCCGTGGTGCTGATCCACGGCTGGACATTGAATCTGGAGATGTGGGACCCGCAGGTTTCCGCACTGGCTGGCAGCTATCGCGTCGTTCGATTCGACCGTCGTGGATGTGGATTGTCCTCGGGGGTTCCTGGGGTCGAGTCAGACGCCGAAGACGTACTGGCGCTTTGCCGACACCTGGGGATCACGCGCAGTGCATTCGTTGGTATGTCACGAGGCGCACGGGTGTTGGAGCGATTGACCGCGGTGGCACCTGAGTTGATCTCTTGTCTGGTCTTTGATGGCGCACCTGAGATGCGACCGGACGGGATGCAGACCAGCAATGACATTCCGATTGCTGAATATGCTGCGATTGTGCGCACCCAAGGGGTGGAGGCCTTTCGGCAGCGGTGGGCTGCACATCCGTTGACTCGACTCGTCACCACGGATCCGCAGATGCACGAGCTGTTGAGCCGCATGCTGGCGAGGTATCAGGGGAATGACTTGCGGGATGTGGGAGGTGGGACGCGCGGCGGGGCGGATGGCGCGGCGGGTGCGGCGGGTGCGGCGGGTGCGGTGGGCGCGGCGGGCGCGGCGGGCGCGGCGGCCAGCACGGGTGCCGCGGCGGCGCGGACGCAAGCATCCGCGCAACTAGCGGCGGCCAGCACGGCTGCATCGGCACCCCGGCCCGTTCCCGTACTCATCCTCAACGGCGCGCTCGATCTCGACACCCGTCGTCGGGCCGGCGCCGCCCTGATGCTGCGGATCCCGACCGCTGAGCACGCAATCGTCCCCCACGCGGCGCACCTTCCGAACTTAGATAATTCAGTCGCTTATAACGAAATACTACTGCGATTTCTCGCACATGCCGCAGCGGTCTGACGCCGCCCCGACACCCGCCGGACACTCTGCTGACAACCCTAAGTGGACCCACGATTTCTGCGGTGAATGGTCGCTGCGCCCCTCCCCTGGTGATCGCAACATGCGTGGACGGATCACGAGGGAAACAACATGGTTCCGCTGGGAGTACGGATCTACGGGCTCGGCGCTGTGGCGCTCGGATTGGTCGGCATCGCCTGGGGCGATTTCGCGCTCCAATGGCAGCCGGTGGCGGCGAGCTTCCCGGGACGGACCCCGCTCGCGTATCTCTTCGCCACACTGTTGCTCCTCGCGGGTTTGCTCGTAGCGGGTGCCGCCGTGAAATGGCGGCCCAACAGCGCGTTTTTCGGCGCCCAGGCGTTGCTTGTTCTTTACGCAGTGGCAGTCGTGCTCATGCATGGACCGCAAATAATCCAACACCCCAGCGCCTTCCCCGTCTGGAACGGCGTTGCTGAGCAACTCACGCTCGTTACAGGTGGGCTCGCGGCTTACGCGCTTCTCGCCACGATTTCCGGGGCCCGCCGCGCGCAGCTCGTTCAGGTGGCCACGCTGACATTGGGCGTTTGCCTACTGACGTTCGGCACCGCCCATTTCCTCTATCTGGACTTTACCGCTTCCATGGTTCCGGCCTGGCTACCAGGCGGCCAGAAATTCTGGGCCGCATTCACCGGTGTCGCGCACATAGCAGCCGGCATAGCCCTGCTCTCAGGCTTTCAAGCCCGCCTGGCCGCCATCCTGTTGACGGCAATGTTCGCCACCTTCAGCGCGCTAGTGCACCTACCGCTTCTGCTCGCGGATACCCACAGCCACGTGAACTGGGTAATGAATGCCGTCAACCTGGCACTGACCGGCGCCGCCTGGACGGTCGCCGGCGCACTGCCTCAAACCAACACCCACCCCGGTAAGACTACCGAGGCGGGTGTCGTACAAGCTCCGTAGCCCGGCCGATCGGCCGGGGTCGGCCGGCACGGCGCGATCAGCCGCTCAACGGACCGGCTGGTTCTCGCAGGTCACGCTCGTGTTCCAATCCGCAAAGGCGCCCTGGGGATTTTCCTCAAACGCCCAAACGTGCAACTCGTAAAACGCCTTCAGGCCATAACGATTCGGGGCGCCCACGAGATTCATCAGGTTGCCGTCCAGAGAAGGCGGCGGACCATCCGGGTGACGATAGGCCCAATCCGCGGCGTCCTGAATGAATTCCACACCGACCAGTACGAACCGACCATCCGGTTGCGGCTCGTAAATCAGAGCCTCAGGGTAGCGTGCATCGACAATGCCGTCGGCCGTCCGGGTGGTGTTCACAACGTGAATGCCCATCGCGCCGGTCTCTGGACCGCTGACGCAAGGGGTGCCGACAACCCAGCCCTTCTCCGTGCCATGGAGCGCCACGTTGATGTTCTTGTACTTCTTGGCGTGGTCGTAAACCTTCTGCACCAGCGGCGAAATCGACACAGGCGAAATGGACGCACTGGCGTGGAGCTGACTGTGGTCCATGACAGCGGCCATGTCGTCCGCGGGTCCCGCGGCCAGCGCGGCGATCGGCAGCACAGTGGAGGCCAATGCTCCGAGGAGCCCCCGCGAAACCATGCCCCGCACCGCGCGGCGGATGGGGCTCGTGAATGAAGCGTTCATGTTCATTTCCCTCGCTAAAAATTGAGTTACTTGTAGAAATAAGGATCGAGAATGCGAACCTCGGTGATGCGCTCGACCGGCAGCTTGTTGCGGCTGGCCGTGCGCCGGATCGCCTCGGGTGACGGGCCGTCGTAAATACAAAATGTCTTTTTCTTATCGGCGCTGACGAACGAGACGACCCACGTGACCCCGTCCGCAGCGTTACTCTCGACGACAGCCAGGCACGCCCTGGCGCCGTTCTCGTCCACTGGAATATGGAGTCCGTCTGGAAACTCTCTCTCAACTACATATCGCGGCATCTAGACGTTCCCGTGGTTGGGCTGTCAGGCTGTTACGAGACACGATACGGTCACGTTGCCGGTCGCAAATCGGGAGAACTACCCAAATTAGGAGGCGTACCTCCCCAGGTTGCGCTACCCCTTCTTGAGCTACGCGGCTTAGCGGATACTTCGCGCCCCATGCAATTGCTCGAACGCCAGGCCCAGCTAGAAGAATTAACGAGGTATCTGCACGACGCCGGCTCGCGCGCGGGCAGGATTGCATTCGTGGGCGGGGAAGCAGGCGGGGGAAAGAGCGCGCTGGTCGAGCAATTTACGCAGCAAGTAGGCGGTACTGCGCGCGTGCTCTGGGGCCATTCCGACGCACTGCAGACGTCACGGGTGCTGGGCCCGGTCAACGAGGTTGCCGCGGGGCTATCTCAACTTCCAGGCAACCCCATTGAGCGAGACTCGTCGCGTGAGCAACTATTCGCAACCCTGTTCGAGCGATTCTCGCCGCCCAATCCTCTGACACTCGTCGTCCTGGAGGACCTGCATTGGGCCGACGAGGCCACTCTCGATTTCGTGCGATTCATCGGCCGACGCATTCAGCGGACCCGGTGCCTGATCGTTGCAACTTACCGGGATGACGAGTTGACCACCTCACATCTGCTGCGCGGAGTGCTTGGTGAGCTCACCGGTCAGCACACGCCACGTATCCGCGTCCCTGCGCTGTCACTAAAGGCAATACAGGAGTTGGCGCGAGGAACGCAACGCGATCCACAAACTGTATTTCAGGTTACGGGAGGGAATCCGTTCTTCGTGCGCGAGCTGCTAGCCGCGCCAACGGAAACGGTGCCCGAAACCGTTCGCGACGCCGTGTTGTCGCGGCTGATGCAATGTTCTGCCGCTGCACGCGAAGTAGCAGAGCTGGTGTCGCTGTTACCTGGTCGCACTGAGTTGTGGCTCGTCCGGGCGTTGCTGGGCGAAGTCGGCGCGGCGGCGGACGAAGCGGCGGAACGCGGACTGTTGAAATATCACGAAGGGACTTTGGCGTTCCGTCATGAGTTGGGCCGGCTCGCCGTCGAGAGCACTATTCCTCGCGGACGTGCCCGCGAGCTGCATCAGAACATTCTGCGCAGTCTCATTGAGCACAAAGCTGATCTGTCACAGATTGTCCATCACGCCATTCACGCGGCCGATGTGAAGGCACTGCTCGAGTACACGCCGCGCGCCGCTCAACAGGCTGCTGTGGCGGGCGCTCACCGGGAAGCCGCCGCCCATCTCGCCACTGCCCTCGATCACGGCGATCAGTTGGGCGCGCAGGAGCGAGCCAAGCTCCTCGAGCTGCACGCGATCGAATGCGATCTCATCAACCAGGTGGCGGCCTCGCTCGCTTCGGCGACCAAGGCGTTGTCCATCTGGCGTGAGCGGGCTGACATCACCGCACAAGCGCGCATGTTGTTGATGATCGGCATGCAACAATGGAAGTCGGGCAAGAAAGCCCAGGCACACCAGCCCGTTGCCGAAGCCATTGCGCTGCTGGAAACATTACCGCCCTCGCGCGAGCTCGCGATGGCGTATAGCGCTCGCTCGCAGCGCGCCATGACAGACAATCAAACCCAGGAAGCGCTGGATTTCGGGCAGCGCGCGCTGGAGCTCGCCGCACAATTCGGGGACAACAGTGTGCGCGCGCACGCGCTGAACAACCTGGGCTCAACCATGGTCCGGGCGGATCCGGAAGCGGGAATTGCGAAGCTGCAGGAGAGTCTTGCAGTGTCGCTCCAGCACAACCTGCAGGTGCATGCGGGCCGCGCCTACGCCAACCTGGTCAGCAATTCGGTGTGCCAACACCTGCCGGCATTGGCGGCGCGTTATGTTCCGGAAGGCATTGAATATTGCGAAGTGCATGAAATTCACGATTGCCTCTCTTACATCCGCGCGTATGCCGCGCACTTCGAGCTCGACACTGGTCAGTGGAGCAAGGCGGCGAACCTGGCCGAGCAGCTCATAGAGCATCAGACATTAGCCATCGCACAACGAATTCCTGCGCTAGTCGCACTGGCGCTGGTGCGCGCACGGCGCGGCGATCCCGGCGTCGACCCGTTGTTGGATGAGGCGATGCGCCTTGCCATGCCGACGGGAGAGTTGCAACGGATCGGTCGTGTTGCTTCAGCCGCTGCTGAAGTTGCCTGGTATCGGGGCGATATGCAAAGCGTAGCCGCACATGTCGCGACCGGACTCAAGGCAGCTGCGGGTCGCCAGTCGCCGTGGATAACGGGCGAGCTGGCCTTTTGGGGACGGCGGGCAAACCCGGCGCTGGCGATCGGCGGGGACGACCCGGGGTCGGGCGCCGCGGCCGACACGCCTGCTACCGACATCGCCGCCCCCTACAAACTCATGATCCAGGGCCGCTGGCCGCAAGCCGCCGCTCTCTGGAAACAGATGGGCATGCCGTACGAACAAGCGCTTGCGCTAGCCGAAGGCCCGGAAGATTCGCTGCGCGAATCCCTGGAAATCATTGAACGCCTCGGCGCCGGCCCGCTGGGAGCAATCGTCCGCCAGCGACTGCGCGAACGCGGAGTCCGCGGCATACCCCGCGGACCGCGCACGTCGACTCGCGGAAATCCGGCGGGACTGACTGCGCGCGAAGTACAAGTTCTTACCCTGCTCGTCCGAGGGCATACCAACAGCGAGTTGGCGCATCGACTGCACGTATCGGCCAGGACTGTGGACCATCACGTCTCTTCCATCCTGGAGAAACTTGAAGTCCGCTCGCGGACCGAGGCCGTGGCGGCCGCCTTCGGACTGGGGATCATCAAGCCTGCGGATGACTAGCCATCGGAAGACCAGCTATTGGACGACTAGCTATCGCGCGACCGACCCGGGTCCAGCGAACCGGGATCCAGCGAGTTGAGTTGCTGGCGATAGGCCTCCAATTCCGCCCAGCGGGGCGTCTGTCCATACTCGCGCTGTTGTTCGTCACTAACGCGGCGAGACACCGCGCGCAGCAGTGTTGAAAAGCTACCGGGGTCGAAATTCTGCCGCGCGAACTGGATGGGGTTGCCGGCCAGTGACCGGCGCAGGCACAGTTTTCTCACCAGGTTGACGGCGAATGGCGCGCAGGCCAGCGCATCGAAAGCCAGCGCCAGAAACGCCTTGCCGGACACGCACAGCGCGCGGCGGCGAGCGTAGACAATCGCCAGCGCCACGAGAATCACTCCGTAGAAGGCGGCCATGAGCACCAACAGCTCGACTCCGGTGCCAAACATGGCCAGCTCCACCGGCAGAGCCGCGAGAATGACCAACAGCAGCGCGACCAGAAACTGCAGCGGCTTGAGCGCCGCCAGGAAACTCGCAAGCGCCGCGCTGGCCTCCTGCTCCTGGCGCGTGTCGGTCTCCAACCATCGCACCCGGAAGTGCGGTGTGGCGGGCGCCAGTGGATTGGAAAAATACACCCGGCGCCCGGCCAGCAGCAGGGCGGAGCTTGCCGCGTAACTCCACCGCCCCGCCCGCCGCACGAACATCAGCTCATTCGAGTACAACAGCAGCGTCGCATCAAACAGGTAGAGGCCGATTGCTCCCAGGGGCAGCAATACCTCAAACGGGGGCATCAGGCCTCTTTCTTGGCGAACAGCTTGCGCAACCAGGCGAGGCTCGCGACCACGGCCGCTACAATGAATTTCCAGGCCACCGCCAGAAAGCCGGCAAGCACTGAGAACAGGCCCTTCTTCGCGGCGACCGCGGCCACGCCGCCCACAATCAACGCGGCCAGACCATACTTGGCGACCTTGTCGCCGCTGCGCCAGTCGGCGTAGGTCTCTCCGGGATTGAATGCGTAACCGGTGAGGACCGTATCGAGGCTACCTTCCGCATTGCTGAGGTTGGCCGGGTCGGTCACCATGATGACTGACGTATAGCCGCGCCTGCCCAGGATCTTGGTTGAGAAGTTGACGGCGCGACCGTCCTGCGATTCGAGGATGGTGGCCCACTCCAACCGCTTGGTCGTCGTGTTGTAAACGGGCGGCGTGGCCCAGTCCGCGACGTGCAACTCACCCCATCCGCGACTACGGCGCTGCTCGTTCGCTTTTTCGGTATTTTCCTTCAGCGTCTTCAGCAACGCTGACGCATCGATCTTCTCGTCGTCCTTGACATACCCTTCGTCGGCGAACTCGAGGTACGCCATCCACTGCAGACTGCGCGGAGCGACCATCACTTCGTGGCCGTTACCCAGATTGTGCTGCAGCTCCAGGAACTTGGACGTGTTGGCGGCATCCAGGTACACAAACTGATCCGGAATGGTCAGTTTCGCGTTGCCGTCGGCCGTAACCGTGGTCGGTCCCTTGACCCAATCCAGGGCACGCATCTTCTCCATGAACGCCTTCTGCTCCGGCGTTTGCGGTTCGGAGGGAGCCTCCTGAGCCTGTATGGCGGTCCAGCCCAGCGCGGCCGACGCGGCCAGCGCGGCCAGCGCCACGAGAGCGAACAGCGAGCGCATCCGACTATCCCAACGCATAGAGGAACTCCACGAACGAGGCAACGGCGCCGTCCAGACCCTGCACTTTCGGATTGCTGGATTCAATGAGGTAGTACTCATCTGGCGCATGCGCACCGGTGCCATGGCCCAGCCCGAAGTGGCCGGCCGGCAGGCTCAGGGGCGGCTCCGTGAACACATAGCCCGGCCACGAGCCCGGGGAACGCGGCCACAGCTGCGGATCCAGCCCGAGCTTGCGATACAGAGCCAGTTGGGTCTTGATGAGCTTGCTGTCCGGATCGGTCTGGGTGGGGTTGTAGCCCCCGCTCATGTTGACCTCGATGTCCTCGAAGCCATGCCTGGCCAGATGCGCCTTCAACTTGGCGAGTGTGTCGGCCGCGGTCATGTCCGGCACCAGGCGCATGTCGATCTTGGCGACCGCCTTGTGTGGCAGGACCGTCTTGCCGCCCGGCCCGGTATAGCCCGCCACCAGCCCTTCGATGTTGATCGTGGGCCGGGACGCCAGCAGCAGCAACGAATCCACCCAATTCTTATCGTGCACCCAGCGCTGTACACCGAACGCCTGCTTCATCGTGGCTTCGGAGGTCTTCGCCGCGTGGTTCCTGACCATCTGCTCCTGAGCCGCCGTCAACGGCTTTACCTTTTCGAACAAGCCGTCGATGGCCGGCGTATGACCATCCTTTTCCACCAGGGTGTTCAACGCCTGCACGAGGTGCCAGGTGGGCGAATCCAACTGTGCTTCGAGGCTCGAATGCACGTCGTGCGAGGGGCCGCGCCCCCATTTCTCACCGCTCGAGATCAGCTCCAGCTCGATGACACCCTTGGCGCCCAGCGACACCTGGACGCCACCGTCGCGATCCTGGCCGGCTTCGGGCATGAACACCCCGACGCACTTCTTCAGCTCCGGCAGCACATCCGGGTGCATGACCACATCGCGAAAGTGCGGCGAGCCAATCTCCTCCTCTCCCTCGCACACCAACACCAGGTTCACCGGCAGTTTCTTGCCCGCGGCCTTGAAAGCCAGCAACGCGCTCAGAAAGGAATTCTCGGGCCCTTTCTGGTTCACGGCACCGCGGCCCATGCACACCGTGCCGAGCCCTTCCTTGGTGACCAGGCGGGCCTCCAGGGGCGGCGAGCTCCACTCTTCCGGTACAAACTGCTTCACGTCGTACATGAAGTAGACCGCGAAAGTGGCGCGCGCACCCGCATCGATCTTGCCGAACACACCCGGCTTGCCGGCGGTCGGAATGAGCTTCAGGTCGGTGAATCCCGCCTCCTGGGCGAGCTTCAGCATATAGTCCGCGCCCTGCGGAAAATTACGGTTTTCCGCGGCAATCGCCGGCAGCCCGATCCAGTCCTGCAGGCGTTTCACGTTCTGCGCATGCATTTTGGGAATCTGTGCCAGCACGGACGACTTGTCCGCGGATGCCGCCAACACGATGGCTGGCGTTGCTGCCAGCGCCGCTCCAGCCACGGCACCCTGCACGAATTCACGCCTCCCCAGCCTGGGTTCACCTGCGTCAGACATCAAATATTCCTTATTGAGCTGTTGTTGGGCGGAAGCCCGGATACTAGCATTGCTGCCCATGAATATCGGCACGTCGCTCCTGCTGTGCGCGCTCGGCGCGTTGACCTTATGGTATATCGCGCGTTGGTATTTCCTGGAGCGCGCGCGAACCCGGGAGCCATCAGCGGCCACCGCGCGTCCGGGCGGCTGGGCCGCTTCGCGCCCCGGTTGGGCCGACATGCTGATCGGGTTCGGCACGAATTTCTTCGACACCCTCGGCATCGGATCCTTCGCGCCGACCACGGCGATTTTCAAACTCCGGCGCAATCCGCCTGACGAACAGATTCCCGGCACGCTCAACGCGGGCCATGCGTTACCGACGGCCACACAAGCACTCATTTTCATCACTGCGGTGCAAGTCGACCTCACGACGCTCGTGAGCCTGATTGCCGCCGCTGTGCTCGGTGCGTGGCTGGGCGTCGGCATCGTCGCGCGCCTGCCGCGCAGGGCCATCCAGGTTGGAATGGGGGTTGCCCTGCTCATCTCGGCACTCCTGTTCCTGTCGCGCAATCTGGGCTGGATGCCCGGCGGTGGCGCAGCCCTTGGGCTGTACGGTGGTCAGCTCATCTTTGCAATCGCAGTCAATTTCATCCTGGGTGCGCTCATGATGCTGGGGGTGGGCCTGTACGCGCCCTGCCTGATTTTTGTGAGTCTGATGGGAATGAATCCGCTGACTGCGTTTCCCATCATGATGGGCGCATGCGCATTCCTGATGCCGATCGGGGGAGCACGCTTCATCCGCACGCACCGCTACAACCTGAAGGCAGCCCTTGGTCTCGTCGTCGGCGGCATTCCGGCGGTGTTGGTGGCAGCCTTCATTGTGAAATCGCTGCCAGTCGACTGGTTGCGCTGGCTGGTGACCCTGGTCGTCCTCTATGCCGCGGTGCTCATGCTGCACTCGGCGCGGACAGGTAGCGGCCAGGAGCCCGGTACGACCCCTTAGCTCGCAGACTCCCAACCACCGCCCAGTGCCCGATAGACGGCGACCAGGTCGGTGGAGATGGCCGTGGTGTTGGCGGCTTGCGAGAGCATGTTCTGTTGCAGGTTGCGCTCGGCATCGAGCACTTCAATGAAGGTCGCCACCCCGCTGGCGTAGCGCGCACGCGCAAGATTCAGAGCATCCCGGCTCTGCTGGACCGCGGAGTCCAGCGACGCGCCACGCTCCCGATCGGCTTTGTATGCGGCCAGCGCATTCTCGACTTCATGCAGAGCTGATAAAACCGTGCGCTGGTAACTGAGCGCAGCCTGCTGGGCGCGCACATTCTGCAGCCGCACACTCGCCCACCGGGCCCCATCAAACAGGGGCATCTCGAATGTGGGGCCGATGCTGCCGAAGCGGCTCGCCCATTTCAGCAGATCGGACGAGCTCTGCGACTGGACACCACCACTGGCACTGAGAGTAAGCCGGGGAAACAAATCACCCACGGCCACGCCAATGCGCGCCGTGGCCGCATGCAGCCGCGCCTCAGCCTCGCGTATGTCAGGACGTCGCCGCGCCAGGTCGGACGGCAGGCCGATCGGCAAAACCGGCGGTACGGGCGGCACGGCCGCGGCCGAATCCAACTCAGTGCGCAGGCTGTCAGGCTCGCGGCCCATCAGCAGGCTCAACTGGTTGATATCCTGCGTCACCTCGTGCTCCAGTTGAGGAAGCAGCGCCCGGGTGCTGTCGAGCTGGGCGCCTGCATTGGCGACATCCAAGTCGGTCGTCATTCCCACGGCCTGGCGCTGACGCGTCAAGTCGTAAAGCTCCTTCTGGGTCGCCAGGCTGCTTTGCGTTACGTCCCTACGAAGTTGGGCTCCGCGCAACTCGATGTAGTTGCGAGCCACATCCGCGCACATGGAAACCAGCACCGCGTGTTGGTCTTCGACGGATGCCTGCAGATCCGCATTGGCCGCTTCAACATTGCGCCGCACGCGGCCGAATAAGTCGATTTCCCACGACGCGCTCGCCCCGAGCTGCCATTGGTTGTAGGGATTGGGAAAGTTTACGGCGGGGGCGCCCGGAATATTGGTGCCCCCAAAACTGGTGAACGCTGCACCGGTTGTTGTCGTCTCACTGAGTCTCTGGCGCGTGAAGGACGCATTCGCTGAGGCGGATGGCAGGAACGCCGCCGCCGCGACTTCGCGCTGGACACGCGCCTCCGTAATACGCAACACCGCAGCCCGCACATCGAGATTCGAGGTGGTGCTGCGCTCGATCAGCGACGTCAGCGTCGGCTCCTGGAATGTACTCCACCACGCCACCACCGTCTGGGGATCGGTGCTCAGCAGCGGCGATGCGACGGCCGTCGGTGACCATTTTGCCGGAACGGGCGGCTCGGTCCGCCGGAAATTGGGGCCGACCGAGCAGCCCAGCGGCAACACTGTCGCCACTGCAATCAACAGCAGTCGCTGCAAGCTCAATGTCCTGGTCTGCAACATTCAAACCTCAGGTGATGCGATTGCCGAACATCCACGAGGCGGCGCTCAGGGTCACGGCGGCAATCAACGCAAGCGGCCACAGATCGTGGGTCAACAGGGGCAGGCCCACGCCCTCCAGGTAAACGCGCCGGGCAATGTCAATCGCGTAGCGGAGGGGATTGATGGCGGTGAAGTATTGAAGAACGCTCGGCATGTTACTCACCGGCGTCGTCAGGCCCGAGAGCAGCGAGAACGGCATGATGAAGAGTAGCGAGAACAGCATGGCCTGCTGCATGGTGGCGGCCACTGCCGAGAGCAACAGACCGATGCCGATAGCCGCCAGCAGAAATACCACGAGGCCCGAAAATAGCGTGATGATCGAGCCGGCGAAGGGGATCTGGAACCACAACTGTGCTACCAGGAAGACGCCCGTGGCTTGGGAGATGCCTACCAGCATGGATGGCAAGGCTTTGCCGGCCATGATTTCGAAGGGGCGGAAAGGCGTGACCAGCAACTGATCGAAGGTCCCCTGCTCCCGCTCCCGGGCCACCGACATGGCGGTGAGCATCAACGTCTGGAGCATTGCCAGGGTGCCAATCAACCCGGGAATCATGTTCCAGCGCGTCTCGAGATTCGGGTTGTACCAGGCCCGGTCGGTGGAAGTCAGCACGGGTGCGGGCAAGCCATGGTCCTGGCGCCATTGGTCGTTGAAGGACTCGACCACGGCATTGACATAGCCCGACGCAGTCGCCGCCGTATTGGAGTTGCGACCGTCGGCAATCACCTGCACGTTCGTTGCCTGACCCAGCTGCAGCTTGCGCTCGAAGTCCTGTTGGATCTGGATGACCAGCAGCGCCTTTCTTTGATCAATGTAGGTTTGGATATCGCGCGGACTGCGCAGATCCGCGACTCGCTCGAACACGCCCGAGCCGTCGAGGCCCGCCAGCAATTGGCGTGAAGCGGAGCTGCGATCCTGGTCGAGAACCGCATACGGGACATGGTTGAGGTCGTAGGTGGCTGCATAGCCGAATACCAGCCCCTGCACGATCGCCGGTACCAACAAGCTCATACGACTGCGCCTGTCCTTGAGGACGGCCAGCAGCTCCTTGCGGGTCAGGGCAATGATGCGCAGCAGAGTATCCAGCATGGCGGGCCTCACCCGAGCCGCTTGCGGGTGACCGCGCGACTGCCGAGCCCGAGCAGCGCCGTCATGGTCGCCAGAACCAACATGTTCGGCACGATCACCCGCCACACGTTGCCCGCAAGAAAGATGGTCTGCAGCAAAGTGACATAGTACCGCGCGGGCAGCACATAGGTGATCATCCGAATCGCCGTCGGCATGCTGCGCAGATCAAACAGAAACCCGGAAAGCATCAGCGCCGGCATGAATGTCGCCAGCATGGCCAGTTGGCTCGCGACCAGCTGGTTCTTCACGGACGATGAGATCAACAGGCCGATACCCAGGGCAACCAGGACATACAGGGTCGAGGCCCCCAGCAGAACCGGCAGCGTGCCACGCAGCGGCACATGGAACAGGTATTTGGCCGACAGAATGCACAGCGCCAGACCAATCATGCCGAGCAGAAAATAGGGAATCGTCTTGCCGAGCAGAATCTCTTCGCTGCGCACAGGCGTTACAAACAGCGACTCGAGTGTGCCTCGCTCCCACTCCCGCGCCATGACCATGGCCGTCAGCAACGCACCGATGAGTGTCATGACCAGCACAATGAGGCCGGGCACGAGAAAGTAGTGGCTCTCGTTGGCATCGTTGAACCACAGCCGCATCTGCACACCCACGGACCCGCCGGCCATGGATATGGTTTGGCCGTCAGCGGACCGCATAACCTTGCCCTCGGCGGCCTGGCGCGCGTTCCAGTTTTGGATCGCGCCTTGAACGTACCCTTGTATGATGCGAGCCCGGTTCGCATCTCCACCGTGCAGCAACACCTGGACTTGCGCGTGGCCTGAATTGACCTGACGCGCAAAATCGGCCGGGATCCTGACTATGGCGTCCACGGATCGCTCCAGCATCAGCTTCTGCGCCGGTGGCATGGAGCGCGTGATCTGGGCACGGAAATACGGAGAAAGCTGGAATCCGGCGACCAGCTCCATGGCAGTGGGAGTCGGGTCTTCAACCACTATGGCGACGGGCACATTCTTGACGTCGAGCGACAGACCGTATCCAAAGAGAAGAATCAGGACCATCGGCAACACCACGCCGATGGCAATGCTCGACGGATCGCGCATCACCTGGCGAGTTTCTTTCACAACGAGCGCACGAACACGCCTCGCCCTGTTCCGCCAGTGGACATGTGAATCCGTAGGATTCATGCGGCAACCTCACGCGCTGGGGTAGCGCGGCGTGAACGCTCGACAACCGCGATGAACGCATCCTCCATCGTGGGCTCGTGGCCCTTGTGTAAGTCAGCCAGGTGCCGAATCTCACTTGGGCGTCCCGCAGCCAACACGCGCCCTGCGTCCATGATTGCAATCTGATCGCAGTACTCCGCCTCCTGCATGAAGTGGGTCGTCACAATGATTGTCACGCCTTGCTCAGCGAGTGCGGTGATACGACGCCAGAACGCGCGGCGTGCCAACGGATCGGCACCGCTAGTGGGCTCATCGAGAAACAGAATTTCCGGCTCGTGCAAGAGTGCGGCCGCCATGGCCAGTCGCTGCTTGAAGCCGCCCGGAAGTTGCCCACTGGGCTCCTGGGCATGCGTGCCAAGCTCAAACTGCTCCATGGCCCAGGTAATCCGCGCACTCTTGCGTGCGCCGCGCAATCCATACGCGCTGGCGAAGAATTCAAGGTTTTCGAACACGGTCAGCGCGCCGTAGAGGGAGAACTTCTGGGCAACATAGCCCAGGCGGCCACGCGCCGCTGCTCGCGAATGACGAACGTCAGCGCCCGCAACACGCAGCTCGCCATCAGTTGCCGACAACAGACCGCACAACATTCTGAAGGTCGTGGTCTTACCCGCCCCGTTAGGCCCCAACAGGCCGAAGATCGCTCCACGTTGGACATCGAAACTGATGTGATCGACCGCTGTGAAGGCGCCAAACTTCCTGACCAGGTTCCTCACGTGTACTGCGACCTCGTCCCCGTGCGCGACGGGCGGGCGATCGAGCGCAATGGCAGCCGCATGCTCCTGATTGGCTACGCGGCGCAGAAGCGACATGAAGCCATCCTCAAACCGCGGCACCGCGGGACTGACCTTTGCACTGTTGAGTGCCTTGGAATCTCCTGCTCCGTTGCCCACTCCTCGCACGAAACGCACTCGACCGCCGTCAGGAACCGCATCTATGACGTCCGCCTCGTCGAGGAGACGGGACTGGACACCGCGCGGACTTTGCTCCTCCGGCAGCTCAGCGACAAACACTTTGCCGTTGGCGATGCTGGTGATATCGCTGGGGCGACCTTGCGCGAGAACCTTTCCCTGGTGCAGCACGATCACATGACCACAGCGCTCGGCCTCGTCCAGGTAGGCTGTGCTGAGGAGGACGGTCAAACCTTGGGTATCAACCAGTTGGCGCACGATGTCCCACAATTCACGGCGCGACAGCGGGTCGACACCGACTGTTGGCTCGTCCAACAGCAACAGCTCCGGAGAGCGCACCAGCGTGCATGCCAGACCGAGCTTCTGTTTCATACCGCCCGAGAGCTTGCCCGCCAGACGTCCTTTGAAAGGACCCAATGCCGTCATCTCCATCAGGCGCGGATAGCGCTCCGCACGGGCTTCTGGCGTGACTCCGTGCAGGTCCGCGTACAGATCGATGTTCTCGGCCACTGTCAGGTCTTCGTAGAGCCCGAATCGTTGCGGCATGTAGCTGATCCGATCCTGGATCTGCTGCGGATCGGCGGCCGCATCGATTCCCAATACAGTGAGCTCACCACTGTCGGCGCGGAGCAGCCCGGTCGCGAGCCGGATGAGGGTTGTCTTGCCGGCCCCGTCAGGTCCAACGAGAGCAGTCAACATGCCGCGCGGCGCTTCGAATGAGACACCATCGAGCGCCTGCACCGCCGGCAGTTTAGGCGGCGCAAAACGCTTGTGGACGTCACGCGCCACCAGGACTGACGGCGCGCTGCCGTTGGTGTTGATCATTGCGTACTCGTGGCGCCGAGGTGCACCGTGGCGGGCATTCCCAGTCGCAGCCGGTCCTGCGGATCCTTCACGAACACGCGCAGCTCATAGACGAGGCTGGACCGCAGTTCCTCCGTCTGCACCGTCTTTGGTGTGAACTCAGCGATGGGCGAGATGAATCCAACCCAACCTTCAAATGGCTGCGAAGGGAATGCGTCGGTAGTGATCGATGCGGTGATTCCCTCTCGGACCGCTCGCAGATCCGGCTCCGCGATGTAGGCCCGGACCCACTTCGGGTCGGTGATGGCGAGCGTGAAAGCTGCCTTCTGCGGTGAAGCTATTTCTCCGGGCTCGACGAGCCGCGAGCGAACGACCCCATTCAGGGGAGCACGTAACTCGGTGTCCGCCAATTGGCGTCGCAAGGACGCGAGTTGCGCCTCATCGGATCGCAATTGAGCTTCGGCCTGGGCGATATCCTCCTTGCGCGGGCCCGCCACCTGCAGGTCGAGCGCCTTGCGGCTGACGGCGAGCTTCGCATCGGCCACATCGAGCGCCGCACGTGCCGAGTCCAGATCCTGTTGGCTGACAGCACGGCCGGATGAGTTGTGCGAGAGCTCGACCAGCCTGTCATATTGACGACGGGCATTGGCGCCGTCCGCCTGCGCTGACTGAACGTTCGCCCTCCCCTGTGCAACTTCCTCGGGACGGCTGCCGGCACGCAGGCGATTGACAACCTGCTGCTGAGCGGCTGCTTCGGCCTCCGCCTTGGCCACCTGCGGCTCGATGCGCGTTGGATCGAGGCGCGCCATGATTTGCCCGAGCTTGACGTGATCGCCTTCCTGGACCAACACCTCGGTCACCCGCTCGCTGGCATTGAACGGCAGATCCGCCTGCCGCAGATCCACATTGCCGTACAAAACGAGCGGCTGCGAGGCGTGCCGTCCATCGGCCAGCCACCACACGAGCGCAGCAATGGCCACGAGCGCCACTGCCACCAGAATCCTGATTCGAGCTTTCGACATTATTGTAAGTCCTTGGCCTGCGTGCGCCCGCACCGGCTCATGCGCCCAACTTAGCGATCCTCCAGCACAAAAGTCAAATTCAAATTTGAATTTGACCAAAGACGGTGCTGTAATCGGTGGACCGCATACCCACGAAGGTCTCTTGAGCCCTAAGGACGTAATGACCCCACGAAATATTGTGCAGGCCCGCAAACGTCCTGCCGGCCGCCGGTCCAGGTCGGCTAAATTGCGCGAGGTAGCGCCGGCGCGGCGGCAAAGCACCCGCGAGCAGTTGTTGGAGATTGCCGGCCAGGTATTCGCGGAAAAAGGCTTCGCGGCGGCCACCGGCAAGGAGATCTGCAAGCGCAGCGGCGCGAATGCCGCGGCCGTGGTCTATCACTTTGGGGGAATGGAAAACCTGTACGCGGCCGTCCTGCAGGAGGCGCGCAGCCGGCTTGCCCCCTCAGAGCAGCTCGCGGCGGTCGTTGCCGCGCAGACCGACCCGCAAGCGAAGCTCTCCGCATTCATCGGGCTGTTGGTGCGCAGGTTGTCCGGGCCCGACTCCTCCACCTGGGCGGCGCGCCTGATCAGTCGCGAGGTCATAGCGCCGTCGGCCATATTTGATGAGATCCGCAACAAGGAGATGCGCGCGCGGGCGTCGGTCCTGCAGTCAATTGTGATCGAGCTGACCGGGCTGCCCGCCGATCATCCGGGGGTGGCGCGCTCGTGTATCAACATCATGGCGCCGATCGGCATTCTGCTGCTGATCAGTCCGCAGCGTTTCGAGCGGATCTTTCCGGGGTTGTCATTCGCCCCCGAGGCAGTGGAGGAGACTACACGGCACATGGTGCAGTATGCGTTGGCGGGGTTGGCGGCGATCGGGCGCGATACGCGGCGGTAGCGGGCGGTCGCGGGCCGAACTCGCCCGCCAATCAATTCTCCAGCGGGTCTTCCGGCGGCGGATTGTTGTTGGCACCGCTGGCGAGAAACTCAATCAAGTGCTTGCGATCGACCGCATTGGGCACCCCGCCAAACTGCATCCGGGTGCCCGGCACATAAGCCTTCGGGTCGGTCAGGAACTTGTCCAGCCGGTCGCGCGACCAATTTCCGCCGATTTTCTGCAGCGCCGCGGAGTAGCGGAATCCCGCCATTGCGGCCACCGGCCGGTCCACCACTCTGCGCAAATCGGGCCCGATGCCGTTGGACACACCATCACCAATCACGTGACATCCCGAGCAGACGCTGAACAGGGACTCGCCCGTTCCCACCTCGTTATCCGTCTCGACCTTCAGCAGCGCGCCCTGGTCGGTCCACAGCAGCAACTGCCCGTCCGCCCCTTGAGTAAGGTCGCGGATCCGCCGGCCGAATGGAATGCGTTCCAACATGACTACGCGTGAGCTGCGCACGCGCGCCCGATAGAGAGCACGGTCCCGCAGGGAAGCCACCAGCAGATCGCGATCCCACAATTTGAACTGTGATCCATGAACCACCAGGAGGCTCGAGACCCCGATGGAGGGCACCCAACTGTAGAACGGCTCCGCGTAGCCACCATGCGATCCCGGCACGGCATCGCCCGGCCAGAAGTGCGCTCCGTACTGTGTGCCGTAGGTTGCCAGCGGCCAGCCGTAGTTGGAACCGCGTTGGATCAGATTCAACTCATCGCCGCCCTGGGGGCCGTGCTCGGTCAGCCAGATTGCATCCGGGCCGTCGGCAAACAGGCCCTGCGGATTGCGATGACCTATCGAATAAGAGTGGCTCGTCAAGTCAGTCAGGTCGAGCAGGATGGTCTTGCCGTAGGAGCTGTCCGTGTCCTGTGAAAAAACCTCCGGTGAGTTGACACCGTCGTGCTCATGATCGCCGACCGCGATCAGCAGCTCGTGCGGACTCAACAATGCCAGCCGGCCGCCGATCTGGATGCCGCCGAAGTGTGCCAGCGTGCGACTGGTGGGGTCGAGCGGCAGACACGGAGTGGATTCGAAAATGGTCTTCCAAGGGCCGTTGTCACTGTCCCCGTGAATGAATTGCGCGGTGTTCACCTCCAGCATGGACACCCGCACGACGAAGCACTTCTGTTGCGCCTTCCAGAAATGATGGGTCGCGAACAGCCTGAGCGTCTCGCCCAGGTCCTGGGCCAGCAGATCGGCCGTGCGGAAGTAACCGACGTCCTCCTGCTCGCCGAAGGTGGCGGCAAAGTCGCGCCAGTTGATTGGCACGGCCACCTTCAGGTGTTGGGCTGTCAATGCACCGCCGACAGCGGACTTGCTGATGAGAAACAGCTCACCGGTCCCATTCGCGACAACGAATCGATCTCGCAGGGCGGTGACCCCACCGCCACTGGCCGCCGAAGGCCCGATGAGCGTGCGGTACTCCGTGATTTTCAGCCCATACAGAGCCGAATTCAGGCGCCAGAAACGCACGCTGGGCGGCACCTCGGGCTTGAAGATTCCGCTGAAAGGCAACACCAGGGTCACGAGAGCCGCGACCGCCAGCAATACCGCGCGCAGCCGGGGGTGATACCTGAGCGCTACCGTAACAGTTACGAGCACACCGCCCCAGAGCAGCGAGGGGAAGATCACTCGCGTGGGAATGTCGCCATGCGTATGCCACGCGAAAATCAGTGCGGGACCGAATCCCACCACCAGCGAGCTGATCAGCGTGTCGATGCCAATGGGCTGCCCGCGGCGCTCGCGCCAGAACAAAAACCCTGCGATCAGCAGGTAGCCCCCTCCCAGAAGCCACGCGAGCGTACCCATATCCTCTGACAGTTTGCTCAGAGTGGTGGGCAGTAATATGACAACACCGAGCGCAAGTCCGGCCGCGCAAAGTAGCTGCAGGAGGGTCAGCAGGCCGGCGTTGGCTCGTGTTTCCGTGCGTACCGGAGCCGGCTCTGGGATGACCGAGTCTATTGTTGAAAGCTCCCCGAATGGTAGCGGCAGGCTACCAGAAGACGATGTAAAACACGACCACTGCGGCCAGTACAACCACGCTGAGCGTCACGTCAGTGGCATTCCAGCTCGCACGGGTTGCCGCCTTCTCCCCGGGGGTTGCTCCATACCAAGTGAAGCGCAACGCCTGCTGATCAGGGGGCCGTGTCACAAAGCTTAAGCCAATGAGGAGCACCGCCGTCGTAACCAAGAGTATCTGGGTGTAATACAGCCAATGAATACTCCAGAACTCGAATACCCAGCCGTGCCGGTCCCGAATCGGCGCGAGCGCTGCAGCGTACTGGTCGGGTGTAATGAGGTTGTGATAGCGCTGTTGCTTCAAGGCGGTGACGGCCGCGCCGTCCTCCCGCATGACCAGGTCTGCGGCCAGCCGCGCGAATCCGCCGATCACTCCGACCAGAAACGCCCAGAATGCCGCGGTCGCCGTGGCCCGCTTCCAGAATACCCCCAACAGAAACAACACGGCGATGGCGGGCGACAGGTACCCCTGTACGCTTTGCAGATAGACATACAAATCGGAATGCAGGCTCTTGATGACCAGCACCCAACATACACCCATCACCACGATTGCCGCCGTGGCGATCCGGCCGACCAACACCTCCATCCGGCCCGAGGCGTTGGGATAACGCTCGCGGAAGAAGTCCATGGTGAAGAGCGTGGCGGCCGCGTTGAATTTGGATGCCAACGAAGCCATCAGCGCCACGATCATGGAGCAGGCAACCATGCCCCGCAGACCATGCGGCAGTATCTGCGCGACCAGCGAGGTGTAGGCGGCATCGCCACTGGTCTTGAAACCTGATTCCGGCAGAGTGGTCAGGGCAAACGCAATCATGCCGGGCACGAGGAAAATGAACACCGGCGTCAGTTTCAGGAACGCCGCCAGGATGGCGCCGCGGCGTGCCTGCTGTTGGTTCTTGCCGGCCAGGACCCGCTGCACGATGTATTGATCGGTGCACCAGTACCAGAAGCCGATGATGGCGGAACCCGGCAGCACCGCTGCCCACGACCAGTCGGGATCCTGGAGCGGACGGATCAGATGGATGTTGTTGCCCGCGGCCGCGACGGTGGCTCGCCAACCGGCCAAGAGGTCTCCATGCCCCAGCACGTTCAGGCCGGCAAACAGTATGCACACCGACCCGAGAATCAGCACGGGCGCCTGCAGCACGGCCGTATACATGATCACACGCAGTCCGCCGAGGACCGTGTATAGACCAGTAGTCGCGGCCAGTCCAAGCGCTATGACCCAGAAGACGTCCATGCGGAAGCCGAGGATGTTGACGGTATCGACGCCCAACAAGGTGCGCACCACGACATCACCGGCATAGATCGTCACCGCGATCTTCGTCAACACGAGACTCGCGATCGTGAGGAGACTCAGGACGTTTCTCGATCCCCGGCTGAAGCGCAGCTCGAGAAACTCCGGCATGGTGAAGACCTTCATGCGGTCGTACAAGGGCACGAAGACCCAGCCCAGCAACAGAATCAGCCAGGACTGGATCTCCCAATGGGCCATGGCCAGGCCGGTGGCAAAACCCGCCCCGGCCAGTCCCACCAGGTGCTCAGAGCCGATGTTGGAGGAAAAAATGGAGGTGCCGATCTGCAGCCAGTTGCTGTCCCGGCCCGAGAGGAAATAATCCTGACCCGACCGCGCCTTGGTACGCATGGCGTACAGCACGATCGCGAGCATGACCAACACGAAAATGCCGACGACCCACCAGTCTGCGGCATTGAATATTCCACCGGATGCGGTCGCGTCCATCGCCTTCACTACCCCCTCAACTTGTTCGGCCGTCGACCTATCGTCGACTTACGCAGCGCTCTACAGAACGCGCACACCCGCGGGTGGCGCCGCCACAGTCTTCAACGGATTACGCAGGGGCAGCATGAATGGCCGCGCCTCTATCTCGAATACATCCCCATCGCGCGCCTTGATTCCATCGGCAAACGACAGCGTGGCGGTCCCGAAGAAATGCACGTGCAAATCGCCTGGCCTGCGAAACAACTCGTATTTGAAATGATGATGTTCCAGATTGTGCACGGCGTGTGACATGTTGGCTTCGCCCGTCAGGAACGGTTTCTCCCAGATCGCCTGCCCGTGTCGCGTGATGCGCGCGGTACCCCGGATGTCAGCAGGCAAATCTCCGACCAGGAGCTCCGGGCCCAGAGAGGCGCAACGCAACTTCGAATGAGCGAGATACAGGTAGTTGGTTCGTTCGGTCACATGGTCGGAGAATTCGTTCGCCAACGCGAATCCCAGTCGATAGGGAGTACGGTCGGCAGCAACGAGGTAGATGCCGGCCAGCTCGGGCTCCTCACCGGCATCCGCCGCAAACTCAGGTGACAGCAGTGGACTTTCTGGTGCCACCAGGCTGCGGCCGTCGCCCTTGTAGAACCATTCGGGTTGTACTCCCATTTCGCCGGAGGCAGGCTTGCCGCCTTCGAGACCCATGCGAAACATTTTCATGGAGTCGGATGCGTCCGCCGAATGCGCTTTGGCATGCATGCGATCGCGTGCGTCCGCGGATCCCAGATGAGTGAGGCCCGTACCTGTCAGGAATACGCGCGCGCTGTCGACGTGATCTACCGGCGTGAGAATCCGCTTGCGTTGTAGCGCATCGGCAAGATCGATCTCCTCGTCGTAGCCGTGTTTATCCAACACGGCCGCAAGGGACGTGCTGGTATCAATGGCCTCACTGGCGAGCTGGTAGACGGAGGTTGCAGATTGGATGCGTCGAGCCGTTGTACTGTCGGCCGCAGCCGCGGCGACGATTCGGCCGCCGCCGCTGTCGAGCATTTGGAGCAGTCGCAGTGACATAGGGGGCGAATTTCCGTCGGGGGCGACGGAGGGATCGTAAGATAACTCAGACAAATTGTCATGCCCTGGGGGACCAAAGCGCCCTGTCCCGGGGTCGCCGTCGGGGCCCGCGAGCCGCTGCCGTCGGTTGGCACGTCCGCGGTTGACGTGCCGGGTTTACCCCGCCCGTCGTCGGTCGGAACGCCGCGGCGTGGGCGTGTCGGCCCGGGCCAGCTCGATCAGCTCGCTCATCGCCTTCTGCGCCTTGGCCGCATCCTTCGCCGCAATGGCGGTGAAGACTCGCAGGTGGTCGGGTAACGGGTCGCGGCGCAGCGGGCGCTTGCGCTGCTTGAAGATGGTCGTGGTGCTGATGGCCGCGCTCACACCACTGGTCAACGAAATAATGAATGGATTGTCAGTCGCATCCAGCAGGGTCGTATGAAAATCCAGATCGGCCTGGCGACCTTGAGGGGTGGCCAGGGTGTGCTCCGCCATTCCGTCCAGCGCGGTACGCATCGCCTTCAGATGCTCGGGCGTGCGGCGCAGGGCCGCCATGCCCGCCGCGGCCGACTCCACCACATTTCTGAGCTCGAACAGGCTGTTGAGCAATGTGAGGTCGGGCTCGGACTCGAAAGTCCACTCGAGCACATCCGGGTCCAGCAGGTGCCACTTGGCCTGGGGATTGACTCGGGTTCCGACCTTGGGACGGGCGTCCACCAGGCCCTTGGCCGAGAGGATGCGAACCGCTTCGCGATAGGCCGTCCGTGAAACCGCGAATTGCTCGCTGGCCGAAATTTCGCTGTCGAGCAGATCGCCGGGCTTGTACTCCCCCGAGACGATGGCGGTCCCGAGCTTGCGCGCAATCGTGCCGTGCAGTCGCAGTGCTTTGGTTGGTGTCGGCGGCTGTCCGGTCATGCGTGTATGGCGGTGGTTGTTTGTTCGAGAGAGGCGGATCAATAGTATACGCGGGCGACCGAAACGCCAACGCGCGGCCCGGCGCGGTTGTGCGGCCCAACGGTCGCTGCGGCCACCGGCGCCGCCGGCGCCGCCAGTGCCGCCGCAGCCCCGCGGCCGGTGCGCACCTTGCAGCGCTGCCCGGCCTGCCTTATTGTCTGAGTTATTGCGCCCCGCCGGCGGGGCCGGGCGAAGGGGGCTCTCATGAAGTTGATTCTGCGCGGCTGTGCATTTCTTGCGGTGGCAATACTGAGCAACGATTACGCTGCCGGCGCCCCGGCGACCGCAGCGCCGCCTGGGACATCAGGGGCATCAGGGCCGTCCGCGCAAGCGGGACCGCAAACTACCGCGACCGCCACCATTCACGTGGATCAACCCGGCGCAAAAATCGATCGTCATGTGTACGGGCAGTTTGCCGAGCATCTCGGGCACGGAATCGACGCAGGGGTCTGGGTTGGGGAGGATTCGAAGATCCCCAACACGCGCGGCTTTCGCAATGACGTCGTCGCAGCGCTGCGTGAGCTGCACGTCCCGGTTGTCCGTTGGCCAGGTGGATGCTTCGCGGACGAATATCACTGGCGCGACGGTATCGGGCCCCGCGCCTCGCGACCGGTGACACTCAACACCAACTGGGGCGGAGTTCCCGAGAGCAACGCATTCGGCACCCACGAGTTCCTGGACTTCGCCCAACTCATCGGGGCCGATGCTTACATCAACGCAAATGTGGGAACGGGCTCGCCGCGAGAAATGGCTGAATGGCTTCAGTACCTGACATCGGATAAGCCGACTGCTTTGACCGCCGAGCGCGCGCGCAACGGACACCCGGGTCCCTGGAAAATCGCTTATTTCGCGGTGGGTAATGAAACCTGGGGCTGTGGCGGCAATATGACGGTCGATTATTACATCGACTTGTTTCGCCAGTATGCGACGTTCCTGAAGACTCCCGAGGGAGCGCGCCCGGCGATCGTAGCCAGCGGCGGCCACGATGAAGACACCTCGTGGGCCGAAGCGCTCGTCTCAAAAGGCGGGCTCGACCTGAGTGCGGTGACCTTTCACTACTACACCCTCCCCGGCGAACACTGGCGCCACAAAGGGGCCGCCATCGGTTTCCCCGAGTCCGAATGGATCTCCACCCTGGCACACACGCTGCGAATGGAGGACTTCATCAGCGCGAACATTGCGGCCATGGACAAGCACGATCCGCAGAAGCGGGTGGCCTTCGACGTGGATGAGTGGGGCACCTGGTATGACACCGAGCCGGGCCGCGAGCCGGGATTCCTGTATCAGCAGAACACGCTGCGGGATGCGGTCGTAGCGGCGCTGAACTTCAATATTTTCCATCAGCACGCCGATCGGGTGCGCATGGCCAACATCGCGCAGATGGTCAATGTGTTGCAGGCGATGATCCTGACCAACGGACCGCAGATGGTCCTGACTCCGACCTACCATGTATTCCACATGTTCAGGCCGTTTCAGGATGCAACCTTGCTGCCAACGGATTTGCAGGCGCCCCGTTATTCACTCGGCGCCGCAGCCGTTCCCGGCGTGAGCATTTCCGCAGCCAGAACGGCGGCCGGCAACATTGTGATTGCGTTGGTCAACCTGGACCCGGGGAAGGCAACGCCCGTGGGCATATCCCTGCCCGGCGCCACGACAGGCCGGGCGACAAGCGGTGCGACGTCCGCCGCCGGCACGCCGACTACCGCGGCGCGGACTGCTGGCGCTATGGCACGCTCGGTGACGGGCGAAATCCTGACCGGCTCCGCCCTGGACACGCGCAACACCTTTGAACAGCCGGATGCCATTCACCCAACGCGATTCACGGGAGCCTCGCTCAAGAGCGGCAAGGTGTCGCTCACCTTGCCGCCAAAATCCATTGTCGTTCTGACAGTCGAATAGCGGTCGCGTTACTTGGCAATGCGCATTGCGAACACGGTCTTCTGCGCGAAGACCTGTCCCGGTCGCAAAATGGTCGATGGAAACGCGGGCTGGTTGGGCGAGTCGGGAAAGTGTTGAGTCTCGAGGCACAGGCCGGTGCGGTGCGAGTACACGCTGCCCTTGCCGGCCGGCTTGCCGTCCATGAAATTGCCCGAATAAAACTGCACACCCGGCTGTGTGGTGCGGACTTCGAGTGAACGCCCGCTCTTCGGATCGGTGACGACGGCAGCCAGCGTGAGCCCGGGCCCGGTTCTGTTGATGACCCAGTTGTGATCGTAGCCGCCGCCGAGCCGGAGCTGCTCGTCCGCAGCCCCGATCCGCGCACCCACCGTGTGCGGTGTCGTAAAATCAAACGGCGTACCGGCCACCGGGCGCAATTCCCCGATCGGGATGAGAGTTGCATCCACGGGGGTGAAGCGATCGGCATGGATCGTCAACACATGATCCAACACCGGAACGCGCGGATCACCCGTCAGGTTGAAGTAGGAATGATTCGTGAGATTGAGTGTTGTCGGCGCAGTGGTGGTCGCCTGGTAGTCGATTTCGAGATTATCCTGGTCATCGAGCCGGTATACGACGTGAGCCGTGAGCTCACCTGGATAGCCCTCTTCGCCCGCAGCGCTGACGTAGGTCAACCTGACTCCGTTCCCCTTGGACGCGGGGAGCATCTCGGCCTTCCAGACGCGCTTGTCGAACCCACGCAGTCCACCGTGCAGGCTGTTGGGACCGTTGTTCGCGGCGAGCTGATATGTCTTGCCATCCAATGTAAACCGCGCTTTGGCGATGCGATTGCCGTAACGCCCGACGATGGCGCCGTAATAAGGCACACCGGTCAGGTACGGCTCGAGTGTATCGAAGCCCAACACAATACTCGCGAGGTGTCCGTCCCGATCCGGCGCCTTGAGCGATACGAGCGTAGCGCCATAGGTCGCAATTCGGGCTTCGACGCCGTGGACGTTGGTCAGTGTGTAGATTTCCACGGCTTCTTCACCGGCACGCCCCCACGGGGATCTGGCTGGAGGCTGGGTTTGACGGGCGGCCGCGCTCGCGTGCATTGCGCCCAGGGCCAGGACTGTCAACAACAACGATCTTGAGATCTGCCACATGGGGCTATCTTGCCAAGGCCGGGGGGCTGTGGCAATTTGTCTGAGTAAATGACCAAACCTGCAACTCCCCCTGCCCGGCCCCGGCGCTCCCGCGCCTGGTTCGATGATCCGCACAACGCGGACATGACCGCGTTGTACCTGGAGCGGTACCTGAATTTCGGCCTGACGCTCACCGAGCTGCAATCGGGCCGCCCGATCGTCGGTATCGCACAGACCGGCTCCGACCTGTCTCCCTGCAATCGCCATCATCTGGTCCTCGCTACCCGGTTGCGGGAAGGTATACGCGATGCGGGCGGTGTGCCAATCGAATTTCCGGTACATCCCATCCAGGAGACCGGCAAGCGTCCGACGGCGGGGCTGGATCGCAACCTCGCCTATCTCGGCCTGGTCGAAGTGCTCTACGGGTACCCGCTTGATGGAGTAGTCCTGACTATCGGCTGCGACAAGACGACACCCGCCTGTCTGATGGCGGCCGCAACCGTCGACATTCCCGCGATCGCGCTGTCAGTGGGCCCGATGATAAGCGCCTGGGCCGAGGGCAAGCGCATTGGCTCGGGCACAGTCGTGTGGCGCGCGCGTGAGCGCTTCGCAGCGGGCGAGATCGATCGCACCGCGTTCATCAAACTCGTCGCCTCCGCAGCGCCCTCGACCGGCTATTGCAACACCATGGGCACTGCGACGACCATGAACAGCCTTGCCGAAGTACTGGGCATGGCCTTGCCGGGATCCGCTGCAATTCCCGCACCCCATCGGGACCGACAGGAGTGTGCCTACGAAACGGGGCGTCAGATCGTGGAAATGATCGAGGCTGACCGCAAGCCCTCGGACATCCTGACACGCGAATCCTTCATCAACGCGATCCGCGTGAATTCCGCGCTGGGAGGCTCGACCAACGCGCCCCTGCATCTGATCGCCCTGGCGCGTCATGTGGGTGTCGAGCTGTCCATTGATGACTGGCAGAAATACGGTTACGACGTGCCGCTGCTCGTGAATCTGCAACCGGCGGGTGAATACCTGGGTGAGGATTTCTATCGCGCCGGCGGCGTTCCGGCCGTCGTCGCCCAGTTGATGAAGCACGGGCTGATCAGCGGCGAGGCGCCCACAGCCAACGGCAAGTCGCTCGGAGAGAATTGTGGCGGCGCTGTAATACAGGACGAGTCCGTCATCCGGCCCTACGAGCGTCCGCTCACCGACAAGGCGGGCTTCCTCGTGCTGCGCGGCAATCTCTTCGACTCGGCGATCATGAAGACGAGCGTGATTTCTCCCGAGTTCCGCGAGCGTTACCTGTCCAACCCACAGGATCCCGAAGCATTCGAGGGCAAGGCGGTAGTGTTTGACGGTCCAGAGGACTACCACGCGCGCATTGATGATCCCACTTTGAACATTGACGAGCGGTCCGTGCTGTTCATGCGCGGCGCCGGGCCGATCGGTTATCCCGGTGGTGCCGAAGTGGTCAACATGCGAGCCCCTGTCCAACTTATCGCACACGGCGTCCACGTGCTGCCGTGTATCGGGGATGGCCGCCAGTCCGGCACCTCGGGCTCGCCGTCGATCCTGAACGCATCGCCCGAAGCCGCCGTCGGTGGCGGCCTCGCCGTTCTGCGGACCGGTGACCGTATCCGGGTCGATCTGCGCAAAGGCCAGGTGAACGTGTTGGTGTCGGAAGAGGAATTACGCCAGCGCCGCGAGGAGCTGCAAGCCGCGGGCGGCTATGTGTATCCGGAAAGCCAGACTCCGTGGCAGGAAATCCAGCGCGCGACGGTGGGCCAGATGGAAACCGGCGCGGTGCTCGAGCCGGCCGTCAAATATCAGCGGATCGCCCGTACCAAGGGCATCCCCCGCCACAACCATTAGGCTCCGCGCCCAGGCCACGCACATGGGCGCTGCGCGCCCTAGTTGCTGCCGACGAGGCTGGCTGACACGTTGATGGCGAATCCCAGGATGAACAAGTTGAATACGAACGCAATGATGCTATGGATGATGACGGTCCTGCGGATCCCCGTTTGAGTCGTAGCCACATCAGCTGTCTGACACGCCACGCCGATGGTGAAAGCGAAATAGACGAAGTCCCAGAACGTGGGCGCACGAGTGTCGGGGAATGAAAGCGGCGGCGGTTCGTCTTCCGACACGCTGTAATAGATATCCGCATAGTGAATCATGTACATCGTGTGCACGAGGAACCATGAAAACGCGAGCGTCATGGCTGCGAGCACGAGATGGCCAACCCTGATGCCCGAGGCGACCTGTTTGGCCGTTGACAGCAGGCCCACGATGGCCAACACGCTCAAGAATGCTGAAGCGATCACCACCATCACAATCACAGGGGCCGTTGGATCCTCCTCCTGATACCGGGCCCGCAATTGTTTCGCATCCAGGTGCCGCATCTTGAGGTAGGTCATGACCAGCAGGACCAGCATCGCCGCGTTCCAACCGGTCAGGATGCGGCTGATCATTGACCAGGCGGACGGCAACACGAGGATCATGACAATCCCCACCGCCGTGGCCACCCACAGCTTGGTGTGATTCCAGATCAGCATGTTCCAGGTCGAGCGGTATGGCGCTCTGCCACCCGCCGCCACGCCTGCGGCCCCGGTGGCGGTGCCCGCCGCGGCGGGCCGGGATACTCGACGGTTTCTACGGGCTCTCATGGGGACATTTTGTGACGCGATTCGACGCGCAAAGCAACCACATAGCTGAAGCTTGGTTCCATCCTGGGCTCAATATTGGCCCTCGGCTGGTCAAATGGAGTGCCTTGCGTGCAGGGGTCAGCGTCCTCGAGAGGCGGTGCCGGGCGGATGCTCATCTTATCAGCGGCGCTTCTGGTTTCGCTGCGCGTTGCCGGCGCGGATGAAGTCTATAAGTCGGTCGACGCTCAGGGACATGTCGTCTATTCCGATCGTGCCACCACCTCGACCGCCCAGAAGTCCGTGGTTCGAGTGATTCAACCCGACGCAGCCGAAGCAGCGCGCGCCGCCAAGGAAACCAGCATCCTGCAGGCCGAGGAAAATCAGCGCAAGAAGCTCGAAACGCAGCTCAGCCGCGAGAAATCCCAGCAGGATCAGGAGAAACAACGGCTTTGCGAAAACGCCCGCAACCGCTACTTCTCCGTCAAAGACGCCAACCTCCTCTATAAGCTGGACGCACAGGGAAACCGTGTGTTCTACACAGACGCGGAGGCCGATGCGCGCAAGGAACAAGCCCACCAGGCAATGCTCAGCGCCTGCGGAAAGTGAAACCGCGCGCTGTCACCCAGATCTGCGCCGCGATGCTGTGTGGCTCGATCCTTTGGTCTGCGGGTCTTCCCGCCCAGACCGGCTATAAATACCGTGACGCCAACGGCCAGTGGGTCTTCAGCGACCGCGCGCCGTCCGCCGCACCGGGCGGCAACTCATTCAACCTGGAAAAAGAAAGCGCGGGGCTGCACCTGTCAGTGGACCGCGACGACCGCGGGGGCGCGGCGCTGCTGGTGGCCGTCAACGATTGTCTGTGTGTCGCGACCTTCGAGTTGGCGGTCAAGGACTCGGCAATCGGCTCCATTCCCAGTGGAGCGGTTTACCACGCGACGCTGGAGCCCGGAACCCGCCAGACGCTGCTGCAGGCCCCTCTGACCGGCGGCAAGCTCAATCTGCAGTACGGTTGGCGGGCCGCACTCGGCGCCCCCGATGCCATACACACGCCATCACGTCCCTATCGGGCACCGTTCGCGATCGGATCGACATTCGAGATATCGCAAGCCTACCCGGCCCGGTTCACTCACGTTACCCCTGACAGCGAATACGCGATCGACATCGCCATGCCCGATGGAACACACATCTATTCGGCGCGCGAAGGGACGGTGATCAACGTGCGCCATGATTCCTTTCGCGGCGGCGCGGCCGCGGCGATGCTGGACCAGGCGAACGTAGTCGAGATACTCCACAGCGATGGAACGATTGCAATGTATGCCCACCTGCATTGGGACTCGATCCGGGTTCGTATGGGTGAGCGCGTGGTGCGCGGGCAGTACATCGCCGATTCTGGAAACACCGGCTTCTCATCCGGACCCCACCTGCACTTTGCAGTGATCAGAAACTCAGGCACCCGCAATGTCTCGCTGCCCGTTCAATTCGCCGGCAGCGCGGGCGTTCCCGTCACTCCCGCGACCCGAATGTCCTTGACTGCCTACTGAGACCGGCCCACGCGCGCAACGCTGGTTGTTGAATCCGCCTGCGCAGACAGGCGTGTGCGGCGGCCGGCCTCAAGCTCGCAGGGCTGGCACCGAACCACCATGAACGCTCGTAGGTGAGCCGCACGCTCTCACCCCAGGCCGGATGCAGCGAGTCGGCAAATCCGGCGAACTCAGCGGCGCCGCAGCGGATGAGCCGCTCGACCATGTCCAGATCGCCCGCCACCGGCGCGGCAGCGGGCCGGGCCGGCGCGCGCGCCGATGCCAGTATCCGTGCGTACCTTTCGGGGCCCAGGGCCCCGCGAATCTTGAGGGCTGCAGGGCTGTTGACCAGCGTCCGCAAGGTCGCCGCCATGGCCAGTGAGCCCAGATCCAACGCGCACTCCCAGGGATCCGCCACTAGTGGCGCAATCCACTGCGCGTCCCGCAAGGCTGCTACCGACTGCGACTTCGCCTTGCCCGGCGGGCCGAACAACACCGGGCTCACCTGCGTCAGACGTCTCGCCAACCAACGGTGACCCAACGCCAGCTTGCGCGCCTGGGTCAACATGTCGATGGGCACACCAGGCAACCAACTGGAATGTACGCGTCTGAGAGTCTCGGCTTGGACTTCAAACAAAGTTGCGGCGTAGTCAGGGAGCGACACGGGTCACCTCGCAGCCACTGGCCTGCCCCGGCACATGTGCCGGCCCAGCAGCCAGTGTTGACCGTATCATTACCTTTGCGGTATGCGCACCTGGTAATTACATCAGCGTGGACCGGAGTTCCGGTCACTGTTGCATCGTGTCGCTGCGGGAGGACATCCCATAACCTCACCGTATGGAGTTATTCTGCGATGCCCGAGGCGATACGCACGACGTGTCCGGCACACGGTACACTCACAATAAGCGCGCGTGAGTTGGAGTTGAGGAACGTCGTGCGTGTCGCCAGAGGCACCTTCCGCTCTACAAGTCGTAGCTCATACCCACTGTGGCCGTCCAGCGCGGAAACAACTGGTAGCCATAGAGGTTACTGTAGACAGGTACCTGCACGAATCCGTACGCGTGCAGGTTGGCTACCACGCGGGCGCTCAATCCGGGACTCACGTAGGCGACGTTGCCAGCGGTGCTTTGAAAGTCAGCCAGCGCCCCCTGGTCGCGTGATTTGCGCAGCAGGTTCACCTGCAACTGGGGTATCACGCGCGGATTGGCCACGTAGCGCAATCCGAAACTCACGGTGGTTGCATTGCCGGGCCGGAAGTCATTACCCGGTTGATCCATGTGGTGCTTCACGGCGCTCTGGAACTGGGCGTTGGCAAAGAAATCGAAGTCCTGGCTGATCGCCTTGAAGTAATACGCACCGACAATGATGTCCGTGCTCCCCGTGCCGGGCTGCAAGCTCGCATCGAGCGGTGTGCCCGCATTGGGACCGCCGTTGAAATTGACAGCCGTACCGTAGTGTCCGGTGGGCAGCTTCACACCGAGCTGGATGCCCAGGTTGTGCGTGGCAAGCAATCCTTGATAGCTGCCTATCAGGCGCACATCACCCAGACTCGAGCTGCGTGAGCTGCTCAGCTCGGGCAGCTCCTCCCCGGCTGACTCGAGCTCGCCGTACGTCGAATGCGTGCGCACGACATAGGGCACCAGCAGGTTGATATTCCACTGCGAGTTGGGACTGTAGCTCACACCTGCGGTGATGTAGCGGTTGAGTGTCTCGCGCTCGAGCTCATTCCCATCCGGAACAGTCGCGACCGAGTGCGTGCCACTGCGCAACTGGTCCTGATGTAGGTAGTCGTACTGCAGGCTTACACGCAAGCCGGCGCTGGCCGAATAACCCATGGCAGCATCCGAGCTGAGCGTACAGCCGCAGCTGGCGCAGGCGGCAGCATCCCTCGGAAAAGTCACGGTCAATGGGAACAACAAGCAACAACAAACGAGCGGCGTGGACGCACCACGGCGCAGCAAAGCAGAAATCTTCATGGCCTCACCTGAAAACAAGGAAACACAGGATGCGCACCCGCGGCATCACGGATGCCCGTTCAGGTGCGGCTGGTGTTGGATGGGATCAGGCGAGCGCGGGCGGGCCGCGGGGAGACTGCTGGCGAGTCGGACCGAATTGGGAATGGACTTGTGCAACCGGTACCGGCGTGGCCGTGATGGTTGCGATTGAAACCGCGGCCAGGACAGGCAACACCGGTATCGGGGCCGGGCCCGAGCTCTGGGCGTACGGACAGGTCGGATCGATCAGCGCGTGATGATGGGCCGCCGCAGACTCATGGGCCGCAGATTCGTGAGCCGCAGACTCATGAGAAGAGCCGTGCTCATGTGCAGGGCCGCGCTCGTGTTGGTGGTGCCGCGCGCCGCCCGGAGCATCCGCATCGCACAGGACGACCGCAAGCCGACCGTCGACGGGAGCAAGCATGAATCCGGCGGGGACAAACGCGCGAAGACACAGCAACGCCAGCACGAATGGAGCGGCCCAATGGCGGGCACCCCCATGACGTAGCTGTCGAGATCTGTGTCTTGTCATCCCTCCACGATGCCCGATTGCGCCGCTGCCGGCAAGGTGACGTTAGTCGTCCGGAATCCGCGGCCGACCGGCGCGATCAGCCGTTCTCGATGTGCCACTGCACGGCGCGCTGTATCAGCTCCGTTCCGTTACGCAGATCGAGCTTCGAGCGGATGTGTTCGCGATGCGAGTCGATTGTATGCACGCTGACATTGAGCTCTTGAGCGATGTCGCGCGTACTCTTGCCCCGCCCTATCAACTGGAAAATCTGCAACTCGCGATCGGTGAGCGCCTCCGTTCCGCCCTGCGCGACCTTGCTGCCAATTGCCTGCGCAATGAGCCGTTGAGCCATGGCGGAGCTCAGGTATCGCTCGCCACGCAGCACGGTTCGCATGGCCTCGATCACCTTGCCCTGCAACTCCTGCTTGTTGATATAGCCCAGTGCTCCGGCACGCAGTACGCGCTCGGCAAAGAATGATTCGTCGTAGGCACTGACCACCAGCATCCGGGTAGTCACACCGGCAGCGACGATGCGTTTGATCAGGTCGATGCCGTGGCCATCGCGCAGCGCGATATCGACTATGACCAGCGCCGGCCGCCGGCTGACCACCAACTCGAGCGCCGACTCGATGTCAGCGGCCTCCCCGCAAACCTCCATGTCAGGCTGCGCGGCGATGCGCGCCGCGAGGCCCTCGCGCACCAGGGGATGGTCGTCCACGATCGCAATGGTGACGCGTCCGGATCCCGTGGATCGTGGCTCCAGGCTCGTGGATCTTTGCTCCATATTCAATTCAACTTTCCTTCGGTTCGCAACACCGAGCAGGCGATGCACGTGCCGCCGTCCGATCGCGGGTCGATGGCGAAGTTACCACCGATCATGGCGCAACGATGCTCCATCAGCCTCAAGCCCACGCCCTTGCCGGGGATACCGGCGGCCTGCAGGCCGATGCCGTTATCCTGAACTTCCAGAACCAACCGGCCGTCGACTTGCTCCAGACGGATCCAGAGGGCACTCGCCTTGGCGTGGCGGGTGGCGTTGCTGACCGCTTCTTGTGCGATGCGATACAGGTGGGTGGCTTCAGTGTCATTGTCGATCTCGACCGGCGCCGGGCATTCGAACCGGCAGGGCAACCCGTGTATCTCGGAGGTCTGGCGGGCAAGCTCGGCCAAAGCCGACATGAGACCCTCGCGATCGATCGGCACCGGCACCATGCCGCGCGCGAGCGAGCGCACGTGCTGATTACACTGCTCGATGCCCCTCGCCACCCGGGCCGCAACCTGGCTCGCCGTGGTTGAGCCGCTGCGGCTCAACGACTCCGCCAGGCTCAATGCCAGCAACCCCAGACCGGTCAGCTCTTGTTGGGTTCCGTCGTGCAGCTCCTGGCCGATGCGCCGCTGCTCGAGCATTGCCACATCAATGATTTCCTTCTGCAGCGCCTTGTATTCGGTCATATCGCGAGCGACACCCACGTACAGGTCACGACCTTCAACCGAATTGACACTGAGTTGAATCGGAAAAACGCTGCCATCCTTGCGTCGTCCCGCAATCTCATGGCTGCGACCGATGAGACGCGATGCATAGAGGCGTGACGCGGTAGCCTTGTAGCCATAGCGGCCGACGCGCTCCTGCGGCGGAATCAGAATGGTGACGTTCTCCCCGATCACTTCGTGCGCGGAATAGCCGAAGATCCGCTCGGCGGCGCGATTGAAGGTGGCAATCCGTCCCAGGATATCGATGGTCACGACCGCATCCGCGGTAGCTTCGAGGATCGCCCGGATCTGGTCCTCACTGTGTTGCAGCTCGGTGGCGCGCTCAGCCACCCGCTGCTCGAGCCGCACGTTCAACATCCGGGTTTCGTCTTCGGCACGCCGGCGTGCAGTGATGTCGCGCTCGGTTGCCGCGAGGGACTCAGGATTCCCAGCTATATCAAACAGCAGCGCAACGGTTGCAGACACATCCACAATCCGGCCATCCCGGGTTCGCCGCTCGGTATCGAACGCGGGCATGCTCTCACCCCGAGCCACCCGCTGCATCACCTCCAAAGTGGCATCGAGCCGGTCACCGGCAGTCAGATCGCGCACATTCAGCCTCAGAGCTTCGGCCTGCGTGTAACCGTAGAGCCGCTGGGCGCCCCGGTTCCAGGCGATGATGCGTCCACCGAAGTCCATGACGACAATGGCATCCGGCGAGTCACGCAGCATGGCCGCGAAGCGCCGCAGTTGGGCATCGGACTCCACTTGCGAAGTGATGTCTACGTAGGTGACAACCACCCCCGCGACACGGCTCCCTTCCATGGGGAGCGGCTGTACCTGACGTAAGTAACATCGGTTGAGGGGGCAGCCCACGCTCTTTTCCATGGCCGTGTGGGTTTCAATGACCAGTTGGGCATCAATGGCCAGTTGCTCATCGAAACCGCGCGCCAGGGTACTCCAGGGCCGCCCCAGGTCGGCGTCGTGCAGATTCAAGAGTGTGGCGGCAGGCGCGGTGTAGCGCTTCAGCCGCAATTGCGCATCGAGCAACAGGACGGCGATGTTGGTCGTGTCCAGCAGCTCGACCATGTTGCGGTGCACGATCTCGAGGTCGAGCAACCTCGCCATGAGCTGTCTGTTCAGCGCCAGGAGTTCCTCGTTGAGCGATTGCAGCCGCTCCGGCGACATCACCACCTCACCCCCTGACAACTCACGTGCATCCGCTGGGCGGACACTGTGATGTCAGGCTCGGCGTAAACGCCCTCCCGCAGGTCCTCCACAACCCATGCTTTGAGCGCGGTAAACGCCTCTGGCGGGCGAAAGAACGCGCTGCAACACATGGGCCGCACCTTTTGCGACGCAGTAGGCACTCCAGCTTCCTATATTCTGCGCACTGCGACCGGTCCCCAAAAGCCGGCCTCGGCATCATGGCAGTACGTTTCAGGTCGATCCCCTGGCGAGGTTCAGCGTGACACACGGAATGCAGCCGCCGCAATGCCAACGCAGGTACCGCGGCGCAGCTAGTGGAAACCGCCACAGCTCATTGGTAGGTGGCGCGATTCCGCCGGAGCTGCGCCGGGGCAATGATGGCCCTGCCCCGTTGGCTCAAACGGCAGAACCAATGCTCCGACTCACTTTTGAAGAAAACCGACATGAGTGAAGCGTACCAGTATGACGATGGCTGCAGGCTACTGATCTTCCGCTACGCGGACGAAGAATGTCAGGCGCTGATGGCACATTACAGCGGGATACGGTTCAACCAGGTGCGGTTGACCTTCCTGCCGCTGCGCGCCCTGCAGGACGTGCCGGACCGGGAGGAGATCGAAATGACATTCAACATTTCGGGAATGCCTTTCGATCTGACCCGGCACGGATTCGCGCATCCGAGCTGGTGGCGGATGGTTCCCCCATCTGGAATAACACATCGTTGCCATACGGAGGGATTCGGGCGGGCGTGGCGTGCCATCCGCACCCGCACCGGTTTTCGCCTTCAGGGGGCGCACTACATCGACGGTATGACCAAACTGACGGTGGCGCTCAGGCCCCTGTCCCACGCGCGCTGGCTCGCACGAGGCGTTACACCCCTGCGGAATCCATAGGCCCCGGGCCCCACAGAAACTTCTCCGCGGATGTTTTCAGGCCCTGGATGGTCAAGGGCTTGGCGGGTGAAGTTCCGGGCACCAGCCCCGCGCCGCCGCTGCAGATCTCTTCAATGATGTGCGCACCCAAGGCGCGATACGCCTCGAGCTGCGATTCGCTGAACCACTGATCGGTGGTGCTTTCGTGCGGGAAGGCCGGATGACCCGCCGCATAACTTCTCACGTCCACCCCTTCCGTGGTGCCGTGATAGGTCGGCTTGATATACAACAGCCACCCCGGCCGCGTACTGCCCGGATAGTAGATGCGACCGATGGCGTAACGCACGCCCGCGGCGGCGGGATCGGCCGCCTGGCCGTCCAGCCGGGGCCGTATTTCCAGCTTTCTGAATTGGATACTGACGCCGAAGTCGATGTAGATCTTGCGCACCGCGTTGCCCAGGTCCTCGAAGGAGCACTTCGGATCGCAGCCCGCGTCACTGATCACAATGAAGCGGCAGCGGCGGCGGACCATCTCATACAGGCCGAGGTTGTCGAAGTGCCCGCCGTCGGAGAGGTAGACCCAGGGGCCGTCATCGGTCGTCGCGCCCGCAAGCTCCTTCAACGCCGGCGTGACGCCCCATAGCGGCCCGCCGCGCGAAGAGAGCCGCTTGGGATTGCCCAGCCACCAACCCAGCCGGACGTTGAACAGCATCAACAGGAAACCGATCAACGGCGATGAGTTGTAACCCTGGTTGGGACTGACGGCCGCACCAGAGATGGCCATGGCAGTGCCCAGGGTGATGCCGCCGCTGCCCTCCCCGTACTGCGCAGTCTGGCGATAGCGCACGTACGGATTGCCACAATGCAGCCGCGTGATGGCGAATGACTCCGCCTTGCGCTCCTGCCATGCCGGGTTGCGCGAGGAAACGACGTTCAGGGCCGTATTGATGACATGAAACAACGGGCTTTGGGGCTCCTTGGGGCGCAGCGAGGCCATGCAGGGGTTGTCTTCGGGATCGAACCCGGTGAAGGGATCAGGTTGCCGGACCGCCCCGCGCGCCGAGCCCAGGAACGCACGTACCAGCCGGTTGCGATACAACGCGTGCATGGAGAACCGATTGACGTTGACGAACAGTGAAATTCCAAAGGCGCAAGCAATCAGTCCGACCATCACCAGCAGCTCACATCGCAATGGACATGGCTCGTCGTCGAACTCCAACACCGTTGCGAGCTTCTGCCCCAGAAGCGCCAGCAGTGCGGCCAGCACGAGAGCGAATATCACGGCCGCCACGCTTGTCAGCCGCGCCAGCGAGATGTGCTTGACGACTTCCGCAGCCTTCGTAGCCGCGGTCAGGCCGCTGGAGCCGAGAAACAACGTCATCAATCCCGAGGCGCTGCCTATGCCCGCCGCTAGCGGTCCCGCCGCGAGCAACAGACCCGGACCGTAGAGGGCGAGCGAACTGACCACTGCCCAGGTGACCGCCGTGGCGGATAGCCAACCGGAGGCGCGGGCGAGCCACTCACGATCCATCTCGCCACGACGCGACAGGCTGGATGCGCCCACGTAGAGAATGTCGCCCACGAGGTAAGCCAACACGACACCGCTCTGCCCCAGAACGACGATTGCCTTCGTGTTGTCCGGATGCTGCACGACCAGGTGCATTCCGTAAGCGATGATCACACCGACCGCGGCGCCGGCACCGACCCAACAGAACAGGTCGGGAAGCAACACTCGCAGATCCCAGCGGCGGGACGCGAGGCGCCCGAAAACCCACGCGGCGAAGTAGACCACGAATCCGTACAACGCCCCGTCGAGCACCGTCCAATAGATCTCGCGCGCAACCATCGCAGCAAACGTAAATGACATGGCGGACAGCACGATGGGCACCAGCACCAGCAGCAGGAACCTGGACCGGGTCAACCATTTGTCACGCATGCGGAAGCGTCCGCAGATGGCGAAACCCAGTCCCGCCGTCAGCAGCACACCACCGACCTTCATCCACAGGCCCGAGTCAAGATCTCCCTGCGCCCGCGCCCAACCCAATACCGCATAGCACCAATGCGGGAACAGCAGGCCGCCTGCGAACAGGGGTGCGAACAGCAACCAGTTGAGAATCAGGTTGCGTACATAGACAGCGACCAACGTCCAGGTGTCGGCGGACAGCAGGCCCATGCTGGGCGTGATGTAGTTGCTGTCGGCACGCAAGCCGCGGATCTGCGGCGGCTCCACGGCGGTGCTCAGGGAGCAGTTGAGGGCGGAATAGATTGCGGCATCGCTTTCGATCGCCCGCCAGGCGCTGAGCCAGCTGCCGATGTAGCCTCCGCCCGACACCGTGGACAGGTAGTGAAACTGTCCCAACAGGTTGAATCGGGCGAGCCCCTGCAGCACGCCGAGCGCGAACGTCGCACTGCGGATACCACCACCCGACAGACACAGCGCGGAAAGGTCCGTGTCGGATGAGTCGAGTGTTGCAATGGTTGCGTCCGCATCCACAGGCAGCGCGAGCTCGGGCAGTACCTCCCGCAGCTCCGCCTGGAACACCTCGTTGAAGTCCTGTGAGCCGGCGCCGTGACCCGCCGCCCCCTGTTGTCCAGCCTCGTTCATCGCGACCCGCAGCGCACCTGTTGCCTTGGCTCTGTCACCACACCGCTATTTATCGCACATTGCGCATCAATGTGAACATTGTTATACGTCCGGTGCGAAAAACGCGACGGCGGCGCCAAGCCGGCTTAGGAATTCGAATGAATACTCAACATCGCGCTCCGGGTCCGTGGAAGTCAACTTTGCTGACAGTGCTGGCGGGCCTGCTGGTGTCATCTTGTAACCGTCAGCCGCAATCGGGCCAGGTGCAGGACGAGGCCCGGACCGCCGGCCGCACCGCGGCGTCGTTCCCGCACGCCGGGGAAGATTACTTCCACGACATGGACGGCGGCATTGCGCTTTCGCCGCAGGAGATCCAGGGCCGCAACATGTGGTTGGTCTGGACGGGCGGCAACGATCGCTTCTGGAACCAGATGACACAGTACACCTTCGGCGCATTCGACCTGCTGAAGGCCATCAGTTCGCATCCGGGTCTGGGCTATTCCCGCGCCAACCGCTGGACCTATCTCGGGCTGGTCAACGAGCCCTGCTTCACCAACCCAACCGGTCCCGACCAGCAGCGGCACGGCCTGTGGCTGGATGTACGCGGCGCGGACTGTGCAGCGGATCCGTTCGAGGACGCAAGTCGCTATCCCGGTGTTGCAATCGGCTCGCGCGGCAAGCCGTTGGGCGATGGCACGACCCAACCGGTGGGCTCGTACTACGGCTATGCCACCGGCATCATGGGGCTGCGCTTGTTCCCGAATCCCGACTTCGATGAGAAGGCCGCGAAGGCCTGGGATCCGGAGCGTTACTACACCGACCCTTCCTACTACAATCGCGCGGACCTGATCCGACCGTATCGTGTCGGCATGTCGTGCGGCTTCTGTCACGTGGGGCCGAGCCCGGTCAAACCGCCTGCCGACCCGGAAGCCCCCACCTTTGCCAATCTGAGCTCCTCGGTGGGCGCCCAGTACATGTGGGTGGATCGGCTCTTCATTTTCAATTCGAACCATCCGGAAGGCCAGCGCAACTTCATGTACCAGCTGGTGAAGAGCTATCGGCCGGGCTCCATGGACACCTCGCTGATCTCCACCGACAGCATCAACAATCCGCGCACCATGAATGCCGTGTATGACTTCGTGTCGCGCATGGGCCTGGCCAAGAAGCTCTGGCACGAGAAGCTCGCCGGCGGCGAGTTGAACAACAAGCAGTTCAACGATTTCTTTACCGAAGGCCCGTTGACGGAGTTTTATTCGAAGGCGGACGGCATCACAAAGACCCCGCACGTCCTGAAGGACGGCGCGGATTCGGTAGGTCTGCTCGGCGCCCTGAATCGTGTGTATCTGAACATCGGCCTCTTCAGTGAAGAGTGGCTGACGCATTTCAACCCCGTGGTCGGTGGCAAGACCATCACACCCATCCAGATAGCAGTTGCGGAAAAGAACTCCGCCTACTGGCAGGCCACCGAGGCCGGTACACCGGCCACGGCGCTGTTCTTTTTGAAGGCGGCCCAGCCGGACCGGCTGAAGGACGCGCCCGGCTCCGCCCAGTACCTGACAGCGGATGCCCGATCGCTGGCGCGCGGCAAAGAGGTGTTTGCCGACACCTGTGCCCGCTGCCATTCCAGCAAGGCACCCACGCCACCGGCCGACTTGAACCTGGATGCGGATCGCTGCGCGGGCACCCAGTATCTCGAATGCTTCAAGCGCTACTGGACCTGGACACAATCCGATGACTACAAGAAGCAGATGCGCGCGATAGTCGCGGCACCGGATTTTCTCGACGGGAATTACCTGTCGACCGAGGCTCGCATCCCGGTGACGTTGTTGCGGACGAATGTCTGCAGTCCGCTGGCCACCAACGCGTTGGGCGGCAACATCTGGGACAACTTCTCCTCGCATACCTACAAACAGCTCCCAACGGTCGGGACGGTCACGCTGTACGATCCCTTCACTGGCGATCGTGTGCCGTATGAGATGCCCGCCGGCGGGCGCGGCTACACACGTGTGCCCTCCTTGATCAGCCTGTGGTCGACCGCGCCGTTCCTTCTCAATAACAGTGTCGGCCCGTTCGATTCGGATCCTTCCGTGGACGCTCGAATGAAAGTATTCGAGGCCTCGATCCAGCAGATGCTGTGGCCCGAGAAGCGTGACCAGGACGCCCTGCTGGCCGGCAAAATCCCCGGGACCATCGATCGCACGACACAACGCAGTCAGCTCACCATTCCAGTTGGATTCGTGCCGGAACCCCTGCGGCCGCTGCAGAAGGACGCGCACTGGTGGTTGCCGCGCTTCGTGAGCTCCGGCGGGGACATCGAGATCGGCCCGATTCCCAAGGGCATGCCGGTGGGACTGCTGGCCAACCTCAGGCTGCGCGCGGAGAGCGATGATCCAGCCGTGCAGGCGGCCTATCTGCGGGATGTCGGCAAGGCCCTGCTGACACTGCAAGGTGACCTGTTGACTTCCGTGGGCGCATCGGACGATGCGCTGGCGGCCCGGTTTGCGAACCTCGCCGGGCCCATGTTGAAGCTCAGCAAGTGCCCGGACCTGGTGGTCAATCGGGGTCACTACTTCGGCACCGCCCAATTCAACGACCAGCAGGGCCTGTCGAAGGACGAGCAGTCATTCGGCAAGGAACCCGAGCTCAATGACGACGACAAGCACGCGCTGATCGCTTTTCTCAAAACATTCTGAAGCAGCGGACATGAACGATGCCGGTCGCCCCTGGGACTACGTCATAGTCGGTTCGGGAGCCGGCGGAGGGACGCTGGCTGCGCGCCTGGCCGAGTCCGGCATGCGGGTATTCCTGCTGGAGGCCGGCAGCGACTGTGTGGGCATGCAGCAGCAGCGGCTGCCGGATGACTACAGTGTTCCGGGCTTCCACGCCTTCGCCTGTGAGAATCCGGCAATGCGGTGGGACTTCGATGTCCGCCACTACACGAGCGATGCCTTGCAGAGCCGTGACTTCAAATATGACGCCCAACGCGGCGGCGTGTTGTATCCGAGAGCCGCGACTCTCGGCGGCTGTACAGCTCACAACGCAATGATTTTCATGTTGCCACACGATTCCGATTGGAATCACATCCGCAAGCTGACAGGAGACGACTCCTGGGGCGCGACCCGGATGCGGCGGCACGCCCGCAAGCTCGAGGCGTGTCATCATCGCCCCGTCTGGCGCTTCCTGCGGCGCTTCGGCCTGGATCCCACCGGGCACGGTTGGGACGGCTGGCTGCACACCGAGAAACCCAAGGAGCTGGACGCCCTCGGTGATGAGGCGATTGTGCGGACGATCAGCGAAACTGCCATCGAGTTCGCGCGGCGGTTGCAACATCCGTGGGCACGTATAGTCCGCTGGCTTCACAGCGCCGCCGATCCCAACTCCCGACCCTGGGGTGCGGGCAGCTTCGAAGGGTTGTGCTACACGCCGATCTCAACCGCCGGCCACCAGCGAATGGGCACTCGAGAACGGCTGCTCGATGTCGCCCGCACCCAGGGTGATTTGCTCCACATCGAGCTGGATGCCCTGGCGACACGCGTGCTGTTTGATTCCACCGGTACGGCTTATGGGGTGGAGTATCTGAAAGGCCAGCGACTGTATCGCGCACATGCCTCACCGAGCACCGCCACCGGAGAGCGGCATGAAGTGCGTGCAAGCCAGGAAGTCATTCTGTGCGGTGGCGCATTCAATACGCCGCAACTGCTGATGCTCTCCGGGATCGGGCCTGCCCAGCACTTGAGCGAGCGCGGGATTCCTGTCCGGGTGGATCTGCCCGGCGTGGGACGCAACCTGCAGGATCGTTACGAAGTGGCTGTCACTCACCGCATGCAACGTCCGTGGCGGATTCTGGAAGGCGCCCGGTTCGAGCGCGGTGACCCACTCTGGCAACGTTGGCACGAGGAGCGGGAGGGTCTCTATGCCTCCAATGGCGCCGCCATCGCATTCGTGCGCCGCTCCGATCCGGCGCTCCCGGAGCCCGATGTCTTCGGCATGGCGCTGCCAACCCGCTTCGAAGGTTACTTTCGCAATTTCTCCAATTACCTCAAGGACTACCAGGACCGGTTGACCTGGGCGGTGTTGAAGGGCCACACATTCAACCGTGCCGGTTCAGTCACGCTGCGCTCGGCCGATCCGCGCGATCCGCCGCTGGTCAACTTCCGCTACTTCGAGGAAGGCGATGATCGCGAGGGTCGCGACCTCAAGGCCCTGGTGCAGTCCATCCAGTTCATCCGGGAGCTGACCCGACCGTTGATACGGTGCGGAGTCATCGCCGCAGAATGCGCCCCCGGCCCCGCGGTTCAATCTCCCGAGGCGATAGCCGATTACGTACGCAACACTGCCTGGGGGCATCACGCTTCCTGCTCGTGCCCGATCGGGCCGGCCAGTAGCGGCGGGGTTGTTGACAGCACTTTCACAGTTCACGGAACACGTCGGCTGCGCATCGTCGACGCGTCGATATTTCCGCGTATTCCAGGATTCTTCCTGGTCAGCGCGGTGTACATGATCGCGGAAAAGGCGGCCGAGACGATTCTACGGACCGCAACCGCGGAGAGGAGAAAATGACAATGGCATATGACGCACAACAACTACTGGCCATGTCGCAGGCGCAGCTCGACGATCTGTTTCGCGCGAGTCCCGCGGGCGACATTCCCAACGGTCCGGCGGCCGGCACGGCCATCATTGCGCCCGGCACCAAGTATTCCCACTTCATCGCCGAAGTCATCAACCACTTCGGCTGGCAGGGGAAGGTGTTCGACGCCGCCAACGGTTTCCTGAAAAACAAGATCCTGGTCTTCGGTGTCGAAGCCATCATTGCCAAGGTCTACAAGGCACCCAGTTGGTTGGACGGCCAGGAATGCATCGTCCTGGACTACTCCCAGACATCCACCCTGGCGCATCGCATCCGCGATGAGATCCGGCTCATCTCACCGGGCTTCTACCTCGGGAAGGTGTACTGGGACAAGGACCGGTTGATCGACTTCAGCCTGCAGTTTCAGATGCCGTGACTCCGCAGTCGCAATTCACCGTGTTGGCGCCGATCGCGGCCGGCCGCGAGCCGGCGCTGCGCGAGCTGTTGGCGACGATGAATGCGACCGCGGGGGTGGTCGATCCCCGCAATGCGCTCGTGCCCTTCGAGGAGTTTGGGCAACTGCATTTCGCGCGGTTCGTCATCCTGACCGACCCCACGATCAGCGACATCGAGGTGTACGGCGTGCCGCGCCCCACCCTGCCGAACTATCTTGCCTTTGTTGGCGATTGCGACGGCTCATCGCATGACTGCCTGGCCGAACTGGCGCGGCGCGCGCAAAGTGGGTTGCGGCAGATCTTCGCGCACTGCGAGCAGTTCGACACGGCGGGTGATCTACTGGCGTGGTTGCAAGCACGCGATCTCCCGATTGCCGCCAGCTATGTCAACTGGGTCGGAAGAACTGTCCAGCAGATCAAACAGGAGTGTGCGCTCCAACAGGTCCTGTCCGCACGCGTGGACCGAACACCTGTTGAGTCAGCAGCCGAAGCCCGCGAGCGATGGCAGGAAATGCGCGACTTCGTCCGGAACGAAGCCAGCGCACGCCGACTGACACTGACCCCGCCGGCACGCACACCGCCGGGCTGGCTGCTTGCCAGATGGGGCAATTTTCTCTTCGGCCTGGTGGTGTCGCTGCTGGCGCTCCCCGTGCTGCTCGTGCTGGGCCCTCTGTGGATTCTCATGCTGCGCCGACTGGAGACTCATGACCCTGAAGTTTGTCCCCGTCCACAATCCGCCCAACTCATTGAGCTGCAGGTCCTCGAGGACCACGACGTCACCAATCAATACACAGCTTTCGGCTCGGCGAAACCCGGTGTGTTTCGGCGGGGGTTGATCACACTCGTCTTCGCAATCATTCAGTTCACTGCCCGCCATATCTTCACGCGTGGATACCTCGCACGCGTACAGACGATCCATTTTGCCCGCTGGGTGTTTGTCGACAGCAAACGTCGGGTGCTCTTCACCAGCAACTATGACGGGGGGCACCAGGCCTACATGGACGATTTCATCAACAAGGCGGCCTGGGGATTGAATGTGGCCTTCAGCAGCGGGGTCGGCTGGCCACACACGGACTGGTTGCTGTTGCGAGGTGCGCGCCGCGAGCAGTACTTCAAGTATTTCCAGAGGCGGCACCAGCTTCCCACCCAGGTTTGGTACAAGGCCTATCCCGGCCTCACCCTGCAGGATCTGCGGCGCAATGCGCTCATCCGCGCAGGCCTGGAGAAGTCCGAAATGAGCGACGCGCAGGCGCTCGCATGGCTCAAGCTCCTATGAGCACGCACACGCACAGTCACACGGACACGGATACGCCCGGATCAGGGATCGAGCTGGCAGACATCCAAGGGCTGCTGCGCTTCGGTTTCAAACATCATACCGAGGCGGTATTTCTGTTACTGCGTGTGAAGGATCGGGCGCAAGCGTGCAAATGGCTGGAGCACGCTGAATTGACGAGCTCGGTGACTCGGGACCCGCTGCCGGTAACGGTGCTGCAGGTGGCGTTGACGAGCGCAGGGATGCGCGCGCTCGGTATCGCGGAGGATGTAGTCGCGGGGTTTTCAGAAGAGTTTCTCGAAGGGATGGCCGGGGATCGGAACCGGACGCGCCGCCTGGGAGATCAGGGCGCCAGTGCTCCCGAGCGATGGGATTGGGGCGCCGGTGACCGGGAGCCGCATGTCGCTGTGCTTCTGTATGCGCTCCCCGGAAATCTCGGAGCGTTCCAGCGGGACATCGAGACTCAATGCAGCGCCGGGTTTGAGTTGCTGTACCGCCTGTCTACAACCGACATGGGCAGCGCCGAGCCTTTCGGGTTCGCGGACGGCCTGTCGCAACCGGAGCTCGACTGGGAGCGGGCGATTCCCGCGATCGATGCGCAACAACTCGACTATCGAGCTTCGAGCTGCCTCGGGGAGTTCATCCTGGGGTACCCAAATGAATATGGCCTGTACACGCCACGGCCGCTGTTGGATGCCGCGAGCCGGGACCCGGATGGGGCGCTGCCGCGCGCCCCGGAGAGTCCTGACAGGGCGGATGTTGGACTGAACGGCACATACCTGGTTATTCGGCAATTGCGGCAGGACGTATGCGGTTTCTGGAAGGCGATGGATGCGCGTGCGCGTGGGGTCGCCGCTGAGCGCGAGCGGTTGGCAGCGTTGATGGTGGGGCGGACGCTGGCGGGGATGCCAGTGGTGTTGGATGGCGCGGACGGCGGCGCGGGCCGGGCCACTGCCCCGTTGGTGCGCACCGCGCCGGGCGGTGGCACCAACCCCGGGGCGCCCGCTGGCGCCCAGCCGCCCAACGACTTCACCTTCGAATCCGACCCTGAGGGCTACCGCTGCCCCATTGGCGCCCACATCCGTCGCGCCAATCCACGCAATGCTGACCTGCCGCCCGGCGGCATTGGCATTGTTTCCCAACTCATCAGGCTACTGGGCCTCAGCCCGAAGGCACGCGCCCAGGACCTCGCGGCATCGACACGATTTCATCGTGTGCTGCGCCGGGGCCGTGAGTATGGCGTGCGAATAACTCCGACAGAAGCGCTGACTGCGCCGCCCGCCGACACGGGGCTGCATTTCATGTGCCTGAACGCCAACCTGCAGCGCCAGTTTGAATTCGTGCAGGGGGCCTGGCTGATGAGCACGAAGTTCAACGGTCTGCATGACGAGAGCGATCCACTCATGGGAAACCGTGAGCCGGACCCTTCAGGCAGGCGCTGCGATTACTTCTCGATGCCACAAGAAGACAACCCCACGGTCCGTCATGAAGGCTTGCCGCAATTCGTCACTGTCACCGGCGGCGCATATTTCTTTCTCCCCGGAATCCGCGCCTTGCGCTTCCTCGCCCGGACCGGTTTCGACGGCGCGTCTTCGCGCCGCTACTCTTCGGGGGTCGCGAAGCGATCCCCCTTGAACCCTGCGCGCAGCGCATGAGAAGGTCGTAAATGGACTCGAATACACCCCGACCGGTGCCGCCGGCGAATACCGGCTCAAAGTTCCTCGACGTCCTGTCCAACACCACCTTCCGGCTGCTGCAACTGGAACGCCGCTTCGACCGCCTCATCAGACCCGCGTTCGATGCGGTATTGCGCGATCCGATCGCACGCTTTACCACCGCCCTGATCAACTGGCAGCGCACGGACGAAGGTCTGGCGCTCGCGCAGGAGCGACTGCTGCCGGGCGAGGAGGAGTTCGTCGATTCCATCATTTCGACTTTCGAAAAGCAGATGCGCGGCCTGTGGAAACCCGGTGGCTTCGAGCGCGGCGGCAACACCAAGACCCACGGTATCGTGCGCGCCGAGCTCATTGTGCACGACAATCTACCGGAACCATTCCGGCGCGGTGTGTTCGCCAAGCCGCAGATCTATCGCGCCTGGGTGCGCTTTTCGGGACCGGGTCCCTACATCAATCCGGACATTGACGATGTGGGCTTCATGAGTATCAGCATCAAGCTGTTGGGTGTCCCGGGGCCGAAGCTGATGGACGAGGAGAAATTCACCCAGGATTTCTTCGGTGTCTCGACTCCGACCTTCGTCACCCCCGACGTGCGCGCCAATGCCCAACTGCAGGTCGAAAGCCTGAAGAATGCTTCCATCTTCTATTTCGTCAACCTGCACCGGCCGCATCTGCTCGATTTCATCATGCAGGGCCTGTGGGTGAAGACCCAGACCAGTCCCTTCGAGGCACCCTACTTCAGTTGTGTGCCCTATCTGCTCGGGGAAGGCCAGGCGATGCAATACTCGGTCTGGCCCAAAACCACGCAGCGCACGCCAGTACCCCGCCTGCCGTTGCGGCCACCGGACAACTATCTGCGCGAGGCCATGGTGAAGGCGCTGAGCGGCGGCGACGTGGAGCTGGATTTCAGGATTCAGCGGCAGACCGATCCGTTCCTGATGCCCATTGAAAACGCGGCGGTGCTGTGGCCGGAAAAGCTCTCACCCCGCGTCAGTGTCGCCACCCTGCGGATTCCCCGCCAGAAGTTTGATTCGCCGGCGCAGATCAACTTCGAGAAGAAGCTGTCCTATAACCCGTGGCATTGCATTGCTGAACACCGCCCCTTGGGTAACCAGAGCCGGGCGCGCAAGCGGATGTACCATGCGCTCGCCACGCTCCGTCACAACATGAACGCGATACCGCACTACGAGCCGAACGGGGACGAGGTGTTCGACCCGTAGCCTGGCAGGATCAGCAGCCCTAGCCGCGCACCGCCAGGATCCCGTCCCCTTTCAACTCTGTGGTAAAACCAGCAGCGCGCAGCCTGTTGGCCACCTCTTTGGGAACATCACGCCCGCTCGTCAGCTTGTTGGGCGTCCCCGTGTAGTGAAACAACATCCCGCGCGGTTTCAACACACGCGCAAGCTGATCGTAGAACGCCTGGGAGTACAGCTCGCCCGCGATCCCGAACCGCGGCGGATCGTGCAAAACCGCATCGAAACTGCGCTCCGGATAGTCCACCAGCGCGGCGGCAACATCCGCACTGACCAACTGCAACGCGCCACCGACCGGCGGCGACCACGGATTGAGTCCCCGCAACCAGATCACATCCGGATTCTTCTCAAAGGACTGCACCCGGGCGGCCTGCCCCTGCAGGCACCAGGCCGCGAAATAACCCAGCCCACCGCAGGTATCCAAAATCACCTTGCCGCGCGGCCTGATGAATCCGACCTTGCGCTCGGCATCCGCATACGGCGAGACCCGTGCGGTAGGGAGCATCTTGATGCCATCTATCTCGAATGTCGGCGGTCCCCACTCGGTGGGAACCAACTTGATGAGCGAGCGGGTATACCGTGAGACAGGGTCAAAGCCTTCGCCCGCCCAGTAGTAGATCGTCCGCTCTTTGCACGAGGTCATGAAGGGATAGCGCTGCCCCTGCCAGGTCCAGTAATCCGGACCGACCTCGACAGTCGTGGTCGATCGCTCCAGATCGAGCGAGCATTGCAGAGCGCCGGCGCCATCTGTCGCTGCGGCTTGCAGCGCGGCGTGCACTTTGAAAGTCAGCAGCGGTCCCATGTCGTACAGCAGCGCGAACGCGCGCTCACCACTTCAAATCAGCCATCAAGGCCGAATACACCTGGATGCCGTCCCACAGGTTCTGCAACCGCAGATTCTCGTTGGCGGCATGTTGGTTGTTGTCATGATTGGCAATGGGAAGGCCGATGACGGGCACCTGGAAAGTATCGGCGAACAGATACAGAGGCACGCTGGCGCCCATCATGGGTAAGAGCGCCAACGGCTCGTGGGAAGCACGGCCGGCAACCTGGGTCGCTCCCGCACCCTGGGTCGCTCCCGCACCCTGGGGCGCTCCCGCACCCTGGGGCGCTCCCGCACCCTGGGGCGCTCCCGCAACCTGGGGCGCTCCCGCAACCTGGGTCGCTCCCGCTGCCGCAATCACCGCTTTCGCAGCGGGGCTCGCCATGTCGGAACGTAACGCGGGGTAGCCTGACTCCCACTCCAGCCGAACGAGCCGGGGATTTGACCGGCGCGTTGCCATATCGGGCTCTGCGGTGACAATCGTCCAACCCTTGGCGCGCAGGAAGGCTTCAATGTTGGCCCGAACGGCAGCGGGTGTCTGGTCGGGAACCAGGCGCAGGTCCATGGAAACCACGGCCTCCGTGGGAATGGCGTTCGCAGCCTCCGAGCCCACCTGCCCTGAGCGGATTCCACGGATGTTGAGCGCCGGGCGCATCAGGCTGGCCGGCAAACCCTCGTGTCCTTCCGTCCGCCCCACGGCGAACTCTTCGCGCAGCGAGCTTTCCACGGGTGGTAATGCGGCAATCGCACTCAACTCGGGGGCACTCAGCGGGCGCACGTCGGCCGCGAAACCGGGAATCAGGATGGTGCCCTCGTCATCGCGCATCTGGGCGACCAGGTTGGCTGCCATCGCAGCCGGATTGGGCACCCAATTGCCGTAATGTCCGTCGTGAAGCGGACGCAAGGGACCATAGACGGTGAGCTGGAAACCCAGAGTGCCGCGCGCGCCGAAGTACAGCATCGGCCGGCGCGACTGATGAACCGGGCCATCGCCAATCAGCCACAGATCAGAGGTAAGCAGGTCATGGTAGGTCCGCAGGAGAGCCGCCAGGTGGGGCGAGCCCCGCTCTTCCTCGCCCTCCCAGACCACTTTGACATTCACCGTCAGCTTGCGGCCCGCCGCCTTGAGTGCATCGAAGGCGGCCAGGAAGGCGATGATGGAGGCTTTGTCATCGCTCGCTGAGCGGGCAAACAACCGCCATTGCGGGTCGAAGGTGGACGTTGCATCGGCCTTCCAATTCACCTCGTGCTCGCCCGAATTGAGCGGCCCGCTGCGCATGACGGGTGTGAAAGGGTCGGTCTTCCACTGCGAGGGCGTCACCGGCTGACCATCGTAGTGCGCATAAAAGACAACGGTCCGGCGGGCGCCGGGAGCTCGAAGAAATCCGAAGACCAGTGGCGGCCCATCCGCCTCCGACAGCAGGCGCGCTTCAAAGCCGCGGTCCTTCAGCCACGCCTGCAGCTTGTTGGCCGTCGCCGCCAGGGCGGTTGGATCGGCCGCCACACTGCGAAATCGGGTCAACTCATCGAGCTGCCCGACGATCTGCGCTTCATGGGTGGCGCGGTAGCGGCGCACCGAGTCCTGTAAATCCGCTGCGCCGGCGGCTCCGACGAGCGCGTACATCGCAAACGCAGCCAAAAGAGCTATCAGGTGAAACCGGTGTCGGCCCATGGCACTCGAGCTCATGCAAGGCGAGGCCCCGAACTATAGCAGCTATACTGTGCGTCCCTTTTTCCGCCCCGGCATCACCCTTGAAAAATCCCCTGGTCGCCCGACTCGCATCGGCCCTGCTACTCGCTTTCGCCGCCCAGAATTCCTACTGCGCGGACATCGTGATTCACGCCGGCGCTCTCATCGACGGCCTTGCCGCTACGCCGCGCCAGAAGGTCTCCATCATCATTCACGACGACCGGATCACAGCGATCGAGGCAGGCTTCAAATCGCCCGCCGGTGCCCAGTTGATCGATTTGTCGGGCAACACCGTTCTGCCGGGCTTCATCGATTGCCATGTGCATATCTCGGCAATGCTGCCGAGCAGGACCAATGCAACCGAATATTGGCTGACACACAGTGACATCGATCGGGGGTTCGATGCCCAGGTGTTTGTTCGGCAGATGTTGCAACAGGGGTTTACGAGCGCGCGCGACGCGGGGGGTGGCGACGAGTCGGTAGCAGTTCGTAATGCGATCGAGGCGGGGAAGATTCCCGGACCGCGCCTGATGGTGGCGCTGGAGCCGCTCGGACCGACGGCCGGTCACGGTGATCCGCTCAGTGGGCTCGACGGCAGGCTGTCACATCCGGGTTGGCAAAACGGGATCGTCAATACGCCGGAGGAAGCTCGGCTGCGGGTTCGCGAGCACAAGCGTCGCGGCGCCGATCTCATCAAGATCATGCCTTCAGGCGGAGTGGCCTCCTCGGGCGACGACCCCCGGCAGCAACTCATGACCAACGAGGAAATGACCGTCGCAGTGCAGACCGCGCATAACCTCGGCATGAAGGTCGCGGCCCATATCTACCCGCCCGTCGCCATCGAAAATGCAGTGCGCGCCGGTGTCGACTCCGTCGAGCACGGCTCCTTCGCGACCGCACAGACGTTCGCCCTGATGAAATCTCATGGGACGTACCTGGTTCCCACGCTCACGGTCTACGACGTGTTCTACGCCGCTGCCCACGACCATCCTGAGCTGCTGACTCCCGGCACGGCGGCCAAGGAGCTCGCGAACGACCAACTACCCAAGAAGAACCTGCCGCTGGCCATCAAGTCGGGCGTCAAGATTGCCTACGGCACGGACATCGGCGAAGGCGACCATTCCATGGAATTCGCCTTGTTGATAGCCAACGGCATGAAGCCGATGGATGCCATATTTGCAGCCACGCGCAATGCGGCCGACCTGCTGGGTCGCGCCGACAAGGTGGGCTCCATCCAGGCAGGCAAGTTGGCTGACATAGTGGCCATACCCGCCGATCCCACCATACAGCCGGAAGCGTTGCGGCACGTTGTGTTTGTAATGAAGGGCGGCGTTGTTTACCGGGCAAACGGGCACCCTACGCCGCTCGAGTAGTCGACGCTACAAACAGGGCCGGCGTCGGGGACCGACGCCGGCCACAGGCGGTCAGGGCTGAACTTTCTGAACCGGCGGCAGGTTGGCGCTGATTGCGGAAACCCCATCCACGCCCCCGATCTTGCAGATGGGGTGCGAGAAGTCGTTGGCGACACTGGGCACCGGGACTTTGCCGATGTAGTTGATATTGTCGTCGCTGTTCGCGCTCACGCCGCTGGGGACGAAATCCAGGTTCAGCGTGTGCCGCGTCCGCCACGCGATATTGTGATCGGCACAGGATGTGTCACCACTGACGCCGACGGCGCCAATGAGCGTTCCTTTGGAGTTGTAGAGAGCTAGCCCGCCTCCGAACACATTCACGCCCCCGATCCGGTGCCCGTCCATCGGATCATCGTCGTCACCGAAGTCGGCTGCCGGCCCGTGATAAGCCACGCCCGTGTCGACCGGATTGCTGTGCTGCAGGCCATAGAGCGAGCCGCCCGGCTGCACTGCAGCATAAAGATTGGCAGTGGAGAGGGCCAGGCCCGGCAGACTGAAGGCATTGGCGGTGTTGGCCTTCTGCGCCGAGATCACCCGGCTGCCAGGCCACTGCGAACCGCGGTTGGCGCCGGTGAAGGCGACCTGGCAGACCACGCCGTCCCGGTTGACGACCGTGGCCCACATATCGAGACCGAATCCACCGTTGGACTGGGCGCGCGCGGCCTCCAGGGCGGTCTGCAGCTGGTGATGGCCGGGCAAACCGGCACAGGACTGTGGCCGGTTGTCACGATCATCGTCGCCGTTGGCCAGAGCCGTTGTAGCGGCCAGACTCAGTGCGAGTCCGAGGCCGAGAATTATTCTGCTGGCAGGACTGAACATGGTTATCCCCTTGTTGTAAAGCTAGAGCTAGCAAGGGCATATACGTTAAATCCCGCGCGAGGCGGACACGCCTGCAGAAAAATGCCGGATTTATTGCGGTGTTGGACCCTGCGCCGGAGCGGCGGCCTGCCGGTCGGCAGCTCGTGCAATTTCTTCAGGAGATGGCGGAAGTTGTTGTGTTGTCAATGTTGCGCGGCTGACTACGGTGGGATCGTCGCGCAGTTTGACGTAGAGCAGGCCGTTGTTGGGATGGGGAACCGGGAGCGAATATCCCGGAAAGCCGTCGGGCACCTGCACGGCATGCGTGAAGTCCGCATCACTCGAAACTGCATCGACCAGAAACAGGCTCGAACCGGACAATTTGCACGCCAGCTCGGGTGAAGCGGGACATTTCAGCTCGCGCAGCGTGGGCAGGCGCACCAGAGTGGCCAACGGCTGCCAGTCACCCGCGACCCCGTTGACCAGGGTGCGGAACAGAAGCGGACCAAACGCCGAAGATCCGAGCGCTTTGGTCGGATCGAGCGTTGCAACCGCAACTTTCGAATTTTCGAGCGTGATGCCGCCGTTGGCAATGCTGAGCGTCGTGGAGGCGGACTCATCCAGCATCGCGACCTCGATCTGCTCGTCGCGCAGGAACGTGGCGGGTGATTGCGCCCGCACGGAGAAAGTCAGCTTCGCATCCTGTGGCAGCTCATCGGCGTTGGCGAGCTCGATGTTGCTCTCGTTGGTGGAAGCCGAGGGCTGCACGCTTTTGCCGATCAGGGTCACCCGTGGCCGCGGCGCGCTGATGGCGGTGCTCAGCGAGAGGGTGCGGCCATCGCTCAGCAGAACCTTCGCCACCGCGATATCGCCCTGTTTCACAGCGGTCACCGGCTGTGTGTCGCGCGTGATCATCGCCAGCGTGTCGGTCCCCTGGCTGGTCTCCAGTTTGCCGGGAACAAACTCAACACCCTGGACCAGGAGGTTCGACACCTGGTCCAGACGGCTGCCCTTCAGGACACCCTGACTGTCACCGGCGCGAAGCGCAAAGCTGTCCAGGCGGGCAGCTTCCGAGAAAGCGTGTAAACGAACTGTCTGTGCCTCGGAAGTACCGTACTGTGATACGAGCAGCGTCATTGCTCCGGGCTTGGCCGCCTGCAGCGGCAAAGTGACTTCCACCTCGTTCGGCTTCACGGCCTTCCAGTCGGCCTCGTGCTCAGTGCCATCGGCACCCTTCAACATGACACTGTCGAGACAACTGACGTTGCCCGCCTGCAGGCGCACCGTCTTGTCTCGACCAACAATCAATGCGCCCTCGTCCGGTGTCGCCAGATCCCAACTCTGCGCGTGCACGTTCACGAGCTCGAAGCTGGGCGCGTTGTATTTCTCGAATCCCCAGTAGCCTTGTAGTGATGCGCGCACGCGGTCACCGACGGCCGCGGTTCCCAGCGCCTTGGTGTCGATGAAGAATCCGCCCAGTTGCGGATCCGCCCGCGCAGGCAACTCGATCGTCTTGCCATCTTCGCGCGTCAGTCGCAGCGTCAGGTCATGCGCGTACGCAGTGGAGAACACCAGCGGCGCCCCTTCGACCGGCAGCGCCAGTGTCGACTTGCGCAGGCAGAAGGTTGCTTTCGGATCGACCGCGTGCAGCGGCGGTAATTGGGACTGCTCCACCGCGGGCAGGGCAATGACTATCACCGACTTCGGATTGTGAAACGACGGCGGCGAGTTGAGAGTCAGAGCGAGTTGCTCGCCCTGCTGGCTCGTCAATGCCGGGATGTATTGATATTGCGCGGTCCGGAACGAGTCGAAGATCCGCGCGATGTCCAGAACCGAGGCGATGTAGGGACTGTAGTAGCCGTAACTGAGCTGCGGCGTAAAGCTGGCCTCCATGGCCAGATCCTTGGCAGGCCCGGAGGTGAGCGCCTCGACAATGGAAGTACTGTGCCCATCGTTCAGAATGAGCGCGCTCTGTCCCTGGGTCAGGCAAGGCGCCTGCAGCAGCGGATTGCGATCGAGGCACTTGTCATCGACCTTGATTGCGAGGCTGCGCGCCAACAGGGGCGCGACTTCCTTCAGCCGGGACGGATCGGTGTCATTCAGGGAGCGGATGCCGGCCAGGTATCTCTCCAGCCGGGCATGATCCAACGAGGCCTGGTTCAGGTCCTGGGAGCTGCGGACAAATGCACCTGGACGGCCGCGCACCGCGCTCACCAGCGTTTTGAAATCACCGCTGGTCTCGGGGGCGAGAAATAAGAGCACTTGTTGAGCGTCTGAGGGCACTGTGACGGTCAAGCCCTTCTGCACACACTTTGCGGTCCAGGTCTCGCACGGGTAGAACCACTCGGGTGGCGGTGGGTTGGTGGCGCCGCGCAGAAAGGCCGCAATCATCAGGTAGTGGGCCGACTGGGAGGCTGGAAAGTCAGCCTGTATCCACAGCCGGTCGCCCGGGGCCAGATTGGGAACCTGCGTGATGGGGAGCGTCTTCTGCCCCCGCGTCACGGTAATCGTCAGGTTGGGCCCTGCAAGGTCGAAAGGCGCAGGCTCGGCATGCACCGTGACAGCCACCAGCAACGCAACGAGGACGAAAACGAGCCGCCGGCCGACCCCACGGGTCGTGGGCACACAATCAAACGACATCATCAATGAATGATGGCATGGGCTTTGACGATCTCCAAACGCGCAACACGACTGAAATTCACATTTTTCGACACGATATGACCGGCGGGCGACGCACAAGTTGCTCTGGCTGGGCAATAATCGCCGTTCATTTCCTGTTCATGATCCGTACAGTCGCATCCATGCTCGGCCGCCGAATCGTTCTGTCAACACTGGGCTCCCTCGGCGATCTTCATCCAGTGATGGGTTTGGCGTTGGGATTGCAGGCGCGCGGCCACGACGTGGTGCTTGCAACGAGCGACTTCTATCGCGACAAAGTCCTGTCCGCAGGGCTCGAATTCAGCGCGCTGCGACCGCTAGCTGCACCCGATGATCCGCAGATGCTGCAACGGGTACTCGATTTGAGGTCCGGCCCCGAATACCTCATCCGCACGCTGCTCCTGCCTCACATTGGTGACATGTACGAGGACATGTTGAGAGCGACGGAGGGAGCCGACTTTCTCATCTCCGGCGAAGTCGTCCTCGCCGCCCCGCTGATCGCCGAGAAGCGTGGGCTGCCCTGGGCAGGTGCGATCCTGGCACCCTTCTCCTTCTTCTCAATTTACGACCCGCCCGCGCTGCCTTTTCTGCCGGGCACCCAGCTGCTTACCCGGGCGCCACCTTTCGTACAACAGGGGTTGTTGGCAGCCGCCAAGCTCATGACCCGGGACTGGGGTGAGCCCATCGCCGCGCTGCGCCGTTCGCTGGGACTAAAGCCCACGCGGCACCCACTTCTGTTGGACCGCTTCTCGCCTCTTCTGAACCTCGCCCTGTTTTCCAACGTGTTGGGCCAGCCCCAGCGGGACTGGCCGCGCAATACGGTGCAGACAGGCTTCATCTTCTACGACGGCAACGGCCAGGCGGTGCAGCCGGAATTGCAGCAGTTTCTCGACTCGGATCCGCCCCCAATCACCTTTACGCTGGGTTCGGCGGCCGTGATGAGCCCGGGACAGTTCTTCGAAGAGAGCGCGGCCGCGGCGCGGCTGCTCGGACATCGGGCGGTGTTGCTCATGGGACGCAACGAACCTCCGGCGAATCTCACCAAGGATTTCCTCGCGGCGGACTACGCACCCTACTCCGAGGTATTTCCGCGCTCAGCGTGCGTAGTACACCAGGGCGGTGTTGGAACGACAGCGCAAGCTCTACGGGCAGGTGCTCCGCAACTCGTGATGCCGTACGCATTCGATCAGCCTGACAATGCCGCCCGGATGGCGCGGCTTGGTGTTGGTCTCTCTATCAAAAGACAACGCTACACCGCCCGTCATGCCGCGAAGCTACTCAACAGGTTGCTGGATACCTCTGGCTACAATACGCGCGCCAGGGACACGGGTCGTCAAGTTGGCGGTGAGGACGGTGCTGCGCTCGCCTGCGATGCAGTGGAACGGGTCATTGGCGAGACCACCCGGCGCTGAAAGTGCTGGCCCGTTTCGTAGATCTTCAAAATGATGTACGAATGTTGCAGGTCCGAACCGTCAACTTCGTAGTGCGCAACCCCATAGGCATCCCGTATCGGCAGATCGATTCCGTTGAAGCTGATGATGTTCATGGCTGCGGGCAGGAACGGCCGGTAATCCGATCCGCACGAATGGACTGCGGGGTTGTGCCGACCATCCGGTCCATACAACGTGGCCGCATAACAGTTGGGCGCGCGGCCGATCTGCTTACAGCGGATGTACGATGCGCCCGGGTCCGCACCTGACTGACAAATGCCGACTTCAGGTGACCGCACCTCGCCATCGACTGCACGGATCTTGTGTTCCGAGATCACGGCCCTGACGGTCAGGGAGTAATCGACGACCACGCTCACCACTTGCGACCCGATTCGCTTGTATACCGCGCCGGGGACTTCGAATTGCTGTTGCACCACACCGGCCTCGTTGTCGGCGTCATCGGGCATGAGCGGCACTGATTTGCGCTCGCTCCCCATGCCGCTGTAGAGAGTCGCGCCGCGTGCATCGATCAGCGAAAATTCGGCACGGTCGACGACGAGAAACTCATCATGTGTCGTGCCCGAGATCCGCAGTGGAACGTTCAATATCACCGGCGGATCATGCGGCCGGCGAAACGTCCGTAGATTCAGTACCGCCGCATCGACATCTCCCTGCAACAGCGCCTGGGTGGCGCGACGAGCGCTGTCCTGCTTGCCCCGGCCCGCTGCGGTCCCGTCCGTCGTCGCAGTTGCATCCGCTGAGATATGAATGGCGACCGGTGCGCTACCGATGGGCAGGCCCAGCCAGGCTTGAAGCGAAAATGCCAGGTTCCAGGGAAACTGGATGACGACGAGCAGCACGACGCCGGCAGCCAACAGCCAGCGGGAAGCCCGGGTCGCGCGCCGGTAATACTGCAGCACCAGCACCATGACCGATCCAACCAACAAGCCCAGATGTTGAAACAGGTGCTGCAGCCAGGAAATGCTGGTGTCACACGTCGGACAACGGTCGACACCCAACAGCGTCGCACTGAGCCACAGGCTCGCCGCATACAGAATCACCAATGCGGCCACCAGCACGACGAGGTCCACCATGTTACGTGTTGCCGACGCCACCGCCATCGCCGGCACCAACAGACAGATGAAGAGGTACGCTTCCTTGTAGAGGGCATCCCCCAGCGACGGCAACAGGGCAAAGCCCAACGCCAACTCGTCGATGAGATTGAAGACGAGCATGGGCAGGCAGATGGTCGTCAGCAGGAACAGCATCTTGGCCAACAACAGCTCGGTGCGCACGAGCGGCCGTATCAGCCAGTCCTGGTCCACCCCCGGAATGGTGTCTTCGTGGATGACGGCAACCACCAGCGCAATAACTCCGACATACCATGCGGGAGTCAACAACCTCAGCAGTTCGCGGGCGAGCGGAGTGGCACCGAAGAATCCGAACTCATAGACGGCCCACTCGAATGCAATCTGGATGATGGTGACCAGGACGGCCAGGGGCCACAACAGCGTCCAGTCTTTTTTGAATATGGGCCAGATCATCGAGCGGCGCGGGCAGCACTGACCATGGACACAAAGATCTTCCGCAACGACGCATGTGCAACATCCGGGCCGTCGGCCCGCGAATGCCCACTCCAGGAAAACACGTCCCGGGCGTGGTCCCGCAACTCTGGGAGCGTCCCCTGGAACAGCAGCCGCCCTTCATCGAGGAACGCCACGTGGGTAGCCAGGCGCTCCACTTCGTCCAGCTCGTGGGATGAAATCAGAATCGACATCTCGCGCGGCTCGCGCAGAAACTCGCCAATCATCTCATCGCGGGTGAGCGCGTCCAGGCCGCTGAAGGGCTCATCCAGAACCAGCAGCTTCGGGCGGTAGGCCATGGCGCACGCCAGCGCCAGTTTCAGCCGCATTCCATGCGAAAGCTCGTTGATCCGCCGCTCCGGCGGCAACCTGAGCTGGGTACGCAATTGCAGCTCCAGTTGCGAGTCCCAGGTGGGGTAACACGGCCGCAGGTAGTCGAAGAACTGCCCCACGCGCAGCCGTGCGGGCAGTGCCTGGCTCTCGGAGACGTAGCCGAGCTGTGCCAGGACCGGTGGGCGGATATCCCGGGTATCCACCCCCAGGATGCGCGCCGATCCGCGCGTGGGCGCGATCATGTTGAGAAGGATCTTGATGGTGGTGGTCTTGCCCGCGCCGCTGGCACCCACCAGGGCAAACACGCTGCCCTCCGGCATCGACAGATTCAGCCCGTGAAGTGCCCCAAATTGACCGTAGCTCTTGGCCAGATCCTGTGTTTCGATGACGGCGGACATGCAACTCGCTTCAGGGGTTGGTGGATCCTCCCAGCGCCAGGAACAATTGTACCGTGTCCATGTAGCGCTGTGCCTGGGCTCGTACGAATCCCAGCCGGGCATTCTGGTACAGCCGCTCGGCATCCAGCACCTGCAGGACACCTACGTTACCTTCGTTGTAGCTCTTACGGGTCAGATCGACGTTCTCCCGGGCCGCATCCTGGGCATGCGCCTGGGCATCGAGTTGCTCCGCATCGTGATCCAGGGCCTCGAGTGAATCGGCAACCTGTCCGAAAGCCTCCAGCACCGTCTGTTGATAATTTGCGGCGGTTGCTTGCAACGCATCCACCGCGGCCCGCTTTTGCGCGCGCAACGTGCCACCGTCAAACAACGGAGCCGTCAACGCCCCCGAGAGACCATAGGCGGTGCTACCGCCTTCAAAGAGATTCCCCAGTACTGTGGACTGCAGACCCACCGACCCCGTCAGAACGATGCGCGGATAGAGGTTCGAAGTCGCCACCCCAACGGCGGCTGTGGCCGCATGTAACTGGGCTTCGCTGGCGAGGATATCGGGGCGCCGGTGGACCAGCTCGGAGGGGAGGCTCACCGGCAGGTTTGCCGGCAGAGCGACTTGGGACAGCTCGAGCTCAAAGGGCTGGGATTGGGCGGGAAGCTGCCCCATGATCACGGCCAAAGCATGTCTGGCGACCGCCAGTTCCTGGCGCAGCGGTGGTAGGAGCGTGGCGTCGCTGGCGAGCTGACTTTCGGCACTGACCACATCGACACGGGAAACCGAGCCGGCTTCGAAGGCAACCTGCACCAACTTCCGGTTTTCCCGGTCCTCCACCAGGATGGCTTCAACGGTGGCGATTTCGCCCTGGAGCAATGCAACCCGCAACGATTGCATGACCGCGTTGCCGGTCACCATGAGGTACGCGGCATTGACCTGTTGTCGCTGATACTCGGCCAGTGCGTACTGCTGTTCCACGGAGCGGGCATTGCCGCCCGTGTAGTCGAGCGTATAGCCGACAGTCGGTCCGAGCGCGTAGTAAGTGAACGGCGGCGGCTTCGCGAACGATCCCAGAAACTGGGATCCATAGCGCTGTCGGCCAATACCCGCGGTCATGGCCAGTTGCGGGTAGAGGGAACCGGCCTGGGCATTCGCCAGCTCACGCACCTGGCTCAATGTCGCGTTGGCGGCAACCAGCGTGCGATTGCCCTCCAGGGCGCGTTTCACCACGGCATCCAGGGCGTCTGATTGAAACAGGCGCCACCATTCCTGCGGGGCGGCTGAGCCCAGCTCAATCTGTTGACCCACGATGGGAGTGGCGCCGGACTCGACCTGCAAGTGCTGCGACGTGTAGCGATCGACCTGCGGCGCCTCGGGACGCTTGAAATCGGGGCCGGCCTTGCAGCCGGCCAGCAGGATGGCCACGCCTAACACGGCTGTGCTCGTGCGTGCGGCGCGTGTGGTGAGTGTGGTCACTCGATCACCACTGGCTCGGCGGCTGCGGTTGTCCTCTTGGTCACGCGCAACAACGCAACCAAAGGCAGGGTGCACAGAGTCAGAATCATCATCAGCATGAAGTTGTTGTTGTAGGCAATCATGGTCGCCTGGGTGGTGACCGTGTGATTCATCACGGCCATGCCCTGGCGCGTCGGTTCACCCAAAGGATGCAGCGGGTTGAAGTAGGGAGTGACGTTCTCGGCCAGCCGTGCATGCATCACTTGTGTATTGCGGGTCAGCATCATGGTGACAATGGATATGCCGATGCTGCTGCCGATGTTTCTCATCAGGCTGAACATGGCAGTGCCTTCGTTGCGGAACTGCGGCGCCAGCGTCGAAAAGGCCACCGCGGCCAGAGGCACGTACACCATTCCCGCACCCAGCCCCTGGGCAAGGCCGGACCAGATGATCATCGACTGGTTCATCTGCAGGTAGAAGCCCGTCATCTGCCACAACGAAGCGGCCGTGATCGCGAAGCCGGCTCCGATAATGAAGCGCACATCGACTCTCTTCATCAGCCAGCCGAGCAGGAACATGGCGGCGAAGGTGCCAATGCCACGCGGTGCGGTGACCAGGCCCGCCAGGACCACGGGGTAGTTCATCAGGTCCTGCAACAGCGGCGGTAACAGCGCCAGTGTTGCGAACAGGACGACGCCGACAATGAACATGAAAACGCAGCCCGCCACGAAGTTACTGTCCTTGAACATCGCAAAGCTCACGAATGCCGGCTTGTCCGTCGTCAGCGTATGCACAATGAAGAGATAAAAGGACACGCCGGCGACAGCGGCCGCAATCCAGATTTCAGTCGAGCTGAACCAGTCCTTGAGCTGCCCCCGATCCAACATGAATTGAAACACGCCGATGGCCAGGCTCAGGGTCGTGAAGCCGAAGAAGTCGAAGCGTGACTTGCGCTTGGGAGTCTCCGCGATGAACCACAGGGTGCCGATGACACTCAGGATGCCGAATGGGACGTTGATATAGAAAACCCACCGCCAGTTGTAGTGCTCGGTGAGCCAGCCGCCCAACGCCGGTCCCAGGATCGGCCCCGTGGTGATAGCCATCACCCAGATTGACATCGCGCGGGCGTGATTTTCCGGGGGATTGATGTCAAGCAGGATTGCCTGCGTCATGGGCACGAGCGCCGCGCCGCAGAGCCCCTGGAGCAAGCGTGCAATCACAATTTCCGGCAACGATTGGGCCAGCCCGCACAAGGCCGAAGCGATGGTGAATCCGATGATGGAGGTCAGGAACACGCGCTTGCGGCCGACCTGCCCCGCCAGCCAGCCGCTCAGCGGGGTCATGATGGCGGCGGCGATGATGTAGGAGGTCAGCACCCAGGTCATCTGGTCCTGGGTCGCTGACAAGGAGCCTTGAATGTGCGGCAGGGCCACGTTGGCAATCGTGTTGTCCAGGGCCTGCATGGTGGAGGCTAACATCACCGTGATGGTGATGAGGATACGGTGTTGGGCGCGGGCGGGGACGGCGGGCGCGTTTGGCGCCGGCGGCGCGGCAGGCACGTCGGCGGCACGCGCAGCCGCGTCGGCCGGCCCCGCTTGCCTGATGGCGGGTGACGCGCTCACTGCCTGGCCGCAAGCTCGCTCGAGTTGACAGCCCCGCCGTGCATCGGCCGTGTTGGCTGCGCCGGCGACGCTGGCCGCGCATCACTTGATCCAAACAAACGCCGCTCGTGAAGTGTATCCACATTCACATTGGCGCTCAGCCCACCCTGTAGCGGAAACTCCGGATCCAACTGGCGCAGCTCGATGCGCACCGGCAAACGCTGCACGACCTTCACCCAGTTGCCGGTCGCATTCTCCGCCGGCAGCAGCGAGAACTGCGAGCCCGTTCCCGGGCTGACACTCACCACGGAACCCTCGAATTTCCTGCCCGGATAGCTGTCGACCCGCACGATGGCCTTCTGGCCCACACGCATGTGTGTCAACTGGTCTTCCTTGAAGTTCGCCTCGATCCAGATGTTACCGGCCACCACCAGGGCGAACACCGGCGCCGAAGCGCTGATGTAAGTTCCAACCTGAAGCTGCTCGACGCGCGTGACGATGCCGTCGCTCGGCGCCTTGATGACGGTGTAGGACAGATTCAACTTGGCCCGGTCCAACAACGCCTGCGCGTGTTGCACCATGGGATGACGGTCAGGCGCGATGTTGGGATCACCGCCCAGGTTCGCGACATCCGCGCTCAGCTGCTGTTCCGCCGCCGCCACCTGGGTACGTGCGGTGTCGAATGCATGCACCGCGCGATCAACCTGCAGTTGCGAGGAAATTCCTGCCGCCAGCAACCGCTGTTGCCGATCGGCCTCCCGCTTCTGATAGCTCAGCGTCTCACGTGCGGATTCGAGCTCCGCCTGGCGCTGCCGGTAGCTGGCCTTGAGAGACTCGACCTGCAGGCGCGCACTCGCGAGCTGGGCTTCGGCCTCCTCCACCGCGATGCGGAAGGGCTCATCGTCGAGCCGGAACAACACATCACCCTTGTGAACCGGCTGGTTGTCATGAACATCGAGCTCCTGCACGCGCCCAGCCACATTAGAGCTGACGGCAACACTTGCAGTCTGCACATACGCATCATCAGTCCCTTCGTAGCGGCCACCCGTCAGATAAAAAAACAATGCGACGACAACACCCAGGACGGGGCCGCCAATCATCAGCGGCAGCCTGAGCCGGCTGCGCCAATTGACCTCACTCATGCTCCACACTCAACTCGGCAGACTTTGCGGGGGTCGAGGCCTTGTGGGCGGACGACCTGGCCTCGAGCCTGGCCAGATTGTCGTGCAGCCGCTCCAGCACCCCCATGAACTCCTCGCGCTGCTGCATCCCAATGCCCTCGAAGAGCTCGGCGCGAGTGGCCTCACTCAAGCGCCAGATTTCATCCAGCAGTGGCTTCGCCTTAGCGGTCAGATAGAGGCAGCGAGCACGACGGTCGGCAGGATCCGGGCGACGCTCCAGCAGGCCGTCGGCTTCCATCCGGTCGAGGATGCGCACCATGGTCATGGCGTCGACCTCGGCCAGCTCAGCCAGCCGGGCCTGGCTTACGCCCTCATTTTTTTCCAGCCGAACCAATACTTTACATTGGGGGAGGTTCAGCGAGATCTCGCGCGCGCGCTCTTCGAATCGCAGTACATAGCGGCGGGTGACCTCCTTCAGCAGGAAGCCGCAGTTGCGGAGGCGGTCGTTCAATTTATAACTCTATAATATCGGTAAATATAGTCACAGTCGTGATCATATCGACCGATATGCCCGCGTCAAGGGCTTGCCGCACGCTTTCAGGGGCTTGTCACACGCCGTAGCGATCCTGCGTCATCCAGGCGAGCGACCACATCCAAAATGTCCAACTGCGCGCAATACTCGACTTCGTTGGTCAGGCCCTTCGCCTGCATCATCAATCCGACCCGGGAATTCATCAGCACGGTGCGTGGGTCATGGGCGCGGCGGACGAGCTTCGCGCCCCGCGCTGCGTCATTGAGCTCATAGGCGCCCTGCTTCTCGAACAGGTCGACGAAATGGCCGGCGCCATAGAAATCCTCGAGATTGAAGTTGCCCACCGAGCCGGAACAGACAATCAACAAGGAGGCGTCGGGATGCTCCCGCCGGATGTGTGCAACGAGTGCCGCACCATTCAGAAGTGACCCGACGTAAGCAAACGGCGCACCGTTGGCAGCGCGCAGAGCAACCGTGCCGTTGGTCGTGCAATAAACCAACTTCCTGCCGCGCAGCGGCTCACGACTCAACAACATGGGAAAAGCGGGCGAGAATCCCGGCAGATGCTCAGCGAGATATTCGCCTGAGCGGATACAGTCACCGATCTTGAGCGCAACCGCGTTCGCATCCTCGGTGTCCAGCGCGGGCCAGATGGCGTCAACTCCCTCGGCCAGAGCATGGACCATGGTCGACGTCGCAAACAAAATATCCAACACGATCACCACACGATCGCGCAGATGCGCAGGATTGATGTCTTCTTTTTTCAACAACACGTGCAGACTGGGCATGAGAGTGAGTGCTGGCCGCTTGCCGGGAGATGGCGACTCCAGTATATATGGCGGCCCTGTGATAGCCATTATCCTGCTCGACAATCCACCCGTTAACGCACTCTCCCACGCGGTGCGCCAGCGGATCGTCCAGGCTCTAACGCAGGCCGAGAACGATCCGGCTGTCAAGGCCATCATTCTCTTCGGCAATGATGAGTTTTTCTCTGGCGGCGCGGACGTCAAGGAATTCAACTCGCCGCGCGCGACCGCGGACCCGTCGCTGGACACCACCATCCGCCGCTTTGAGAACTGCCCCAAGCCCACGATTGCCGCCATCAGCGGTACCTGTCTCGGCGGTGGCTTCGAGCTCGCGCTGGGATGTCAGTTCCGAATCGCCATCGCCACTGCGCGTGTCGGTTTGCCGGAAGTGAAGATCGGCCTCATACCGGGTGCCGGCGGCACACAACGGCTGCCACGCCTGGTTGGGTTGGAAACTGCGATCAACATGATCGTCTCGGGCGAACCCGTGCGCGCCGCCGACCTCGCGCAAACCGGGTTGTTCAATCGGGTCGTCCCGGACAAGCTGCTGGAAGCCGCGCAGACGTTTGCGCGTGAGATCATCGAGCAAGCGTTGCCCGTGAGGCGGGTCAGCGACTTGCGCGTGCAGTATCCCAACCATGAAGCGTTCCTGGGATTCGCGCGCAACATGGTGAAGGCTAAAGCAGGTCCCTATCCCGCACCTGCGGCATGCATCGATGCAATCGAGCAAAGCATTACCGCACCTGACTTCGAGAGCGGCAAACGCAAGGAGCGCGAGATTTTCGTTGGCTTGCTGCAGGCGCCCGAATCACGTGCTCTGCGGCATGTGTTTTTTGCCGAGCGGGCAGCCGCCAAGATTGCCGACATCCCAGCGGACACGCCCACGCGCTCAGTCACTTCGGTAGCCGTGATTGGAGCCGGCACCATGGGCGGCGGGATTGCCATGAATTTTCTCAACGCCGGCATCCCGGTCACGTTGCTGGAAGTGGACTCAGCGGCGCTGGATAAGGGGCTGGCAACGATTCGGCGCAACTACACGAGCTCCGTCCAGAAAGGAAAGCTGACGGCGCAGGATCTGGAGAAGCGCATGAGCTTGCTCACGACCACGACGTCATACGGCGCGTTGAGCAACGCCGATCTGATCGTCGAGGCCGTGTTCGAAGACCTGTCGGTCAAGGAGAAGGTCTTCCGCGAGCTGGATAAAGTGGCCAAGGCTGGAGCCATTCTCGCGACCAACACATCGACCCTGGACGTCAACAAGATTGCAGGCTTCACCCGCAGGCCTGCGGACGTGCTGGGCCTGCATTTCTTCAGCCCAGCCAACGTGATGCGATTGCTGGAAGTCGTGCGCGGCAGCGCGACCGCTGCGGATGTGCTGGCTACTGCGATGCAACTGGCCCGCAAGATCCGCAAGCTTGCCGTGGTCTCCGGTGTATGTGACGGTTTCATTGGCAACCGGATGATCCATCAATACTCGGCACAGGCCTTCGCACTGTTGGAGGAAGGTTGCCTGCCCGCGCAGGTAGATCGCGCCATCGAGAAATTCGGCTTTGCGATGGGACCGTTCCGCATGAGCGACCTGGCGGGTAACGACATCAGCTGGGCCATTCGCAAGCGTCACTACACCGAGAGCGGCCCGCCCGCCCGCCCGCACATCGCAGACAAGCTGTGCGAGAAGGGCCGGTTCGGTCAGAAAGCCGGGGCCGGCTGGTACGACTACCGGGCTGGTGATCGGACCGCGTATCCCAACCCCGATGTCGACGATATGATAGTCACTCACTCCCGGGAGTTGGGGATCGAGCGCCGCCAGGTCGACGATACCGAAATCGTCGAACGCCTGGTCTACTCGTTGGTGAATGAAGGCGCAAAGATTCTCGACGAGCACATCGCGCAACGGGCCTCCGACATCGACCTCGTGTATCTCAACGGATATGGATTTCCGCCATTTCGGGGCGGCCCGATGTTTTATGCGGACACCGTGGGGCTCAGTGAAGTCGCCAACGCCATCAGTCACTATGGTCGTCCCCCTGCGCCGCTGCTCACGCGGCTGGCGGCTGCTGGCGAGAGCTTCGCAGCTTTTGACAACGGCCCGCCTTCTGGATCAGCGCCATGAGCGACGCAGTAATCGTCTCAACGGCCCGCACCGCCTTCGCCAAATCGTGGCGCGGTGGACTCAACATGACCTACGGCGCGACGCTTGGCGGTCACGTGGTCCAACAGGCGGTTGAGCGCGCGAAAATCGATCCCGCGGAAGTCGAGGACGTAATGATGGGCTGCGCGCTCGGTGAGGGCGCGACGGGCGGAAATGTAGCCCGACAGATTGCGCTGCGTGCCGGCTTGCCGGTCACCACTGCGGGCGTTACGGTCAACCGGTTCTGCTCGTCGGGATTGCAGACCATCGCCATGGCTGCGCAGCGCATCATGACCGAGAAAGTGCCGGTCATTGTGGCAGGTGGCCTCGAGTCCATTTCGTGTGTGCAGAATGAGCTCAACATGCACATGCGTGCGGACCCCTGGCTGCTCGAGCACAAGCCCGAGATCTACTGGTCCATGCTGCAGACCGCCGAACAGGTCGCAAAGCGCTATAACATCCCGCGAGAGCGCCAGGACGAATACGGGGTACGCAGTCAGTTACGTGCCGCCAAAGCGCAGGCCGAGGGCAGATTCGACGCCGAAATCGCCCCGATGAAAGTAACCATGGGTGTCGTAGACGCGGCCAACTCCCGCATCGGCACCCGTGAAGTTACATTGAGTCGCGACGAGGGAATCAGACCTGACACCACGATAGAGGGTGTGTCAAAGATCCGGCCCGCAACAGCCGGCGGCGTGGTAAACGCAGGCAACGCGAGCCAGTTCTCCGACGGGGCAGGCGCCTGCGTGGTCATGGACTCCAAGCTTGCCGAACGGCGCAACATCGAGCCGTTAGGAATATTCCGCGGATTCGCCGTCGCCGGCTGCGAGCCCGACGAGATGGGAATCGGTCCCGTGTTCGCCATTCCGCGCCTGCTCGAACGAGCCGGTGTCAAATTGGAGGACGTGGGCCTATGGGAGCTCAATGAGGCGTTCGCCGTTCAAGTGCTCTATTGCCGCGACCGGCTCGGAATCCCCGACGAGCGGCTGAATGTTGATGGTGGCGCGATCGCGGTTGGCCATCCTTATGGCGCTACCGGCGCGCGACTCGTGGGGCATGCTTTGATAGAGGGACGGCGCCGCGGCGTGCAGTATGTCGTTGTCACCATGTGCATCGGGGGCGGTCAGGGCGCGGCCGGCTTGTTCGAAGTCTGCAACTGAATGGCATACAGAAACCTCTCGAGCGCAATGTTTCGCCCGCACATCACCACCGCCACTTTTTGATTTTTGAATGAGTGCGCTCGTGCCGTCAGGCCGGCCAGCGCAACGCCCGCCGATCCTTCGACTATCCAGTGCTCGGCCGCCGCGATCTGGCGCATGGCGCGGCCAATCGCCCCTTCGCTGACCGTTACCGTCTCATCAATCACGTCGCGGCACACCGGCAACGTGACGGACCCGGGCTCAACGGCACCGGCCGTTCCATCGGACAGCGTCTCCGTCTCGTCGACGTCGACAACCTCACCCGCTTCCATTGCCCTGAGCATGCACGGTGAGTTTTCCGGCCAAACGCCGACGACACGGGTGCGTGGACTAAGGTTCTTGAGCGCGGTTCCAACACCGCCGATCAGCCCTCCGCCGCCGACCGAAATAAACACTGCATCCAGGTCAGGGGCTTGCTCAACCAACTCCATTCCCAATGTGCCCTGCCCCGCCATGACATCGAGATCGTTATAGGGCGAGATGTAGACCTGACCGTGCTCGTTGGCATACTGGCGGGCCTGCAACTCGGCCTCTATGGGTGGCCCCGCCACAACAACCAACTTCGCGCCCAGGGCGCGAATGGCATCGACTTTCGGCTGTGCTGCGGATGCGGCCACATAGACGGTAACGGGGACGCCCGCAAGAGATCCTGCGCGAGCGACAGCCTGTCCATGGTTGCCGGTGGAAGCCGTGGTGACACCGGTGCCGCGCGCGGCCGCTCCCAGGATCCGGATCTTGTTGGTGGCACCGCGAATCTTGAACGAGCCGGTGGGCTGCAAATGCTCGTTCTTGAGCAGCACGCTGCAGCCCAATAGCGTGGACAACGGACCGCTGAGCTGCAGCGGCGAGACCGGTACCTGCGGCCGGATGGCAGTGTGCGCCTGGGCGATCGAGTCGAAAAGGGTCGTCATGGCAATTCCGCCGTTTCTCGGCAAGCTCGAGATCCCATGGTATCGTCGCCAGCGCATGAGCGACAGCGATCCCATTCTGCTGGCGATTGATCAGGGGACGAGCTCCAGCCGGTCCGTCGCGTTTACCGCGCGCGGTGCCATTGTCGCGCTCGATCAACACCCGTTCGAGCAGATCTACCCGGCTTCGGGCTGGGTAGAGCACGATCCCGAGGTCATCTGGGCAACCACCCTCTCGACCGCCCGGGAGGTGTTGAAGCGAGTCCATGCCGACACAAAACGGGTGGCGGCGGTTGGTGTGACCAATCAGCGCGAAACCACCCTGCTCTGGGACCGCCGCACCGGGATTCCGATCTACAACGCCATTGTCTGGCAGGACCGCCGCACCGCCGACATCTGTCGCAAGCTGCAGGAAGCCGGCCGCGAAGCCGAGGTGACAGAAAAAACGGGACTGCGCCTCGACCCGTACTTCTCGGCAACCAAGCTCACCTGGATTTTTCAGAACGTGCCCGGTGCGCGGGAGGCTGCCGACCAGGGGCACCTCGCCTTCGGCACTGTGGACAGCTTTCTGATCTGGCGACTCACGGGTAGGCGTGTGCATGCCACGGACTTCACCAACGCCAGCCGCACCGCCCTGTTTGATATCCGCACGGGCCGTTGGGATGAATCCTTGTGTGAGCTGTTTGGGGTACCACTGGGTTGCCTGCCGGAAGTGCGCGATAGCGCCGGTGATTTTGGGATTACGGACAAGGATGTGCTCGGCTGGGAGTTGCCGATTTGCGGCGTGGCCGGCGACCAGCAGGCTGCTCTCGTGGGACAGGCTTGCTTTGCCGAAGGGGACGTCAAGAGCACCTACGGCACGGGCGCCTTTCTCGTACTCAACACCGGGAAGCACCTGGTGCGGTCTCAAAATCGGATGTTGAGTACGGTTGGCTATCGGCTCAAAGGTGAGACCACCTACGCCCTGGAGGGATCCATACTGTCGGCGGGATCTACAATCCAGTGGCTTCGCGATGGCCTGGGGATCATCTCACGCGCGGCCGAGATTGAGCCCCTGGCGCAATCAGTCACCGACACAGGTGGTGTCTACCTCGTGCCGGCTTTTACCGGCCTCGGTGCGCCCTATTGGGATCCCGATGCGCGCGGTGCGATTGTGGGGCTTACTCGGGCCTCCAGCCGGGGCGAGATTGCGCGCGCGGGGTTGGATAGCGTTGTCTATCAAACACGCGACCTGCTGGATGCGATGGCCGCAGACGGCATTGGGCCGGCGCAACTCAAGGTGGACGGCGGGATGGCGCAAAACGGCTTCTTCCTGCAGCGCCTGGCCGATGTGCTGGGCGTACCCATCCTGCGGCCCCGGATGGCCGAGTCAACTTCGTTTGGTGCCGCCTGCCTGGCGGGGCTCGGCAGCGGCGTTTACGAGTCGCTGGATGAGATCGCCGGTTTGTGGGAGGGCGATGTCCGGTGCGAGCCGAAGTTGGATTCGGGGGCGCGGGAACGAGAGATGGCGGGGTGGCGTGCGGCGTTGGCGAGGGTCAGGTCGCGTTGAACCAGGCCGCCACCCTTTCCTTCTGGCCCGCATCCAACCGCAATCCCAACTTCGAGCGACGCCACAGCGCGTCATGTCCCGTCCGCGCCCACTCATGGTCATGCATGTACTGCAATTCAGCTTCGTAAAGCTCTGGCGCGACCTCTTCGCCAAGATCCTTTAGCGCACCCGCATTGGCCATGATGCGCTCGACTCGTGTGCCGTATGCGCGACACATTCTGCGCATCATCCTGGCCGACGCGAACGGATAGCGCGCTGCCTGTTGCCGACTGAAGGACTCAAAGTCTCCTTTGTCGATGTCACCCCCAGGCAAGATTGAGCCGCGCGTCCAATCGCGACCATCGAAGGGCAATGCCGTTCGCAACTCCGACATGGCGTGTTCGGCAAGTCTCCTGTATGTCGTCAGCTTGCCGCCAAAGACAGACAACAGCGGCAAGCGCCCGTCCGGTGTATCAAGATCAAACACGTAGTCACGAGTCACGGTCGATGCACTGACATCACCGTCGTCGTAAAGAGGCCTGACGCCGGAATAGCTCCACACGGCATTGGCCGCAGTAACAGGTGTCCTCAAGTACTCCGACGCAAGCTTGCAAAGGTAATGAACCTCATCCTCACTAGCACTCACCGTGGCTGGATCGTCGGTGAAGGGGATGTCAGTCGTGCCAATCAGCGTGAAATCATCCTGATACGGAATGATGAACACGATCCGCCGGTCGGAAGTCTGCAACGTAAAAGCCTGCGACCCTTCGTACAGGCGGGGAACAACGACATGACTGCCTTTGACCAACCGTAGCGAGCTGCGCCGGGTACTACCGGTGGAGCGCAGAACATCCTGTACCCACGGTCCTGCCGCATTCACGAGACCTTGCGTGCGAACCGTTCTGCGCTTGCCCGCGGATGAGACCATCTCGACGTGCCAGAAATCGCTTTCACGCCGCGCCGCGGTGACGGTCCAGCCCGGCTCGATGCAGGCACCCCGTTCCGCCGCGTCGATCGCGTTGATCACGACCAGTCGCGCGTCATCAGCCCAGCAATCCGAGTATTCAAACCCTTGAACGTAGCGTTCCGCGAGCGGCTCCAACGCGGCGTCACGCCCGCGGCGCACAGTCCGGGTCGGCGGCAAAACCTTGCGCCCGCCGATGTGATCGTACAAAAACAAGCCCGCGCGCAGTACCCATGGCGGCCGCAAGCCACTGTGAATTGGTAGAACGAAGCGTAGGGGCCAGATGATGTGCGGCGCTGCGGCCAGCAGGACTTCGCGTTCCGCGAGACTCTCGCGTACCAGGCGGAATTCATATTGCTCCAGGTACCTCAAGCCACCATGAACCAGCTTGGATGAGGCGGACGAGGTTGCCGAAGCGAGATCGGCCCGCTCGACCAGGAGCACCGAAAGCCCACGTCCCGCGGCGTCGCGGGCAATCCCAACACCATTTATGCCGCCGCCGATAACCAGCAGGTCGTATGGCGGCTCATCAGATATGACCAAATGTGCTCTCTGGTTTCAATATAATAATACCATGAAAACTGTCCCTCACTTGCTCGTGCATAACCGCCGCGACAACGTCGGCGTGGTGGTCGTCGAGAACCTCGCTGCCGGCACCGACATGCTGTGCGTCGTGACCGAGGATAACAGCGAGTTTCGCGGCGTCATCAACCAGGACGTGCCCATCGGCCACAAGGTCGCGCTGCAGGATTTGTCTGTTGGCGACACCGTCATCAAGTACGGCGAAGACATCGGTCGAATAGTCGCACCCGTGCGCAAGGGCGACCATGTCCACACTCACAATCTCAAGACGAAGCGGTGGTAAGGATCATGTCGAACCCTGAACGGACGATCTGGGGCTACCGCCGCGAAAACGGCCGGGTGGGAATACGCAATCATGTAGTGATTTTGCCGCTCGATGATATCTCCAACGCGGCGTGTGAAGCGGTTGCCTCCCATATCCGCGGGACGATCGCCCTGCCGCATGCCTACGGGCGACTGCAATTCGGTGAGGACCTGGAGCTTCACTTTCGCACCATGATCGGCACCGGGTCGAACCCCAATGTGGCCGCATGCGTCGTCATCGGTATTGAGCCGAACTGGACCCAGAAGGTCGTGGACGGCATCGCCAAAACCGGCAAGCCCGTGGCGGGATTCTCGATTGAAGGCAATGGCGATATTGCCACCGTTGCGGCGGCGTCCCGCAAGGCCAAGGAGTTCGTCCACTTCGCCTCCGAAAAGGTGCGCGTCGCCTGCCCGTTGACGGATGTCTGGATCGCGGCGAAGTGCGGTGAGAGCGACACCACTACGGGACTCGCGTCCTGCCCAACGGTTGGCAACATGTATGACAAACTCGTGCCGCTGGGTTTGTATGGATGTTTTGGAGAGACTTCCGAGCTGACAGGCGCGGAGCACCTGGCCGCAGCCAGGGCGGTCTCGCCGGAGATTTCGGCCAAGTTCATGAAGACCTGGTCGGCGTATCAGAAGGATGTGATCGAGGCGCATAAAACATCCGACTTGTCGGATAGCCAGCCCACCAAGGGCAACATTGCCGGCGGCCTGACGACAATCGAAGAGAAGGCCCTGGGCAATCTCGAGAAGATCGGCAAGCAGATCAAGTTCATTGACGTGCTGGAGCCGGCGGAAGCACCGGCGCGCGGCGCCGGTCTTTACTTCATGGACACTTCGTCGGCCGCGGCGGAGTGTTGCACCCTGCAGGCGGCAGCGGGCTACGCCCTGCACATCTTTCCCACGGGCCAGGGAAATGTCATTGGCAATCCCATCATGCCGGTGATCAAGGTCAGCGGAAATCCACGTACTGTCCGCACAATGAGTGAGCACATTGATGTTGATGTCTCCGGTGTCATCCGCCGCGAGATGACCATCGATCAGGCCGGCGACGTGTTGATCGACAACATCGTACGGACGGCGAACGGTCGTTTTACCGCTGCAGAGGCGCTCGGGCATGTTGAGTTCGTGATGACCAAACTTTATCGCAGCGCCTGAGCGGGCGCGGTAGCGACATGAATGCACCCACGGCGGCGGCCGGACCCACGCGGCAAACGATAGTGCCCGGGTTGGTGGCCACGGTCGTGGTTGCGCTGGCGGCCACTTATCTCTCCGATCACTATCATGCGCCGCCGGTCATCTTCGCCCTGCTGCTGGGGATGGCACTCAATGCGTTGTCGTCCGAGCCGCGTTACACGCCAGGTATCGATTTGTCGGCGCGCTCGTTGCTGCGCCTGAGCGTGGCACTGTTGGGGTTGCGAATCACCTTCAGCCAGGTGGGAGAACTTGGCTGGTCCACCGCGGCGTTGGTCATAGTGGCGGTTCCGGTGACCATCGGATTCGGCTGGCTGTTCGCCAAGGCGTTCAAACTCGACGGCCGGTTTGGCGTCCTGTCAGGCGGAGCTGTTGGAATCTGCGGCGCCTCGGCGGCCATGGCGATAGCGGTCGCATGGCCTCGCAAGGACTCCGAACGCGACACAGTGTTGGTGATCGCCTGCATCACCACCTTCAGTACCATCGCGATGGTCCTGTATCCCGCCCTGCTCTCTCATCTGCACCTCGACCCACTGCAGCAAGGCCGGTTTCTCGGCGGTTCCATTCACGATGTAGCGCAAGTCGTGGCCTCAGGCTACGCCACGTCCGCTAAGACGGGCGACACGGCGACAATCGTGAAGTTGATGCGGGTCGCCATGCTGTTGCCGGTAGTGCTCGCGATCTCCGTGGCGACCTCACGCCGCCTCGACAAAGCGACGCGGGCCGAGAACAAAGTGGTGCTGCTGCCCGGATTTCTCATGGGATTCGTGGTGCTTGCGGCGCTCAACGGCTTCAACCTCGTGCCGCAGCAGGCAGCCACCGCCCTCACCGAGGCTTCAAGGTGGCTGCTGGTGATATCAGTAGCCGCCCTGGGAATGAAGACTTCCGCGCGCGACATCATGGCGGTGGGCGGCACCGCCATCGGCCTGATCGCCGCCGAGACCGTATTTCTGGCCCTGGTGGTGTTGGCCTGGATCCTGACGGGCCACTGAGATCCCGACGGACCGCTGAGATTCCGAGGGGCCGCCAAGTTCGATAAACGCCCATGGTCGAGATGCCGTTCGCTCTCGGAGCTACCCTGCCGGCAGCATCTAAGCAAGGGGCGACCATGAAAGATCTCGAGGGGAAGAGCGCCTTCATCACGGGCGGAGGCTCAGGAGTAGCACTGGGCCAGGCGAAGGTACTCGCCGGCGAGGCCGGCATGAAGGTGGTGATCGCGGACATCCGGCGCGACCACCTGGACCAGGCCCTGGCGTACTTCTCCCAGAAGAATCTACCGGTGCATGCCATCCAGCTCGACATCACCGACCGGAAGGCCTATGCGCGCGCCGCCGACGAAGCCGAGCGGCTCGTCGGACCCATCGATCTGCTGTGCAACACCGCAGGCGTCAGCCAATTCGGCCCGATCGAACAAGCCACCGATGACGATTGGGACTGGCAGATCGACGTCAATCTGAAGGGCATGATCAACGGTATACAGACCTTCATGCCGCGCATGATCAAACGCGGCGTCGGCGGTCACATCGTCAACACCGCCTCCATGTCGGCTTTCGTTGCACTGCCGAATACGGGAATCTACTGCACTACCAAGTATGCAGTGCGCGGCCTCTCCGAATCACTGCGCATCGAGCTCGAGAAATACAACATCGGCGTGTCGATACTCTGCCCGGGCGGCGTGAACACCAACATCCACGAGTCGGTTCTGTCCCGGCCGGACAAGTACGGCCAGACGGGGTACTACGGCGCCGACCCTGAAGTCTTCAAACGGCTCAAGGCGGTGATCGAAGGCGGCTTCGATCCGGTCGACCTCGCCCGGATAGTCGTCGCGGCCGTCCGCCGCAACGATTTCTGGATCCTGCCGTATCCGGAATTCATTCCCACCGTCGAGCAATACAACCAGCAGGTGCTTGCTGCGCTCAAACAGTACGAGGACGATGCGGATTATCAGCGGCGCAAGCAGCTGGGGCGGGGGATGCCGGGGGCGAAGTCTCAGGAGTGAGTGCGGCCGATGGCACTCATCGCCTCGATTCCCACGGGCCACCGGGTTGCCATTGCCTGCGGAATGTCTCGCCGCGAGCGGACGCCGCCGTCGGAGGCATTACAAAAGCAGCTACCTCGGCAACGATGTCAGGAAAGCGGTCGGCGAAATCCGGATCACCGATTCGTTTGACAAACGCTCGCCACTGCCTCAAACGCGGCTCCGCCTCGAAATAGGTCGCAGTGAGCGCGATCGGGACCCCGGTAGGTAACGGCGTCGCACGCCGTTCAAAGGTTGCTGCAATAGACTTTGCCAATGTGACGCCATTGAATCGCAGGTGCCGCGAGCAAATAGCAATGTCGTAGAAGTCCTTCATGCGACTGTTTGCAACATCAAGCTCCACCATTGCCTGGAACTTCTCCGCCACAGCGGCCTCGACAGGGTAAGCGCGAAGTCGAACAGCCTCTTGTCCCAGCAACGCGGGGTACTCGATTAACCTGGGACCTGGAACCACAACGTCACCGACGCCGAAATCGATCTGGACGCTCAGACGTACCTTGTCCATGCGAGCCCGGATCTGAACTCGAGTTCCCTGGTAGTCTGAGTCCTTCGCGATGTCTTGTGCAATGACACTGTCAGGATCAAACGTGACGCCATCGGACACGTCATTGATGAGAGCGCAATCCCGCACCAAGGCAACCAACGTGTCTCTGTCAGCCTTCCCTTGTCGTAGCAGATCGATATCCATCGTCGGCCGCGCCCGCGGGATTCCGACAGTCTTGAGAAGCAAAGCGCCTTTCAGGAGGACAGCGCTTGCATGGCGTGACTTCGAGAGCCGATACAAGAATCGTTCGATAGCGTAAAACTGTAAGACTTGATTGAAAGGGACGCCCTGCGCAGTCGCCTCGTTGCGGAGCCGAGCCAGTATGGAGGCCACAACGTTCTTCGGTCGCTCGTTCATGCAAGCGCCTGTACATACGGCTCGATGACTCGCTCGACTCGTAGCAGGCGCGCGAATTGCAGCAGGTCGCGAGTCGATACTTTCTTGCGCTCGCGCGCCAGGTGTAGTCCTTCGACAGCGACATCCAGCCCTATTTTGTTGCGAAACTTGAAGCAGTCGGCAATCGTGCGTGCGGGGCTGTACACCCGAACTCGGAAGCCACCTACTTCCTGAATTTCCAGTCCCGCTTCGTAGGTTTTTGGGTCGTAACGGTAGACTTGAACCGGTAGTGGATCCAGTTTGAGCCGGTAGTAACTCCCGCGAGGCACAGCAAGGTGCATCGCGGCGGGAATCTGGGTCGTAATTCCGTGGAATGCCAGCGCCGATATAAGGCACACGGCAGAATTCGGAGCCCTCGCACCTACGACTGCGAGATCTGGGTTGGCAAACTCTTTCGCTTCCGCGAGCCTGTAGAGCCCACGGGCGAGTTCCATCACCTTTCCACTGTCGCGCAGCTCGTAAAGGGTGGCAGGATGCACGCCGAGGGCAAGTGCCTGCTTCGTGCGCAGCGTTCCGCCCTCGCGACGGAATACCCGAAGCGCCGCAGCTATATCGCGGGTGTGGGTCATAGTGGATAATAATAGCGCCAGTTCTACACAATTGGCAACTTTTTTATCCACTCGCAGATCACTGCTCATCTCACAACACTCCGTCAATCGCCTTGCCGGCCGCATGACTCAAGACGGACGGTTGGGTTCAAACCGTTATTCGCTTTACTGTTTTCTCAAACAAGCGTGTTTTTTATCAGAGTCTCTGGTGACATCCGAGGACGCTGGCGACGTCGGAAAGTAACGTCAATGTTGGCGTGAGAAATCGACGCTCAAGCAACGGAGGACGCGTACCTGCTTTCCCGGCGCTCTTGAGTCACAATTCACGCTCCAGAACGTTCGATTTTTGCCCGCGATCATCGCAACCGATTCAGCCGCTCTACTGTCTCTCCGGACCATTCTTCATCCATGCCGATCGGACCTGCACGGACCAGCCCGAATACTCCCGCAGCGAGATCCCGCGCGCCCTCAGTTTACGACGAAGGTCAATGAGATACAGAAGCCATCTCCAGAGCGACATGAGCGCCAGTATGGTTAGGCCACCGAGGATCGGCGGGCGTACAAGCATCCAGAAGCTCCCAATTTCCAAACCGGAGATGGCCTTTCGCAGCCTGTAGAAAACCAATGCAGCAATGGTGATGACGGCTACCATTGCGATTGATCCTGCGAGGTAGACGACGAGCGGCCACATCACCACGCAAAATTTTCTAAACATTGAGCCTCGCTACCGATCTGTCTGCATGTCCGTGATTACAACAATCAGCACTTTACCTGACCGGTTAGATCGTGCGGGCAATAACCCTTTGGACGCTGGGCAGGCTGCGGTGGACGTTCGAGCGCTCGTTGTCGCCATGTTAGCCTTGCAAGCGTCGATCACACGCCCGTCGAGAGGTATAGGTAAAAGTCCACCGTCAATCGCAATCGGGCCATCTCGGCAACGATCGTGTCGGCAAGCCTCACGCCTGCGTCGCCATCAGCGAACCATCCAATCGCAATACTTGCCATCCCTCCGCTGCTCACCAGCAATTCCAATTCGGGTTGCACTGCTGCAATGGTCTGCAGACTCCTCACGAGTGCTGATTCCAAGTCTGCTCCAACTGACGCGTCGAGCTGAACACTGCAATACGAACTGTCCCTCACTCCCCCAATGAGTGCGCCATCGGGCGCAAGCCGAGCATCTCCCTTGGTCCAACAGGTGCCTGGCCCAAGGCCCAAGCTGCGAGATATCGGCTTCAAATCGGCATCGGGATGGCGCAGCCGCAGAGATAGATCGAACTTCTGTGTCGCCATTGTCGGTTCCTCATTCGCCACGGCGTCAATATGAATCCTTTGATCCATGATTCTCGGCGGTGCCATCCGACTTCGTTGTGATCACATCCCCACTGGGGGTAATTCCAACGTAGTCCTCAGGACCAGCCCCGACTCCGTTCTTTATATCGTGGATCTTGTCCTTACCCAAGCCGTGCGAACTCCTCTAAAACAAGCAGCGCGGGTCCGGCAACCCTCGTAACCCAGGCCAGCACGATTGGTCGAGTAGCAGGTAACACCACCGGCGTCGGCGGGGTTTCTGCTTGCTTCTTTGCTGTAACGGTAACTGCATTTGGCGGCGGGGATGGCGGTGCTTGATCAGGCGACGAGCCCGCCTGGCACGTCGTACCAAAGAATCCCACAATGCACCACTCGCCACTCGGATCCGTCCTATCCAACGGTCCTCTTAGTCGCGGAATCTCCGTACTGTCAGCTCACGCTCGGACCATTACGATAGATTCTGACTGCTCCAGGCACAGCGCAAAGGGCGCCGGCTATTAACGCCAAGGCTGGAAACAACCAAAGCGGCGCGATTATGTTATGACCAAGAAACTTCAGAAGTAGCGCTCCCGCGAGAAGGGTAACAACAGCCGTTCCCGAAAACACCAGAGTCCAAATAAGCCAGGTTCGAATCGCGGTCACCAACATCGTTGCTCCCTGGTACGGCTCTAAGTTCGTTAAAATGCCATCGCTTTTCGGTGCGCTTAGCGCCAATTCTGGAAGCCACCACCGGATTTACACGAAGCGCCCATTGAGCACGGACCACTGCTTGGAGGTGTCTTGGAGAAAGCTCCAGCTTTGGAATTACCTACCGAGCCTCCGGCGCTCGCGCAACTCTCAGTTAAGGCCGCGGCGGCTACCTGGCGGGCAGTGGTCGCACCCACTGTATCGGTTGTCCCCCTGCTCCGGCGTATCACCGAATACAAGACCATACGGGGGCGGTTTGCTATTGCTGTATGCCGGCTTCGGGAAGTATCCGCTCAACTTCATCCCGCAGCATACTCGACGGAAGCGCAACCCTTACGGTAGCCTCGCCTCTGCCTACCGTAAATGCCAGAACTGCCAGAGCTGCGCCACTGATTTCACGGGTCTCCCAAGCATACCGTCGAATCGCACGATTGCGCCATTTGCGCATACCAATATACAGATGTGTGCTGGTAATCCGAATCTGTGATCCTACAAAGAACATTGCGCACTGTAAGGCCGCAATTACAGCTGCCAACCCGGCGAACAATGTCAGCGCCGAACCAAATTTCATGACCTGCGCACCCGCGAGGAACGCAAAAAGCCACACACCACAGAGAATCAAGACAGTCGGCAAACCATCAGCGATCAGGCTTGCAATAAAGAGCTGACGTAGGCCGCCTGACAATCGCAACAGCGAAAGCCGCACTCCACCGGGTTCCGACCACTGTAAGAGTAACCTACCGAACATTTCGTCCGTTTCCTGTCACTGTTGTATATCAAAGAGCGGACGCAGGCTACCCGCGTTTAACATTGACCGCCAGACTCTCGACACGGCGCTGGGCCAACCGCCGCGCCGTCAGCATTTTACCTGACCGGTCAGGTCTGGCGGGCAATAGCTGCGTTGACGCGCAGATGCATTCCCAGATCCTGGACGCTCGGGCGTCCTTGTTGCCGCATCGGTCGTTGTATTTATTGCATTTTCGGCAACTCCTTCCATAACCTTGCCCGCCGCACGCGCGCTACCTTGCGAGACCCCTGAACTCGAGGCGGCACTCGCCTCCATAGCTGCACCAGCGATTTTGCCAGCGGCCTGCGCGGCGGGAGCGATATTTTGCGCGACCACGCCGATGACTGCGCCGCGTGCGACCTGTGATCTCGTCGGGAGTCCCCCAGTGTCAACTGCCGATTCGACGGTGGTGGCGGCGGCCCCGGCGACAGCGCCACCAGCCGTGTTGATCGCCACCGCTGCCGCGGCTCCTGCGATTGTGCCGCCCGCCGCCGCAGACGCTGCAAAATTCAGGGTTGCACCGCCAATGGCACCTGCGACAGCAGCACCCACCGCACCGCCCAAAGTTGGTTCTCCCCCGACTGCGGCAGTGGCAACGTAGTAGCTGACGACACCAACTCCTGCTCCGACCAGAGCCGTCACACACGGGACGCAAAAATTCCCGGTCGGATCGGCCTTGTCGAGCGGATCATTGCCAACATAGGCATAGAGGTTGAGTTCATCCGTATACCCCACCGGATCCGTCTGCAGGAACCTCCCAAGGCGCGGGTCGTAGATGCGTGCCTTGTAATAGTACACGCCGAGCTCGGCCAGCCAGGCCTGACCGGTGTACTGGAACCGGCCGAGATTGGTGGTCGCCGGAACGCCGTATTCGTCATAGCGGTTGATGGTGATTGCATCGCCGGTCGAATCCGCCACGGACTCGATTGAGCCTTGATAGTTGGCCTGCAGACTGCGCCGGGCTGCGGAAGATACTGCCGTGCCCTCATACCAGATCAGCGGATCATCGTCCTGGGACCCATGAACATAGCGTCGCTGAAGCGCGCCCGACGAGCCATCGTATTCAGCGACCAGCTCATCTCCATCGTAGAGGAACTGCGTCGTCTTGCTGCCGCTGACGATCTGGAACAACCGGCCCAGCGGATCATAGGTCAACGTTGCGCTGTGGCCGACTGAGGCCGTGAGCAGTCTGTTCTCAATGTCATACGAATAGATGGTCGAGCCATCAGATGTGAGATTGCCTCTTAAATCGTAGGTGAAACTCGCGCCCGCAACACTCGAATACTGATTGAGCCCGTTCGGCGAGTAGCTCCGGTTGACGTTTGCAAAGTCCGTGTAAGCGTAGGCGTCATTGCTGATCGTACGAGTCGTGATCTGATTCGCCGGATTGTAGCCGAAGGTCGTCGTTACATCCGGGCCCGTGCCTGCAAGGTCGTCGGTCCAGCTCTGAGGGCGCCGGACCGGATCGTAGATGTAGCTCGTCCCAGTGACTCCGCGCGTCTGAGCCAAACGCAGCCCGTTGGGGTAGTACGACTGGCCGACAATGGTTGCGCTGCCGCTCTCAAAAATATTCCACAGCCGGTTGAGCCCGTCATATTGATACACAAAGTAAGTGGTGTCTGGATGTGTGACGCGAGTGCGGTCGCCGTCTGCGTCGTATTGGTGACCCACGGTGCGGCTGACGCCACCCATAGTGGTCGTGGTTGAGGTCTGTCGCCCAAACCCGTCATATCCGTTTGCCACTCCTTGACCGCCGCGCGAACCGAATCGCGCGTAGGTCTGGAGCCCACGCAGATCGTAGCCGTAATAGACGTCGTCAGTAGAGCCCGGAACGTCCTTCACGAACGTCCGATTTAGCGCATCGGGTTGGTAGGCGATGTTCTGGCCGTCACGCTTTCTCTGGCTCGTGAGATTGCCGTTGGGGTCATAGCCATAGGTCTCGTAGTCCGTCGTGCTGGCTGCACCAGCGGTGGCGAGTGCAGTCGCTTGGGTCGCAGGATTGAAACCCGAGGGTGGCGTCGGTGACGGGAAGTACCAGCCGACCTGCCGGTCGAACCCGTCATAAGTGAGCTTCGACTTGTTGCCGTTCGCGTCGATAACGTATTCGCGCAGGCCGTCTAGCGTGTAGCTGTACGTGGCGTTGGCCTGTTCGTTGCCCTGTGCCCTACCCGTAACGCCTCTCGCCCTCCTCACTTGAATGACGCGGTTGAGGCTGTCATAGAAGTTCATCGCAATCCGATCGGGGCCGTTGGCTCCCTCCGTTCCGAGAGAGCAGGCGCTCGCGGGAGGCGAGTTGAACGCGGACGGGTTCATCCGAGTCGCCGTGCAAGTCAGTCGATCGAACTCATCATAAGAAAATTGCGTGACGTTGGTGAGAGCAACACCATCGGAGCCGGCACTCGTCTCCTTTACCTTTCGGCCGTTGGCGTCGTAGCTATATGTGACGATTTTGCTGAGGCTGAACCCGCTCCAGTTGGCCGGCAAGATCGATTCACCCTGCCACGACGCCAGCACTCCAATCTCCACCTTCTGAAGTCGCCCGTTCGGATCGTATGTGTTACGGGTCGCCAGGAAATTGCTCTGCCCGCTCGGCGCCGGACTGATTGTGCCGACGAGCAATCCGCCGTCCTGATAGCGATTGCCGGTGAGATAGGGCGCCGAGGCGGTCTGCGCCTCGGCGCGGATGGCGAAGCCCAGATCCCCGCAAATGCACGCGGATAGTCCGACCAGAGCAACCGCAATTCTTTTCACCTTGAACCTCCCGATCCGCGCGATTCCGACAATGTCCATGTGTCGCATTTCAATAGTCCGGGCAGCTCGTACGATTGGCGTTGGGTGACGCCTCCCAGATCTTGTTGACTTGATGGTCATGGCCGTAACAGGTCCGCAGCGTCTGGCCATCCGCACTCACGGCCTTGCCGCGCAGGATCAGGTTGTTGGGGCCGGAATCCGGACCGTAGTCATAGGTCATCGCCACCTCGTCACTCGCGACAGCACACCCCGACCCAGACGTCGCGGCGGCGGTCGTCCTGCAGTAGCTCTCGGTCGCGAGGAGCCAGATAGGATGGGTCTCGCGAGTCATCACTCCTGAGCTCGACAGGTACCACGCGTAGCGCTGCACATACGTGGAGCGGGTCTCGGGGTGTACTGAATTCACCGTCGAATCGGTCGCCGTGCTCACCGCCGGCCCGGTCACCTTCAGTACGCCACCATGCGTAGGGTCGTAGGAGAAATTCGCAGTGTTGCCGTTGGCGTCAGTGACCGAGGTCGGCTTATTGCAAATGATGATGTTCGTGCAGGAGGTCGGATACACGGCGCTCCCCTGCGTCAGGGGACTCAGGCCACTTCCCGAAACCGGATTCCGCGTGATATTCCACAGATTGCCACGCAGGTTGCCTTGCAGGTCGTAACCGAATACAGAGACGATTCCGGCGGGAGTCTGTCGGGTGAGCGGGTAATTGCGGGTGTTGCGCTCGAAACGGTCGACCGTGCCGTCATAGTGGTCGATTTCGTCGGTCGGCCCGTAGAAGATTTCCTGACCTGGCGACGAATTGCCTCGCGCCGTCATGCAACGACCAAGCGGACTGCATACCGAATGTTGCCATGTGGACCAGCCTGGGACCGGCGCGGGAGGATCAAAATTCTCGGCATACGTCCACGCCTGCGTCGTAGTGTTGCGCGTCGTTGTATTGACCATATCGAACAAGAGTGGTGCCTGCTCGTATGAATGCACCGCGTCGTTATACCAATACGTGATTCCGAAGCAGTTTCTGAGCGTATGGGCATCGCTCAACAGTGAGCACAGGCTGTAGGAATATACCGGTGTCGTCGCCGCCGGCGGCTGATATGAAATGACACGAAAAAAGCTGTCCAGCTCGAACACATGCTGCGTGTGGGAGGCGGTCGCGATTGTGAAGGTATAGTGTTGAAACGGATTGTAGTTCGCATTGGGCAGGAGAAAATCGTCCGAAACGGAAACCAGCTTGGTCTGCCAGGACACTGTCGCGGTGGGCCACGCTCCAGCGGGTAATGTGCACGCAACCGCCGCCGGATCGCAGGCCTGGAATGCGCGATTGACCGCCACCACGCTCGTCTCGGCACCCCATACTGGCGTGCCCGAATAGTTGTATTTCAGCAGATAGCCGCTATTGGTTGTGATGGCCAGGATCGGACTCATCGTGCCGTATGCCGTGGAGAAGCTCCCGTAGTAGTAATAGGTCGCGACTCGCCCATCGGGGTAGATGATCTGCGAGATGTTGTTGCTCGAACAGACCGGGAAGCCCGCTACATGATAAGCAACGTAGACTATCTGCGTGCCGTCGCGCTTGGTCCAGGTACAGGTGGTGCCGTTATCGACAAAGCTGGAACCGTCCAGCGCGCGGGAAGTGTATTGCCCGCTGGAGTAGTTGAAATCGGCGCGCTCGTCGCCGTAGATCGCCTGCAAAGAGGCTCCCGAGCAATCAGAGGTACCGACGAATCCCTGCGGTCCGGGGGCAGCATTCTGACACAACGCGATCCGCCCATAATTGCTGTCGAGCAGCGCACTCTTGGCAAAGTGCGGACCGTTGACGGAAATCGGTGTGAACGACACATCACCCAGTTTCACCGCGGGAATGGTGAAATGTGATTTGCCGGACAAAATGCTGACGTAGTTGTCATCGACCGAATCAACCTTCGGCGGCGTGATCACCACGGGATTATAGGTCTGAGCTTGCACGCAGGAGATGCCGAACGCAGCCAGCACCAGCCCCCTGGCGCCATAGCCAACGATCTTGCGCAGGGTAAGGACCGATACCATCGAACACCACGTTGTGCGCCAATGGAAGCCGCGTATTCCAGCCGTCACAAGGTTCATGCACCGTCTCCGCGTTTGCGCAAGTTAGTCACGGGAACTCAGTTCTGCAGCAGTTGCAGCACGGCGGGCAACCAACTGAGGTCTTGAACCTTGATGGTGAAATTCAGCGCCTGTGCCGCGTGCGTACCATCCCCCAAGTAGCTGACGGTGATGGTATGAACCCCTTTTGGGAAGCCTTCAAAAATGATGCTGGCCTGCCCGTTGTCAACCCACGTCGATCCCAGGAATACACCATTCTCCGTGAAGGTGACTGTTCCACTCACGGAGGAACCGCTGAAGTTCACCGTCAAGGGTGTGCCCGCCAGAGTTTGGTTTACGACGGTGTTGCTCATGCTGAGAGTGACGGACGTCTGGCCCGTCGCGCCGCTCACCTGGTATTGAGTACGATTGCCCGCTGCGTCGTAGAGGAACCCTTGGATTACTCCACTGCCTGCTCCGCTCTGAATCTGCGATTGGATCAGGCGCCCCAATGCGTCGTAAGTGAAGTTTACGGTCTGCGCTGCGTAGGCCGCGCCCGACGCGCAAATACACCCGGCTCCAAAAGCGATCAACCCGTTTGATCTCATCGTCCCTCCGGAAGCGCAGCGGCATGGATTTCACATGAAATGACGTTGAATCCTGCTATGCGAAGCCGTCAACCGGTGTGCGTGTCCTAATCGAAGCCGAGCGTGCCCGGCGCCGCGATTTGGACGGCCGCGTATCACTCGCTACGTTGCCGCCGCCCACGCGAGCGGCCAACGTCCTGCAAATGACTTACATCACACTGATTGAGTCGGCGTCAGCTGCTAGGAACTGCAGAAAAACGCCGGTTGGTAGCGCGAATTGCGGCCGGAATCCCGGCCGGGAATGGATTTTTGTTCGTTCAGCACGCGACCTCCCTCGCCTCCGTTCAACATCGCACCCGATTGACTTCTTGTTCGGGTCAGACCGCGATGTCATGAGCAACTTGCGAACTTCATCTAAGCACGCTTTCACGCAACGCGCAATTACCTCATTCGAACTCAACATGCGGCTAATACATACCGTTCCTGCGATTGCGGTCCTCGCAAGGAAAGCGCTATGCTGGTGTTTGTGGAGGGAGGATCGTTTGCCGTCAAGACGCGGCCGCGATGAGCACATGACCAGTCCTGGAGGGTCGCGCGCAGACAACAATCAACATCATGCGCTTATCGGGAAGTCACACAGGGGCGGTGGACCCTCATCTCTTCTAACCGCCTGCAACAGGAAACATCGGAGGTTATATGCGTCGCGCTATCGTATCCGGCCTCATGGCCTTGGCTGCGTTTGGAATGTCCATGACCGCCCAGGCTTTTTCCACGGCATCGGGCCCTGTGGTAAACCTCGTAGTGAGCTCAACCGCCGCCGGGGGAGCGCCGGAAGTCATCAGCTTCCAGGTATCCCCTATGCCCAATACCGGATGCCCAACCGGGACGTGGTTTCTATTCAATCCCACCGATATCAGTGACGCTCAGACCCGTAAAAACATGCTGGCCACATTGTTCGCGGCGAAGCTGACCGGGACCAGCGTCAATGTCATCTACAGCAACACCATCTGTGACACGGGCTCCGGGTACGCCATTCCGATCGCAATCATCATTCCGTAGTCGCTCGATATAACTACGGAACCTTGGTAGACCCGGGCATTGGGCTCGCGAGTTGACCGGGTTCAGCTGCGCCCGAGCACCAGCGTAAAGGTCTGCAGGAAATGGAAGTCTGTCCGGGAAAGCGCAAATTCCGGGGCCGTGGGATCACACAATCGCCGCAGCTCGTCATGGTCGGATCCTGACAGATAAGGGCGCAGGCGATCGCCCCAGGTGTCGCGGAAAATCGCCTCGGACAGGTAGGTACGACTGTTCGGATCCAGAGGAAACACCCGCTCAATGAGAGTCGTCGTCGCCTGCACTTCACGCAGGCCGGCTCGACGTGCGACGCCCACCAGCGCCCGAACATCGGTCAACGATTGCTCGTCGAGCTGGTATCGGTCACGGTAGTACTGACGAACGGCTTCAGTGGTCAAGCGCTCGAGCCGGCCGTCCCAGGCAAAGTACATGTCCGGGAGTAATGAGCTCTGACCCAGAGCCACCCGCCCCCCGGACCGCAACAGTCCGGCGAGGCGCCGCAAACTTTCCGCCGGGTCATCGAGATGATTGATGGTGTTGACCGACCAGATCAGATCGAAACTGTTCTCATTAAAAGGCAGTTGCCCCAAGTCTGCCTGGGCGACCAATGCTTCTGGTGGTGCGTGTGTACGCGCAACTCGGGTATGAGCCGCGGCAAGGTCGATTCCTACAACGGTGCCCTCGCCCATCTCATCACAAAACCAGCGCAGAGCCTCGCCGCTACCGCAGCCGGCGTCGAGGATCCGCATGCCCGGCCTCAGATCCAATCCGCGAATGGCCCGCCTCAATTCCAACTCAGCGAATGCGTTGAAGAGCTGTAGTTTGCGCGAATAGTCCCGAGCGGTCGTATCGCCGAGGCGCCCTGATGGACTGGACGCAGATACAGTCATTGTAATCCCTTACGGTGTCGCGAAGCGCTCAAGAGTAAGCACGGCACCGACAAGAGTTCAAGATTCGATGCTGGCCGAATGCTTGCGCACCGGCGCCATACCACTCTCAGCTTGAGGTGCCGAAGTTCTTGAGCGATTCGTTCGAGCCATCGACACCGCAGTCTCCGGTTCCGACTGGCCACACTGGCTCTGCGGCTGCATGTGCAGCTATCAGGCCGGCAAGCATGCTCTTCCCCCCGGGTGTGGTGGAGTCGAACACGAGGCGGTAGTAAGTGCCGCTGGCGGCCCCTGCGCATGCCGGGACCGTTCCCGAGCGAACGCTGAGGAGGAAGAAGACCTGTACAATCCCACTGGTTTGATAGGACAGAAAACTAGGCACGGCGGGACCGCTGGACGTGCTTGCCAGCGCAGCCATCGACGCGCAACTCGATGCCACAAACCCGAAGAGCAATTCGGCAACTCTGTTCTTTCGCATATCCCTGCTTCCTTTCATCCTTTTTTTACAGATATCCGCAGCCGCCAGTCGCAGATTTGGCGGACCGATCTTACTGCAATTCTTTGCAAACGCCAGTCTCGCGACGCCCGACGTTGGTGTTTGATATCGCGTGACGCTACCGCCTTCGCAAGAGAAGCGCTATGCTCGTGTTTGAAAAGGACGATCACTGGCAATCGTAAGAAACCGCGACCAACACAGGGAGATGACCATGAACAAGATTGTCGGGCTGCTGCTGACGGCGGCATGTTTCGCGTTTCATCCGGGTGCGGCACGAGCTGTTGATGGCCATGAAAACTTGTGCAGCGTGGTCAATGTTGGCTACGGCCCCGGCGTCATGACCGTCATTTGCGCGAGCGGCTCAGTCAATATGGCCGTACTGACCGGCAACAGCACCGCCGGCACCTGCCCGACGGTCGACATGGACAGCCTGAAGATCCTGACGAGTCAGGCGCTTGCCGCCAGGGCGTCCGGCCTCGTTCTGACTATCTGGTGGAGAGATGCATGCGGCCTCAATGGGGGGCAGACTGCTCGAGCGATCACGGGCATCGAAGTGAAAGGGAACTGATCGTCCGGAAGATCTTCAGAAACGCGAGCAGCGCCCACATATAGAGCGCTGCGTGACACGACGACCTTGCCAACCCACTGCGGCCTTGCAGCGGCCCGCGGCACGCGGCTATTGCGCCCCGCCGACAGCCTCTAAGTCGACTTGAAGCCAATGCGCGCGTGAGTGCCGTCGCAGAACGGCTTGGTGGCGCTGCCGCCGCAGCGACACAGCTTCGCCGTCGTAATGCGGGACACGACGCGCCCGGTACCGCTGGTAATCTCAAGATTGCCGCGAACCGACAGCGGACCGTTGAGCTGTGGGTCGATCGCAAGTACGCCGTTGCGAACGGGCAGCGCATCGGTCTTACCGGTGGGAGGCTCACCGGTCGCCACAAATCCTACTTCGTGATGTGAGCCGTCACAGAACGGCTTGTTCTTCGAAGCGCCGCAGCGGCAAAGCGTTGCGCGGAAGCCTATGGGTTCACCATCGAGTTCGAGTTGCCCGCGGAATGCGTACGGGCCTGCTTCACGGGTGCTCGCGAGGTTGACGGGAGGAGCGGTTTCGTTGTGCACGCCGTCGTTGCGGTGATATTGGATGGCACCTGACGGACAGGCATGCGCGACCTCGACGACCCGGTCGACCTCCATGGAGTCAGGATGAAGCCATGGGCCCTGGACGTTGGCCAGGAAGACATCGGGGGCACCGGTTACACAAAACCGTGCGTGGATGCAGCGTTTGGTTTCAAACAGAATGTCGAGCTTTTCGCCGTGGGCGGTTTCGATGCCGTTGGTTGTTGTGGAGGCAGCAGGTGTTGGGGCCGACGCCGAAACCGGCGTTGCCGCCTGCGGCCCTGCGGCGGTTGGCCGCCCGACGGTGCCAGGCGACGCCGACGCAGTGCCAACAGCCGTACCGGTGGCTGCCGACGCAGCCAGGTCAAACCCCCGTGCCGCCCTCTTCGACAACTTAACCAACAGATCCGCCGCGGCCAGCGCACGCGCATCACCGCACGAACGCAACGCGGCGCCCGCCTCTGCCAGCTGCGCAAAGCGCTCAACAAAGAATATCCGCGCGCCGCGGCCCGGCGGCAAGGCTGCGGCATCGCGCAGCGCTGTAAATGACATTCCAGCATGGCAATGCGGATTGGACGGGCCGGCGGGAAGGCGCGCCGCACGCTCTGCCAGTGGAACCACCGCCTGCATTACGCCGATCGCAAGATCGGCCGCGAGCGACTTTTCCGCATTCGGCCCAGGAATCGCATAGGCATACGCCAACAGACGCAACATCAACCCATACGACGCATTAGCAAGATCAACAACCGCTATGGCCTCAGGATTCTCGAGCCACACGCGGCCCTCGGGTCGGGGTGGCCGTCGCAGCACGGGGTTGGTCGCCGCCGGGAACGCCGGCGAGAAGTCCGGGTTGCGGGCTTTCAGTGCCTGATATTCCTCGCGGATGGACAAAAACTTCTGGTAGTGGGAGTCGACCGAGTCCTTGGGTGCCCCCTCCCCCTGGACCACAATGGCATCGAAGGCGGCCAGCGCGGTCTTCACACAGATCACCGGCTTGCAGCCGGCCATGTTGATCTCGTTCTGCGAAAGTTGCAGCGTCGGATCACCGACGAAGGTCGCGGCCTCCCCGTACTGGGCCACCATGGATTTCAATCCATCCGACAACGCATTGTAGAAGTCACCGACGGTGTCGTAATTGAGTCCCATGGGAGTAAGACGCGCGAAATCGCTTCCGCGGATATAGTTGCGCTCGGCGGTGAATCCGGCGCCATCACACTCGCTCGAGCCGCTCGGCCTCTCCAGGAAGACGAAGTGCTGCAGGGTCTCGGGTGAAAACGGCGCCAGCTTGACCACAATGCCGGCGGGCAGATAGCCCGGATCCAGCGGAAAATTGGTGCGCCCGAAGCGCGGGCTGCCTCCCAGGCCCGATGTGATATTCCACACCGCCGCCAGATGCTGCATTTCCTCGACGGCCACCCGGATCAGGATCCGGCGCCATCGACTCACCGCCTCAGCTTCATCGGGCGCCAGTCCCTCCGCCACACCGTCCCTGAGGCTGAACGCCGCGTAGAGGTAGGTGCACATGAGATTGTGCTCGAGCTCGGCTGCTTCATATAACGCATGCAGCGCCAGCTCGCGTGTGACCACCCGTTTCGTGGCAGCGACGTCGTTCATGGAAATCTCCCCGCAGATGAGGGGTATTTCGCACAATTCCGACGTTGGCGCCACCCCCCAGGTGGCTGGGTGAGCTTCACTACGAGCCCAACGCTCGCGTCCGGCTCACGCGGCGCACGAAGTTGCCGCGCGGCCACGGCTCGTCGCTCGCTTTCGTGCGACGAGCCGTTGAGCTTATGCAGCGCGCATCGCCGTGCGCACGCTGAAAAGTATCAGTGCAACGGATATCACCGCGAATATCAGAATACGGAAGTCCAGGAGGTTGCCAATCAGATTCCCGAACGCGAAGGTCAGGACCAACCAGCAAACCATTCCGCCAACACTTATCCATGCAAGCGTCGCATCGTTGGGCCGGCTGGAACGCAACAGGTTGATTGCACCGAGCAACACGCACAACACTGACGCAGATAGCGACCACAACAACACGATCGGCTGGCTGCCGTACGTTTTGAACGATCCGAGCGTGTGACCGACTGCTCCGAGCAGCAGCAGCACGGCAAAAGTACGATCAATGTTCTTCCAGGACCCGGTCTGAGCGACGGCCATTGTTCTTCTCCTTGGTGGTCGGGCGCTGGCAATGGTAAGCCATTGCTTACCATTGTCAATTGGCTCGAGGTCGCATCCAGGCCTGATCTGCGTCCGTATGGCAGGTATCTCATTCCCGTCACCCAGCTAAAATGGCGTCCATGAAGAGATCTCTCGTCGCTGCGGCCCTCTGGCTTGTCTGCGCCTCAATGCCAACGCTGGCCAAGCCCATTGCAACGGTAGCCAAGCCCATAGATTGGCGGACCACGTGGGCGGACTCGGCCTTCTCCCAAGCCGCCCGCGAGCACAAATTCGTGCTCCTCGATCTACACGCAGTGTGGTGCCACTGGTGCCACGTTATGGACACAACCACGTATGCAGACCCGGCGGTGCAGGCCGCGATTGCCAAGCACTACATCGCCGTGAGTGTCGACGCCGACAGTGACCCGGCGTTGACCAGTCGGTACGGTGATTGGGGGTGGCCGGCAACAATCGTACTCGCCGCCGATGGGACGGAGATCGTCAAGCGCCGGGGGTACATTGCCCCTGCACAGATGTTGTCGTTGCTGGATGCGATCGTCGCGGACCCGAGTCCCGGTCCTTCCGTGGGCGCTGCGCTGAAGGTCGCCAATGTCAACGCGACGAGCCTGACGGAGAAGGACCGCGCATCACTCATCAGTGCGGTCGATGGCCTTTATGACGTCGACAACGCCGGCTGGGGTACCGAACACAAGTACGTCGATGCGTCCGCGATCGAGTGGTCATTCGCAACAGTCGATCAGGGAAACCAACTTGGCATGACCAAGGTGCGTCGCACTCTGGATGCCAATCAGAATCTGATCGATCCGGTGTGGGGCGGTGTCTTTCAATATTCGGATTCAGTCGATTGGAAGTCGCCACACTACGAAAAGCTGCTGTCCTTTCAAGCCGACGATTTGCGTCTGTACAGCGATGCGTACTCCCGCTGGCATCGCAAGTCTGATCTCGAGGCCGCGCAGCGGATCTACAGCTATCTGACAAAATTCCTCAGCGCACCGGACGGGGGCTTCTATGTCAGTCAGGACGCTGACGTTTCAACGAAGTTGTTGGGCCGCGAGTTCTATGCGAAGGACGACGCTGCACGGCGTGCAGCCGGTATGCCGAAGATCGATGTTCACGAGTATTCGCGCGAAACCGGGTGGGCTATCCGGGCGCTGTGCAAATACTTCGATGTAACGGGCGATGTTGCCGCGCTGGAGCGAGCCGAGCGCGGAGCCAAATGGGCGCTGAGCACGCGTCAGATGAAGGGAGGTGGGTTCAGCCACGCTGGCGCCGCGGGCGCCAGCGACACCGGCAGCGGCAGCGGAAGCGGCGCCGCAAGCGCCACCGGCCCCTACCTCGACGACAACCTCTCCATGACCCAAGCCTTCCTCGCCCTATACCGCTCAACCGGCAACCGCGAGTGGCTCCAAGCAGCCGTCGCAACTATCGACTTCATCGACACGAAGCTGCGCGACTCGCGAGCGGGTTATATCGCCTCACCGCCGGTTTCAAACTCCCGCGGTGTCTTCCGCGATCCCATCCGTGACGTTGCGCAGAATGCGGCAGTCGTTCGCACCGCCAACATGCTTCATCACTACAGCGCCGCTGAACGCCATCTGCACATCGCCCAACACGCGATGAAATATTTAAGTGCGTTCGCCACGTCCGCACCGGACCAGTTCCGACCGGACATCCTGCTGGCTGACCTCGAGCTATTAGTTGCGCCCATTCACATTACCATCGTGGGCCACAAGGACGATCCGAAGGCCGGATCGCTGCACGCCGCTGCCCTACGCTATCCCACCGACTATTTGCAAGTGGACTGGTGGGACCGGCGGGAGGGAAAACTGCCCGATCCGAGCATCACCTATCCTGAGCTGAAGCAGCCAGCGGCGTTCGCTTGTACCGCCAACGCATGCTCCACACCTGTCTACGAAGCGTCGGAAATACAGGACCGGGTGCGGTCAGTGCTGAACTGACGAGGCGCAACGATGGGGGTTGGCCTTCAACCTCGCTCTGTCGCCAGCAACGAACACGAAACCCGTGTACGGGCTTGAACCCAATGGTCCCCTCCTTGTACTTACCTCAAAGGCGAGACACGTGCCTTGAGGTTGCCGGCTGTGGATAAATCCGCGGCGGTGAACCTGAGCCCGGCACGGCTGGCCGTTTGGGTCGGCAGAGGAGCCCCTGGGGACAATGCTTTCAATCCTGGTTTGCCACTCCTATTTCCTGGGCTTCGATCCCAAGCAGGTAGCCCGCGGTAAGCCGTACCCCCCGCTCGCGACACTGCAGGTCGCCGCCCTCCTGCGCCAGGCTGGTCACCAGGTAGCGCTCTTCGACGCCATGCTGGCCTCGGGGACCGAGGAATACGACCGGAAGCTGGCGGCCACAGCCCCTGACGTTGTCGTCTTCTACGAGGATACCTTCAACTTCCTCAGCAAGATGTGCCTCGGCAAGATGCGCGAGGCCGCCTGCCGCATGATGGCCACGGCCCGCCGAACAGGCGCCCGGGTGATCGCATCCGGACCGGACGTGAGCGATGCGCAGGAGATCTACCTGCGCGCGGGAGCCGACCTGGTGTTGATAGGTGAAGGTCTGGCCACTCTGCTCGATCTGCTGCCCAAGTTGAATTCCGACGCGCGCGCGCGTCCCACTGACCTGATCCAGGGCTTGTCGGGCGCAGCCGCACTGGTGAATGACAAAGTCATGAAGGTGAACGGCGCCAGGGTCCTCCCCACGGCCGCGCACCAGGGAGAGATCGCGGCCTGGGACCTCGTGGACATGGAGCGCTACCGCGCGACATGGATGAAAGCGCACGGTTACTTCAGCCTGAACATGGCAGCATCCCGGGGCTGCTCTTTCCGATGCACATGGTGCGCCAAACCCATCTGGGGCAATCAATACCTGCAGCGCACGGCGAGTTCGGTTGCCGCCGAGATGATCCATTTGAAGAACACCTTCGAGCCGGACCACATCTGGTTCGCGGACGACATCTTTGGATTCCGGGTCGATTGGGTGAACGAGTTCGCGCAGGCCGTTACGGCCGGTGGTGGCGGTATCCCGTTCACCATCCAGACCCGCGCCGACCTGATCAGCGAGCGCATGGCCGCCGCCCTGGCCGAGGCCGGCTGCCGGGAGGCCTGGCTCGGCGCCGAAAGCGGCAGCCAGCGGGTGTTGGATGCCATGAACAAGGGCACCACCGTGACTGAGATCATCACCGCCCGTGCGCGGCTCAAGGCCGCCGGTATTCGTGTTGGTTTCTTCATCCAGCTGGGTTACCTGGACGAGGAGTTGTCCGACATCCTGGCGACGCGCTCATTGTTGGAGGCGGCGCGGCCTGACGACGTGGGCGTGTCCGTGTCCTATCCGCTGCCGGGTACCCGCTTCTACGAACTGGTGAAGGAGCAATTGAACGGCAAGACTCATTGGCAGGACAGTGACGATCTGGAAATGATGTTCCAGGGCACGTACACCTCCGATTTCTATCGCACCGTCAGGAACCTGTTGCACGACCAGGTCACACTGAATGTCAGTGCGGGCCCGAGCTACAGTGCAAGCTTCGAACACTCGAAGCGCATCCTGGAGCGGCGCTGGCAGGACCTGCTCCTGCACGAGCAGAGTTACAGATCAGACCGCAGCGGCAGATCAGACCGCAGTGGGCCGTCTGCGGCGCCGTCCGTGGCAGCAATCTGATTGGCCGCGCGCACGTGAGAAACGCGCACATCCTCCTGACTCACGGCTACTTCCTGTCGGAAGACGAGAAGGAGCGCCAGATCATGAAGCCCTACCCGCCGCTCGGGCTGCTGTATCTGTCGGCCTACCTGAAAGCACAGGGCTACTCGGTGGAGGTGTATGACAGCACCTTCGGCACACGGCAGGAGCTGGAGAGCCGGATTCGCGCGACACCCGGCGGGATAGTCGGGATCTATACCAACCTCATCACGCGCCGCTCCGTCCTGCAGATCATCAAAGCAGCCCGGGAATCCGATTCAACAGTCATTCTCGGCGGACCGGAGAGCGCGAACTACAGCGCCGAGTACCTGAAATCAGGTGCCGATGTCATTGTCATCGGCGAAGGTGAAACGACGCTGACCGAAATACTCGATACCCTGCCTTCCAAGGGCAAACACGGGCTCGAGCCGGTTCGCGGGATTGTCTTCAAGAATCGGGCCGGTGATGCGGTGAAGACCGGTGAGCGGGCCAAGATCAGCGACCTCGACTCACTACCCTTTCCGGACCGCGAAGCCATCGACCATCAGAAATACCTGGATGCGTGGCGCCAACATCATGGTGCGAGCAGCATCAACCTGATTACCGCGCGCGGCTGCCCCTATCGATGCACATGGTGCTCGCATGCCGTTTACGGTTATTCCCACCGCCGGCGCAGCCCCGCGCGGGTGGCCGATGAAGTGGCGTGGATCGTCGAGCGCTACAACCCGGATCAACTCTGGTATGCGGATGATGTTTTCACGATCAGTAATCCCTGGCTGCAACAATACACCCGCGAGCTGAAATCGCGCGGCCTCCACCGGCCTTTCGAGACCATCACGCGCGCCGATCGACTGCAAGCCGAATCGGCGGTCGAGGCGCTGCGCGAGCTTGGCTGCTATCGGGTGTGGATTGGCTCAGAGAGCGGCAGCCAGCGGATCCTGGACGCCATGGAGCGCGGAGTCAGCGTCGAGCAGGTCCGGCATGCCATCAAACTTGCCCAGAAGCACGGCATACGCGTCGGGATGTTCTTGATGTGGGGCTACGAAGGTGAAGAGTTGGAAGATATCGCTGCGACCGTGGAACACGTCAAGGAAAGCAACCCCGACATCTTCTTCACGACGGTCTCCTACCCTATCAAGGGCACACCCTACTTCGAGGCCGTCAAGGACCGGGTGCAATTGCCCATTGCCTGGGAGGAAGCATCCGATCGTGACTACTTCATCGGCGGTCGCTTTGGCCGCGACTACTATCGGCTGGCGGACATCTGGCTACGAAATGAAGTCGAGGCATCCCGGCTGGCCGGCACCGACCCGCAACGCGCCGCCGGCCTGATGGAGACGGCCCGGCAGGCGCGCGACCAGATGGGCCGCGTGACGACCAGGGTCGGAGCGTGAATACCGCATCCGACCAGGAGCTTCCGCCACTGGTCACCCTGCAGGCTGCGCTGAGCAGAATAACGGAAACTCTGGCATCGGCAATTGCGCGCCCAACGGATGCGGCGCCCGACTGGTCCGAGTCGGAATGGCTACTGGCCCGTGCGGTGTCGACAATCCACGGTGTTTCTCCTCTGCTGTCGCGCACATTGCATTGGCAGGCGCCGCCCGGCTGGCAAGAGTTTCTGCAGGAGCAGCGCACGCACACCGAGAATCGCCACGTGCGTATTCAAGAGCTCCTCGATCAACTTCACGATGCGGCGCGCCGCGCGGACATTGCACTGGTCGCCTTGAAGGGAGCGGCGCTGCATTCACTCGGCCTATATATACCCGGCGAGCGCCCCATGGCCGACATTGACCTGCTCGTGCGCGAGCAGGACTCGCTGCGAGCACGTCGGATGATCGAAGGCCTGGGATTTCATCTGACTCACACCAACTGGAAGCACCAGGCCTTCGCGGCCAATGATGAGACGGCGCCGGCGGTTTTCGGCGAGCATTCCACCAACAGCATGAAGATTGAGTTGCACGATGGCATCCGGGAGCAGCTGCCGCTGCGCGGAGTCGACGTGTCGAGGTGCGTATTTCCCAAGGAAGGCGCACCCGGTCTCAATGACTACCCATCCCTGGCAGCATTGATGATGCACCTGCTGCTGCATGCAGCCGGAGCAATGTCCTTGCGGGCCGTTCGGTTGATCCAGCTGAACGACATCGCGCGGCTGTCCGCCAGCATGAGCAGCGCGGACTGGGACGATTTCCTCTCACAGGAGGCATTACTGGATCAAACACTCTGGTGGTCGTTTCCACCGCTCGCGCTGACCGCACGGCACTTCGACTCCATTCCCTCACGCATCGTCAACTCCATGTCGCAGCGCTGTCATTGGTGGCTGAAACAATCATGTCGGCGGCGCACACTGTCCGACGTGTCACTTTGCTACCTATGGGTTGAGGCCTTCCCCGGAATTGAGTGGGCGCGCTCACCCCGCGAAATGCTTGCCTATATCTCGCAGCGCATCGCTCCCCAGGCACACCAACGCTCCTTACGCAAGGTTGCCGCGGTAACCGAGCTGACAGCCGCACAAAGCAATTGGGCACACATGTCGCAAAGCCGGCGGATACTGCGCTGGTTGACCACCCGCCCTGCCCGCCCCCAGGCCCTGCACCCGATCCGGGCTGCGCTGACGCAGCCGCGCCAGCCGAGAAGCCCCATGGCTCAACCTGTCGCAACAGCAGAGATCTGACAGTGAGGCCCCGGTCACCGGGTCCGTGCACCAAGCACGTCGCGCAATGCGTCGACGGCTTCAAGCGGATGGCGACCCCTGCGCAACTCGAAAGCGCCGAGTCGGGCCACCTTGCGGCAGAAAGCTGCCCAGCCCGGCTGATTCGCCGCATACGCCTGGGCATCTGTCAGTCTGCGCAACAGATCGGCCTTGGACAGCGGCACCAACAGCGGTCCGGCCCCGGCACTTTGGGCGGAGAGAAATACTACGGATGCAAGCTCCAACGGCGAGTTGGCGAGCCGATAACGTGGAACGCGCAGGTCGACTTCGAACTTCTTCACACCACTGCGCCGGCCGATGACCGGCGAGTTGCGGATGGCACGGGCATCGCGAGCCCGCTCGACCCACCGCAGCGAATCCGAGCGCACGTGCAGGAAATTCGCGATGCCCGTGGCCAACATCGAGCCGGGTTCGACGAACACGCCGTCTTCCGCCACGAAGTCCAGCCCTTGCAACAGGCATTGCAGGGCCACTGTCGACTTTCCCGAACCGCTTGGACCCAACAGCAGGACTCCGCGGCCACGCCGGCCAACACACGCCGCGTGCAGGGACACGAGACCCTGCACACGCGCCGCCAGTGTGAACACCGCGAACTCGATGAGCTCATAGCGAGTGTGATAGGGAAATCGCTGCATGTCCGCGGATACGGTTACGAGCGCGGAACGCTCCGCCGGAGCCACCATGACCAGGCTCGCAGGGGGAGTTGCGCCCCCCACGAAGCCAGCGCCGGAAAGCATCTGCAGGGCCGGCGGCTCGCTGCGCGAGCGGTGTGGTTTGGCCGGCGTCAGCAGCAACTTCACCCGCAATTGCGGCGCCGCGGATCCCAACCGATGGCGCGGCAGACCGGCATAGGCGTGATCCACCAATTGCAACAGTTGCCGGCTGTTGCTCGCGAAGCGGAAACTGCCGCCGAGCAATTGCAAGGGCGCCCGGGTCAGCAGCGTAGAGCGCTCTTGAAACGGATCGGCGAGAAGATCGGTTGCCACGGTGACCATGGAATGCGGGACCTCGATCGGATTCAAAGCAGAACGAGCTCAATAGTGCCCGCGTATGACGGCTCCTGCTCGCTCACCTGTGGTGGCTCCCGCTCGATCATCTGTGGTGGCACCTGCTCACTCACCTGGCGGCGCGCAAGCGTGCGTAGAGGGCTTGCAACTGCGCCGCCGTGTAGTCGGCATTCTCGGCAACGGAGCGGTTCAGCGCCTCGCTGGCGATGCGCAGGCGCTTTTCTTCGTCCTGCAGCAGATCGCCAATGGCCGCAGCGAGTGCCGCGCTGTTCCCAACAGGCACCGCTATCGCCGCCTGGGGCGACCATTCCGCAATATGACCCACTGCGGTCCCCACTGTCGGCACCCCTAACGCGGCCGCTTCGAGCACTACTACGGGACCCGCCTCATGGCGGGATGACATGATCAACAGATCGGCCGTTTCGAGCACCGGGCGCAGCTGCCGCTGGGTGAGAAAGCCGAGGAAGCGGACTCGGTCGCTCAACCCCAATCGAGCGGCCAGAGACTGCATCTCACCGCCCAGGGTGTCCTCGCCTACAATCTGCATCTCGAAGCTCAAACCCGCGGTCATCAGCAATGCAAGAGCCTGCAGGAGGGTCGGTTGATCCTTCACTCGATTGAGGCTGGCGACGTGGATGAGCTTTGCGGGGCGACCCTCGCTGCGGCGCGCAGGCTGGCGCGGCGGCCAGGTTTTCAGGTCGATACCCAGTGGCACGCGTTGCGCCCGGAGGCCCAGGTCCGAAAGTGAAGCCAGTATCGGTGCGCTCGCCGCTGTGATCGCGGACGCCGCGCGCAGAACGAGCGCCTCACGGAGCCGTCCCTTCCATGTCAACCTGCCACCATACCCAATGTCTTTCAGGGCGACGAGCTCGCCGCCGGCGATGTGCACGGCGCTGGGGATATGCAGCAACTTTGCGGCGGCAACGGCAACCATTGCGCACCCACCCGACCAGATTGCCTGCACGACATCAAATGGCGAGTCGCGATGCGACGCGCAGATCGCGCGAATGGCGCGGACACGCGTGCGGTGCGAGCCGATATTGTGGATCGTGGCCCCTTCCAGCTGCCAGTCGGATTGCGCGGATTCCTGGTTCAAGGCGTAGACATGTACGTCGTTGTGTCGCGCCAGGCGTGCGATCAACGCCAACAAAACCGGGATTACCCGGTACTCACCCGTCCGGTCCACTCCTCCCGGCACTACCAGGGCAATACGCATGTGTCCTGCTCCACTGATGCCCGATTCCAGCCCAACCGCTGTCAGGCCCTATCGCCCTGGAGACGAGCAGACGCTGGTGGAGCTCTTCCAGAGAGTATTTGGCCGCGCGATCACACAGGACCACTGGAGATGGAAGCTCAAGGGACAACCTTCGACAACGGACAACGTGTGGCTCGCGGTCTCGGCAGACAGACCCGTGTTTCAGTACGCGGGCATTCCAACCCGATTCAGCTTATCGCAAGCGCCGGCAACGTCAATGGTCTCCGTCGACACCATGACGGCGCCGGAGTTCCAGCGGCGCGGCCTGTTGACCCAGGTTGCCCGGCAAGCGTACGAAGCCTGGCGCGGGAGTGGAGTTGCATTTGTGATAGGCCTGCCCAACAACCGGTGGGGATCACGAACCGGCGCGTTGGGATGGCAACCGCTCTTTCCACTGCAATGGATGGTGCGTCCTTTACGTCCGGAAGCATTCCTCGCGCGGCGCCTGGGCTTGCCTGTCCTGAAGCGAGCAACGTTTCCGGCCACAATAGCCAATCGCCTCCTGCAGGCGCGCTTGCGCCGGGACCCGGAGGTTCAAACCGAGCGGGTCGGGACGGCTGACGAGTCATTCGATCAGATCTGGGAGCGCTGCAAGACGGATTGGTCGTTCTCGACGGTGCGCGACCGTAGTTGGGTGAACTGGCGATTCCTGTCGTGTCCCTCGCGTACTTACGAGCTGACACTGGCGCGTCGCGCCGGACAGCCGGTGGGGTATTGTGTCCACAACCTCGTCACGCTCGAAGAGCGAGCAACCGCCTATCTGGCTGATATCCTGGTAGCGCGCACCGACCCTGTGGCCCGCGACACTCTCCTGTGGCAACTGATCGAAACGCTTCTGGCATCCAACGTGGAGGCTCTGTCGACTCTCGCGGTTCCGGGGACAGCGTGGTTTCGCTGCCTGCGCCGCGTAGGCTTCATTCCACGCCATGCGTTTTCGGTTCAGTGGGTTCCGTTGAGCGCCCAACTGCCCGCGGACCTGATGCACGACCCGAATCGCTGGAATCTCACCGGGGCTGACTTCGATGTCATTTAGATCGCGGCTGCGCCCGATCAAAGGCGCAATGGCACGCGGCATCGAAGTGCTGTGGAGGTTGGTCTTCACCGTGACGGCGCATGTCATGAGGCCGGATGCCCGGCGGCTCATACCCACCGGAGCCGACCGGGTGTTGATTGTCGCACCTCATCCTGATGATGAGGCAATGGGGTGTGTTGGTACGGCACTGCTGCACGTGCGGTCGGGAGACCGCGTCTGCATAGCGGTCGCCACGGATGGCCGGCAATCCAAGGTCATTGCCGACCCAACTGAAATGGCGCGGCAACGCCGCCGCGAATCGTCCAACGCCGCGAGCCTCATGCACATCGAGCGCCTGGAATTGCTCGATCTTCCAGAAGGCGACTGGAGTATCGGCCAGTTGCAAGCCCCGCTGCGGGCCTTGATCGAAGAAATCCAACCTGGGGTCATCTACGCGCCTTCGCGAATCGATTTTCATCCGGAGCACTTCAAAGTCGCGCACGCCCTGGCATTGGCGCTCGGGCAGATCAGTACGCCACTCATGGACAACATTCGCGTGCGCGTCTACCAGGTCCAGGTTCCACTAAATCCTCTCATGAGCAACGTGGTGACCGATGTCTCGGCGGTCGTTGAAGATTATGAGGCCGTGCTGCGCACGTATGAGTCCCAAGTTGGGAGCATTCGATGTGCGTACCGCCAGAGGCGCTACAGCGCATCGTTACATCGTATCGCCGGGCAAGCCGAGGAATTCTGGGAACTCTCTGCACAACGTTATGCCGCACTGCACGCCGAACCGCCTGCGCGTTGGGCGAATGTGTTTCGCGCTCTTCGCGACTTCCCACTGAGCGACCCGCTTGCGTACCTCGCCGGCTTGAATGAGCGCCGCAGAATACGGGCGATGGCAGTTTAGTGGCCATGCCGGCGATCGCAGGTTAGTGCCCATGCTGCCGCAGGCCGGCGGGCAACCGCATTCCGCGAGGTACGAGCTGGGGCTCGTGTTGGGCAGCGCGCTGTACCTCTACCTCAATCTGTTTACGCTCACCGGGACGCCCATGCTGTTGGGTGGGGATCAGGTGTTTTATTGGACGTACGCTCAGCGGCTGTTTCACGGTGAGCTCATCTATCGGGATTTCTTTCAAATCACGCCACCGGGCACGGACTTGCTCTACCTGGGGGCGTTCCAATTGTTCGGGCCCCGCATCTGGGTTCCCAACCTGGTCGTGCTCGTGCTGGGCATCGGCCTGTGCTGGCTTTGCTTCCGGGTCGGCCGCTCGATCATGAAGCCCACGTACGCGGCGCTTGGCGCCGCACTGTTCACTATCTTTTTCTACGGCCGGATGTTGAATGGAACACATCACGCATTCAGTGTCTTCGCTGTGATGGCGGCGCTTGCCGTGGTGATGGAAGGGACCACGGCGATGCGCCTCGCATTGGCGGGCGCCCTTCTGGGAATTGCGTCGTTTTTCACGCAGACGACCGGGCTCTTTGTGGCCCTCGGCATCGCCGTATCCCTGTTCTGCCGGCAATTTCGCGCAGCCGCAGCCGCAGCCGCAAGCGCAGGCGGACCCGCAGGCACAGGCGCAGGCGCAGGCACAGGCGCAGGCGCAGGCACAGGCGCAGGCGCGCCCGCAGGCGCAAGCACGCCCGCAGGCGCAAGCACGCCCGGCTGGGGCACGCTCAGGCCTCAAGCATTGCTGTGGCTCCCGCTCGGCTTGACCTGGTTGACTCTCAGTGGTTATTTCATTGCCCGCGTCGGCCTGCGGCAACTGTTGTATTTCCAGGTTGCCTACGTCCGGGACTACATGGTCAGCGGCCGGGACGGCCTGTCCCTGGGGTTCTCCGAGGCTGTTACCTGGATCGGTCAACCCTCCGGCAGCGAACATCTGCTGGTTTATGCCGCGCTTCCCTGCCTCTATGCGGTCTCGTTGTGGAGGTGCCGTAACGGCCCAGAGGGACCCGCGGCTGCCGACAGCGGACGTGTCGCGCTTCTGGCCATGGCAGGCGCAGCAACGTTCATCGCGGTGGCCCAACATCCGAACTGGCTGAGGGCTTACTACGCTGCCATTCCGGCCGTCATCCTGTTGGTTTGGCTGCTGTCAGCAGGAACCGGCAAGCTGGCAAGATACGCCGTGCCCCTGCTGTCGATTGGATTGACAGGCCTCGCTGTCCACCAGACGTGGTCGCGGCATCACCAGCCGCTGGTTCTACAGGATCTGCCGGCTGGACGAGTTGCAACGGCGCCGCCGAATGCGGAAAAACTGGCCTGGCTGGCCGGGCACACGCTGCCGGGACAATATTTTTTCCAGGCGGGATGGCCGGGTGTTTATCTGCCGCTTGCGCTGCGCAACCCGGTGTTCCTGGATGAGCTGGACACCAGCTACCAGACACCCCGCTCGTATGTGGAGTTGAGCGTCCAGCAGTTGGAAGCCAAGCACGTTCAGTACATCCTATGGTCGCCTCGCCTGGAATCGCTGGCATACCCGTTCGCGCCCGTTCGCCAGTTGCTGACGGATCGGTATCAACGGGTATGGAGATTTTCCGATCAAGATGAAATCTGGCAGAGAAAATAGCGTGCCGCGCGCCGGGACCCGCGCCCTTAGCTGGGTGACTGGCATCTGCTTCCTGTTGAGTACGCTCACCATCAGTCTCGCGGTCCTGAAGAACCACGGCTTCCCGCTCGATGATTCGTGGATTCACCAGGTGTTCGGGCGCAATGCCGCCGCCTTCGGTGTACCCGGCTTCATCCCGGGAGTCGCCACCGCGGGATCCACCAGCACGCTGTGGCCCTGGATCGTCGCGGCGAATTACCGGTTCTTTGCCGGGTTGAATGCCAGCACCTACCTGCTCGCCGTCAACATCGTCTGCCTGGCAACCATCATTGCCGTTTTGTTCCGCGCAGCGGTACGTGACCAACTGCGACCGGTCGAGATCCTGCTGATGGCGGCAGTGCCCGCCATCACCGGAAACCTGGTGTGGCTCATTGCAACGGGCATGGAACATCTGCTGTTCATTGCCATGGCATTCCTGGCCGCCCATTACTGGTATGCGAAGGGGCAGCAGAGGTGGCAAGCCGTCCTGGCGGGAGTTTGCTGCGGCGTGTCCATTGCGACCCGTCCGGAGGCACTGGTTTTCGTACCTCTGTTTCTCATCGCGGGCTGGCGAATCGGCCGATCGCACCGGGATCTGCTGAGCTTTGCGCTGCTGTGCCTGCTGTTCTGTGGGCTGGTGGCCTGGAGCAACGCCTGGACATCCCATTCCCTGATGCCCGCCACGCTCGCTGGCCGGCGGTGGTTGTTTTTCACTCATCCCACGGCGGCTGCGGTGACCCACCTGGTGCCTTTCGTATTGAGCTGGGCCGATCATGTAGCTACATTTTTTTTCGGTGTCGGTGTCACGCGCAGGACGGTGTGGCTGGTTGCGATAGCGCTGTTGGCGGCCGCGCTGGCGGGGATCATTCGACTGGTCCGCGCCCACTCCTACTGCACATTGTTCCTGGTCCTGCTGGCGGTTGCCAACTTCGCCATCTACGCCGCGCTGTTGCCGACAGCCGGTCAGGGCATGCGTTATCAAGCGATGCTGCTGATCTTCGTATTCCCCCTCATCGGCCTCGGCGGGCTGGAATTCATTGAACAGGTGACCCGCTGGATGGCGCGAACGCCGCGCTACAGCCGTGTTGTCGATAGCCTGGTCGCCGTCCCGGTGTTTGTCCTGGCGCTAGTGAGCCTGTTCAACTGGTACAGGATTACGGATGTCGGAATTCAGCATATCAACAGCACGCATGTACGTATGGGGAAGTGGCTCGCTGCGAATCTGCCGCACGGTACGCCAGTGGCCAGTCTCGACATCGGAGCGATCGGGTATTTCGGCGAGGTCCGCATAATTGATCTGGGGGGACTGACAGACCCCGATTTCCTGCCGTACTTGTATTCGGGCAACGTGGCTTCCTATCTGCGGGCACGCGCAATCCAGTTCGTCGTCCTCCCAGAGCAGGGGGACGGTCCCTGCAGTGGATTCACGGAGCGGCTACGGCTATGCGATGGAATCGAGCTGACGAAGCAGCCCGTCGTGTCATTCTCAACACCTTATGAAATCTGGAATCCGGGTGTCGCGGCGACCTGGCACGCCCTGCAGCGGCAGGCGCTCTACAGGATCACCTGGAAGTGACCCGCGCTCAGGGAATGCCCGCGAAACACGACTCGAGCGAGCTCATGACGAGCTCCGCTCCCATGGGAGAAAGGTGGTTGCGATCACGGTACAAGGGCTGGCCGTCCTTCTCCAGGGCGCACGAGCCGGAACCACAGAGCAAGGTCTTCGGATCCGCCAGCCGAACCATGCCCAGGTCGCGCAACGCGCGCACGTGCTGCTCGAAGTCCCGATATTGGCCGACCGCGTCGGCCGCATCGAGCCGCAGCTTCGTGGAAGAGATACCGCGTCTGTGTGTCATGGCTATCGCATAAGGTGCGTTGTATTTCAGCACGGGAACATCCAACACCACGCACACCGACCGACTCGCTGTTCCGACGAGCTGCACGGTCTGCTGCAAAGCCCGCCTGAGCTTCGGCTGCCCGGGCGCCGCAAACAGGTCAGGTTGCGGCATGAGATCCGATTCCGCTTCGAGCCAATGCGCATTCAGTACGACCAGGCGCGGATTGAGCCGCGTCATCGCCCGAACCACCGAGGCGTTGAATCTGACACACGTGGACCGGGCCGGATCGGGCAGAAGCCGGGTCTCGACTCCCAGCAACGGCCTGCACCCGCCTCTGCCCACAACGAACAGTTGCATGTGGTGGGAGGAAGCCAGGCGCTCATACGCGGGGATGAGCGACGCCGCGTGACTATCGCCCCAAACCAACATGATCGGCGCACCGTCAAGGGACGGCCCATAGCGGCACAGCCGCTCGGGCGGGATGCCCTCCTCGAGGACGAGTCCGCATATCCGCTCCATCTCGGGGTGTCGGCCGGCGACATCGGCCACCGAAAGGACTTCCGGCGTGAGCCGCCAACGCAGCCCGTCCGATCCTGACAGCAGCACTCCTGCGGCCACGATGCCAGCACCAAGTGTGACCGAAGCCGCGACGAAAGAACGGTTGGAGTGCAGCAGGGATCTGGCGCGGATGGGCTTCTCCACCAGTTTCCAGCTTGCCGCCGAAAGAGCGTAGGTCAGCGCCAGCACCACGATGAGCTGGAGCGTGTCCAGGGCTTCAATATTGAAGTAAGTGATCAACACGAGCATCGGCAGATGCCACAGGTACAACGAGTATGAGATTCGCCCCGTGAACACCATAGGCCGCACGGACAGGAATCGGGAGATCCAGGTGGACCGCTGGCCGCCAGTGGCAATCAGGGCTGCCGTTGCCGCACAGGGCACGATCGTCAGCGCTCCGGGATATCTTGTGTAGGAATCATACGAGCAGACAGCCAGAGCAATCGCCAGCACGCTCGCGGCCGCCAGCAGCTCACTGACCGGCGGATACCGGATCAACCTCAAGGCCGCACGCGGCAAAATCGACGCGGATTGCGCGCTCAGCGCAACCACCGCACCCAACAACAGCTCCCACCCGCGCGGAGGCGCCAGATAGAAAGTCTGGCCGGGATAGTAATACGAACCCCAGATGCAGGCCGCCAGTGACACGCACGTCATGACCGCCAGCGCGAGCAGGCAATATCGCGGCAGGTATTTCCCGATGATGAGCAGCGCCGCCGGATAGACCAGATAGAACTGCTCCTCCACCGCAAGCGACCAGTAGTGAAGCAAAGGCACGCCGAACGCGCCATCGTCGAAGTAGTTGGCATCGTGCAAAGCCGTGATGTTGGCAACGCCCACCACGGAAGTGGCCAGGTATTTGCCAAACCTGATCAGGTCCAATGGCAACAACAGGATGACGGCGACCACGGCGACGACCGTAGTGGTCAGCATCAATGCAGGCAGAATCCTTCGCGCACGACGGTAGTAAAACTCCGTCAGCCCCATCGGCGCATGGCCCGGACTGGCCGTGAGCAACTGCGTGATGAGGTAACCTGAGATCACGAAAAAGACATCCACGCCCACATAACCGCCCGTGAACCCGGGGACGCCGGCGTGGTAGAGAATTACGGCGGCAACGGCCAGGGCGCGAAGTCCATCTATGTCGGGGCGATAGGTCACGTCGCGATTGTCACTGACTGCATGCGCTTATCCGATACAACGTCCATGCCCCCTGCTGCCCCATCTTAGTCAAGCCGATGCGATCGCGCAGCCAGTGAAAGCCCTCGGCGGGCGACTTGCCGGCCCATTGTGATTCCAACTTCGCGCCATCGACATACAGGTAGGCGCCGGCGTTGCCACAAACGAGTCGCCGCAACGAGTCGGGTGACTGTGCGAACAGGTCGACGACGGTAAAATCCGAATAATGCTGCAGGGAAATCGACAGCTCAAATGTCACGACGGTCGCCGCTGGTGGCAGCCGCGATTGTACATACCGGATGGCAGCAACCTGCAAGGCCGCGGCCGAATCAAAGCTGGCGATCACGCGATAGCTGAAGGGAATGGCCGCAACCAGTGAGATGCCGAGCAACACCCAGCGAGCGGTCGATCGAGTGTTGACCGAGCGCATCGGCATGCAAAAGATCCCGATGCCAGTGAGAACCGCCACCGGCGGAAAGAACGCCAGCCCAAAACGCATGTTCTCCTGGGGAGTGCCGATCAGATAGAGGTACAGCGTGACTATCCAGCCGCCGAGCAGGATCAACGCCGGGGAGCCACGCAATTGCCACGCTCCCCACAGCAGGCAGACAGTCAGCAGCGGAAATATATAGGCGGGATGAAACAAAGGCTCGGCAAAGAAAATGAAGGGTGGCAGGCGATAGGCAAAGTGTCCGCTGGGGGTGTCAAAGGAAGTGCGCCAGGCGTTTGCCGCATTCCAGCTCACGACCCATCCGTCACTCGACACCGGATGACCGGAATGGCCGTTGATATAGAGCTGTGGAACAACAATGAGCGCGAAAGCAAGGGCGGCGACAGCCCAGGGCAACAGTGCTGCGACGGATCTGCGCAGCAACCCCCTCCCCTCGGAACGCGCAGCCCGCAGCTCGCGCAAGGTCGCAAGGGCCGCAAACAGGCCGAACGGCAGCAACAGTCCGGCGAAAATCCAGCGCGTGATGACCGCCAGGGCAAGTGTCACCGCCGCCAGAATCAACCACACTGAACGCGCGAACCCATCGCCGCGTGTGCTGGTGGGCGCGCGTGCGCTGGCGCCCGCGGGCGGCGGCGGCCTGCCGGCAAGGCGCTCCCAACGCAGCAACAAACAAGCGGACAACGTGGCCCAAAACAGGCCGGGCGCATCGGACATTGCCACAATCGAAGACAACATCAGGGTGCCGCACAACGCGGCGATCAGCCCCGCGGCAACGCCGCTGCTCCTTGCGTCACGCTGGCTCGTTGCATCGCGCCGGCTCGGTGCACCGCGCGGCGCGGTTCCCGCCACGCCCGCCTCCACTGCCACGCCGGAGTCCACTGCCACGCCCGCCTCGATTGCCAGCCAATACACGAGTGGCGCGATGGCGGCTCCCGCGACTGCGCTTGCCAACTGTGCGCCGAACGCCTCCGAGTGCGTGACGAGCATGAACAACCCCGCCAGCAGTGGGTATCCCAACGGCCAGTAGAAATCGCCACACGGAACCTGCCCCCAGTGCATCTGCAGGATGCCATGAGCGCAGCCCACGTAGGCGAATGCATCCTGGCCATACAGCCCATCGAATCCAAGGATGGAGGCGAGCAGCAGCCGCACACCCAATGCAAACACAAAGAGCCACGCCGGGAGCAATTTGCTACCTGACACTATGCAACGACACCCGTGAGCCGTTGGCGCCCTGCGTGAACCCGTCTTGCGTGAGCTCGTCCTGAGTGTGGCTGCCGATGACGGCGCCGTTGCCAATCTCGAAGATCACATCACAGCGCAACGCCGGACTCAGCCGGTGAGCAATCAGGATGATCGTTCGCTCGCCACGCAGCGCATCCAATGTCGACATGATCTCGTCTTCAGTCAGACGGTCGAGTGCATTAGTCGCTTCGTCAAGGATCAACACCGATGCCTCGCGATACAAAGCGCGCGCGATTCCAAGCCGTTGCCGTTGACCGCCACTCAGACGCGCGCCGTGCTCGCCCAATTGTTCCTGGTAGCCGTTGGGGAAAGTGGCCACCAGGGGTTCGAGTTGCGCCAGCCGGACCGCGTTGCGCAGCCGCCCTTCGTCGATCTGCTCCACACCGACACCCAGAGCAATATTCTGGGCGACTGAAGCGTCGAATACGAAAATTCGCTGCGGAACATACGCTACGGTGGATTGCCAATCCGTCCGGTTCGTAGCATCGAGAACGATTCCGTCCACAGCAAGGGCACCCGACGTCGGCACCAGCAGCCCAAGGACCAGCTCACTCAGGGTCGTCTTGCCTGAACCGCTCTGGCCCACCAACCCTGCTGTCGTACCCGCCTCGATCCGCATGGTTATATTGCGTATTGCAGGCGGGCGATCGTCACAATATTGGAATGTGACATCCGTAAGTTGAATGTGGTGCAACGGCCTGCCCTGCCAGGCACTCGTGTTCGACTTGCGCGGTGCATGCTCCTTCGCGGCGCGGGCCTGGCGCAGATCGTCCGCTATGCGTTGGAAAGCGACGCGGTCCGCGCGAATTCTGACGAGTGAGTGGAAAATCTGCTGCAGCGCCGGCATCAATCGATAGGCAGCGAACCCCAGGTAGGTCAGTTGTGCGAGCCACGGACCGTTCTCCCCGCCACGCCCCCTCAACAACAACGCGGCTCCGACCAGCCCCGTCACGACGATACATTCCAGAATGTACCGTGGACCCTGTGAAATGGCCTGGGTATTCAGACCGACCCGAGAGAGAGACTCACACGCGCGTTCGAACCTGTCCTGAAAGAATTGCTGGCTGCGCAACAGACTGATCTCCCGCGCAGCTCCGAGACTTTCACTGGCAATCCGGGTCCGCTCCTGGTGATGGTGGCTTTCCAGCTGCCCGTTGCGCACCAGGCGGCGACGCACGAGCGCATAAATCGCGGTGTAGGTCACAGTCAACGCCACAAACGTCAGGGTGGCGACGAGTGGGTCGACCAGGACGATCGAGGCAATGATCAGAATGCCGGCGGCGAGATTGGTGCACAGGACGAAATAGAATTGCAGCACACCCTTGGTTCCACGCCCAACCTCCCAGATTACGTTGTTGAGCAGGGTTACACTGTTGGAGGCCAGGTGAAACTGGTGATCCCGATGCAGGTAGTGCTCGAAGAGCAGGCTGCCGAAGCAGTCACCGATCCGGGCGGCGAAGCGGTTCATGGCCAGCGTACCGAGCCAGTTGATGGTATTGGCCACCAGGATGATTGCCACGGACCCGAAACCGACGGCAATCAGAAAGCCGTGCTCGCTGCTGAACCCCGCACTGCGGTAGAACCAGCTCAGTGCGGCGTTGTGACTGATGCGGCCCGGATCGGCGAGCACCGCGAAAAAAGGCACAATGGCGGCGACCCCAACCAGAGTGGAAACGGCCATCAGCAATGAAACGGCCTGCAGCAGCAGGAATGAGCGCCGTTGCCTGGGATCGAGCAGCTTCCAGATGTCGGCAACTAGCGGCATGGCGCGACTTCGTGCAGCTCAAGTGCCGCGGAAATGGCCACGATAGATATCGAGCAGCCGCCGCGGCAGATGGCCCCGGACCAGGATCTTGCCGGCATCGAGCCACCAATGCGGATAGGGCCACGAGTACCGGCAGGCGGAGTGCAGAGTACGCAAAACATGGGCGCTTTCACCCAACGAGGCATACTCGGCGGCCAGTTTGAGTCCGTTCCTGACACGCTCGCTGCGCAGCAGCGAACGGCGGGCGCCATCGACTCGAGTCTGCAACTTCTGGAGCGCGCGATCGCGACCGAGATAGGCACTGTGCCAGGCGCGGCTGTGATTCTCATCGTGGCGCCGCACACGCACCAGTGGCTCGTCAATAACCGCCAGATTGCTGTCCAACGCCATGCGCAACCATAGATCGTAGTCCTCGCCGGAAGATATGGTCTCGTCGAACCCGCCTGCGCGCAGGATCAACTCGCGCGTGGCGAGCACGCTGGGAGTTCTGATCGAGACCTCGCCAGTGACCAGTCGTTCGAAGACAGGGCCTTCGTACGCGACCCAACGCCTGCTGAGCTCTTCCGGCAGAGCCTGACCTGACTCATCGATTTGTGAGAATGCCGTGTAGCTCCAGCGGCAGTCGGCTCGAGCGCGCAGGACCTCGCATTGGCGTTGCAGCTTGCCGGGCACCCATAGATCATCGGAGTCGAGAAACGCTACATATTCGCCGCGTGCCTCACCCAAGGCAGCATTCCGGACAGCTGCCGGAATACCTGTGTGAGGAAGCCAGAGCAACTTGACGCGAGGATCGCTCGCCAGCGTCCGCAGATACTCCCTCGTGTGTTCGTCGGAACCATCGTCCGCAATGATCAACTCCCAGTCCGCAAAGGTCTGGGCGAACACCGATTCGACCGTGAGGCGCAGGAAGAGCAGGCGATTGAACGTCGGCAGCAGGATGGACACGGTCGGTTTGGGCGAAGCGTGCATCAGATGCCCGTGACACGCGGATCGGACAGTCGAATCAACTTCTGTGATAACGCAAGCTCCCACGGACGATCATACCGGCGAAACCGATAACGCCAGGATGCAAGCGCACTCAGGACCGACTTCGTCCATGGCCGGGCACGGACGTCCTGTACGGTCGGGAACCGGCAGCCGAGCACCGTAACGAAGTTGCTGATCCGTCGCCGCAGCCGCTCGCTCATCCAGGGAGCATTCGCGTGGCAGGCGTACTCCACCCACTTCTGGTCGGTCCATCCTTCCGGGGTTTGCGGAAAACGCACCGGATTTCCGTTCAAATCCAGAAGAGGCGTAGCCGCGGCCCGCACGCGTGCATTGACGGGCAGGCTCTCGGCCGGCACGGGAGTGTATATGTAGATGACGACCTCGGACTGCGGGTTGACTCGCTTGACCTCGCGAATGAACTCGAAGGTCCGCTCGGTTTCACCCTCCGGATCAACTGGCGGCGCCACCATGAATGACAGCTCCGGAATCACTCCGTGGCGGCGGCACAGGTCCACGACCGCGAGAGTCTGGTCCGATTTTGTGCCCTTGCGAATGTTCTTGAGCAGCGCGTCGTTCGGCGACTCTGCGCCAATGTACGCCATGCGCATCTTGCTCTTTCGCACCAAGGCCCAGGAAGCCGGCGACAAGTTGAGCAACGCATCCGCTCGCGCATAACACCACCAGGGCATCTGCACCCTGGCGAGCACTTCCAGCAAGGGGACCATGTCGACTTCGCGGTCGAAAAAGTTGTGATCGAAATATTGAATCGAGTCCGCGCCCAACTGATCGCGCAGCCACAGCAGGTCGCGCTCGAGGCGGGCCGCGGCCGGCAAGGCGGTCGCCCCACGAAACATTGCGGCCACGCCACAGAATGTGCAACGAAATCGACAACCTGTCGCGGCCTGATGAACCGCCGTGCGCCGCCCGAGAAATGTCCCGGTCAGGTAGGCACGCGGATCGCCCAGCCGATCGTACGGCAAAGGGGCTGTCCGGGACTGTTCCGCGAAAGCACGGTCCTGATTGTGCACAGGCTCACTCGCGCGTTTCCAACTGAGCCCGGTGATGCCGCCGAGCTTCCCGTGATCACCGCTGCAGATCGTGTCCAACAGCTCAGCGAAGGCGAGCTCTCCCGCACCCCTGACTGCGTAATCTACATACTCGGCGTTGAGGGCCACTGCCGGATAAAGCGTAGGAAAGTAGCCGCCCCATATGACAGGTGTTCCTGGAGAGGCCGCGCGCACAGCCAACGAAGCATCAATGGCGGATCTGACCTGCGGCCCGCCCATGACTGTCAGTCCAACAGCATCAAAGCGCTCATGCTCAAGTTTGTTGCGAATCGTCGCAAGGTAATCACGGTCGATGTTGCCGTCGATGACAGTAGACTCACACTTACCCTCCAGAGAGCCCGCGAGAGTGAGCAACGACAACGGGAAACGCGCGCTGCGCCGCGATGTGATCGTCGGATTGACGAGCAGCACTCGAGGCGCGGCGGTCATGACAACCTCTGGGCCGGCAATACCCACCGCTCGAACAACATCTCCACCGGCCACCGATACTCGTCGCGGCTGCAGCGGTAGCGGGCGAGTTGCTGCAGCAGCCGCTTGCCAGGCGACAACGGCTTGGAGGCCAGCTCATGAAAGAACTTGAAGCGCTCAATGAGCTTGAACTTTTCAGGCGACACCCACGGACCGGGCTCTCCGGCCACGTAATCGAACCGCGCCCAGGCCTCCAGTGTCTCGGGCAGGCGGAACCCGCGGTTGACGGCATCAATGACCAGCGCGCTGCCCGGATAGGGTTTGAAATAGAAGATGGGGGTCAGGAAATCCGGGCTCATGGAGCGCAGCCGCTTCGCGCAGGCCAGTGTCGCCTGGATGCTCTCGTCGCTTTCGTCCGGGAATCCGACAATGAAGGGGAAATGACCGGCGATGCCGAAGCGGCGCATCTTTTCCGCCGTCTCGTACACCTGCTCGATCTTGATGTCCTTCTTGATCCGCTTGAGCACTTCGTTCGAGCCCGATTCAACTCCCACCAGCAACCGGCGCAGGCCGGATTGCTTGCACAACAGCCACACATCATCGGGCAGACGGATGCCCTGATCCGCACGCATGGTCGCCGCCCAGGTGAATTTCATTCCGGATTCAATGATCCGCTCGGCGAGCTCCTGCACGCGGTCGCGCTTGGTAAAGAAGGTCTCGTCCTGGAAGTTGACGTCATCGAAGTGATACCGATCCCACAGCTCCTTCAGCCGCAGCGCCATCCGGGTGGGCTCGAGGCCCACCCACTTGCGGCCATACACGAAGGGGTCCGAGCAGAACGCACAGCGGAAGTTGCAACCTTGTGAAGAGATGTAGTCGAGCTGGCGCTTTCCCTTGAGCTGGAAGTAGCGCTCGACCGGGATCAACCCATAGTCGTGCGCCCGGAACTTGTCCACCGGCGCCAGAGGTCTCGCCGGATTCTCCTGTATGGTTCCGTCGGCCAACCGGATGGTGCAACCTGCACAGCCTTCCAGCGAACGTCCTTGCGCCAGGCGGCTCACGATCTCCGCGAATGTCTCTTCGCCCTGCCCCCGTACGGTGACGTCAACGGAAGGCTCGTCCAGACACTCACGGGAAAACATCGACGGATGCCAACCACCCCAGATCACGGGAAGGTCGGGGCGAGCCTTCTTGGCAGCGCGCGATATTCTCAGGGCATCGGAGATCGGCGCCCCAGTCAGAACGGTCACTCCAAGACAGAGCGCACCATCGAGTTGCGACAAAACAGCGCTGACCGCGTCGTCCTCGAGACGGCCGTCGATGGTCACCACCTCATGAGTCTGCGGATCGAGCTCGGAGCCGATGGCCAGCAGCGCGAGCGGCATGGTGAAGAACACGGCCTCGGGATTGTAGAGCACGATCTTGATACGGCCGTCGGTCATGCAGTCCTCTGCGCGGGTGTCAGCTTGAAAATGGCCAACCGCTCATTGATGAAGCGGCGCTCGGCAAAGACCGCGATGTCGAAGTGTTGCTTGCGGAATTCATCCAGGAAGTGCCCGGCATCGCCGAACGTCGACAACACCACCAACGCCGCTCCTCCGGGCTTGAGGTGCGAGGCCAGACCTGCGGCGAAGCGCTCGGCCACATCGTTCGAACGCCATGCCCGCTCACGATCGTTGCGCGGCGTGCCGCGCAGGAACGGTGGATTGAACAGGACAAGGTCGAACTGCTCGCCGGCAACCGGTGCGAACAGATCGCCGTGCCGCACATCGATCCGGTGCTCGAGGTGATTGATGCGCGCATTGATATTGGCGCACAGGACCGCGGCCTCGTTGATATCCACCGCCACGACGCGACTGGCATGTCTGGCGGCAAACAATGCGCAGACACCAGATCCAGTCCCCATGTCCAGGACCTGCGCCTGTCGACTCACCAGCCGCGCATCGATCCGGGAAGCGAAGAACGCGCCGCTGCGGGTCAGCTTCGGATTCAATACACTGGGAATGACCAGGATGGGCATCCCCGCCACCCGCTCGAGACGGAAGTCGTCGTAACGATCCTTTCCCGTCAGCCGGTAGCCCAGGGTAAGTACCTTGTTCACCAGTGCGGTAACGAATGGGAATCGAGCGGGTCGCAGCGAATCCGCGACTGAGGCAGCGACACGGGTGTCCACGGCGTCAACCATAGGTTGCAACCGGCAGCGGTTGAGGAACGCCCAGGCTTTCGGGCTCGCGCCACAGCGAGCACACACAACGCGCGCATTCCGGGCGGGTGCCGGCACGAATGTCCTGACGCAAGCTCACCATGGAGTCGGCATTGAGGACGTCTGCAAGATCAGTCCGCCAGCGGGCGTCCGCCGGGCCCGGGATGAAAAAGCACGGACTGACCTGACCCTTCGCATCGATCACCGCCGAAACCTCGGGCGCGTTGCAGCGCACCGGGGGATACGCGGCCTGCCCGCACACGGCAGCGAAATACTGGTGAATCTGCCGCAGCTTGCGCGGACTCTCGGCTATGAAGCCTGAGCGAAAGTCAGCTTCGTAGTCATGCTCCACCCGGCTCAGAATCCGCTCCAGCTCGCCCAGGTCCTCCCCGCCCAAGGCCAGGCCGGCGCTGAAATCCTCCGTGCGGCCGAAGGCGTGCGGATTGGCAACATCCACAGCCAAAAAGGAAACCTGCCGCGCGCGCAACTGCCGTGCCAGGTCTATGAATTGGGGCAACTGTCGAAAGTTGGATCGCTGCAGGGTGACTCGCAGACCAGCGCGCACGCCCGCCTCCGCGCAAGCCTCAACGCCGGCGCACACATTATCAAACGCATCCAGCCCCCGAATCGCCGCGTAGGTAGGGCCATCGGTCCCATCCAGTGACACCGTGATGGCGTCAAACAGTTGCGCAGCGCGACGCGCGTGTTTGACCAGGGACAGGCCGGAAGTCAACAGCCACAACTGCAGACCGCTTGCCCGCAACAACTGCGCGATCTCGGGCCACTCGGGGTGGATCAGCGGCTCGCCTCCTGAGATCAACGCCATTCGGGTCTGCAACGCCGTCAGGCTCGGCACGAGTCGTCTCACTGAATCGAGGCTCACATCGGCCCGGCCCGTCCGCCAGTAGTCGCAGGTAACACAACGGGAGTTGCAACGCTCGGTCAGATACAAAGTGACCAGCGGCAGCTGTTGAAGCCGCTGGCCGGCATGCAACTGCTGCGCAGCCGTGCTCATCGAGTGGCTTCAATGATGAAATGATCCGACCAGGAAGCCAGCAGGCGCGAGCGCTGCGCCCAATTCTCCAGGCGCGTCAGCATTGACAACGTCTGCGGCGAGCGATCCAGCCAGTTGGCCGCATAGCTGGGCGGCAACACGACACCGAGCGGCGCAAGTCGCGTGACCGTGAAATAAGGTTGCAGGAGAGCGGCCATCCGCGCCGGCGTGGGATAGGAAATCGTCAGACCGCGCCACTCGGTACCGCCCGGATGCAGCCGACGCCACGCCTTGCGCCACTGGCCTCTGAGCAGATACCAGGACCACTCCCAGGGGACATGGCGCCCCATCACCACCCACACCAACGGAGCGCCGGGAGCGAGCCGAGCGGCGACATCGGCCACCAGTGCCTCCAGGTTGCGCACGCAGTTGATGGCTCCGAAATTCGACAGGACCCCGTCGAACATCTCACCGGCGGGAAACGCGCCAATATCCTCCATGGGCAGACAACGGAATTCGATCCGCTCCTGGCAATTCCCGTCGAGGGCCTTCTGGCGCGCGACCTGGATCATCCGGGAGGACGGATCGGTCGCCACTACGCGTACTCCGCTGCCGGCCAGCCGGACCGCGTCTTCACCCGTACCGCATCCGAGCTCGAGAATCCGCTGCGAAGGTCGGAAGGTCCGCGCCAGCCGCGACCACACGATCTCCCGCAGCGCTCGCCCGACTTTTGTGTCGGTAAACGTCGCGTCATAGGTGCCGGCCATTTCGTCAAACGCGCAAGCGCGCAAGTCTTCTTCCTCGACCACTCGTGGGTGAGTCGCGGCCGTTCCCGAAATGGTTCAAAGGCGAAAAAACTCAGGCGTTTCGAAACCTTGCACCCCGGTCTGTGGCACCTACGGCTGTGTCAAATTTCATGAGCACTGGAAATGTCGTCTGCCGGATACAGAAATTTCGCCCTGCTCCTCCTTGCGGCGGCAGGACTCGCTGCCCTGGCGGGGTGCGCGGGCAATGGCAAAGGACTGGATGCCAACGGTAATCCCACTTCGGGCGGCGGCGGCACCGCGCCCCTGACGGCGGACTTTCAATCGATCCAGGACAACGTCTTCTCGGCCATCTGCACCCACTGCCACATCGGCGGAAGCGCCCCCCAAGGGTTGCAGTTGGACGCGGACCATAGCTACGCAATGCTGGTGGGCGTGCCCAGCAGTGAGCAGCCAAACGTGCTGCGCGTAGAAGCTGGCGACCCCGACAGCAGTTACATCATCCGCAAGCTGGAGGGATCCGGGGGAATCGCCGGCGAGCGCATGCCCCTGGGCGGCCCCTACCTTGACCAAGCCACCATCAATGTGATCCGGCAATGGATCACCAACGGTGCGGCCAAAGCGGCTGCCGCTGGCTTGGAGGCGTCGGTAAAAGCCGTACAGCGCTTCGCAGTCGCCACAACGTCTCCGGACAACGGAGCGACTGTCAGCATGCAGTTGCCACGAATTGTTGTGCAGTTCAACGGCGATGTCGATTCGAACCTGTTAAACAACACGACGATTGCAGTATCCGGAATCGATGGCGTTGCGCTGCCTGTCGTGACCACCCTGCCCCCGGGTAACCCGTCCGCCATACTCATCACTCCGCGGACCCCGCTAACTAACGGCACCTACTTCGTCACGTTGCACGGATCGCTTGCCAATATGGACGCGCAGGCTCTGGGCAACGATTACTCTTTTACGTTCAACGTGGATGACCTTCAATGACCAACCGTGGTTTACGATACCTACTCCTGCCGTTGTTGTTCATCGCATTCCAGGTTCACGCCGAGCCCTATCTTGCGGTTCAAACCGGATTCAAATGCGGGCAGTGCCACGTCAATCCCACCGGCGGTGGTGAACGTACGGTTTTCGGTAACGTGTTTGCCCAAACACAGCTTCCGGCGCATCGCATCGATACGGGCGCGGATGTGTGGACGGGCGAAGTCAACCGATTTTTGTCGATTGGCGGTGACGTGCGCGGCCAGGCGCGATATACAAAAGTGCCCGGCGGCGCGTCCACGGACGACTTCGACCTGGAGCAGGCCCGCGTCTATGCCAGCGCCAATGTGATTCCACAGCGCCTGTTCATCTATGTGGACGAGCAGGTCGCCCCGAACAGCGCTCTGAACCGCGAGGCTTATGGCGTGTACTGGTCGGCCAACCACGACTGGTATGTGAAGGCCGGCCAGATGTACCTGCCGTTCGGCTTCCGGCTGCAGGATCAAAGCGCGCTGGTGCAGCAGATCACGGGAATCAACATGACCAACCCCGACCGGGGCGTGGAATTCGGCTGGGAGCGAGGCCACTGGGACGCGCAGCTCGCGGTCAGCAATGGCACAGCGGGCTCAGAGGAGGTGGACCACGGGAAGCAGTACAGTGGCCAGCTCAGCTACGTCGAATCGTTCTGGCGCGTCGGGCTGGCAGCCAACATCAACAATACGGCGTCCGGCAACAAGAGCGCGGGCGGATTGTTCGCAGGCCTACGTACCGGGCCCGTGGGCTGGCTCGGCCAGGTCGATGTGATCGATGACAAGAGCCTGCCGCTGGGATCCGGTCGCGAGCTCGCCACTCTGCTGGAGGCCAACTGGCGGATTGCCCAGGGGCACAATCTGAAGCTGACGCACGAATATCTCGATCCGAACCGCAGTGTGTCCAACGACTCGCAGACCCGATACAGCCTTTTGTACGAGATGACACCGATCCAGTACGTGCAGATCCGGGCCGGGTTCCGCTATTCGGACGGAATTCCCCAGAGCCCGTCGCAGCACTTGAGGCTGGGGTTTGTTGAGCTGCACGGGTTCTTCTAACGTCGACCAACTCGCATGCAATTTACTCTACGAATCGGAAGGTGTTGCGCACGCCGAAATTTGGCGTCAGAATAAATTTCGAAGCGATTGTGAATGTTGTTTTAACATTGTACTCAACTCACGACTTTCGTCCGTGGGTCGATGTTATGCAGTCATTCATGATCGTTCCCATGCGACGACAAAAGGTGGCCATTGCATTCGGGCGCGTGCTGCGTGAGGCCCGCAAGCAGAAGGGACTGTCACAAGAGGCTCTGGCCGGCGATGCGGAGTTTGACCGGACCTATCCCTCGCTGCTGGAGCGCGGACTGCGCACTCCCACTCTGACCGTTGTCTTCCAGCTCGCCAAGGTGTTGGAAATCAACGCCGCCACCCTGATCACCCGCACGCTCGAAGAGTTGAACCGCGGCTGACGACCGCCCTGTCGAGAGCGCCCCCTCAGACCCTAACGCCCCAAGATCTCGTCCCTGACATCGGCAATCTCTCGCGCGCGCGACGGACGTGCGCCTTCGCATCGTTCGGGTCGCGGACAGCGGGTGCTGCGTGGGCAGATGATACGCGCAGGTTGCGACAGAGCATCCTCGATCCATGCAATGTTCAATACGTTTGCCACTGCACTCAGCACCTGCGCTGCAGCCTTGGGAATCTTTCCCTCTCCCTTACGGTGCAGGCATTCCTTGAAAATCGACTCCACCAGCTCAGCGGTATTGGCTCCATTGGAATCGAGCGCCGGAGCCAGATCCACGCCGACCGACAGCACGTGCGGGTTGCCGGCCATGTCGCGGGCGCGCACGGAGTTGCAACAGTACAGCAGCGAGCGATCCCCATCGCGCAGCACCGAAATCTGTGACCCGGACTCGCCGCGGTGGCCGTCGATCATACGGAACACGGCCCAGTTGGGGCAGGGATCACTGACCTGCGCAAGGTTGCCCCACGGCAACGGAATCCCATTGCCGCGATACACGGCGCGCAGGTAACCCGGCGGATAGGCATCGAAAAAATGCCAATACGGGTACGGCGAGACCTTCGTCATGCGCCGCATGATGACTGCCGGTGTCAGCTCGAGCTTCACGCCAGACTCGACACGATAGCGCTCCTGGGTGAGGAAGCGCCGGAAAGGTGCGCGCGGCGCCAGCAGCGAGCCTGCAAAGAAGCTGCATTCGAAATCGCGCCACGCATGCAACACATCCTGCGCATCCATGCCGGCCGCACTCGAGCCACCTTCAGGACTGCCACCCATTTCGCCACCAGTGGCATGCGCGGATTTGAGGCCGTCACCCCCGTGAAGCACTTTGTGCGCGATGTGGGCCGCGAGATCGAACTTCAACCTGGCCCGGTCGCCCTGCAGCGCCTTGTTGGCGTAGACAATGCCCGGCGGCTCGAAAAACGAGCGGACCATGCTGCGCACATCGCGATCCTTGTCGCGCACCAGCACCGGCTTGCGCTCAAACCAGCGGATTTCCAGTCCGTGCCGCTTGCACAACTGCAGCAGATCCTCCACCGAGAGCGGAAACCGCCGCTCGCCCACACTGTCCGCCGCGCGTTCGAGGTCGGGAAAGTCGTTGCGCGACATTTCCTGGTGCGAGCGGATCAACAGATGCGCGAATTGCCGGCCGGTGGTGCCAGTCTGGGCCAACAACTCGGGAATGGCCGCCTGCAACACGTTCTTGGAGAACAGGAAGGCCGGCTCCAGCGGAATCCGGGCCGCGCCTCCCGGGGGCGTGGCCGGCAGCGACAGCTCGATATCGGCGCTCTCATCCAGAAACCAGCCCGAATCGCGTTGGAAGACGGCCGCCAGCAATTCGAGCAACTCCGGTGAGGGCGCCCGTTTGCCGCTCTCGATCATGCTCAGGTAGGAGACCGAAGGAGCGTTGCTGACATCGCGTTGGATGCAACGCGTCGACAGCTCTTCCAGCGTCAAACCGTTGCGCTTGCGGATGGAGCGCAGCTTGGCGCCGAGAAAATGGCCCTTGCGAAGAAGCGTGGCCATGACAGTAACCCCCTGCGGTGAGCTTGTGAAATTAACACTGTGAAGTTTCTGTCGTCAAATTCCTTCAAAATCGAGCTTATGCTGCGGGTCATGAACGCCGAACCGGACATCGCAGGATATTCACGGGAGCAGGCGGGGCCGAAGATCGAGATTTCCGGCCCCTGGGTGGAGCGATCCGAGGAGGTGCTGACACCGCTGTCAATGCAACTCCTGGCCAGCCTGCACCGCCGCTTCAATCCGCGCCGACTCGAGTTGCTGGCCGCCCGGCAGCAACGCCAGGCCGAGCTGGACGCGGGCGCCCTGCCCGACTTCGTTCACGCGCACCCGCCGCTCGCCACTGTTGAGAAAGCACCCGGTGACTGGACGGTCGCGCCAATACCCCAGGATCTGCGCGACCGCCGGGTCGAGATCACCGGTCCCGTCGATCGCAAAATGATTATCAACGCCCTGAACTCGCCGGCGCTGGCGTTCATGGCCGATTTCGAGGACTCCTGCTCGCCCACCTGGGGCAACATAGTCCGCGGCCAGGTCAATCTGCGCGATGCCATCCGCGGCACCATCAGCTTTGCGGACCAGGAGAACGGCCGGGTCTATCGGCTGAGCGAGCGCACCGCCACGTTGATTGTCCGGCCGCGCGGCTGGCACCTCCCGGAAAAGCATGTGCGGATCGGCGGCGAGGAAGTCTCCGGCGCGTTGTTCGATTTCGCGCTCTACATGGCCAACAACCACGAGGCCCTCGCGCGCCGTGGCACCGGCCCCTACTTCTATTTGCCGAAGATGGAAAGCCATCTGGAGGCGAGGTTGTGGAACGACGTGTTCATTGCAACGCAGGATGCGTTGGGTATGAAGCGCGGCACAATCAAGGCAACCGTACTGATCGAGACTATTCTCGCCGCGTTCGAAATGGACGCCATCCTGTTCGAGCTGCGCGAGCATTGCGCCGGACTCAACTGTGGCCGTTGGGACTACATCTTCAGCTACATCAAGAAATTCCGGAATCGACCGGATTTCCTGCTGCCCGACCGCGCGGCCGTGACCATGGACCGGCATTTTCTGAAGTCATACGTGGATCTGTTGATCCAGACGTGCCATCGCCGCGGCGCGCACGCGATGGGTGGCATGGCGGCACAGATCCCGATACGCAATGACAGCGCGGCCAACGAGCTCGCCATGTCCCGCGTGCGAGCCGACAAGTTCCGCGAAGCCAATGCCGGACATGACGGTACCTGGATCGCGCATCCCGGCCTCGCAGCGACGGCGTTGGAGGCATTCAACTCTGTAATGGGCCCGCGCCCGAACCAGCTCGACGTCAAGCGCAATGAAGTCAACGTAACCGCGGCGGACCTGCTGCAGGTTCCGACAGGTGCGATCACCGAAAAGGGACTGCGAGGTTGCATTCGCGTCGGTGTGCAGTACATTGAGTCGTGGTTGCGCGGCAATGGCTGCGTGCCTCTTTACAACTTGATGGAAGACGCCGCGACCGCGGAAATCTGCCGCGCGCAGCTGTGGCAGTGGATCCGACACGGAGCCCGCACCGACGATGGCCGACTCGTATCCGAGGGCCGGTTCGACCGCCTCCTCACCGACGAGCTGGACCGGATTCATCGCGAGGTCGGCCCGCTACGGCTGGCTGGCGGGGTCTTCCCGACCGCCGCGCGCCTGTTCGCCGAAATGATCAAACAGGACACGTTTGACGAGTTCCTGACCCTTCCCGCTTACGAGCACTTGAGCTGATGGAGATTTAAGATAATGAGTTCGCAGCGATCGCAACTACCGACAGCCGAAGAACTGCGCAGCGTGTGGCGCGATAGCCCACGGTGGCGTGGCATCCAACGTCCCTACAGCGCGGAGGACGTAGTACGGCTGCGTGGAACGATTGCCGTAGAGCACTCGATTGCGAGGCTCACTTCCGAGAAGCTGTGGCGGTATGTGAACGAGAAGCCGTTCGTGAATTCACTCGGCGCGCTCACCGGCAACCAGGCCATGCAACAGGTGAAGGCCGGACTCGATGCCATCTATCTCTCCGGCTGGCAGGTGGCCGGCGATGCCAATCTCGCCGGCGAGATGTATCCGGATCAGTCGCTCTACCCGGCCGACTCGGTTCCCGCCGTGGTGCGGCGAATCAATGCGACCCTGAAGCGCGCGGACGAGCTCCATCATGCCGAGGGCAATGATTCCATCGATTGGTTCAAGCCCATTGTTGCGGACGCGGAAGCCGGTTTTGGCGGTGTGTTGAACGCGTTCGAGCTGATGAAACAGATGATTGATGCCGGTGCGGCCGGCGTTCATTTCGAGGACCAGTTGTCCTCCGCCAAGAAATGCGGCCACATGGGTGGCAAGGTCCTGGTTCCTACCCAGGATGCCATCAACAAGCTCGCCTCGGCGCGCCTGGCGGCGGATGTGTCCAACGTCCCCACCGTGCTGCTCGCGCGTACCGATGCGGAGTCAGCCAACCTGCTGACTGCAGATGTGGATGAGCGGGATCGTCCGTTCATTGACACATCCAAAGGGCGCACTTCGGAAGGGTTCTTCCCGGTGAAGGCCGGTATTGAGGCAGCGATTGCGCGCGGCCTGGCATACGCGCCGTATGCCGACCTGTTGTGGTGCGAGACCGGCAAGCCGGATCTCGAGGAGGCGAAGCACTTCGCGGAAGGCATTCACAAGAAGTTTCCGGGCAAGCTGCTGGCCTACAACTGCTCGCCCTCCTTCAACTGGAAACGCAAGCTAGATGACGCCACCATTGCGAAGTTCCAGCGCGAGCTGGGTGCCATGGGCTACAAGTTCCAGTTCATCACCCTCGCGGGCTTCCACGCGCTCAACTTCTCAATGTTCGAGCTGGCGCGCGGCTACAAGGCCCAGCAGATGACGGCGTACGTAGCGCTTCAACAGGCGGAATTCGCGGCCGAGCCCAATGGCTACACGGCCACCAAGCACCAGCGCGAAGTGGGCGCTGGCTACTTCGACGACGTGACCCAAACGGTGACGGGCGGTAACTCTTCGATCACTGCCCTGGAAGGCAGCACCGAAGAGCAGCAGTTTAAAGCGGGGCACTAGGCGGCCACGCCCCCCCGAGGGCACTAGTGCGCGCCGCTGCTGGCAGCCCCAGCGGCGGCGCGACCTTTCTCCGGCTTCGCAAACCACACGACCAGTATCAGCGCCAGAAACAGCAGTCCCGATACATAAAAAATGTCATCGGCCGACAGCATGAAAGCTTGCTGGTCCACCAACCGGTTCAACACGCCGTAGCTCTGCTGCTGCCCGAGCCCGCCCGCTTGCAACGTGGCCAGCGCTTGTGACGAGGCGGGATCCGACCCCGTCATGTGCTCGACCAACTGAGCGTGATGCAATGTCGCGCGCCGATCCCACAAGGTCGTAGTAATCGAGGTTCCGAAGGAACCCGCGGTAATACGCGCAAAATTGAACAACCCCGATGCCCCCGGAATTCTCTCCGGCGGCAGGCCCGACAGTCCCATCGAGATCAACGGAATGAAGAAGAACGCCATTGCCACACCCTGCACCAGGGTCGGCACCAGCAATGTGCCAATGGTGGCGTCAGTGTTGAAGTGCTGTCGCATGTACAGGACCAGGGCGAAGACACCGAAGGCCACAGTCACGAAGATGCGCGGATCAACGCGATCAGTAAACCGCGCCACGATCGGTGTCAGGAAGATGGCAAACAAACCCACCGGCGCCAGCACGAGTCCCGCCAAGGTAGCCGTGTATCCCATGTATTGCTGCAGCCACAGGGGCAGCAGCACGACGTTACCGAAGAACAAGCCGTAGGCGAGCAGCATCGCGACGGTCGAGATCAGGAAATTGCGGCGGGTAAACAAGGCCAGGTCCACCACGGGGTGCTCTTCAGTCAGCTCCCACACCAGGAAGATGGCAAAGCCCACCACCGCAACAATTGCCAATGTAATGATCTGCCCGGACCCGAACCAGTCGAGATCCTTGCCCTTGTCCAACATGATCTGCAGCGCCCCTACCCACATCACCAGCAGGAACACACCCACCTTGTCGATGGGCAGGCTCATGGTCGGAGTCTCGCGCTTCTTGTAGATGACCCAGGTGGCAAGGCCCGCGGCAATGCCGACCGGGACGTTGATATAGAAAATCCAGGGCCAGGAAATGTTGTCAGTAATCCATCCGCCCAGCACGGGCCCCACGACGGGTGCCACCAAAGTAGTAATCGACCACATACCCAACGCTGCGCCGGCCTTCGCTTTCGGGTAGCTCGACAGCAGAAGCGCCTGGGACAACGGCATCATTGGCCCGGCAACGGCGCCTTGGAGCACTCGGAACAGGATGAGCATGTTCAGCGAGGGGGCGAGCGCACAAAGGAATGACGCGATGGTGAACAACGTCACCGACCACGTGAACAGCTTTACCTGACCGAAGGTACGAGTGAGCCACCCCGTGAGCGGTAGCGATATGGCGTTCGCGACGCCAAACGAAGTGATGACCCAGGTGCCCTGATCGGGCGAGACGCCCAGATCACCGGAGATCGCCGGAATGGACACGTTCGCGATTGACGTGTCCAGCACGTTCATGAACGTGGCGAGCGACAGCGCGATCGTGCCGATCGTCAGTGAGCTGCCGGTCAACGGCGGCAAGGGCTGCGGCTGCGATTGCGGCCGCGCCTGGGGCTGCGGAGTGCTCATTGAATGCTCGCGAGCTTTCCAGTCACGTGTTTCGCAACGCTATCGATCGAGTCATTGGCAGCAATGATTTCCTGCACCCGCGCATCTGCAGCTTCATCGACTGAATGAAAGACGTCAGTCGCATAGGCCGGTGCATTGTGGGCCAATTCAGGCAAGCGCGCTCCACCCCGATCGCGTACGGACACCTCCACCTTCATGGAGAGGCCTACCTGCAATGGATGCTCGGCCAATTCCCGAGAGTCCAGCGCAATGCGCACCGGTACACGCTGCACGATCTTGATCCAGTTGCCGGTGGCGTTCTGCGCCGGGAGCAAGGCGAACGCCGCGCCCGTGCCCGCACCGAAGCCCGCTACCTTTCCATGATAGCGGAAGCTGCCGCCATACAGATCGGCGGTCAGGGTCACGGACTGACCGACACGCATGTTCGCAAGCTGCGGCTCCTTGAAGTTCGCGTCGACCCACACCTGATCGAGCGGCACGACTGACATCAAGGAGGCGCCCGGGCTGACGCGCTGGCCAAGCTGTACGGCCCGCCGCGCAACAAATCCCGATACAGGGGCCGGTAGAACCGTGCGGCTATACACCAGGTAGGCATTGCGGACCGTCGCTGAGGCATTACGCACGTCGGGATGACTCTCCAGTGTCGTGCCATCGACGCGCGCCTGATTTCCCGCAAGCTGTTGTTGAGCGGACGACAGGGCCGCTTCGGCGCTTCTCACAGTATCCCGAGCATGCTGCAACTCCTCGGTCGAAATCGCTCCGGAATTGCCGAGCCGCTCGCGGCGCGCCAGATCCTTCTGCGCCATGGCCAGATCGCTCTGGCGCATCTGCACGGCAGCCCGCAACTGCGCCGACGTGGCAAACAGGTTGCGCACCTCACGAACCGTCTTCGCCAGTTGCGCCTCCGACTGATCCAGCGCGACTTTGGCGTCAGCCTGATCGAGCCGCACGAGGGGCTGGCCGGCTTTCACGAACTGTGTATCGTCCGCACCGATGGAGACCACGGTCCCCGAGATCTGCGGTGTGATCTGCACGACGTTGCCGTTGACATAGGCGTCATCGGTAGACTGTTGATAGCGCAGAACCTGTGCCCAGTAGAGGGTGTAGGCCGCGCCGATGACCAGGAAAGCGCCACCGACCAGCGACAGCCACAACCACCGGCGACTGTTACGTTTGGATGTTTCGGTCTGAGTACTCATATGTTACCTCCGCCAAGGGCGCGGGCCAGATTGATGGACAAATCGAGTGAGCGCGCCCGCAGATCCGCATCGAGGCTGCGCTGTGATAGAAGTTGCGTTTCAGTCGTCAGGACTTGCAGGTAATTGCCGACGCCCTCGCGATATCGGAGCGTCGCCAGGTCATAGGCGTCTTGTGCAGTCGCAAGACCCTCGCGTTGTTGGTTGCGCTGCTCGTCAACACTACGGAATGACGCGAGCTGATCGACGACCTCGCGCAAACCATCGGCCACCGCCTGGTTGTATTGCTCGACCGCAATGTCGTACGCGGAGTCGCGCGCCGCCAGATTGCCGCGTCGTCGGCCTCCATCGAATAACGGCAGCGTAATCGCGGGTCCGACTCCGAATTCGCGGTTGCCAGCGGTGATAAGGCTCGAACCACCCAGCGTCTGGAAGCCCACGAAGGCACTCAGATTGACGTTGGGGTAGAACTGCGCCTTCGCGTTCTCAATACCGTGTTGAGCCGCTTCAACTCGCCAGCGTTGTGCCTGGATGTCCGGGCGGCGCCCCAACAACTCCGAGGGAACGCGGGTTGGCAGCGACACTGCAGCCAGTGCATCGGCGGCCGGACGCTGAATGGCCTGACCGCGGTCGGGGCCCTGGCCCAGGAGGGCGGCGATCTGGTTGCGCGTGAGCTCAATGGCTTCCTGCAACTGCGCAAGTTGCTCGCGGGCCGCAGGCAGCGCCGATTCGGCTTGCCGCAGCTCCAGGCGCGAATCCACTCCAGCCTCGCTGCGATCCTGGGTCAGCTTGAAGATCTGCTCGCGCTGTTGGAGCGTGGCCTGTGCGACATCGAGCTGCAGATAGGCGCGCTCGAGTTGCACGTAGGCGTGCGCAATGTTCGCAGACAACGCCAGGCGCGCCGCGCGGGCGTCCAACGCCGTTGCCCGGGCCTCGCCCAGTGCCTGATTGTAGGCTGCGCGATTCTTGCCCCAGAAGTCGATTTCCCAGCTGAGGGTGGCCTGCAGGTCACTGAGCGTGTCCCAACTGCCGCCATAGGGTGGAGGAATCAATGAGTGTTCGGGAAAACGCTCGTGAGCGGAGTCGGCCTTGGCATCGACCTGCGGAAGTCGCGTAGCCCCGGCAACATGGGCCTGGGCCAGCGCCGCCCGCGTGCGCGCCTCGGCCACGCGCAATGTCGGGCTTCCCGCGAGGCCCTCCTCGATCAGCTTGTTGAGCTGTGGATCGTGAAACCGCGTCCACCAATCCGAATCGGGCCACGCATCGGTGCTGACCGCGGTGTTGGCCAGCGTCGCGGAGGTCTGCAGATTGTCGGGTTTGTTGAGCGAGGACTGCGGGGCGAGCCCGTGCGTGCTCGCACACGCCGACAGAATGCCTGCCACCACCATCGCCACCATCGATCCGCTGAGTTTGTATAGGCTCTGCATCGCACTCTTCCTGCCAGGGCTGATAATGCCTAGGCAATTGATAACTCAAAAAAACTCACGTTCCGCGCGGGGCGTTCTCCAACATCCGGGTGAGAAAACCTTCCAACTGACGGGCCTCGGCCTTGGAGAATCCCTGCAGAAATCGGTTGAGCACCCGCATCGAGCAACCGCGCATGCGGGGCATCGCGGCAACACCCTTCTCCGTCAGCTCGAGATTCACGAGCCGGCGGTCACCCGGGTCGCGGCTGCGACGCAGCAGTCCCTTCTCCTCCAGTCGGTCGATCATGCGGGTCATTGCGCCTGCGTCGTACGACATCCCTTTGCACAGATCGGAGGCAGACTTCACGCCGCCCAGGCTGAGCGTTGCCATGATGACGAACTGAGCCGAGCTCACTTCCATGGCGGCCAATTGCTCGTCGGTAGAAAACTCCCGATCCACGGCCGCCAGTAATTCGGTCCTGACGCGATGCAGCAGATGCCCCACCCCTTTGCGGGGTTCGTAGGTCTCTACATCGTAGATATCGGCCATGGCGGAGATATTATTTGCCTAGGCCGTATTTGTCAAGGCTGGTATCAGGCGCTTGGCGCCGCGGGCGGCCGGGGCGGTGCTCAGGCCCCCACCGTAGTGTCACGGCTAACAGTACAGTTTTTATTATCACGAGCCCATCTGTGGCTTGGGGCGGCCGCGCCCAGACTGCATAGTAGTGCACTCGCAGCGCCCGGAGAATCGCTCATGCTCAATCCCACGGAATTACCCACCACCGCCCTGTCGACGATTCCACATTGGATCCGGGGCCGGACGGTATCGCAAGCGAGTGACTCGCGCGCCGGGAACGTATTCAACCCAACAACCGGCACAATAATAGCGCGGGTACCCTTCGCCTCCGATGCGGAGGTGAATGCTGCGGTCGCCGCCGCTCGGGAGGCGTTCCGGGGTTGGGCAGCGACGCCCGCTCCACGCCGCGCCCGTGTGCTGTTTCGATTCAAGGAGCTCGTCGAGAACGCCTCCGAGGAGATCGCGCGCCTGATTGCCCGTGAGCACGGCAAGACTGTGAGCGATGCCCAGGGCGAAATCGCGCGCGGCCTCGAAGTCGTCGAATTCGCATGTGGGATACCGCACCTCCTGAAGGGCGAGTTCAGCGAGAACGTAGGTACCGGAGTAGATGCCTACAGCGTGCGCCAGCCGCTGGGCGTGGTTGCGGGTATTACGCCCTTCAACTTCCCTGCCATGGTGCCGATGTGGATGTTTCCGCTGGCCCTGGCGACCGGCAACACCTTTGTTCTGAAGCCCTCGGAGCGGGATCCCTCGACGGCAATCCGGATAGCCGAGCTGCTACAAAAGGCCGGTCTGCCCGACGGTGTATTCAATGTCGTACAAGGCGACAAGCAGGCGGTGGATGCGTTGCTCCACCATCCGGACATCGCTGCCATCAGCTTCGTCGGATCCACGCCGGTCGCCCGACACATTTATCTGGAGGGTACTTCGCACGGCAAGCGTGTGCAGGCTCTCGGCGGCGCGAAGAATCACCTCGTCGTGATGCCCGACGCAGACCTCGATCAGGCCACTGAGGCACTGCTCGGCGCCGCGTTTGGCTCTGCCGGCGAACGTTGCATGGCGATCTCCATTGCAGTGGCCGTAGGTGATGAGGTGGCCGACCGCCTGGTCGCGAAGCTGGCCCCTCGGATCAAGGCACTGCGCATCGGCGCTTCGGATGACGAAGCGACCGAGATGGGTCCCCTGGTCACGCGCGAGCACCTGGACAAAGTCCGAGGGTATATCGACGACGGTGTGTCCGAGGGTGCGGCGATGGTCGTTGACGGCCGCAAGGCCGAGGTCCGCGGCGGTCATGAAGGCTTTTTCCTGGGTGGCACGCTGTTCGACCAAGTCAGGCCGAACATGCGGATTTATCGAGAGGAGATCTTCGGGCCAGTACTGGCAATCGTGCGCGTACCGGATGAGGACGCTGCGGTCCGTCTGATCAACTCACATGCGTACGCCAACGGTACATCTGTATATACGCGCAGCGGCGATGCAGCCAGGTCGTTCGCAGCGGCAATCGAGGTCGGCATGGTCGGAGTCAATGTTCCGATTCCGGTCCCGATGGCCTTTTTCAGCTTCGGCGGTTGGCGCAGCTCACTGTTCGGTGACCACCACATATACGGAATGGAGGGTGTGCGCTTCTACACCCGCCTCAAGTGCGTGACGCAGCGGTGGCCCACCACGTCGAAGGCCGAATTCACTATGCCGGTAATGAAGTAAGCGCCGGGAGCGACCCAGGTTGCGCTCGCTCCTTGGCGTGATCCGCGCCAAGGAGAATGTACACGGCCGGCACGATGAACAGAGTGAACAACGTGCCGATCGATAGTCCCGTGAACAACACGATGCCCATCGCGCGCCGTCCCGCGGCGCCTGCACCAGATGCGATGACGAGGGGCAGAACGCCCAACACCATCGCGGCGGTGGTCATGAGAATGGGACGCAGGCGGACCGCAGCCGCCTCCTCGATGGCCTCCAGCTTGGAGCGCCCTTCGCGCTGCAACTCGTTGGCGAACTGCACGATCAGAATGCCGTGCTTGCTGATCAAGCCCAACAGCGTCACCAGTCCCACCTGGGTGTAGATGTTCAGTGTCGCAAGCCCAAGGTTGATGAACAACAGTGCGCCGAAGAGCGCCATCGGCACGGACACCAGGATGACAATCGGGTCGCGGAAACTTTCAAACTGGGCCGCGAGCGCCAGGTAGACAATGACCAGGGCGAAGATCATGGTGGACACGAACCCGCTGGCACCGCGTACGTACTGCCGTGACTGGCCCGAGTACTCGACGTTATAACCCGTGGGTGCCGCCTCCGTTACCGCGTTGCGCAGGAACTTCAGAGCATCCGCCTGGGACACGCCGGGTGCGCCGGCAATGGTCGCGGAATTCAACTGTTGGAAGTGATTGATCGCCTCGGGCACCGTGCTGGTGGTGATGTGCGCCAGTGTGCTGGCCGGGATGAGATCGCCGTCACCCGACTTGATGTAGTAATCCAACACCTGGTCGGGGTTCAACCGGTCCTTCTGCAGGACTTGCGGAATGACCTTGTACGAGCGCCCCGCCAGTGAGAAGTAGTTGACGTACCCGCCACCCAGCGCTGCGCCCAATGAATTGCCCACATCCTGTTGCGTTAGCCCCAGGTCCGCGACCATGTCTTTATCGACATTCAAAGTCGCCTGGGGCTTGTCGAGCTTCAGATCCGAATCGACGAACCAGAACATACCGCTCGCCTTCGCCTTGGCGAGCACTTTGTTGGCCACCTCGTCGAGCTTTGCAACCGGCTCGGTGGTGGTGATCACGAATTGCAGCGGCAGGCCCTGCGAGCCCGGCAGCGGCGGGAACTGGAAGGCGGCCACGCGCACCCCGGCAATGTGATTCCATTGCTCCTGCAATAGTTTCTGCAACTCGTCCGCAGAGCGCTTGCGCTCGCCCCACGGCACCAGCAGCATGCCCCCGAATCCCTGGTTGACGGCCGGCGTGCCCGTGATCTGAAACGAGGCGTCGAACTCCGGCAGCTTGTGCGCAATGTCGAAAATCATCGAGGCATACTTCTGCATCTGCTCGAAGGTCGCATTCGGCGGCCCGATGACCTGCGACAGCACGACGCCCTGGTCCTCCTGCGGTGCAAGCTCCGACTGCGAGGTCATGAATAGATAGACCGTGCCCGCGAGCAGCAGCAGACCCAACACGACCAGCACCTGCCAGGTCTGCAACCACCGTGACAGCACCCGCAGATAGCCCTCACGCAGCTTGTTGAAGCGGCGGTCGATGAATTTGACGAAACGCCCCTCTTCCTGCTCGGCGCTGAAGACGTTGGCGCACATCATCGGCGACAGCGTGAGCGCAATGATCGCGGAAACGGTAACCGCGCCCGCCAGCGTGAAGGCGAATTGAGTGAACAACGCACCCGTCAGTCCACCCTGGAAGCCAATCGGCAGGTAGGCCGCAACCAACACGACAGTCATGGCAATGATGGGCCCGCCCAGCTCGCGGGCGCCTTGCAGAGCGGCGTTGAAGGGCGACTGGCCCTCCTTCAAATGGCGATCGACATTCTCCACGACAATGATGGCGTCATCGACCACCAGTCCGATGGCAAGGACCAGCGCCAGCAGGGTCAGCAGGTTGATGGAGTATCCCAGCGCCAGCATCAGGAAGAACGCGCCCACCAGGGACAGCGGCATGGCCACGACAGGAATGACCACCGCCCGCAGGCTACCCAGGAACAGGTAGATGACGGCGGTCACAATGAGCAGCGCCTCCACCAGGGTCTTGATCACCTCGCTGATCGAGGTGTTGATGAACTTGGTGCCGTCGTACGCCAGCTTCTGTGTCATGCCCACGGGCAATTGCGCGGCGATGCCGGGCATCGCGTCCCGCACCCGTGTGGCCACCTGCAGCACATTCGCCGTGGGGGCGACCTTTATGCCAATGAACACGGAGCGCTGGCCGGTGAATGCAACACTGAAATCGTAGCTCTCCGCGCCGAGCACGACATTGGCGACATCCTCCAGCCGGATGATCGCCCCATCCTGCTGGCGGACCACCAGCTTCCTGAACTCATCGAGTGAGTGCAGGTCCGTGGACGCATTGAGGTCCACCGTGACCGTCTGCCCCTTGGTGCTGCCCACGGCTGTCAGGTAGTTGTTGGCCGACAAGGCATTGTAGACATCGCTGGGGGCGATCCCGTGCGCGGCCATCCTGTCCGGATCCAACCAGGCTCTGAGTGCGTACAGCCGTTGCCCAATGACCTCCGCGGTCTGAACACCCTCGACTGAGTCGAGCTTGGGCTTGACCACCCGGACCAGGTAATCGCTCAAACCGTTGATGGGCAGCGTGTCGCTGAAGTAACCGATGTACATGGTGTCGGTGCTTTCGCCCACCTGCACCGTCAGCACGGGCTGCTGGGCCTGGGGCGGCAACTGGTTGCGCACCGAGGCGACCTTGGTGTTGATTTCAGTCAGCGCACGATTGGAGTCGTAATTCAGCCGCAGTGTCGCGGTGATGACCGAGACGCCCGTGCTGCTGCTCGAGGACAGATAGTCGATACCCTGGGCCTGCGAGATCGCCGCCTCCAGCGGCTGGGTGATGAAACCCGCCACGGTTTCTGCATCCGCACCGTAATAGGTGGTCGAAATGGTGACGACCGCGTTCTCGGTCTTGGGGTACTGACTGATGGGCAGCTGGAAGATGGCGCGCGCGCCCAGGACCAGGATCAGCAAGCTCAACACCAGGGAGAGCACCGGGCGCTGCACGAAGATATCGGTGAACTTCATGGGACGGTCTCACTGCTCCTGCGGAGTGGGACTCGGGTCGTTGGGCGGTGTGACCGAGTTGTCCACTTTCAGAGGAGCGCCGTTGTTCAACTTGAGCTGGCCGCTGGTGATGACCAGGTCACCTTCACTCACACCGCGCACCACGGCGACCTGGTCGCCGCGCGTCGGGCCGAGAGTCACGAAGCTCTGCTGTGCGATGAGATCCTGGTCCGTTCCGCCCGGCTTTTTCTGCGCCAGAAACACAGTCGCGCCATACGGATTGTAGGTGATTGAGGACTGCGGCAGCGTCAGATAGTGTTTGACGTCTCCGGCAATGACGGCGACCCGCGTAAACATTCCCGGCACGAGCTTGCGGTCCGGGTTGGGAACGGTCGCCTCCGCCTGGAAGTTGCGGGTGCCGGCATCGACGCGCGGATCGATCGCGTTGATCTTGCCGACAAACTGCACGCCCGGGTAGGCATCGGTGGTCACGTTGACCGCCTGGCCGACGCCAATGGTCGCGAGCTGTTGCTGCGGCAACTTGAAATCGACATAGATGGGGTCGATCGCCTGCAGAGTGACGACCTTGTCGCCCGTGTTCAGGTACTGGCCGGGATTCACGGTCGTGATGCCCAGCCGGCCGGCGAACGGCGCCCGCAAGACCTTCTTGGCCACGAGCGCGGCCTGGGCCGCCGCCTGCGCCCGCCTGTTCTTCAGGTCCGCGGCATCGGCATCGAGCTGGGCCTGGCTGATGGCCTCCGCCTCGAATTGCGCCTTGTCGCGCTCATAGACCGTGGCGGACAGATCGGCCGCGGCTTCCAGCGCATGCTGTTGGGCGATCTCGGCATCCGCATTGAGCTCAACCAGGACCTGGCCGGCCTGCACTTCGTCGCCCGACTTGAAGCGCAGCGAGCGCACCAGACCCGTCACCTCGGTCGTAATATCAACGCCGCGCACCGCCCGCATGCTGCCTACGGCCTTCACCTCAGGTTGCCAGTCGGAGAAGTGCACGGTGGCCGCGCTGACAGTCTGCGGCGGCGCCGCGTTCTTCAATCTGAGCTGCGCGACGAAGTTGGCCTTCCACATGTTGAAGCCGACGATGGCAGCCAGCAGGGCGCCCGCCGCGATCACCACTATGATCAACCGCCGCCGCAGGAGGCCACTGTTATCCGGGAGAACGCTGCTGCTCACTGACGGGCTACCTCTTGATCCTTGCGATTCCACCAGCCGCCCCCCAGCGCCTGGAACAGTGCGGCCGAATCGGCATAACGGGCCGCTTGAGCCTGTACCCGGCTCTGGCGGGCTTCCAGAAACAGACGCTGGGCGTTCAACACCGTGACATAACTGATGCCGCCAACCCGAAACTGCTTCTTGGAAATATCGAACGCATCGGCGGCGGCCTTCTCGGCGGCAACCTGCGCCCGCAGTCCGCGGGCATCCGTCTCCAACGCCCGCAGAGTATCAGCGACGTCTTGCAACGCAGCGAGAACGGTCTGTCTGTATGAGGCGTCCGCGCGCTCCAGGTCGGCTACCGCCGCCTTGCGCTTGTAACGTAGCTCACCGCCGTGGAACAGAGGTTGCGTGAGCGCTCCGCCGACACTCCAGACCCCGTTGCCGGCCCCAAACAATCCGCCCGAGGTCAACGACTGGCTGCCGATCGAGCCCGTCAGGTCCAGCTGCGGCAACAGATTGGCCGTGGCAATTCCCACCGCCGCGGTGGCCTGGTGAAGCTGTGCCTCGGCCGCCTGCACGTCGGGACGCTGACGGACCAACTTTGCCGGCACCGTTACCGGTAATTCGGTCGGCAACGTGAAATGGTCGAGCACGAAGTCAGGAACGGTCGCATCGTCGGGAGTCTTGCCCGCCAACACTGCAAGCCGGTGTTGTGCCTGCGCAAGCGCCTTTTCGAGACTCGGCACCACGGCCTGGGCCTGCGCGAGCTGCGCCTGTTGGGATAACACGTCGGATTTCGAGGCGCCGCCAACGTCAAACTGACGTTGCACAACTTTGAACTGGGCCGTCTCAGCCACCACGACATCGTTGACCGCTGTGAGCTGGTCGCGCAGTGAGGCTACGTTGAATGCGGTAGTGACGACATTGCCTGTCAGCGTCAAATTCGCCGCTTCCAGCTCCCAGCGTTGGAAGTCAGTTTGGGCGCGCAACTGCTCCAACTGCCGGCGCGAAGCGCCGAACAGGTCGAGCCGATAGGAAACATTGACCGCCGCGTTGTACAGCGTGAACTGGCTGGCGGAAGCACCCGCGCCGCCGAAAGTGGCGCCTGAACTGCGCTCGCGGGTCACACCGAGCTGGCCGTCGGCCTTCGGCAGCAACAGCGCGCCGCGCTCGGCCAGGTAGCTGGCTTCGGCGGATCGAAGCGCAGCCTTCGCCGCCTCCACGGTGGGACTATCCCGCAAGGCTTGACGAATCAGCTCATCCAGTGGTTCTGACTGGAACAAACTGTACCAGTCGGAGGGAATGTCCCTGTCAGCGACCAACGTCTGCGCCGCACCGCCGGACACCGGCGAGTCCACGGTCGCGGCTGGTTGATCCCCACGGGTGTACTGGGTTGTCTTGGGTGCGGCGGGTGAATGGAAATTCGGGCCGACTGCACAGCCGGCCAACGAAACAACGGCGATCACGCCGGCTATGGGGGAGCGCCGTAACATCGTCGCACTCTATAGTCTGAGATGGTCTGTCGCAATTGAGCTGCGTCAACCGGATAGACGGTTGCGACGCGCGGATATTGCAGGCGCGCAGCTTATTTCGAGAGTTGGAGAGGTTCCTCCCTCAAAAGAGGTAGGCCAGGACAGAAGTATCAGGCGCGCGCCGCGAAATACTCCTGCAGGGAGGCGACTCCCAGGCGCTTGGCCTCGAACAGGCTCTCCAGGTGCTCGCGGGAGTTGACCAACCCACGCGCGCGCAACGTACCCGTCTGATCCAGGAGCGCCGCAAACGGCAGGCGGCTCACCTGGTAGGTCAGGCCGAGCGGTGCCGACACGACGTAGCGGAAGTCGAGCAGCTCGTGGCTGCGCACGAACTTGCGATGGGCCTCGAGCTCGCCGTCGCTGGCGAGCACGATCTGCAGCCAGTGCTGCTCGTCCTTGGCGCTCGATTTGATTGCCGGGAGCAGCGAATCGCACACCGGGCAGGTCGGTGACACGAACAACAGCAACGTGCTCAGGCCATCCGCGCGTTCGGCGCCGAGCCGGATCCCATGACCCTCCAGGTCCACTACATCGACGGGGGGTACCTTCTCACCAACAGTCAGACCGCGGTTGATCATGAGCGCACCGGCCGGTGCGATCCGTTCGTGCAGCACGCCGAGTTGCCGGACGAGAGCGAGCACGACAATCAACAGTGCCAGTACGACAACCCAGAGAACGACATTCGAGATTGCAAGTGCGGTCATTACGACATCCGTAGCGCGGCTGACAGGCGACCCGTGCGACCCAACAGCCGGTCGAGGCACAGGTACACCAGGACACAGGTGGCGGTTCCGAAGCCGATGGTCACGCCATCGGTCGCAACCAGCGGCCGCGGACTCCACGGCAGCACCGGCAGAATCAACAATGTGGCAATCAGCATGTTGCGCCAGACCATCCAGCCGGCGATGGGCCGGCGGTCATCCGGGCCGCCACAGCCGCATGCCAGGTCGCGACGCCCGCGCATCAGGTTCACGCCGATGGCGGCCGCATAAGCGAGCAGCATTCCAATACCAACATAAGCCGCGGGTGTGCGGGTTGCATCCAACAGCAAGCCGGCGGCAACCGCGGCCTCGAGCACCGGCACGATGCGCGACAGGCGCATCGCAGCCGGCAGCGGCAACAAGCCATATGCGCTGAAGATCTCAGCGAAGCGGCGCAGATCACGCAGCTTGTGCACCGCAGCCGCGGCAAACAGTACCGCGGTGCACGCAATAATCAACACTGCAATGGCGGGATCGACTCTCAAGCGGGCGCTCCGGTGCTGGCCGCCGCAGCAGGCTGCGCGCGAAAGGCGGAACGCAGCATCGACACGGCGGCATAGGCCACCACAATCATGACGAGCCACCGCAAGGTACTCAATGGCAACTGCTTCACAATGAACACCGCTATCAATACGCCAAACACACCCCCGAGCGTCAGGCCGAGCGAGGTGCCCCAGGAGAAACGGCCGGTTTTGAAGAATCGCAGGCTGGCCACCGGCTGCACCAGGCCACAGGTTCCCATCATGATGGGATACGCGCCCAATGGATGCAGGCCCAACAGCGCGAGCAGCACCATGCACGGCGCATACGCCCCGATACCGACGCTCATCAACGCGCCCAGCACGAAGTTGACACCGACGGCCACGCCGAATCGCCAGCCCGGCAGGCTCATGGCCTCGCCGCCCGCCGGAAAGGCACCGAGGTTGGCCATCACGAAAAACATGGCTGCGACGAGCAGCGCCGCGCCCATGAAAAGTTGAATCGCACGGCGCGGCAGACGGCTCACGGTGCCCGCGCCGAGCCACGCGCCGAGCGTCGCGCTCCCCACCATTGCCGTCAGCAGCAGCGGATCAACGGCGACCGCGGTCACGAAGATTGCAGTCTCGACGAACGCCGAGGCGTTGTGGCCAACATTCAAGGTGCCCGGAATGAGCTCATCCGCAGGCCGCCCGCGCAACTTGAAGAGCGCCGTGGTGGGCGCGAACGACCCGATTCCCAGGGCGTCGAAAAAATCGGTGACAAAACCGATGGCCACATCACCCGCGGTCGGTTTGTCGCGCAAGGGATGCGTACGCCGCGCGCGCAGCCAGCCGATGAGGAACAGGATGTTGATCACCACCAGGACGGCCAGAAAGCCCAACGTCGGCCAGCTCATTGCAAGCCCGCTCATGGCGCGCTGCCGGCGGCGAGGAACCGGTCACGGACCCGCGCCAGGCCATCCAGCGCGCGCATGCACTGGATGGCTACACGAGCGCCGATCTGGTTGAAACGATGCAGGGGAATGGGCGCAAGCGAGGTCACCGGGAATCCCAACTCCGCAGCCGGCGCGCCCAGTGCCCACTGGGCGAGTATCCGACCCATCACTGTCGCCATTGCAACCCCCCGGCCGTTGTAGCCGAGCCCGGCGATCAGCCCAGGGGCGACCTCGTGCAGGTGTGGCAGATGATCACGAGTCATTCCCACGAGACCTCCCCAATGGTATTCGTAGCGAAGCCCCTCCAGCTGCGGAAAGATCTCGCGCACCGCTCTGTAATGATGACGGGCCGCAACGGTGACCGGCACATCCGCGAAGGTGCCCCGGGAGCCCATCACGAGCCGGCCGGCCGCATCGAGCCGGAAGTACCTGAGCAGATGCCACGTGTCGGAAGCGGATTGCCCCTCGGGAAGAATGGTCTGGCGCAATTTCTCGGGAATCGGCTCGGTGGCCACCTGGAACGACGGCACGGGAATCAGGGTCCGCCGCAGCGGATCGACGAGCCGGTCGGTGTACGCATCGGTCGCGAGGATCACCGTGCCACTGGTGACTGATCCGAGCGGCGTGCGGATGCGCCATTCGCGCCCCGCCTTCTCCAGGCCGGTCGCCGGGCTGCGGGCGAATATCCGGGCGCCGGAGGTCAGGGCCGCGCGCGCGAGACCTCGAACATAGGACAATGGCTGCACGGTTCCGCCCCGCCGATCGATCCAACCGCCACTATAGCGCTGGGAACCCGTCAGTCGCGCAGTCTCGCGCGCAGACAACAACTCGACATCGGCCCCGCGACGGCGCCACTGCGCTACGCGTGCGGTGATCGCCTCCATGGCAACCAATGAGGTGGCTGGCTGGATCCAGCCCGTCTGAGTGGCAGCGCAGGCAATGTCGTGCTTGCGGATGATCTCGAATACGACATCCGGCCCGGAAGCCACGGTATCCACGAGGCGCGTGCCGACCCCGGAACCGAAGATTTCCTCGAGGGTATCAGGGTCGTGCTTGACGCCCGGGACGACCTGGCCGCCGTTGAGCCCGGAAGCGCGGTCACCTACGTCCACCGCCTCGAGCACAATGACGTCTCGTCCCGCCGCGGACAGTTGGAGCGCGGCGGACAGGCCCGTGTACCCCGCCCCGATCACCGCAACGTCCGCACGCAGGTCGCCGGCAAGGCGCTCGAGCGATGGGCCGGCGGCCGCGGTCGCGGACCAAAGCGAGCGCATGACGGTCATTGAGATATTTTACACTCGATAATCGATACGGTGATATCGCACCGTGACCCGGCGACTTTAAGCGCTCCGCGCCCCCGGCAGCAACTCATTCACCGCCCGGTCCGCCTGGTTGATGGCTGAATCCGTATACGCCGCTCCGCCCGCGTCGGAATTCGCTATGGCGATCCGGCCGAACGGCGCCCGGCCCAGAACATTGGCGCGCTGCTCCGGCGGGCCTTCGGGATCGAACAGTGGGTTGTACTCGGGCGCATAGCCGTGCGGCCAGCGATTGACCGTGATCCCCTCGATGTCGCGTGCGGGATCGAAACCGCCGCCGGCGAGAGTGCGCCCGAGCTGCTCGCGGATGTTCCGCTCGAATGTCGCAAACGGCGTCTCCAACAGCTCGGCGCGGCCGGCCTTGTTCTGCTCGTGCTCCGTCAAACCGACATTGGGCTTGCAGGGCGTACGCGTCATGTGCAGGAGAATCGGCTCTGCGGGCGAGGTGGAGCTGCGATACCCGCCAATGTCCACTTTCCAGTTGAGCGCGAAGCTCGAGTGATAGCCGCCGGGCGCGTACACGCGGCTGATCTTCAGCTTGTTGAACGACTCCCAATTGCGAAGCGCCACGCTGGTGTACACCAGCGGCGTCTTGACGAGCTTGTGCAACGCCTCTTTCTGAGCCGCCGGCAGGTCGGGGCACAGATAGGGAATCATCATGTTCCAACACGCGAGGACACAACTTCGCGCACGCACGGTGTAGGGCGCGCCATTTCGCAGATAGGTGACTTCAACACCGTCACCAACATTGCTGGCGCGTACGACAGTACTGTTGAGACGGATCCGCACCGCTGCGGCCGCCTCGTCCAGGCGACTGTAGTTGGCACGAGCCGTGACGATATCCTCAACCGTCGATCCGGGCATTGCTGCCGGCACCAGGTTGCGAACCAACAGTCGGGCAATGGTGGCATTGCCATCGGGGAAGTGCAGTGTTGCCGATCCGCCGGTGGCGGCGTAGCCCGACGGCGTGTATCCCATACGGTCAATCACGCCGGGCGTGAGCTTGAGGCCCTTGAAGCCCGGCATGCCGAAACCCCAGCAGTCCAGCGCTGACACGGCATCGATGCCTACACCCCACTCACCGTGGGTGCGGCACTGATAGAAAGCGATCGTCGCCGGCTCTACTTTCACGTAGTCGCGCAGATACTGGCTGTAACTGATTTTCGACAGTTGCAGCTTCTTCGCCGGCGAGCTCAATCCCGGCATGAAGTCGATCGAGCCCTCTTCAATACGCTCGATGTCCTGCCGCGCGCGCGCCGACAGGGGCGAGTCGGCCAGCAACTGCCTGACAGGCACAACACCCCGGCCGACCACCAGCTTGTCGGCCCCGAAAGTCTCCCGATCCAGGAATACGCCGCTGCGCAACCCCAGGGACTCGTAGAACTTCGGCTGCTCGACCCTGCGGCTCAGGCCCTCGACGTCAATTCCCAGCTCGCGCAGCAATGCGGTGGGCACCGGCCCATAGGGACGCGGACTGTCAATTTCGAGAGTGCCGCCGTTCAGCAGGTGCAGGCGCCCGTCGAGTTGAAATTCGTTGCGACGCGCGTGCCCGCCGAAATCATCGTGATTGTCGAGCAGCAGGATGCGGCTCGCGGCCGAAGTACGGGCGCGGAAGAAATGCGCGGCCGACAGGCCACTGATACCGGCGCCGACAACCACCAGGTCGTATGACTCGCCTGTATCGGTGGCGGCACCAGTACGGCGGCCGTCGCGCACCGCATGCGCATCTTCAAACGTTCCGGCGGTGCTGCCGCGCATGCCGGTCAGTGCGGGAGGATAGTAACCGGCGGTGCCGACCTGCGCCGCGGCGCTCGTGTCCGCATAGGCTTTGAGCAAAGGGCCGGTGAGTGTTGTCGCCGCGGCTACCAGCGCTCCTTGCAGAAAATCACGCCGCGGAATCGATCTGTGCTCACCGAGTGGCGATTGGCGTTTACGCTCTTTTGTCATGTATGCAGGGTAGCGCGAATCTGCACTACTTTCGACTCGCTCTGCGATATGCGAGACTCGAACCCAAGCCGCTGATGCGCGCGGGGGTTGCGGATGAGAAAAATACTGTCAGGAGTGACGTTGCTCACTCTATTGGCGGGCAGCGAACCCCTCTGGGCCGCCGCCGCTGCCACTACGGCCAAAGCTCCACCACCCCCACCGTTGCCCGTCGAGCACCTGACGACCGCCCGGGTCGGGCCGAAATCGCCGCATTGGGTGTATGTGCTGGACGAGGCGTTCAACAACGAAATCGATACCCGCGTCTATTTGTTCGATGGCGACACCCACCGTCGCATCGGACAGATCGATACGGGCTTCTCGCCGGGTGTCAGTCTGTCCCCTGACGGCAAGACGACAGCGGTTGCAACGACGTATTTCGCCCGGGGCGGGCACGGCACCCGCACGGACGTCGTCGAATTCAATGACAACGACACCTTGGCGAAAACCGGCGAGATCATCATCCCGCCGAAACACTCCCAGTCGCTGGCGATGTTGTTTTCCCTCGCCTACAGCTCGGACGGACACTTTCTCTATACGCCCTACCTGACCCCGGCCGCCTCATTCGGTGTGTTGGATCCGGCGAAGAAGACGGCGTTGAGCGAAATCGACACGGCGGGCTGCACCCTGGTGATTGCATTCGGGCCGAACCGGGTTTCCTCGATCTGTGAAAGCGGCCGGATCCTGACCGTGACACTGGATGCGAAAGGTCACGAAGCCGCGCGCACCAGTTCGGATCAATTCTTCGATCCCGACCAGGATCCCGTGTTTGCACAGGGCGTGCCCCTTACCGATGGCTACGCCTATATCTCTTTCCTGGGTCAGGTCCACGAAGTGGATTTCACTCGCGCCAAGGCGGTGGCGCGGACCCCCTGGTCGCTCGTCACCGGTACCGACAAGGGTACGTGGCGGCCGGGCGGTATCCAGATCGGCGCGGTCCACTACGCGCTCGGGAAGCTGTTCGTGCCCATGCATCGCGGCGGCGAGGGCACGCACAAACAAGGCGGCAGCGAGATCTGGGTGTTCGATCTGAAAACGCACCAGCGGACGGCGCGTTGGGTCATCGATACCAAGGAAGTTGGCGAAGTTGTGGCGGTGCAGGTGTCGCAGGATGCGGCGCCCATTGTGTTCGCGGCTACGGATAAAGCGGACGTTCTGATCTTCGATGTGCGGACCGGCAAGTTGCAGCATGACGAGAAGAAGCTCGGGCAGACGCCGTCGCTCATGTTGAACCCCTAAGTGAGGCATTGCGATGCATCCTCTTGATCGCGCGTTCGAGAATTCAGCACGGTCGCTCGCGAAGCGCACTTCCCGGCGCAGCCTGTTGGCTTCGATCGGACAAATGCTGACCGGGGCCGCCCTGCTGCCGCTGCTGCCGATTGACCGCAGCGCGCGGGCGCACGCCGCCCAGCCCGCGAGCGCCGCCCCGGCCGCGGCGGCCGCAAAACCCGCGGCTCCCCCACCGACGGCAGGCGTTGCCAAACCCACCGCCGATGAACAGAACTGCGAATACTGGAAGTACTGCGCGATCGACGGCTTCCTGTGCGCTTGCTGCGGCGGCACCTCGACTTCCTGCCCACCGGGCACACAGCAGTCGCCCATAACCTGGATCGGTACCTGCAACAATCCCGGCGACGGCCGCGACTACATCGTGTCGTACAACGATTGCTGCGGAAAGGTGAGCTGCGGCGACTGCTTCTGCAATCGCAACGAAGCCGAGAAGCCGATGTACCGGCTGTCGCGCAACAACGATGTCAACTGGTGCATGGCGAACACCGAGTCGAACTACCACTGCTCGGTATCGGTCATTCTCGGGGTCGCGGAAAAATGACCGGCGGCGCGCACCGCGCTGCCGTGTGTGCGATCGCCCTGCTCATCTGCAAAAGCGCGGCGGCAAGCCCAGCTCAGGATTACATGCTCCACTGCATGGGCTGTCACGGTACTGAAGCGCAGGGCGTGCCAGGAAAGATTCCCCCGCTCGCCAACGCCCTCACCCGCTTCATGCGCACTCCGGAAGGTCGCAACTACGTTCTGCGGGTTCCAGGTGCAGCCAACTCCGCGCTCTCGGACGCCCAACTCGCGGCAGTCTTGAATTGGCTCGCCGTAACTTATGATGCGAGCGCCGCCAAGAACAGTCCTGCACCGTTTACGAGCGACGAAGTTGCACAGTTGCGTCACACGCCGTTGGTCTCGGTGCTTGCCGCGCGCAATGCAGTTGTACGTAGCCTTGCAGCAACCGGCCCCGCGCCACCGGCGCAATATTGATTCGGCTTCCTTCCTGACATAGAGTGGGTCGATGCGACGATAAAATCGCATCGATAATCGATTGTTCGACCGCTTGTTGGTTGCAGCGAGTCGACCACGGGGGCGCATTCATGCTCTTTGCTCTTGCGGCGGCCGCGGCACTTGCGGCCAGTCCGACTGCGGTTCCACCGGCCGATGTCGTATTGACTGACGGGAGGATCTACACCGTTGATGGCAGCCATTCCATCGCAAGTGCGCTCGCGGTACACGACGGCAAGATAGTCTTCGTAGGCTCCGCCGCGGATGCGAAGCGTTGGATAGGTGCGGGCACTCGTGTCGAACCGCTCGGCGGTCGCCTGGTCCTTCCCGGACTGGTCGATGCGCACATCCATCCGCTCGACATCGTCGATCTGGACACCTGCAGTCTCGACAGCAAACCGATGTCGCTCAAGGAGTTGTCAGGTTTTGTCAGCCAGTGCCTGGCCCGATACCGTGCATCCCCGGATGGGGACACGCCCCAAGGGCAGCGCCTAATCGTCCACCAGTGGAGCTACACCGCCGGAAATCAACCTGATCCCGAGCACCCGACACTGCGGGCAGCTCTGGATGCAGTGTCCACCAAGGTGCAGATTCAACTACTCGGCAACGATGCGCATCATGCAGCTTTCAACAGCCTGGGACTGGCGCAGGCGAAGAATTCCAGGGGCCAGGTAGTCGGCCTGTCGAAGGCAACTCTGGCCGGCGAGCTCGCGCAATACAAGCCATTCGTCGGCGTGGACAGCACGGGCGAGCCGAACGGCGCAGTCAACGAGGATGCCCGCTATCTCATCAACGAGCACAGCATGTTGTACGTTGATCTGCCGGAAGTCCTGAAGGTGCCCGAGAAAATCCCGCAGCGTCTCAACAGCGCGGGTATCACTGCCATGCTCGACGCAATGGCGGCGCCCGATGGCTTGCCGATCTATGACAAGCTCTACTCCAGCGGCAACCTGACAGTCAGGGCCACGCTTGCGCAGTTCTACGATCCCTCGCATACGCGCAAGGCGGACGGTACGGTTGACTATGACTCCCTGGTTGCCCGAGCCAAGGCGGTGCGCGCCAGATACGCCGACAACCCGCTGATACATGCCGATTTCATCAAGTTGTTTGCCGATGGCGTGCTGGAAGGCAACCCTTTTGCCGTGCCGCCTACCCTGCCGAACGCTGCCGCGCTCAAACCCTTCCTCCAGCCCATTTTCGCGGTCGACGCGAAAGGTCATCCAACCGTAACGGGGTATGTGGATACGGCGTCAGCCACGTGCGCCGATGTACGTGCACACCCTGCGAAGTACTCGGCCGCGGCCGACATCGACGCCTTCACGAAGGCGCATGGTCATCACCCGGGTCAATGCACCATTTCAGACGGTCAGCTCCAACATTCGCGCGAGGTCATACTCGAATACGTGAAGCGCATGCATCTGGCCGGCTTCAACATGCACATTCACGCGATCAGCGACCGGTCTGTGCGAACGGCAGTCGATGCCATCGAGGCTGCTCGGCTGGCCGATGGCATTTCGACTACGCGTGACAGTTTGGCGCATCTGCAACTCGTTGCGCCCAGCGACGTCGCTCGAATCGGCCGCGATCATCTGTATATCGCTTTCACCTACGCATGGATGAATACGGACACGGATTACGACAGCACCGTGATTCCCTTCTTCCAGAAGGTGAGTGGCAACAGTTACGAGGCGTTCCATCCTCCCGGCAGCTATTACGAGTCGAACACCTACCCGGTCAAGGCCGTCAAGGACGCCGGAGGCATCCTGGCGGCCGGTTCGGATGCGCCGGTGGAGACCCCTGATCCACGTCCCTTCGTCAACATGGCACGCGCGATCCTTCGCAGCTACCCCGGCAAGCCGGCGCTCAGTCCGCAGCAAAGCATTTCGGTGCGCGACGTCATCGACGCCTACACCATCAACGGCGCCCGCATGTTGAATCTCAAGGAGGCCGGGTCGCTCGAAGTGGGCAAGTCGGGCGATTTCATTGTGCTCGACCGCGACATCCTGGCGTTGGCCGACAGTGGGCACGCGGACGAGATCGCCGCAACTCGCGTACTCGGAACCTGGTTTCGGGGGAAGAAGGTGTACAGCGCGGCGGCGGTGGCGGCCGGTGGCGCGGCGCCCGCAGGTGCCGGGGCGGGCGGCGCTGCGCCCGACACGCTTTACATCAACGGATTCGTCTACACCGTCGATAAGAATGACAGTGTTCGAGAGGCGATCGCCGTCAAAGACGGCCGCATCTCCTATGTAGGCACGAACGCCGGTGCAAAGGCACTGGCATCGCCCGCCACCCAGGTGGTTGACCTCCAAGGGCGCATGATGATGCCGGGCCTCGTCGATGGGCATATGCACCCGCTGCAGGGAGGCACGGTTCTCCTGAAGTGCAACCTGAACTACGAGCGCCTGACGGTGCCGCAGTTCCAACAGCGCATCCAGGCGTGCCTGGACCAGTCCAAGTCCAAGGAACCCGATCAATGGCTGGAAGTGGCCAACTGGTTTCAGCAGGACATGCTGCCCGCTGGAACGGCGGTGTCACACGAAACGCTCGATGTACTGAAGACGCGGCGACCGATTGCCGTCATGTCATCGTTCGGCCACTCCGTGCTGGCAAACACGCGCGCGCTGCAACTGGCGCATGTTGATTCCAAGACGCCCGATCCCGTGGGCGGCAAGGTACAACATGACGCGAAGGGCCAGCCGTCAGGCATCCTGGAAGATGCGGCTTACGACATGGTCACCAAGCTGATTCCCCAGCCAACGCCTGAAGAGAATGTCGCTGCCGCACGAGCCGCTTTGGACGCTCTTCGTAAGCAGGGGATCACGACGTTTCTGGACGCTGACGCGGAGACTGTCGACATCGAGGCGTTTTCAGCGGTGCAGCGCTCGGGTGGTCTGACGGCGCGCGGGCATTTTGCGCCTCCGATCCGTCCGGCAGCCGATCTGGACGCCAACAAAGCGGTCGCCGCCGTCAAAGCAATTGCCACGAAGTTCGACCAGGGTCCGGCGAGCCCTGCGCCGACCATTTCGGTTCACAACACCAAACTCTTCCTGGATGGCGTGATTACGGCACCGGCCTTCACTGGAGCCATGCTCGAACCCTACCTCACCAGGGGCAGTGACCGCGGCCCGCCCGTTTATTTCCCCGCGCCCACGCTTCGAGCGCTGTTGCTTGGTCTGGCTCGCAACGGACTCGAGCCTCACATGCATGCGGACGGAGACCGCGCGGTTCACGAAGGTCTCGATGCCATTGAGGCAATGCGCAAGGAATTTCCGGAATCGAAAATTCGAGCTGCCATCGCACACGACGAGATCGTCAGTCCGGCCGACTTCCCGCGTTACGCCCAACTCGGTGCGATTCCCGTGCTGTCGTTCCAGTGGGAAAAACCCGCGCCTGACACTATCGAGGGCGCCCGCGATTTTCTCGGCCCGGAGCGCTTCAAGTACCTGGAACCCGCGGGGTACCTGGCGAGCGCCGGCGCACGCATTGCGTACGGAAGTGACTGGCCTGTTGACCGGCTGGATGAATGGTTCGCGCTGAAAGTCGGCGCGACACGCGAAAACTCATCTTCGGCCGGACCCGCTTATGCCGGTCGGCTGAGCACGGACGCCGGCCTGTCAGTACCGGCCGTCATCCGCGCAATCACAACAAATTCCGCATACGAGCTCCACGTCGAGCACCAAGTTGGCTCGCTCGAGGTGGGCCACTTTGCGGATTTGATTGTTCTCGACCGGAACGTGACCCAGATTCCGGCGAAACAACTGGCGGACGTGAAGGTGCTGCTCACGGTGGTGGGAGGGAAGCCCGTCCATGCAGCCAAACCATTCGAGGGGGTCCATTGAGCCAATCGGATGCATGAGAGCGGATCATGCCGGGGAGATAGACAATGAATCGACGAGCAACAAGCCCACAGGTCCTGGGTATTGTGCTGGCCCTGTCGGGCCTGGGCACAACCCCTTCCCTTCTGGCCCAGACGAGCGACAGCGAAGCTGGCGGCTTGTCCGAGGTAGTGGTCACCGCTACCCGCCGCGAAGAACGTCTGCAGGACGTGCCCATCAGTGTCAGCGCCTTCAGCCAGGAAAAGATTGATTCGCAGGGATTGCGCAACATCGACGACCTGACACGCCTGTCGCCGGGCATCACGTTCCAACGCAACGGCAACGGCTCCTCGGCCAACTACAACGACGAAAATTCGGACATCAGCATCCGCGGCATCGATTCACAGGCCGGCACGTCGACGACCGGTATCTACATTGATGACACGCCGGTCCAGAGCCGGCACATCGGCTTCGGAGCGGTCAATGTGTTTCCGGCCTTGTTCGACCTGGACCGGGTTGAAGTGCTGCGGGGTCCGCAGGGCACGCTGTTCGGCGCCGGCGCCGAAGGCGGTGTGGTCCGATTCATCACGCCACAACCCAGTCTCACCAAGGACTCAGGCTACGTTCGAACCGAACTGGCGGGCACCGAGCACGGCGGGGCCAGTATCGAAGGCGGCGCCGCATTCGGCGGCCCCATCATCGACAACGTGCTCGGATTCAGGGTGAGCGCTTCCTTCCGCCGCGACGGCGGCTACGTGGACCGTGCCGGTTACAACCTGACGCCACCTACCGATCCCGCCGCCTTCGGCTTGCAAACTCCCTCCCTGGGCGATGTCACCGAGAAGCACGCCAACTGGCATGAAACCATGACGGTACGCGGTGCTTTGAAGTGGGCGGTAACCGATGACGTGACCATCAGCCCATCCATTTACTATCAAAAGCTGCACATCAACGACACGGCTTCCTACTGGACCGAGCTGTCCAACCCGGGAGCCAATCGCTACTACAACGGCAACGCGCTGCACAACCCGAGCTACGATCCGTTCTGGCTCGCGGCCGTCAAGGTGGACTGGAACCTGGGCTTCGCGCAGCTCACCTCCAACACCTCCTACTTCCATCGTCAGCAGCATTCGACTTCCGACTACACGCAGTACCTGCGCGCGACCTACGGATTCTTCGGCCTGTTGCCCTCCATCTTTCCGCAACAGGGCGATGCCGGTTACGCGACCTTCGAGGACGACCAGAAGAACTGGTACCAGGAGATCCGGTTGGCGTCCGATTCCAATGGCAAGTTCGTCTGGAACGCGGGTGTCTTCTTCTCGCACCTGGATGAGAACATTCCCGAAAGCATCTACGACGGAACGCTCCGCCAACAGATGATCGACTACACGACGGCAGCCTATGGACCGGACAGTGTGTACGATCTTTGCGATCCGCTGGAATGCCCCAACGGTCGCATCTTTCACGGTCCCGTCGATCGAGTGGTGGACAAACAGATCGCGGTGTTTGGTGAAGTCACCTACAAATTTACCGACACTTTGAAGGCCACTGTCGGACTGCGCGTCTCCAAGGTGGACTTCACCGGCACAACCTTCGCCGGCGGACCCTTCCTCGGTACTCCAGACAGCGGCACGTCGGCCAGCTCGTCCGAAAAGCCAGTCACTCCGAAAGCAGTATTCTCCTGGCAGCCTGACAAGGACAACCTCTACTACGTGAGTGCCTCGAAAGGTTATCGCGTCGGTGGCGTAAACGTCGGCGTGGGCAACATCTGTGAGGGCGACCTGGAGACCCTCGGTCTGCCATTGAACGCGGACGGCTCGCACCAGGTACCCAACAAGTTTGCTTCCGACAACCTGTGGAGCTACGAGCTCGGCGGCAAGAACACCTTCCTCGATCACCGCCTGCAGATCAATTCGAGCCTGTTCTGGATCGACTGGCGCAACATTCAGCAGAACGTGTACCTGCCCAGTTGCGGCGAGCAGTTCACGGCCAACCTGGGCCACGTCGTCAGCCGCGGTGGCGACATCGACATCCAGTTCAAGCCGATCGACACGCTGCTCCTGCAATTGACCGTGGCCTATACCGATGCGAAGTTCAGCAAGCCTTCGTGTGCCGGCGCGCTGCAATTTCAATCGGGCGTGCGCCCTGACGGCTCCGGCGCCTGCACAGGCGCGACGACCGTAGGCATTGACCCGGCGTTGCTGCCAGCACCCATTGTCAGTGAAGGCGACCGGCTCCTCGGAGCACCGTGGAGCTTCACCGCCGCCGCGGAAAAAACTTTTCCGGGGTGGGCGGGACATGACCCCTACATGCGCGCCGACTTTCAATATACGACCGCGCAGACGGCACTGCTCTCGGGCACCGATCCTCGCAACGCCCTGTTCGATACCGTCCACGGCCTGCCGTTCACCAAGAACCTGCAGTTGCGCGCGGGCATGCGATTCAACGGCTTCGATGTGTCGGTATTCGCGGATAACGTGTTGAACCAACATCCCGAGCTGTTCAGATCCCGGGACATCGCGGATGACAACAGCGACCTGTTGTACTTCGGGCGCGGCGTGCGTCCTCGTTCGTATGGGCTGACCGCGACATTTCGCTACTGAGGGGTCTGACATGAAGCCATTTACCTGCATGCCGGCCGCATGCGCGGGCGCCCTTGTGGTGCCCGCGCTCTTGGCATCCGCCCTGGTCGCGGCCGCCCTCGTCGCGCCCAAAGCGGTCGCCGCAGAGGCGGCGCCCTCGCCTGCCGACACCGTAATCAGCAACGCGAAAATCTATACGGTCGACAAAGGCCGCTCGATTGCACAAGCGCTCGCAATCCGCAACGGCAAGATCGTATTTGTCGGTGCGGATGCGCAGGCGCAAGGCTGGATCGGGCCCAAGACCCGGGTCGAGAAACTCGGCGGCAAGCTGGTGCTGCCGGGCCTGTTCGACTCTCACATCCACCCCACCGCGATCGTCAAGGAAGATGTTTGCGACCTGGCGAGCGCAGAAAAGAGCCTCAAGGAGATGGAAGCTTTCGTCCAGGCGTGCGTGCAGCGGTACAAACTTCCGCCAGGTGCGTGGCTCAACGTTCATCAATGGAACTACACCAACGGAAATCAGCCGGACGCAGACCGACCGACACTGCTGGCCACGCTCGATCGGGTATCCAGGACGATTCCCATCCAGCTATTGGGCAATGATGGCCACCATGGAGCATTCAACAGTGTGGCCCTGAAACTTGCGAAGAACGCGCAAGGCCGCACGGTGGGCCTGAGCAAAGCCACCCTGGCCACCGATTTTGCCGCCTACCACAACTTCATTGGAGTGGACGCGGACGGCAATCCGAATGGAGCCGTGAACGAGGATGCCCGCAACGTCCTTGCTGCGCCCGACATCCTGATGGCCGAATTCAACCAGGTCATGCGCGATCGTATCCAGGTTGTCCGGGACATGAACGCGGTCGGCATCACCGGATTTCTGGATGCGTATGTGACGCCGGAGATTTTGCAACTGTACGAAGCTCTCGAGCGCGAAGGCCATTTGACCGCCCGGGCTACCGTTGCGCAGTTCTACGATCCGGAACAGATCAAGACTGCGGATGGCAAGGTTGACTACGACCGGATGGTCTCCGATGCCAAGCGGGTCCGCGACGCGCACGCTTCCGATCCGTTGATTCGCGCCGATGTGGTCAAACTATTCGCGGACGGAGTCATGGAAGGCAATCCCTATGCCGTCCCGCCCACGTTGCCGAACACGCTGGCTTTGCGACCCTACAAGCAACCCATATTCGGCAAAGCCAAGGACGGCAAGCTCACTGTCACCGGATACGTCGACACCGATTCAGCACTCTGTAAGGAAGTTCGCAGCCAGCCAGCCAAGTACAGTTCATCAGAGGCAGTGCGTACGTTCATGGCGGCGCACGGATACCATCCCGGCCAGTGCAGGATCTCCAGCGGGCAGTTGCAACACGACCAGGCGGTCACTATGGAGTTTGTGAAGCGATTCCATCTCGCGGGCTTCACGCTGCATATCCACGTCATCGGTGATGGGTCGTTGAAGGTAGCTCTCGATGCACTCGAGGCCGCGAGAGCGGCTGATGGGGTTTCGTCACAGCCCGACGGACTTGCTCACGTGCAACTTGCTCAGCCTTCCGACGTTGCGCGCATCGGCAAAGATCATCTCTATGTCGCATTCACTTATTCATGGGCATACGCCGACCCGCAATACGACATGACGGTCATTCCGTTCATCGACAAGGTCATTGGCAACAGCTATGCCGCGCTCCACTCCCCCAAAAACTACTACGAGCCGAATGCCTATCCATTCAAAGGGGTCAAGGACGCCGGAGGTACGCTGGTCGCCGGCTCGGATGCCCCGGTCAACACCGCGGATCCGCAACCGTTCGTGAACATGGCGGTCGCAGTCACGCGGCGGCTTCCGGGTGGACAGTCCGAAAGCCCCCAACAGGCGATTTCCATCCGGGATGTGATCGAAGCCTATACCGTCAATGGAGCGCGATTTCTGCGTCGCGAGACGGAAGCCGGCTCATTGGAGAGCGGCAAATCGGCCGACTTCATTGTCGTCGATCAGGACATCCTGAAGCTGGCAGATGAGGGCAACGCAGACCAGGTCGCGAAAACTCGCGTTCTCGAGACCTGGTTCCAGGGCAAGCCCGTCTACGTTCGCCGTCAGTAGCGCTACCCGTGTAGCGCCCGTAAGTCACCGACCCCGTCAGTAGCGGTACGCTGCCGTCACGCCATAAGTGCGCGGCCGGAAGGTGTACTGCCGCTGCAAAGGCGTCACATCCGTGTAAGTCTCGTTACTCGGATCGATGGAGAAGTCATAGTTCACCACCGTGTGCGTGTTCAGCAGGTTGTCCACGAACGGCTCGATGGACCAACCACCGAATGTCATGCCGGCGCGAGCCGACATGAACTTGGTCGCTGACAAGGTGTAGTTGAACGGGCTGTACTGGGCGGTGGCCGCGTCCTGCCGGGGTGACAGCCAGTGATTGCGTCCCTGGTACTCGAAGTCCACGCGCACGAACGACTGGTGCTCAAACAAGGCAAACTTGTACTGCGCGCCAATTGAAAGGGTGAACGGAGCACCCGGCTGACCGCTCTCGCCAACCACCGCATCCCCGGAGCGCACGATGGGAGCGGGAGCCTGGTCCGGCGGCAGATCGGCCGGAGTTGCGAACTTGGAGTCCTGCGAGAAGCGCGCGTCCGTATAACCAGCCGTGAGCTCCGCAGAGAGGGCGTCCGTCACCAGGAACTCGGCCTGGATGTCGGCGCCCTTCGCGGTGGCCTTGCCGAGGTTGGTGATGAAGGAGATCTGGCAGACGGGCGGCACCACGGTCTGCTGGATGTTGTTCCACTTGATGTAGTAGACGCTGGTGGCGATCCGGATGCGGTTGTTAAAGTTGTTCTTGGCGCCGACCTCGAAGCTTTGGACAGTGTCCGAACCGTAGGAATCCGGTGACTTGTCGATGCCGAAGGCCGCGAAGTCATCGGCGCAGGCAGCCTGCGGCAACGGGTTGTTGCCACCACCCGGCCGGAACCCCTTGGCATAGGTTGCGTAGAACAGGTTGTTCGGATCCATCTGGTAGGCGATGTTGACCTTGGGCGTGAAGGAGTTCTCCTTGCTGCCCGGGTTGGAGCTCTGGTTGGGCGCGAACAACTGCGGTCCGCCCGTCTCGCTGTCAAAGGAGAATTCAGTGCGCGAGAAGCGCGCGCCCGCGGTCACTTTGAGCTGGTCGGTGAGCGCGTAGGTGGCCTCGCCGAAGGCCGCATACTGCTTGTCCCGGGCATGCGTGCTCAGGAAGTAAGAGTCATTCGGATACCTTGGGTCGAACGGCACGGGAATGAAAGTATCGGTGCCGGTACCGTCGTCGTAAGAGAAGATGTCGGTATAGGGAACGCCAAACACGCTCTCGCTGAAGGCTTCGAGCTGCGGATCATGAATCTCCTCGAGGTACTGCTGCCGGTTGGAGCTGAAGAACACCCCTGCCGTCCACAACAGTTTCGCGCCCGGGTCGTTGGACTGCAGCCGGATTTCCTGCGTGAAATTCTGCTGGTCGTTCTGGACGGTGGCCGGCGAGCGGTAGTTGGCGATATCGGCCGGCAGATGCACACCTGTGCTGTCGAGCAGCGGATAATTGACACCATCCTGGACGCCGAATGACTGGTAGAACCCGAGGTTGTACAACGTACCGTCGTAACCGGAGGTTTCCTCCCGGTGGAAATACGACGTGTTGGAAATCAATTGGAACGAGCCGAAATCACCCTGGATCTTCAGGGCCGGAAGATAAAACTTGTCCGGCGTGCCGCGCTGCGTCGGATTGCCGCTGACAAACGAGTTGTTCGACGGGTTGGAATACAACGGCCAGTAGTTCGAGGCGTCGTGGATGTTCCGGTTCTGATAGTAGACGCTGGGTGTCACGGACCAGTTATCACTGGGCGCCCACAGCGCCGCCAGGCGGATCATCACGTTGTCGGCATGGTTCGCATTGCGGTCGACGATTGCGTTCTGCGGATCATCAGCCGTGGGATCCACGCGATCGATCCAGCCGCCATCGCGCCGATACCAGACGGTTCCGCGCACACCGAGCTTGCCATCGATCACGGGCCCACCCACGGCGACACCGGACTCGAAGCTCGGATCACCGCCTTCGGTGTAGGAAACTTCGTTACGGCTGTAGATCGTGGTCCTGGTCAGGCTGGGCTGCGTCGTAATGTAACGGACTGTGCCACCCTCGGATCCCGCACCGAACAATGTGCCCTGAGGTCCACGCAGTACCTCAACGCGATCGATGTCAAACGCCTTCGGCAAGGCTTCATCCGGATTGAACGCCAGAGCGCGCATCTGGATCGGAGTGTCGTCAATGTAGATGCCGGTGGTACCCGCGCCGCCGGAAGAGGCAATGCCGCGGATGGAAATGTTGTTGGTGCCCGAGTTGTCCACGCTGATGCCGGGCGTGAAACGCGCGACGTCGCTGATGTCCTTGATTCCCTTGTTATCGATGTCCGCCTGGGTCAGTGCGGTGACGCTCACCGGCACCTTGCTCAAGGTTTCTTCACGCCGCTGGGCCGTCACGGTGACTTCCGCCATTCCTTCGGGAGCTGCCGCTGCTTCGGCTGAGACTGCATCCGCTGCGTAGGCGGCTGTTGCGCTCGACACACAAACGGCCATAGCCAAGGCGAAGCGCACCGCCATGTCAACGCAACTGTGAGTCTGTGAGCGCGTTTCGTTGTTTATCCGCATGAAATCACCCCGTTTCTTCTAGCAGCTCTCGACTGCACAATACCGTCGCTGGTGAGTTAGAGCAATGCCGTACGGCGTTACTACAAGCGCGCAAGCGTGCCGTCTGCACAACAGAGGTGCGGGAGCGACCCAAGGTTGCGCAGGCGCTTCAAGAAGGTGCTGCGCGCGGATCGTATCGATAATCGATACGATTACATCGGCGGGAGCGACCCAGGTTGCGCGGGAGCGACCCAGGTTGCGCGAGCGGCCTAGGTTGCGCGGGAGCGACCCAGGTCGGGAGCAGCCGTTGCGGCAGTGCGCCCGCGCCGGCTGCGGACGACCAGGTAAGCGAGGCACGCGAGCACCAGGGTAATCAGGCTGAAATACAGGTCCTTGGCCGACCCTGGCGTCAGCGCCATGGCCACCAGGATCGCCAGCATTCCCAGGATCGCAGCGTAGCTGGCCACGGGGAACAGCCACATCCGCAGCGCCGGTGCCGGCGCTCCAATGCGCTCGCGCTCACGGCGCAGACGGATCTGTGCGACCGCCACCATGATGTAGACAAACACCATCAGGGCGCCGGATGCATTCACCAGGAAGGCAAACACCGTTTGCTGTGCGAACGTCGCGGCCAACACGCCGATGACGCCGGCCGCCGACCCGATCCATACCGACCGGGTTGGCACCCGGCGCTCATTGAGCTGCACCAGCCATTGCGGTGCATCAGAGTGCTCGGCCAGCAGAAACAACACGCGCGAACACACATAGAACGCCGAGTTCAGACAGGACAGCACGGCGGTCAGGATGATCACGCTCATCGCGGAGCTGGCCCACGTGAAATTCATTGTCGTCAGTGCCATGGTGAACGGCGACTCGCCGACGCGAATCGAGGTCCACGGTACGACGCACAGGATGAGCAGTATCGAAAACACGTAGAAAGTCAGGATTCTGATAATGACCGAGGTCGACATCTTCGCCACCGCCTTCGATGGCTCCTGCGACTCCGCCGCCGCCACGGTCGTGATCTCAGCTCCAGTCAGCGCGAAAAACACCGTTACAGCACCCGCCAGCACGGCCAGAACGCCCTTGGGCATGAAGCCGCCATGACTCGACAGGTTGGCGAAAGTCGGCCCCTGGTGTGAGGTCCAACCGAACGCATAAGCCGCGGCGAGCGTAATAAACACAATAATGGCCGACACCTTGATGGACGAGAACCAGAACTCGAACTCACCGTACGAGCGGGCGGACATCAGGTTCACGCCGGTCATCACGACCATCAGTCCCAGCCCGAGCGCCCAGGAAGGCACCTCGGGGATCCAGGCGTGCAGGATGTTGGCGCCGGCAATCGCCTCCACCGCCACCGTGATGATCCAGAAATACCAGTACAGCCAGCCGGCGACGAAGCCCGCCCAGGGACCGAGGCCCACTCGCGCGAATTCCGTGAAAGCCCGGACATTCGGCAAAGACACGGCCATCTCTCCGAGCATGCGCATGACGAGCAGGATCAGGGTGCCGGTCAACAAGTAACTCAGAATGATCGCAGGCCCGGTGGCGGCGATCGCCGCGCTGCTGCCGACGAACAACCCCGCACCGATGATGCCGCCTATGGAAATCATGGTGACGTGGCGGGGCCGCAGCGAACGACTCAACTCTTGGGCCATTTCGTATCCTCACCCGCTCAGGCGCGAGGCGATTCCGCCCGACGCCGCACGGGTCGTCTCCAGTAACACGGAAGATAACTTCGAGCGCAGCTCATCCAGCGTCCAACGGCTGGTGGGGGCCGAGATGTTGACTGACGCGACGGGCCGACCGTCCTCTCCCATCACCGGCGCGGCGATAGTGAGATCCCCGCGATAGCATTCCTGGTCGGACCACGCATACCCCGCCTCGCGTGCCATCTCGACACGCTCGATGATCTGCGCGGGGTCGGTCAGTGTCATGGGTGTGAACTGCCGGATTACGGAGCGGCGCACAATTTTCTGTGCCTCCGCAAGCGGCAAAGCAGACAGGTAGGCGCGCCCCGACGCCGTGCAGTACATCGGCAGCCGCCGGCCGATGGGCGTGTGCATGAAAAAGCGCTTGTGACTGGGGAAACGGGCGATGAACACCATCTCGGTCTCATCGGGCTCGGTCAGGCTGACCGACTCACCGCTGGCCTGGTTCAGGTCGATCAAGTGAGTCGTCGCCTGCTCTATGAGCGGATATCCAGACAGGTAGGCGTGCGCGATGCTGAGCGACCGTGGTGTCAGGACCCAGCGTTTGACCCGAGTGTCGCGCCGGAGGTAGCCAAGGCGTTCCAGCGTGTGAGTGCAGCGCTGTGCCGAGCTCTTGGTCATTCCCACAGCCACGGCAATCTCGGCCAGATTCATGGCCCGCCGATCCCCTCCGAACACCTCGAGAATGGCGAGCGCCTTCTCCACGGACTGGTTGAACAGAGGGTCGCGCGTTTCGCCGTTGCGTGCCTTGCGTTGCGCGCGCTTCATGTGTGGGCGGAGTATACACAACGGGCTCGGGCCCGCGACTTCGGCGCGTATTGATCGGCACGGAAGTTGCGAGGCCCGGGATCGGTGTTCTTGCACCCACGGGAGTATCCAAATGTCATCTTCAAAAAACGAGCGTCGGGACGGTTCCCGGCGCAGATTCCTTGCGCTTGCGGGCGTTACGGGGGCGGCCGTGCTGGCCGGCATCCGGCCGCAGGTCTCGCTCGCCCAAGGGGGCGCGGCGTCCCCCCACCTCTCGGCAGACGATCCGACGGCCAAGGCCCTCGGCTACGTCGAGGATGCGAGCAAGGTGGACAAGACCAAATTTCCGGCCTTCAAGCCCGGGGCTCATTGCGCAAACTGCAACTTCTTTCAGGGTAAGGCGGCCGATGCCTACGCGCCGTGTCAGATCTTCCCTGGGAAATCCGTCAGTGGCGCCGGATGGTGCGCATCGCACAGTCCGAAGGCCTAGTGTGCGGCGAGCTCCCAGGTCGGCTTGGGCCGGGAGCTCGCTTCAGCGAGCTCGCTTGGGGGCTCGCTTGGGGGCCCGCTTCACGGGGCCCGCTTCACGGGGCCCGCTTCACGGGGCCCGCTTCAGCTGGTTCGCTTCAACCCGGGCGGGTCTTGCTGAAGAACGCCTGCGCGGCGCTTTTGAATTCTGCTGATCCCAACCGTTCCTGGAACGCCTGCAGCTCTTCTTCGATACGGGCAATCGGTCCAGTCTCGCTCCTGAGCAACTGCTTCGTCGCACGCAATGACCCAGGAGGCTGCTCGGCAACCGAGCGCGCAAGGGCGCGCGCCTCGTCGAGCAACGCATCGTCCTCGACAACACGATTCACGAGCCCGTAGTTGAAAGCTGTGGCGGCATCGATCGGGGTCCCCAGCAACAACAGCTCCGCGGCGCGTTGATGCCCGATGAGCCGCGGCAGCAGCAGTGAGCTCGCCGCTTCGGGAACCAGACCCAACTTCACGAACGGCATCGACAAGCGCGTGCCACGAGCGGCAATTACCAGGTCGCAATGGAGCAGCAGAGTGACACCGATACCGACTGTCGAGCCGTGAACCGCGGCGATCAGAACCTTGTGGATCTTCGGCAGCAGCCGGACGAACCGCGCCGCACTGTGTTGGTCACCGAGCGGCGGGCCGCTCATGAAATCCATGAGATCGTTTCCGGCCGTGAAGCTCGCTCCGGCGCCGGTCAGGAGAATGGCCCGTACGGTATCATCCGCCTCGGCTCGGACTATCGCGTCCCACATCACGTCGTACATCGCAAGCGTGATGGCGTTTCGTTTTGCCGGCCTGTTCAGCCGTAACTCGCAGACGCCACCAGTCTGTGATACGAGGACGGGGTCGGCACTCGTGTCTTCCATGGTCCCATTCTCCCGCAAACTTGGGCTGGGTGGCGAATCGTCATATTATATGCTTCCAATGCCCCGCACCGTCGCACGTCTGAGCCGCCTCGCCATCGAGCGGGCCATGTCCAGTCATGACCAGATCGCGGCAGTCCTGGGCACGGAAATTCTCAAGGGAATCCACAAGCCGGGGGCGAACATGCCGCCGGAAGCCGAGCTCATCGAGCGCTTCCAGGTCTCGCGCACAGTCTTGCGCGAAGTAATGAAGACGCTCACCGCCAAGGGCTTCGTGGCCTCCAAAACGCGTATCGGCACACGCGTGCTCGATCCCGGGAACTGGAATTACTTCGATGCCGACGTGCTCGCGTGGCGAGTCAGGATGGGGTTGGACGATGAGTTCCGGCTGAGCCTGACGGAGGTCCGTCGTGCGATCGAGCCCGTAGCGGCGGGTCTCGCGGCACGCCGCCGAACCTCCGCGGACATCGTGGCCCTGCGCAACCATGTTGCCCTGATGGGCAAATCGGGACACACACGGCACAGCTTCGCGGAAGCCGACCTGGATTTTCATCTGACCATTGGTGCCGCTTCCGGCAATCCCCTGATGCGGTCGGTGGCGGGTGTCATTGAGGCGGCGCTGGTCGCCTCGTTCTCGCAGAGCTCGCCCGTGGATGACTGGAGCGACCATGAGAACACCGTGAACACCCACGCAGCCATTGTGGATGCCATCGAGGCAAAGGATGAGCAGGCGGCCGCCACCGCCATGCTCGAAGTGATTGATATAGGTTACCGCCGGATCAACAATTCGGTGCGCAAGCGTAGTCAGCGGCGCTGAGCGCGCGGCGGCGCCACGGCAGTGCGGGTGTGCGTCTGCGATCGCGAGCGCGCGGCCCCGTCACCCCGGAGCGGCCGGGCTACGACAATCTCAACTCGTGCGACGGCAGGCCGGGCACATCCGTCTCGAAGCGGAACAGGTCGCCCGCCAGAGGCTGCTCGGCACGCGCGGCCGCCGACAAGCCGATCCATGCCGTCGTCACGAAAACACTACGATAATCCGGACCGCCGAAGGCGATCTTGGTGACATTCGAGCAGGGAACCCGGATCGTCGACAACAACTCGCCCGAGGGTGAGTAGCGACGCACACCCCACCCGCCCCACATGGCGATCCACACACAGCCTTCTGCGTCGACGGTGGTGCCGTCAGGATAGCCATCGCTCGCCTCAATCCGTGCGAATACCCGTCTCCCGGAAATCGCTCCCGACTTGTCCCGATCGAACGCATAGACGACGCGCTCGTTGGTATCTGTATGGTAGAAAGTCAGAGCATGGGGACAGAACGCCGGACCGTTGGTAATCACGTATCCGGTGTCGAGTGGCACACAGCGTCCATCCAGCCCGAGCCGATACAGCGAGCCGCTCGGCCGAATCTGCAGGTCATCCATCGAGCCGAACCACAACGTGCCATCCGCGCAGACGGTGGCATCATTCAACCGATTGTCCGGCAGATGCGGCTCAACACGAGTCAATAGCGTGAAACTCCCCGTTGCCGGGTCAAACTCGTGCAAGCCGGTTTTGAGCCCGGCGAGCATGCGTCCCCGGGAATCGGCGCGATCCCGCACCGGTACGACGAACCCGGCTTGTTCAGGCGTTTCCCAGGAGCGCAGCTGCGCCGAGGCCGGATCGAATCGATGCAGTCGCCGGCCCTTGATGTCGACGAACCAGACCGCCGCCTCGCGCTCGACCCAGACGGGGCCCTCCCCGAGCTGGGCGCCGACGCCGCACGCAAGCGCTACCTGGCTGGCTATCAACCCCATACGTAGGCGGTCTTTACCTGTGTGTAAAACTCAACAGCAGCGAAGCCCTGCTCGCGGGCGCCATAACTCGAGCGCCGCGTGCCGCCAAACGGCACGTGATAATCAACACCCGCCGTGGGCAAGTTGACCATCACCATGCCGGCGCGCACGTTGCGTTGAAAGTGACGAGCGTACTTCAGTGAGGTCGTGACGATCCCCGCCGACAATCCGAACTCGCCGCTGTTGGCGATCTGCAAAGCCTCGTCGTAGTCCTTTACCAGGACCGTGCTTGCCACCGGCCCGAAAATCTCCTCGCGATTGACTCGCATCGACTGCGAAGTATCGGCAATGACGGCGGGACTGACATACCAACCCGGCTTGTCCAACTTGAGCTGCCGGCCACCCGTCACGAGTCTGCCGCCCTCGCGCGTTGCGATGTCGACGTAGGAGAGAGTCGTTTCCATCTGGTCACGGCTGACGAGCGGGCCCATCTGAGTGGACGCATCGAGCGCATCGCCCACCTTCAAACCGCTGGCCTTCGCAGCGAGGGCCTCGACGAACCGATCGTGAATGCCACGGGTCACGATGAGGCGACTCGATGCGGTGCAGCGCTGTCCGGTCGCGAAGAATGAGCCGTCCAACGCGCACATCACGGCGCGATCGAGATCGGCATCATCGACTACTACCAGCGGATTCTTGCCGCCCATTTCCAACTGCACGCGCGCCTGGCGCGCCATGGCGGCGGCCCCTACTTTCGCGCCGGTGTTCTGTGAGCCCGTAAAGGAGATTCCATCGACGTCCGGGTGTTTGACGATCGCATCTCCGACGCCTCCCCGGCCAAACACCATGTTGAACACGCCGGCCGGCACTCCGACCTCGAAAATGATGTCGGCCAGCGCCGCCGCCGTGGCCGGCGTCGGCCCGGCCGGTTTCATCACCACCGTATTGCCAAAAGCCAATGCGGGCGCCGACTTCCAGGCGGGAATGGCGATCGGGAAATTCCAGGGCGTGATGAGTCCAAACACGCCGACGGGCTCGCGCGAGGTAGTGACGTCAACACCGGGACGGGTCGAGCTCAGGTTCTGCCCATGACGGCGCAGCGCTTCGCCCGCGAAATATTTGAAGATCCGCCCCGCGCGCGCGACCTCACCGATTCCCTCGGGCAGAGTCTTGCCCTCTTCTCGTGACAGCAAACGCCCCAACTCTTCGCGGCGCTTGAGGATGGTGTCACCGATGCGATCGAGGAAGTCCGAGCGGACCTCGGGAGAAGCATCCGCCCAGGCTGGAAAGGCCTTGCGGGCCGCAGCAACCGCGGCGTCAACCTCTGCGTTCGATCCATCGGGAAAACGCGCGACAATGTCGCGCGTGTCCGATGGGTTTTCGCTCACGTGCTCGGCCGCAGCCGCAACCCGTTCGCCATTGATGAAATGTGACAGTGTCTGAGTGGTCATGAATGTGGATGGCTCGATGCGACGGGGGCACCCGCCGGTTCAGATTTTCCCCACAGATCCTGGATGGCCTCCAGGCTGCGTCCCTTGGTTTCCGGTACGTAGCGAATCACGAACAGGGCGGCCAGGATGCTCATGCCGCCGTAGATCCAATACGCGAATCCGTGATTGAACATTGCATTCAGCACCGAGTTGCCGTCCAGTACTTTGAAGGACGCGGACACCACCAGGTTGGCAATCCATTGCGCCGCTACGGCCAGGCCCATGGCCTTGCCCTTGATCGAGTTGGGGAACATCTCCGAGAGCATCACCCAGGCAACCGGCCCCCACGACAATGCGAACCCGGCAATGTAAACGACGACCGCAATCAAGGCAGCCAGCCCTACGGCATGCGCGTTGAACAGGCAGCCCAGGGCAATCATGGCGGCGGCCATGATCACGGCTCCGGTGACGAGCAGCGGCTTACGGCCCCACTTGTCCACCGTCACAATCGCCACGCCTGTGAAGATCACGTTTGCACCGCCGACCGCAATAGTCTGCAGCAGCGCGGTGTGCGACGAAGCACCCATGTTCTGAAACATGAGGGGTGCGTAGTACAGCACGGCGTTGATGCCGACAAACTGTTGGAACACCGAGATGAAGATGCCGATGACAATGACCGGCAACCCGAACGACAGCATTTTACCGGAGCGCACCACTAGGGTCCGCTCGATGTCCGCCAGGATGTCACGCGCGTCTTTTTCACCCATGACCCGGCGCAGTTGAGTCAACGCTTCGGTACTGCGTCCGCGCAACACGAGCCAGCGCGGCGTGTCGGGGACAAACATCAACAAAATCAGGAGTATCGCGGCAGGAATGGCTTCCGAGGCCAACATGTAGCGCCAGCCGGTCGCCTTCAGCCAGACATCATCGCCTTGGGACTCCACGAAGGAATTGACGATGTAGACCAGCAGGATGCCGCCGACAATGGCCAGCTGATTGAACGAAACCAGGCGGCCGCGAATGGCGCTGGGGGAGATCTCCGCGATGTACAGAGGCGACAGCATCGAGGCGATGCCCACGCCGACGCCACCAACGATGCGGTAGAAGATGAACGGTCGCAATGCATCCGGGCCCATTTGCCCGATGGGACCGAATCCAAGCTCCGGCCACGCTGAGCCGAGCGAGCCCAGCAGGAACATCAGGCCCGCCAGCATCAAGCCGCCGCGACGCCCGAGGGCGGTGGAGACCCAGCCGGCCACCATGGCGCCAATGATGCAACCCAGGAGCGCGCTGGAAATCGTCCAGCCCGACAGGCTGTTGCGCGCCGTCTCGGGCAAATGCATTGGATCGATGAAATACGCATCGATCGAGCTCACCGCACCGGAGATCACCGCGGTGTCGTACCCGAACAAGAGTCCACCCAGGGTCGCCACGAACGTCAGCCCGATCACGAGCGACGTATTGACCCCGACTTCAGTCCCGCTTTTTCCGTTCATCAGACCCCCTCAAATGTGCGGCACGCCGGGAGCCTATCATCCCGGAACGGGCCGTCTGGCAAGAACGCGCGCGTGCGCGGCCGTGTGCTTTTGGTAGCGCTAACATGCTGAGTCGCGCGACCCAGCCTGTCAAGTCCGCGCGCCCTCATTGCAGCGACACTAATATGATGCGCGATTCAGTCAGCCCGGGTGGAGAATTGCATGAGCGAAGGTGGGGAATCCTTTTCCAGGCGCGATGTTCTGAAGACGTGCGCGGGAGTCACGGCAGCGGTTGGCCTGGCGCCGCTCGCATGGAGCGCGGACTCATCCGCTTCGACGGTTGCGACGACGGAAGGGGGCAAGGTGCGCGGCCAGGTCAATCAGGGAATTCATAGCTTCAAGGGTATTCGCTACGGCGCGGACACCACGCCCCGCCGCTTCATGCAGGCCCTCGCGCCGACCTCCTGGACCCAGACTCTCGATGCGACCGGGTACGGCGCCGCTTCCGTCCAGTCGGGCAGGCAAGAGGAAGCGATGAGCGAGGACTGCCTGTTCCTCAACATCTGGACACCGGGAATGCGTGACGGTGCGAAGCGCCCCGTTATGTTCTATATCCATGGGGGCGCGTACTCGCATGGCTCGGGCTCCAGCCCTATGTACGACGGGACGCGGCTGTGCCGGCGGGGCGATGTCATCGTCGTTACTGTCAATCACCGCTTGAATGCCTTCGGGTACCTCTATCTCGCCCGGTTGAACGGCTCGGCGCAATTCGCGGACTCGGGCAATGCCGGCATGTTGGATCTGGTGATGGCATTGCGGTGGGTGCGCGACAATATTGCCGAGTTTGGCGGCGACCCGGGACGGATCATGCTGTTCGGCCAGTCCGGTGGCGGCGCCAAGATCGCGACCCTGATGGCCATGCCGCTGGCACGCGGCCTGTTTCACCGGGCGGCGACCATGAGCGGCCAACAGGTGACGGCCTCTGGACCGCTCAACGCCACGAGTCGCGCACAGGCTTTCCTCGATGCGTTGAAGCTTCCTGTGGAGCGTATTGCGGAGGTGCGGACGCTGCCCAAGGAGCGTCTGATCGAGGCCATGTCCGCAACCGATCCGGTCATCGGCAAGGGCTCGCTGTACTTCGGACCGGTGTTGGATGAGCGCTGGCTGCAGCAACATCCATTCTATCCGGGGGCGCCGGCAATCTCTGCCAGGATCCCCATGATCATCGGCAACACGCACGATGAAACGCGACTGCTGATTGGTGGACCGGATCCCGCGGCGTTCTCAATGACCTGGGAACAACTGCCGGCGAAGCTGGCCGCCAACATGCGGGTGGATATCACACCTGAGGTTGTGGTTGCCGCTTATCGGGAGATTTACCCGCACTACTCGCCCAGTGATGTGTTCTTCGCGGCCACGACGGCAGCGCGATCATGGCGGGGCGCGATCATTGAAGTGGAGGCGCGTGCTGCTCAGGGGGCGCCTGCCTACGCCTACGAGCTCGACTGGAAGTCGCCCCTGGAAGGCGGCAAGTGGGGAGCGCCCCACACTCTCGATATTCCGCTGGTGTTTGACAACATCGACAAGCAGGGAGCGCTGACGGGCACTTCCGCTGATGCCCAGAAGGTCGCGGACCAGATGAGTGAGGCGTTCATTGCGTTTGCCAGGACTGGGAACCCTAACACTGCGGCTATTCCGAAGTGGGAGCCTTATCAGCTGCCTAAACGGCAGACGATGGTGTTTGATGTGAAGTCTGCGTTGGTCAATGACCCGCGGGGGAAGGAGCGGGAACTCTTCGCCAAGGTGCCTTGGATACAGCAGGGGACGTAGGCTAGCTCGTTGCCGGGGCGCGGGCAGTCTCCCGAATCAGAAAATCGACAACGGCAAGCAGCGCTTCGCGCTCGCTGGCGCCGGCGGCACGAGCGTCGTCGTAAGTGCGGATTTGACGATGGGCGCTGGTGCCACGCTCCAGGATTGTGCGGATGTACTCAACTTCACGCACACAGCCCAATGCCTCGGCATCTTCACGCACGAGGGTAATCAACTCCTCTGCAATAACAGAGAAGGGCACGAGCTCCCCGCGGGCGAGATCGAGCAGCTTCTCATCGAAGCTGTAGCGCATCGCACGCCACCGATTCTCCGCGATCAACACGTTCTTGTACCACCGCCAACTCTGATTGCTGCGGCGCAATCGGTACAACATCCGCGCCAGGCAGACAACCAACGCCGCGAGGCAGGCGGCATCGTCAATGCTGGTGCAGCAGTCCATCACTCGCATTTCCAGCGTTGGATAGCGAGGATTGGGCCTGACGTCCCACCACATCTTCGTGGTGTTTTCGATCACCCCGTTGCGGATGAGCATGTCGAGGTGTCGACGCAGCTCGCTGTAACTTGCGAAGCGTTCGGGCAAACCCGTACGCGGCAGCGAGCTGAACACATTCAAGCGAAACGACATCAACCCGGTCCGTTCACCCTCCCAGAAGGGAGAGGAGCACGACAGCGCCAACAGATGCGGCACGAAGTAGGAAAGCTGGTTCATCAGGTCGACGCGCAGATCGTCATCGTCGATTCCGACGTGCACGTGCATTCCGCAGACCATCAACCGACGCGCAGCGGCCTGCATCTCGCGAGCCATCGCAAAGAACTGCTCTTTTTCCGTGGGCATCTGGCGCGTCGAGCGCGCAAAGGGATGGGTTGAGGCCGCAATCGGGGCGAGTCCATAGTCGCGCGCGGTATCGACAATGATCCCGCGCAGTCGCGTCAGCTCGTCCCGCATCTCCGCGATCGAGTGGCAGACGCGAGTGCTGACCTCGAGCTGCGAGCGCAGGAATTCAGGATTGATATGACCGCCGCCGCGTTCCGTACAGGTCTGGAGCAGTTTGGACGGCGGGTTCTCGTTGACATCGCGCGTCGCCAGATCGACGAGCAAATATTCTTCCTCTACGCCAACCGTGAAAGGCGGCTCCGAATTGCTCACGGTCTCCCCCAAAGACCCGCGCTCACGCGGTCAATTGTTCAATTGGCAACGGTGCGGCGACGAAAAAGCCTTGCGCGAAGTCCACACCGATGCGCTTCAACTCCTCCAACACTGCTTCGGACTCGACGCATTCGGCCACGGTGGCAATGCCGAGTGCACGCCCGACCTTGCTGATGGCCTCGACCATGCTCCGGTCCACCGGATCTTCGGCGATGTGACTGATGAACTGGCCGTCGATTTTCAGATAGTCGACCGGCAGGGTCTTCAGGTACATGAACGACGACAGGCCGCTGCCAAAATCGTCCAATGAGAACTTGCAGCCGCGTGCCTTCAGCTCCCGCATGAAATAAATCGCGTTGGACAGGCTGGTCACCGCCGCTGTTTCGGTGATCTCGAAACACAACGCGCCGGCTATCGTCGATTCTCCGACGTTCTGCATTACGAACTCGGCAAACGACTGCTCGTTCAACGAGGTGCCGGATAGGTTCACCGCCAGCAGTGGCAGCGGCGCCCCACTCTGCTGACGCGTCTTGAGCAGCTCGACCGCGCGCATCACAACCCAGCGATCAATGATCGACATGACATTGTAGCGCTCGGCCGCGGGTATGAATTCACTGGGAGGAACGAGCTGACCATCGTCGTCGCGCAGTCGCACGGTCAACTCGTGGAAACGCTGTCTGCCCTGCGCTTCTTCCGCTGTCAAGCCGGTTGGGACGATGGGCTGGAAGAACAGCTCGAGCCTGTTTTCCTCCACCGCCCGGGTAACACGAGCGACCCAGTGCATTTCGCGGTGGCGATGCGAGACTCCGTCCTGTTCATATACGTGGATGCGGTTCCTGCCTTCGTCCTTGGCAGCGTAGCAGGCGATGTCGGCTGCGCTCATTATGCTGGCGACGTTTTCGGTTTCCGCTTTGATCTGGACCACGCCGACGCTGGCCCCGACCGACAGGGTGCTGGCGCCCCACATGAAGCGATAGTCGCGGATAGCCTGACGAACTCCTTCGGCAATGCGCGTCGCCTGCTCGAGAGTACAACTCTCCAGCAGCACACCGAATTCGTCGCCGCCGAGCCGCGCGATCGTGTCGGACGCGCGCACCCGAGTCTGCAGCAAACCAGTCACGTCCCGCAGCAGCCGGTCTCCGGCCTGGTGACCGCAGGTGTCGTTGACGACCTTGAACTGATCAAGATCGATATAAAGCAGTGCGTACGAACCCTCGCCGCGTTGCGCGCTGAGAACAGCAGCGTGGAGGCGATTGTCGAACTCGCGACGATTGATCAGACCCGTCAGCGCATCGTGACTGGCCTGGTATGACAGGGCGCGCTTGAGACGTCGTTCCTTGGTCACATCGTGAAAAACGACGACCGCACCAATCACGCGGCCCTGGCGATCACAAATGGGAGCAGCCGATTCCTGGATGGCCACTTCCTGGCCTGACCGTGTAATCAGCACGGAGTGGTCGGCGGGCCCACCGCCCTCACCCCGACCAAGCGCGCACATCAATGGATTTTCGATCGGCTCGCGGGTTATTTCGTTGACCAGGTTCAGCACGTCGCCGATGGGGCGTCCGCGCGCCTCGTCGAGGCTCCAGGCGGTCAAGGTCTCCGCGACTGGATTGATGTATTCGATCCGGCCTTCCGCGTCAGTACTGATCACGGCGTCACCGATCGATTGTAGCGTCACCTGTGCACGCTCCTTCTCGGCGAATACAGCCTGCTCGGCGCGTTTGCGTTCTGTGATGTCCGCAATCGTACCTTCATAACCGACGATTCTATTGCCAGCATCACGTACTGCGCGGGCATTTTCGAGGATCACGACCTGCTGCCCGTCACGCCTGCGCATCCGGAACTCGGCATTGCGAATCTCACCTTCCGACTCTACCAGCCGCATGAACTCCGCTCGATCAGCAGGGTTCCAATAGAGCATGGCAACGCTCGGAAGCGCGTAGAGTTCCTCAGCGCTGCCGTAACCAAGGATGGAGGCGAAGGCGGGATTCACGGAGTGGAGACGTCCGTCCCGGGCGCTTTGATAGACACCCTCCGCAATACTCTCAAACAGACCGCGGAACTTGGCCTCACTGGAACGCAGCGCCTTCTCAGCCAGGCGGCGCTGAATCGCAATGCCGGCAAGTTGTGCCGCATGAGCCATGATCTCGGATTCACGAGGCGTCGGAAGTCCAGGTTCCCGGCGGTACACCCCGAGCGAGCCCAGCAGCTTGCCGCTGGCAGACTTGAGTGGAGTGGACCAGGCCGCGCGCAACCCTGCTTCCAGTGCGGCCTCGCGGCGCTGCTGCCAAAAAGGATCTTTGGCAATATCCGCGACCAGCACCTGGCGCCCGAGATACACCGCGGCCGCACACGATCCGTTACGGATATCGATGGAGGACCTCTCGAGGACCGCCCGCAATTTATCCGTCAGGTGCGGCGCAACCATGTAGGAGAACGCCAGTCCGTCGTCGGCCAGCATGCTCACGGAACACACTGTTCCAATACCGACGGACTCGATGAGGCGGGTAATGGACGCGAGTACTTCCTGAAGCGGAGCGTTACTCGTGAGCTGCTCGAAGACATCTCGCTCCGCGACAGCAACGCGCTCAGTTCGTTTGCGGTCGGAGATATCCGCGATACTTCCGCGAACCAGCCGTTGGCTCCCACTGGGCATACGCACCAGCCGGACCTCGCAGATCAAGTCCTTACCGAAGGAGTCACGGTGCATCCATTCGTGCACCTGTGGCTCACCATCGAGCGCGCGCTGAACGTATTCTGCCGCTCTTTCCGCGGACGGGCTTCCGTCCGGCTGAAAAGGCGGGCTCAGGTCGACGGGACCTACTTGCAGCAATCGGGCGCGGTCGAGACCGAAGAACCGCTCCGCGTTCTCGTTCACGTCGACAAACCGCTCGGCGTCAACGTCGAATACAACTATGGCCTCTGGTGCATGATTGACGAGAAGGCGATAACGAGCCTCACTCTCACGCATGGCCTGTTCGGACTCGCGCCGATCGGTGATGTCACGCAAGCACAGGACAAATACTTCCCGCCGCGACAGCCTGGCCTTGCTGACCGCAATCTCCGCAGGAAAAAACTCTCCATCCTTGCGCTGTCCCCACGACTCACGCGAGGCGAGATCGATTGCCGTGTCACCGGTGCTCGCCGCGAGGCGGTATAACGCCTGGGTGATGCTCTCGTGGCCGGCGATTTTCGGGATCAACAGATCGATGCGCTGGCCGACGACCTCGGCTTCGACATGTCCGAAAACCCGCTCGCCTGTTGGGTTGAATGTCTGGATGACACCGTCTTCATCCACGGTGAGAACGACATCCTTGATGTGATCGAGGATGACCTGCAGGTGCTCCGAGCTCTGCTCACGAGCCTCGTGTGCCAGTGCCCGCGCTTCGTCCGCCATGAGTCGCATGGACTGGACGATCCCGCGACGCTCCTCGTCGATCGACTCGTAGTGTGCACTGACGAACCGAAGCAACATCGCAAGGTCGGGAGTGGCAGTGGCGGTCCGCAGCCGCAATTCCTTGAGCTGGCCACGCAACTGGGGATGGAGGTCGGGGCTGTCCTCACCGCACAGGCTGTCGTCGGCGCGAACGAGCGTGGTCGTTCCGCCGGGATTGGCTTCAGCGTTTTCGACCACAGCCCGCGGTTTCACGGTCCTTTCGCAACCTGCTCCGGCAAACCTTCTCCGGCGATCACCGGGATCGAGAAGGTGCGCGTTAGATCTTGACTATCCACGACGAAGGAGACCACCGCCGTCAGAGCAAAGATGCCGTCCCTCTTTGGAAGGACCTTCACCACATGGCGGATCGGCGCACCGTCCACGAGCTTGTCGACCGGCTCGAGCCGTGAGCCTTCAATGAGCTCCAGGCCGTCGGCCACCTGGAACGAGACCGAGACGCTCTCGGGAACCGGCGCCCGCGGCACAACAGCAATGTCCAGCTCCGTGAGCTGGCCAACCTCCGGGCGAACGGGCAGCGCGAATTTGAGCTCCACGGGCGGACCGGGCTTGGAGGCGCTGACGGCGGCCACCATGTCCGCCAGGTTGTCCTCGCCGGACCTGCCTCCCGCGATCTTGGGCTTCTTGTGCGCCTTGGACACCGAGCCCGCCGCGGTGGCGGCAGACTTGTCGGCACTCGAGTCGCAAGCAGAAACGCCCAGCACGAGGCCGGCCGCCATTACCGCCAGCCAACCCGCGCCCAGGAAAATGTCAGCTTTTCGCATAGCTTAAGTGTACTTCTTCGCGTATCTCCTACGCTCCGGCCCTGGAAATGTACCGCGTCCAGGCCGCACAAAGCACGTGAGAGTCCCCATTTTTGCCACTACGCCCCCCTGTGAAGCACCACGCCACCCGCGCCCCACTTACGTCCCCCCGAGTGGCGGGTCTTCGAGCGTTTCCAGCTGTTCCCGCAGGTCCCCGACATAACCCTCCCAGTAACGATGCTCGCCGAACCAGGGAAAGGCGCGCGGGAAGGCGGGATCGCGCCATCGGTGCGAGACCCAGGCGGCATGATGCAGCATGCGCAAGGTCCGCAGCGGCTCGATGAGCCCGACTTCGCGAAAGTCGAAATCCGCGAACTGGGTGTAGCCCTCCAACAGCTCGGCCCACTGGCGGCGCTGATCGGAACGCGAGCCCGAGAGCAGCATCCACAGGTCCTGGACGCGCGGGCCGGTGGCGCAGTCATCGAGGTCCACGAAGGCCGGCCCCTGCTCGTTCCATAGCAGATTGCCCAGATGACAATCGCCGTGGATACGAATCTCCCGCAACGGACCGGTCACCTCGAAGGCCTGTTCCACCCGCTCCAAAAGCGCCTCGCTTGTCTGTATATAGCGGTCCCGCAATACGTCCGGCAACAAATCGCTCGCCAACACCTGATTGCACGCGTCGATCCCCAACCTCTGCAGGTCAATTCGCGGTCGAGTACGAAATGGACGCAACGCGCCGATCTGGTGCACCCGCGCGAGGCTGCGTCCCAGGAGCTGCCGCGCATCCGTGGCGTCCAACTCGGGGGCACGGCCCCGCATCCAGGGAAACGCGGCAAAGCGAAATTCACTGTAGGTGAACAGGGTGCGGCCTTCGACCGTCACCGGCGCCGCCACGGGAAGCTCGGCGGCAGCCATTTCAGCCGTGAACTGGTGCTCCTCACCAATCTGTTCATCCGACCAGCGTTCCGGCCGGTAGAATTTCAGCACCAGATTGCCGCCCGTACTGCCCAGTTGATATACCCGGTTCTCATAACTGTTCAGCGCAAAAAGCCGGCCGTCCACATCCAGGCCCACTGAAGCGGCGGCGTCCAGCACGACATCGGGTGACAGGCCGGTGAACGGCTTCACATCCGATGCATCGCTTTTGTTTATCATCACTTCACTTAAGTTATCCGAAGAGGCCGCGGCAGCATGAGTCGCTCATCGATTTTAGTCACCGGTGGAGCCGGTTATATCGGAAGCCACGTGGTGCTGCAGCTACGCGCTCGCGGTGAGCAGGTAGTGGTACTCGACGATCTGTCGACGGGATTCAAGCAGGCTGTCCTCGACACCCCGCTGGTCGTCGGAAAAGTTGGCGATCGTGACCTGGTGATGGAAGTACTGCGGACTCACGGTGTTGACACAGTGATGCACTTCGCCGCACACACCATTGTCCCCGAATCTGTCACAAACCCGCTCAAATACTACGGTAACAACACCTGCTCGACGCGCAATCTCCTGGAGTGCTGCGTTGAAACGGGCGTCAAGCACTTCGTTTTTTCCTCGACCGCCGCTGTCTATGGAATTCCTGCTGATAACTTCGCCGCTGAGACTTCGCCCACTGCGCCGATTAATGCGTACGGTACTTCCAAGCTCATGTCCGAGTGGATGTTGCGGGATGTAGCGGCCTCGTCGCCATTGCGATACGTCGCCCTGCGGTACTTCAATGTGGCCGGTTCGGATTCCGCGGGCCGCATCGGCCAGGCGACCCCGAAGGCCACCTTGCTGGTCAAGGTGGCTTGCGAGGCAGTCGTCGGGAAGCGTCCGCACGTGTCGATCTACGGCACGGACTATCCCACTGCCGATGGGACTGGCGTCCGCGACTATATTCACGTCGAGGACCTGGCCACGGCACATTTGGACGCCCTTTCGTACCTGCGCAAAGGGGGTAAACCCCAGGTCCTGAACGTCGGTTACGGGCACGGGTACAGCGTGCGGGAAGTTCTGAAGAGCGTCGAGCGGGTCGCGGGGCATGCCCTGACCATCCGCGAGGAGCCTCGGCGCGCCGGCGATCCCCCCATTCTCATCGCCCGCGCCGACCGAATCCGAACCGAGCTGGGTTGGCAGCCCCGCCTCGATGACCTGGATACGATTGTGAAGACGTCGCTGCACTGGGAGCAACGCCTCGCCCGCGAGCCATGGTGAGTCCCGCTGCGCCTGGTCAGCCACCCTACCCCGCCATCGCCCCCTGGCCCCCTGAAAGCGTCCTGCGACGCTTTCAGCCAATCGATTAAGATACCGCGATGCATTGGGCCCGACCCAAGTCATTGAGCGGATTGATGCTCCTCGGCCTGGCGCTGATCGCCGTGCCGCTGCTCGTCGCGGTGCTTACCGCGGCGCTGCAGATTCGCGCCCTCGCCGATACCGGCCAGAAAATCGTCGTGGAAGGCGTCACCGCCGCGCGGGCCAGCCAGGAGCTCTTCAGTCAGATCTCCTCGTTGGAGCGAACCGCGCGCCTCTACGAGGTGCTCAACGACGGCAACCTTCTCGATCTGTACCGCCGCCAGGATGCGCGGCTCACGGCAACACGAGTTCAGCTCGAGCGTCGCGACCAATCCTCGACTTCACGCAAGACCCTGGGCGAGCTTGGCGAGTTGCAGCGGAACATCGGGCTGTCCGTCATGTCCATGCAGGCAGGGAAAGCTACGGCGAACGCAACGGGGATGTCCCGGCGCTTCACCGAGCTGGGTGCGCTCGCCGACAAGGTCGCTGAGCAGAGCAACGCACAAATTGACACCGAAGTGGCGGCGCTCGAAGCGCAGACCCAGCAGGCACGACGTAGACTGCTGTGGCAGGCCGCGCTGCTCGTGCCGCTCACCATTGTCGCCATCATTGTATTGACAGTGGCGGTGGGACGGCCGTTGCGACAACTCGACCGGGCGATCAGCGAGCTGGGCGAAGGCACCTTCTCCAACCAGATCGCCGTGGCCGGCCCGCACGATCTGGAGCGGCTCGGTGGCCAGCTCGAGTGGCTGCGGCAGCGGTTGCTCGATCTCGCACACGAGCGCAACCGCTTTTTGCGGCACATGTCGCATGAGCTGAAGACGCCGCTCGCCAACATTCGCGAGGGCACGGAGCTGCTGATGGATGGTGCCGTCGGCGAGCTGGACTCGAATCAACGGGAGGTCGCGGGAATTCTTCGCGAGAACGGAATCAAACTGCAACGCATGATAGAGAACTTGTTGTCATTCAGTGCCTGGCAGACCTCGAGCGTGGGTCTGGAAGCCACGCAATTCCGGCTGCGGCCGGTAGTCAAGCAGGTGCTGGAGAATCAGCAGCTGACGCTGCTCTCGCAGCGTGTCCGGCTGGACGTACGTATCGAGGATGTGACGCTCATCGCGGATCGCAGCAAGCTTCGGCTGATACTGGAGAACTTGGTCTCCAACGCCGTGAAGTACTCACCCAAGGGAGGTACTATCCATCTGCGAGCACGCACCGCGGGCGAGCTTCTGGAGCTGGACGTCGCTGACAGCGGGCCGGGTATCCCCGTGGAAGACCGCGCTCATGTGTTTGAAGCTTTCTACACTGGACGGGCCTCCAAAAGCTCGGCGGTCAAAGGCACCGGTATCGGGCTTTCCGTCGTGCTCGAATTCGTCTCCGCGCACGGCGGCACCGTGCAGATCGTGGACGGCGAATTCCCTGGTGCGCATTTCCGCATCAGCATGCCGAGACAACCGGTCAATACCGAGCAGAATGAGCATGCGCATGCCGCTTGAGTGCGGCACGGCGCGCAGTGCACGAATGAGGGCAATGAAATCGAAGATTGTGGCGTTGCGGGCCATGGCAGCCGGTGTTGCTGCCACGAGCACGCTTCTCGGTGGCTGTGCTATCGGCGTGCCCGAGCGCGAGGTGCGGCCGCCTGCGCCAGTGGTGGACCGGAATGCGGCATCGGTCGCAGTTTTGACAGAAGATCTGCAGCTGCTGCAGAGATTGGTTCAATCTGCACCAGCCGAGCAGGCGGAAATCATTGCCGCCGCACAGCGCGATTACGAGTCTGCGCCCACTCCCAGCCGGCAATTGCGCTTCGCGCTGGTCCTGGCCAACCCCGGACACCCCGCAACCGACCTCCCACGGGCCCAACGTCTGTTGCGCGAGCTCATGGCGAACCCGGAAATGTTGCTTTCTGGGGAGCGTGCCCTTGCTTTTTTAGAACTGCAGCAAATTGACGACCATTTGACGTTGGAAGCAGAAAATCGCAGGCTGCAGGGAGACGCCGTTCGCGCCGACCGCGAGCGCCTTGGCTCCGTGAATCGCCGCCTGCAGTTGGAGACGGACGAAAACGCACGGTTGCGCAAGGAGCTCGAAGAGGCACGAGCCAAGCTCGATGCAATCGCCAACATCGAGCGCTCCTTGAACGAGCGCAAACCGAGTAATGAAGGACGCCAACCGTGACGATTCCCGCGACGCTGTTGCAACCCGAGCAGTTAAGGACAAGGCACTTGAACCAGACAGGAAAACGTAAGGCACGCATCCTGGTGGTTGATGATGACCCGGGGTTGCTGCGCCTGTTGACGATCCGCCTGCGCGCCGAAAGCTACGATGTGGAAGCGGTGGAAAGCGGTGTGCAGGCCCTGGCAGCGGCCAGCCGGTTCCGGCCGGACCTGGTGATCACGGACCTGCGCATGGATCACATGGACGGCATCGGCTTGCTCAAGGAGCTGCAGAACCGCTGGCCGGGACTGAAGGTGATCATTCTCACCGCCCACGGCACGATTCCCGATGCGGTGCAGGCCACGCAGATGGGCGCGTTTGGATTTCTCACCAAGCCCGTCGACAAGCAGGAGCTGCTGGACCAGGTCCAGAAGGCACTGCGCATTTCCGGGTTTGGCGCATCCGATGAAGACTGGCGCGCGGAGATCGTCACCCGCAGCTCGGTCATGGAGGAGAAGCTCGCCCAGGCGCACATGGTCGCTGGAACCGATGCGCGCGTGTTGATCACGGGCGAGAGTGGGACGGGCAAGGAGCTGTTGGCCCGGGCCATTCATCACGCCAGCCCGCGTAAGAACAAGCCGTTCGTCGCCATCAACTGCAGTGCGATGGCGGAGAACCTGTTGGAATCCGAGCTGTTCGGCCACGAGAAGGGATCGTTCACGGGCGCGACGCGCGCTCACCGTGGGCTCTTCATGGCTGCCGACGGTGGCACGTTGATGTTGGATGAGATCGGCGATATGCCGATGCGGCTGCAGGTCAAGTTGCTGCGGGTGTTGCAGGAGAACGTGATCCGGCCGGTGGGCAGCACGGATGCCATTCCCGTGAATGTACGGGTGATTTCGGCGACTCACCGGGATCTGCAGAATCTCATGACCGCGGGGCAGTTCCGCGAGGACCTGTACTACCGGTTGAATGTGGTGCACATCGAGATGCCGGCTTTGAATCGGCGGCGGGAGGACATTCCGTTGCTGGTGGCACACTTCCTGGCGCAGATTGCCAAGGAGAGTGGGGTTCGCAAGATCTACGCGCCGGAAGCGGTGGAGTTGCTGGCTACGGCGGATTGGCCGGGGAACATCCGGCAGTTGCAGAATGTGGTTCGACAGAACGTTGCGTTGTCGCAGACGCCGATCATTCCGGTGGAGTTGGTTCAGCAGTCACTGGGTGGCGGACCGGGGCGGTTGCCCTCGTTCGATGAGGCTCGCGATGAGTTCACGCGCAGCTACCTGTCGCAGATCCTCCAGATCACCGGCGGCAACGTCAGTCAGGCGGCCCGCTTGGCCAAGCGCAATCGCACTGACTTCTACAAGTTGCTGGCGCGGCATCAGTTGACGCCGGAAGAGTTCAAACAGCGGTAGACGGCGGCGCCGGCAAACCCAACGCTTTTGGCCGGGGCGCGTAGCCCGGGGCGCGTAGCCGGCTGCCGACCCCTGTTCAGCGGGGGTCGGCGCAGTACTGTTTGACCAGCCGGCGGACCTGGATGCGGTCTATCAGGCGCCGGGGGCGCAGGATGGCCATGCGGCCGGCCATTTCCATGTCAGCGAATTGCTCGACTACCTGGTAGTGGGGGCGAGTGTCGTAGTCGTCCAGCAGGATCTGGGTGTTGCTGAGCGGCGAGAGGCTCAGAAGGCTCTCAAGGACGCAGGCCACACGGAAACGGCCGTCTACCAGGATCAGGTCGGGTTGTTGGGCGATGGAGCGGAAGTAGCGCCACGGTGCTGTCGGGTAGCTCTCCCAACGCCGTACGCGACGCGGTGTCGGCTTGGTGAACACGGGCATGCCCCATTCTTCAGTCAGGCCGATATTGACGTGAATCAGCTTGGCCAGCGCGCGGCGGCCATGATGGCCCAGGCCATCTTGCGCCAGCTTGCGCCGCACTTCCCCGAGGAAATGTGCGTCACTGTCTACGCTCACCAACGTATTGACCAGTCTATTGGCGAGGATCGTGGAACCGCCGCTCCCGTATTCCAGGTAGCTGCGCGCGGATTCGAGCCGCTTGCGGAAATACGCGGTACTTTCAGAATCGAAGTGCGGCTCGGCGGGCACGTCAAAGGGACGCGTGCGCTTTTCGAAAACCAGCTTGGCAGTTCGATAGGCATGAACGACATTCATACGGGTACTGCTGAGAGTTGCACTCATACCCGTGCCTAGCAACCTGTGTGCCCGTGCCGACACCAGGACCTGGGAAATTGGCTATGATTGACGTGTGGAAACGACACATGGCATCAGCCGCGACATTCGCCGGCTAGGAAACGAACAGTTCGACGTGCTGGTGGTCGGTGGCGGCGCCTCTGGTGCTGCCACCGCACGCGAGGCTGCGCTACGCGGCTTCAACACAGCCCTGATTGAACGGGAGGACTTCTCCGCAGGCGCCTCAGCACATTGCTTCAAGGTGGTGCACGGAGGAATCCGGTACGTCCAACACGCTGACGTGCGTAGACTTCGCGCCTCGTGTTTCGAGCGCGCAGTGTTCTTGCGCATCGCTCCGCATCTCGTCGCTCCCCTCCCCTTCGTCATTCCCACTTACGGCAAAGGGAAAAGCAGCCGTTGGTTCCTCGGCACCGGCATGCTGTTGTATGACGCGCTGAGCGCAGATCTGAACCGACACGTCGATGATCCTGCAAGGCGCGTGAAAGGTACGCGGTTCCTGAGCCGCACCGAGACGCTCGAGCTGTTCCCGGACATCGCGGTCGACAGTCTGACCGGCGCGGCCATTTTCGAAGATGGTCAAATGTACAATCCGCCGCGCCTGGTACTGGCCTTTGTTGGCGCGGCGAGCGAGCGCGGAGCTGCGATCGGCAACTATGTCGAAGCGCAACGCCTGCTCGTGGAGGGAACGCGCGTCACCGGCGTCCGGGCGATTGATCGCCTGAGTGGCGATCAATTGGAAATCCGCGCCCGACTGGTAATCAACGCGGCGGGACCTTGGGCGGAAGGTCTGCTGCAACCGGGATACGGTCAACCGGGAACGTACTCGCGTGACGCGTGCTTCATGGTGGATCGAAAGTTCGAAACGCCCATGGCGCTGGCCGTACAAGGTCGCGCGAAGGACTCCGACGCGCTGTTGGCCAGAAACAGTCGCCATCTGTTCCTCGTTCCCTGGCGCAACAGCACGCTGGTGGGTGTCTGGCACTCCATCGTTCCCCGCGATCCGGACTCAGTCGGGCTGCCCCGCACCGAGCTGCGCCAGTTCATTGACGAATTCAACACGTGCTATCCGAACCTGCAGTTGAAGGAAGCGGACGTGCGGCGCGCGGATTTCGGACTGGTGCCCTTCGGTGAAGCGTCGAGCCAACAAGGCGGCTTGAGCTTCGGCAAGCAGTCGCGGTTGATTGATCATCGCCAGCAAGGGCAAGCGGGTCTCATCTCCCTGATCAGCGTCCGCTACACAGTTGCACGACGCGATGCGGTCGAAGCGCTCGACACAGCGGCCCAGCAGCTGGACGCGCGCAGATCTGGAGGCGATTCGACGGTGGATCCATTGACCGGCGGTGATATTCCGGACTTCGAGGGCGCGGTCCGTGCGTTCCAGGCGCGGCGACCGTCCTGGCTCACCGTGAAATCATCCGAAGGCATGGTGCGCAACTATGGAACGCACGCCACCCGCATTCTCGAGCTGGCCGAGCGCGAGCCGCAACTGGGTCGCTGCTTCACGGGCAGTCATGTCAGCTTCGCGGAAGCGATTTATGCCGTGCGCGCAGAGACTGCGCAGCGCATGGGCGACATCGTGTTCCGGCGAACGGAGCTCGGCACGGACGGCCACCCAGGCGTTGCGGCACTGGATGAGCTGCAGACATTGCTCGGCGCCGAGTTGCGCTGGTCCGAGCAGCGCAAGGCGCAGGAACGGGCGCTGGTCGAGCGCGAGCTGGACCGGTACCTGGCGACCCCGCCATAGCAACCCCTACGCCATGGCAATCCAACGCCACAGCAATCCAGCATGGCAATGCATGGCAATCCGAACACAACAACCCGAACATGAAGTGACACCCGCATGCGGATCTTTCTAACCGGTGGCTCGGGCTTCATTGGCAGCAGGCTGGCGCCGCTGGCCATCCAGAACGGCCACGCCGTCACTGTCGTAACTCCGATCAACACGCCCGCCGAACAGGCACGCTGTGATGCGCTTACGAAGGCCGGCATCAAGCTGGTGATCGCACCGCTGGAGGATGCCGCGGTCATCTCTCGGGAGTTGCAGGGGCACGATGTGGTCATTCACCTCGCTGCCGCTCAACACGAGGCGCAGGCCCCGGAGAGCCACTTCCACAAGGTCAACGTCGACGGGACGCGCAGCTTGCTCGATCTGGCATCGAAAGCCGGCGTACGTCGTTTCGTCCACGGCAGCACGATCGGCGTGTACGGCAGCGCCGCGGCGGGCAGTCTGGATGAGCAGTCGCCCCTCGCTCCCGACAATCCCTATGGACGCACGAAAGCCGCTGCGGAGCAGGTTGTCCGGCAATTCGAATCCGCCATGGAATGGACCATTGTGCGCATCTCGGAGACCTACGGGCCGGGCGACATGCGCCTGCTCAAGATGTTCGAGGGCATCAAGAAGGGTCGCTTCCCGATAGTGGGCAGCGGGGAAAATATTCACCAGCTCATCTACGTGGATGATCTATCGCGCGGGCTGTTGGCTGCTTGCACGGCACCGGCCGCGCCGAAGCAAACAGTGGTGTTGGCCGGATCCGAGAAGTTGACGACCAATGACATGGTGGCGGCCGTCAGCGCATCGATCGGCAGCACCAAACGGGTAATGCACGCGCCAATGTGGCCGTTCGTGGTCGCAGCCGTGATGTTTGAAGCGACCTTCAGTCCGTTGGGCCTGAAGCCACCGCTGCATCGGCGGCGACTCGACTTCTTTCGCAAGTCGTTCTTCTTTTCGAATGCGCAGGCGCAACAACTACTCAACTTCACGCCGCAGATCGGCTTTCGCGAGGGCGCCCGTAAGACCGCTGAGTGGTACCAGGCGAACGGTTACCTGTAGAGCCGGCTACTGGCGGACAACCAGCGGCCGCTGCAGCTTCCCTTCCAATATCTTCACCAGCGGCACAACACCGATCTCATTGACGTGATCGGCATCCTCGAAGTCCTGCGGATCGCTGAGCACATCACGCAGATCAATGATCTGCGCGACCCCGTGACTCAGTAGGAAAGAATCGATCTCGGCCACCTGCGCGGCGGGCGCCTCGGACGAGTATCCCGGATGGACCGGGAAACGCACGCCAATGACTCGCACGTGCCTGGAGCGCGCCAAGTCGAGAATTCGTGCGTACCACTGGAAGGGACGCTCGACTGCGCCAATTCCGTCGTGATCACCCTTGCCCGTTTCGATGGCAGAGCTCAACCGTTGCTCGTCGGTCAGGCGACTCCAGGCCAGCGGATCACCCTCCCCCCGCGCGTGAGGCGCTGCGCGTGACAGCAACACACCCAGGTCCTTTCTGAAGTACTGCAGGAAGTCTTCGCTGAACAGCGGCACCTGCTGCAACATTGCCGACCACAGGTTGTGTTGCAGCCCCGAGCGATCCCAGTCCTCCAGGAAGTAACGATCGGCGAACGAGCGGTTCGAGGACTCCAGGCGCCCCTTGCCAAACATGTGCGGGTCAGCCGTAAGAATGAGTGTATCGATGGTCGGCGTGGTATCCAGGACGCGACGTACCTTCGCGAAGCATTCCCGCAGCGAGTCTCCACCGTAGGCAATGCTATACGCCGGGTTTGACGGATTCTGATTCAGATAGTCATTGAGGGGCACGCCGAAGTGTGAATCGCCGGCAAACACGATGCGGACCTGCTTGTGCCCGGCTATTCCACTCACCTGCTCCGTGTATTCGTGGGCGCGCTGAAAGAACCCGGAAGTCTCGTACGTATAGACGTTGGCGCCTACAAATAACAGCACCGCGATCGCGCACTGCGAAAACAGGCGCATCCACGAGAAGGATCGGGTCATCTGAGCGGTAGTGATGTCGGATGTAGACATGACCTGGCGTCCCCCGTCAGAACTGGAAGTAGATGAAGTCCAGCGACGCGCCGGTGTAACGGAAGAACAAAGTGATCACGAACACGAGAGCACAGGCCGGCCACGTGATCAGGGAGGCACGCTCGCCAAGCTCGAGCGCGTAGCGCTTATCACGCTGCCACCACTCCATAGCCAGCAGGAAGGCAATCGCAAGGCCCGCGTAAGCCACGGTCGTCAACAATCCCATGGACCGCAGGACCGGCGCGGGATTGGTAAACAGGGAGCGCGAGGCAATCTCCCGCAGCGCAGCCCACGCACCCGCAATCGTCGCAGAGCGAAAGAAGATCCACGCCACCACTGTTAGCGAGAACGTCACGAAGACTCGCAGTGCGATGGTCGGCACCCGGACGAAGAAGTTGGGCGAGCTGGCCGGACGCGCCAGGGGCTCTCCGATGAACACCCGTGGGATGACATACAGGCCGTTGAGAACACCCCACACAATGAAAGTCCAATTTGCGCCGTGCCACAGGCCGCTCAAGGTGAAGGTCACCAGCAGGTTGAACGCCTGGCGCGGCTTGGAGGTGCGGTTGCCTCCCAACGGGATATAAACGTAGTCACGGAACCACGAGGACAGCGAGATATGCCAGCGGCGCCAGAACTCGGGATGGCTCTGCGAGAAGTACGGTGTGGCAAAGTTCTGCATCAGCTCGAAGCCGAACAACCGGGCCGTGCCGAGCGCGATGTGGGAGTAACCCGAGAAATCAGCGTAGATCTGGAAGGCGAACAAGACAGAGCCCAACAGCACCAGGCTGCCCGGCAACATCTCCTTGTGATTGAAGATGCTGTTGACCACGGTCGCGCAGTTATCCGCGACCACGAGCTTGCAGAAGAACCCCCACAACATCTGGCGCAGCCCGCTCGCGAACGACTCGGGGTCGACGACTCGCGGTATGAAGAACTGGGGCAGCAGGTGGCGGGCACGCTCGATGGGACCGGCTACCAGCTGGGGGAAGAAGGCCACATAGGCGAAAAAGCCGATCGGATCGTGCACGGCGCGCATTTCGCGCCGGTAGACAGCGATGGTATAGGTCAGCGCCTGGAAGGTGTAGAAACTGATTCCAACAGGCAGGATCACCTTGAGTGTCGGTGCCTCCAGGTGCACACCGATGCCGGCGAACGCCTCAATGAACGATGAGACGAAGAAGTTGTAGTACTTGAAGAATCCCAGGACGCCGAGGTTGACGCCGATGCTGAGCAGGATCAGCAGACGGCGACGACGCGGATCTTCCGTCCTCTCGAGGCCAAGGCCCACGAGGTAGTCATTCAGGGTCGTACCGAACAGGAGACCCAGAAAGCGCCAGTCCCACCATCCATAGAAGACGTAACTGGCGACCAACATCCAGGCATTCTGCGCACGCAGCCCCGCTCGTCGGAGCAATACGTAGACGAGCAGAACAAGTGGAAGAAATAGAACGTAGTCGGCGGAGTTGAACAGCACGCGCTCAGGCGCTCGCTACGGCAGCCACCTTCTTGCTGAGAATTTTGACCTTCTTGCCATAGAGCATGAACATCACCCGGAAGACCGCCTCCAGGGTGGCTGTGACGGCCAGCCCCACGTAGTTCAACGGGTTCTTCCAGAAGACATACAGCTTCAATGCAAACGGGCTGACTTGTTGGAATCCGGCGAGTTGCAGGATCTGTCCGAGGCTGTACTCGGTGACCAGGTAGAAATGATCGATATTATGTGAAAGGTTCTCCGAACCCACCATGGGGTTGGCACCGTTCATGGCATACACCACCACCCGCCCGTTCGGGCGCAACGATTGGCGGCACAAACCCAGAAACTCGATCGTCTCATCGAGCGTCAAATGGTTCAGTTCCTGCTCGGGAATGATGACGTCGTATTCCGAACGCTTGTCGGCCAGGAACTCGAACGCCCGTGCCACTTCGCAGGGCAACTGGTGGCGCCGCGCCACTTCAACCTTGGCGGCATCCGAATCGATTCCGAGGACCGAGCTGTAGCCGCAGTCGCGCAACATCTTCACGAGGTAGCCGGGACCACAACTGATGACGAGGATTCGCGCCTGCTTGTCGGCGGGCATATGGCCAAGGTAGTTGGCTCGGTAGTACGCCGTAAACGAGGTGAAGCCCTTCTCGATGTCCTTCGGCGCCTGCCAGTAGGAATCGAATGGCTCCAGCTTCGCTGCCAGGCGCTCGGAGCGGCCGGCAACACTGCCTTTGTCATAAGCCGTGCGCAAGCCGACCTGGGCCGTTTCGGCCGCCGGCGGCCGATCTGCCGATGACGAGGGTCGAAAATTGGCGTTCATCCCCAAATCCCCATTATTGAATCACTCAAGAAAGTCTCGTGGGCACGCGCTGTTCCCTTCAGCGCATAGCCTCTGACGCATTCTGCGGGCAGAATACACGCTGCCGGGGAAACGCGGGACGTTCATTACACATTGCGGATCTTATTCTGTAACTACGAATACCCGCCGCTGGGCGGCGGAGGCGGCGTGGTCATGGCAGCCATGGCGCGCAAGCTGGCCGAACGGCACGACGTGACGGTTCTGACTTCCCGCGCGGCGGGTCTGGCCTCGGAAGACATGGACGCCAACGTCAAAGTTGTGCGGGTTCCGGTGTTTTTCCGCCGTCACCTTGCGGTCGCCAACATGCCCTCCATGGCGGCGTACCTGCCCATGGGTTTGTTGCGCGGCCTGAAGCTGGGGCGTCAGCGTAACTTTGATGTCATCAACACGCACTTCGCCGTACCGACAGGCCCGCTGGGCGACTGGCTGTCTACCCGGCTGCGCATTCCCAACGTCCTGTCGGTGCACGGTGGGGATCTGTATGACCCTTCGAAGAAGAGCTCGCCGCACCGGCATGCGTTCCTGCGCAACGCCGTGGCCCGGCTGCTGCGGCGCGCCGACAGTGTTGTCGCGCAGTCCCGTGATACGGCCCGCAACGTCCAACAGATCTACGGCGTCGATCGGAAAGTGGAGCTGATCCCCCTGGGGATCGACCGGCCACCGCGCAACGTGCGTGCCGAGCGCGCCGACTTCGATCTGCCCGAAGATGCCTTTGTCATGGTGACGGCCGGCCGGGTCGTGGCGCGCAAGGCCAGCACTCAACTCGTCGAAACGCTGGCCGCGCTGCCGGATGTGTTCCTGGTGGTGGTAGGCGATGGCCCGGAAGCGGCCGCGGTCAAACAACGTGCCGCGGAGCTGGGGGTCGCAAACAGGTTGCGCATGCTGGGTTACGTATCCGACGAGGTCAAATACAGCGCGTACGCGGTGTCGGACGTGTTTGTCTCAACCGCCCAGCACGAAGGTTTCGGATTGGTGTTCCTGGAGGCCATGTCGTTTGGACTGCCGGTCGTGTGCTACAACCGCGGCGGCCAGACGGACTTCCTGGCGACTCCTGACACCGGCGATGTCATTCAGTTGAATGACCTGAAGGCATTCAACGAGGCGGTACGCGCGTTACGCGACTCGCCGCAGCGTTGCGCCGCGGTCGCGCGTCACAACCTCGAGAAGGTCGAAGATTTTTTCATAGAGCGCTGCGCGGAACGCTATGAAGCGCTGTTCGAGGCGGCCCTGGCCGACCGGATGGCCTCCGCAGCACGACTGGAGCACGAATAGCATGTGTGGAATTGCCGGAATCGTAGGCAATACATCGGTGTTGACGGAGGGCATGCGCAGCATGCTCACCGCCCTGCGCCATCGCGGCCCGGACGGGGAAGGCACCGAGCAGGACGACAACGCCATCTTCGGACATCGCCGCCTGTCCATCATCGACCTGGAGGGCGGCCGCCAGCCTCTGGTGAATGCCGACAAGTCGATCTGGCTGGTCTGCAACGGCGAGATCTACAACTACAAGGAGCTGCGCGCCGATCTGGAAGCGCGCGGCCATCGCTTCCTGACTCACAGCGACTGCGAAGTCATCATCGGACTGTACGTCGAATACGGCGACCGGCTCGTCGATCATTTACGCGGTATGTTCGCGTTTGGATTGTGGGACGCGCGCAAGCGGCGCCTGCTCATTGGGCGCGATCACCTCGGTCAGAAACCGCTGTATTACACCCAGACGGCACGCGGCTTCGCATTCGCATCGGAGATCAAGGGGCTGCTTGCCTTCGACCCGAGCCTGCGGGAGATGAGCCTGCCAGCCCTGGACCAGTACCTGGGGCTGCGGCTGATTGCCCCACCCTTGTCCATGTTCCGCGGCATCCGCAAACTGCCGCCCGCCCATCTGCTGGTGTTGGAACCCGGGCGTGAGCCGGCCATCAGCCGCTTCTGGAGCCTGAGCTACCAGCCGAAGCTGGCGGGCTCGGACGAGCAGTTGCTGGATGAGCTCGAAGCAAAGATCGACGAATCGCTGCGCCTGCACCTGGTCAGTGACGTGCCGGTGGGTGCCCTGTTGAGTGGCGGCCTGGATTCGAGCCTGTTGGTGGCCATGCTGGTGAAACGCATCGGCGTGAAGGACCTGTCGACCTTCACGGTGGGGCTACCACATCAACGCTGGGATGAAGCGCCCGCCGCGCGGGCGGTTGCCCAGATGTTCGGCACCAAACATCACGAGCGCAGCCTGTCACCTTCTCTTGTAAACCTGTTGCCGGATCTCATCTATCACCTCGACGAGCCCTCCGATCCTTTATCGCTGTGCACGTACCATGTCTCCGAGCTGGCCCGCGAGTCGGTGAAGGTTGTCATTGGCGGCGACGGCGGCGATGAGTTGTTTGGTGGTTACGACCGCTACTACGGCAACCTGTACGCGGGCCACTATGCTCGCCTGCCCGCTGCGCTGCGGCGCCATGTCTTCGGGCCCGCCCTGTCGCTGATTCCGGAAGCCGGCTGGTACAAGAGTGTTGGCCACCAGTTGCGCTGGTTGCAGCGGCTCTCGTTCCTCTCGGGCTCGGATCGCTATGCGGCCAGCCTGAGCTATTTCTACTTCGATGAATCCATGCGCTCGGCGCTCTTCACACCGGAAGTGCTCTCGCAGCTCAAGGGCGTGCATGCCGAGGATGCGATCCGCGCACCTTTCGATGCCACGACCGGTGATCCGTTGGATCACATGCTGGCCGCCGACAGCCAGGTCCGCCTGCCCGACCACCCGGTCATGATCACGGATCGCATGTCGATGAGCCACGGACTCGAAGCACGCAGCCCGTTCATGGATCACAAGCTGGCTGAGTTCACCGCGCGCCTGCCGTCGAGCATGAAGATCCGAGGTCGCTCATTGCGCTGGGCACAACGCAAGCTTGCGGGACGCTACCTGCCTCGCGAGATTCTGGATCGACCCAAACAGGGCTTCTCCTCGGCCCTGCCCTACCTGCTGCAACATGAGTACCGCGCGTTGTACGAGCGCTTCCTCCCGGACTCAAAGCTCGTCGCTGCGGGAGTATTGCGCAGAGCGCCCATCGATGCATTGTTGAGCGAACACCTGGCGCGCCGCGCGGATCACGGCAACCGCCTGTGGCTGCTGATCAACGCGGAGCTATGGTATCGAATGATGATCCTCGGGCAGACGCGCGAGGAGCTTCAACTGGCATCTCTTCCCGGCAAACTGGCATCCGTTGCCTGAGGGGCGCGCACGACGGAGGCGATCACATCCAACGTCTCGCGTGCGCACTTCTCCCAGCTGAACTGGGCAACCCGCTTGTAGCCCTTGGCCACCAGCTCCGCGGCCAGCTCGCGGTCGCTCAGCACCTTGTAGATGCCATCGGCAATGTCGCCCGAGTCGCGGGGATTCACCAGGATGCCGGCCCCATCCACCACTTCAGGACACGATCCTTGCGTGGAAGTGACAATAGGGCAGCCGCAGGCCATCGCCTCCAACAGCGGAATGCCGAATCCTTCGTATAACGAGGGCAACACGAAGGCATCCGCCATGCTGTACAGCGCCGGCAGATCCTCTTCCTCCACGAAGCCCGTGGGAATCACGCGGTCATGCAGGGAGTATTTATCGATTGCAGCGAAATCGGGCTCGGTCTTGTAGTGCTTGATCCCCGAGATCACCAGGCTGTGCGGCACGCGGTCGCGTAGTTTCGCGAATGCCTCTACCAGACCGCGGACGTTCTTCATGGGATAGATGCGCCCGACGTACAGGATAAATCGTTCGGGCAGCTTGTAGCGCGTCCGCGCCCGCGCCAACCGCTCCGGATCTTCAACACGACGGAAGTCGGTGCGGAACCCGTGATAGACGGTGGCCACCTGCGACGGCGGCAGATTCAGCATCTCGACGGCAATCCGGGTCGCATCGTGCGACACCGAGATGATCCGCTCCGCCTTGCGGCAGAACAGCGGCAGCGACACCTTGTGGTACATCCGGTCGAAGAAGTAGTAGTTCTGCGGGAAGGCCAGCCAGTCGGCGCCGTGCATGACAAAGATCGTGGGGGCGTCGGTAAACAGGGGTACCGAGTGTTTGAGATTGATAACTACGTCACACTCGTAGCGACTGGCGGCACGCGGCACCAATACCTGGTCGTACAGCATCTTCGAACGTGTCTTCAACACGACCGGGTGGGCGTTTGGGAACTCGCGGTAGCGCTCGGCCAGGGACGCGTCAGGCAGGAATAGGTAATATTCGTTTATTCTGTCGAGCCGCAGCAGCGCGTTCAGGACACTTCGAGTGTATTCTCCCGGTCCGCCAACGTCGCTCAGACTGCGGAGCATGATGCCAATCTTCATGCGATACATTATAGGGTGAATCGCTGTCGGCAACAGCGGCGTCAACAACAAAACCAGAGCCTTTCATCTGACTTTCATGCAGGACTCAACACGCCGAGCCCCCGTGGTGTATTGGCTTACGGAGGCGTTCTTTCCGCCACTGGTAGGTGGGCAGGAACTGATTGCCGCGCACCTGGCCCAGGGCCTGCACGCCCGCGGCTTCCAGGTCCAGGTCATCACGCGCCAGACCATTCCCGCCAGCCCAAGCCGGGAAAACGTCGACGGCGTCAACGTCCGCCGGATCAATCCCCCTGGCATGCTCAAGGGCAAGGGCTTCGGGGCCATCATCCCTGTGCTGGGCTTCATGGCCCGGCTGGTGTGGATACTGCTCAGAGACGCGCGGCGCTACGACGTCCTGCTGGTGTCGGGCGCAAAGATCATGCCGTTGGTGGTGATTCCGCTGTGTGCGCTGCTACGCAAGAAATGCGTCCTGCGCGTGGAGTCCTATTTCGAGCTCCACGAAACCATTTCGACCGAAAGCATGCGTTCCATGGGATCCCGTGCGGGACGTTTTCTCTTCGGCCTGCTCGAGAACGCGCGCAACTATTTTCTCCGGCGCGCTGATGCCGTGATTGCCATCTCGGCGCAAATCAACGCGGAGCTTCTCAAGCGTGGCGTCGATCCCGCGAAGATCGTTCCTTTGCCAAACGGTGTCAGTCTGCGGAAATTCCGGCCCGTGACCGCGGCGGAACGCAGCGCCCTGCGCGCCCGACTTTCATTGCCGGACGATGGCCGGCCGTTGGTGTTGTATGCCGGACGCATGGCCCGCGCCAAAGGTGTCCCGTTGTTGGTTGAGGCCTGGCCCACGCTGTTTGCACATCACCCCGATCTCTACCTTGTGCTGGTCGGGTCCGGCAACCGGTCGTTCGATGATTGCGAAGCGCAAGTGAAAGAGCGCGTCAAGCAGTTGGGTCTGGAGGATCACGTCGCGTTCTTCCCGGAAACCGAGGCAGTGGTCGACTACCTGCAGGCAGCGGACCTGTGGGTATTTCCGACTGAGTACGAAGGATTCAGCCTGGCGCTGGCCGAAGCCATGGGCTGCGCTCTTACGGTTCTGGCGACCACGGTGGGAGCAGCGCCTCAGTTGATCCAACACGGACGCAGTGGTTTCCTGTTTCCCCCACTGCAAACCCAGGCCATCATCGAGGTATTCGAGGAAGCGCTCGCCGTGCGCGCACAGTGGCCCGCGATCGGCGCGGCGGCACGCGCAGCCGTGTCCGAGTACGACCTCGACCTGATCGCAACGCGCTACGCCGAGTTATGCCGCTCGCTGCTGGAAGGACGGGGCCCCGGAAAGAGTTTGTAGGCCAGCTTGCGCAGCCGGCGCCTGACCATCCGGACTATCACCCTGCGAAATTCCGCGGGAGCGATTTCGAGCCGCTTGCCGTCAATCAGTGTTATTGCGCCCACCGCCGTCAAGGTGTGCAGGCCATCAGGGTATGGACCGGCAGTGTCCGGCTCGACAAATGCCGCCGGCTCCTCGCGAAATACCGCCGTCGTCAGTGTCAGGACGCGATTGATTACGACCCTGGAGCCGTAGGTGGTCGAAGAGTCCTGAGCGGGCCGGTAGAGCACTCCATTCGACACAAACGGCGTACCTGCCGGGCGCGCGCTGGAAACATCTGTTTTCACGGGGTTGGCGGGATGAGGGGTCCACGGGCCCATGACGTCGGTCGCGAACCAGAGGTGTAGGTCGGCACCCATTTGTGCGCCGCCCGGATCCGAAGCGCCCGCGAGCCACCACAGCTCGCCATGCCGGAACAACGTGGCATCGACGATCGCGGCGTTCTCTATCAGGGTTGTCAGCTTGATCCACTTGTCCGGGAAGCGCTCCAGGCCGTACAGCGCCACTTCACGTGCGCCCTGTGTTTCAGGGATGCACAACAGTCTTCCCTGGTGCTCAAACACTGCCGGATAAGACAGGTGTACCGGCGGAAACGGCCCGATCGTAACGGGCACACGCTCACCCGCCGCCGGCTCGCCAGGTTGTATCGCAGCAATCGTCCCGACACCATCGCGATAGTCGAGGTACTCGCAAAAGATAGTCAGCCGACCGTCCTGAACCCACCCGAACGGGTCCGCGACGAACTGTCCCTTGGCCAACGCCGGCAGCCACTTCACCGGCTGCCGCGGGCGCGCCGGGTCCAGAAACTCTTCGATGGGCTGCTCGACAATACCGATGTTCCAGTGGTCCTGCTCCAGCCAGGAGCGCATGCCCCGTGTCAGGATGTACCAGATCATGCGCACGGCAAATCGCGTGACGCCGGCGTTGCACGGCACAGTGTTGATGGCGGCGCTGCCACGAACCGGTTGACCCTCGAGGCATGCGCCGTCGCCCTCGAGGATTTCGCGGGCCACTTGCGCCGGCCAATGCGTGCAACGAGTCAACAACTGGTCGCGGTTCTGTTGGTACGAGAACTGCCGGGTGGTCAACCTGCCGCGGCGCAGAGGAATGACCGCATCGGGATCCGCCGTCAGCCGGGCAAACATCGCCCCCGACACCGGGGCGTGCCGGTACACCTCCCAAAACCCGGGCGGCGTGCCGCGAAAATGCTCCCAGTCACCGAATTCGAACCCCCAGACGCCATAGGTGGCGAGCCCGATGAGCGCCTGCGCCGGTGCGTCGCTGAAGCTCAGTATGAAATGCAGTTGGTGAGTGCGCAGGACCGCGGCAGCGGACGCGACATCCTGTACGTCAACAACAGGCAAGCTCGCAAGAGTTGGCGGCAGGTCGGTGGCGGAGGCCGGACTCCCTGGCTCGAGCTTGCCCAGGAAACGGTAGAGGCCGGAGGGTGGCGTCGGCAGCGAGACGACCGCACGACCTGTCCGCACGAGCAACACCTTGGGTTGCACGGCTGGAAGCGCGAGCAACTTGTCCAGGCAGTCCTGCTGCCAAAGTTGCAACCGCCTGCCGTCACAAAGGATGCCGAAACGAAGTTGCGACTCGCGGCCGCTGTCCACTCTCTTCACATATCGTCCGATTGTTCGTGTCGAACGACATTTGCTTTAATGGTCGTTCTGGCCCGTGTCTAAAGTAGTATGCGCCGCGGGCACCCAAAGACAATAGCTACCGTGTCCGCAAGAGGTGATGATGACCAGGGTCGAACGAGCGCGGCGACAGATCGAGGCACGCATCTATCAGGATGCGATCGGCGAGCCGCCCACTGACAAGTGGAAAATGATTGTGCCGTTCTTCACGGAGCACGGCTTCGCGGCCCGCGTCCTGCGCAAGCGGCTGGGCCTGCCCACGCCCCTGAACACTACCGACCGTATTGACCTGGAGAAAATCATCTTCCCGCAGTACTCACAGGACCCAGGCATCCGCCGGATGCTGTTCGTGGGTTGCGGCACGTACACCGCTCATTATCAAAAGCTGTTCTTTCCGCGGCAGGACTTCTGGACCATCGAGCCTGACCCGGCGGCGGCGCGCCACGGCGCGCAACAGCACGTCATTGCGCCGTTGGAGGAGCTGGAGCGGCACTTCCCCGAAAATCACTTCGATCTGATCATCTGCAACGGCGTATTCGGCTGGGGACTGGACCGCAAGGAGCAACTGGAGGCTGCCTTCTCACAAGTGCATTCCCGGCTCCGGAACGACGGTCATTTTCTTTTCGGTTGGGACGATGTTCCGCGCCGCACACCCGTTTCCCTTGAAACGATTTCCAGTCTCGCACGTTTCCGCCAGTACACCTTTCCTCCCCTGCGCACGTGGCGCTATGTTACGGACACCCCCTACCGCCACACCTATGCCTTCTACAGGAAGTAGCCCCACAGTGAGCTCATGGACACGGAGGTCCACGTCCAACCTGGTGCTGTACTGGTGCGCGATTGCGCTGTTGGCCCTGGTGATCGTATTTGGCCTGGTGAAGCCCCTGTTGACGCTGGGGCGATTCATTCCTTTGGATTCAAATGAGGGTTGGAACGCCTACTTCGAATCGAAGGCCATCAGTGGCGGACAGTTGTATCCGCCCGTCGGCGCGCTGATCACCAACAACTATCCGCCGCTGTCGTTTTATATCGTGGGAGCCGTGGGCTACCTGACCGGCGACAACATTTTCGCCGGTCGGGCGATCGCGCTGCTGAGTCTGCTCGGCGTGTCGTGGATCATCTACTCCTGGCTGCGCTCAACAGGCTCGGCCGCGCGGATCGCGTTACTCGGAGCCGGTACGTTTCTCGCCTACGCCATCACGTACGGCCGCGACTACGTAGCGATGAATGATCCGCAGTGGCTGGCGGAGGTCATCATGATGGCCGGCCTGCTGGTCCTGTGGCGGGGGCCGGACAGCACACGTCACATTGTTACCGCCGCAGTGCTGATGATGGCTGCGGGTTGGACCAAACACCTGCTGCTGCCTCTGCCACTCGCCGCAAGTCTTTGGTTGCTATGGCGCTCCCGGCCCGCCTTCGCCAAATGGGCGTTGACCTCAACCGTTGCGCTGTTGCTTGCCTCGGCGCTGGCCTGGTGGCTCTACGGTGACGCGTTCTTCGCAGGCCTGCTGGCTCCGCGACAATACCTGCGGCGCCAGGCCCTCTTCGCAACCGCCGGAGCGCTGAAATGCTTCGCTCCTCTGCTGGTGCTCTGGCTGCTGAGCCTGATGCGGGGCCGCTACAACGAACGCGTGGGATTCGTCTCGTTGTATCTCCTGATTTCGGGCGGTGTGGGCATGCTGGCCTCAGGCGGTGCAGGAGTCGACGTCAACGCGTTCTTCGATGCCATGATTGCGGGAAGCCTGGCCGCAAGCTTGGCAGTGGAAATGGTGTGGGACCGACCCCCAGCAGCACAACCGACAGCCCCGGCAACGCGCGGACCCGCTGCCGCCCTGGCCCTGGCTACCTGCATCTTTGCCTATGCAGTGGTCCTCGTTCCCCACCAGCTCGATCAGATCCGCAGAATCACCCCATTGGAGCAAGCGGCGTTGAGCGACATCCGCCTGATCAAAAGTGAAGGTCACGGTCACGCTGCGTGCGAGCTGCCGGGCCTGTGCTATTGGGCCAGGAGTGAGTTCATGGTCGATTTCTTCTATTTCGGTCAGCGCCTGAAAACGGGCATCCTGCCCCGCAGCGCCTGTGCGGCCGCGTTCGACGGCAGCGGCATCCCACTGCTGCAGCTCGAGTCCAATCCGAAATTCCGCCAGAAGCTGCTGCCTGCGTACTGCAATGAAATGATTCTCAGCCACTACAAGCCACTGCGGGAATCGAGCCTCGGGCCCCTGCTCGTGCCCTCGGCCAAACACTCCGCCGCTCAAAGATGAAACGAATCGGTGTCAGCGCCAGCACGTGGCTGCTGGCTATTCCATGCGTGCTGGGTGTTGTACTGGCCGGTTGCACTTCGCTGGGTACCCGCGCTGCGACCGAGTTGCGCACGGACTGTGTGACGGCAGCAGTGGTGGGACTTCGTTGGGCCCCGACAACCAGTCCCGTCCGGGACGAGCACTACGAAATAACTCGAGACGGTGTCACCTTGGGTACAACCGCGGACACCTCTTTCGCCGATACCACGGTGGCGGAATTGACTCACTACACGTACTCGGTCAACAACCGGGTGGTGTTGGAAGTCAACACCCCGGCCGCCGCAGCGACCGGCGATGCGCCCTACTGCCGCAGCCAACACATCGAGTCACTGAGTTGGGACTGGGCCAATGGCTACACCGAGCCCAACGGCAGTGACCTCTGGCCGGTGACCTGGGGGAAGGACGGCCGCGTCTATACCTTCTTCGGTGACGGCGGCGGTTTCGGCGGCGACAACTACCGTGGCCGGGCCAGCTTCGGAGTTGCAGCCATCTCTGCTGCACCTCCCCTGACGAGCACCTCCGTGCAGAACATCTACGGCGGTCAGAACTCGGCGCACCCGTCGGTGCTGGAGGGTAAGGCAGGCTCGATCATTGCCGTAGGATCCGACTTCTATACCCTCGGTGGGCTGTACACAGCCACGGAGACGGCAGGCTTTACCGGCCCGCGCTCGGGCGCGCCCGAGCGGATTCAACTCGGCTTTTCCAAGGGCAACGCGCACTCCTGGCAGGCGGCCTCGTGGACCTTCTGCAGCGCCGAGCGCCAGTCGCTGCAACACTTCTGCCCGAACGGCTTCATCAACTTCGGCCGGGGCAATGCCGGAGCGCCCGACGGGCATGTATACCTGCTCGGCTTCAGCAACTCATCCGAATACTGGAATGGCGGTGAATCGGACACGGCGGCCGCGACGTACCTGGCCCGGGTGCCCGAAAAACGCGTGTTGGAACCGGACGCCTATCGCTACTTCGCGGGACTCGATGCCCGCGGGCGGCCGCTGTGGAGCGCCGCTCAGAGCCGGATGCGCCCGATCTTCACGGATCGCAACAGCCCCCGCCCGGGTTGTGGCGGTCGGTGCAACATGGCGGCCTCGCTCGAAGGGGCTGTATATGACCCCGGCCTCAAACGCTACATCGCCACCGCTCAGGGCGAATACGTCGGTCAGACCTCGTTTTATGACGCGCCGCACCCCTGGGGCCCCTGGACAACCCTCTCCTATAACAACATCGACCCGGCGACCGGCACCGGCGGATGGGCCAATCTCGGCATGGCCGGTGGCGGCTCCCTGGGCGTGAATGTCGTCAACGCCTGGACCAGCCCCGACGGACTCAATCTGTGGGTCACCTACTCGTCGGACGGGACAGCACCTCCGGGATCGCTCTTTCCACCGGAAGGGACGATGATGGACTCCTTCAACCTCGTCAGCGTCCGCCTCATCCCCTCCGTTTCACATATGGGGGCATCTCTCAGTTCTCCCTAGGTTCCTTGGACAGGTGCAAATTGGGGCCGCTAATATTCGCTCCGCTCCATCGAGCCTCACTACAGGAACAGGCCACACGCCGATGACGGATAAACCCATTGCCAGCAACATTACGGTGGTCATACCCACGCTCGGACGGCCGTGCCTGCGGGACTCCGTACTGGCAATTGTCGCAGGCACCCTGTTACCGGCAGAGATCATCCTGTCCCACCAGGGCGCCGTCGGCAGCATGGACGCCATGCTGCGCGAATTCAGCCAGTTGCCGGTGAAGATCCGCTACCTGCACTCCGATCAACGGGGTGCCGCCGCGGGTCGCAACGCCGGCCTCCGGCAGGTGACTACCGATTTTTTCGCTTCAACCGATGATGACTGTCTCGTCGCGCCACGCTGGCTCGAGGAGATCGCACTGGCTCTGAAGGAATATCCGCGCGCCATTGTGACCGGGCGGGTACTCGCGAGCGAAGACGGTGCACCGTCAACCAACAATACGAATGTCACCCGCGTGTTCAAGTCCCTGCCGCTCAAGGGCGATCACTTCGCGGGAGGTAATTTCGGCACGGCCGTGGCCGTCTTCAAGGATGCCGGTTCATTCGATGAATCCGAGCTACTGCGCTACTGCGAGGACCCGGAGTGGTCGTACCGGGCGCTGGTCAAAGGCTACGAGATCCGTTTCATCCCGCAGATCACCGTCACCCATCTGCACTGGCGCGGCACCGCCGACATGACCCAGGTCTATTCCCAGTACGCCTACTCCCAGGGCGGTTGGTTCGGACGGCGGATCCGGCGGTTCGATGCCTCGTTCATCGTCCGGTTGATGTATGAGCTGACACGCGGCGGCAAGCGCTGGTGTGTCGGTTCGCTGCGGGGCGATCTGATGCGCAAGGTCAACGGCCGGGCGTTCGTCGTTGACCTGCTCCGAGGAGTTGCGGCAGGCTGGAATGGACATTAAGGCCGCCGAATCCGCAGCGCCCCCACCGGATCCCACCCTCACCTCCCCGACCGAGCAAGCCAACGACGAAAAGCGCGCCGGACGCGCTCTGTTGTGGAAAGGCGCGCAGCTGGGTACGAGCAAGGTTGTATACCTGCTCGGCACCCTGATCCTCGGACGTCTCCTGACTCCGAATGACTTCGGATTGGTAGCCATCGCAACGGTCGCGATCACGACAGTGATGACGGCGACCGAAACGGGCATGACCAACGCCCTGGTGCAGGCCTCGACGCGCGATCGCGAGCACTATGACGTCGCATGGACGATCGGGTTGCTGCGCGGATCGTTGGTATGCGCAATCCTTTGCCTTGCGGCGCCATACGTAGCCCATCTGTTTGGCGACGCGCGGGCCACACCGCTCGTGCGCATGATGGCGTTTCTGCCATTGTTCAACTCCATCAACAGTCCCCGGCTGACTGACCTGATGCGGGAGCTGAAATTCTCGCGCCTCGCAGCCATCGCCATCATTGCGGTGCTGGTGGAAGTTGGATTGTCGGTAGCGATCGCACCTTCGCTGGGCGGCGCGGCCATTATCATCGGCAAGCTGGCCGGCGCTGCGACCACCACCGTTGCCAGCTACATCGTCGCCCCTTACAAACCGCGATTCCGGCCCAGCTATGCTTCCGCCCGACAACTGGTGGCCTTCGGACGGTGGCTGTTTGCAATCGGCCTGACCGCGGTCATTTCCGATTTCTTCATCAAGGTGTTGGTCGCCCGCCGCCTGAGTGTCAGCGGCCTGGGGCTGTTCTCACTCGGCGACCGTCTGGCGGAGACGCCAACCCAGATGGCGAACGAATCGATCGGCGCGGTGGCCTTTCCGCTGTACGCCCGGCTCAAGGAGGATCCGCCGCGATTGCAGACCGCCGTCCAGGCGCATCTGACAGGGCTCATGTTTCTGCTGCTGCCCGCAAGCGCGCTCATCATCGGGCTCGCCCAGCCGCTCGAGCAGCGCGTCCTGGGCGCAGCCTGGGTCGGCACATCCCCGGTAATCGTCCTGCTGGTGGTGGGCTATGCGTGCGAAGTCTCTTTCAACGTCGTGTACTTCTTGCTGCAGGCACTCGGATGGGGGGCCCGGCTGTTTGCCGCGGAGCTCACTCAGTACATCACCTTGATCGCAGCCGTGAGCCTGTTGTCCGGACCCTTTGGTTTGATGGGCATCGGCGCCGCCCGCATCATCACAGCGATTGTCGTCGCCTTCGCCGGATACAAAGCAGCGCCACCGATGTTTGGTACGATACTGCGCCGGACATTCCGGACCGCGGTGGCCCTGGTCGTTCTCGCGTCGCTGGCAGGCGCGGTCGCCTGGTTCGGCGCCTTGATCGTACCGGGGACGGTGGGAGTGGCAGTGGGTCTGTTGGCAGGGGCCGTCGCCTACTTCCTGCTGGTGTTGCTGCTCGACCGGCCCGCCAAACTGGGAGTGCGCGCGGCGCTGTCCCTGTTCTTTCCGATCATGGGTGCGCAATCGGCTTAAATGATGCTCGATCAACGTCTCCTGGGCCGCGTAGTGGTGGTCTCACCGCATCTGGATGATGCAGTGTTGTCTCTGGGAGCGACGCTGGCGCACGCAGTCGAAGCAGGGGCCCGGATCGAAGTCCTCACGGTGTTCGCCTGCCAACCGGCCTCCAACGCGCCAAGCGATCCCTGGGACCGCAAGTCAGGCTTCACGAGCGAGGGGGAAGCCGCCAAACAGAGGCGCATCGAAGACCGCAACGCCTGTTCGATACTCGGCGTTACGCCGCACTGGTTTGAATTCGGCGCCGAACCCTACGATCGCCACGGCAGCATGCAGGATGTCATATCCGCTGTCACCGCAGCGATCAAGGGCGCGGACACCGTGCTCATACCGGGATATCCGCTCGCCCACGCGGACCACGCCGCCCTCAGCAACGGCCTGTTAGGTCAGACGTTGAATTGCGGCACCCTTGGCCTGTATGCGGAGCAGCCCTACGCGTTCGACCGCCGATCAACACCACGCGGTCCGGTAGAGGCGCGCCCTTTCACCTGGCACCCGTCCAGCACTCATAGCCGGCACCGGAATATGAAATTGCATGCGGTGAAACAGTATCGCTCCCAGCTCGGCTCGCTCGGCCTGCGGCAGCGAGGTGTCGGCCACCTGCGCCTGCGCCTGATGTTGTGGCTGGAAGCTCGGCAGGGCGGCGAGACCATCGCCTGGCCGAACGCAACATAACGCTCTCGTTCCCAACTGGTCGAACGAAGTTGTGTGACGTACCGCACTGCCGGCGGTATCCTATCCGAGCTATGTAGTGGCACTCGCGCCGCACAACTATAGTCCACGACCGGCGCGGCGTTATCATTGCGTCGGTCCAGATGCCTGGGGATATGGCCGTTGATGCTGATTGATCATCCAAAATCCGCCACCGGCGGCGCTCGCCCGCGGCTGTCGGTCATTGCTCCGCTGTACAACGAGGAAGACAACGTCCGTCCGTTGTATGCGGCGTTGACGCAGGCGTTGGATCCAACCGGGCTCGATTACGAGATGCTGTTCGTCGATGACGGCAGCAAGGATTCGACACTGTCCAGGGCCCTCGAGCTGGCTGAAACGGACCCACGGCTCAAGGTCGTGAAGTTCCGGCGCAACTGTGGCCAGACCGCGGCCATGGCGGCCGGGATCGAGTTCGCCTGCGGCGAGGTGCTGGTCACCATGGACGGGGACCTGCAGAACGATCCACTCGACATCCCCATGTTCCTGGAGACCATCGAGCAGGGCTATGACATCGTGGTGGGCTGGCGCTTCAAGCGCCAGGACAAGCTCATTTCACGCAAGATTCCCTCCAAGATCGCCAACTGGCTGATCGGCAAGGTCACCAAGGTGCCCATCAAGGACAACGGCTGCTCGTTGAAGGCCTACCGGGCCTCGGTCATCAAGCAGATTCCGCTCTATTCCGAGATGCATCGCTTCATTCCCGCCATGGCCTCCATTGCCGCTCCGCGTATTGCCGAGGTCAAGGCCCGGCACCACGCCCGCCGCTTCGGAGCCTCCAAGTACGGCCTGTCCCGTGTCTACAAGGTGTTGCTGGACCTGCTGGTCATCAAGACGTTGGCCTCGTTCGCCGGCCGGCCGCTGTTGTGGTTCGGCCTGCTGGCCATGCCCATCCTGCTGCTGGGAACCGGATTGGTTGCCTACGAGTTACTTGAAGCGGCCCTGTGGGGTTTGCCGCTGTCATTACCCGTCGCCGGGTGTGGGATCATTTTCATCGCAGCCGCCTTCATGCTGGTGTTTGCCGGAGCGCTCGGTGAGCTGATCTATAATCTCGGTGACATGCGAGACCACGAGTTCGCCCGCCTCACCCAGCACATGCAGACGGCCCGTGTCGAGACACAAACTCAATGATTGAACGCAATACAAGCATCAAGTACTCGGTGATCGTGCCGATAGGCACACGGCACGAGGACATCGGCGAGCTCTACGAGGAATACCGTCGCGGGATGGATTCACTACGCGCGCCCTACGAATTCGTTTTCGTGGTGGATGGCCCGCATCGCGATGTCATCCAGCGGCTCGAGCCGCTCATTGCCGCCGGCGCCGGCAACATCGTCATGGTGGTTCTCAACCGCAGCTTCGGTGAATCCACCGCCGTCATGGCCGGCTTCGAGCGTTGCAGCGGCGAGATCATTCTGACTCTGCCGGCGTATCACCAGATCAATCCGGAGGACATCAGCAAGCTCGTCGCTCCACTGGATCGCAAGGACGTCGCGGTCGGCTGGCGTTGGCCGCGTGTGGGTGGCGGCTTCGAGAAGTTCCGTCGCACGATGTTCCACAGTCTCGTGTCCCGGGTCAACGGCATGCAGTTGCACGACCTGGGTTGCGGCGCACGCGCCATGAAGCGCGTGGTGTTGCAGGAATTGTCACTGTATGGCGATCAACATCGCCTGCTCGCGGTGCTGGCACATCGACAGGGTTTCAGTGTCACGGAAGTGGAGCTGCGGCAGTCGGAGCAGGATCGCTTCGAAGGCCGCTATCGTCCGCGCGAATACGCCCATTTCGTGTTGGATGTCTTCACGGTCTTCTTCCTCGTGCGCTTCACGAAGAAGCCGCTGCGCTTCTTCGGCATGCTGGGCGCGACAATGTTTGGAGTTGGTGCGCTGGTCGTGCTGTTCCTGGTCGTGGAGCGGCTGGCATTCCAGACCAGTCTGGCCGACCGCCCGGCGCTGCTGCTGTCCGCGCTGATCGTGGTGCTCGGCCTGCAGTTGTTTGCATTGGGACTGTTGGCGGAATTGATCATTTTCACCCACGCCCGCCACCTGAAGGACTACCAGGGGGCGCAGGTCATCCACTATCCGAAGGCTGAGCTGCCGCGCCCCACTCGCGAGGCCAGAGTCGAGAAGACGGCCGCACTGTAGCCTTCCCGTGACGCCCGACAGGTCTTCAGATCCACAGCCGGCGTGGCTAACGCCGCTCGCGCTGTTCACGGCGGCGTGCGTCATTGCGGGCACCCTGGCCCGCTTCTGGGGACTCGGCAAATGGCCGCTGGCCATTGATGAGTATTACTTCGAGCAGTCGGTCCAGAACGTACTGCGGTTCGGCATACCGCAGTTTCCCTGTGGTGGACTGTATGTGCGCGGACTGCTGCTGCAGTACACCGCCGCACTGTTGCAATGGGTGGGGTTCACTGCCGAGCTTGCGCCCAGGCTCATTGCGGCCGTCTCCAGCCTGATTGTCCTGCCGGCGGCCTACAAGATCGGGCGCCGTCTCGGCGGTCCGCAGGTGGGCCTGTTGGCCATGGCCGTCCTCGGCCTGTCCGTATGGGAAATCGAGATCGGCCGCTTCGGGCGGATGTATGCCCCGTTCCAGGCGCTGTTCGCCTGGTACCTCGTCTTCTTCCTGAGCTATGTCATTGACCGCAACCGGCGCGCCCTGGCGCCGATGCTGATTCTGTCGGTCCTGGGCTTGGGCATTTGGGAAGGCGGCATCTTCCTGGTGCTAACCAACCTTCTGCCTCCCTTCATTGCTCACCCAGACGGCCGGCTGACGCGGCGTGATTGGATGTACCTCGCCGGGTGCTCCCTGCTCTTCATCCCAGCCTACATCCTGACCATGGCGGATCTGCGTACCGCCGGTAGCGTGCCCACGCTCCCCCCGGACTACGTAGAGCCACCTGACGTGCCATCGCCAAGCCGCCTCGACGCGGCCGTCATGCCGTGGACAACCTTGCACTCACACCTTGGCTGGGCAATTGCAGCGCTCGTGCCCGCGGCGTTGGTGCTCTACGCGGCAGCGCGAGTGGCTCGAACTTACCTGCAAACCAAAGCTAGAGCTTTAGCTGCGCTGGCAACGTGGCTCGTGCTGGCCTGTGTTGCGTTGCAACAGTTCGAGCTGGCGGCCGGACTCGTGGTGATTTTCGTTCTGCTGGAGGTCCTGGACGGACATGAGCTCGTCGGCGCGACCTCCCGCCCGCTGCACATGGCGCTGATGGCCTGCTTGCTCTTCTGGACCGCGTTTGGATTGGCAACCAGCGATTGGCACACGCCGGGACTGTCGGGCCTGCACAAGGTGTTTCTGCTCGCCTACGAGTTCGTGAGGTTCCCCGACGCGGTTCGACAGGTTGCAATGCCTTGGGCACGGACCGTCCCGTTGTTATCGTTGGGGCTGTTCATCCTCGTGGCCGCAGCCTGTCTGCGCGCCTGCCTGCGCCCACAGGACACCTCGCGACTCGAGCGAATCCTGCTCGCGCTGTTTGTCATCCTGTTCCTCGCAGCCAGCGCATCCAACCCGCCCCGTCATGAAACACGCTATGTCTTCTTCCTGTACCCGCTCGCCGTCATCTTTTCGATCGTGACAGTGGGACGTGTGGTGCAAACACTACTGGGTCGGACAAGGCTTGCCGTTGCGGCCGCGGCCCTCGCCTGCATTGCGGCATTCATGTTGAGCGAAGACTTTCGGCCCGGGCACCTGTGGAACATCGACACTGAAATCGTCAACTTCCGCATCGGCATGAGTGGCCGCCTGGCGGGCCACTATCATCCGCGCAGCGACGTGCGCGCGGCCGCCGACTGGTTACAAGCGCATGTGGTTCCCGCTCAGGACATTGTGATCGACAGCTTTCCGGGCGTGGATTTCTACTACAGAACAAGCGATTTCTATTTCGTGTCGGCTACCGATCCGCGTTTCGATGTATGGTCCTGCAAGCGGGGCACCACGCAGCGTTGGAGCAACCTGCCCATGATCTACTCCTATGACACGTTGGCTGCGAAGGCGGCGACGGGACACCGTGTCTGGTTGATCCTGGAAAGCGCGCGCATGGCGCCGATACTGGCGATATTCCCACCTGGTTCGTGGACGCTGGAGTGGACTTCACGGGCGCGTGACATATCCATCGTTTCGGTCCACGAGCGCCCGGATGCGCACTGACCTGGAGCACCCGCGTGTTGAGTTGGAAAATCGATGCTGTCATGCGTCGGTGTCTTGTCAAATCCGGCTTGCTTTCACCCGGGGGTTTCGGTTTGATAGCGCGAGCTGCGAGCACGGCCGAGTGACTCGTCGTGTGTACTTCCTGACATATGTTCAACATGGAAGTACGCATGGGATAAAAAGGCGCGCGCAAGCGTGCCACGAACATGAACGGGGATTAAATGAACCAGCGCTCCAGCGGACCTGAGCAGGCGATGCCACCACGCGTGTCGCGCGGCCGCCGCCGGCCGGCCGGCCGGCTACCCCCCTTTAGGTATATCTCTTGCTAAGATGGCGCCTTAATGTTCAATGGGAAGTACGGGGGATAACTATGGGTGATCGTAAGGGCGCCGCGCGATTTGCGCTGCTGGCATTGTTAACTGGCGTGGCTGCCGCGACGTCCGCCTGGGCTGCCGATCCGCCGGCCCTGCTTGCCACTCAGACTGATTATAAAATCCATGCCGGCGACCAGCTCCTGGTCGGTGTGTACGACGACCCGAAAATGCCCCCCATCACCATTACGGTGACCCCGGATGGCAAGTTCTCGTTCCCCCTGATCGGGATCCTGATGGCCGGCGGCAAGACACCGGAACAACTGCGCGTGGAAATGGAGACCAAGCTGCGCAAGTTCGTCGCCGAGCCCGTGGTGACGGTGTCCATTACGGAAGTCAAAGGGAACGTGGCGTATGTCATCGGGCAGGTCACCAAGCCCGGCGTGATTGTCATGAACCCGGCCGTCAACGTGCTGCAGGCGCTCAGTATCGCGGGGGGCGGCAACCCCTACGCCAAGATGGACAACATCATTGTGATCCGCAACTCCGCGGCCGGCCAACGCATCATGAACTTCCGGTATGGCCAGGTGGCCTCCGGCAAGAACCTCGAACAGAACGTACAGTTGGAGAGCGGGGATGTCGTTGTCGTCCCGTAACTGCGTGCGTGGCGCAACGGTTGCCGCGGCGAGCGTCGCGGCTGCAGCGTTGAGCGCGACTGCCGGCGCGGCTGATTTCTATTACCAGCCGATCGTCTCGCTCCGGACCGGCTACAACACCAACGTCGACCTCGAGACGCAGAACCAACAGAGCGCCGTAGGTTACTTCGCCGACGCGGCCACCAACATCGGCATTGCAACACAGCGGTCGGAAACGATCCTGCAGCCGCGCCTGTTGTACAACTATTACCCGAGCGCCTCCCAACGCAACCGGCTGGAGGGATTTCTCAATCTCAACAGCCGCTACTCCTGGGAGCGTGACCGGTTCAACATAGTGGGCTTTTTCGACCACCGCGATGACGTCAACGCCAACCAGCCCACGGCGACCGACAATACCGTCAATCCGGGCGTGGGCAACACGACACCTGATACGGGTCATGCCCAGGTTGGAACCACCCGCAACTACACGATCATCGATCCGACGTACACGCACCTGTTGAGCCCGCTATCCGCCGTCGGGCTCGCGGGCGAGTACCAGCGCATGGACTACAGTCCATCCGACACCTCGGCCCATCTCGATTTCCAGTACTACAAGGGGCGCCTGTTCTACTCCAGGACCATCGATCTGCGTACCGATTATGCGATCGGCGTCTTTGGCTCGAAGTACCAGGCGCGCAACACCGACACGCATTCCACTTCGGGTGGGTTGCAATTCGACGGCGGCTACAACTGGTCCCAGGTGTTGCGGAGCGAGCTGAGCGTTCAGTGGCAACACACCAAGCTGGATGAGACCCAACCCAAATTCTTCGACGTCAGCAGCAACCCGTGGGCGGCATCGTTCAGCACTGTGTACAAGACTCAGGCCAGCAGCTACCGGGTGTCCATCGGTCGGACGATCTACCCGAGCAGCGCAGGCGGCCTGTACACGACCGACCAGGTGCGCGGCCAATACGATCGCGACTTCACCCAGCGCCTGCACTTCACCGGGGCGGTACGCTACTTCCGTGACAGAACGACCACCGGGGTATCTGGCGACACGACGCGCGATTACGCGACGGCGAACGTCCAATTGCAATACATGATGACCCAGCGGTTCTTTGTCGCCGGCAACTACACCTACATCTATCAGAAGTACCGTGTTCAGCCGAACTCCGCGGACACGAATGTCGTGTCGCTGACCATCGGCTACCGCGGACTCGAGCGCCAGCGTTGAACCTGTTCCACATGACGGATACACATACGAGCCAGTTGCGATGAATACCCCGACCACCACGGAGCCAGGACTCAGCGGCTACGCGCCCATTCTGCGGCGGCGCGCCCGCTATATTGCAATCATCGCCCCGCTCTTCATTCTGCTGGCGGTCTACCTCGCGTTCGCGTTGACCCCGCTGTACCAATCCACGGCGACGATTCTCCTCGAGCCTTCGTCCGTCGATCCGAAGGTGGTCACCACCACCGTGCTGAGCTACTCCAACCAGCAGATCGAGATCGTGCAGGGCCGGGTAATGACCCTCGACATCCTGAAGGAGATGGTCAAGCAGTACGACCCGTATCCTGGCAGCGGCTGGAGCACCCACGAGAAGGCCCAGAAGGTGCTCGAGGAGACCTCGGTGGAACGGGTCGATCCGGTGACCATGAAGCCGCTGCAGGAATCGAATGCGTTCTCGCTGCATTACCGCAACCCGGACAGTGATCGTGCGGCCGAAGTGACCAAGCGGTTGGCCGCCCTGTTCCTGACCTACAACCAGAAGAGCCGCGAGCAGGCGGCCCAGGGCGCGGCCTCGTTCCTGGCCAAGCAGGCCGAGGATGTCAGCCGCCAGATGCGCGCCATCGACGAGGAGATCAAGGGATTCAAGAACCAGCACGGCGATGCCTTGCCGGAATACGTCGCGCGCAACGAGGCGTCCATCGACCGCGAGCAACATGACCTGGAGAATATCCAACAGGAGATCCTGCGCGCGGAAGAGAAGGAATCGCTGCTGGCCGTGCAGCTCAGCCAGACCAGCCCCAACATGATCACCAACTCCGGGGACATGACGGACCTGCCGACCGTGCGGGCCAAGCTGGCCGAGGCGCAACAGCGCTATACGCCGGATCACCCGGAGGTCAAGCGGCTCAAGCAGGCGTTGCAACAGCTCTCGAGCGAACAGGCCGCCGTGAGCGGCAACGGGATTGTCGCCAACGCGAACAATCCGCTGTACCTGACAACGGCCAACCAGTTGCAGTCCGCGCGCAAGGAGTTGACCACACTGCGCGCCCAGGCTGCCCGCAAGACCGCGCTGATCGACTCGTATGAGCAGATGCTGCGCCGGACACCGGGTGTCGAGCGCGAGTACTCTGAAATTCAACGCCGCCGCAACAGCCTGCAGACCACCTACCAGGCCATCCAGGACAAGCTGCAGAACGCACAGATTGCGCAGAACTTCGAGACGGAACAGGGTGGCGAGCGCTTCACGCTGCTGCGTGAGCCCTTCCCGCCCCGGCTGCCGGTCTATCCAAACCGCATCGGGCTGATTCTGCTCGGCGTGGTGCTGGGAGGTTTGTTCGCCGGTATCGCGGTGGCGATGGCGGAGGCCAGCGATACGAATGTCCGCGATTTGCGCGATCTGCCTGCTTTCGGGGACGCGGTGGTGCTCGCCTCGATTCCAAGCATTTCCAACACACGCGACCGGCGGCGGCGCCGGTTCGTGTTCGTCTCATGGGCCGCGGCTTACGCGGCGGCTCTTTTCATTGTCGGCACCGTGGTCGTTTCCTCGTTGAAGTGAAACAACCCACGAACCACTCGCCGCCCCACGGACTCCACTATGACCATCATTGAAGCAGCGCTCGAGAAAACCAAATCCCTGCGCGGGCACCGCCCGGGCGGCGCGGGGCAACCCGCGACCGCGGCGCCGGGCTACACCCGGCACCCGCTCGAGCCGCGAGTCGCTCCTGCCACCCAGATACAAGCGCGTCGTGTTGCATTCGACCCGCATGTCGCGCGTGAAAACCGCCTTCTGTTGAGTGCATCGGTTCCGGAGGATCGGGGTACTGTTGCGGCTTACGGAATGCTGCGAACTCGAATCCTGCATCGCGCCCGCTCACATGGCTGGCAGACGATCGGCATCACGAGTGCCGCACCCAAAGACGGCAAGTCGCTGACAGCGGTCAATCTTGCGTTGAGCCTCGCTCGCGAAGCCAACAACGTGGTGGTGTTGCTCGATCTGGATATGCGCAATCCGAGCGTGTGCCGCACGCTGGGCATTACTCCGCAAAACGAGTTGCGTGATTTCTTCGAGCATCGACTCGAGACGCCCGAGGACGTGTTCATGTCCATCGGCGTGGAGAACCTGGTGATCGCCGGCAATACGACGGCCACGCAGAATTCGGCGGAGTTGCTGGCATCGACCCGCCTGGAGGAATTGCTGCAATTCGTCCGTTCAGCGACGACGAATCCGCTGATTATCGTCGATCTGCCGCCGGTGTTGAGTCCGGATGATGCCCTGGTGGTGGCACCGCGCATCGATGCACTCGTACTGGTAGCTTCAGAGGGTGTCACGCCACGCTCCGACCTGCAGAAGGCGAGCGAGCTCTTGGCCGAATTTCCAATGGCCGGACTGGTGCTCAACCGTTCCTCGGATGCGTCCCAGAAATACGGTTACGGATACGGATATGGAGACGGTCAGACTCCGGCCTGACTGCGGCCGCGAGCGTTGACCGCAACGTGTGAACAAGTTTCGCCTGCTGGTAGTGGCTTCGGACCCTTATCCGCCAACCCGCGTGGATGTGTCGGTATTGTTCGGCGAAGAGCTGTCCGGACGCGGTCACAAGATCGACTGGATATTGCAAAGCGAAGCTGATTGCAACCGCGCCTACATCGCCTCCTGGGGCGGTGGCCAGGTGTGGGTTGCACCTTCCAACCATCGCAGCTCCCTCGTTGGCCGCCTGCGCAAACACGCAGCCGGTATCTGGAACGACGCGCGCATGTTCAGCCTGCTGCGCGGCAGCCGCTACGACGCCATCGAGGTCAAGGACAAATTCGTGGGCGGCCTGTTCGCGGTCCTGGCCGCGCGCCTGTATCGCAAGCGCTTCGTCTACTGGCTGTCATTTCCGTTTCCGGAGTTTTATCTCACCAAGGCGCGTGACGGCATGGCGCCGTATCCCCTGCTCTATCGGCTGCGCGGCCTGGCGTTTGGCTTTCTGCTGTATCGCATCCTGCTGCCGGCCGCCGACCACGTTTTCGTACAGAGCGAACAGATGCGGCGTGACGTCGCGGCCAAAGGCATCCCCCTTTCCAAGCTGACCGCAGTGCCGATGGGAATCAGGCTCGACGACCGGGCCACCACCGCGCAGCCGGTGTCCCGCAGCAGAATACCCGCGGGTGTTCCTTGCTTCGTCTACCTGGGAACCCTGGGACGGGAGCGCCGGATCGATTTTCTATTGCGAGTGCTCGCCCGAGTACGCGCCGAGATCCCCGAGATCAAGCTGTACCTCGTGGGCCGGGGCGAGTCGCCACAGGACGAGGAGTTTCTGTTGGCAGAGGCGCGGCGCCTCGATGTGCTGCCTGCCGTGGTCTTCACAGGGCAGTTGCCGCAACAGGAAGCCCTGCGGTACGTGCAGGATGCCGACGTCTGTGTGTCACCTTTCTTTCCAACGCCGATATTGAATTCAACCTCGCCCACGAAGCTCGTCGAATACATGGCGATGAGCAAGGCCGTCGTTGCCAACACCCACCCGGAGCAACAACTCCTGATAGAGCAAAGCGGGGGTGGCTTGTGCGTTCCGTATGAGGAGAGCGCGTTCGCCGCAGCGATTGTGAAACTGATCCGCGCGCCGGAGCTCGCCCGCGCGATGGGCGAACGCGGCCGGCGCTATGTCATCGAGCATCGTTCCTACGCGGTCATTGCCAGCTCAGTAGAGCGCGAAATGCTGCGAATTGCGGGGAAAAATGGTGGGGATGCGAACATTTGAGCGCCCGGACACGGCTGTGCATCGTCAATCCCTTCCAGCACGGCGGGGGTGCCGAATTCCAGATCAGTCTGCTGATCGCGGCGTTGCGCCAGGCGGATCGGTTCGATGTGTACTACCTGGCGCGGCACGTCGATGAAACTATCACTCCTGAAGGCTACACCGTCGTACGCATCGGCCGCAGCGGTCGAGTGCCGTTCCTGGGATACATCACGGATCTTGTTCCGTTGTATCGGGCGCTGCGCGCCATCGGGCCGCAAGTGATATACCAACGCGTCGCCGGCGGCTACACGGGGATTTGTGCGCTCTACGCGCGCCGTCACCGCGCCCGCATGATCTGGCACGTGGCTCACGAAACCGATGTAACACCGCAGACCCTGGACGCTGGACGCAACTTCCTGCGCCGCCGACTGGAGAAGTGGAGCGTCGAATATGCAATTCGACGCGCCGATCGCATCGTGGTCCAGACCCGGGATCAGGGGGCCTTGCTGTCACGTCACTACGGTCGCCAGGCAGATGCGGTGATCGGTAATTTTCACCCCGAGCCGGCGGAAGCCATCGACAAGTCAGGGCCGCCGACGGTCGTGTGGATCGCCAACCTCAAACGCTGGAAGCAGCCCGAGGTGTTCGTCAGGCTGGCCCAGTCCTTGCGCGATATGGAGGGGGTGCAGTTCGTGATGTTGGGCGAGGCGCCATCCGGGTCGCAGCACTGGTGCGAGATGCTCATGCAGAGCATCCAGGTCACGCCCAATCTCACCTATCTGGGACACCGCGCGCAGGATGAGGTCAATAAAGTCCTCGCACGCGCCTCGGTGTTCGTCAACACGAGCGTCCACGAGGGATTCCCCAACACCTTTATTCAAGCGTGGCTGCGCAACGCCGTCGTGGTGAGCCTCACGGTCAACCCTGACCGGGTGCTCGAGACCCAGGGAGTCGGTATTCACGCCGGAACTGAAGCCGGTCTGACACAAGCGGTCCGAACCTTGCTGACGAACCCCGCGGAGCGCGCTGGCTACGCCGAGCGCGCACGTGCGTACGCAAGCTCGGCGCACTCGGTCCGGAACGTGGGAGTGCTGATGGAGATGATTGATGCCTGCGCCGCGCGAGCCTGAGCCTTTGGTCGGCCAACCGTCATGCCGATTGCCGGACGGCCTATTGTCAGACGATCGCGCTGGAGCCCGCCGGCGGCGTGCGCATTTTCAGGATCCGTGCCGGAACACCGCCCACGACGGCGTAGTCAGGAACATCCTTGGTCACCACCGCGTTCGCGCCGACGATCACATCGTTACCGATACGTACGCGGCCCAGGACCTTGGCGCCAGCTCCGAACTGTACGCGGTCACCAATGACAGGCGCGCCAAACGGATCGTCCGAGCCGGTATTGCCGATGGTCACGCCGTGACGGATCAGACAGTCATCCCCGATGACCGCCGCCCCGTGAATGACAATGCAGCCATGATGCTCGATGCACAGCCGGCGGCCGATCTTGGCGGTGCCGCCGATGACAATGCCGCAAAAGATCTCCGCCAGCTTGTTGAGTACGATGTAGGCAATCGTCCAGGGCGCACGCACTATCTTGTTGCGGATGACAAAGCGGGCGTGACCGAAGCGGTACACCAGCAACGCCCAGAAGCCGATGCCCAGCAACCCTTCCCGCTGCGCCTTGAGATCTTCCAGGACCCGTATCATCGGCCTCTACGTGTTATTTGCCATGTTATGTGTAATGCAACACGGGCGGGGCAGCCGGCCGCTGCGGGTCATCCGTATGCTATTGTTCAACCGCACTTGATATAAAGCAATACCATGCCCCGGCTGCTGGCGATCAACAATTACTACTATCCGCGCGGTGGCTCCGAGGCGGTCTTTTTCGAGCACAATCGCATGCTCGAGGAGATCGGTTGGAGCGTCATCCCCTTTTCGATGCGCCACGCGAGCAACCTGGCGAGCCCCTGGTCGGAGTATTTCATTGACGACCTGGAGATGAACGGCGACTACTCACTGGTGCAGAAGCTGACGCGCCTGCCGAAAGTCATCTACTCGTTCGAGGCCCGCCGCCGCCTGGATCAACTCCTGGCGCGCGTGCGGCCCGACATCGCCCACGCGCACAACATTTATCACCACATCTCCCCTTCCATCCTGGGCCTGCTGAAACGTCGCGGCATTCCGACGGCCCTGACCCTGCACGACCTCAAGATCGCCTGTCCGGCCTACAACATGCTGGCGCCCGATGGCATCTGCGAGCGTTGCAAGGGCGGCAAGCTGTACAACGTGGTCAGCAACCGCTGCATCGGCGGCTCCGCGGCCATGAGCCTGGTCGTCATGATGGAAGCGGTGGTCCACAAGCTGCTCGGCTCATACCGGCGCCACGTGGACTGTTTCGTCGTGCCCAGCCGCTTCTACATTGAGAAATTCACTGAATGGGGGATGCCGGCGTCCCTGTTCCGCCACGTGCCCAATTTCGTCGACGTCGAGCGCCACGAGCCGCGCTACGAGCCCGGAGACGCCTTCCTTTACTTCGGGCGGGTCATCCGCCAGAAAGGCGTTGCCACGCTCATCCGGGCGGTCGCGGCTGCGCGCAAGAAGCTCCTGGTTGCAGGTACAGGCCCGGAGCTGGATGAAATGCGCGCCCTGGCCTCCCAGTTGAATGCCGATGTCACCTTTCTGGGACACCTCGGCGGATCGCAACTGCACGATGTCATCAGGGGCTCACGGGCGGTGGTACTGCCTTCCGAATGGTACGAGAATGCTCCCATGAGCCTGCTCGAGGCGTATGCCCTGGGGAAGCCGGTGATCGGTGCCCGCATCGGCGGCATCCCCGAGCTGATCCGCGAGAACCAGACGGGAGTGTGTTTCCAGAGTGGCAACGTGCCCTCGCTACAGAGTGCACTGGAGGACTTCGACTTGCGTCCGCAGACGCAGATTCAGGAGATGGGCAGAGCCGGGCGACGTTGGGTCGCAGAGGATTTCACCGTCGCAAAGTATCGCCAACGGATTCTGGCGCTGTATCACGACCTGGGAGTACAGGTGAGCGTCGCCAGCCCTTTGCCGTTGAGCGCAGCGCCGTGAGGGAGACTCAGTGCGTCCGGTAAAAATAATGGTTTTGGGCATCCGTGGGATCCCGTCGGTGCAAGGCGGCGTGGAGACACACGCCGAGCAGCTTTATGAGCGCCTGGCCCACCTGGGATGCGATGTCGAGGTGCTGGTGCGAACGCCGTTCGTCCCGGCCAGCAGACGCACATTCGGATCCATTCGCATTCGCCGCATCTGGGCTCCGCGCACCTCGGGTTTCGAGGCGGTGATCCATTCACTGTTAGGTGTCCTGTACGCCGGCATCGTGCGGCCCGACATTCTGCACATACACGCGATCGGACCCGCGATTGTGACACCACTGGCGCGCCTGTTGGGATTGCGCGTGATTGTGACCAACCATGGGCCCGACTACGATCGCGACAAGTGGGGACCCTTCGCCAGATGGGTGTTGCGCACCGGCGAGAGCCTGGGAATGCGCTGTGCCAACGCGCGCATTGCAATCTCGAAAGTCATCGAACAGTTGATCCAGGCGCGTTACGGACGGGAGTCCGATCTGATTCCCAATGGCGCGGTGCCGGTCAGTCTGCAAACCGACACGAACGAAATCGAACGCTTCGGCTTGCAGCGCGGCCGTTACTTCCTGCAGGTAGGACGCATCGTTGCCGAGAAACGGCAGCTCGATCTGATCCAGGCTTTCGCACTGGCGAAACCGGCGGGTTGGAAGCTCGTGCTGGTGGGCTCGGGCAACAGCGAGTACACCGCGAATGTGCAGGCGGCGGCCCAGGAAGCAGGCGTGGTACTGGCAGGGTTTCAGCGCGGAGTGGCGCTTGGCCAGTTCTACACCCATGCCGGTGCGTTCGTATTGCCCTCTTCTCACGAAGGGCTGCCGATTGCACTGTTGGAAGCGTTGACCTACGGACTGCCGGTGATTGCCAGCGCCATCCCGGCCAACCTGGAAATCGGACTGCCCGCGGCGAGCTATTTCCCGGTCGGAGATGTGCAGGCACTCTCGGCCAAGCTCGTGAGTGTCACCCAGGCGCCGCCCGACGAAGCCGCTCGCGAAATGCGCCGGCGTTGGGTCACCGAGCAGTACGACTGGACGCGCATTGCCAAGCAGACGTACGCGGTCTATAACCGGGTGGTCCGCGAGCCCAAACTGCTCGGCCGGAGCATCATTTAGGTTGAGCTCGCTTTACATATGACACTTCTGGCTGTTGCGCCGCCGCCGCAGCTACACCGGGACAAGGTCGGAATCCATCGACTTTTGGCCCTACTACCCACATACTTTCTACAGCCCTGCGCTGGCAGCACGTCCGCTCGAGCCCGAGCGGCAGGCGATAATCACGCTGACGCTCGCGCTTTCGTGGGAACACCACCACGGTCGCGGCGTTTAAACGCGTGCCGCGCGCAACAAGCAGCATGAGTACCCCATGGACCTGACGATCATATCGACCTACCGGTGCAACTCGAAATGCCAGATGTGCTACATCTGGAAGAATCCCACCGATCAGAAAGAGGAAGTGAGCCTCGAAACGTTGTCCAAGCTGCCGGGCGGCTTCGACAACCTGAACGTGTCGGGCGGCGAGCCCACACTGCGCCGGGACCTGCCGGAGCTGGTCGATCTGCTCTATCCCAAGGCACGCATCCTGGAGATCAGCTCGAACGGACTGCATCCGGAGAAGCTGGTCCCCATCATCAAGAAGTATCCGAAGATCAAGGTCCGCTTCAGTGTCGAGGGTGATGAGGCCACGAGCAATGCCATCCGCGGCGAGAAGGACGGCTATGCCACCAAGATGGCCGGCATGCGCGCGCTGCAGGAGGCAGGCGGCGAGGATCTCGGTTTCGCCTTCGTGATCCAGGACGAGAACGTGGATCAGCTCGTCAAGGTCTACGAGATGGCGCGCTCCATGGGTGTGGAACTGTCAACCTCCACGCTGCACAACGCGTGGCAGTTCTACAAGAACGACAACTACTTCTACGACCGCGTGCACGTGGCCCGCAAGGTCGAGGGCCTGGTCACTTCCCTGCTCGCCAGCGGCAAGCCGAAGAACTGGTTCCGCGCCTATCTGAACCTCGGCCTGATTGAGAAGATCCTCGGTCACCCGCGCTTGATCCGCTGCACTGCCGGCACCGATTTCGCCTTCATCGATCCCTGGTCGGATGTCTGGACCTGCAACGTGCGCTCGGATCTGTTGATGGGCAACCTCGCCCGTCAGTCCTGGGAAGAGATCAAGGCCAGCGCCGATGCCCACAAGGCCATCCAGAAGGTGCATGCCTGCGAGCAGAATTGTTGGATGGTGACCACGGCCCGTACGGCCATGCGCTCGGCGGTGATCCCGCAGATCCCGAAGATGGGGCCGCTGATGTGGGTGCTGAAGAACAAACTCAAGGTGTCGATGGGCAGCCCCATCGCCTTCGACAAGTACATCGACTACTCGCGGGTGGAGCCCTCCCCGTTCAAACAGCGCACGTCGTTCCTGGGCACGAAGGCCAAAGCCGCGCTGGTGCGCGGACGTACTACCCCTGATGCGCGCTATCCGCTGAAGAGCTTCCAGAACAACTAGACACCAGGTGCGTCAGACGCCTGAGGGCGTTAGACGCCGGGGGCCGACGCAGCAGCGGCGCGCCCCTGTAGTTGGAATCTGGGGGGCGGCGCGAACAGCCCCGGAATGTTCCACCGTTCGACCAGGTAGGCGAATGTCAGTGGCGCAAGCACCCCTACCGCGGTACCCAACACCAGGTGTACCTCGAGGTTGTGCACCCCCAGAACCTTGAGCAACATGACGCGCGTGACGGCCGCCGCCGTCGTGTGCAACAGGTAAACCTGCAATGACATGCGGCCCAGATAGGCCGTGAAGCGCCAGCCGGCGCGCGCCAGCAGGACCGCGACCGCAATGGTCATCGCGGTGCCCGCACTGGCCGCAATGATGTTGGTCGTCGAGATCAACGGATTCGACTGCCCGCCCGCGACGTGCCCCGACAATTGGTGCAGCGCAGTGATCGCCCCGGCGAACACCAACACCGCCGCCGGCAGCGAAATCTGCGGCCGCGCCGTCGCCAGCCGGGTGGCCCGGTGCAGCAGCGCCCCCGCGAGGAAGTACAGCAGATACCAGGCCGGATACCACAGGGCCGCGATGGAGTGCGCGATGTTGGTACGCAGGAAATAGAGCCCCAGCGCGCCCAGCAACAACGTCCAGCGCAGCCGGGCCGGTACGAAAAAGTACGCCACGCAGGCAATCAGGTACGTGAAAAACAGCGCGTACAGGAACCAGAACTCCTGCCGCGGATGCCACCACAACGACAACACCTCCCCGGCCGTGACCGGATTGTTGACATGATGGGAAAAAACAACCTGGGTGAATCCCTGCAGCAAGGACCACAGCACGTAGGGATACACGAGCGTATCCACCTTGTTGAGCATCACGCCGCGCAGGCCGCGACGCTGCCAGGAGTGTGGGAAAAACAACCCCGAGAGGAAAAAGAACAACGGGATGTGGAACGAATACAGGCTGTCCCAGGTCAATCGGAAAGTGAGCGCATCGATTCTGACACCGGCGGTGTGCACGCCATCGATGACGTGCCCAAACACGACGAGAACGATGCCTACGCCTTTGGCGTGGTCCACCCACTGTAGCCGTGTGGCGACGTCAGGCTGCGAAGGTGGTGTCATGTGCGTTTGAACAGGACCAGATCCGTGCATTGGTTCCCGGTAATTTGTCAATGACCCTGTCATATTTCCATCCGATCGTACACGCAGCAGCGCGCGCAATGGCCGGCACCGGCACACGGCGTTTGACGGTGCTGCCGAAGATTTCGATTGTTTTTAATTATGGCACCGGGAACTGTCGCCGTGCGTCCACAGTTTGACGGACAAAGGTCCCGACGCTACGTTCCCTGCCCAGATTATGGTTCACCCGGGATTGGGTCGGCCAGGCTCTGGCGGGTTTGATTCACAGGAGTTACTGATGGAATTACGCGGACTTTTTGCACTGGCCGTCGCCGCCGTGTCGTTGAGCACCAGCCCGGTGCAAGCCCAGACCACGAAACGGCCGCAGCCGCCGCCGCAGGTCTGCATCGGGGCCGATTGTGTCGCCTCGCCGGCCGCACCCTCCGGGGACGCGCTCAAATTCCATCCCGGCTTCTATCCGTATTTCAATTATGCCAATGGCGCCAACCTGGGCCGCCTCGGCACCGGCCATGACGGGAAGGATCTGCAGCTCATCAACGGTCTGACACCGAACGACAATGTCAGTGGCATCGCCATTGCCATCATGTGGCGTTCCATCGATACCGGCACCACCGCCCCGAACTACGACTGGTCGATCATTGACGCCTACCTGAAAGCGGTCAAGGGCGTGAACAAACGCCTGTGGGTGCGAGTGCAGGACGCCGTTATAACAAACAACGCCAGCACCGCCGGCGGCCGCAAGGTCGTGCCGGATTGGCTGATGACCAAGTACGGCCCGACGGCCGTGCAGGTTGACTATGAGCCGTCGCCTCGCGGTGTTGCCGCCAAGCGCTACAGCGCGGCCGTCACGAATGCCTACATAGCCCTGTTCCAGGCCATGGCGGCACGTTATGACTCTGATCCGAGTTTTGAAGGTGTCACGCTGTTCGAGGAAACCGCCTACGGTGTCGAGACCGGCCCGGGCACCCCCGGCGCCGACTACACCGAAAAGGGCATGTTTGACCAACTGTATGCCCTGATGGCCGGCGTGCGCGACGGCTCGAAGGGATTCAAGACTTCGAACGTGCAGTTGGCCGGCAACTACCTGTTCAAGAAGTCGGATTCGGCAGCCAATTGGACTGCCGTGTTCTCCCAGGTGCAGAAGTACCGAATGATGGTTGGCGGTCCGGACAGCTTCATACCTACCTGGGTGTACCCCACTACGAACTTCGTCGCCGTGCAGATCTCCGGACCCGGCACCACTTCCAGCAATACCGATTACCGTCGCAGCATATTCGCCGACGAGGTGTATCGCGGCTGGTGGAAGGGCTCGACCGACTGGCGCGGCAAGATCCTGTTCGGACCGGACGTGGAAATCACGGACATCGGTGGTTACATAACCAAGAACATGAATCCCATTCCGACACTGGCCCAGATCTGGGAAGTACGCGGCCCGAAACTGGACCGTGCCCATTACTTCTTCTTCGACATCAACTACGGCCCCACCGGGAACTACGGAACCCCGGCCCAGCAATGGACGACGGCCCAGTACCCCTGGGTGAAGTCGGTCGGGTCGACCAACACGACGAACCCCTACCAGTAAGGGTGTAAGGGTCGGCGGATCCGGTCACGGGGCCGGATCCAGCGTCTTTGGCATGCAGGGGCGGCCCGGGTATACTGGCCGCCCCTGTACGTATTCTTATAATGGCCGAAAGAGCCGCCTCGCACATTCCGTCCCTCGATGGATTACGAGGGATATCAGTGTTGCTCGTCCTAAGCAGTCACACGCTGCAGGCAGCGCTGATGCACGATGTCATTCCCGGCAGCTTCGGCGTCACAGTATTCTTTTTCCTCTCCGGCTATCTCATCACCACCTTGCTGCGCATCGAGGTGGAGGACACCGGGCACATTGCATTCGGGAAGTTTTACCTGCGGCGGGCGCTGCGCATCTTTCCACCGTTCTATCTGGTGCTGCTGCTCGCGGCCCTGCGAGGCCACTACGGTGTCCTCATACACACGGGCAATCACATGGAGTGGTCGTACGTACTCGGACAGGCGCTGCAACTGACAAATTACCAGCAAGTCTTTTTTGACACGGAGCATCTGGCGCCCGGCACCGACATCTTCTGGTCGCTCGCCGTGGAAGAGCATTTCTACCTGCTGTTTCCCTGGTGCTTCCTGTTGCTCACCCGGATCAAGGAACCGCGCAGGCGTGCAGTCGTTTTACTTGCGACCTGCGCCCTCGTCCTGTTGTGGCGTTGCTATCTGGAATTTGCGTTGCACTCCTCCTACAACCGCACCTACTGTGCGACCGATGCGCGCATCGACTCCATCCTGTTCGGATGTGTCCTGGCCGTGTGGGGCAACCCGGTGCTCGATCCAACACGGATCAGCGAGAGTGTCTGGAAGCACTGGTTGCTGCCCCTGTCGCTCGTTGGGCTCGCGCTGAGCTTCGTCATATCGAACCCGTCCTTCATGGACACAGGACGCTACACGCTGCAGGGCATCTGCCTGTTCGCCGTGTTTGTGGTCGCGATCCGTTATCCGACCTGGTGGCCGATACGACCGTTGAACTCCCGGATCCTGAGCTGGATCGGCTTGATCAGCTACTCGCTGTACCTGCTGCATCTGACAGTACTGAAAGTGACCTACACCATCTGGGGACACTCGTTCTGGGTGCTGATCACCGTCGGCTGGGCGGCTGCGATCGGCCTGTCGGCTGCCATCTACTACGCCATCGAGCGGCCGGCGGGCCGCCTGCGAAAACGCCTGTCCTCGCACCCGGCACCCTCGCCGCCGCGGGGTTCTGCCGGTTTTGACGTAGACTTCGTCCGGACCCGTGGATAGCGAGCAATGCAAGTACTGATAATAATTCTGATCCTGGCCGCAACCCTCATCGATGGTTTCGTCACGGGTTTCAACATGTTCCCGCTGTTGCGGCTGATCCCGGAGGTGTTCTCCGTGATCATTGTCGTCGTGGTTCTCATGCGTGGCGTGCGCTACGGCTTCCCACTGGTGGCACCGAAATACTGGTTCGTCTTCGGCCTGCTGACGCTGATCATTTTGTGCGGGATTCTCACCAACGATGTGGGATCCGGACCCACCCTGGCGGGTATGCGGACCTATCTGCGCGCCATTCCCCTCTTTCTGCTGCCGGCCGTCTATCCGTTTACCGACAAGCAGTTGCAACAGCAGCTCAAGGTGATCCTGGGAATCGCAGTGCTGCAGATTCCATTCGCGATCTATCAGCGCTTCGTCATTCTGAGCCAGGGACGCTTCTCCGGGGATGACGTCCGCGGCACGCTGGCCGACTCCGGCGTTCTGTCGATCTTCCTCATCTGCTGCACCCTGGTGGTGGTCGGCCTGATGATGAAGGACCGGCTGAAGAAGTCCTATTTCGTGGTGCTGTTCTTCGCGCTGCTGACACCGACCATGATCAATGAGACCAAGGCCATTGTGCTGATGCTGCCGGCGGGTCTCCTGACCACCATTGTGGCCGCCGCGCCGGCGGGCAAACGGCTGAAAGTGTTCGGCGCGGGGATGGCTCTGCTCGTTGCGTTCGGCTGCGTTCTCGTGCCTGTCTACGACGCCATGGCGGTGTACAACCCTTACAGGACCAACAAGCATCTGCTGGATTTTTTCACTGATCAGAGCGAGATCGAGAAGTACATGGTGTCCAAGAAGGTGGGTGTGGGCACCGTGGCCCCGCTGCGCCGCGGCGATGCCTTGAAGGTGCCAGTGGAATACCTGGCGAAGGACCCCATCCGCCTGGCGTTCGGCCTGGGTCTCGGCAACGCCTCGAGATCCAACCTGGGAGAGAGTTTCACCGGCAACTACTACGGGCTCTTCCAGAGCTTCGTGATCCTCTCCTTCACGGTATTCATTCTCGAGTTGGGCCTGCTCGGGACCTCGCTCGTCTTCCTGCTTTACTGGCTGATATTCCGCGACTCGATTGCCGTGGCGCGCTCGGACACCGGGCTCATCGGCTCAGTCGCGGTTGGTTGGATCGGCGCGGTCGTGGTGATCGGCATGGCCACGTTCTATACGGACATACACGTGTTCGCCTCGCTGTCGTATTTGTTCTGGTATTTCGCGGGCATCATCGCCGCGCGACGCATGGCACTTGCGGTGAAAGTGAGTCCCAGCGTGGATTCCGCGTATCCGGTCGCGCAACGCTCGGCTCAGTAGGCCTTTTCACCCCGCACCACAATCAGCAGGGTCTTGAAGAGTATCTTCAGGTCCAGCAGCGGCGACCAGTTGCGCAGGTATTCCAGGTCATATTTGAGGCGCGCTTCCATCTGCTCCAGGGTCTGAGTCTCCCCGCGCATGCCATGTACCTGGGCAAGTCCGGTAATACCGGGCGCCACCTTGTGACGGATCATGTAGCCCTTGATCAACTTGCGATACATCTCGTTATGGGCCACCGCATGCGGCCGGGGCCCCACCAGGCTCATTCTTCCCTGCATCACATTCAGCAGCTGCGGCAGCTCATCGATCGAGGTGCGCCGTAACATCCGGCCGAGCGGCGTAATGCGCGAATCCGACTGCGTGGCCTGGCGGATGGAGTCGCCATCCTCCGTCACCTTCATGGTGCGGAACTTGTACACAATGATCTGCCGCCCATCGAGCCCGTAGCGGCGCTGTTTGAAAATGACCGGTCCGGGGGAGGACAGGCGCACCAACAGCGCAATGATCAGCATGAAGGGTGTCGCTGGAATGAGAATGAGCGAGGCCAGTGTCAGGTCGGTGAGACGCTTGCTGACACCACGCGAGCCGTGGAAGGGTGTCTCGCACAGCGCGATCAGAGGCACGCCCAGGAACTCGCTGGTACCGCCCTGGATGGAATCCAGGGGAAATACCATCGGCACGTAGTAAATGGAGATCGTCGTGTCGCGCAGATCATCGAGCAGCGTCTGTACGCGTGCGATGTGACTCACGGGAAGCGCCACGAAGATGACATCAATGGCGTGGGTCTTAACGTAGGCCACGATGTCCTTGAGGCTTCCCTTCAAGGCAGGCTCGGTTTGGGTCGCTTCCGAGCTGTTGGCACTGAGTCGCTGCGGCGCCCGGTCGTCGAAGAAGCCTTCGATCCGCAGAGCCGCGGCCGATGTGCGCTCCACGCGCTGTGCCAGTGACACACTGATGTCGTTGTAGCCCGCGAAAATGACCCGGCGGGCGCTCTGCGGGTCCGCGAGAAGCTGCTTCAGGGACTCGTGGATGAGCAGCGCGATGCCGATCAGAAAGCCCGGTGTGGTCACCGCCCAGGTCAGCACCATGCGCCGTGAGAAGTCCCCGGAGCTCTTGGTTGCGTAGCCGATGGTCAGCAGCAGGAACAGCAGAATCAGCCAGCGCAGCGCCAGGCGCATGACCAGCGAACGGCGGCCGCCGATGAGCTGTGGCATGAGCCCGCGCTCCGGCTGCAGCAGCACGGTCCCCAACATCAGCACCAGGATGAGCAGGATGATGAAGGATTGATCGAACGGCGCGCCGAAATACCAGCGCTCAAAGGCCAATAGCACAGTAGCTACACACGGGAGCGCGATTGCCTGCGCAATCGTCAGCAGGACCATGGGTAACGTGTGCTTCAGCACCACGGGGTTGGTCATCCCCCCATCGTACCAAAGCCAGCCCATAACTCGCGACCGACCCCATTGCAACAACTCACTGCGGCACGGAACGCTGGCACGGTGCAGCGTCTGTAAGCGGCGACGAGCATCTTTCCCTTGGGAATCAGCTTGTTAAGGTCATTGCAGAGCTATCCGGCCGGCACAGTGTCTGTCGCCGGCAACAAAAACCGGCCCGAAACGTCGCCGCGGCCGCACGTCTGCGGAACGAATCGTCCAGCAAACAATGAGTTAAGTCCGCTGGCACGCTGAGTGCATATACAGACTCGCACACACAGGTGCACGCAAGGGCAAACCCATCGAAAGGTGGGGGCGCAAAACTTCCGGTCTAACGGCACGGGCCTACGACAGCGGGGTTGCCGGTACCGCATTCATCGCGGTGTCGTTATCAGGCGAAGGATTCACTTCGCTCGCAACCCCCTTGAGCTTGGCAGTCAGACCGCGCAGGCAGCGCTTGCCCCATTTGAGGCTTACGCGGTTCGCGGGGGTAGAGATGTCGAAAGCGGTTTCAGGTTTGCGGTCAGTGTTGATTGCGGGGATGGTGCTGGGAATGCTCGCCGCGTGCGGCGGTACGGACGGTTCGGCGACGACAGGTGCGGTCAACTCGGATGCGGGGATCATCAGTCGCCCGCCAGGCAACAGCCCCGGAGCTACGATCAGCGGTGTTCCGGTTACTACGGCGGTCGTCGGCCAGCTCTATTCCTTCCAACCCCAGGCAACCAACACGACCGGCACGGTCCGCTTCACCATCAGCCATCTGCCCGCGTGGGCGAAATTCAACTCCGCGACGGGCCAACTCACCGGCACGCCCGCCGCCAATGAGGTCGGTCAATACACCGGTATCACCATCAACCTGGTGGCCGGCACTGCGGTCATCGCGCTGCCGGCCTTCAGCATCACGGTGGCAGCCGCTGGCAGCCAGGGAAACGCCGTGACACTGTCGTGGCAGGCACCCACCGAAAACTCCGACGGCACGGCGCTCAGCGATCTGAAGGGCTACAAGGTCCATTACGGCCCAGCTTCCAAGAGCTACTCGGACAGCATCCAGGTGGCCAACCCGGGGCTGACGACTTATGTCGTACAAAACCTGCCCGCGGGGAAGTACTACTTCGCCGTCACCGCGTACAACTCAACAGGCCATGAGAGCTCATTGTCCGGAGAAGTGTCGACACAAGTTGATTAACTTGTACATAGCGCGCGTCCGGCTCGCGCTGGACGTGCGACTTATGGTCTAATCGCGGCACTCCATGACACCCGCTTATAGACCGGACATAGACGGCCTGCGCGCGATTGCGGTCGCTGCAGTCCTGGGCTTCCACGCCTTTCCCGGTGCCTTCCCGGGTGGCTTCACGGGCGTTGACATATTCTTTGTCATCTCGGGATTTCTCATTTCGGGAATCATCCTGGGCGAGCTGCGTGCCGGCTCATTCACATTCAGCCGGTTCTACGCGCGGCGCATCCGCCGGATCTTCCCCGCGCTCATCCTGGTGTTGGGGGCAACGCTCAGCTTCAGCTGGTGGGCGCTGTCGCCGTATGACTACGAGCAGCTCGGCGCGCACGTGGCCGCCGGTGCCGGCTTTGTTTCCAACATCATGCTGTGGCACGAGAGCGGCTACTTCGACACCGATTCGGCGCTGAAGCCCCTGTTGCATCTGTGGTCGCTCGGTGTCGAGGAGCAGTACTACCTCCTGTGGCCGCTGCTGCTGTTTGCCCTGCGCAGGCACATGGAGCGCATCCTGTGGCTGATCCTGTGCATCGCCGCCGGCTCCTTCGCGCTCAACATCGCGCTCATTCACAAGCTGCCGCAGGCGGTCTTCTATCTGCCGGCCACGCGTTTCTGGGAATTGATGTTGGGCAGCATCAGCGCCTATCTGCAGATCCACAGCCCGCAGCGGGTGCTCATCCAGGCGCGCTGGCTGCCGCTCACCGCGCTCGCCGGCGCCGTGTTGTTGGTCCTGGCCTTCGTGTTGGTCCAGGACGGTGACAACTTTCCGGGCTGGTGGGCACTGCTGCCCACCCTGGGCACCGTGCTGCTCATTCAATCCGGGCCGCACACCTGGATCAACCAGCGGCTGTTGTCCAACCGCGTCGTGGTGTACGTCGGCCTCATCAGCTACCCGCTGTACCTGTGGCACTGGCCGATCCTGAGCCTGGCGAGAAATCTGTATGGCGAACTGCCGCCCCTCGGCGTACGCGTGGGCGCGCTCGCCGCCAGTGTCGTACTCGCCTGGGCGACTTTCGAATTCATTGAGAAACCGATCCGCCGCAGCGCTGCGGGACCAGCAGCCCCGCGGATTGCGGGCCTGGCGGCCTGCGTCGCGGCCCTGGGGGTCTACGGGCTGTTGGTATTCGGCGACTACGCGCGGGCCCGCTCGGATGCGGTGCCCCACCTGGCCGAAATCTCGGCGGCCTACTCCGACTGGCATTTCCACGGCAACCGCACGATCCCCGGTGACACGAACCGCACGGTGCTCTTTTTTGGCGACAGTCACATGCAGCAGTTCCTGCCGCGTGTCGAAGCCTTGATGCAGGAGAAGCAGGCGGCGCGACGTCGCACCGTGATCTTCAGAACGCGCGGTGGTTGCGCGCCGGTGCCGGGGATCGACCGACCGGGATACGGCTGCGACCGGTTTGTCGCGGAGACCTTCACCCTCGCCCAACAGCCGCAGATTCAAACAGTCATCATCAGTGCATCGTGGGCGGGATTCGACGATCGCGACGACTATTACAAGGTCGGCGCGGAGGATGGCCGGCCGCTGAAGAATCTCACCGCGGAAAATGACTGGGTGATGGCCGGCTTCGAGCGGGCCATCCGCCAACTGGTCGCCGCGGGCAAGGAAGTCGTGATCGTGCTGTCCTCGCCCTACGGCAAACAATTCGATCCACGGGAGATGGCCAAGCGCGACGGCCTGGATTTTCACGTCGTCCTTCACCGCACCGTGCCGCGAAGTGAAGTGGAGTCCAAAAGCGCTGGCGTCGATGACCTCATGATCCGGGTGGCGCGGCGCGCCGGCGCGAGCGTGCTCGATCCGGTCGATACCATCTGCAATGCCAGCACCTGCCCCGTTTTGGACCCCAAGGGTCAGCCGCTGCTCAAGGATGACTCACACCTGCGCTCATCCTTCGTCGCCTCGCACTTCGATGCCTTCGACCGGTTCGTGCTGAATCAGGTAGACTGAAGGCCCTGTTGGCATGGGGTGGGAGGCCTTCGAATGCCTTCTGGACCCTTCTCATCCTGGGGCAACGTAATCAAGGACAAGTACGAAATCGTACCGTTGTCCAGCCGCCAAAGCCCTTTTCCGTCCAGCGCGACGCACTCGAGCGTGCTGCCCTACGGCAACGGTCGCAGCTATGGCGACAGTTGCCTGAATACGGGCGCGGCGCTCATTCCAACACGCTCGCTCGATCACTTCATCAGCATGGACGCAAGCCAAGGCATCGTGACCTGCGAGGCGGGCACGCTCCTGGATGAGATCCTGCGGCTCGCCGTGCCATTGAACTGGTTCGTTCCGGTCACTCCCGGCACCCGCTTCGTGACGCTGGGCGGTGCCATCGCCAACGACGTGCACGGCAAGAACCATCACCGCGCCGGAACGCTGGGGCGGCATATCCTCAAATTCGAGCTGTTGCGTTCCGACGGGCAGCGCTTGATCTGCTCCCCAACCGAGAATACCGAGTGGTTCAATGCCACCGTAGGGGGGCTCGGATTGACTGGGATCATCACGTGGGCGTCGCTGCAATTGCGGCGGATCGCCAACCCTGCCATGCAGGTGGAGACCATCCGCTTCGGCAACCTCGATGAGTTCCTGGCGCTGCAAACCGAATCCGACCGTGACTTCGAATACACGGTGTCCTGGGTGGATTGCCTGGGCACAGGCAGTCAGCTGGGACGCGGCCTGTTCCAGAGAGCCAATCATGCGGCCGAGAGCGTGCGTGTCCCGCCCGCCAAATCGCGTGAGTTGGCGGTGCCTGTGATGCCGCCCTTTTCTCTCATCAATGCCGCTTCGCTGCGCCTGTTCAACACGGTGTATTACCACCGCCCTCAGGCACGGCACAGCGTCCAGCGCTTCGAGACTTTCTTCTATCCGCTCGATGGCATCAGCAACTGGAATCGGCTGTATGGGCCGCGCGGCATGTATCAGTACCAGTGCGTCATTCCCATGGCGGCAGGAAGGGACGCCACCGCCGCGTTGCTCAACACTATCTCCCGCAGCGGCCAGGGCTCGTTCCTGGCGGTGTTGAAAACGTTCGGCAATCTGCCGTCCCCCGGCTTGCTGTCATTTCCGCGCGAGGGTGTAACGCTGGCGTTGGATTTCCCGAATCGCGGCGCCTCGCTGGAAAGTCTGTTCGTGGAGCTCGATGCCATTGTGCACAGCTGCGGTGGCCGGTTGTATCCGGCGAAGGATGGCAGGATGCCCGGCAAGTTGTTTCGCGACGGATTCGCGCGCTGGCAGGAATTTACCCGTTTCATTGATCCGCGCTGCTCGTCATCCTTCTGGCGGCGCGTGATGGAAGGTGCATGAAGAAAATATTGATCATCGGGGCGGGCTCCGCCATTGCGGAAGCCACGGCACGCCTGTTCGCGGCGCGCGGCGACGGTTTGTTCCTCGTCGGCCGCAAAGCCGACGTGTTGACTTCAATGTGTGCCGATCTGAAAGTTCGCGGCGCGGGCGCGGTCGGCATGCATGTCATGGATGCCAACGACTTCGGTGCTCACGAGGGCATGCTGGTGGATGCGGAGCAGTCCCTTGGCGGGCTGGATGTTGTTGTGATGGCGCACGGGACGCTGAGCGATCAGAAGAAATGCGAGGATTCGGTTGAGCTGACACTGCAGGAGCTGAGCACCAACGGGATCTCGTTCGCCGCATTGCTCACGCGAATCGCATCCCGGTTCGAGCAGCGCAAGGCCGGGACGATTGTCGTCATCTCCTCGGTTGCGGGAGATCGGGGGCGGCAGAGCAACTATGTGTACGGCAGTGCGAAGGCGCTGGTCACTGCGTTTACTTCGGGCTTGCGGCAGCGGTTGTACAAGTCGGGGGTCACCGTGGTGACCATCAAGCCCGGATTTGTTGATACGCCGATGACGGCGGCGTTTCCCAAGGGGCCATTGTGGGCGAAGCCGCAGAAGATCGCGGCGGGGATTGTGGGGGCGGTGGACCGGTCGGCTACAGTGTTGTATCTGCCGGGGTTCTGGCGGTTGATCATGTTGATCATCCGGTCGATTCCCGAGAAGATTTTTCGCAAGCTGTCTCTTTAGCTTCGGCGGTTTCCCGGGGGCGGGGCGCTGCCGCTCAGTCGCTGGGGGGTTCGGGGGCGTCGGCGTCGTCGACTGTTGGACGGCCGAATTGGGTGGCGTCGATCTGGTTTTTGGCGAGCAGGTCGTAGAGGGTTGGGCGGGTTACGCCGAGCAACTTGGCGGCGCGGGACAGATTGCCGCGAGCGACTGCGAGGGACTGCCGGACTGCTTGTGCTTCGGCACGCTGACGTGCCACGCGCAAATTGAGGTAGTCGGGGTCATCGCCGGGGTCCTGCAATCCCAGGTCGCTGGCACTGACCACCGAGCTTTCGGCCATGATCACGGCGCCCTTGATGCGGTTTTCCAGCTCCCGCACATTGCCCGGCCATGGGTGCGCCTGGATCGCCCGGATGGCATCGGGCGCCAAGCCGCGCGTCGGACGGCCGAAGCGCACGGACATCTCCTGCACCAGAACCTGTGCGAGCAGCAAGCTGTCGCCCTGCCGCTCACGCAGCGGCGGAATCCGGATCGCGACTTCGCTGATGCGATAGAACAGATCGTCGCGGAACTCACCGGTGCCGATGAGCACATCGAGCTTGCGGTTGGTGGCGCAGATGATCCGCAAATCCAGCGGGATGGTGGTCCGGCCGCCAATGCGCTCGACCACGCGCTCCTGCAGAACGCGCAGCATCTTGGCCTGCAGTGAGGCCGGCATCTCTCCGATCTCGTCCAGGAAGACCGTGCCGCCGTTGGCGGCCTCGAGCTTGCCGGGCGTGGTACGTACCGCGCCCGTGAACGCACCCTTCTCGTAGCCAAACAACTCGCTCTCGAGCAGGTTGTCCGGGATAGCCGCACAGTTGATGGCAACAAATTGCAGATGCGACCGCCCCGAAAGCCGGTGAACGGCACGCGCCAGCAACTCTTTTCCGGTTCCACTATCCCCGAGCAGCAGGACTGTTGCGTTCGTGGGGGCGACTTTTTCTATTGCCCGGCAGACGTTGCGCATGGAGTCGCTGACGCCAATGATTCCGTCCAGCGCCATCGAGCCGGTTCGCTCGCGCAGGCGCCAGTTCTCTTCTTCGAGCTCGCGTATCCGGAAGGCCCGTCGCACCACGATGGACAGCACGCCGCCGTTCAGCGGCTTGTGATAGAAATCGGCAGCTCCAAGACCGACCGCCGCAACGGCGAGCTCGCGAGCATCATGCTCGGTCATGGCAATGATCTTGGTATCGGGCGAAAGATTGAGGATTTGCCGCAGCAGCTCCAGGCTCTGGGCGGCTACCGCCGGATCGCGAGCCGTCCCGAGGTCGAACAGGACCACATCGGGCTCGAGGCGGCGAACGAGGACCAGCGCCTGCTCGGACGTTTCGGTGGACGTAACGTCAAGATCTGCAAAGATCTGCTCGAGCTCACGGCGCAGGTTGCGGTCGTTCTCCAGAATGAGAAGCCTGCGTCGCTGCGGCTGTGCAGGCGGCAACGGCTCCTGTGCCATGGTGCTTCCATCTCCTGTGCGATCATCTGGAGGACACCAAGACTTTACACTAAAGTGTAAAGAATGCCGCCAATTACGTCACAGCCACGCTTAATTTGGGGCGGTCACCCCCGTAATCACCCAGGCGCCCCGGAATTGAAATCGCCCGACGAGATTGGAGACGAACTCGACCGGCACCGGCAGCTCTTTGCAGGGGATGATGCGCAGGCGGCCGCTCGCGGCCGGCCAGTCGAGGGGCTCAATGACCACGTCCTCAAAGCCCACCCAGGCATGGGTCAGTGGAAATTGGCACTTATAGAAGGCTTCCTTGGCGGCGAAAATCAGCGCGGCCTGCCGAACCCGCTCGGTCGGGGCCAGCTGCGACAGCCGCTCGACTTCGGCGTCCGTGCAGATCCGCGACCAGAGCTCCTCGTCGACCGCATCAACCACCTCGCAATCCACGCCAACGGCTCGCAGATCGCGCTGCCGTGCCGCGACGGCGGCTGCCATCCCGTGAGTGTGTGTGATGCTGCCAATGATGGCCGCAGGCCAGAGCGGCTCGCGCTGCGGCCCCGCCAGGAGAGAGAAGTCCTCCACCCCCAACTCGCGCAGGGCGCGGTGTGCACACGCGCGACCCCGGGTGAAATCATCTATTCGCTTGTCCGCACAGCCCTTTATGAACTGAAGCTCAGCCGCGGTCAGAACTGTGCGCGGCGCATCAGCCGTCAATTCGGTTGCCACCACGTTGGCCGGAAACAACTCGGCCAAGGGCGCGGAAAGCCGGGCCGGATTTTCCGGCAGATGCGATTGAAGCGCGCGATCCGACAGATCCAAAATGTGATCCCTTGCTCATTTTGAGCAAAATTCGACGGAATGATAGATTCGAGTCGCCTGACCGCGACCGTCTCGAAGCATTCGAAACAAAATATGCGCAATGCTTCCCCCCTGGAACGGGTACCAGCGTACTCCTGCGCAAACAATGAAAACATTCCCCGCATCGATTTCAGAGGCGTTCGACGAGGTCAGCACGCAACATCGTGAACGGATTGCGATTGCGGGTGATGCCGAGCAGCTGACGTACGCGCAACTTGCCGCCCGTGCAGATCGAATTGCAAGTTGGTTGCTCGCTCGCGGTATCGGACGTGGGAAAACCGTTGGATTATTTGCGCAACGCTCCGTAGACACGATTGCCGCCATCCTGGGAATTCTCAAGGCCGGCGCGGCCTTCGTGCCGCTCGATCCCGCTTACCCGAAGAAGCTCCTGCAGTACATCTACGAGGACAGCAAGCCCTCGGCCATGTTGGTACAGGATTCGCTGGTGGCAAGCCGCCCTCAGGATGTTTTCTGGAGTGGCGAGGCCCTGAGCCTCGGTGCCGATGTAGCGTTACCGCAGTCCGTCGGCGAAGTCTGGCCGGAGATTGGGCCGGATGACGTGGCCTATATCATGTACACGTCAGGTTCCACGGGGCGCCCCAAGGGCGTCGTCGTGCCGCACCGGGCGGTACTCCGGTTGGTGATTGACAACGACTTCGCGACGCTCGGTTCCAACGAAGTCGTTCTGCAGATGGCGCCGCTATCGTTCGACGCATCGACATTCGAGATCTGGGGCGCGTTGCTCAATGGTGGCAAGCTCGCCGTCGTCTCCAATCCCTTTCCGTCGCTCGATGATATTGGCGCGGAAATTGCCCGGCACGGCGTCACGACGATGTGGCTCACCGCTGGTCTGTTCCATTTGATGGTGGACAACAACCTCGACGGCCTCAAGCCCCTACGCCAATTGCTCGCAGGCGGCGATGTGTTGTCCCCACCGCATATAGTGAAGGCGCTGCGCGCCCTCCCCGGCTGTCGCCTGATCAACGGCTATGGCCCGACGGAAAACACGACTTTCAGTTGCTGCTACACCGTTCCAAAAGATTACAACGGTGACAGTGCGCTTCCCATCGGTCGCCCGATCCGCCAGACAGAGGCGCTGATACTCGATGAATCCCTTCGTCCGGTAGCTCCAGGCACCGAGGGCGAGCTCTATGTCGGCGGGATGGGTGTCGCGCTCGGATATCTCAACCGGCCGGAGCTCACGACCGAAAGGTTCATACCTCATCCGCTGAATCCCCACGCGCGTGCACTCGTCTACAAGACCGGTGACCGAGTACGGATGCGGGCTGATGGAAACATCGAGTTCCTCGGACGGCTTGATCGCCAGGTCAAGATCAACGGCAAGCGCGTTGAGCTCGACGAGATCGAAGCGCGGATCCGTGCCACCGGATTGGTTCAAGACGCGGCCGTCGTATGTCCACCGGCTGCCGTGGGCCACCGGCAGATAGTCGCGTTCGTGACTGCGGCAACGAAGGACAGCGTAGATGTCGAGCGTCTGCGCCGCGTCTTACGCGACGACCTGCCCGACTACATGATTCCTTCGTCCATCAATCAGCTCGAGTCATTTCCGCTCTCCCCCACCGGCAAAGTCGATCGCGCCAAGCTGCCTGCGGTCATTCCCGCGCACACCGACATCCGGGGTCGCGCTCCTGCGAATGCAACGGAAGCAGCCTTGCGGGAAATCTGGCGCAAGGTGTTGGGAACCCAGGCCGTCGGGGTGGATGACAATTTCTTTGACCTGGGCGGTACCTCGCTGAACTTGATGGAGGTCCACGCCAACATCAAACGCTCGATGACCAGCGATATCACGGTCGTCGAAATGTTCCAGTATCCGCGCATCAGCGCCCTTGCGGAGCGGATGACGCGGAAGGAGCCGACGCGAGTTGCGCCCCGCGGCGTTCGAGATCACTCGCGCAGCGAGGATAACCTGGTCGCAATTGTCGGCATGTCCGGCCGATTCCCCGGGGCGCGCAACGTAGATCAGTTCTGGCGCAACCTGCAGGGTGGCGTCGAGTCCATCACGCACTTCAATGAGGCCGAGTTGGAGGATGGTTTCTCCGATGAAGTACGGCGGCAACCGAACTTCGTCAAGGCGCGGCCCATTCTCGAAGAGGTGGATCAGTTCGATGCCGACTTCTTCGGCATGTATGCGCGCGAAGCAGAGCTGACAGATCCGCAACATCGCGTGTTTCTCGAATGCGCGTGGGAAGCCCTCGAGAGCGCGGGTTACGACCCTCGCGCCTTCAGCGGCTCGATCGGCGTCTTCGCCGGCTGCAGCATCAACACCTACTTCCTCGAACACGTCTGCCGCGATCGGCGCACCATCGAGGCATTCACCAGCGACTACCAAGTTGGCTCGTATCCCATGTTGCTGGGTGCGGGACTGGACTTTCTCTCGACGCGAGTGTCCTACAAGCTGGATCTGAAAGGCCCGAGCTTCACTTTACAAACAGCCTGCTCGACCTCGCTCCTGGCGGTCGCACAGGCGTGTCAAAGCCTGATTCTCGGCCAATCCGACATGGCATTGGCGGGTGGCGTCTCGATCACTTTCCCGCAGAAGCGTGGCTACCTGCACCTCGAAGGGGGCATGGTGTCCGCGGACGGCACTTGCCGCACGTTTGACGCCAACGCTACTGGCACGATTTTTGGCAGCGGCGCGGGCGTCGTGGCGCTGAAGCGTCTCGCGGATGCGCAGCGCGATGGCGACCACATCTACGCAGTCGTTCGCGGCTACGGCATCAACAATGACGGCGCCGCTAAAGTTGGATTCACGGCACCCAGCATCGATGGCCAGGCGGCTGTCATCGAAATGGCTCACGCCAATGCCGGCGTCGATGCACGGTCCATCAGTTACGTCGAGTGTCATGGCACGGCCACCCCATTGGGTGACCCCATCGAAGTGGCGGCGCTCACCAAGGCGTTCCAGGCCAGCACCAGTGATCGACAATTCTGCGCCGTCGGTTCCGTCAAATCCAACATCGGGCACCTGGATGCTGGTGCCGGCGTCGTCGGGCTGATCAAGACCGCGCTGGCCCTGAAGCACGGGCAAATTCCGGCCACTGTGCATTTCACGGCGCCGAATCCGCAGATTGATTTTGCGACTACGCCTTTCTACGTGAACTCGAAGCTCACCGAATGGCCGCGTAACGACGGCCCGCGGCGGGCTGGAGTGAGTGCATTCGGCGTCGGTGGCACCAACGTGCACGTTGTGCTCGAAGAGGCGCCTGCGCCGGAGAATCGCCAGGCAGCATCGCAAGTTGAAGCCGCGCCCCAGGCGTCGGAGCTGTTGGTCCTGTCGGCTCGTAGCGAGTCAGCGCTGGCTGCGGCGCGTAGCAACCTCGCGGCGCATTTGCGCGCGAATCCTCAAGAGTCTCTGAGCGACGCAGCCTTCTCACTGCAGGCGGGTCGTCGAGTATTCGAGCATCGGTCGTTTGTCGTGGGACATACGGCGGAAGATGCGGCGGCCAAACTTTCCTCAGCGCCCTCCTCAGGTGCTCAGGCACGCGCGAGCAGCGGGCGAAAGCCGTCGGTGGCTTTCATGTTCCCTGGCCAGGGTTCGCAGTACCCCGACATGGCGCGCGACCTCTATATCGGTGAGCCCGAATTCAGGATGCACTTCGATCGGTGCGCGGAAATCTGCAGGCCGGTCGTGGGTGAGGATCTGGCAGCGATCGTCTATCCAGCCGTCAACTCGCCTGAGGCGGCGAAGCGGCTGATGAACACGAAGTTCGCCCAGCCGGCGATATTCGCGGTGGAATACTCGCTCGCCAAATTGTGGATGAGTTGGGGCATCCAACCCGAAGCAATGATCGGACACAGCGTCGGCGAATTCGTCGCGGCCGTGATGGCCGGCGTGATGACGCTCGAGGATGCGCTGCCGTTGGTGGCGCTGCGCGGGCGGTTGATGCAGGACCTGCATCGCGGCTCGATGTTGTCCGTACGGTTACCCGAAAGGGAGCTGCGCCCGCTGTTGAGCCCTGAAGTTGCAATCGCGGCTGTCAATGGGCCTACGCTGAGCGTGGCTTCGGGTCCTGATGCGGCGATTCATGCGCTCGAACAGATGTTGCAGGCGCGCGGTGTGGTGTGTCGGCACCTTCACACCTCGCACGCCTTTCACTCGTCGATGGTCGAACCGATCGTCGAACCGCTCAGAGAAAGGCTGACACAGATTCGCTTGTCACCTCCGGCGCTGCCCTACGTGTCCTGTGTTTCGGGCACTTGGATCAAAGAATCGGAAGCGACGTCCACGCAGTACTGGGCACGGCACGCTCGCGAAACCGTGCGCTTCGCAGACGGCATCAAGACGATGCTGACAATGGAATCGGCGCCCGTGTTGTTGGAAGTGGGCCCCGGCAATGTATTGTCCACGCTGGCCTTCCAAGCGCTGCAAGGTGCGACCAATCCGGTCATCACCTCGCTGCAGGATTCAGCCCGCGAATCTTCCGACCGTGCATGCATGCTTGAAGCTTTGGGTCGTCTGTGGACCCACGGCGCTGAGCCGAACTGGAGTGCGTTGTACGCGCAGCCGGTGCGGCGGGTTCCACTGCCGACGTATCCCTTTGAGCGCAAGCGATTCTGGATCGATGCGCCGGCGAAGGAGCGTGGCCCGCGACTGCCCACTGAGGCCGCGGCCGGTGCCGTGGTTGCTACCGAGCAGGCCCTCACTGTTTCCGCTGCAAGCGCCAATGGACCGGCGCCCCTTGTTTCGCAAGCCCCTTCAACCGTTCAGGCCCCTACGATGACTCAACAACAGAACAATTCCCGTGTCGAAGAGCTGAGCGCTGCGATAGCAGGCATTCTCGAGAACCTCTCGGGTACGGCACCGCCATCGACGACAGCGAACATCAGCTTCCTCGAGATGGGTTATGACTCGCTGTTCCTCACGCAGGTAGCGCAGAAAATCCAGAGCCAGATGAAGGTGAAAATCACCTTCCGGCAGTTGTTGGCACAGTATTCGACGATTCCGACCCTGGCGGCATTTCTGGCGGAGAAGGTGCCGGCCAGTGCGGTACCGGCGCGCGCGAATGGCGCGGCCGGCGGCGCAGGCGTGGTTGCCCCCGCCGCTGCAGGCGCAGCGGCCGCCGCGGCGCCCGCGGCCCCGTTTGCTCCCGCTTCCTCGGCCTCCGCCCCAGCGGCGTACGCCGCAATGCAGGCCGCAGCGCCTGCCATGGTTAGATCACCCGTTGGCACAGCACCTGCCAATGCGAGTGGCATCGAAGGGCTGTTCCGCGACCAGTTGCAGGCGATGTCGCAGCTCATCGCCCGTCAGTTCGATGTCCTTCAGGGCCTCGGCGTGGCGGGCGGCACGGTCGCCAGCGCGCCCATCGGCGCCGCCTCACCGGGCGCCGCCGCCAACGGCAGCGCCGGCGCATCGGCACCAGCCACCCCGGCGCCGCAAGCGCCCGCCGCATCGACCGCAAACGCCACCGCATCAGGCACGCCTGTCGGCGCCACACCAGGCGCAGCCGGCGCAGGCGCCACCGAAGAAGCGCGCCCCTCGCGCTTCGCCGTGTTCAACCCGAAGGAAGCATCGACGTCCAAGGGTCTGACACCGGTCCAACAGAAACACATCGACGACCTGACGGAGCGCTATACGCGCAAAACCGCCGGATCGAAAAAATACACACAGGAACATCGGGCCGTATTGGCCGACCCGCGCGCGGCATCGGGATTCCGCACCGAGTGGAAAGAGTTGGTGTACCCGATTGTCAGCGATCGGTGCCTCGGCTCAAAGATCTGGGATATCGACGGCAATGAGTACGTCGACCTGGTCAACGGCTTCGGCCAGACGGCCTTTGGACACTCACCCGACTTCGTAGTGAAGGCCGTCAAGGAGCAGCTCGACAAGGGCTTCGCGATCGGCCCGCAGGCCGACCTGGCGGGCAAGGTAGCCGAGCTGTTCTGCGAGATCACCGGCAATGACCGGATGACTTTCTGCAACACGGGCTCGGAAGCCGTGATGGCGGCGATGCGCCTTGCGCGCACCGTTACCGGGCGCGAAAAGATCGTCATCTTCAACGGCGATTACCACGGTCAATTCGACGAAGTGTTGGTCAAGGGCGTACAGCGAACCGGCCAGGAGCCGCGCTCCATGCCGGTCGCACCGGGCATCCCGGCATCGGCCGTGCAGAACATGATCGTCCTCGACTATGCAACACCCGCAACGTTGCAATGGGTGCGTGACAATGCAGAGGACCTGGCGGCAGTAATCGTCGAACCAGTGCAGAGTCGCCATCCGAGTCTGCAGCCCTACGAATTCCTCCGCGAAATTCGCAAAATTACTGAAGCGTCCGGCACGGCTTTTGTCATGGACGAGGTGGTCACCGGCTTCCGCACACATCCGGGTGGAATCCAGGCACTCGCCGGAGTCCGCGCCGACATGGCGACCTACGGCAAAGTAGTCGGTGGCGGCCTGCCCATTGGTGTGTTGGCCGGCAACACGAAGTTCATGGACGCCCTGGATGGCGGCACGTGGAAATTCGGTGATGACTCATTCCCTGAAGTGGGTGTTACCTTCTTCGCCGGAACATTCGTCCGCCATCCGCTCGTCCTCGCCTCCGCGCTCGCGGTCCTGCAGCACATCAAGAGCCAGGGCCCGCAGATGCAGGAAAAGCTGGCGAAGCGTACGGCGACGCTCGCCGCGGATCTGAACCAGCTGTTCACCAAGTACGGGCTGAAGACCAAGGTCGAGACCTTCGCAAGCTGGTTCTTCTTCAACATCCACAATGAACATTCGATGGCGACGCTGTTGTTCTATCACCTGCGTCTGCGCGGACTTCATATTCAAGATGGATTCCCCTGCTTCCTGACGACCGCTCACTCGGAGGCGGACTTCAAGCTCATTTACGACGCCTTCAATGAGAGTGTCACTGAGCTGAATGCGGTAGGAATTCTGGGGACACCGCCGTCGACGCTGGCCGCCGCCACGACCAACGGCGCAGATGCAGGCGGAGCCAAAGCCGGCATCCCCCTGACCGAAAGCCAGACTGAAATCTGGCTCGCCGCCCAGATGGGTGACGAAGCCTCCTGTGCTTTCAACGAATCCGTCAGCCTGAGGATGCACGGAACGCTGAACGAACCCGCTTTGCGGGCGTCGCTGTTGTACCTGTTCAACCGGCATGACGCTCTGCGCGCACTCTTCTCCGCCAGCGGCGAAGAAATGCACATTCGCGAGATCGGCAGTGTCGATCTGCCGGTGACCGACCTGACCAACACCGCCGACGCTGAGGGCAGTCTGACAAAGCTGCTGGCGGCAGACGCGAGCACGGCATTTGACCTCGTGAGCGGGTCCTCAGCCCGAGTTCAGCTGGTGAAGCTGGCCTCTGACCAACACGTCCTGGTCTTCACGGGCCATCACATTGTCTGCGACGGCTGGTCAATCAACGTGTTCGTCAGCGAGTTGGCCGAGGTATACCCGGTGTTCTGCCGCGGCGAGACACCGAACCTGGCGCCGGCGCTGCTGTACAGCACATACGTTCGTGAGCACTCCAAGACCGACCCGGCGGAAGCGGCAAAGACGGAGGCGTTTTGGCTGGAACAGTTCCGCGAACCGGTCAAGACACTCGATCTGCCAACAGACCGGCCGCGTCCCACCCTGAAATCGTATGCCGGCTCGAGCCGTTGCCGACGGATTGACGCGAGCCTGTACCAGGCACTGAAGAAGAGCGGCGCCAAGGTCGGTAACACTTTGTTCGTCACACTGCTGGGCGCCTTCCAGGCGTTGGTCGGACGGCTGTGCGAGCAGAACGAGATTGTCGTTGGTGTCCCGACCGCGGGCCAATCATTGCTCGAAGATCAGATCCTGCTGGGACACTGCGTGAATTTCCTGCCCATTCGTGGCGCATGGACCAGTGAGACGAGCATCGGTCAGCACCTGCACGCTGTGTCGAAGCGGATGCTGGACGCCTATGAGCACCAGAACTACACACTGGGTACGCTGGTGCGTAAGTTGTCGCTCGCTCGCGAGCACAACCGGGTGCCGTTGGCCGAGATTCAATTCAATCTCGAGCGACTGGCCGACCGCATCCAGTTGCCGGGATTGGCCATCGACGTGGTGCCGAACAGCAAGGCCCATGTGAACTTCGACCTGTTCCTGAATGTCATTGAGTCGGAGGCCGGGCTGCGCCTGGACTGCGACTACAACACCGACCTGCTGGATGCCGCGACGGTCGATCACTGGCTGGATTGCTACCAGGCGGTGCTCGAGTCGATCGTGGCACAACCGGACCAGGCCCTGGAGCACATTGCGTACCTCCCGGCCGCGGAACGGCAGCGATTGGTATCTGACTACAACCGGACGGCCGCCCCTTTCCCGCGCGACAAGACTGTCCATCAGCTCTTCGAAGCGCGCGTGGCCGAGCGTCCGCAGGCGATCGCCGCCCAATTCCGTGATGACAGCGTCAGCTATGAGACGTTGAATCGGCGTGCGAACCAGCTGGCCAACTTCCTTCTGCGCCGAATCGCTGGCGCGGCGGGTAGCGCGGCAGGTGGGACGGCAGCGAAAAAGAGCCAACCATTGGTTGGCGTCGCGGTCGACCGATCGCTGGACATGCTGGTCGCCCTGCTTGCAACAATGAAAGCGGGTTGCGCCTACGTACCGCTGGATCCAACTCACCCCGCTTCGCGATTGCGGCATATTCTCAGCGACGCCGACGTCGCGGCAGTCATTACCGACGGTACGGTCGATGAGGACCTCACTCGCGCGGGCACACCGACCATTCACCTGAGAAAAGAGATTGGAGGCATCGCGGCCTCCTCGCCCACACCGCCCGCTGTTTCGGTGAAGCCGGAAGATCTGGCCTACGTGATCTACACGTCCGGCTCGACTGGCCTGCCGAAAGGTGTCGAGGTTTCCCATGGCGCGGTAGTCAACTTCCTGACTTCAATGGCGCGCGAGCCGGGAATGTCGCGCGACGACGTTCTGCTGGCCGTCACGACCATCTCATTCGACATTGCGGGGCTGGAGCTGTACCTCCCGCTGAGCGTGGGCGCGCGAGTCGTCATCGCCGAACGCGAAGAAGTCATCGATGGCTTCGTGTTGCTCGCTCACATGGAACAGTGCGGTGCCACGGTCATGCAGGCAACGCCCGCCACCTGGCGCATGTTGCTGGAGGCCGGATTCCGGGCCAAGGCCGGCTTCAAGATGTTGTGCGGCGGTGAGGCTCTGCCGCGCGAGCTGGCAAACCGACTGCTCACGGGTCCGGGCACGTTGTGGAACATGTACGGCCCGACCGAAACGACCATCTGGTCTTCGTGCAGCCAGATCCGCTCGGGAGATGCGCCGATTGCCGTGGGCAAGCCGATCGCCAACACCCAGTTCTACGTGTTGGATCGTCACGATCAACCGGTTGCTCAAGGCGTTCCAGGCCAGCTCCACATCGGCGGCGATGGCGTCGCGCGTGGCTATCACAAGCGTGCGGAGCTGACAGCCGAGCGCTTCGTGAAGAATCCTTTTGAAACCGGAAGAATGTATCGCACCGGTGACCTCGCCAAGTGGCTTCCCAACGGGCAGCTGCAGGTGCTGGGCCGCATGGATCACCAGATCAAGTTGCGCGGCTTCCGGATCGAGACGGGCGAGATCGAGACGGTGCTCATGCGCAAAGGCGGTCTGTCGGCCGTTGCCGTCATTCTGCGCGAGGACAACCCTGGCTCGCCGCGCCTGGCCGCATATTATGTTGAAGAGGCCGGACAGAACGTGTCCGAGGAAGGTTTGCGCGCAGCGCTCGCAGATGATCTGCCGGACTACATGATTCCGACCGCCTGGGTACGACTCGAGCGCCTGCCGGTCTCACCGAATGGCAAGTTGGATCGTGCGGCACTGCCCAAGCCCGAGGGCCCCGTGCTGACGGAGGAAGAGTTCGTGGCGCCGGCGACCCAAAGTGAGATCCGTCTCGCAAAAATCTGGGCCGAGGTCTTGCATCTGTCCCGTGTCAGCGCAACCATTGATCTGCTGAGGCTGGGCGCGGACTCGATCCAACTATTCCAAATCATCGCCCGCTCCAGCCGAGAGGGGTTCCGATTGACGGCCAAGCAGCTCTTGCAGCACAGGACGGTTCGTGGAGTGGCCGCCCTGCTGGACGGCTCTGCGTCCGGCACAGCTGCTGGAGCCGCTGCCGCGGACACTCGGCCGAGCCTGCCTACACTTGGACAGTTCCAGCGAAATCAGCGGACTGCGCTCAACACCAAACGGTAATGGTGCGATGGCGACGGCGAGCAACTACTTATTCCGTACTCACGCCACCGCCGGTACAGCGGTGGCCCAGACGGAGCTCGTCTCGAATTTGAGCGGCGGCAATTCAGAAGCGCCCTACCTCGATTTCCCGTGCTCGGTGGCACAGGAGCGCTTCTGGCTCCTCGACCGTCTCGAGCCTGGCAACCCGTCCTACAATGTGGCGGTCCGCTGGAAGCTCGAAGGACGCGTTTCCACCGACCTACTGGAAAGCGCGTGGCGCGAAATCATTGCGCGTCATGAGGTGCTCAGGACGCGTTTCCTGGAGGTTGACGGCAAGCCGGTGCAGCGAGTAGCGGCCCACGGCTCATTCAAGCTCGTCGAGATCGATCTGAGCTCTTTGCCTGAAGCTGCGCGCACGGAGGAAGGAGATCGCATCGGCCTGATCGAGGCCCGCGCACCCTTCGATGTGGGAACGGGACCGCTCATCCGCGTTGTCCTGCTGAGGTTCTCGACCACCAGCGCCATCATTCTCGTCACGACACACCAGATCGTTTCGGACGGCTGGTCGATCGGCGTCATGGCTCGCGAGATGGGCGCCATTTACCAATCGCTTGCGCTGGGAGAGCCGCCGACACTCGAGCCGTTGGCGATCCAGTACGGGGATTACGCCAAGTGGCAGCTCGAGTGGCTGGCACAGCGCGGTATCGAAGCAGAGACCACCTATTGGAGTCGACAACTCAACGGTGTCACTCCATTTGAAGTGGTGGCCGATAGGCCGCGCCCGACGATTCCCACCACCAATGGCGCTATTGCCTCCATTGTGCTGCCCCGCGAGCTGACCAACCGGATGCATGAGTTGAGCGCCGACTACGGCGCGACCCTGTTCGCCGCCGCAGTCTCCATCCTCTGCACCACCTTGACGCGCTACACGGGCAGGACCGAGATCGTCATTGGCACACAGGTGTCCGACAGGGACCAGGTTGAGCTCGAACCGATGATAGGTCAGTTCGTCAACTCACTGATCCTGCGCAACGATCTGAGTGGCGATCCGCGCTTCACCGAATTGCTCGAACGCACCAGTGTCACCATTTCGGAAGCGCTCGAGCACAAGAACATTCCCATCGAGCGGCTGCTCGGCATGGTCAAGGCCGGCCGCGGCGGCAGCAACAGCCCGCCGGTGTCGGTGAATTTCATTTTCCAGCGCACCTTCATTGAGAACCGCCAGTACGGCGACTTTGCGCTGGTGGACATGCCTTCCCTGCCCGCGGGCGCCATCTACGATCTGAATTTCTTCATGATCGAGCGGCCGGACGGCTGGCGCTTCTCCTGCCAATTCAACACCGACCAGTTCGAGGCGGCCACGGCGAAACGCTTGCTGGCTTACCTGCAGTCTGCCCTGGAGAGCGCGGTAGCCGCTCCCGCCCGGCGCATTTCCGAGCTGCGGCTGGCCGATCCTGCGGAAGTCGCGGCTCTACAGCCGCGCCTGCGGGGACCTGTCGGCATCCCGAACGCGGACCCAACCGACAGTCTGACCGTCGGTGAGCTGATCGCCGCCCGAGCACGGGTCTCGCCCGAAGCCATAGCAGTTTCCGCCGGCGACCGGCAGCTCACCTTCGCACAACTGGAATCCGAGGCGCAGCGCGCCGCCCTGCTGCTCAAGGCCCGCGGTGTCGGGCCGGGAACACGGGTTGGCATCAAGCTGCCGCGCTCAATCGAGCTGGTAAGCACCGTGCTCGGTGTTTGGAAAACGGGCGCCACGTACGTCGCATTGGACACGCAGGATTCGACGGAGCAAACGCAGCGACTCGTCGAAATCTCCGGCGCATCACTGGTAGTGGATTCCGCGCTCTCCGGGCCGGTAAACACCTCGAACCCCGCTGCATCGACAGCAGATTCGCAATCGCCGGCCGCGGTCTGGTTCAGTGCCCGCGAGGGTCGGGACCCGGTCGCGGTGCAGATCTCGCATGCCGCTCTGACCAACAGCCTCGCGAGCCTGCGCAGCCGGATCGGAACGACCAGCGCGGATGTGATTCTCTCGCTGGGACCGGTCCTGGCCGCGGCGCTGCCAACCGAACTGTTTCTCCCGTTGATGAGCGGAGCGCGCGTGGTGCTGGCAACAGCCAATGACGCGGCTGCCGCGCGCAATGTGCAGAACCTCATCAAGCAGGCCAGAGTCACGCGGATCATTTGTGACCGGGGTGCCTTTGGACCGGCAACGATTGCGCAGCTGCTGGCTTACGGCCCTGAGTTGTGGGCCTTGCATTCCTATGCGGAAACCTCGGGCTGCGTTTCGGTCCGACGGATACAACAGGCGCATGACCTGCGCCTGCTCGGCGAGCCGCTGTCGAACACCTGGTTCCGCGTTTTGGATGAGAGTTTGAAGTCGCCGCCCGTGGGCGCGCGTGGCGAGCTCTACGTCGGCGGAAACCTCGGTGCCATCAATGATGACGTTGACGCCGACAGCGGTCGGTTCATCTTTATTTCGGGTGAGAACGGCGCCGACGAACGATTGTTCAAGACGGGGCATACCGCACGGATCCGGGCGGAGGGTGTCGTCGAGATCATTGACGAGCCGGCGCACGAAGTTGCAGCGACACCGCTCGCCAAGCCGGAAATCGAAGCCGCAGTAGATCCTGACATGGAGCGTCGCCTGGGCGCGATCTGGTCCGAGCTGTTGGGTGTGAGTGAATCGCAGATCGACGGCAACGCCAACTTCTTCGAGCTGGGTGGGCACTCGCTGCTGGCCGCGCGCATGCTGGCTCGTGTCGAAGCTCAATTTGGACGGCGCGTAACCCTGGCCTCGCTCTTCCGGGCTCCCAGCATCCGCGGTCTGGCCCGGCTGCTGCACAGCGACGCGCGTGAATTCGACTTCCGGCAGATGGTGAAACTGCAGGCGGACGGCGCCAACCTTCCGCTGATCGCCATCAACAACACGGGCGTCTACTACCTGTTGGCCAAGCGCCTCGGGCCGCAACAGCCTGTCACGTCGCTGCAGGTTTTCGACCCTTCGGCGAAACACGACTCGCTGCCGCAGACGCTCGAGGCAATCGCTGCCGAATATGTACAGTTGATCCGGCGGGTTCATCCGACCGGGCCCTACCTGCTCGCCGGCTGGTGCGTCGCTGGAGCGCTCGCGTTCGAGATTGCACGCCAGCTCACCGCAGCCGAGCAACGAGTCAGCAACGTCTTCCTGATCGACTCGTGGGTACCCCGTTATTTTGCGCGGCTGCCGCTGCTGCGCCGGTTGATCGGCAACTATTCGCTGCGCTGGCAGCTCGCTCGCGCCGACTGGCGCCGCTATCGATCCGGCCACCAGACTTTCACGCAATTCATTGACCAGCGCCCCAGCCTGCGCAGGGCACGCCAGATGCTGGCCCGCTTGTCGGGTCGTGAGAATGCGGACCCGGCCACCCAGATGGCCGCGGGACCGGAGCAGTATGACAAGTGGCTGCTGGAGTACCTGCAATCCACCACCAACCGCTACGAGCCGAAGGCTTACAGCGGCCGTGTCACGGTCCTGCGCAGCACCCAGGAACCGACCGGCTGGATGTTCGACCCGCTGGCCGGTTGGGGCCAGTTCGCGCGCGGCGGTGCCGAGCTCGCCATGGTCGAAGGCAACCACTTCACCATGTTCCAGGATCCCGGTGCCACCCAGATGGCCGAGCGCATGGCGCCTTTGATCGCCAACGCCCAGCAGCAGTCCGCCTGAGCCCCCTCGGGGTCGGTTTCCCATGCGCCTGTTGGAATTGATCCTGCTGCTCGCGTGCGCGGCCGTCAGCATCCGCCTGGCAGCGGTCGGGCGAGCCGCGGGCATCACGTGGATCCACGCCATGCAGCTGCTGCTGGCCGTCGCATTGATTGCGCAGATACTGCTGGAAGGTTGGCGCTGGCAGATGTTCCCCGCCTATGCCGCCGCGGTGTTGGTTGCGACTACACCGGGCCTCCTCGGACTTGGCGCACTGGCTACGGCCTGCGCGGCGATTGCAACCTTCGGATTGCTCGCCGCCTCGCTCGTGAGCTGCCTGGCACTACCTTTTGTTGCACCGCAAAAGCCGCACGGCCCTTTCGCTGTCGGCGTGACTGCGCTCCCGGTCAACATTCAACGTCCGGCTGACGCCGAGCCCTATGAGATGAAGGGGGTACCGCAGGTACGGCTGTGGTATCCGGCGCAGGCACCCGGCTGGTCGTCTCGCTTCAACACGGCGCTCGCGGAACGGATTGCCAATCGCTTCCACGCGGTGCCCACCCTTCCCGCCACAGCCGCAGCGCCCGCGGCGCAGGCGGGTAAGAAATTCCCGGTCGTGATTTATTTCGACGGCTGGCCCGAGGACAAGACCCAGAACGTCAATCTCATCCTGGAGCTGGCCAGCCGCGGATATGCCGTGGCCTCGGTCATCTATCCGGGGATCGACCGGCCGCTGGGTGACTATTCCTCGGACGCGGCCTTCGAACACTCGGTGCAACTCGACCATGCCCGGGTCCGCCTGCACGCACGCGATGCAATCGCGATTCTCGACGAGCTCGCCAGCCTCGATGCCCGGACGGACAGCAACTTCAAGCAGCGGTTGGATTCCCAACACGCGAGCACCGTGGGTTTCTCATTCGGGGGCGCGGTAGCCGCCGAAGCCACGCGCCTGGATCCGCGTATCCGGGCGGCTGTCAACCTGGACGGGCGGCATTGGGGCGATGCACTCGAGCACGGTGTTGCAAAGCCTTACCTGTTCATCTGCGAAGAGCTCATCGTGCCCACCGCTGCCGATCTCGCCTCGAGCGACCCGGCGATCCGTTACGAGGCCCGCATGGATCGCATCGACTACTCGCAGCTCGCCGCAAACCAACAGGCCAACGGCGGCATCCGTGTCACGATTCCGGGCGTCGCACACATGAACTTCACTGACATTGCGTTGCGCTCGCCGCTGCGCCGGTTCTCGTTCGGCGGCACGATCGATGCGTATCGCGCGCAACTAATCATCAATACTTTCGTGATTGAATTTCTCGCACGCTACGGGGGCGAGGCCCACGGACCGCTGCCGGCGTTCGACTCCGCCTGGCCGCGGTTCGCGGAAGCCCGCCTGGAAACCTGGCCCGCCCCCACGCCGCGCCCCTGACCGTGTTGATGTTGACTTCCCGGGGGGGCAGCGTCAGCATACCTGTAAATAAAAACAAATCGAATCAATGGTCGGATAGCACAACACCATGGTTGCAGCAAGCACGGCGTACCGCCCGGTCAGATCTACGACTCGATCCATCGTACATAAGACGATCATTTCGCTGGCCGCGGTGGCCATTCTCGTGGGCATGGTCTTGCGCGGGTACCATCTGGACAGCAAGACATTCTGGGGTGACGAGCTCGTCGGCCTCACCCACATGCTGGGATACACCGAAGCCGAGATCGTTCGCGCCGGTCCCACCATCCGCACTGCCGGGGACCTGCAGGCCTTTTTCCACTTCGCCGGACCCCGTAACGAGGGCCCGCGGCCGCTGCTCGCAACCGTCCAATCCCTGGCCAGCGAGGATCCCCAACACCCGCCGGTCTACTACCTCCTGGGACGCCTGTGGGGAGCCTGGGCGGGCCTCGAGCCGGCAGCCCTGCGCACGCTCCCGCTGCTTTTCGGACTGCTGTCCATTGGCGCCATGGCCTGGCTCGCTTTCGAGCTGTTCCGCAGCTCCCGCACGGCAATGGTCGCCGCTTCGCTTTATGCCATCTCGCCATTCGCGGTGCTTTACGCCCAGGAGGCACGCGAAACCACGTTGTGGGCCCTGGAGATACTCGTATCGAGCGCCCTCTTGTTGCGCGCCGCTCGTACCGCAAGCACGCGGAGTTGGATCGCCTATGGGCTGACTTGTGCGGTCAGCCTCTACACCTATCCGCTGACCGCGGTTGTCATGATTGCGCATTGCCTGGTGGTGGGAGTGAGTCCGGGTCTACGCAAGCGCGCAGTGATAATTCCCTATTTTCTGGCTAGTGCCGGCGCGACGCTCGCGTTCCTGCCGTGGCTCATCATCCTTGCGACCACCAAGTCCGGTGTCAAAGCCTTGGGTGTGCTGCTCGCGAACAACCCATCAGCGCTCGAAGTCGCGATCATCTTCATGCGGGATATCAAGGCGACGGTTGTCGATGTGGGCGTGACACCAACCGGCACACTCGCGCGCCTCGGCGTGACCATCACCGGCACCACCATACTCGCCATGATTCTCTACTGCCTGGCGCGTTTGACCGTACGGTCATCCAAGGACACGGCGAATCGCTTCATACTGACCCTGTTCCTCATACCAGCCCTGCCCATGCTGCTGATCAATGGCGGCGCGCTGATAGGCCAACTGCGGTATCTGCAGCCGACCTTCATTGCAACACAACTGGCGCTCGCTGCGTTCTATCACGCAACTTTTGTGGGTGAGCGTAGCAGCCGGGCCGGATCGTTCGCTTTCGCCCCCGCCTATGTGTTGATTCTGGCCATGAGCGTGCTGTCCTGTTGCATCAATGCAGGCGCGGATACCTGGTACAACAAGGCGTATCAACGCAGCCCCAAGGTGGCTGCCATCATCAATCGCGCCGAGCAACCGCTGGTGGTGGGTGACCTGGCGGTATTCAATGATCGCGGCACCTCCAGGGTCCTGGAGCTGGCCTACGACCTGAACCCGCAAGTGGCGATGCGCGTGAACCTGCATTGCGAAGCCTGCCTGATAGAGGCGCCGGCGCCGCAGGACGTGTTTGCCGATGCCAACCAGTTCCGGAGCGTGTTCGTCCTGGGAGTGCTGAAGCGGGACATCCCGGAAGGCCCCTACGCGGTGCAACAGATCGGGATCGACATCGATCCGGTGGGCCGTGGCCCGCTCGAGATGTTTGCACCCTATCCGAGGTAATGAGCGGACCGTCGATTCGCGCACCGACCGCACTTGCGGCGGGCGGGTAATCTGGTCATCTCTATGACCCAAGAACACGTCAATCCCAAGAATCCACGCCGGCTGGGCTACAAGGCCCTGGAGATCCTGCTGGGCCGGCTGCCCAGCGGGCGCTGGGCGCGGGCGCTGCCAGGGCTGTCCGGCATGTACGCCGGCCGGGTGATGGCGAGGCGCGATCATACGGGCATCTACAGCGGCATCTATCCTACTTACGAGGCTGCAATGGCAGCCATTCCCGCCGCGCGCCAGGCGGGTTGGGACCATGAAAGCTCTGCCAAGCTGTGGGTGGACCAGATCGACCCGGTCCGCCTGTCCACGTATCCCATCTTCTTCTGGCTCACCCAGGTGTTTGGCGAGAACGACGCCCTGCTGGATGTCGGCGGCTCAATCGGCCTCACCTACTACGGCTACCGCCGCCTGGGACGCCTGCCTCCGGGTGCCACCTGGACGGTGGCGGAAGTCACCAAGATCGCGGAGCAAGGCGCCAAGATCGCCGCGCGCGAGGGCGCCACGTCCCTGAAGTTCGTCGACCGGATTGCCGATGCGGGCCGCTGTGACGTGCTGTTGTCGGCGGGCGCCATGCAATTCATGCCGACCTCCGTGCCGGGCATCCTGGAATCGCTGCCGCAGCTGCCGCGCCACATCCTGTTGAACAAGCTGCCGATCACCCCCGGCGAGGAATGCTGGACGTTGCAGAACTACGGGCCCGCGGTAACACCGCACCGGCTCTTCAACGAGCGCCGCTTCCTGGATTACTTTGCCGCTCACGGCTATCGGCTGCGTGATCGCTGGGCGGTCGAGGACCTGGACTGCCTGATTCCGTTTCATCCCGAGCGGTTCATCAAACACTTCGCCGGCTTCGTGTTCGAGCGGCCCTGAGCCAACGAAGGCGGCGCGCCTGCGGAAAATCTCACCAACTTCCTGGGTCACCGCACAGAACCTGTTCAAGCAGGGATTTGCGATCGCCCTGTTCGCCATCCAGGCGCCGATGTTGGGGCCGCGCGCCTTCGGCCTCATTGCGCTGGTCATGGTGTTCATCGGCTTCTGCGAATACGTGCTGGAGATCTCGGCCACGGATGCGCTGGTCTCGGTAAAAAAGCTCGAGCCGGCGCACTACTCCACCATGACGACCATCAATGTCGTGTTGGGAGTTGCGCTCGGCGCCATCATATTCGCGGCCGCGCCCTACATTGCGGCGAGCTTTCGCGAGCCCGAGCTCAGCTCGCTGCTGCGCGTCATGTCACCGCTGCCTATATTCACCGTATTGGCATCCGCACCGAATGCAGCCTGCCGGCGGGAGTTGCAGTTCCAACCGCTGGTGACCCGGATCCTGATCAGCACTACCGTTGGCGGCATCGTGGGTTTGATTCTGACCTTCATGCACTACGGCGTCTGGGCGCTGGTCTGGCAGGCCACCATCCAGCGGCTGTTGAATGTCGCGATCCTCTGGAAGCTGGTCAAACTGCCCTTCCGCCTGGGCTTCTCGGTGCCGCACTACAACGAGTTGCGGCGCTACGGCGTTCCAATGGCGGTGTCCCAGGCCATGGCGTGGGGGTCGGACCAGGTGCCACGCTACATCCTCGGCTTCTTCCTCGGCGCGAGCGAGCTGGGTCTGTTCAGCCTCGCCAGCCGTCTGTGCGAAATTGTCCTGCAGCTCGCCGTGTCACCGCGTTACGGCGTGGCGCGGATCGAAATGCGCCAGTTCATCGACCAGCGGGCCGGCATCGAAGATGCGATGCGCAAAGTCCTGGTGCAGATGAGCGCGCTGACGTTTCCGCTTTGCATCGGCGCGGCGATTGTCATGCCGTTGCTGTTCACGGCCTGGCTGAATGCGCGCTGGGCTGGCGGCGTGCTGCCGGCGCAACTCATGATGATCGGAGTCATTCCCTACGTGACGCACTACGCCTTGAGCGCCGCGTTGCTCGGAATGAACCGCCAGTCCTCCATTGCGATCAACGCCACGGCGCAGACATTCACGCTGATACTCGTCAGTGCCGTGTTTGCCCCATTGGGACTGTTGGCGGCAACGGCTGCAATCGCGTGCCGGCCGCTGCTCACCGCCGCCATTCCGATGGTCTTCGCTCGCCGCTACTGCGATATCGCGCCGAAAGGCGTGCTGCTGGCGCAGATGCCCGCGTTGCTGGCCGCCTGTATCACCGGCGCGCTGGTATTCGGGTTGAAGCTGCTGCTCGCGCCGTTCATGGGCGCCGTCGCCCTACTGGTCGTGTTGGTGTTGGCCGGGGCGGCGATCTACGGCGCGCTGATGCCGCTCGTGTTGCCTGAATTCGCCGCTCAGATCACGGCCCGTCTGCCTGCGAGACTCAGGCCGCGGGCGGCGTCCACACCCCGTACGGACGCGGGGGCTGGCTCGCCCTAGAGAGGGATTTGATCCCCGAAAGCGCTTCGGCCACCGCCAGCTTGACCCCATCACCGAAGGCTGACTGCCCCGGAGGTGTGGGTTTCAAGCCCAGGCGCCGCAGCCGGCTGTTGAGTCGATGGATTTTCGCCAGCCGCTCCACCGAGCGCAGCTCGTAATTGACGCTGATGGCGACCGAGATGTTGTTGCCGTTCTGCACCCAGTGGGGCGCCGCCACCGGCACGTGTATGCCGTAACCGGCCTTCAGGTCATAGGCGATCGCATTCTGCTGATGCTCCTGCCGATAGACCGCGCTGCTGATGTCGCCGGCGAAATAACGCTCGCGCTCCTCATGGGTCACCAGCGCCCGATCCTCATGATCAAACACATAGAAGATCTTGTCGCCGCGCACCTGCACCAGGAAGTTGGTCTCGCCGTCAAAATGATAAGGAGTGACGCGGTTGGGTGAGCTGATCAGAATCAACGTCTCGCCCAGGATCACGTCCGAGCGCATCTGCTCGCCCGCGAACTTGACGACCTGGCCGAGGAACTCCTGCAGTACCGGCCCATACACCGGGTCCTGCTCCGTGTGCTTGAGAATGACAATCGAGTCGTTGTTGGTAATGTTCGCAATCGTGTCCGGCAGAGACATCCGCCCGCCCGTGCCGGCCTCCCAGCGGTTGCCAACAGCCACCTTGCCGTTGGACCAGTAGGGCTCATGGTGCTCGGGTGTGCGCTTCGCCAACTCCAGCAGCGGGCCCAGATCGAACAGCGGGTTGCTCGACAGCCCATGCGGGAACATGAAGCTCTTGCGGTTGTAGTTGCGCCGGAACGAGCCGTCGGAGTCGGTCAGACTCGGCGGGGCAACGGCGGCGTGCATAAGCGATTCGGACGGCATCGCGGACATGCGTCAGGCCTTGCGAAGTTTCGCTGCGAGGTTATCAACGCGGCGGCGAATGGGGAACATCACCCGCATGGCCGCTGCTTTCGCGGCATCACGGGCGGGACTCACTCCGGGCGCAGCCGGAGTGACCCCGGCGCGTCGCAGGAAGTGGTTGCAGGCGCGCGTGCGATTGCGCGCCCGCGTCGCATCGGTCTCGAAAACGAATGAGTAGGAAATGGAGCGATCCGCGCCAGTCTCAACCCAATGCGGACAATTCTGGGGCTGGTGATGTCCGTCGCCCGCCTCGAGCGGATAAACGTGCTCGAACTTAGGGTCGCGCGACGGCAGGTCAACCTCGGCAATACTGACAATGCCCTTTCGATAGAAGCTCTCGAGCTCCGCCTCGCTCATGCTCGAGGGAGAATAGACGTGGTAATTCTTACGCCCCTCGATCTGCGCAAAGAACGCGATCTCAGGGTCGAAGTGGCACGGCGTGATGGACGCCGCGGAGGTCACGAACACGGCGGATTCCAGGCGCACAATCCGCTCGCCCTTGAGTCCACCCCGCAGTTTCATCACCTGCTCGAACAGCGAATCCAACAATTGACGGAAGCGCGCGTCGTGATTTTCCGGTCGCTTCAGCAGCACGCGCACGGCAGCCGAGTCGACGCGTTGCATCGCCTCTTCGACCGTCCACTGACTGTGAGGAACCGCGGTGAATTCGGTCGCGGCGGATGCCGCCGCCGCCGCTACGAAGTAGTCACGCGGAGCGGTTGCGTATCGGGCGGCGAGTCCCACCAGCGAATCGAAACGGAACAGATCCAGTGTGTGCAGATTGTGCGAGAACCCGAAGGGCTCACGGTCAAATCGCGCCGGAAATCCGTTTGACTCTATGTACAACGCAGCAGAGGCGCCGGCCCCCTGGGGTCGCGCGGTGCTTGGCATAAGGCTGGGACTCAGATCGAGCATGATTCTTGTATGTCTTGTACCCGCGGCCAGCGCGGCGGCATATACGCAGTATCCGTCAACGCCCCGGGGGCGCAAAAGACCTGCTTCTCAAATCATTCCCGCTGCGCGCCCAAGGTCTTATGTACGCGGATAACATATTGAAAACGAAAGCATTTCCCGCCCAGAACGCGCACCCTGACGCCCGTGGCCAGATTATGGCAAAGTAGCCGGCGGCCGGTTTTGAGACCCCGCACTCGGCAGTTGCGCGCTGGGACTGCTCCAATTCGCACTACACCGTGGCCTACAATAATCGAATGAGCGCCGAACCCCTCGTGCCCGAGCCGCTGCTGGAATCCGATCAGTCGATTTCCGAGGCACTGGTATTACTTTACAAGCTGCCGGGCGAGGCCATCGAGAGCATCCAGCAGGCCAAGAGCGCCCTCGGCATCGAGTTTGGCGAGGCCGCCCTGCACACGGGACTGGTGACCCAGCGCGAGCTGGATTCGGCCGTCGACTGGGTGCGCCGCCAAAGCATGAACGAGGGCCGGAGCATCATCGAGGAGGCGCTGCGCCGCCGCCCGAATCCGAATGCACTGGTCGTCTGGGAGGGCGAGCGACTCAATCCCGGCAAGCAACTGATGATTGCCCACGATCCCTACAACGTGCGCAGTGAGGCGATCCGCAGCTTGCGTACCGAACTGTTGATGCGTACCAACGGCCGGCGTGGCGCGGCTATTTTCGCACTCCTGAGCCCCGGCTCCGGCGAGGGCCGCTCGCAACTTGCCGCGGAGCTGGCCATAGCCTTCGCGCAACTCGGCAGCCGCACGCTGCTGGTCGACGCCGATCTACGCCGTCCCCGCCAGCACGTGCTGTTTGGAGCAGCGGACAACTCCGTCGGCCTGGCCCAGGCACTCGTCGACAGCAAGCAACACCGGATCTACGGAATCAACGGTGTCCAACACATGACACTGATGACGGCCGGCACGCCGCCGCCCAACCCGCTGGAGCTGTTGTCGGGCAACCGTTTCGACCGCCTTGTCGCGGATTGGCGACGCAACTACGAATTCGTGGTGATGGATACACCGCCGGCCGCGCAGTTCTCCGACGGCCTCGCGGTTGCGACTGTCGCCGGCCACGTGGTAGTTCTGGGCAGAACCAACTCGACTTCCTACAGTGCGATGACGGAGATGCGTCGCAAGTTGGATACCACCAACGCGTTTGTAGTTGGTGCGGTGATGAGCACATTCTGAGGCGACGGACCGGCCGCGTGCATGCTCCGCGGTTGTGCTGCAGGTGAGTAACTGCACCTCGATGGCACATCGGGCGGATGTGACAAAACGTATGTGGTCCCGATCCCACACGACACCTTGTGGATTTTGTGGTTAAATGCTAAGGAATAATACCGTGCGGTCCGGCGCTGAACCGCAGCAGGAACAAATGCCCGCAACCGAATCAATCACCGTGGAAGGGCCTGCGCCAACAGTCACCTTTCCGGCAACTTTCAACACTGGCGGTGTCGCTTTGAACACCGTCGGCGTTACGCCCGCGGGCGCCTCGCCGGCCCATGGCACACCGGCCAGCCCGGCCGGCAGCAGTTCCACCGGCAGCGCACGTGCCCCGCAGTTGACCGCCGAGCAACTGGCTACCTTCAAGCGCGACGGCTTCCTGCTGGTGGACAACCTGACCACCCGCGACGAGATCGAGACACTGAAAGTGGTCTACGACCGCCTGTTCACGGAACAGCGCGGCTGGGCCAGCGGTGACCTGTTCGACATGGTCGGCCGCGACGACCTCGAGAAGGGCCTGTCCCTGCCCCAGATGCTGTGGCCGTCACGCTACGAGCCGGTCCTGCGCCAGACCCGGTTGTATGAAAGCGCCCTGTCGATCGCCCAGCAGTTGCTGGGACCGTCGCTGGAAAACATTCTCGAGCACGCCATCATGAAGCCTCCCGGCCATGGAGCGGCGACCCCCTGGCACCAGGATGACGCCTTCAGCCGCCAGGGCTCCGGGTTCATTGAGGCGATCTCGATCTGGATGCCGTTGCAGGATGTCGAGGTCGGCAGCGGCTGCATGCAGTACATCAAGGGCAGCAACCACGGGCCGCTGTTCGATCACCGCAGCCCCAACAATGATCCGCGGATCCACGGCCTGGAGTTGGTTGCACCGCCGGATATGACGCATTGCACACCGGTACCGATGCCGGCGGGCAGCGCGGTCATCCATCACTCGCGGACGATCCACGGTGCGGGAGTCAACAAGAGCGCCCAGCCCCGCCGTGCCTACATCCTGGGTTACTCGGTTCAATCGCGGCCGCATCATCGCCTGATGCGCGACTATCCGTGGAACCTCGAGAAGCAGACCGCCCGTGACCGGCGCGAGCTGGATGCGCTGCCGCCGTTGAAGCGGACGTGGCGGCGCTTCCGACGGTTGATGCGCGGTTACAAGTTCTAGGGGCCCGACAGCGGCTCAGTGCGCCTGCGGCGCGACCGTCGCGGCCCGCGCCTCGCGAATCGCCATCACGACGATTCCGAGCACATTGACCAACTCCCCTGCCAACAGTCCGACCAGCGCGCCCGCGGCGCCCAATGACTGCATGGCCACGAAACTAACAGTGAAGGAAAGCAGCGCGCTGGCGAATGTCAGTGTCGAGGTGGAGCGGAATTTCGCGCGCGCGGACAGGAAGTGCAGCAGCTGATCGCGATACACCGTGATCACGGCTATCGCGCACCACAGCGCCAGCAACAGGTCGCGATGCTCGAAGTGCTTCTTCAGGATGTGGTCAAAAATCCAATCACGCGCCAGCCAGGTCACCAGCAGGTAGCCGCTGACCGCGATCGCCAATCCCGTCGACACCAGCGCAAGCCGTCGCAGAACCACCGTAGGTAGATGGTCCCGATTCCACTTGGAGGTCGTAGGTAGCAGCAGCGTGCCGATACCGGTGGACAAAAGACCGACTGGCATCACCAACAACCGGGTGGCAGCCAACGCCGCAACCGCCGTCACGTCGAGATACCCCGTGACGACGTAGTTGTAACCCTGACTGAACAGCCAATGCGAGATGCCCCCGAACGCCGACCAGGAGCCTTGTGGAGCGATCTCGCGCAACGCGCCCTCGGGAGCCTGCCGGTTCCAGGGCTCGAATCGCCACAGCGCCCGCGACAACAGCCAACCGCCCACGATGCAAGCGATGGCCAACGTGCTCGCGGCTACCGTCGCCGGTAGCGGCGCAAGCGTTGCCAGGAACGCTCCTGAGACGAGAAAGAGGCAATAGACGAAATCCGACGGGATGACATCGTTCGGGCGCCGGTACGCAAACAACACCATGCGCAGAAATTCGCGGTTGAGAGCCGCCATCACGGCGAGTGTTCCCACGGCGATGATCCCGGCGACCTGCCTCGTCAGGTGGCCGGCAAAGTACAACGCCATCGCCAGTATCACCGCCACTACCAGCGCATACGGACTGAGCCGGCGTTGATCGCGGTAGAGTCCGCCGATCAGATTGGCTCGCCCGGCGGCATCGGCATGGGTGAGCCGGATGATCATGGGCGGCTGGATGAAGGCCCCTTGCAGGGTCGTCGCAAACAGCACGGCGGTTGTCACGAGAACGTAGTAGCCGTACTGCATGTCCGTCGTGCGCCTGACCAACATCAGCCCGACCGTGAAATTCGCGGCTGACAACATCGCCTGAACGGCGACGGCACCGGTCAGCTTGCGCAGGAAAGCGCCGCGTTCCGCCAGTTTTTTTCTCACCGGGGTGCTCAGCTCGCCAGGCGATGGCGCAGCATCCGCAGGTAACGGCGATGCCACCGGTTGGCCTCCCGGGCGGAAGTCCAATCGATCATGCTGTCATTCAGATCGTAGTGACCCAGCTGCCCTTGCGGCACGTTGCCGGTCTCCACGGCCTGGATGAGCTCGGGCAGCCGCTGATAGAAGGCCTCCGAGCGGAACGGCGGATGCAAAGACCACAGCCCCGGCGCCTCACCGAGCAGATCGATCCGAAACAGGTTGGACGTCTGCATGGTGCGTGTCATCAGGGCTTCCGCTTCCCGCACATGCGGTGGATTGCCCAGGAGCTTCGATTTCAGGCGCTGCAGTGGGCTGGGCGCCGTCAGTGGCAGCACCCCCAGCCGGCTCTTGAACCTGTTCAGATCGATCATGAAGATGCGGGTACTGACACTCGAGTGCCGATACGCGGGGTATTGCATCGGCTCTTTGGAGGGCGAAGTACCCTCGAAGCCGTGGCCGAAGATCGCCGCGTCCGCGCGCGGTGGCCCCGGAAACGGTGCCGTAACGAGCACCTCCGGGCGCTCCTCCATGCACGCGATCGCATCGCGAATCCAGGATGTGCTGCCCCCGCCAAACATAATGTCGCCGTCGATGTGGAAGACGTATTGCGCCTTGGCGATGTAAAGGCCGAAGAAGTAAGCGTAGAACGGGCCGCCGTCCCAGGCCTTGACCGGTATCGAGTCCACGCCGAAGAAATACTGCGCCACCTCGCGCTGCATCTGTTCGGAGTAATCCACGTCCGCGACCTCGAGCTGCGGATAGGACTTGCCTGCCTCGCTGATCACCTGCCGCATGCGCGCCAGGTTCTCATCGAAGTTACTGACACGATAGCGGCCCGAGCGGCTCTGATGCGTGTCGATGGTGACCACAAAGCGATCGACCATACCGCTCAAGGCGCGAATCTGATGGGGCAGCAGGTGCTCGATGTGACGCAGGTCCATCGGGTACGTGCTCATTTGTGCCGCAATGCCGTGTCTTGTCATCCACATAACCCTAAGACATGCCTCCGGGGGATGTCTATGAGGGCGGCAACAAAAAAGCATTGCAAGTGCGTATACAATTCAACCATGCAGCAATCAGTTCTGGTTCTCGGCGCGAACGGCTTCATCGGCCAGGAGGTTGTAACGGCGTTGGCCGCCACCGGCCGCTTGACACCGATACTGGGCGTCCGACGGCCAGCAACCGGCGAATCCGCGCGCTTCGAGCAGCGCGTTGTAGATGCCACGAATCCGGAGTCGGTTGCCACCGCGATCCGCGGAGTGCCGGTGGTGGTGGACTGCGTCGCTGGCGATGCAGGCGCGATCGTGTCGGCGGCCAAGGCTCTGTTTGGTGCGGTCGGCCGTGCCGCTGCCTCCGTTCGGGTCATTCACCTGAGCACCATGTCGGTTTATGGCAGTGCCAGCGGACTGATTGATGAGACTGCACCCCTGCGTGGGGATGCCGGCCCCTACTCGGTGGCGAAGATCGAAGCGGAGAAACTGGCCACGGCCTACGCCCACACCGTCGTGTTCCGGCCCGGCATCGTGTTCGGTCCCCGCAGCAAACAGTGGAGCACGCGCATAGCCCGCCTGCTGCTGGCGCGACGTCTGGGCGACCTGGGAGCCGCGGGCGACGGCGGGTGCAATCTCGTGCATGTAGGGGACGTTGCGGCCGCTATTGTCCGCGCGGTTGAGCGGTCGGACGTGGATGGACAGACCTTCAACCTGTCAACACCCAACCCGCCGACCTGGAATGACTTCCTGGTCCGTTATGCGCGAGCGCTGCGCGCCGTGCCGGTCAAACGAATCGGCAACCGCGACTTGAAGATCGAAACCAAGCTGCTGGCGCCCCCGCTGAAGATCCTCGAAATTCTGGGCGGCCGCCTCAAGGTCAATGAGCGGTGGCTGCCGCCACCGATCCCGCCGTCCCTGCTGCGGCTGATGAGTCAGGACATCCGGTTGGACACCCGGCGCGTCGAAGAGGTGCTGGGCCTGCAGTGGCGCGACCTGGACACAGCGCTGAAGGAAACGGCTGACTGGTTCAGCCGCAGCACGGCGCATTAGCCGCCCGGCTCCCAGTTGGTCCTGTAGAGATAGTACGTCGTCGGCTCACCGGCCGCGTTGGCTCCCTCGCGTTGCACAGGCACGGGGCGAACCAACGTAAGGCTGGCGTACGCGGGATCCATCTGCGTGAGCTGCTCAACCGTGTTGATAACAAACAGGTATTGCACCCGGCGCTCCCGGACGTACTTCCACACCGCTTGTTCGGAGATTTTTTTGTACGGCAATATTTCCGGTGAAGCCAGTCCGTAGATGTCGAGCACCGGCCGTTGCGAGAAATATCCCAACACACCGATCTGATCCGCAGCAACCACGTCCGTGCTCTTTGAAATCTGCGACAGGGTCTGGGCCGCCTCGATCATTTTCGGATCCATGCCCTGCGGCCAGCGGGTGATGTACCAGCAGTACCGGTACTGGACCCCAAACACGAGAGCGAGCGTCGCAAGCCCCGCCGCAATCACAACTTTGGGAAAACGCTCCCACACCACGGCCCAGGCCGCGACTCCGATCAACAAATAACATGGCAGTCCGAACATCATGTAGCGGCCGGCCACAGGCGCACCGCCAGCGACGTAGAAGGCGGGCAACACGAGAGCCCACGCTACCGGCAGCAGCCAGATCGTCCAGTCACCCTGGAAGCGCGCGACGGCGGCCCGGCGCAACGGCCCGATCAAACAGACCGCCAGCACGGCGAGCGCTTCGAAAACCCAGAAGCTGCCGAAATACAGCATCACCCGAGTCAGGGCCAGGAAGTGGTCGGCGCTGATCTTGGCGGTAATGGTGTTGGGCACCGGTGAATGGAACACTGTGAACGCATACCACACCCAGGGGACGAAGATCGCGAGGTAGACGAGCACCGCGGTCAGCAGATTCGCGAGCAGGCGGCGGCGCTCCAGCAACAGCATGTCCAGGCCCAGCAGGCCCCCGAGCAGCACCATTTCCGGCCGGCACAGGCCGGCCAGGGCGGCGAAAATCGGCGCCAGCCAGCTGATCCGGCCGCTGTTGCGCCAGTGCAGCTGCGCGAGCAACGTGCCCATCAGCAGGAAGAGCGCGAATGCATTCTCCATGCCGCTCAGCGCCCAGCGGATGAACCACGGGTCGATGATCAGCAACAGCGTCGCGATCCAGGCTGCCGCGCCTTTACCCAGATAGCGGCTCGCCAGGTGGAAGAACAGCACGACATCGGCGACGGCAAAGATCCAGTTCAGGGCGTGCGCAGCATCCGGGATGTCGAGCCCGAGCCAGTTGAATCCGACGATCAGAAATACCCACAGCGGAGCGGTCGACCCGTAGGTGGCCACACCCGGGTTGAAGGCAAAGCCGGCACCGGTGGCAAAATTGTGGGCGAACCGGAAGGTGATATAGGCGTCGTCGCCGGCGAAATGCCGGTACGGCCACAGCACTACCACGGCGAGCAGTACGAGCAGACCCGCTGACAGGAGATAACGATCGCGCACGAAACCTGAGAACGACATGTTGCGGGAACCTTGTTACGAGAACCTGGAGTTACGTCCGAGCTGCCGGGGCAGTGGCGCTGCCGGGCGAGGACCCGGTGACTGCTGCTGTGAACGCTGGCGCACCGTGTACAGATAGACGTTGGCCATCGCTGCGGTCGCGATGGTCGTGATGACAAACTCGTTGGAGAGCGAATTGAACCAGCGTGCTTCCGACAGGTTGGCAATCATCTGCTCGAAGATCATTGCCAGGAACAAGGCTCCCTGGTAGCGGAACACCTTGAAGATCCGCAGGCCCTGGCGCACGAAGAAGATCAGGTAGCCGATCAGTATGAAGCCGCCGACCCAGCCCAGATCGTTGATGACGTCGATATAGCCGTTGTGCGATTCGGTGGGATAGAAATAAAGCCGTTGCAGCGTTTCCATCGAAGGCGACCCGGGCACCTGCACCCAGTACGCGCCATAGCCGGTTCCCAGCAGCGGATGCAGCGCAATGTGCCGGTTGATGATTTCCCAGATCGCGGTGCGCCCGCTGAAAGTCTGATCCTTGCCCGTCAGCGCGGTGATGGGCGAGAGCAGGATGCCAGAGCCCGGCACCAGGTTAAGGACCGCCAGGGAATAGGTCAGCAGCATGATGACGAACAGGCCGATCAGGTACGGCAGGTAGCGCCTCAGGCCTTGCGGTGAGCGCATCAACATGAGCAGCAGCACGCAGGCGAAAACCGCCGCCATGATCGACGTGGAGCTGCGCGAGTTCACCAGGCAGATCCCCGACACGAGCATGCCGAACAGCGCGAGCAGCGGATTTGACTCTTTACTGAGCCAGCCGTGCAGCCACAGGAGCAGCCCTACCGCGGCCAGCGACCCCAGCCCGTTTTTCTGCACTGCCAGTCCGTGCCAGGCGCCCACCAGCTCGGTCTGGTTGAGCTGCTCGATAGCCAGCTCCGGCGCCTGCATCACGAAGATGATCGAGCCTATGCACACCACGAGCAGGATGGGCCGCAGGGTCCTTTGAAAGGCTCTCGGGTCGCGTGCCAGCGTTGCGAACGTCAACGAAACGAGAACGATGGTACCGGCGCGTATCAGGCGCCGCGCCGTGATCGCCGGCTCTATGGACCAGAGGATGCTCATGGCAACGAGGCCCATGAACAGCAGCAGGTAGGGATTGGTCGCCCGGATCACCTTCATGGCCGGCTGGGACTTCGACGCCAGCGAGATGACGCCGTAGGCCAGCAGGATGAGCCAGATGCTGCGGCTCAGCGGGCTGCCTTCTGTGGGCATGGCCGCGATCACCGGGGCGGCCATGCCCGGGATGACCGGCGCCGCCGGCCCGTAGTACTTGAAGCCTTCCGGGACGATCGTAAAGATCATCAGCACCCACATCATCACGGTGAGCAGAGCCGGTTGCCGGGACCGCGGAACCGTCATGCTGGGTGCAGGCGCCGCGCCGGCCGCCCCCGGACGGTGCGCAGGCGGCGGGGCTCTTCCGATCATCGCGGCCTTCGCAAACACAATGGTTTGCTTCATGGATGGTTCGTACCATAATGCTGGCTGGGCGCCGTTCGTCGCAAGTACGGGCTTCACGAAGCCTGTGATCTGCGTTACGGATCGCCCGCCCTGCGGTGCAAGTCAAACGATTCCAAATGAGAGCACGCAGTCACAGTTCGCGCCGCGCGCCCGCCGGCCGCAGCAGCGGTGGCCGCTGACACGTTGTCCGGTTCGATATAACTCGCATGGCGCGCCGCGCCGCCCGCGAGTTGGATGTTAGGTTTGTGACGGAATGTGAACTGCGGCACAGGCCTTGTAGTGAATTACCGACACTTTGCAAACAGTACTGGATATGCCGCCTAATGAGCCCGCTCAAGCCAAGGGCGCGCCGCCGGTCAGCGGCGCAGTTGGAATTCGGTCAGCGGTCAGTTTCTTTCAGTCGGGGTCAACAATGCATTGGATGTCAAGCGCGGCAAATGCGCGACTCATCACGGCTTTGCTCACGTGCGTACTGAGTCTCGCCGGTTGTGGCGGCGCCGGCAGCGATTCGGTAGACCCCCTCGCCCAGAACGCAACCGCCGGCAGCGCGATCGCCCTGTCAGCCGCGACATATTCTGTCGGACAAAGCGCCGGCTCGGTGTCGGTGGTCGTCACGCGAACCGGTGACACAACAGGTGCGGCAACTGTCAAATACGCCTCCGCCAATCAGACAGCGGTCGCCGGATCCGACTACACCTCCGTCAGCGGCACTCTGAGTTGGACGGCGGGCGACACGAGCTCCAAGACAATCACGGTTCCCGTCAATGGCACCACCCCGTTCTCAGGTGCGAAGACTTTCACTGTTGCGCTCTCGGAGCCCAGCTCGAGCGCCTCGGTCGCCCCGCCTGCGTCCGCCACGGTAAGCATTGCCGGCACTGGCGCTGCCTCGAGCGGCACGGTCGGCAAGCTGCAATTTTCGGCCGCCACCTATTCGGTCCAGCAGGGCAACGGCGAATTCACGGTTGCAGTCAATCGCACGGGTGGCACAGCAGGCGCCATCGCCGTCTCCTATTCGACGACCGACGGAACTGCGGCCGCGGGCACCGACTACACTGCCGCCAGCGGCGAACTCGCTTGGATGGATGGCGACTCCGCGACCAAGACCTTCGCGGTTGACATCAACGACGCAGCGGGCTTTTCGGGCACCAAGACATTCGCCGTCGCTCTGGCCAACCCCTCGGGCGGCGCCCAGCTGGCCAACCCGAGCAGCGCCACCGTGACCATCACCGGCTCCGGCGCCAGCGGGCAGCCGCCCACGAGCGGCTCCGGCGGACCTTCCGCGGTCAGCAACCTGCAGCTGATCAACCAGGGCGGCGCATCGAACGACAGCAATCCGGCCACCAACATCCAGCAGATCAGCTGGACCAAGGCCACGGCCGGCGCCAACCCGATCAGCTACTACCGCATTTATCGGAACGGCACCGCATACGCCACCACGACAGCGCTCACCTACACCGACAAGGCCGCGACCAACAGCAACGATCCGACCTGGGCCAAGGCCGCGACGATCTACTCCTACAACGTGAGTGCCGTGGACAGCGCCGGCACCGAGGGGCCGAAAGCCGCGCAGATGAGCGTGTATTCCTATCAGAACGGCAAATCGAACTGGGGCAACGACGATCTGTCTTTCGGATCCATCACGCAGAATTACTCCAGCACTGCGGGCAATCCGCAGGGCGGGACCTACGACATTTCGGTCGCCTATGTCGCCGGTGGTTTCCAGCCGACGGCGCATTCACCGCAGGCACCCCTGTGGGATCTGGAGATCGGCGCTTTCAACTACTTCGTCGTCGATATCAACCCCGGTCCGGTGGTGCACAACAACATGACCTTCGGCACCGTCTCGCGCGTGCCGCCGGGCGACGTCTACGGCTGGCACCCGGGCGTCAACGTGTTTGACTACGGCCCGGCGCCGAAGGCCAACACCTGGGCCACCTACAAGATTCCACTGAGTATCGTCGCCATGGGCGCCTGTCAGTTCACCGGCTCCATCTCCGGCAGCACGCTGACCGTCACCGGCATCGTCTCCGGTCAACCACTGGTGGACGCGGGCGGCTTCGTGACCGGCCCGGGCGTACCGGCCGGCACGTATATCGTGGCTTATGGTCAACACAGCGCGATCGGCACATTCACCCTGGCGGGGCCGGGCGTCAATGGCAACCTCAAGGTGGCCAGCACGACGCTCACCTACCAGCGCACTTCGCTTTACAAGTTTGCCCTGTCCACCGACTCGGCGAATATGACGATGTATTACAACAATCTGGGCTTCACAGTGAATTGATGCTCGTCCTCCCCATCCGGCGCTGGACACGGTTTGGGGGTTGCGGTACGGTGATCTGAGGCGTTAGCCAACCGGTTTCGAGGGTTCGGCGACGGCGTCGGAACCGTAGTTGGATATGAAGAATAAAACGCTGGGATGGCTGCCCTGGACGGTCATCTACCTTTGTTGCGGCCTCCTCTCGTTCCTGCGCAGTAACCATTGCTGGCGCCGGCCATCCATGTGCATGGATGTGTACTGGCTCGAAGCGTGGCTCGTGGAAATCTCCCACGGCCTGCATGCCCGCGGACTCCTCGGCGCTGTCACCCACTTGCTTGCCAAGCAAGGCCCCGATGCGGTCGTCTTGAATGTCGTTACGCTTGCGGTCAGTGTCGGCATCACCGTGACGCTGAGCGTTTGGGCGTTTCGCAAGTCCAGCAGCGTCTGGTCGAGACTTGCCATTGCCGTCCTGTTGGCCAGTCCATTGTGCGCGTTGTTTTTCGAAGAGGTCGGCGACCCATTGATGGTCGTGTTCGCACTGTTCCTGATCAGCGTAGCGTGCATTCAGCGCACCACGAGCAAGCCCGCGCGCATCTTCGTGTCCGCGGTATTCTGCCTGGCGGCCATCGGAATCCACGAGGCGTCGATATTCCTGTTCGTACCCGCGATCGTGTTGATCAACTCCGCACCGCAGCGCCTGGAGTTGCGCCTGTTCATCAAATGCGTGCTGGTGGCCGCGCCGCTGCTCGCGCTGGTGGTGCTCGACAACGCTCCGCGGGTTTCCAACCCCGATTACCGCGCCGTTAATTCCATTACGGGTGAGACAATCCCGCGCATCGAGGTCCCGTTTCCATCGTATATCCAGTTGGCGCACGAGGAAGCGGCAATTTACTTCGCAACGCCTGTGAAGGTGTTGCAATTCCTGCTGAAGTTTCCGCGCGTCTGGTGCATACAACTGCTTGGCTTGGTGCTCGCCGCGGGACTGATCGCGCACGGCGACTCCGCGCGACGGCTGTGGCGTAACTGGCTTTATCTGTCCATCTGCTCTGCGCCGCTCTATGTCATAGCAGTCGATTGGGGGCGGTTCACCACCATCACATTCTGGCTCGCGCTCATTGCCATGTGGATTCAGGAGCGCGCGGCACCGGCCCCCGACCCGCTCCCGCAGGCCACTCGAATACTCCTCCCCGCGCGCATGCCCCCGGAGGGAGTTCTGTTTGGTGTGGTCGCGGCATTGATCCTGGGCGCGCACGCTATCTATCCGGACTACGGCATCAACGGAATGCCGGCGCTGTCTTTGCCCATTGTCATTCCCACGCTCCTGGCCTGGATGGCCTGGCACCGTTGGAGCAGGACCGCACTCTGAAATACCGTGCTGACATCAACGGCCTGCGCGCCATCGCAGTGCTCTCGGTCCTTGCCGACCACATCGGCAGCAGCGTCTTTCCAGGCGGCTTCCTCGGCGTCGATGTCTTCTTCGTCATCTCCGGATACCTGATCTCGGGAATTATTCTCACCGAGGTCAAAGCCGGCGATTTCTCCATCGCCCGCTTCTATGAACGCCGAGTCCGCCGGATTTTCCCGGCCCTCGCCGCCATGATGCTGGCGACTGTGGTACTCGCCTATTGCTACTTCCTGCCGTTCGAGACGCAGCTGTTCTCCAAGTCGGTGCTGGCCGCGACCTTCTGCGTCTCCAACATGTTCTTCTGGGGCAAGAGCGGCTACTTCGAGGCGCTGGCGACCGAGAAACCGCTGCTGCACACCTGGTCCCTGGCCGTGGAGGAGCAGTTCTATTTCCTGTTTCCACTCTTCCTGCTGCTCACCTACCGGATTTTCCGCAGGAAGATCGATCTGGTGGTGGTCGTGCTGTTCGTGTTGAGCCTCGCGGTTGGAATTGCCGGCGCGTACTACCGCCCGGCCGCAGCGTTCTACCTCGCGCCGGCGCGCGCCTGGGAACTGCTGCTCGGCTCGGTCATTTCGCTGGAAATCCTGCCGAACTGGCACAACCGTGTGGCCCGCAATGCGGCGACGTTGGTGGGCGTGAGCCTGATCGGTTACTCCATTGTCGAGTTCTCGGCCCAGACCGTGCATCCAGGCATAGCGAGCCTCGTACCATGTCTGGGGGCGGCTTTGATCATCGATGCCGGACGCTCCGGTGACTCTTGGGTCGGTCGTGCCCTGTCCTGCGGACCCATGGTGTTCATCGGCCTGATCTCCTACTCCCTGTATCTTTGGCACTGGCCCATCATCGTGTTCCACCGGGTGGGCTTCCTGCCCCCGCTGGCACCGGACTGGGTCGACAAGTCGATGCTGTCCATTGCGTCCATCGGGGTCGCGGCCTTGTCCTGGAAATACGTCGAGACGCCGTTCAGGAACAAACAGGTCACCCGGAAAACGCTCTACGCGGCCGCACTTGGCAGCGCCGTGGTGCTGGTGCTTGCCAGCGTGGGCTTCCTGGCAACCAACGGACTGAGCGCGCGCTTCGCGCCGCAGGTAGCCCAGACCGCCGCCTTCCTCGACTACGACCCCAGGAAAGTATCCCGCGCCGGGACGTGCTTTCTGGAGGCCACCGTGGCCCACGCCAACCTCATAGATGAGAACACCTGCCTGCACTGGGACCCGAGCCGGAAGAACTACCTGTTGATCGGTGACTCGCACGCGGCGCATCTGTGGTACGGGCTGGCGACGGCTTTTCCAGATGTGAATGTCATGCAGGGAACCGCTGCCGGCTGCAAACCCACCATTGACCCAGTCGATTACGAGGACAAGCGCTACTGCAGACGACTGTTGGATTACATCAACTACGAATATCTGCCCAAGCATCGGGTCGACACACTACTGATCGAGGCCGTGTGGCGTGAAGAGGATCTCCCGTTACTGCCGCACACGTTGGAATTCGCAAAGCAATACGCGGAGCATGTCGTGCTCTTCGGGCCGATGGTCCAATACGACGCCTCGCTGCCGAGGCTGCTGGCCGTAGCACAGATGAAAAACGACCCGACGTACCCATTCCGTCATCGCCTGGACTTCCTCGTCGGGGTCGATGACAAGATGGCCGCCATCGCTCAGGCGGCCAACGTCAACTACGTGTCGTTCTTCAAGATGCTGTGCAAGCAAAACACATGCGAGACACGCGCCGACGACGGCGTTCCGATGTTATACGACTACGGACATCTGACTGTTGAGGGATCAACGAGGGTCGCGACTCGAATGCGCGACGACGGCGGTCTGCCTCAGCCGTAGGTTTGCAACGGCTGGCCCCAGAAGGCCGCCAGCTTTCCCAGGTTGGCCCAGGCCGTGATCAGCCAGCCGGCCGAGCGGTGGCGTCCGGCGGGCAAACACAGCAGCGCCAGCACGACGGCAATCACGAACTGCCCCAGAACGCGAGTAAGGAACTTCACACGCCCCATCCACGTGATGGGCGTGTATTTGCCGCGTAGAGTCTGCCGCCCGAACTCCTGGCCACCTGAAAACGCTCGCCGCATCAACCAGGGCAATGTCAAACGACGCGATTCGATGGGCTCAAACACGGGAGCGGACTCGCTCCAGACGATCTTGGCGCCCTTGTGCGCGAGCCGGACCAGCAAGTCACCATCCTCACCCGTTCCCAACCGATAGCGCTCATCGAAGGGGCCCGGTTCCGCCTTCAACCAATCTGCGCGCAGCAGCACATTGCCAAATCGCATCCGATTCAAGGGCACGACCGCGCCGTCGGGTTGATGTGGAAAGTCATAGAAGCGGCCGCGCCGGATCCACTCCGGCGCATCCGCCGGCAGGCGCGGCTCGACTGGCGACAACACGCCATCGGCCTGATATGTGTTTGCCGCCTCAAGCAACCGCTCCAACCAGTCCTCGGGTGCGCGCTCATCATCGTCAATGAAAGCCAGCCAATAGCCGTCGGCCAGCTCTACGGTCCGGTTACGCGTCCGGGCGATGTTTCGCTCGGGCTGCACCGCGTAGTCAATCCGAAAGGGCGCGCTACCTGCCCAATGCCTCTCGATGACCGCGCGCGCGCCGCCCTGCGCGTCGTTGTCGACCACGACCACCTGATCCGGTAAAACGGTCTGGCGCCTGAGGTCATCCAATACCTCGCTGAGCTGATCGTTGCGACGGTGGGTCGCGATGCAGACGCTGAGCTTCATGTCGCGGTACAGTACAGGATAGTCATGGCAAAATTATCCCTACGATTCCTCATTCCGACACTGTGCATGATCGGCATCTGCGGCGGGTGCTCGGGCGCCTCCGCAGAGCGCGCCATCCGGGGACCGATCTCCCCGGGAATGAGCGGCCAGGTCCGCTTCAATCATCACCTGTTGGTGGACCAATTCGGCTATCGGCCGGCAGATCCCAAGGTGGCCGTCATCCGTGAGGCTCTGTCCGGCTACGACGCCATCGACAAATTTACACCGGGCGCGGTTTACGAAGTGCGCAGCGCCGATGACGGGCACGTGGTGTTCACCGGCGCGCCAACGCCCTGGAAGAACGGCGAGACGCAGGCGTCCTCCGGAGATCATGGCTGGTGGTTCGATTTCTCCTCGGTGACCGCGCCCGGCACTTATTTTATCAGCGACACGCAGCGCAACGTGCGTTCCGGCACCTTCCGCATCGAGCAACTGGTTTACAAGAACATCCTGAAAGCCGCCATGCGGATGTACTTCTATCAGCGCAGCGGCTTCGCGAAGCAACCACCGTACGCGGAAGCCTGTTGGGCCGACACTCCGGCCTACATCGGGCCCAACCAGGATCTGAGCGCTCGCGACATCACCGACCGTGACAATCGGAAGAAGGCCAAAGACCTGAGCGGTGGCTGGTTCGATGCCGGTGATACCAACAAGTACACCACCTTCGCGGCCCAGCCCGTGCACCAGTTGCTGACTGCCTACCAGGAGAACACCAACGTCTTCACCGACGACTTCGGCATACCTGAGTCGGGGAATGGCGTACCCGACGTGCTCGATGAAGTGAAGTGGGAAACCGACTGGCTGAAGAAGATGCAGTACGCCGACGGCAGCGCAGCGCTGAAAGTTGGCGAGATCGTGTATGTACCCGCTGCGCCGCCGAGCTCCGATACGAGTCCGCGTTACTACATCCCCAGCTGCACGTCAGCGACGATCGCGGTTGCCGGTATGTTCGCACACGCCGCGCACGTCTTCGGCGGAATCAAGGCGCTGGCGCCGGAGGCGGCAGATCTCAAGAGTCGCGCGATTGCTGCGTGGACCAATTATCAACGCGTCAATCCCAAACAAGCGCACTGCGACACCGGTATCGTTCATGCCGGCAACGCCGACTGGAGCGAGGAAGCACAGAGTCAGGCCGCGGTCGTGGCAGCCATCTACCTCTTCGCAATCACCGACAACGTGGCCTACAGCGACTACTTGAAGCAGCATTACAAAGAGCTCAAGCCGTACAAGGAGGTGGGCTGGTCGCGCTACAACGCCGAACAAGGCGAAGCTCTGCTCTTTTATACAACGCTGCCGCGGGCCGATCCGGAACTACGCAAAACAGTGCTGGCCGATAAGGCGAATGACATCAAGGCCGGCAATCAGATCTATGGCTTCAACCCCAACGACGATCTGTACCGCGCCTTCCTGCACGATACGGCATACCATTGGGGAAGCAACAATCCACGTGCGCAGTACGGCAACACCAATGTGGATGCCGTCACTTACGATCTCGATAAAGGCAACAACGCCAGCTATCAGACCCGGGCGGTAGAGATTTTGCACTACTTCCACGGCGTCAACCCGTTCGCCATGGTGTACATGAGCAACATGTACAGCTACGGAGCGACCCGTTCGGCCAACGAGGTCTACCACAGCTGGTTCTGGCATGGCACCAAGTGGAGCGATTCGCTGACGTCCGAATGCGGGCCCGCGCCCGGTTATGTGCCTGGGGGACCTAACGCACAAGCGGGTCGCGACGTGCCCAGCTCGTTGGTACCCCCCGTTGGCCAACCCCCTCAAAAGTCTTACAGGGACTGGAACGTTGGCTGGCCCGAAAGCTCCTGGGTTGTCGCGGAACCGGCGATTTACTACCAATCGGCGTACGTCAAATTACTGTCAAGATTCGCCCAATAGCGGGACGCAGCGCACCGTCATAGGACGGGCTACCCTGCGCGGCCTTCGCCTGCCATCAAATTGCAGCATTTGCAGGCTAATTCTCACGGCCGCGCCGTTCTTCTAGTAACATCAACAGCACTGCAGCAGCACCTCGTCGTGAGCAGTTGCCCGTTAGAGGTAGTGTGATTTGCGTCAAATACCCCGCTTCCTTCCGCACGTGCTGGTGCTCATATTCGCCGCATGGTGCCTGTATGCCCTAAGGGGCGACCTCGCCCAGGTGTCGCTGGCTCCAGTGCTGCGGTCATGGGATCTCGTTCTCCTGGCCGCGGTGTTCTCGCTGGTCAACTACGTCCTGCGGATCGTTCGCTGGCGTTCCTATCTGGCCCGGCTGGGCTATCCCCTGGGATTGCGATTCGCGGCCCTGACGTTTGTAGCGGGCTTTGCGTATACCTTGTCTCCCGGCAAGGTGGGCGAGATGGTGCGGGCACGCTACTACACGCCGTTGGGAGTTCCGTTGTCGAAAGTTGCGGCCGCATTCTTCGCCGAGCGGCTCCTGGACCTGGTGTCCATGGTTGTGCTCGCAGCGCTCCTGTTTGCCGGCTCACCTCAGTATCGAGGCGCCATCCTGGGCGCGGCGGCGCTGGTAGCCGTAGCTCTGTTCATTTTCGCGGTCCTGCCGTGGGAGCGCGTCGGGATGGCTATCGAGTCCCGGGATCGCATACCCGGTATCCTGCGCAAGGCACTGGTCAACGTTAGTTCGGCATTCGCTTCGACGAAGCCCTTGTTGCGCCCTGCACCGCTGCTCTTCGGTCTGGCGATCGCATTGGCCGCCTGGGGGCTGGAAGGCGTGGGCCTCAATGTCCTGGGTGGGATGCTTCCAGGGCCGCATCTGGATGTCGCCACTTCAGTCGGCGTCTATGCCGTCGCGGTATTGATTGGCGGACTGTCGTTTCTTCCCGGCGGACTGGGAAGCACCGAGGCAGTCATGACGACGCTCCTGGTGGCTCACGGCATTGCTGTTGGTGATGCGGTCTTTCTGACACTGGCCTGTCGCCTGGTCACCCTGTGGCTGGCGGTCTTTCTCGGCTGGGTGGCGGTGTTGTCGCTGCGCCAACGGACGCTGGCGGTGGTATCCCCATGATGGCCGTAGCCGCGTTGGAAAACCCCGTGCCACTGTGCGTCGATCTGGACGGCACGCTGATTTACAGCGATACGTTACTCGAGTCGGCGCTGCTGCTGATCAAGCGCAATCCGCTGAATATTTTTCGGATGCTGGTGTGGATGCTGCGTGGCAAGGCGGTGTTGAAATCCGAGATCGCGAGCCGCGTAACGTTGAATCCGGCCGCGCTGCCTTATAACCGTGAGTTCGTGACCTGGCTGGAGTCGGAGCGCCGGACCGGTCGTAGCCTGTGGCTGTGCACTGCAGCCAATGTGCGCCTGGCCGAAGTGGTTGCCGCGCATCTGGGCATTTTCGATGGCGTGATCGCGAGCGACGGCTCGACAAACCTGGCGGGCGATTCGAAGGCGTCACACCTCGTCGAACGCTTTGGTGAGCGCGGCTTCGACTACTGCGGAAACGAGCGGCGCGACCTCAAAGTATGGCGGCATGCGCACGGTGCGATCGTGACCAACGGCGGCGCATCGCTCGAGCGTGATGCAGCTACTGGAGCACCCGTCCTGCAGGTGTTTCCGTCACGCGGAGGCACGCTGAAGGCTGCAATCCGCGCGTTGCGGCCGCACCAGTGGGCGAAAAACGCCCTCATCTTCGTCCCGCTGCTCGCCGCGCACGGCGCTGGCAACGCGCAATCGCTGTTGGACGTAGTGCTCGCCACCATCGCATTCTGCCTGTGCGCATCGTCCGTCTACGTGCTCAACGATTTGCTGGATCTCGAAGCTGACCGAGCCCATGCACGCAAGTCGAAGCGGCCCTTTGCAGCCGGAACTCTGTCGATTCTCGCCGGCCTGAGCATGGTTCCAGTCCTGCTGGGCACCGCGATTGTGATCGCGTTCTTCCTGCCAGACCGGTTTCAGCTCGTCTTTGCGACGTACTACGTGGTCACCGTCGCCTACTCGTTCAACCTCAAGGGCCGCGTGATCGTTGACGCCATGGCCCTGGCCGGCCTCTATACCCTGCGCATCATCGCGGGAGCGGCCGCCGCGAGCGTACCTCTGTCGTTCTGGCTGCTGCTGTTCTCGGTCTTCCTCTTCCTGAGCCTCGCATTTGTAAAGCGGTTCGCGGAACTGGATGCGCTACGCCGCCAGCAGCGACTGCGCGCCGCGGGGCGTGGCTACCACGTGGAGGACCTGCCAATCCTGCAAAGCCTGGGCAGTGCGGCCGGTTACATGAGCGTGCTGGTCCTGGCGCTCTACATCAATTCACCTGCCATCGAACCCCTCTATCGCCAGCCCAAATTCATCTGGCTGCTGTGCGTGCTGATGCTGTACTGGATCAGTCGCGTCTGGATGAAGGCGCAGCGTGGCGAGATGCACGACGATCCCGTCGTTTTCGCGCTGAAAGACAAGATCAGCATCGCCGTCGGCGTGTTGTCTGTCGTTTCGGTGCTGCTCGCCATATAGTATCGCCCGTTCGTTATGTAAAATTGAACAGGCGCGGATCAGCTGTTTTGTGATGGCGAGCGCCCGCCCCCGCGGGCCCACGGAGTACGATGCTCGCTTGGGGGGCTGCCGGTCAGCAGCAGCGCGCATCGAAAAAGAAAACGGAAGTATCTACTTGATCGCCCAGAAATTTGTGCAAATGACCCGCAGCCGGGTCAAAGCCCTCGTGATGACCACAGCCGCTCTCGCCTGCCTGGCCGGTGCGACCCAGGGCGCCTTCGCGGTGACCACCTTCAGCCCATTTGCGGCCGTCGACGTCCAGCACAACTCGAACGTCTTCGCTCTGTGGAACGATGACCTGCTGGGACCGCGCGCGTCCTTCTCAGACACGATCACGCACTACACCGTGGGCGGTACCGCCGACTTCAAGTGGGGGCCCGACACAGTGTCCGTGAACGCCGAGGGCACTCGCTACCAGTATCAACACAACACGCTGCTCAACCACAACGAAAGCAAGTTTGGCGGCTTGTTCGACTGGCGCCTGAGCGCCATCTTCAGCGGAGTCTTCCAGTACGAGCAGGCCAAGATGATGACTCCGCTGGGGGACACGCTATCCCAACAGCTCGAGCTGCAGACCGATCGGGTGGCCTCGGGAGAAATCCGGGCACTGCTGACTCCACGTTGGCGAATCGACCTGGAGCCGAAGTGGCACGAGCTCGACTCACCGCTCGTGGAGTATCCGCAATTCGGTTATAGCGAGACTTCCCTCGCCGCCTCCATCAACTACCTGGGCATCCAGAAGCTGTCGGCCGGGTTGCGCGGGCAGTACCTGGACGGCTCGTTCCACCACATCATCGATGCGACCAACTATCATCAGAAGATCGCGCAGCTCACCGCGAATTACGCCATAACCGGCTTCTCGTCACTGGACGGGCAGCTCGGCTACACCTGGCGCGATGCCTCGCTGGCCAACCCCGCAGATGCCGGCCAACCCGGTGGAGTGCCCGCCGGGACGCTCGGCACGACGAAAGCGGTCACCGGCGCCCTCGGAATCAACCGCAAGCTCTCGGTGAAGACCGCGTTCAATCTGAAGCTCTTTCGCGAGGTGGAAAGCTACCAGGCCGGTGCCAACCCGAGCATCAGCACCGGCGGTGAAGGCAGTATCGTGTGGCAGCCTGACTTCCGGATTTCAGCCTCGCTACACTATCGCCTGGCCCGTCAGTCGATCCAGGGCACGCAGGCGATTGCCAACTTCACCGGGCGCTCTGACCGTACCCAGGATCTGGGAGTGACCGTGAAGTACCAGGCCCTGCACTGGCTGAGCGTGCGCCCGTACTACACGCGCCAGTTGCGCAGCTCCAACCTTGCACCTGCGAACTACAACGCCACGGTGGTCGGCGTCGAGTTCACCGCACAGTTGAATCAGCAGAAGAAGTAACGACCGCCGGACGTTCCCGGGCCACCCCGGCCTGCAGGTGGGCCGCCAGACGCATGGCGAGTGCGACAATCGTGAGGGTCGGATTCGCCTGGCTGGAGGTCGGAAACACCGCGCCGCCGGCAATGAAGAGGTTCTCGAGGCCGTGCACCCGGCAATTCGCATCGACCACGCTCGAGCGCGGATCGTTGCCCATCCGGGTCGTCCCCAGATGATGGCCGCCATAGGCGCCGTAACGTGACATCTCCATCTCGATCGACTCGGGATCGTATTCAAACACTCCGATTCCCGAAGCCTGTATATCCTCGGCGAACAAGCGCACAGCCTGTTTGACGGTCGCGACGTCCTGGGGCGTATAGCGCCAGTCAACCAGCAGGCGCGGCATCCCGAGCGAGTCCTGCTCCTGAGTGAGTCCCACGCGACTGGCGGCGCTGGGTTCCTGCTCCGCGTGAAAATCCAGGCTGTAGTGTCCAGCGGTCGACTTGACGATGATCGAGGGAAACTTGCGCGCGGCCAGGAATCGATCGCGCAGCATGTGATGTCCGAAGGCTGCGAGTTGCCAGGGACCCGCGAGCACGTTGCGCGCATGTCGCATCCAGGTTCCCCAGGACATCCGCTCGCCGCCGTGCAGCCGCTTGCCGTACTCGTATGAGATCAGTCCTTTGGCGAGTTGGAGCGCGGACAGCACCGCGGTGCGATGCTGCGGATCAGTGATACGCGGATGATGCAGGCGGCCGATGAAATTACCGATGCGCTTGCGCCGCTGCGTCTGGGCCGTGAGTGCCAGGCGCCGGCGGCAGTAGATTCCATCCTCGGTGATGTCATAGCCGTGCCAGACTCTATCCGGGCCCGGCTGCTTCAATGTCCCGACGGTGCCTGCGATGTGACACATGTAGTAGCGGCCAACTACATCATGTTGATTGCCGACGCCGTCCGGCCACTTGTCACGATTCGCCAACAACAGGCGCACGACCTCCAGGCCACCGGTTGCGAGCACAACTTTCGCGGCGCGCACCGTGATGCGTTTACGGTCGAGTGTCTGCAGCAGAACCGACTCGAGCGCCTGACCGTTGGGATGGAAGTTGAGGTTGGTCAGGTTGGCGTGGAGCAACACGCGGACATTGGCTGCATTGCGCAACCGCTGCAGGTAGCGCGACCCGAAATCGGTCGGACAGCTGAAGCGCTCCAGGCTGTCCGTCGTGAAGTGCTCGCTGCGCAAACCGTCGATCATGGGACGCAGCGGGTGACTGAAGGCAGCCGGTGCGTGATATTCAAACTCACCGGCCTCGCAGAGCCGGTTCGCCCGGGGGTAGAACGGCGCCAAGGCAGCCGGCCCGACGGGCCAGCCTGAGGAAGCAACGTAGTCACGGACCTCGAAGTCGATGTCATCGAGAGGAACGCAGCGGCCGCCCCAGATGGTGGTGCTACCGCCGAAGCGCCGCTGACGATAGCGGTGAGGCGCGCTATGCATGCGCTCGTCTGCGACGGCGCCCTCGTAGAGGCTTTGAACGGCCTCCTCGGCCTCCATGCCGCCCGATTCCACCAGCAGCACGCTCAGGCCAGTGCCGGCAAGCTCCAAGGCGAGCGTGATACCGGCCGCTCCTGCACCAACGATGCAGACATCTGCGTGCAGCGATTCGCCATCGCCCAATTCCGATGCATCGTCAATCATACGTGTTGCCCATTGTCGTGCATTGCCACTCCCAAAAATGTGCGTCAGGTCCCCACGTTGCGTTGCAATTAGCGCGTAGAATACCTAAGGTAACGTAGATATCATCGGCCGAAGTTTGAAGGCTAACCCCTCCTTTGATCCTGTCAGCGGCACTTTGGATTACCGGCATCCCGGCGACAGCGTCGTGTTTGTACCTGCTGATTCTGACACTGCTCTCGGCCCGCCTGCCCGCACGCGCGCCTTCCGAGCGAAAGCTGCGTTTCGACGTCATCGTACCGGCGCACAACGAAGAATCGGTCATCACGCACATCATCGAGAGCCTACAGCAACTCGATTGGCCCTCAGATCAGTTTCGCATCGTCGTCGTAGCCGACAATTGCACGGATAACACTGCCGCGATCGCCGCGGCCGCCGGCGCCCATGTCATGCAGCGAGCCGACCCCGAGCAGCGCGGCAAGGGATACGCGCTGAATTTCGCATTCTCCGCCAGCCGTGCACGCGGCTGGGCGAATGCCGTCTGCGTGGTCGATGCCGACGCGCAAGTATCTTCAAACCTTCTCGAAGCCTATGCGCAGCGAATCGAGAGCGGCGAGCACGCCGTCCAGGCGCACTATGGCATATCGAATACGAACGCATCCTGGCGGACCCGGCTGCTGAGCATTGCGAAGGCTTCGTTCCATATTGTCAGGTCGCGCGCCCGCGAGCGACTCGGCCTGTCCTGCGGAATCCGTGGTAACGGCTGGTGCGTGACGCACGCGCTGCTCGAGAAGGTTCCGTACAAGGCCTTCTCGCTGACGGAAGACCTCGAGTATGGCATCGAGCTCGGCTTGGCCGGCTTTAGAGTCGCGTACGCCGATGAAGCTCATGCCGATGCCGAGATGGTGACCGGCGAGAAAGATGCTCGTAAACAGCGGCAGCGTTGGGAACAGGGCCGACTGCAACTCACGCGGGCCAAGACGCTTCCGTTGTTGAAGCAAGCCCTCTTGCGGCGCAGCAAGGTATGCCTGGACCTCGCGCTCGATCTGATCGTTCTGCCGCTGTCGTACGTCGCGCTGAACGTCTTCGCATTGATCGCCCTGGCGGGATTCGCGGTCACTCAGAGCGTGCCGTACGAATGGCTATGGATAGGACTGGGTTGCGCTGTCGCGCTGCTGCTCTACACGCTGCGTGGTTGGCAGTTGAGCGGCGCGGGCCTGCGGGGCCTGCTCGACCTGGCCCGCGCGCCGTTCTTCATCATCTGGAAAGTCATTGTGATGGTCGGCGGCGGGCAGTCGAAGGAATGGGTCCGCACCAAGCGGGAGCGCACCTAGGGGCCTCAGGCTCCTAGCCCTGTAGAGCGGGTGTCGGACCGAACTCGGCCAGAACCGGAATGCCAAAGCTGCGCTCCATGTCATCACGGCACCGCAGGCGCCGGTTGAACAGCAGCTCATAGGCGAACGGCCATACGATGCCGAATCCCAGGCTTGCCGCGCAGCTCATCACGAACAGTTTCATCTTGTTGGGCTTGGTCGGCTTGGCTGGCGGATCCGCGCGGCTGATCAGACTCACGTCCGTATAGTTGCCGGCCGTAGCAAACATGACCTGGTCATACCCGTCGAGGGCTTTCTTGTAGTTGGCCTGAGCGGATTGCAGCTCCAGCAATAGCTTGGAGCCCTGATCCTGCAGACCGCGGCGGTCGAGCACGCGGGCACGCTCCGCATCCAACGCAGTCTGATACTTCGTCTCCAGGTCACGCGCCCGCGCGAGCTGCACCGAGCTGCTGGCCGCGATGGATTGCACTTCGTTCGCCAAAGCGCGCTTCGCCGCCGCCATCTGTGACTCCAACTCGAGCACCTTCGGATGCTTGGGTCCGAGGGTCGCACGCTCCTGCGCCATCTGGCCTTCCAGGGTCGTGATCGTCGCGCGCAGCGCCGGCACACTGCCGGTCTCCAACACGGCCTCGCTGCTGCTGTCGCCGGCCAATTGGTGCGCTTCGAGCTCACGCCGTTGGTTCTTGGCGGCCTCCAGCTTATTTTGCAGGTCGTGCAGATCCGCTGCCTCGGTGTCACCGGCATCCGACACGACGCTCTCGGTCAGGCCGTGCTGCTGGCGAAATTCGGTCACGCGGTCCTGAGCCTGGATCGCCTTCCCGCGCAACTCGTCCAGCTGCTTCGAATAGCGCTCGGCGCGCTCGACGGCCGGCTGGTTGGTCCGCTCCCGCTGCTGCTTCAGATACTCGTTGGCCACCGCGTTGGCAATCTCCGCGGCACGCTCCGGAAGTTTCGCGGGCATGGCGATATACAGCAACTGGCCGCCCGTACCCGGTGTCACCGTCAGGCTGTCGTGCAGATTGTTGGTGACGATCTCTTCGAGCGCGGCGGGAGTTCCCATGAAGCCGCGCACGAACTCCTTGTCGGTCGTGAGCTTCAGCCGGTCGACGACCGGTTGCAACACCACGCGGCTGGTGATGAGCTCGATCTGGGTCGGGATGTAGGTTCCCCCCGGCCCGGAAGGGAAGTCCCGGTTGGCCAGCACATCCTTGTTTTCATAGTTGAACATCAGAGTGGCGGTCGCGACATACACTTTGGGAAGCATTTTGATCGCGCCGAACATGATGGCGATCAACACCACGACGCTCGCCAGGCTGGGAATCCAGTAGGAGCGCAGGATGGAAATGATCTGCCGGACGGAAATCCCGCCCCCGGCCGATTCCTCGGAAGCGATCCCCAGGGGTCCGCCCACAAATTGCTCAGGCGGCGCGCTGATGGGCAGATTGGGTTTCATGCTGATCAAAAGATGCGCTCCTTTACTGTGACCACATCGTCCGGCTGCAATTTGTCCTCTGACTTTGCCGACAACACCGTATAGCCGCCGGCCGCGTTGCGGCGTTTGATCTGAACGCGGCGGGCGCTGCCCCGCTCCGTCACACCACCGGCCCGTGCGATGGCCTGCAACACCGTCATACCGCCGTCGAGACGGAATACACCGGTGGTGCGCACCTCACCCGAAATATAAAACTGCGCGGCAGCGGGCACAAAGATCGAGTCCCCCGTGTGCAGCGTCTGCAGGGCGGCAGGCAGCCCATCCTGCGTACCCATGGTCATTTTGAGATCGACCGGCAGGCGCTGCAAATTGCCATTGCTGTCCGTTCGGAGGATGTAAATGATATCCGCGCCTTTGTCGGTAGCTCCGCCGGCTTGGGCGAGCACATCCAGTATCGTGGTGTTCGACTCGATCGGGTAGCGACCGGGCGCGTGCACTTCGCCCAGCACCGATATTCGCTGGCTGCGCGAAACGAGCACGGTGAACGTGACGTGCGGGTCTACGAGGTACTGGCCACTCTTGAGCGCCGCTTCCACCTTCTGAGCCGCCTCCGTGGGCGACAGACCGTCAACCTGAACAGGTCCGGCCAGGGGAACCCGGATGGTGCCGTCGTCCCCTACATAGGTGGTCGTGTCCATTTCACCCCGGCCGAAGACTTCCATTTTGACTTGGTCGCCGGGACCCAGCTGCAGGAGGGGCCGGCTGCCGGGAGCGGGCCCCGCGGCGGGCGGCAGGGGAACCTGCGCCATGACGCTCATGCTGCATAGCAGCATCACACCCAATACCAGCCCGTACAGACTTCGCGCCACCACTGCTCTCCCCGGTCAGTGGTGAATAGTCTACTGGATGCGAATGGCGACAGGCTGTGAACTGCCCTTCAAAGGCCGCGGCCTGCCGCCGGGATCGACCGGCAGGCCGCGACGTGCCTGGTCAATTCGCCAGGAAGCCTATGTTGTTGAAGTACATTTTCGCACCCGCCGTATCGGTCGAGAGGCCGAACTTGTAAAGCGAGGTGCGCTGGAACGTCATGGTCGTGCTGCCCACCTTGAGGCTGCCGTTGATGCCGGGGCCTGCCAGGGTGAACTTCCCCGTCGCGGCCATCTGGGAGTAAGCCACGACGTAGGTGCCTGAGGGCACGCCGGGACCCGTTACGAAGCCACCCGCATCCACTATCGGCTGGCCCGAGACAATGCCCGTGACCGTCAAAGTATTGCCCGAGATCGAGCCGGTGAACTGGGCCGCGCCCATCGCAATGGCGCTCAACGGGATCTTGTAGGTCGCCCAGGTGTTGGCCTTCGGCGCGGGGCCGTAGTCGTACACGTTAACACTGGGGTGCCATCCATAAACATCTCCGGGGGGCACCCGCGTCACTGTCCCGAACTTCAGGTTGGTGCTGACGGTCGCACCGGGATTGACGTCGATGGTGACGTAATTGAACGCTCCGAGCTCCAGAGTCCACAACGGCGCCTGGGGCGGATGCACCGCGGGTTGAAAGCCGCCGTTGATGAAATTAACGAAGATGTCGTAGGCACCACCCTGCGGACTACCGGCTGTGCTGCTGTAGTTCTCGGAAATCGAGCCGTACGACAGATCGTTGTTGCCCCAGTTGGATTTGCCGTTTTGATACGCATATACGCTGAACTGAGAGGCCTTCGATCCTTCCTTCCCTGCTGTGTCCACGGCACTCACGTTGTAGGAGTAGATCGTGGCTGCTTTGCTCCAAGTCGGATCGACGGCGTTGGTCGCGTTCTTGTCGGTGTACGTCAGCGCGGTGGTGGTGTCGTACGCGACGCCGTTACGATAAATGCGATAGTAACTGATGGGATTCGAGCCCGCCGCGGCGGCCGACCAGCTGATCTGCTGGATGTTGGAAGCCGGGGTGCTGTCGTTCGACGTGCCGCCCTGGTTGACCAACTGCAGATTGGACACGGCGCCCGGCCCTCCCGACCCGGTGGTCGTCCCGCCAGTGCCGGCAATCGCCACACTCGCGCTACCCGGCGTGCCCACCGTGGCGCCCGGACTCGGGTTCGACAGTGCGACGGTGAATGTCTTGCTGCCGCTGAAAGGCACTGCGGCCTTCACTGGAACGCTGAAGCTCTTGGTGGCGGTCTCGCCATTAGCCCACTGAAGCGTTCCGCTGACCGGCGTGAAATCGGTGCCGGCCACTGCGGTGCCATTGGCCGTGGAGAAATTCGCACTTGCCGCCCCGCTCGATCCGGCGGTGCGGTTGACCTTGACGGTCAGCGCGCCAGCGGTCTGAGCTACGGTGTAACTCGGCGCCGAGAGCTGCAGTGTCGCCGCGGTCGTACCGCCGCCTCCGCCCGTACCTGACCCTGTGTCAGTGGCGGTGACCGAAATGGCGAACGCGCCCATATAAGCGGTCGACTTCCCGTCGCTCACGCTGATCTTGATGTTCGCGTAGGCGCCGACGTTGGGCGCATACACCTTGCCGGACAGCGTGCCGTTGGTGGTGTTGAAGGTGGCCCAGTAAGGTTTTCCGGAGATCGAGAACTTCAGCGTCGAATTCGTAGGCGCGGAGACCCAGGGCTTGAAGCTGTAGGTGTTGGGGACAGCGATGCTGGTCTTGGGACTGCCACCGATATAGACGGCGGCGTGCGCTGTTCCGGCGAACGAGATCAGCAGCAGCGCAGCTGCTATGTAGCCCGTAAGGTTATTGATGATATTTAGATGAAAACGCTTCGAGTTCGAGCTCGATTGTTGTGCGACTCGCTCCATAAAGGATCCCCGTTCACAATAAGTAAAAAGAAAACGCGCCGTCTCGTCGCAGTTGCTGACCAGTGCAACGCCCGAATTCATAGAGAACGCGGAACGCAAGACAGCGCGTTGGCGCAAAGTAAAACGCAGCCTGTACGTCCATTCAAAATGTCGCCGCATGCCGACGTCCGCGGTTGGCGACATATGAGAAATTTCAACTACAGTTGCGCGGCCGCGGTTGGCGCCGCGCGAGTGAGGCCGAGGTCGAGCCGCTCGCACTGTTTTTCACGGGAGTTGGCGGCATGCCGCGCCCTGTTATGTTATATCCGCGCGGTGTCCCGCAGTTGCAGGCCAAGATCACGGCCCCGCCCCCGGGCGGCATAACGCTTGCATTCGGTTTTTACAGGCCCGCGAGGGTCGATGCGGGTGTGCGCGAGGACTACTGCGGGTGTGCCGCGGGACTAATCGAGTTCACACTTTTTTCGTGAACCGCCGCAGCACCTCGCGTGGCGTGATGAACTAAGGTGCCCGCTTCCAAAGTCAATCAATTCACGCACGGGGAGAGCCAACGATGTCGGCCGTGATCGAGTCCGCGGGCACTACCAGCGACCCGGGCGCGCAGAGCACCAAGCGAATTCGTTTCGGCAGCGTCGAGCCTGCGATTCTCGCGGTGCTCAAGCAGTTGGACCCGCTGGTGGCCATCCTCAGCCTGCTCGCGTGCATGCTCATCTGGCGCGCTACTTTTACGCCGGCGCACGGCGCGGTTGCCGTACTGACCTTCGTCATCTCGAGCCGCATTTTCAACCGCGCGCACCGCGACGACGAGCTGGGAACGTCGCATATTCCCACTACTTTCTCGCGAATTGTGCTCGAGTGGGCCGCGGTCGTTTGCATCCTGCTGCTGGCCGGCTTCGCTTTCAAAGTGACCGCGCAGTTTTCGCGGGCAATGATGCTGAGCTGGTTCGCGGTGACTCCATTTACGCTGTATGCGGCGCACGTCCTGCGTCTGCGCGCCCGCTGGCTGATCACCAACAGCGATTATGGGCCGACGTACCTGATCATCGGCGCCAACAGCGTCGGCTTCGAGCTGTTCAAGCGTCTACCGCGCAAGGGCTTCCTGGGATTCTTCGACTTCCGCAGCGCCGACCGGCTGCCCGACACGATTGACCCGGCGCACCTGGTGGGACATTGCAAGGACGTCGCGGAGTTTGCTCGTACACACGGCGTCACTTCGATCTACATCGCTCTACCGCTCAGTAACGTACCGCGCATTGGTGAGATGGTGCGTGAACTACGTGACACCACCGCGTCCATCTATTTCGTTCCCGACGTGTTCGCATTCGACCTGATCCAGGGCCGGTTGGTGCAGATCAACGGCATGCCGGCGATCTCGGTCTGCGATACGCCCTTCCACGGAATGGATGCGGTGTCCAAGCGCGTCACCGATATCGTGCTCGCGAGCCTCGCCCTGCTGGTGCTCTCGCCGCTGATGCTGCTGCTCGCAATGGCCGTGAAGCTCACCTCTTCCGGCCCGGTCCTGTTCCGTCAGCGCCGCTATGGGTTGAACGGTGAAGAGATCATTGTCTACAAGTTTCGCAGCATGACGGTGTGCGAGGACGGCGCGGTGGTGACGCAAGCAACCAAATCCGATAGGCGTGTAACGCCGCTGGGTCGCATCCTGCGCTCCACCTCGCTGGACGAGCTGCCGCAGCTCCTGAACGTTCTCGAAGGCACCATGAGCGTCGTAGGGCCTCGTCCGCACGCTGTGGCTCACAACGAGCTGTACCGCAAGCTCATCAACGGCTACATGATCCGTCACAAGGTCCGTCCCGGCATCACCGGGCTGGCGCAGGTCAACGGCCTGCGTGGTGAGACAGAGACCGTCGAGAAGATGCGCGAGCGCGTGCAATTCGATCTGGAGTACCTGAGTCACTGGTCCCCGTGGCTCGATGTGAAGATCATCTTCAAGACCGTGTGGGTGATTGCGCGCGATCAGAACGCCTATTGACATAATGGGCATGCGCCGTGAAGGCGCACGGAAACTGTGGTTGCACAGCCACGGTTCAGCGCAAAAGACATCCCCCTGTAAAGCGCATGTAACTAAACAAGACGAAAGTCCAGCCTAAGCATATGATCAGCCACGCTGGCGCCTCGGCAGTCGGCGTAAAAAACGAAAATAGTGTGACGCGGCACGCGATTTGCATATTTCGGATCGGGTGCGACGCGGTCAGTGTTACAATTGCCACGTCGTCGCCGTACACAGACTAAGAACTTGTGCGACGAACTTATGCGTAGCGACAGAATCAACTAGCGGTTGGAACGTCGGATTCGCATTTTCGGGGAGACAATCAACGTGGCGGCGGTGGTCGGACAGGTAAGTGGTTCGGTCCCAGGGTCCAGTGCACAGAAGCGCATGGGGTTCGGGAGCGTCGAGCCGGCGTTGGTGGCGGTTTCAAAACAACTCGGACCGCTGGCCGCTGTGGTGACGCTGAGCCTGTGCGCCCTTTGCTTTCGCGTACCTTTCGATGCGTCCATCGGCGCGGTGGCCATCCTCACCTTCTTCATTTCCGGCCGCATCCTCGGGCGGTTGAATCGCGACGAGGAGCTGGGCGCCAAGTCCATAGCCACCATTCTCTCGCGCATCGTGCTCGAGTGGCTCGCCGTGGTGTGCGTGTTGTTGTTGGCCGGGTTCGCCTTCAAGGTCACCGCGCAGTTTTCGCGGCTCATGATGCTGACCTGGTTCGCGGTGACTCCGCTGGCACTGTATGTCGCCCACGCCGCACGGTTGCGCGCGCGCTGGATGTTGTCCAACAGCGATCTGGCGCCGAGCTACCTGATCATCGGCGCCAACACCGTCGGCTTCGAATTGTTCCGCCGCCTGCCGCGCAAGGGCTTCTTGGGGTTCTTTGATTTTCGCAGCGCCGATCGCCTGCCCGATACCATCGATCCGGCGTACCTTGTGGGCCACTGTAAGGATGTCGCCGAATTTGCGCGCACCCACGGCGTGACCTCGATCTACATCGCGCTGCCGCTGAGCAACGTGCCGCGGATCGGTGAGATGGTGCGCGAGCTGCGCGATACCACGGCTTCGATCTACTTCGTGCCGGACGTGTTTGCCTTCGACCTTATCCAGGGGCGCCTGGTCGAGATCAACGGCATGCCCGCGATCTCGGTCTGCGATACGCCCTTCCACGGGATGGATGCCGTCATGAAGCGGGTCACCGACATGGTGCTCGCGGGAAGCGCGCTGCTGTTGCTCGCGCCGCTCATGGTCCTGATCGCGCTCGCGGTGCGGGCCACCTCCGCGGGTCCAATCCTGTTTCGCCAGCGCCGCTACGGGCTCAATGGCGAAGAGATCATGATCTACAAATTCCGCAGCATGACCGTGTGCGAGGACGGCGCCGTGGTCAACCAGGCGACCAAGGAAGACCGGCGCGTGACGCCCCTGGGCCGGATCCTGCGCTCCACTTCACTGGATGAGTTGCCGCAGCTGCTGAACGTGCTGGAAGGCAAGATGAGCGTGGTGGGCCCCCGCCCGCACGCCGTCGCACATAATGAGCTGTATCGCAAGCTCATCAATGGCTACATGATCCGCCACAAGGTCCGTCCGGGCATCACCGGGCTGGCGCAGGTGAATGGCCTGCGCGGCGAGACCGAGACTGTGGAAAAGATGCGCGAGCGCGTGCGCCTCGACCTCGAGTATCTGAGCCACTGGTCACCCTGGCTGGATGTGAAGATTATTTTCAAGACGCTGTGGGTGATCGCGCGCGATCAGAACGCGTATTGAGCGGCAATCAGCGTTTTGTTACATAGCCTTGTACATAGTTTAGCCAAGTGGCTGAATCTGCGGGTTGCGCACAATGTGTGAGCCAGGTCCGGTTGTTATGTCAGAGTGCGTGGGGCGCATTGGAGACGGGGATCACACCTCGATCATGTCGCCGGATGCGCCACTGACGGCGATCACAGCTCCCACAAAGTTGTGTAGAATGATTGCGACAGGCGAAGGATAATAATTACACATGACGTGCAGGGCTCAACAGCGCGTCGCCCCAGAAATGGAACCCAAGGAAGTGAGTTGGAATGGGGGGCCGGATTCAATACAAGGGTCAGTCATGACCGAGAATGTGTCTGGAAGTCAAAGTGCTTACTCGCTCGCACCCGCGCTGCGTCTGCAGAAGATGAAGACTTCCGCGCCCAGTGCGTATGCGCAATCGCTCGGCCTCACCGATACGGTGATCCTGCGCGAAGTGGTCCACGTCATCGATGATTTCGGGCTGCCCGAATTCACGCAGGTGGCTGCGAGCTACGGGCATGAGCGCTTCGGCTACGTGGTCACGCCCAACGTCGACCACCTGATCCGCTACTACGAAGACCCCACTTTCCGCGCGCAATATCGCGCCGCCGATTTCATTCTGATGGACAGCCGGTTCGCGGCGCGCCTGGTGCGCCTGCTGAAAGGCGTCCGCTTGCCGGTCTGCACCGGCTCTGACCTCACCGCCCAGCTGCTCGCCAAGGTCGCCCAGCCCGCCGACCGGATTGTGATGATCGGCGGCAGCGACGAGCAGGCCGCGCAGATTGCCGCGAAGTACGGCCTGCAGGACCTGCAGCACCACAATCCGCCCATGGGTTTCATCAAGGATCCCGTGGCCGTGGAGGAGTGCTTGAAGTTCATTGAGAACGCGAGCCCCTTCCGGTTCTGTTTCCTCGCAGTGGGCTCGCCGCAGCAGGAAGCGCTCGCGCAGGCCCTGCGCGCCCGCGGCACTGCCCGCGGACTCGCCCTGTGCATCGGTGCCTCGCTCAATTTCATCACCGGCCACGAGAAGCGTGCGCCCGTGTGGATGCAGAAGTTGGCCCTCGAGTGGCTGTTCAGGCTGCTGCAGAATCCGAAGCGCCTGGCACGACGCTATCTCGTCAGGGGTCCGCGCATATTTGCGCACCTGCGCCGCTCGCGCGTGGTTCTACGTAAGGTCCCGATTGCCTGAGATTTCCGTCGTCGTGCCTACGTTTTCCGAAGCGGAAAACGTAGCCGAACTACACTCGCGCCTGAGCTTATTGCTCGCTGGCGAAAGCTGGGAGCTCATCTTCGTCGACGACGACTCACCCGACGGCACGGCCGACCTGGCTCGCGCGCTGTCCAACAAAGATCCCCGTGTTCGTTGCATCCACCGGATCGGCCGGCGCGGTTTGTCCACAGCAGTCATCGAGGGCGCCATGAGCTCCTCGGCCCCGTACATAGCAGTGATGGACGCGGATCTGCAGCATGACGAAACGATTCTGCCGGCCATGATCGCGCAGCTGCGCTCGCAGAATTTTGACATCGTGGTCGGCAGCCGCTATGTCGCCGGCGGCGGCACCGGCGATTGGGATGAGAGCCGCAAGACCATCAGCCGGATCGCGGGCCGGCTCGCCCGGGGCCTCGTCCCCGAGCATCTCAAGGATCCCATGAGCGGCTTCTTCATCGTGCGCGCGGAGGCCTTGCGGGACGCAGCCCGCGGACTGTCCGGTTACGGCTACAAGATTCTGCTGGATCTGTTCGTTTCGGCGAGCAAGCCGCTGCGCTTCGCGGAAGTCCCGTACACGTTCAAGCCGCGCGAGCGCGGGCAGAGCAAGCTCGATTCGCTGGTGGCGTGGGAATACCTGATGTTGCTGATGGACAAGCGCATCGGCCACATCATTGCGCCGCGCCTGTTGTTCTTCCTGCTGGTCGGCGGCTCCGGCGTCGCCCTGCACTACCTGATCCTGAGCAGCCTGTTCCTCGGGTTGGGTGTGTCATTCACGGTGGCCCAGCTCATCGGCACCGTGTGTGCAATGACTTCCAACTTCTTTCTCAACAATCTGTTCACCTATCGCGACCAGCGGTTGCGCGGCCTGAAGCTGGTGCGTGGCCTGCTCAGTTTTTACGCGGTCTGCGGCATGGGCGCCTTGGCCAACATCGGCATCGCCGCCTACGCCTTCTCGCAGAACCTGGAATGGGCCCTGTCCGCCGCCGCCGGCATCATTGTCGGCACGCTGTGGAATTACCTCGCCACCGCGCGCTTCACCTGGGGATCGCGCAAGTAGCTGGCCGATGCCGCTGATTCGTGACCTGAGACCTGGCCGCCGCTGGACTATCGTCCTCCTGGGCCTCGCAACACTCGCAGCCGTAATCGCGGCGAGCGTTCCCAACGTGCGGCAATCACTCCTGAAATCCGCGGGTTGGGCCCTGGTGGCCCAGGACCCGCTCGCAAAGGCCGACATCGTTGTGATTGCCTCGGATGCGCTCGGCGCAGGAGTGCTCGAAGCGGCGGACCTGGTACGCGCCGGCTATGCGAGCCGGATCGCGATCTTCGAGCGCCCGGAAACGCCCCTGTCGCACGAGTTCGAGCGACGTGGACTAAGGGCTCTCGATCTCACGAGCTTCTATACACAGATTCTGCACGCCCTGGGAGTCACCGACATTGTTGTGATCCCCTCGGTGGTGGGAACGGTGGATGAGGGGAAAATGTTGCAGCGGTGGTGCGCTGCAAATTCCATCCATTCGATTCTATTTGTCAGTGTCACCGATCACTCGCGCCGTACGCGCCGGGTGTTGGATCGCGCACTGCGTCCGCAAGGTGTAAGAGTTACACTTCGCTATGCGCGTTTTTCAGACTTCGATCCTGACTCCTGGTGGCGCACACGCGGCGGCCAACGCGTACAGGCTGTGGAGTCGGAGAAGTTGCTGCTGGACATTGTTCGACACCCGTTCTGAATCATAAGAAAGATCAGCGGGGTCAACTTTTTCTCTGCGCGTGCGTCCAATCCACGGACTGTCCCGGTGTGGCAAGCGCGCCCGAGTTTTTCACCCTCCCTGAGGCTCAGGCTGCGCCGCCATCTCTCCTTGTGGAGCACCGTTGGAAGCCGCCCGCGAGGGCGGCTCTTTCTTCCACCAGGACTCATTGTCGACGTACCAGCGGAAGGTGGTCCGCAGTCCATCGGCCAGACTGACGCCCGGTGCGAAGCCCAGCTCCTGCTCAATCTTGGCGCAATCAATGGCGTAGCGCCGGTCGTGTCCCGGCCGGTCCGTGACGAAGCGGACGAGCCCGGCAACGGACTCACTGGGGCACTGCGGAAATTGCGCGCACAATTGCGGCCGTAACTGGAACTCGCGTTGCGCCACCTCACACAGTGAGCGCACCAGCGCCAGGTTCTCGCTCTCACCCCGGCCGCCGATGTTGTACACCTCCCCTACCCGCCCGCGCTCGAGGATCAGCTCGATCGCGCGGCAATGATCGCCAACATGCAACCAGTCGCGCACATTGCGCCCATCCCCATAGATCGGCAGCGGCCGGCCGTGCAGGATGTTGACTATGAGCAGTGGGATCAGCTTCTCGGGAAAGTGGTACGGCCCGTAGTTGTTGGAGCAGTTGCTGGTCGTAACCTCCAGGCCGTAGGTGTGATGGTAGGCGCGCACCAGGTGATCCGAGGCGGCTTTGCTCGCCGAGTACGGCGAGTTGGGCGCATAGGGCGTGGTTTCGGTGAATGGCGGGTCGTGCGGACCCAGCGATCCATACACCTCGTCGGTGGAAATGTGATGGAAGCGATGCTGCGCGACGCGGCGCTCATCCAGCCATACCTTGCGGGCTGCTTCCAGCAAGGCATGCGTCCCTACCACATTGGTTTCGATGAATGCGGCAGGACCGGTGATCGAGCGATCAACGTGAGTCTCGGCCGCGAAGTGCACGATGGTGTCGATCCGCTCCTCACGCAGCAGTTGCTCCACGAGCGCGCCGTTGCAGATGTTGCCGTGAACGAATCGGAATCCGGGCCGGTGCTCCAGCGCCGCGAGATTCTGCCGGTTGCCCGCGTATGTCAGCGCATCAATGACGACCAACCGGTCCTGGTCATGCGCGCGCGCCCAGTGGTGTACGAAGTTTGAGCCGATGAAGCCCGCGCCGCCGGTCACGAGCAGACTACGCATTGGCTATCTCCTTCAGGACCGTGCGCAGGTTGCTGCGCCAGTGACAATCCGTAACGGCTAAAGCCGCCAGTAGGGTTTTGCGGTTCAGGACGCTGTAGGCCGGTCGTCGCGCGGGGGTTGGGTACTGTTCGGTTGAAATCGCCTCGACGCGAACCGCCGCCGGCAACAGCCCGATGGCCGCGGCCTCCTCGGCTATGGCGACCGCGAAGTCATACCAACTTGCGACTCCCGCATCCGTCCAGTGATGAATGCCGCTGATGTCCGGGCGCGCGGCCAGCGCCCAGATGACCGCGGCCAACGAATCAGCCGCGGTGGGGGTACCCACCTGGTCTGCGACCACGCGGACGTGTCCCTTCGCCGCCATCAGGCGCAGCATGGTGCGGACAAAGTTATTGCCGCTCGCGGCGTATATCCAGGCACTGCGCAACACGACGGACCTGGCGGGGAGCAACCGCTGGACCGCCTGCTCGCCGCCGAGCTTGGTTCTACCGTAGGTGCTCTGCGGATTCGGCGCGGAATCGTTGCCGTAAGGGCTCGATGCCCAGCCATCAAACACGAAGTCGGTCGAGATATGCAGCAGCCGCGACTCGATCGCTGCCGCTGCCATCGCCAGATTGCGGGGTCCGGTCGCATTGGCGAGCTCGGCCGCCTCCGGCTCACTCTCCGCTTTGTCCACCGCCGTGTAAGCGGCTGCATTGATGATGAGATCCGGGTGAGTCAACCGGATGAAACTGGCGACAGCGCGCTCATCCGCGATGTCCAGATCAGCTCGCGCCACCGCGACGACGGCTACGTTCGCGGGAACGACCTTCAACAACGCTCGCCCGACTTGTCCGTGTGCTCCGGTGATCATCACCTTCATCCCCGCACTCCTTGACACGTCAGGGAAAGTATTTCGCGTCGCGGAACCGTGGTGCCGCGCTATCGCGCGCGGACAGGACGGGCTGCGCACCGGCGGGCAACTGCCAATCGATGTCCAGATCCGGATCGTTCCAGGCGATGGCGTGCTCGTATTGGGGGGCGTAGAAATCGGTGCACTTGTACAGAAAGTGGGCGGACTCGCTCAGCACCACGAACCCGTGACCGAAACCCGGCGGCACCCACAGCAGGTGATGGTTTTCCCCGGTCAGCTTGGCGCCGACCCATTTGCCGAAGGTAGTGGAGCTACGCCGCAGATCCACGGCCACGTCGAATACCGCGCCGGTAACCACCCGCACCAGCTTGCCCTGCGGTTGTTGCAACTGGTAGTGGATACCCCGCAGAACGTGCCGCGCCGACAGATTCTGGTTGTCCTGTCGGAAGGCGTGCGTGATACCGGCGGCAGCGAACTTGCGTTCCTCGAAGGATTCGAAGAAATGGCCACGCGCATCCCCGAACAGACGGGGACGGATCAGCACTACGTCAGGGATGGCCGTGGGCTCGAATTCCATTTCTCTCGCCTCACCGTGTCATGCCGCAAGATCGCACGGCCCGGGCGACGAAGGCAACACAGTGTTGTCAGCGGGTAGAGTCAAATGCACGGCCAGTCCACCGCCGCCCATATTCCGTGCCTGGATCGTGCCCCCATGAATCGCAATCGCGCGCGCGGCGATTGCCAACCCCAGGCCATCTCCACCTACCGCGCGATTACGTGCCGCATCCACGCGATAAAACGGCTCGAAAATCAGCTCGAGATCCTTCTCGGGTACGCCGGGGCCACTATCCGTGACCACAATCTCGATTCGTTGCGGTTGCTCACCAACCGTGCGCCTCGCTTGAATATGCACCTTCGAGCCTGGTGGCGCGTATCGCACAGAGTTGCGAATTACGTTTTCCATCGCACTGCGCAGCAGCTCGTAGTCACCGCTGACTTGCAGCGGCCCGTCGACTTCCAGCACAACGCTGCATCCGTGAGCATCCGCCTCAATTGCAACGTCATCGACAATGTTGGTGAGCACTTCCGCCGCGTCGAGCGGCACGGTCTCCAGTCCCTGCATAGGTCGCTCGAGCCGTGCGAGCTTGAGCGTCCTGGCTATGAGCTCCTCGAGGCGATCTGCTTCACAGGCAATCCTCGAGAGATGACGCTCCACGCCGCTGTTCTCTTGCCGCCGCGCAAGCGACAACGCCAACTGCAGGCGAGCCAACGGCGAGCGCAACTCATGCGACACGTCCCGCAGGAGCTGCTGTTTCAACTCCAGAAGATTGCGGACTCTTTCCGACATGGTGTCGAGGTCCGAAGCAAGCAACCCGAGCTCGTCGTGTCGACCCTTGAGCTTCGAAGACACTCGCACGTCGAGGTCGCCTGAGGCAATTTGACGCGTTGCCCGGCGCAGCTCGTCAACGGGTGCGACGAGGTAACGTGCGAGGAAAAAACACACGACCGCGCTGACAACAAGTGCAATGAACAACGTCGCAGTCGACACCGCCGGCATCTCGAGCTCGCCAAACAGGTGGGGACCCGAACGCAGCGGACCGACAATCACGTGATAAGTCTTACCGTCGGGACCAACGAGCACGAGCGGACCGCCCGCCGCCCGGACTGTCGGTCGCAGCACCGCGTCTTTTCTCGACGCGGCGAACCGCTCCGGAGGATCGCGCAGATAGTCCGGAACGGACCGACCCAGCATCTCCTTGCCGGTGTGGTCCGTGACGAATGTCGGCACGGTGATGCCGGCCCGGCGAAGACCCTTCAACCAATCGCGCAACGCCTCGGCACCACCAGTCTCGAACGCCTGTGTGGCCTGGGCGTAAAGCTCAGCCCGTTGGACCCAGGTTTCAGCGAATCGTCGCTGCTGCTCGCCGTTGACGACCAGGGAGACCGTGCCCACGAGAATCAGGGCCAGGGCCAGCCAGAACGACAGGAAGATGCGCCAGTAGAGTGAGGTCATCGGGCATCATTTTCGTCGGTCCGCGCCGCGAGCGCCAATGCATAACCGGTGCCTCTTACGCTCTGAACGCTGACGCGGGACGTGGCCTTCGCGAGCTTGCGCCGCAGGTTGCTCACGTGAGTATCCAGGCTTCGATCGGTCGGCAGGAGCCGCCGCCCGAGCGCCTGGGTCATCAACTCATCGCGAGTCACGGTCTTCGTGTCGGCACGGACCAGCAACTCGAGAATGCGCAACTCGGCGGCCGTGAGCTCCAGGTCCTGATCGTTGACGTCCGCGCGCCGTGCACGCAAATCGAGCCGCAACGGGCCCCATTGCATCGCACCGTTCGGCGCATGCGCTTCGCCGGACATGCGTCGCAGTACCGCGCGGATGCGCGCCACCAGCTCGCGGGGGCTGAAAGGCTTGGCAAGATAGTCATCGGCGCCCATTTCCAGGCCGACCACGCGATCCACCTCTTCACCGCGCGCAGTCAACATGATGACCGGGACACGGTTGAGCGCCCGGATGCGCCGCAGCACTTCGAACCCCGACAACTCGGGCAGCATGACATCCAGGACCACGAGGTCCACGGTTTCGCGTCCCAACCGCTCCAACGCCGCGGGCCCGCTGCCGACCGCCTCGGTCAAAAACCCTTCCGGTCCCAGATATTCAGCCAGCATCGAGCACAGCTCGTGATCGTCATCGACAATCAGCAGCTTCGGTCGCGGCGCCGTGCTGGTCGCCGGTTCTGCCATGGTCCACTCCCGCTAAGCGATGTCCGGGCGCAATAGTACCGCCGGGAAGGGCGACAAACGGCTGTCTTAACTACTGTTAATATTTCAGGCGGGATTGTCCAGGCTGAAGGCCTGCTGGTTGTCATCGTAGGCGAATGCCTCCGCATAGCGTCCCCAGCTTATGACCGTCCGCAGGGTCTCTTCGGCGGCCTCCTCGGCCATGTAGTCTTCCAACTCGTCGGCAAACCGGCGCTTGGGCGCAGACTTGCCCTTGCGTTCGTCCAACACACGACGGACATGCGCTGCCAGGGGAACATAGGTCAGCAAATGCCGTGAAAAGAGCCGCTTGCGCTCATCCGTCTCCTCCTTGACGAACTGCATTCCCGCATCGGTCAGGCGGATATCGCCCCGCTCGATTTCAGCAAAGCGCAGCATTTGCAAAGCTTCCGCCACAGGCAGCAGGTCACCCGCCTCCATGTGCAATGTCTCGGCGATGTCCGGCAGGTCAGCCTTGCCGCGATACGGATCGTCGCTCAACGCCTCCATCAAACCCGCCAGCAGGTTGGAAGAAACGTGGGTAAGGATGGTGCCAATGCCCGTACCCGGAAAGCGTTCGACCCGGCCGCCGGGACGCTGCTCGCCGCCACGGCGTGTCGTCATCTCCGCATAGACCCTGTCTACGAGCGCAATGTAGCGCGGGTCCAGGGCATTGCGCGGGCGCGGCAGGCTGATCGGAATCTCACTCACCACGCGTCCCGGGTGGGTCGAGAAGATGAGCAGCCGGTCGCACATCTGCACGGCCTCATCGATGTTGTGAGTGACGAGCAGAACGGCCCTGATGGGCAGTTGGCCCTCGCACCACAGGTCCAGAAAATCATTGCGCAGGGTCTCCGCCGTCAACACATCGAGTGCGGAGAACGGCTCGTCCATGAGCAGGATGTTAGGATGAACGACCAGGGCACGCGCAAAGCCGACCCGTTGGCGCATTCCGCCCGACAGCTCGCGCGGATAAGCCGATTCAAACCCGTCGAGTCCGATCAGGTCGATGGCCTGCAGAGAACGGCGCCGGCTTTCCACCGCCTCCACGCCGATCGCCTCGAGTCCGAGCTGCACGTTCTCGAGCACGGTGAGCCACGGGAACAGGGCGAAGCTCTGGAAGACCATTGCTATGCCGTCGGCAGGTCCTTCCACCGAGTGTCCGAGGTAGCGCACCTCGCCGCCCGTCGGCTGATTCAAACCGGCTATGACACGCAGCAGAGTCGACTTGCCCGACCCGGAGCGACCCAGGAGACCCACGATCTCTCCCTCCTGCAAACGCAGATTCACACCTTCCAGGACGACGAGCTGGTCGCCATCAGGCTTGTGGAAAGCCTGCGAGACTTCGTGCACATCGAGAAGGGGTACAGCGTTCAACTTGAGGTCTCCCTAGTTCAGGCGGAAGCGACGCTCGGCGCGGATATACATCGGCCGCCAGAAAAATCGATTAATCAAAACGACGAACAGACTCATCATCACGGTGCCGAGCGCCATGCGCTGGTAGTCGGCCCCGTCGGTCGCCGTGGCGATGTAGGAGCCGAGACCCGTCGCTGTCAGCTTCTCGTGCCCCCACACTGCGACCTCCGCAACAATGCTTGCGTTCCACGAGCCGCCCGATGCCGTGATCGCTCCGGTCAGGTAGTACGGAAACACCGCCGGCAGGCCGATCCGTTTCCACCACAGCCAGCCGCGCACGCGCAGGTTCTCGCCAACGTAGCGCAGCTCGGCCGGCAGCGCGGTGGCGCCGACAATGACATTGAAAAGAATGTACCACTGCGTGCCGAGAATCATCAGCGGACTCAACCACACGTTGGGATTGAGCCGCAGCATCACAATGGCCGAGACCACCACCGGGAAGAACAGGATCGCCGGAAAGGCCGCGAGGAACTGCGCGACCGGCTGGGCGACGCGGGCCACCTTCGGCCGCAGTCCGATCCAGATGCCGATCGGTACCCACACAAGGCTGGCGGCGGCAATGAGCACCACGACGCGCAGCAGCGTGATGAAGCCCAGGATCAGCACATGACCGATCTCACCCGGTGTCACGCCCGTTAACACAAACGATGCGGTCTTCCACAGGGCGCCGATAGCTGTCAGGCCCACCAGCAGGTACCACAGGATATCGCCCCAGCGGCCGTGCGGATTCGAGCTGGGACGCGCGCGGCGCCGCGTCTGGGCGCGGTGGTCCCGGCGCACGCCGGCGTTCAGGATCCCTGCGAACAACCGGGCGAACACGGACAGAATCCGTGAGCGACGCATCATGGTCAGCGCCCAGGAGCGCTCCGCAGTCAGGCCCGACTCCTGCTCCAGGCGAAACCAGTCGGCGCTGGCAATCAGCGGCCGAAACAACAACTGGTCGTAGACCAGGATGACCACGAACATGGCCGCGATCGCGTAGCCGATCGCGCCCACGTTGCGCTGCTCGATGGCGAGCGCGATGTAGGAGCCGACTCCCGGAAGCGTGACGGTCGTGTTGCCAACGGTGATGGCTTCCGCGGCGACCACGAAGAACCAGCCGCCCGACATGGACATCATCATGTTCCAGATGAGCGGCGGCATGGCGAATGGCACTTCCAGGCGCCAGAAGCGCATCCATGGGCTCAAATGAAAGCTTCGTGAAACCTCCAGCAACTCATCCGGAATACTGCGCAGCGACTGATAGAAGCTGAACGCCATGTTCCAGGCCTGGCTGGTGAAGATCAGGAAGATGGCGGCCATTTCCGCGCCCGCCACCCGCCCCGGCGTCAGCGATAAAAAGAAGACAATCAGGATGGAGAAGCTGAGGATCGGTACGGACTGCAGAATGTCCAGCAACGGTACCAGCACCATCTCCGCGCGCCGGCTCTTGGCTGCCAGTGTCGCGTAAGTAAAGGTGAAAACCAGGGAACAACCCATGGCAATCAGCATTCGAAGCCCGGTACGCGCCGCATAACCGACGAGCGCCCAGGGATCGAGCGAGATGGGTGTCGACTCCAGGCGCGCGAGCGGTTGGATCAGACCATGCGCGGCTTCCGCGAGGTAGATGAAAAACGTGATGACCAGCAGAAAGGCGAGCACATCCCACTGGCCCGGGACCAGTCGGTTCTTGATGATGGACAGGGGTGGAAAGTCGGGCAGTCGCATAGCGGCGGCAGTGTGCCCGAAGTGTGGATCATTGGCACCGCAATCCCATTAGAATCACAGCATGCGTCTGCTAATCGTCGAAGATGATAACGAGTTGCGCGAAGCACTGACCGCCCTGCTGGTGCAGTCGGGCTATGAAGTTGACGCGCATGCCGATGGCCGCCTGGCCTTCAACACGCTCATGACAAAGGAGTACGACCTCGCGATCGTCGACCTGATGGTCCCGGGGATGAGCGGCACGGCACTGGTGCGCAGCATGCGCCGCCAACTTTCCGAGCTGCCGATTCTGATCGTGACAGCGCGCGATGCGCTGGAGGATCGGGTATCGGGCCTGGATGCCGGAGCCGACGACTATCTGGTCAAGCCGTTCGAAATGCCGGAGCTCGAGGCCCGCGTACGCGCGCTCTTGCGTCGCCATCGTGCTGATCGCGAGGCGGAGATCCGCGTCGGCCCGTTGGTGCTCGTGCCGGGAGAGCCGCGCGTGTCACTGGGTGGCACGACGGTTGACTTGCCGGCGAGCGAGATGGCGCTGCTGGAGACGCTCGCCACCCGATTGGGTCGGGTCGTGAGCAAGGAAGCGATTGCCGATCGTTTGAATCGCGGCGGTAATCCACCCTCCGACACTGCCATCGAGATTTGCGTGCATCGCCTGCGGCGGCGGATCGGCCCGTACGGATTGAAGATCCGTACGCTGCGCGGATTCGGCTACCTGCTGGAGACGACCGTCGGTGAGTGACCGCAGCCTGCGGGTCGGGCTGTTGTCTTGGCTCGGTCCCGTGTTGGTTCTGCTGCTGGCCCTCGATGCCCTCGCCTGCTACCTCACGGCGCTGCACTTCGCCAACCTGGTGTATGACCGCTGGCTGATCGACTCCACCCGCTCGCTGGCCCAGGCCGTGCGCTCGGACCGCGGGCAGATCGAGTTCGATGTGCCGCGGGTGGCGCTGCAGATCTTCCAGTTCGACGAGGTCGACAAGACTCATTTCAAGATCGTCTCCGCGCAACGGGGCTTCATTGCCGGGGATGCGAGCCTGCCCGCCAACACGGCCGTGCCCGTCAACCAGATCCGGCTCGCCAATGCCACGGTGGAGGGACAACGGGTGCGGGTCGTGTCCACCCGGATCGCGCCCGCCCAAACCTCCGACCGGGTCACGGTCGCCATTGCCGAGACCCTGATCAAACGCAACACGCTCGCCCGCGACATCCTGTTGGCCATGGTGGCACCCCAGGTCGCCCTGCTGGGCATCGCCTCACTGTTGGCGTGGCTCGGCGTGTCGCGGGGACTGAAGCCGCTGACTGATCTCGCCTCGCAGATCGAGGCGCGCGATCAGAACAACCTGACACCAGTGCCGCAGACCGGGCTGCCGCGCGAGGCCCGCGTGTTGGCGACGCGGATCAATGAGCTGCTGGCACGGTTGGGAGGTGCGATCCATGCCCAGAAACGGTTTGTGGCCGATGCCGCGCACCAGATCCGCACGCCGTTGGCGGCGGTGATGCTCCAGGTTGAGCGGGCGGAGCGCGCCGAGCGAGCCAACGACAGCGCTACCGAACGGGAGGCGCTGCGCGCGCTGCACAGATCGGTGGAGCGCGCGGGGCGCATGGCCCAACAGCTGCTGTCACTCGCCCGCACGGACCCGCAAGCAATTCATGCAGTCGAGCTCAAGCCGTTGGATCTGGTTACGCTGGCGCGGCGGGTCGGTGAAGAGTGGATTGCGCGCGCCCTCAAGCGCGATATCGATTTCGGCCTGATCGTCCCTGACATCCCGGTCCAGGTGACCGGCGATGAGCGGCTGTTGAGTGAGTTGCTGTCCAACCTGATTGACAATGCGCTGCGTTACAGCAGCCCGGGTGGCAGCGTATCCGTCATTGTGGAGGGGCAACCGCAGCCGACCCTGGCCGTGCAGGATGACGGCCCGGGAATTCCCGAGGACGAGCGGCTGCGAATATTCGAGCGCTTCTACCGCATGCCCGGATCCAACGGCGACGGTTGCGGCCTCGGGCTGTCGATCGTGCAGGAGATTGCGCGCCTGCACAGCTCGACCGTGGAGGTCAGCAGCGGCAGCGAGGCCCGCGGCAGCCGTTTCTTTGTTGTATTCGAGCGGGCTGCACTGCAACGCCCACGCTGAGCAGGCCCGGGTTCGAAATCAAACCCAATTGTTATCCGGTGGCGATAGCCACTGTGACCCTCGAACTGTAGAGTTGCGCCGTGCTGCGCTCAATCATTCTCCGGTTCGTACTGCCGCTCGCCCTCGCCTCGGCGGTGGTTGCCTACTTCGCAATGCCGCATATCGACCAGATGCTCGCGGAATGGTTCAGGGGTGACATCGAGCTGCGCGCGAGCCTCATCGAGGGCTCCATGGAGGAACGCCTCGCAGATCTTGTGGCCCACAAGGATAAGACGGGGGTGCGCAAGTATCTAACGCGCGTGGCCGCGGACAAGCGTATCTCGGCCATCCTGATCTGCGACGCCGATGGCACGTTGTTCTATCGGACGGCGCCCACTGCCCCGGAGATCGGGTGCGGTTTGAGCGCCGCGGCGAGTCCCGGGGCCAGCCAGATTGTCAGGTTGCCGACGGGCGCGATGCACGTAGCGGGCTTCCTGGTCGCGCGTCCCGACAAACCTGCCTTCAGCGTCTTTGTCGCCCATGACCTCGGCTTCGCGGCGACTCGTCAGACTCGGGCGCGGCGTTACCTGATCGCATTCACAGCGGTGTCCGTAGTCGTCATCGGATTGCTCGTCGTGTTGATTGCCTGGTTCATGCTGCGGCGTTGGGCGGCCATCCTCATCGGTGACATCCGCAGCCGCCGCTTTCTCGATGATGCGCACTCCTCGTCGATGTCGATGCCCGTGCTGTCGCAGGTTCGCCAGGTGTTGCGCGAGATGGAGGAGAGCCAGCGGCTGGAAATCGACTATCGCGAAAACTGGACGGCCCAGGCGCTGCACCAGGTCGTACGCGATCAGTTGCGATCGCCGCAGATGATCGTGGTCTCCAACCGCGAGCCGTACATCCACAATCGCGGCCAGGACGGCCAGCCGCTGTTGCAATTGCCGGCGAGCGGCATGGTGACCGCACTCGAGCCGATCGTGCGCGCCTGCGCCGGGACGTGGATCGCCCACGGCAGCGGCACTGCGGACCGCCAGGTCGTCGACATCCACGACCGGATCAGGGTGCCGCCGAACGATCCGACGTATCTGTTACGCCGGGTGTGGCTGACCCAGGAGGAAGAGGAAGGCTATTACTACGGATTCTCCAACGAAGGACTGTGGCCGCTGTGTCATCTTGCTTATGTGCGGCCGGCATTCCGCGAGAGCGATTGGCGCACTTATCGCGCGGTGAATGAGAAGTTCGCGGCAGTGGTTGCACGCGAATCGCGGGAGAGCAACCCGGTCGTATTGATCCAGGACTATCACTTCGCGCTGCTGCCGCGCATGATCCGTGAGCGCAAGCCCAACGCCACCATCGTGTTGTTCTGGCATATTCCGTGGCCCAACGCCGAGACTTTCGGCGTGTGTCCGTGGAAGCACGAAATGCTGTTGCATCTGTTGAGTGCGGACATCCTCGGCTTCCACACGCGCTATCACTGTCAGAACTTCCTGGCCACCGTGGACAGGTTCGTCGAGTGCCAGATCAATCACGAGCACATGACAGTGACCCTGCAGGGGCACGTCTGTCAGGTCGTGCCCTATCCCATCTCGATCGAGTGGCCGCCCCGCCAGCTCGAACGTGCGGCCCCGGTGAATGTCGCGCGTGTCGAAGTCCGGCGCCGTTACGGAATCGCGGAAGGTGTGTCGCTCGGCCTGGGCGTGGAGCGTTGGGACTTCACGAAAGGAATCGTCGAAAGATTCCATGCGGTTGAGATCCTGCTGGACACGCGACCACACCTGCGCGGCAAGATGACACTGCTGCAGATAGCAGCTCCCTCGCGCAGCAAACTGCCCGCGTACCGCACGCTCCAGGAACAAACCCTGGCGGAGATGGAGCGCATCAACACTCGATTCGGGACCGACACCTGGAAACCCATCGTGCTGGTCGATACCCAACAGACACCTGACGCTGTGTGGGAACTGTATCGTGCGGCCGACTTCTGCATCGTCAACAGCCTGCACGATGGAATGAACCTGGTTGCCAAGGAATTCGCGGCTGCGCGCGACGACGAGGACGGCGTGTTGATACTCAGCACCTTCGCCGGCGCCTCACGCGAGCTGCTCGAAGCGCTGCTGGTCAATCCCTTCGACGTGTCCGAAACCGCAGCCGCGATCGCGACTGCGATCGAAATGCCGCGCGATCAGCGGCGCGAGCGGATGCAACTGATGCGCCGCACAGTGAAGGAAAACAACGTCTATCGCTGGGCCGGACGTATGTTGATGGACGCAGCGCGGGTGCGGCAACGCCAAGCTCTCGCAAGACGGGAATCCTCCGCACTGCAACGCTTCGCGGCCGACGGCCACAAATGATTTGTTTGTTGGAACGTGATAGCGTTCACTCTTGTGAGCTACGTACGCGCCTTCGTCCCGCTCAAACATCCAGCCACTGCTCGGCAGCGGCTGTTGGAATCGCTTACTGCAAAGCAACGCCATTCGATGTATTTCACGCTGGCACGGCGGATCATAGTTGCGTTGCGTGATGTAGCGCTGGTGCGCGACACGGTAATCGTCACTTCCAGCGCAGAGGTGGAGCTTTTTGCAGGGCACCTCGGCGTGCGCGTGATGCATCAGATGCGCGACGAGGGAATCAACAGTGCGTGCGAATCAGCCATCGCCTCTTCCTCGGCCGTAGGCATCACCAATGCCCTGATCCTGCCCGGCGACCTTCCCCTGGTTACCAGTGAATCGATCACGGCCCTGCTGCAGTCGGCGCATCTGCGGGAGCGTGGCGTGACAATCGTCCCTGATCGGCGCCATGTCGGTACCAACGCCCTGGTGTGCACCCCGGCGGATGCGATCCGCCCGCGCTTCGGCCCAAACAGCTTTGCCGACCACCTGCGGACGGCCCAGGAGCACGGCCTGCCGGCACGGGTCTTCGAATCGGGTGAACTGGCTCTAGATATTGACGAGCCGGAGGATTTGGACGCCTGGCGCGGGTACGATATCCACAATTGCGGCAGCAACAGCGGCCGGAACATTGTGGGAGACCGCCGTGAAGGCCTATCTACTGCTGGCAACCGTGGCGTCCAGCCTGCTCATCGCACCGACGATATCGTCCGCCCGGGATGACAAGCCCGCGAGCGGCGGCACCACGCTCAAGCAGGATGCCAGTGAAGCGGGCGCCAAGGTAAAGCGCGACGCCAAGGAAGCGGCTGCCGCCATCAAACGGGATTCGAAACAAGCCGGCCAGGCCATTGCGCGCGGCGCCAAAGCGACCGGCGAAGCGGTCAAGCGCGAGACGAAGGCCGCGGGAGTCGCCATCAAGAAGGGGGCTCAAAAGGTCGGCACGGCCGTCAAGCAGGACGCGACCAAGGTTAAAGAAGCCGTCAAATCAGACCATTAAGCTGCGGCCCATTCGCCGCTTTCTGCTGTGCGCCATGATAAATTCCCGGCTGCGATGAAAGTCTCACCCGACGGGCTGGCCACGCCCGCAATACAAGATGTCCCGGCAGATGTGCTCGTCATTGGCGGCGGGCCGGGCGGCTCTTCGACTTCCATAGTCCTGGCCGAACGCGGCCATCACGTGGTGCAGCTCGAGAAGTCCCGCCACCCCCGCTTCCACATTGGCGAGTCCCTGCTGCCGGCCAACCTGCCGCTGTTCGAGCGGCTGGGCGTGGCGGCAGCCGTCAAGGCCATCGGGATGCGCAAATGGGGCGCGGAATTCGTGTCGCCCTGGCACGGTGGGCGGGGTGAGACCTTCAACTTCGCGGAGGGCTGGAACAAGTCCCTGCCGCTTGCGTACCAGGTGCGTAGGTCGGAATTCGACGAGATCCTCATCCGACGCTCGGCCCAGCAGGGAGCCCAGGTGTTCGAGGGATGCAGGGTACGGAACGTGGAATTCCTGCCCAAGGACCGCGAGGACGGAATGCGCGTGCGCGTCGAAGCCGAACACGACGATGGAAAAGTCTCTTCCTGGCTCGCTCGCTACGTTGTCGATGCGTCGGGCCGCGACACCGTTCTGGGAAACCGCCTGCAAATCAAACAGCGCAACAGCAAACACAACAGCGCGGCACTGTATGGTCATTTCAAGCATGCACAGCGGTACCCTGAAGAGCAACGTGCCGGCAACATTTCCATTTACTGGTTCGAACACGGCTGGTTCTGGTTCATACCGCTGGCTGACGGTACGACCAGCATCGGCGCTGTCGTATGGCCTTACTACCTCAAGAGCCGGACGGTACCGGTGCGCGAATTCTTTCTGAATACAATCGCCATGTGCGAGCCGTTGGCGGTGCGGCTGAAAGATGCCGAGCTGGTGTCGGACGTCGAAGCGACGGGTAACTACTCATACTCGTGCGCAAAGTCGCACGGCCCTGGATACCTTCTCGTGGGCGACGCGTTTACCTTTATCGACCCGATGTTCTCCTCCGGCGTGCTCATGGCGATGGTCAGCGGAGAGGCTGCTGCGCAGGCCCTGGATACCTGCCTGCGCGCGCCGGAACAGGCGCCCGCGGCGCTGCAGGAATTTGATCGCGTGGTACGCCATGGGCCAAAGGAATACTCGTGGTTCATCTATCGCATCACGAATCCGACGATGCGTGATCTGTTCATGGCGCCGCGTAATGATTGGCGGATGAAGGAAGCGATGCTGGGTCTGCTTGCCGGCGACATCTACGGCGATACGCCGATCTGGAAGTCTCTACGGGCCTTCAAGGCCGTGTACTACCTCTTCTCGACGTTGAATTTCAAACGGTCACTGCATGCCTTGCGGCGTCGCGCGTTGAATATCCGGTCAGTCGAGCCTGAGCGGATGACCGCGGGTTGATGGCATTGGAAGCCGGACGGGGGCGCCACAGCCTTCAGGTTGACTACGTTCCACTGGCCGAACCTGCTTCGGCCCGGTGGGAAGGTGTATTGGGCGTCGCCACGTTCTCCCCTTCACCGCTGGTGAGCGGCGATATACCAGTGGCGGAGATCAGGACGCCTGTGCTGGGGTCGCGCGGCGAGATCTGCGAAGTCTGGCGGACCCGGCAGCAAGTGGAGTCGGGCCAACGCTCGCGCATCCACTATCGTCGCGGCGAGGACATTCTGTTTGGATGTATTTCGGTGCCGGAGACCGAAAGTCGCCATGGCGACGGATCGGCCCTGCACACCGCAACGGATGCCGCGTACCGGGAGATCTTCGCAACCCTGGATGAGCTCGCCTACCCTCACCTGTTGCGTGTCTGGAACTACCTCCCGCAGATCAATGTCGACACACACGGAACGGAGCGCTACCGGCAATTCAACAGCGCGCGTCGCAACGCTTTGATTGCCTCCGGACGCGACCTGACGGGCAATGTTCCCGCGGCCTGCGCCCTGGGCTCGGTGACGGGCAGTCCGCTGGTCATTTATTTTCTGGCCAGCCGCAAAGCACCCACTCTCATCGAGAATCCACGGCAGGTCAGTGCCTACGAATACCCGGAGCAGTACGGGCCGAAGCCCGCTTTCTCGCGCGCCAGCGTGCTGCACGAGTCAACCGGGGCAATGCTGTTCATTTCAGGAACCGCCAGCATCGTGGGCCACCGGACAGTCCATGCTGGCGACGTTGCCGCCCAAACGCGCGAGACGCTCGTCAACATCGAGGCGCTGCTCGACGAAGCCAACCGGGTATCCGGCACGCCTGGCTTCGGACTCGAGTCGCTGGCTTACAAGGTCTATGTAAGAAACAGCGCGGACCTGCCGCTGATTCAATCTCAACTGCACAGCGCGCTGGGGCGCAATCCCCAGGTCGTTTATCTGCAGGCGGATATCTGCCGGCAGGATCTGCTCGTGGAAATCGAAGCCATTGGAAGGGGACCCGATTGCGCGTGAAAACTGGATGGGGAGCGGTACTTGCGGCCGTGATGAGCCTGCGGTGCCTGGCGGCGGTCGCCGCGGAGACGCCCGACCCGCCCGCCGGCAAGCCAGTGTGGGACTTCGGACTCGGCGTCGGTGCTGTCAGCTTTGGCGACTACCGGGGCGCGGATACCACCCACGTGTATGTATTGCCGGTGCCCTATCTCTATTACAGAGGAAAATTTCTCAAGGCGGACCGCAAGGGCATCCGCGGCAAGCTGTTCAGGCAGGATTGGATCGAGCTGAATATCAGCGCGAACGCCACAACCCCCGTGCGCAGGAATGCCGCTCGAGCGGGCATGCCCGATCTGCGCTCGACGATCGAGATCGGTCCTTCGCTCGACCTGCACCTGTGGAAGTCGGAAGACGAGCGTATTAGTTTCGACGTGCGGCTGCCCCTGCGGGGCGTCTTCACCGTACAGGCGCGGCCTCATTCGATAGGCGCGGTCTTTGCTCCCAACGCCAGCATCGACATCAAGGACGTGGCCGGCTTCCAAGGTTGGTATTTCGGCGCCCTCGCGGGTCCGTTGTTTGCGGATCACCGTTATCACGATTATTTCTATACGGTAGCCCCGCAATATGCGACACCGGAACGGCCGGCGTACCAGGCGAGTGCTGGATACTCCGGTACTGAGGTTCTCGTCGCGCTGTCGAAACGCTATCCTTCATTCTGGGTGGGGGCATACGTGCGCCATGACACGCTCGCGGGCGCCGCGTTCGAATCGAGCCCCCTCGTAAAGCGCGATAGCTACTGGGCAGCGGGCGCGGGCATGGCGTGGATCATTCATCAGTCGAAGCGGCTGGTGGACGATACCGACGACTGACCTTCATGGAAGCGCTCGGAATGTTGCGGCAACTCAAGATCATCCACGAGTACGTCGTCGCTTACACGCTGCTGGCGCTGTTAGGTGTGATCTGCCTGCTGTTCTCGGTTTGGGCGTTGTTGGTCCATCCAGTGTTGCCGCGGCGCGTGGGGACTGCCCTGGGTCGCTTCGGAATCATGGCGGGATTCCGGCTCTTTGGCTGGATGCTGAGCGCGACAGGCGCCTACAAGCTGGACTTGAGCGCGATTGACTCGCTGCGCGAGGGCCCGCCCGTGATACTGGCGCCGAATCATCCGTCACTCATCGATGCCCTGCTGATCCTGACGCGCCATCCGAACGTTGCCTGTGTCATGAAGGCCGAGCTGCTGGACAACATCTTCCTGGGCGCCGGATCGCGCCTGGCACGCTACATTCCCAGCGATCAGCCCCGTCAGATGATCAAGGATGCGGTCGCCGAGCTGCGTGAGGGCGGCGTACTGTTACTTTTCCCGGAAGGCACGCGCAGCACACGCGAGCCCGTGAATCCGCTCAAAGCCAGCATCGGGATCATTGCCAAGCACGCCGGCGTGCCCGTGCAGGTTGCGATCATTGAGACCGACTCGCCCTACCTGAGCAAGGGTTGGCCGTTGTTCAGGCGACCTAACCTGCCGATCACCTACCGCGTCCGCCTGGGCCGGCGCTTCGACCCGCCAACCGATGTAACCAGCTTCATGACAGCGCTCGAGCGCGAATACACGCAGCAGCTCACCGGCGCGCCGCAGTCCGAATGGCTGGGCGGCGAGGACCCGGCCGCGCCGCTCGCTGATGCCGCCTACAGCCAGTCGTCCAGTCAATCCTCCTCCGGGCGCTGACAGGTGACGAATCCGCCCGCCGCGTCGGCGCCCGAGCGCTCGCCGACTCACCTGGTGCTGATTCCCAGCTACAACCCCGGGCGCAAGGTATTCGAAACCGTTCAGGGAGCCCGCGAGCAGTGGAATCCTGTCTGGGTCGTCGTGGATGGCAGTACCGACGGTACGGCAGAGACCCTCCAGGCCATGGCGCGCACCGATCCCGGTCTGCGTGTCTTGATCCGGGCCCGGAACGGCGGCAAAGGCTCCGCCGTACTGGATGGCACTCTCGAGGCTCTGCGCGCAGGCTTCACACACGTCCTGACCATGGATTCGGATGGACAGCACCCACCGGATCGGATCAGAGCCTTCATGGCTGCCTCGGCAGCGAAGCCAGCGTGCATGGTGCTGGGTAAGCCCATATTCGACTCCAGCGCGCCGAGCGTACGGGTGAAGGGCCGGAAAATCTCCAACTACTGGGCCAACGTGGAGACCCTGGGAGCGGGTATTCACGACTCGCTGTTCGGATTCCGCGTCTACCCCGCCGCGCCCTTGGCGCGGATCATGCAAAGCCACTTCTGGATGCGGCGCTTCGATTTCGACGTGGAGATTGTCGTGCGCCTGAGCTGGAGCGGTGTCGAAGCCCTGAATCTGCCCGCGACGGTCCGGTACTTCCGCCCCGAGGAGGGTGGCGTGTCGCACTTCAATTATGTTCGCGACAACGTGCTGCTGACTTCCATGCACATCCGGCTGTTCAGCGGGTTTCTGCTGCGCTTGCCGTGGCTGCTGGCCCGCCGGGCCGGTTTGCGGCCCAGCTAACCCCATGTATCATGACGGCTGCGGCCGTTCATTGACTTCCTAGGGTATATGTCCGACAAAGCGTCGCCTCTGAGACAACCGGCGCCGCCGGCTGACAATACAGCTTTGCAACGCGAAGTTGCCGGCCTGATCGTCGCCGCCCTGAATCTCGATGTGGCTGCGGGCGACATCGATCCCCAGGCCCCCCTGTATGGCGAAGGCCTTGGCCTGGACTCCATAGACATTCTCGAGATCGCGCTCGTCGTCTCCAAGCAATATGGCATCCAGCTCCGCGCCGACAGCGAAGAGAACGAGCAGATCTTCCGCTCGCTGCGACACCTGGCCGACTACATCGCAGCCCACAGGACGAAGTAGGGTCCTGGCCACACTTGCGCTGATATCGCACAACTCTCCGGATGCGGTTGTTGCCTACCGCGCGGGAGTTCCGATACGGGCTCAGCAGTTCCTCGAGGACGTGTTGCGCGTCGCGGCCGCATTGCCGGACCGCAAGCATGTTCTCAACGCGTGCGTCGATCGCTACCGGTTCACGGTGGCCTTCGCGGCCAGCCTGGTGGCCAACAAGGTCAGCCTGTTGCCGTCCACCCATACGCCGGAAGTCATTCGTCAGCTCATTGAGTTCGCACCGGATGTGTTTTGTCTGACGGATGATGCGCGGTGTCAGATTGAGTTGCCGCGGGTGGGGTTTCCGGAGGGGGCCGGGGTGGGTGGCGCGGACGGCGCCGCGGACGCCGTTGGTGTGGGGGCCGCCGGGCGGGCGGCTGGCGCGGGCGACACCGCTCTCGTGGACGGTGCGGCTGGCGCGGGCGGTATTGGCGGCGCCGGGCGCGTGGACGGTACGGGTGGCGCTGGGCATGCGGCTGGCGCGGGCGGGGTCTCGTGGCGGCCGCTCGAGATCGAGCAGGACCGGCTGGCGGCGTATGTGTTTACTTCCGGGTCGACGGGCACTCCCCTGCCCTACAAAAAGACCTGGGGGCGGCTGGTCAACTGTGTCAGGTTGGAAGCGGATCGCTTAGGGCTGCTGGACGGGCGCGCGCATTCAATAGTTGCAACCGTTCCACCGCAGCACATGTATGGCTTTGAATCGAGCGTGCTCGTCGCCTTGCAGAGCGGTAACGCCTTCAGTGCCGGTCGGCCGTTCTATCCTGCTGATGTTTGCAGTGAGCTGGCCTCTGTTCCGCGTCCCCGCATGTTGGTATCGACACCTGTGCATCTGCGGGCTTTATTGGCTGCGGAAGTGCATCTGCCTGCGGTGGATCTGGTGCTGTCGGCCACCGCCCCACTCTCCCAGAATCTGGCGCGTGAGATCGAGCAGCGGTTCGAGACCCGGCTCCTGGAAATCTATGGATCGACCGAGACCGGCCAGATCGCCAGCCGTCGCTCCGCCGAAACCGCCGAATGGCAGCTCTTCAGCGGCGTGCAACTCGTCAGCGACCAGGAAAAGACCTGGGCTGAAGGCGGGCATGTGGAGCAACGTACCGCCATGTGCGATGTACTGGAGGTGACTGCCGCAGACCGGTTTCTGTTGCACGGGCGCCTCTCGGACCTCGTCAACATTGCAGGCAAGCGCAGCTCGCTTGCCTATCTGAATCACCAGCTCAATGCCATTCCTGGCGTAATCGATGGGGCCTTCTTCCTGCGTGAGGAGGATGACAACTCCTCGACAGGTGTGACTCGCGTGGGCGCCGTGGTTGTCGCGCCGGGGTTGGACGCAACAGCGGTAACCGATGGCCTGCGACGACGGGTCGACCCCGTGTTCCTGCCACGCCCGTTGTTGTTTGTGGAGTCATTGCCGCGGAATGAGACTGGGAAGCTGACATTGGATGCTTTACGCACGCTCACGGGAACGGGGCGCTGATGGATACGCGCTGATGGACACACGCTAGTGGAGACGTATCCCCTGATCGTGCCTGCGGATCATCCTGCGTATGCGGGGCATTTTCCGGGGATGCCGATACTGCCAGGCGTCGTGTTGTTGGACGCGTTGCTCCGTGCGTTTGAGGAAGCCGGCAAGGGTTCTTGTGCGCAGTGGGAGATCAGCAGTGCGAAGTTCCAAAGTGCCGTTCGCCCTGGGGAGGCGTTGAGTCTTCAACACGAGACACTGGCGAACGGGTCGGTTCGATTTGCGATTCGCGCGGGGGATCGAGTGGTTGCCAGTGGCACGGTGGTACCTGTGCGGGCGGCTGCGGGGTTGAGTCGTGGCGAGCAAGGTTGACGAGGTGAGGCGGCCGGTGGGGGCAGCGGCTGATGCGGCTGCGCGGGGTGAACGCACGCGCGCCGGTGCCGCGGAGTGGGTTACGCATCGCGAGCGCGGCAGCATGACCCTGCTGCGGGTGATGACGTTCTTTTCGCTGCGCCTTGGGCGCGCGGGCAGCCGTCCCTTTCTCTATTTGATCGCGGCGTACTTCTTCTCGTTCGCGCCTACGGCGCGTCGCCATGCGATTGCATATCTGCGTATGGCGCTCGGCCGTGAGCCCACCGCCGCGGATCGCTTTCGCCACGTACTGACATTCGCAACCACCATCCACGATCGTGTGTACCTGTTGAAGGAACGCTTCGATTTGTTCGACATCTCGGTCGGTGGCGAAGAATGGGTGCGCGACGCATTGCTCGCCGGCAACGGGGCATTTCTCATGGGCTCGCACGTCGGCAGCTTCGAGATCATTCACTCTATCGGCCGCCGACAACCGGGACTGCAGGTGGCGATGGCGATGTACGAGGACAATGCTCGCCAGGTGAATGCGATGCTCGCGGCGGTCAATCCGGCGGCAAAGCCCCACGTCATTGCATTGGGGCGCATGGATGCCATGTTGAAAATTCAGGATTACCTCGACCGCGGGACGTTCGTAGGCGTCCTCGGAGATCGGACGCTTGGAAATGAGGTTACCCAGCAGGTGTGCTTTCTCGGCAGCACGGCACGGTTCCCCGTTGGCGCGATGCGTGCGGCAGCTATCATGAGGCGGCGAGTGATTTTTATGATCGGCTTGTATCGTGGCGGAAATCGTTACCACGTCGCGTTCGAATCTCTGGCGGATTTCTCGTCTGTAGATGCGAGGCAACGTGCAGTGGCCGTTCAGAATGCGGTCGAACAGTACGCGGCAACGTTGGAGAAGTACGTTCGCAGCGATCCATACAATTGGTTCAACTTTTTTGATTTCTGGCGTGGTGAGAATGACACGCGGCAGTAACATCTTCGGACTTGCGGTAGCAGGCGTGCTCGCACTGGTGATGCTGGCGGGGCCGCATTGGACGATCGGCGCCGAGACGGGCGGGGGCCCGAGCGCCAGCCCGGCCGCGAGCGCCGAGCTCGACAAGCTCATGAGCGCCCTCTCCCAACGCAAACACGGTCACGTAACGTTCGAGGAAAAGAAGTTCATTGCCCTGCTCGACCGTCCAGTTGAGTCCTCCGGCGAGCTGTTGTATGACGCGCCCGACCGCCTCGAAAAGCGCACGCTGAAACCGAAGCCGGAGAACCTGGTCTTGAGTGCGGGTATCGTTTCCGCGCAGCGGGGCAAGCGTCACTACGTGCTGGACCTGAAGCAATATCCGCAGGTCGTGCCGTTCATTGAAAGCATCCGGGCTACACTCGCCGGCGACCGCGCGGCACTCGAGAGCGTCTTCAAAGTTGATTTCAGCGGCAGCTTCGATCATTGGTCTCTGGGACTGGTGCCCCTGGATGCGAAGCTTCTGAAGACGGTCAAGCAAATTCACATCGACGGGGAGAAGGACCGGATTCACTCCGTTGAGATAGTGGAGGCAGACGGCGACCGTTCGCTGCTGACGATCGGCGCCGACGTCGCGCCATGACAGGCGCATCGGGGTGCAATATGACGACGCGCGCCGGAGTCGCGACGGCATGACGCGCGCGGGGGTCGTAGCCACAATGGTTTGGGCGGTGTTCGTCGTTGCTGCCGTCGTCATCGTCGTGTTCGCCCGTTACACCACAGATCTCTCAGCGTTTCTGCCCCGCAGCCCTACGCCCACGCAACGGCTGCTGGTCGACCAGCTTCGCGAGGGAATCGCATCGCGGTTGATATTGATTGGCATCGAAGGCGCTGATCCGGCGCAACGGGCGCGGATTTCCTTGGCGATGGGCCGGACTCTACGTGCCGATTCGCAATTCGTGGCGGTCAACAATGGCGAACCGGTTGGGGTCGATCGTGACCGGGCGCTGTTGTTCGATCACCGTTACCTGTTGAGCGAGGCCGTGAACGCGGACCGATTCACGGCGGACGGTTTGCACGATGCGATCCAGGAGACGCTCGACCTGCTGGCTTCACCGGCCGGTATGTTGGTCAAGGCGCTCATCACGCGCGATCCCACTGGCGAGATGCTGCAGATCATCGACCAGTTGGGAAATGAGAGGCAGCCCCCGTCGGTCGATGGGGCGTGGGCGTCACGGGATGGGAAGCGAGCGCTGATGGTTGTGCAGACGCGCGCGGCCGGGTCTGACACGGATGGGCAGGAGCGGGCTGTGGGGGCGGTGCGGGCGGCCTTTGCGGCGGCGGTCGGTGCGGGCGCCGGTCCTGCCGGCGTGGATGGGGCGCGCGATGGGGCCGACGGCGGCGCGGGTGTGGCGCGCGATGCGCACGCGGACCGCGCGGCGCCCGGTGGCGCGGCGGACGCGCACACGGCTGGCGCGAAGCCACCCTCGGTGGCCCCCGCGTCCCTCGAGCTGAGCGGCCCAGGTGTCTTTTCAGTCGCAGCCCGCGCGACCATCAAACAACAGGTAACCCGGCTCTCCATTGTCAGCACCCTGTTGATCACCCTGATGTTGCTTTGGGTCTATCGCTCGTCCCGTGCCCTCGTACTGGGACTCATCCCGGTCGCCTCCGGCGCGCTGGCCGGAATCGCCGCCGTGGCGCTCGGCTTTGGGGCGGTCCACGGAATCACACTCGGGTTCGGCGTGACATTGATCGGCGAATCGGTTGACTACTCCATCTACCTGTTCATCCAGTCCCGTGATCGCGGGTCCACACTGTGGCCGACCATCCGCCTGGGCGTGCTGACCTCCATAGTTGGCTTCGCATCCCTGCTGCCCTCGGGTTTTCCCGGCCTCGCACAACTCGGCCTGTTCTCCATCAGTGGCTTGGTGGCAGCGGCGCTCATTACTCGCTACGTTCTTCCAAGCCTGCTGCCATCGAAGTTGCATATCCGTGACCTGACGCCACTGGGAATGGCTCTAGCTGCCAGACTCCAAAAGGTAAAGACATCCCGTGCGTTGCTCGTGATCATTCCCATCCTTGCGGGGATTGCTCTCTTTACTCACAGAGCACCCGTTTGGAACCATGAGCTCTCAGCGCTGAGCCCCGTATCGGCGGCGGATCAGGCGCTGGACGCAAAACTGCGCTCGGACATCGGGGCGCCGGACGTGAGTTATCTGGTGGTCATCTCCGGCCCCAGCCAGGAAGCGGTGCTGCACGCGGCGGAGAAGGTCGATCCCGCCCTGGATGACCTCGTCGAGAAAGGGGTCATTGCAGGGTTCGAAAGTCCCGCGCGTTATCTCCCCAGTACCGAGGCGCAACGCGCGCGTCAGGCGAGCCTCCCGGACACCTCCGCTCTCAAAGCCAGTCTGGCGAAGGCCTTGGAGGGGCTCCCCCTTCGGCCCGAGCGCCTCGATCCATTTGTGCACGATGTCGAAGAAGCCAAAAGCCAGTCGCTTCTGACCCGCAGCGCCCTCGAAGGGACATCTGTGGCTACCGGAGTGGATGCTTTACTGCTCAATGATGGGGCACGGTGGAGCGCGCTTCTGCCGCTGCGCATACCCGGCACTGTTGCCATCGATGTTGGCCCTGTGCATTCTGCGATCTCGAAGCTTGGTCTTGGAGAGGGTGTGGAGGCCGTGGTCCTGGACGTAAAGGGCGAAGTGGACCGCCTGTATACGAGCTATCTGTCGGAGGTAGTCCGGCTGTCGTTGGCGGGTTTCGTCGGCATCGTAGTATTGTTACTTCTCTTCCTCCGCTCCGCCTGGCGCGTTACGCGAGTTGTCGCTCCCCTGGTGCTGTCAGTGCTGACCGTCATCGCAGGCCTGGTGTTGGTCGGCCAACAGTTGACCATTCTGCATCTCATCGGGATGCTGTTGATTGTAGCCGTGGGATCCAACTACGCACTGTTCTTCGATCGCCGGACGAATGACCCGCATGCCGGCTCGGAGCCGTTGACACTCGCTTCACTGGTTGTTGCGAATGCCGCAACGGTGCTTGGATTTGGAGTACTGGGCTTCTCGTCGGTGCCGATCCTGGCTGCGTTGGGCTCAACGGTCGCTCCCGGCGCCTTTCTGGCGCTCGTATTCTCAGCGTTGCTGGCGGGCGACCCCAGGGGCCATGCTGGCGCGTCCGGCGCGTCCGGCGCATCCGGCGCATCCGGCGCATCCGGTGTATCTGGCGCACATGGCACACCTGGCGCCGGGCCGTTGGCAGTCTGAATCATGCGCACACTTTGTGAGCCAGCACAGCCTGGAGTCACCGCAAGCACACGGGTGCTGTTTTTGCCGGCCGCCTACACCGGCCCGGAAGACTTCGTGCAGGCCGGGTTCGTGCGCGCAGTGCGTGAACGAGAGCTGCCGCTGGACCTGGTCTTTGCCGAGGTCAATCTCCAACACCTGACCGATCGGACCATTCTGCGGCGTCTGCGGCACGAGCTCGTGCTGCCGGCACGGGCACTCGGCTGTCAGTCGATCTGGATCTGCGGAATCTCACTCGGCGGTTTCATCGGTCTGGCCTACGCCGAGCGCTACTCCTCGGAAGTAGACGGGCTGTGCCTGTTGGCGCCCTATCTCGGCAATCACATGATCACGGGCGAAATCGCGCGCGCGAAGGGGGTGGCCGGGTGGCAGCCGGGCGAGCTGGCGCCTGACGATGATGAGCGCCGGGTGTGGCGGTTCATCAAGTCACAAGCCGGCGGGAAAGCACAGCCCAGTGAGCCGCCGGCCATTCGATTGGGGTTTGGCGCGCAAGACCGCTTTGCCGACAGTCATCGCATGATGGCCGCGGCATTGCCACCCGCGGCTGTTCAAGTGATTCCCGGAGGCCACGAGTGGCCGGTCTGGACACAACTGTGGGCGAGCTTTCTCGACAGCCAGTTCACCCGACAAGACAGGGACACGCAATCCAGTGCCGCAGTCTCCAACAGGTAACCGCTGGCGGCCGACTCTGGCCATCCAGGCATCCCTGGCGCTGCATGCGGGAGCGGTCATTGCGCTGCTTGCGCGCCCTGCCCTCTGGCCCTGGGTGTTGGGTGCGATCGTGGCCGATCACCTGGCGCTGACGGCCGCGGGACTCTGGCCGCGAAGCAACCTGTTGGGACCCAACTGGACCCGGCTGCCCGCTGCCGCCGCCGCAAAAGGCGCCATAGCCATCACCATCGACGACGGCCCTGACCCGACGATCACCCCCCAGGTCCTCGACCTGTTGGATCAATATTCCGCCAAGGCGACTTTTTTCTGCATTGGCGAGCTCGTCTCCCGGCATTCCGGGCTGGCACGCGAGATTGTCAGCCGTGGACACTCGATCGAAAATCACAGCCAGCAGCATTTGCATCGCTTCTCGGTGTTGGGACCTCGAGGCATGCACACGGAGGTCGGGCGCGCCCAGGACACGATTGCGGCGGTTACCGGCGAGCGGCCGCAATTCTTCCGCGCCCCGGCGGGACTGCGTAGTCCACTGCTGGAGCCGGTACTGGCACACCTGGGGCTACGACTCGCAAGCTGGACGCGCCGGGGATTTGACACCGTCAACCCTGATCCGGAGGTCGTATTCCAGCGGCTGACTCGAGGACTGCGAGGTGGCGACATACTGTTGCTTCACGATGGCCATGCAGCGCGCACGCCCTCGGGCAAACCCGTCATTCTCGAGGTGCTCCCGCGACTTCTGCAGGCCGTGTCGGCAGCCCGGCTCACCCCCGTTACATTGCGCTCCGTGCTGACATGAGCAGCCTGGGGACCGTCGCCACCCTGGTCGACCGCGCCAGTGCGCTGTATCGGCCGGTCGATTTGTTTGCTTATTTCACGGCTCGCGGGAAGTTGCGTGGGGATCCGGTGTTCACGGGGATTCTCAGGGACGGGCTGCTCTGCGGCGCAGAGCGCATCCTGGATCTGGGCTGCGGACAGGGGCTGTTGGCAGCATGGCTATTGGCCGCGCGCATGCGACGCGATGAGCTGCCCCACGCATGGCCCCGTGAATGGAGCGCAGCGCCGTGTCCCACCTCCATCCGCGGCATCGAATTGAACAAGCGAGAAGTGCAACGGGCACGGGATGCGCTGGGCCAGAATGCTGAATTTGAGCATGGCGACATCACCGCGACCGACTTTGGCACCGCGGACGCCGTAGTCATTCTCGACGTTCTCCATTACGTGGATTACGAGGCCCAAAGGACTGTGCTGGATCGGGTGTGGAACGCCTTGGACGCCGACGGCATCCTGCTTCTTCGCATTTCCGACGCCGACAGCGGAATCCGCTTCACCATCGGCAAGTACATTGACCAGGCTGTTATGCTGACTCGCTACCACAGAGCCCCCAGGGTCTATTGCCGCTCGATACGGGACTGGCTGGGCGTGATGGCGGCTGCCGGATTCGACTGCGAGGCGCTGCCAATGAGCGCAGGCACGCCCTTTGCGAACGTCCTGTTGATTGCCCGCCCCCGGAAACGAGCCCCTGCATTGCAACCCATGAAAAATTCGCTGATCGCCTGATGAGAGAGCTGCTGCTGAAGGAGTTCACGGCAACGAGTTGCCTCGGGCACGGCCGGCTTGCGGCGCTCGAAGCCTTGCGAGCCCGCCGGGGCGGGCTCGCGCCCTGCACGTTCGAGACCGCCGCCGTCGACACGTGGACCGGCGAAGTGAGCGGAGTCGACAGCGTACGGCTGCCCGCAGGGCTGCAAACGTTCGATTGTCGCAACAACCGGCTGGCCCAGTTGGGTCTGCAGCAGGATGGGTTCGCAGACGCCGTGGCACAGAGCGTGGGCCGCTGGGGGCGGCGCCGGATTGGCGTGTTTTTGGGTACCAGCACCTCCGGAATCCTGCAGACGGAGTTGGCTTACCGGCACCGCGATCCGGTCACCGGCGCCCTGCCGGACGATTTTGACTACGCCGGCTCGCAAAACTCGTTTTCAGTTGCCGACTTCGTGCGTCAGGCACTGGGCCTGGAAGGACCCGCCGTCGTGGTCTGCTCGGCCTGCTCATCCAGCGCCAAGGTGTTTGGTTCCGCGCGCCGCATGATGGATGCGGGGCTCATCGATGCCGCTGTAGTCGGCGGTGTTGACTCCCTGTGCCTGACCACGCTGTATGGATTTCATGCGTTGCAGTTGACCTCGCAGGGTCCGTGCAAGCCGTTTGACGCCGCGCGCGATGGAATTTCAATCAGCGAAGCCGCGGCATTCGTCCTGCTCGAGCGAATACCCGACTCGTTGGATGCGGATGCGGTGAAGTTGCTTGGTGTCGGAGAGTCGAGCGACGCTTACCACATGTCATCGCCGCAGCCCGAGGGGTTGGGCGCGCGTGCCGCGATGCTTGCGGCCCTGGACGCTGCCCGGCTCGCACCGGATGATATCGACTACATCAACCTTCATGGCACGGGAACCCAGAGTAACGACAGTGCCGAAAGTCGCGCGGTGGCAGCTGTGTTTGGCGCGAGGATCGCGGGTAGCTCGACAAAGGGAGCCACAGGGCATGCGCTGGGAGCCGCCGGCGCGCTCGAGGCCGTCATTTGCGCACTCGCCATGCAAGGCGGATTCGCTCCCGCGGGAATCAATACCCGTAATGTCGATCCGGCGCTGGGTATTCAATACCTCGTGGAGAATCGCGACGGCCGTATCTCGCGAGTGTTGAGCAACTCCTTCGGATTTGGCGGAACAAATTGCAGCCTGATCTTGGGACGCGCGGGCTGAGGCGGACGACAGGATGGTCAAGCTGAGGGCGGACATTGAGGGAATTGGCCTATTGGGGCCCGGCCTTGACGGTTGGGCGGATTCCGTCCCCATACTCGAGGGCCGCTCACCGTATGTTCCCCAACCCACCGTATTGCCCGTACCTGACGGCCTGCCTCCGGCAGAACGACGCCGCTTGGGCCGGGTGGTCAAGTTAGCTCTCGGGGTGGGTCTGCAGGCGACCTCCAGGGCGGGTGTCGACCCGGTGTCGCTACCGTCGGTGTTCACCTCCTCCGGAGGCGATGGCAACAATTGTCATGAGATCTGTCAGGCGCTGTCGCTTGAAGAGCGCATGATCTCACCGACACGATTTCACAATTCCGTGCACAACGCTGCGGCGGGCTACTGGAGCATCGCAACAGGTTCCACTGCCTCGTCAAACGCGCTGTGCGCGTTCGATGCTAGTTTTGCTGCCGGATTGCTCGAAGCGGTTACGCAGGTGGTGGCGGATCAGACTCGAGTTTTGCTGGTCGCGTACGATGCACAGTATCCGCCGCCGTTGTTTGCGAAGCGGCCCATTCCGGAGGCGTTTGGGATGGCGATGGTGTTGGGACCGGTTGGTGACGCGGGCGCCGCGGGTGCCGCGCGGGGGGCTGTGGGTGTGACCGCGGGCGCGACGGTCGCGCGGCTGACGGCCGCGGCGGGGGTTTCAAGCTCGCTTGGGCAACTGACGCTGTCGTTCACTGATTCGCCTGCCACCAGGATGATCGACCCCGCGCTTGAAGAACTGCGAGTGTCAATTCCTGCCGCCCGAAGCCTTCCGTTGTTACATCAGTTCGCCGTGCGCAAACCCGCCCTGGTCAACATTGACTACCTGGACGGCCGGTGTATTGCTGTGGAGTTTGTCCCGTGCAGTTAGATAGGCGCTGGATACAGGCGCACATTCCACATCAGAACGGCATGTGCCTGCTGGACGAGGTCTTGAGCTGGGACAACGCGCACGCAAAATGCCGCAGCTCAACTCATTGCGCGCCTGAGAATCCACTGCGCGCACAGGGTCGGCTCGGTGCCGCCTGCGGTATCGAATACGCTGCCCAGACCATGGCGGTTCACGGTGCGCTGGTAGCATTGGCTGGGGGGACCGTTGCGCCAATTGGACTCCTGGCGAGCGTTCGGGGTGTCAAAATGAATGTTGATCGCCTGGACAATCTTGCAAGCGACCTCGTCATGTTCGTTGAACGGGTCGCCGGCGACGAGGGAACGGTCTTGTATGAATTCTCAGTATCAGCCGACGCGATAGTGTTACTCAAGGGTCGTGCTGCAATAGCATTTGGGGCAGTACCGCAGTGACCACTCCATCTAAAAGGCGTGCACTGGTAACAGGGGGCAGCGGTGGAATTGGCGCCGCCATCTGCAAACGCCTGGCGCGCGATGGACATCACGTCTATGTTCACGCCAACCGCAGTGTGGAAACAGCCGCTGCTGTTGTCAGCGAAGTGCAATCGGCCGGTGGGCAAGCGCAGGCCATCAGCTTTGATGTGACTGACGCCAATGCAACTCGACAAGCGTTGGAAGCGGTCCTCAACGACGGGCCGATCCAGATACTCGTCAATAACGCAGGCGTGCATGACGATGCTGTATTTCCCGGGATGAGCTCAGATCAGTGGCATCGGGTAATCAACACGTCCGTAGATGGATTCTTCAACGTAACGCAACCGCTGATGATGCCGATGATTCGGACACGTTGGGGGCGGATCATCAACACGTCTTCCATTACCGCACTCACGGGCAATCGCGGGCAGGTCAACTACGCGGCGGCCAAAGGCGCAATCAACGCGGCGACGAAGTCACTTGCGCTCGAGGTTGCGAGCCGGGGGATTACAGTCAACGCAATCGCACCTGGGATCATAACGACGCCGATGAGCAAGGCCGCGTTCGATGACGATGCGATAGCGCGGCTTGTGCCGATGAAGCGGGCTGGGCTGCCTGAGGAGGTGGCTGGCCTCGTTGCGTACCTGGCGTCGGATGAGGCGGGGTATGTGACGGCGCAGGTGATTTCGATTAATGGGGGGATGATTTAGGGAGGGGCCGCCGCGTGCGCGGACCGCCCGGCGGGGCTCGCGGACCGCGCGGCGCTAGCTTTGAAACGCCGGAGCGGCCGTAACGGCGTCGACGCCTGCAACGCTGATTTGATTGCGGCCCGCGCGCTTGGCCGTGTACATCGCCGCGTCTGCCCGCTCCAGCAGCGCCTCCAGCGTGTCCCCTGCCCTGGCGATCGCAACGCCCACCGACAAAGTCACCTGCCCAATGGACTCGTTTCCGTCCGGTCGGCAAATGCGGCCTTGTGCAACCGTGCCACGAATTTGCTCCGCAACGGCGGCTGCCCCTGTAAGCGAGGTCTGCGGCAGCAATATCGCGAACTCCTCGCCGCCCAGCCTCGCGGCGACGTCGCGACCCTTGATGCTGGACCGCAATACGTGCGCCACCGCGCGAATTACCTTGTCGCCCAGGACGTGGCCGTAGGTGTCATTCACGACTTTGAAGTGATCGATGTCTGCCAGCAGCAGCGCTGAACCGAGCAACCCGGTCGGCTCGCGCAGCAGATCCTCCACGGCGCGCTCCAAACCTCGACGATTCTTGAGGCCGGTCAGAGAGTCCAGCAACGCCTCGCTCTGTGCGCGACGCAAACTCTCCGTAAGCGCGTTGACCTCGTTGGTACGCGCCTGGAGCCTGGTGGACAAATCGTGGGTGGCCGCTTGCATCTTGTGTGTGTTGACCAGCATGTCAGCCACCACTTCGCGGATTTTTTCGGGCTCCTGAGGAGATGACAGCACCTTGGCATGCCCTTCCAGCGAATTGCCGAATTGCGCCGCCTGATTGCTCGCCGTTGCCGCACTCTGAGCCGTATCTTCCAGAAGGTTTCGCAGTTGCAGTTGCAACCGTTCGAATGCCTCCATATCGCGAGCGGCGATATGCTGTGCGTACAGGCGCCAGACGTCCGCTTCAGTGAGCGCGGTGTTGGAGGTCAGTCGGGAATCGAGCACCCGGCTGAGATCGGGATTCATCCCGGCGCAATGCTCGTACCACAGCGCATAACTCAATGGATGGAACGCGGCCAGCTGGCGCGCCATGAGCGGCAGCGCAAGGCGCAGTATCTCAGTACTGCGTTCTTTATTTTCCAGATAGCGCATTTCGTTCACTCGATGGGCCCAGCAGATCCGCTGTTATCGATTAGACCCCGCTCAGATTCAAATCCGGCGGTACTTTGCCATAGTCCTCAAACACGCGGCCACCGGTTGTGTAGCGGCACAACATAAAAACTCTTGAGTGGCCTGCATTTCCTGCAACCACTGCGGTCAGGCGCTAATGGAAACCCTGGGTGCCTTTCAAACACGTCAGCCGATCGGGCCGCCGCGCGTTATCAATAGCAGGTAAGACGCGGAGAGTCCGATCATGCAGACCGTTGCTAAGCTATTGATCCTCGTGGGTTTTGGGGCCACCCTGACGGGATGTGTCGTAGCCCCCTATGGCCCTCGGCCGCGTGCCTATGTGGCAGCCCCCGTTGTGGTGGTGCACCCCGGGTATTACGGCCCTCGGCACTACTATTATTATCCGCGGTAATTGGTCCGCGGTAATTGGGCACGCGGTAATTCAACACTCGCCCTCGCATCCTCTTCCGCTCGGTCAACATGGCCGAGCGGAATGAGATCGCCCAACGCGAAGTACTCCGTTCACGTTGGTGTTGAAAAAGCAGCCATTAGTCAGACTGCCTTAGCCGTCCTCGCAATCCACGCAGCGCCCCAAGCGCGTTGCGTCGTCCGCGACGACGTAGCGGGCTGCCTGCAGCTTGGGAATCAGTACGCTGATGGTCAGCAGGATTTCCTTGCAGGCGCGAGCTTCCGGTGTCGCCACAACGGTCCTTTGCCGATACTCGCCCATCTCCTCGGCCAGGAACGACGCAAGGGTCTGAAGCTGAGCAATGGAAGTGTCTAGCAGCACTTGAGGGGGGATGGTCATGGCGAGAGACTCCAGGGCCGGACGGAGCTGTACAAATATACAGCTGGCGCGGAGATTCGCAAGAGGTACGGAGGTCTGAGCGCCTGCGGGCGGCAGTGGGGGGCCCGCGGGTGGGGGCCACTGCGCCCTACGCGGGGCCGCTGCGCCTGCGCGAGCCGCTGCGCCTGCGCGGGCCGCTGCGCCTGCGCGGGCCGCTGCGCCTGCGCGGGCAGCCCGCCTACGCGGGTTGCACCGTCGCGGGCTCCAATTCCAGTCCGACGGGTGCCATGTCGTCGAAGGTCTCCGACGATTTCTGGCGTCTACCGCGCCCGTGCTGCTGGAACACCTCTCTACGGTGGTAATCGAGGAAATAGCACTGCTCGGGCTTGAACTCACCGACATTGAGCGGAAGGCTGATGTGCCACTTCTCCAGCACGACCGGATTGAGTTCCTGCGAGACCAGCAGGTCACCATCGTCCGTAAACGAGATGTAGCCGCGCTCGAACAAATGCGCAACGTGCGGAGACATCAAAAGACCGTTGTGTCCATCCAGCTTCTCAGCGTCGTCAGACTCGCTCCAGGGCTTGATGTGTCTCGCCCAGAGATGCCGGCGATCGAGTGCACCGGTGATCCGGCAGGAATGCTCGTTGAGCTCGAGATTCACCCGGAACAGACCTTGCCCGTGACGCGACCTGAGCAGGTCCGACTTCTGTGTCGCTCCGATGTCGGTTCGCTGTTGGATCGCCGCCTCGGTGGCGTCCTCGGCCAGACTCCGCCCCACCGATTCCGTAATCGTCCCCACGATGCGCTCGACTTCGCCATCGAGCAACCGGCTCAGAGCCGTAGCCATGGCCGCCGGCACGGCAGCAACCAGGACATGTTGATTACACGCACCACTGGCAAGAATCGGCGAATGTTTGCGCGGCAGGACCAGCGCCAGCTCCGCGGCATGATCTTCAGTCTGCAGCGGATTCGCGAGCTTCATGAAGCGCACCGGCACCAGCCAGCCCGTCTGGGTGTCGGCGTAATCCAGGATCGACTCGAATTCAAACGGCTTCGCAGCCTCCCGCGCGGCTCCCAGCACCACACCAACGGCGCCGATCGACCCGTCGGCGAATGAAAAGACGGCATCGCCGGGCAGCAGGCGTTGAATGCTTTTTTCGGATTCGCTGCGCGCTTTGCTTTTGCGCGGCTTGTTGGCGAACCACAGGTACGAGCCCTCGATTTCGTGGCGGAATGTGTGCGAGTGATTGACCCACCAGAAACTTGCGCTCATGCCTTCCAAGCCCTCCGCAACCTACGGGCATAAGTTAACATTCGCAATTGCTGTCGCCGGGACCCGGATGGGCAACCGTGCGCTGGATCACATTTTAAGTGCAGCGGGTTCGCTTCGGAGCGCGGCCGAACTGTCTGCGCAGCTGCTTGAGCTACCTGCGTGGCGGCGGAGCCGGGGTCGGCTGGCCATCGGTCTCGACGCCCATGCCAGCGATCCCCTGCACAATTCGCGCCGCTGCCGTGGCCCCGTTGTCCATGAAGATGACCTTTCCCTGGGAATGTTCCGCAACGTATTTCAGCGCATCGGTGTATTCGAGGAACAACAGGAACTCGGCGTTGACGCCGGCGCTTTGGAGAAGCGCAGCCGCTTCTTTCATGCCATCCGCGATGTTCCTGCGAAAGAGCGCCAACCCCTCACCACGCAGAGCCGCGGCCTTCTTGTCCGCCTCGGCGCCGATGGTCTTGTAGGCGGCCTCCGCTTCCGCATCCTTGGTGCGCTTCACCAACAGCGCCGCGCCCTCGTTTGCCGCCGCCGCCAACAGGTTCTTTGACGACACCACGCGGGCCATGGAGTCGATGATTTCCTTATCGAAAGTCATGTCAGTGATCTGAATGTCCCGGACCACGTAGCCCCACGCAAGCACGACCTCATCGAGATTGCGCTTGGTGTGCTCGACGATTTCCGCACGCATCCCCAGGATGTCGGACTGCTTCGTGGTGGCGACAAACTGCCGGATGGATCCGTCGATCGTTCGTTGCAAGGCGAGTTGAAACTCGCGCACCGAGGCGAAACTGAACACCGCCTTCTTGATCGAATCTTCCTCGGCGGCGGCGACCGCGTACAACACCATCGTTGCAAACTTGACGTTGGCCTGATCCTGGGTGATGGCCTGGAATTCCAGCTGCAGCGCGCGATTCTGCAGCGACAGCCGATAGGCCACTTTTTCCCACGGCCACTTGATATTGAGCCCTTCGCGCATGGTGCGGTGGTACTTGCCGAAAACCGTGATGACGGCGACGGTCGCCTGCTCGACCGTACGGAACAGCGACACCAGGATGATCACCGCAACGACCAGGAAGAAGATCAGTCCGCCAAAACCATTGAACATGGCTACCCCTTTCGGCACACCAACAGTATTTCGTCGACCGAGTCGGTGGGCAGCATCCCATCGACCAACTCCAGCGGCTTTTGAAACCGCAACGCAATCGGCATGAATGCGCGGTTATACCACCACATGGCCCGCTCTCGATTGTGAGTAAGCCACCACATGCCCATGTCCAGGAGGAATGAGGAGCGCGGTTGCATTCCGAATACGGCGCTTCTTTGCACGGTCAGGCGTTGTTCCGCCAACTTCGCGAGCAGACTCGGAGGCTCGTAACGCCGCTTATGCCCTACAAAATCATCGAATGGTGTCCAGCGCGAGGGATGCAAGGGTGTTGAAACCAGTAGCGTTCCGCCCGCCTTGGTCACTCTGGAAATCTCTGACAGAGCGCCGGTTTCGTCATCAACATGCTCGATGATATCCAACGCGCATACCAGGTCGAAGGTCGCATCAGCGAACGGCAGCGCCGTAACTTCCGCCAACGTGACCGTGCCTCCAAGCGCCTGCAACTGCGTGAGCGCCGGGGCACTGATGTCCACAAACTGTGTGCCTTCGATGGGTAGCCGTGGTCGCAATCCTGGCGCGACCTCGAGCCGTGCACCGGACGCGGGCAACAGTGACTGCACGAGCGGCCAGGTATTGAAACGATCCGGCCCGACCAGCCGGCAGTCAGACCACAGCGAGTCGTAAAAACGGCGATTGTCTTCGACTAGCTCTTGCGGGCTGCGGGTCTGAGGAAGCTTGGCCTGCATCGTTCACGCACTGTAGCACCGCAGGGCATTCGAGAATTCGGGTCGGATACGGAGATTACGAATTTGACGTCGCAGCGGGCGCATGAGGCACTCGGGTTTGCCGAGGCGGAGCGGCAGGTGGTTTATCGGAAGGCGCTTTAGGGGTGCCAAGGCCTGCACCGCGGAGCATTGTCCCTGGACCCCAAGGCGTGTAATCTCCGCGCCCTGCCGGAGGGCCCCGGCACAGTCTAGCCAGAGCGTCCCCGTCGTCTAGAGGCCCAGGACATTGCCCTTTCACGGCAGTAACACGGGTTCGAATCCCGTCGGGGACGCCATTTAAATCAAGTACTTAGAACCAAACCGCCTCGGTGAGAACGCCGCCCTATCGCACTTCCAATCGAACTACGCGATCCCACTCATCCGCGGCGGCGGCCGGAACGGTCATCTCGATCCCATCGCGCCGCTGTTTTACCACCACTGATTGCCCGTCCCGCAGCAACCGCGCACTGACCACTTCTGACTTCAGAGGTAAGAACAACTGAGCATCAGACCAATCGAGAATATGCACGTAGACGTGCTTCCCGCTCCTGGTAGTAACCCCCCAGGGCCTCGGCCCAACAGGCCCTGCGCGCGTACCATAAACACTCTCCCCATACTTGTGCAGCCACTCCCCGATCTCCCCCAGAGTTTTAACGTTCTCCGGCTGCAGTTCCCCGTTCGGCAGGGGCCCGGTATTCAACAGAAAGTTAGCATTCCGCCCCGCCGCCGCAACCAGGCTGCGCACCAATGTCCGAGTCGGCTTGAACTGATCATCAATCAGATTGAAACCCCACGACCCGTTCATCGTCTCCGCCATCTCCAGCGGCAAACTACTGACCGCCGTGCTGTTGAACCCCATGCCGTTCTCGCCGGGAAGGTCGCGCTCAAACATCTGGAAGTCTTCACCCGGAAACGGCGCCTGATGGTGGTTGTTACCGACCAGGGCCGCGGGTTGCAGGCTGTGAATCAGTCGGTAGGTCTCTACAAGACGCCACCGGTCACGCGTGGCAGTGTCCTTCTGATCCCACCACCCATCAAACCAAATGCCACCGATTGCCCCGTATTGGCTCAGTAACTCGCGCAACTGCGCGTTCTCATAGTCGATGTAGCGATCCCAATCGCCAGCAGCCGGCCGTTCGGCACCGTGACCTGTCGTTCCGCGCGGGAAGTAATCCGGATGATGCCAGTCGAGCTGCGAGTAATAGAAGAACAGCTTAATGCCCTGCCTGCGGCAGGCGTCAGCGAGTTCCGCTAGCGGGTCCCGCTTGAAGGGTGTCGCGTCAACAACGTTGTAAGGACTGACCTTGCTGGCAAACATCGCGAAGCCCTCGTGATGTTTGGACGTAATAACGATGTACCGGGCCCCCGCAGCCTTGATCGTGCTTACCCAGGTGTCTGCGTTGAACGCCGCAGGATTGAAGAATTTCGCGAGCCGCTCGTAATGTCGCGCGGGAATCTGGGCGTCATCCATTATCCACTCGGCAATACCCATCTTGCCCGCGCCGCCCAGCTCGCTGTAGAGCCCCCAGTGCAGGAAGACACCGAACTTCGCGTCCTGGAACCACTGGCGTGCGGCCAGATTTTCAGGTGCGGGAGTGTAGGTATCAGGTTGGCTTGCGGCGACAGCCGCGCCGCCCATCGCGAAGACCGACAACCCTACCGCCAAGAGCACGGCGCGAACCAACATCATGATGCACGATCCTCAAGAGCTGAGCCATAAGCCAGGTTCGGCTTCGGCCCCAGCTCGAACACCAGGTGCCCACCTTTGGCCAGCTCAGCGTGGCTGATCCACACCTTGGAGTACGGCTTGCCGTTCCAACGAACCGACTGGATGTACGGATGGTCAGGCGCATTGTTACGCGCCTCAATGACCAGCTTGCGACCAGGCGCCGGACCCACCTGCACCTGCACACGATCAAAGAGCGGACTTCCGAACACATACCGCGCACTGACGGGATCCACCGCATACAGACCCATGGCGCTGATCAAATACCAGGCGCTGATCTGGCCGCAGTCCTCGTTACCGGCGATGCCGTCAGGCTCTGCGCGATACATGGTCCGCAGCAGCATTCGTACTCGCGACTGCGTCTTGTAATGCGTCCCGCAATAAGCATACAGATACGAAATATGGTGGCTGGGCTCATTCCCATGGGCATACTGACCTACGAGACCGGCGATGTCGGCAGGCGCGTCATCAGGAAGCTCCGAACTCGCATTGAACAGCTCGTCAAGTTTCCGCTCGAACGCTTCCGGACCGCCGAACATGTCCATGTAGTTGCGAACATCGTGTTGATTCAAGAACGTGGCCTGCCACGAGTTGCTTTCCGTGAAATCGCGCCAACGCCTGCTGTGACCCATGGCACGTGGATCGAACGGCTCAGCCCATCGCCCGTCGATCAAGCGCGGGCGCATGAACCCGAGTTTCTGGTCGAAGACGTTACGATAGTTGCGCGATCGCTCGCGCAGCACCTTCGCGTCGTCCGGCGCACCCGCCGCCTCAGCCAGAGTAGCCATCGCCCAGTCGTCATAGGCGTACTCGAGAGTTTTGCTGACTGCCTCCTCAACGGTATCACTGGGAATGTAACCCAACTTCTGGTACTCGCCAAGGCCGTCCGCCGGGTTGTCGAACGCGCGCTTGCGGAACACAGACCACGCTCGCTTGAAGTCAATGCCGTGAAACCCCTTCGCGTAGGCCTCGGCCAGAACAACCGCCGAGTGCCACCCGATCATGCATCGCGTCTCGATTCCCTGCAGCGGCCAGATCGGCGGTCCCAAGGGGCTCTCCTGCGCCATGCGTACAAGCCCGGCCGCAAGATCGGTCGTGCGCTCATGTTGTACGAGCGTGAACAATGGATGCAGGGCCCGATAGGTGTCCCAAAGCGAGTACGTACTGTAGTTGTTGAATCCCGCAGGCAACTGCCGAATCACGGTGTCCATGGCCCGGTAACGGCCATCAACGTCCGAGAACAAGGTCGGGGCGAGCGCCGTGTGATAGAGCGCCGTGTAAAAGATCCGCCGATCCGAATCGGTGCCGCCTTGGACCTGAATCCGGGAAAGCTCCTGCTCCCAGGCAGACCGAGCCGCACAATGAACCCCTTCGAAATCCCATCGCGGAATTTCCGCCTGCAGATTGCGCAGCGCGCCGTCGCTATCTACTGCTGAAATTCCAACCTTCACGAACAGCGGCTCAACATGCGCATCGGGAAATTGCAGCACACACTTCAAGCGCGCACCCCGCGCCTCCACCGACCCTGCCGGCACGCTCCGGTTATTCGAATACAGTTCCACCACCGCAAACGGCCGCGAGACCTGCAGCGCGAAATAAATCACGCGTCCATCCGCCCACTGATGAACGTGACGCGCTCCAACAAGCATGTCGTCACCGACGATCCGCAAGGACGCTTCGGTAACCTTGGTCGGAACATCGGCAGGATCCCGGGCTCCATGGCTCAGGTCGATCAACAGGTGCCCCGGCTCAGCCCGACCGAACCGATAGCGATGCAGTCCCGCCCGCGCGGTAGCGGTTAGTTCCGCTTCCACGTCATAATCCTTGAGCAACACTCGGTAGTACCCGGGAGACGCACGCTCGTCGGCATGGTCGAACCGCGATCGATAGCTGCCTTCCGGATGGTCGAGACTTCCTGGCTGCAGGCACACTGGCCCGGTGCCCGGCATCACCAGCACATCCATCATGTCACCGACACCCGTTCCGCTCAGGTGCGTATGGGAGAAGCCAAGAATCGAAGTGTCGTCGTGATGATAGCCGGAGCAGGCATCCCACCGCCCAACGTCAGTATCCGGGCTGAGTTGAACCATGCCGAACGGGACTGTCGCGCCAGGATAAGTGTGCCCATGACCGCCCGTGCCGATGAAAGGGTCGACGAGGCTGTACCCATCATTAGTCTCCCGGTCAGGGGCCGCAGCGGCCCGCCGGGTCAACGCATCTCCAAAACTTGCAATCAGTGCGCCACCCAGCAACTCTCTTCGCGTCAACATTCGACCTGCTCCGGTGCTACTTGGCGCTCACGGTCGAGTCGTACAGACCGAATTCGCGGATTTGGGCAGCATCCGTCGTCGAAATCAGGTTCAACCGCACCCGAGTCGCCGTTACGGGCTCGAACGCGTCGATCTTCTGGTGCCCAATTGCCTGCGCCCGGGCGACAGCCTTCCAGCCGCTACCGGTCCACACTTCAACCTGGTACTGGCGGACACGCTGGCCGCCTTCCAGCCATTCCATCGTCTTGGCGCGATCGAACCTGACCGGGTGATCGAACCGCACTTCCATGATTGCATGCTGGCTCCCGGCGGGCGCGGACCAGAACGTGTCAGGATCATCGTCCAGCGCGCGCTCCAGGTTGTTATTCTCTGCCCGATGATGTCCACGGACGAGGCTGTTGCCATAGCGGGCCTTGATCGCCGCACCGAACTCGCGCAACCGCGTGACATCGCTCTCCGGCAGAAGCCCGTGGCGGTTTGGCGCCAATCCCAACATCAATTGCCCCCCGCGGCCTATGCTCTCCTCGTAGGTCTGCACGAGCTCAGCGACACTCTTGAGCGAGGCTTCATCATCAACTCCGCCAAACCAGTGACCTTTGCGTAGCGGCGTATCAACCTCGGCAGGCCGCCAGCGCAGCGCACCATGGCGGTCGATCACGTTCCAGTTCTCGTACGGGACGAATCCGTCTTCGTTGCCGACCCACCGTATATCGCCGTAGTCAAACAGCGCGACATCCGCGAACACCAGTGTATTTGGTTGATAGATGCGCAACTTCTCGACGAATCGAGGAAAGTCGTAAACGTGACCGCCGCTACCGGCTCCATCGAGCCAGAATTCAGTCAGCTCGCCGTAATGCGATGCGAGGTCCCCAACCTGGGATTCGTAGTAATCGTCGTAGGCGGTGGCATCCTTGTACCGCGGCTCGTGGCGATCCCAAGGCGACAGGTAGACGCCGAACTTCAGACCATACTTGCGCGCGGCGGCGGCAACCTCCGCCACCAGATCACCCTTGCCACCCTTCCAGGGCGAACTCTTGACAGAGTAATCCGACTCCTGCGTCGGCCACAGGCAAAACCCGTCGTGATGCTTGGCTACCAACACAATGTAGCGGGCGCCGGCATCACGCGCGGCCCTCACCCATTGCTCAGCATCGAGCGCATCCGGATTGAACACCGCAGGCTTGGCACTTCCGTCGCCCCACTCCAGCCCGAGAAACGTATTCGTACCGAAGTGCACCAGTACCCCGAACTCCAGGTCCTGCCACCGAACCTGTTGCGGGCTTGGCGCCACGTCGGCGAAGTTGCGCGGTATGGCGACGGCGGGGGTTGCCGCCGCCATACCGCACACCAACAGGGCACGGACTGCCCACAAACTCCATTCTGGCATCGACCCGCCTAAAATTTGTAGGTCACATTGAGCAACCCAGTCATACCGGAGTCGACGATGTCCGAAATCGCCAGCGAATCCTTGCCGATGTGCGACCAGTAGCTGTAACTCCTGAGAAGGTTCGCGACGGACAGATCGACCTTCACGCCGTTCTCGAATGCGTAACCGGCATGCATGTCGAGCCGCCGCACCGGTCGTACCCACAGATCGTCCCAGTTCTTCCCCTGACCGAGTTGATCGTAAGCGGCGAGATAGGATCCGCTGTAGTTGTAAAGCAGGCCCACCGACAACCCGCGCTTCTCGTAGAACACCTCAACGTTGGCCAGCCAATCAGGAGCATTCTCGATCGGCGACGACGAGTCAAATCCGGTGACGTTCAAGTGCACCAGGGTGTGCTCGCGCGTGATATTGCCGCTCACGCCGATTCCATCGAACGGCGCCGGTAGAAACTGGAACCTCTGGCGCGCGCCGAGCTCGACACCCCACACCTGGCCGGAGCCGCCGTTCAACGGTTGCTTGATCACAAAGCCCGTGCCGGCGACATCGGCATTCTCAACGTTTGCGACGGTGTCATAGATGTAGTGCCTGAGGGTCTTGTAGAAGCCGGCGAGCATGATATGGCGGCCAGCCCCGTTGTCCCATTCACCCGACAGGTCGTAGTTGATTGCCGTTACGGGTTTGAGATTCGGATTGCCCTGGGTGATGGTGGTTGCGCCGCTGGCCGAGGGTGAAACGCTGGCGCCACCACCGAGCTTGATGAACGCGGGACGGGTGTAGCTGGTCCAGATTCCGGCGCGATAGACGGCTCCCGGTTCGGGCCGATAGTTCACAAAAATACTGGGCAGTAGCTCGTTGTAGACGGTGCTGTTGCCTGAGAAGGCGCCGGTCAACTGGTTGCCGTTCGTGTCAGAAGGCGTGAGCCAGAAGATGTTGTGGATATAGGTGTGCTCGAAACGCACACCCGGGGTGATTTCCCAGTCACCGGCATGAAATTGCACCATGCTGTATGCGGCAGAGACATCCTCCGTGCCCCGTTGTGTGTTGCAGTTGAGGCTGTTTGCGTAAATTGACCCGCAGGTGTCCAGGTTCTTGACGGGATCGGCCGCGCTACCGTAATAGGCGAGCAGCGAGCTTTCATCGATCTTGGGCACAGACCAGCCATACTTGCCCGGAAAGACCGGCTTATAGTCGCCGTTCCAGATCGGCAGCGAGCCGAACGTGGTGCCATCGAAAAAGCCGGGATTGGTCCAGTCGCGGAAGCTCACGTGCCGCGCGCTGGTCTGATACTTGACGCCAAACTTCAATTCCGCCAGTCCGTCGTGAAAATTCTTGCGGACGTCGAGCCTGCCGCCACCCTTCACCTGTCCGCTGTAGGCCTTTTGCAGCTCGCCACGGTCGAAGGCCGGCAGGCCGCGAATGTCGTACAGCTGCGAGGTCATTTCAGGCGTTAGATTCGCGTACGGGAATTTGTTGGCATACGTAACGAGACTCGTTTGTCCGTAAGGAAAACCGTTGTCCGTAATGTCGCCTCCCTGTACGTGCGAGGTTCGGGCGTCGATCTCAATGTGGTTCGGGCGGTCGTCACGTCCCCAGCTGAAGAACAGATTCGGCGACACTGTCCAGGTATCGAGCTTCTTGTCTACACCCACCTGGAAAGTACCGAGATCCGCGACCTCCGGGTTGGTTTCCAGCCAATAGCGAATCGACACGTTGGCAAGATCCGGCTGATAGAGCCCCGCGGGGGTCTGGAATGGGCTGTCCGAACCCGTGAGGACTCCCATTGCGACGATCTGGCTGAGATTGCTGTCCTGCTCGGTCAGCGCATACGCATAACTCAGCCGAGCGTACGCCGCAGTCGTATCGTCAGGCTGCCAGTCCAGTGAGAGATCACCGCCGTACTGCTTCGTGAAGCCCGATGAAACACCCACGTTGAATGCCGACAACTCGAGGTTCTTTTGCGGATCGATACCCGCCGGGTTGGTACCGTCGGCGTTGGCGACCTTGAATTTCCAACCATTGTCGCAGCACCCGGACTCCATCACACCGCCCATCTCGCTGTTGGCGAAATGCCGCAGGTTGTAATAGCCGCTTGCGTACACACCTAATTGCTGATCCGCGCCGAACCGCCGTGCGATTTCGCCTCCGAAGTTGTAGCCCAGGCCATTCTCACTGTAATCGAGGGGACGGCTTTCGATGCGGGCGCCAGCCGTCAGGCTTGCATGCGGCTCCTGGTAGTCGAATGCCGTCGGTGTGCGGAAGTCGACTGTGCCGCCAATGGCATCGCCGTCCATGTCGGCCCTGGAAGTCTTGTTGAGAATAATCGTCTTCAGTCCCGACGGTGGTAGCAGGCTGAGCTGCACCTCACGGCTGTACGGCATACCCTGCGCCACGTTCACGCCGTTGAGTAGATTGACGTTGAATTCGGCATTCATGCCACGAACTGAGGCGAACATGCCCTCGGCGCGAGCCGCGGAGTCGATGCCTCCGATGAACGAGCCTGCGCTGGTGTTCAGCACATTGACACCCGGTAACAAGCCGAGAGCTTCGGCTGCGTTGTGCACCGCCGTGTTGGCCAGATCCTCGGCCGATAGGACACTGACCGTGTTGGCCGCTTTCAGCTGGATGTCAGTGGCCTCGTAACGATTGGTCGCTACGACGATCTCCTCGAGCGTCACTGTTGCGACGCCAGGCGACCTGGCCGGCGGATTGGAATCCGAACCTTCCGCGGTTGTCATGTCGGGAGCTGCCGCTCCAAACGCCTGCCCGGCGATCGCGAAGGCAGCAGCACATAACTCCACCCGATGTCTCGCTAGACGCATGTTCGACTCTCCCCCCAACCGCATCCGCTCATCCCTGGGGCAACGGCCGGCGTATATGACTACAGACCTTGAACTTCAGTGGCTCAATTCGTTTTTTCCATCTTATACCATCGATGAACTGAATTTTCCAAATCTTGTGTGCACCAGCCCCGCAGCAACTTGCTGCACGCTGATGTTCAGCGCTTGCTAAGCAGCCACTCGTGCGCGGGATCATTGCGGAAGATCCACTTCCGCTCGGGGCCTGCCATCACGTTGAGATAGTAAAGGTCGTAACCATGAGAGGCGCCGACGGGGTGGTAGCCACGCGGCACCAGCACAACGTCACCGTCGTTGACGCAAATCGATTCGTCGAGGCTGCCGTCGTCGGTGTAGACGCGCTGGAAAGCGAAGCCTTGCGGAGGATTCAGACGGTGATAGTAAGTTTCCTCCAACCTCGTCTCCTGCCCTACGACAGCGTTGTCATGTTTGTGAGGGGGATAGCTCGACCAGTGCCCGCCAGGAGTAATCACCTCGACCACCAGCAGACTGTCAGCCGGCTCGGTCTCCGGCAGGATATTGCGAACATACCGGGTGTTTGTTTTCTGACCGCGCACCTCGCGCTGCATGGCCTCGGGAGCCAGGATGCGTGCCGCACGCCCCGGCCGACCCGGAGCCGAGCACAACGCTACCTCCAGCCTCGAAGCTGCGGTAATCGAAAAACGCACACCTGCAGGCACGTACGCTGCGCCAGGAGCCGCGTCATCAAAGACGCTGCCGCGTCCCCCAGTCAGTCCCAACTCCATGCCGTCAACGGCAATCCTCGCCGCACCGCTCAGGGCCACTACGCACGTCTCGCGATCGCCCTCGCCGCCGGTCAACTCCTGGCCGGCCGCGAGACAGCAGACCTTGAATCCAACATGTGTCCACCCCGCGCTTCGCGGAGTCACCTCCAACACGCACCCGACGTCGTCTGGTACGTGGGGACGAACGAGCAAAGGGCTCTTCACCCTTCCTCGCGCAAATCTGCCACCGCCGCCGCCTCTTGCAGCGTCGCCAGCCCCAGCTCTCCATAGCGTCGAGGATCCGCTTTTGCGGGATCCTGCTCCGCCTCGACAATGATCCACCCGGAATAGTCGATTCCAGCCAGAGCTCTCATGATGGCGCCGTAGTTGAGCTGGCCATCCCCCGGCACCGTGAACATGCCCGCGAGCACGCCATCCAGGAAACTCCCACCGCCCTTCGCTATCCGCTCGAACACTCCCGGGCGCACATCCTTGCAGTGAACATGCGCAACCCTCCCCGGATGCGAACGAATCAGCGCCACCGAGTCAATTCCGCCCAAGGCGGCGTGGCCCGTATCCACAGTTAGTCCGACACTGGCGCCGGTCGCCATCAGAAGGGCATCGATGTCCCCGGGGCGCTCAACAACCGTGCCCAGATGGTGGTGGTAGGCGAAGCGCAGACCCTGCGCCTGAATATAGTCGGCAACTTCAGTCAGCGCGGCACCGAAGGAAACCCACCCTGCTGCATCCAACCGCGGCGTGTCCGAGATCGGACGGCGCCCATCGCTGTGGATGGCATTGCTGGTTTCGGCGAATATGAACACGCTCGAGCCCATGGCCTTGAGCAGCGCCAAGTGTGGCTGCAGGGCAGCGATCTCAGCCTGCGCCGAGCGAGTCAACAGCGCGCCGCTGTACCAGCCGCCCACCAGGTCCAGTCCATGCTCATCGAGATGCTTGCGGAGCAAGCGCGGCTCCCTGGGAAACTTCCCACCCAGCTCGATGCCGTGAAAACCGATCTCAGAGGCATCGGACAGTACCGTCCGAAGCGGCGTGTTGCCGCCGAGCTCGGGCATGTCGTCATTGATCCAGGCGATGGGACTTACACCGAATCGGATGGCCATCACTTTCCCCGTGGTTTCTTGGTCTTCGCTTCGTAGGCCGCGCGCGCTTCCCTTACGGACTTAGACTCGGACACCTCGGGTACTGCGACATCCCACCACGCCCCACCCGCGGCGGTCGTAAAGCCAGGATCGGTCTCGATGACAATGACGCTCGTCCGATCAGCCATTTGCGCCTGCTCCAGGGCGGCTTCCAACTCGGACAGGCTCGTGACATTTTGCGCGAGCGCACCCAGGCTGGCCGCGTGGGCTGCAAAGTCGACGACCGGTGGATTCGCACGCGCAGAGCCTGCGAGCATGTTATTGAAAGGTTCGGCGCCGACACTCTTCTGTAGACGGCTGATGCAGCCGAATCCACGATTGTCGAGCACGGTCACAATGAGCTTGAGGCCTAACGCCACGGACGTCGCAAGCTCCGAATTCATCATCAGATAGCTGCCATCGCCAACCAGAACGTGTACTTCGCGCTCCGGCTCCGCCATTTTGACGCCCACGGCTCCAGCGATTTCGTAGCCCATGCAGGAGTAGCCGTACTCGACGTGATAACCGCCGGGCTTGCGTGTGCGCCAAAGTTTATGCAATTCACCGGGCAACCCGCCGGCCGCGCAGACAACGATTGAGTCATCGGCAGCCTTACGCCAAACAGCACCCAACACCTGGGCGTCGCCGGGCAACCCGGTCCCCGTCGGAGCGGTCGCTTTCTCCCAAACCTCGTTCCACCCGGCGATGCGCGCGGTTGTGCTCTGTGTCCAAGCCAGCGGTGCCTGCCAATCCGCCAGCCATGCTGCCAGATCGGTTATCGTCGCTCCAACATCGGCCACAATACTGACTGCACCATGCTTGTGAGCGTCGTGGGGACAGATGTTGACCTGTGCCAGACTGCACTCAGGCCCGCTAAACAGGGTGCGCGACCCGGTAGTGAAGTCCTGCAAGCGAGTACCGAGCCCGACAACGAGATCGGCCTGGGCGGCGGCGGTGTTAGCCGCACTCGAGCCCGTAACGCCAATCGCACCAAGGTTGAGAGCATGTTCCCAGCCCAACGATCCCTTACCCGCCTGCGTCTCAGCCACTGGGATACCGGTCCGCAAAGCAAAATCCGCCAACGCAGCCTCGGCGTGCGCATACGCAACACCGCCACCCGCAATGATCAGCGGCGCCTTGGCCTTCCTCAGCAGGCCGGCCAACTGATCGAGCTCGCCTGGGTCGGGCCGGGGGGCTCGAATGCTCCAGCGACGTGGTGCAAAGAAATGGGTCGGAAACTCGAACGCCTCGGTCTGGACATCCTGGCAAAACGCCAACGTGACGGGCCCGCAGTTGACCGGATCGAGTAAAGTGGCCAGCGCCCGCGGCAGCGCGTCGAGCAACTGCTCGGGACGGGTAATACGGTCAAAATATCGGGAAACCGGCCTGAGACAGTCATTGGCAGAGACTGTCCCGTCGCTGAAATCCTCCACCTGCTGCAACACCGGATCTGGCCGCCGGCTCGCGTACACATCGCCCGGCAAAAACAACACTGGGAGTCGATTGACGTGCGCCAAGGCTGCTGCCGTCACGAGGTTGGTTGCACCAGGACCTATTGAGGTAGTACACACCATCGCCCGGCGCCGGCGCTTCTGCTTGGCAAACGCAATCGCAGCGTGCGCCATGGCCTGCTCGTTGTGAGCGCGAAAGGTGGGCAACACGTCGCGCACGCCATGCAACGCCTCGCCGAGTCCAGCGACATTGCCATGGCCGAAAATCGCCCACACGCCGGCGAAGTACGGGACAGTCTGCCCGGCATCGCTCACGAACTGACCGGCGAGGTAGCGGACCGTCGCCTGTGCTGCCGTGAGACGTGCCGTGCTCATGCAGCCCTCTCCACAGTTCCGCGCGCCTTCCTCCAGGCAGCGACGAGAGCAGACAGCTTTCCCGCCAGTGTGGCGACGGCCTCTTCGTCAGACATCCGGCCGGCGAACCACTCGCAAGCCGCCTCGTGGAATATGGTTCGCCCCACTGCGAAACCCTTGACGATGTTGAAAGGTGCAGCGGCTTCGAAAGAATTGACGAGCTCGGCCTCGGGGGCCGACAGCCCCAACAACACGACTCCACGGCACAGCGGATCACCTTCGGTTACCGCGGCTTCAATGTGGCGCCACGCCTCCGGATTCGCGGCCGGCTCGAGCTTCCACCAATCCGGGCGAAGACCGATTGCATACAGCCGGCGAACGGCCGCAGCAACAGTTGTGACGGTGGACTGCATGCTCGCCGGCAGGATCACCTCGATCAACAGCTCATGGCGGGTCTTGCGGCATGCGTCGAAAAGTCGGAGCAACTCGCGCTCCTGATGCTCGCGAAGATCCGGCTCGTCGTCCGGGTGATAATGCACCAAGCACTTGACGACGTGATTTACAGGCCACTCGAGCAGCTCCGTAGCAACATCCGCCGAGCCCTCGAATTCCAGGGGCCGCGACCTGGGCTTCTCAATGGGGCGGCCTATCCAATAGGGCCGGTCGGCAGCGCGCGCCAGTGCATCAAACCCGTAACGCCCGTCCAGAAGTACACCGAATCGAGCGTCTCCGCGGGCAACAACGTCAATGGCCAGCAAGGCGAGAGACTTGAAGACGCCGATTCGTACTCGGTCGACCCCCAAGTCGTCGGCGAGTTCCTCGAACTGGTTGCGATGATCTATCGCCAACACGGTAAGCTCGTCATAGAGGTGGCCGCGAGTCGTAGCCCAGTGCAATTGCTCGAGAGCAGCAGACTCGCGCAGGCGAAAGGGCCGATTCTGCATCGCCAGAAAGTGAGAAAGTTCGGGCCAGGTTGGCATGGCCGGCGCGCAGCCGTGCCGTGATACGACGATCGCGCCGCAGGCATTGCCCCATTCGCAGCAGCGCTCGAGCGGCTCGTTCTTCAGCCAACCACGTAGCAAGCCTGCCATGAATGCATCGCCTGCACCCAACACGTTGTACACCTCGACGGGGAACCCCTTGGCAACCACAGCGGCTTCGAGGCTTTCCGGGATGGCGCCCGGAAAGGCGACGCAACCGGTTGCACCGCGCTTGCAGATCAACAGCGCCGTGGATTTCGCGCGGATGGCGCGTAGCGCCTGCATGGTGTCCGTCGAGCCGCCCAGTATGTGAATCTCCTCTTCGGTCCCCACTACCAGGTCACACAGCGGCAACACTTCCTGCAGCTTCTTCGAGACGCTCGCGTGAGCGACGAAGCGCCGCTCGCCCATGTCCTTGCCCGCCAGGCCCCAAAGCACGGGCCGATAGTCCACGTCGAAAATAACCCGCCCGCCGGCCGCTTTGACCCAGCGGGCGGCGGTCATGCTGACGGCGAACACACCCGGTTGCGACAAATGCGTTCCGTTGATCAGCAGTGCACCGGCTGATTCAATCCAACCCCGGTCGAGATCGGCCTCGCAAAGCGCCATGTCCGCGCAATTCTCGCGGTAGAAGATCAGCGGGAAGTTCTCTCTGTCGCGGATACCGAGCACTACCAGCGCCGTCAGCCGCTCGGGATCGGAAATTACTCCGGCGACGTCCACACCCTCGCGCGCCAGCTGCTCCCGGATAAACCGGCCCATGTGGTCTGAGCCGACGCGAGTCAAAAGGCCCGCCCGCAGACCGAGACGGACCGCGCCCGTCGCCGTGTTGGTAGGACTGCCACCCAGGGATTTGGCGAACGAGCTCATGTCCTCCAGCCGGCCGCCCACCTGCTGCCCGTACAGGTCGACGCTGGAGCGGCCAACGGTGATCAGATCCAGGAGCTTGGCGGGCTGGGACATGGTACCGGTCGAAAAGCGCGGGTCTCAGGCCCGCCGAAGTGGAAAATTTATTTCACCACTCCGAAAAACGCAATTATTGTTTCACAGATCAGGCGCTGGCCCGCACCTTGTCGCGCCGCTTGCGCACAACGACCGGGCGCTCGCGTTCAAACGCCAATCCCACGACCAACGTTTGTGCGAGGCACAAGGAAGCCGCCAGCGAGCGGAAATTGCGTACGTCGGAATCCTTCACCTGCAGGACGAGCGTCGCCACTTTGGCGATCGGCCCTACGAGGCTGTCGCTGATGGCCAGGACCTTGGCTCCGGCCGCACTCGCCGCTTCCGTAACCCCAACGGTTTCTTCAGCGTACGGGTGGTAACTGATGGCGATCAGCAGATCGTTCTGTTGAATGGTCCGCGCCTGCTGGCGCGCCAGGCCGCCAACACCGTCGAGGAAAAAGACGCGTTTACCTACCTGCTGGAGGGAGTATGCAAGATAGGAGGCGACCGGAAACGACCGCCGGAACCCCATGACGTAGAGGGTCGTGGCTTCGTTGATGAGCTTGATCGCTGCGTCGATATTGTCCTTGCTGACGGTCTGGCGCAGATTCTGCAGCGCCATGGTGTCGCCTTCGACAAACTCCGCCAGCAGCGCGCCCGTCTCACCGTCCGCGGTCCGAGTCACCGACGAATTGAAACGCCGCACCCGCTCGCCGTAGCCCAGCGTCGCGTGCTTGGCCAGCAGGCCGTCGCGCAGCAACCGTTGCATGGGGCTGGCCCCCGAGTAGCCCAGGGACTTGGCGAATCGCACAATGGCGGAGGGCTGCACCTTGGCACGTTCGGCGATGACTGTAAGTGTCTCGAGCGCCAGGTCATCCGGATGGTCGAGCACGTGACGGGCAACCTGCTGCAGCCGCCCACTGAAGGATTCGTAGCGCTCGAGTATGGCGGCCCGCAGCTCCTCGGCTGTCTGTGGCGCCAAGTCCTTGTTACTCATGTCCCACCCGGTTGTAGGCCCAATGGCTCCCCACGGGCTTTTTGTTCGTCCACTACTTTCGACGTACCGCGGCCATTAGACTCTAACCGCCACGCGAAGATACCCGTTCAGGGAACGAATGCAACGTTTGTGCTCAATATAGAATTTCTATATTGACAAGGTTGTGAAATTTTCGTTCTATAACAGCGTGCCCCGTCGGGGCGCGCAGGCGCCCCCGCGATGCACGCACGGAGCCCCCATGTTTGACATTGCTGTGTTTGGCGCTGGCCGGATCGGTCGCATCCATGCCCGAAACGTCGGCGCGAATCCCGCGTTACGCCTGAAGTATCTCGTCGATCCCGCCCCGGAGGCTGCCGGGCTTGCCGCAGGAATGGGCGCGACCCTCGTGAATGCCAGCGAGGTGTTAGCTGATCCCGGTATCTCCGGGATCATCATCGCCAGCCCTACGGGCCTGCACCTCGAGCAGTGCCTGCAGGCAGTCGCGGCCGGCAAGGCCGTGTTGTGCGAGAAGCCGATTGACCTCGACCTGCAAAGAGCCCGCGCCGCCCATGCGCACCTGACGGCGCCGGATGTCAGGTTGCTGCTGGGATTCAACCGGCGCTTCGACCCGAATTTCGCAGCACTCAAGGCCCGGCTCCAACACGGCGCCGTGGGGGCGCTCGAATCGTTGCAGATTACCAGCCACGATCCGGCGCCACCGCCAATCGCCTACGTCCGTACCTCCGGCGGGCTCTTCAAGGACATGGCGATCCACGATTTCGATATGGCCCGTTGGCTGCTCGCCGAAGAACCGGTGGAGATATATGCCTCGGCAAGCTGCCTCGTGGATCCGGCAATCGGGGCCGCCGGCGATGTTGACACCGCCAGGACGCTACTTAAAACCGCCTCGGGCCGGCTATGCGTCATCAGCAACAGCCGCCGCTCCGGATACGGCTACGATCAGCGGATCGAGGCGTTCGGGTCGCGTGGACTGGTGCGCGCCGACAATATTCTCGAGAGCTCAGTGTCAGTCTGGGCAGATGCCGGGATGTCCAGCGACACATTGCAGAACTTCTTCCTGGATCGGTACGCCGAGGCGTATCGCCGCGAGCTCGCCCACTTCGCCGACATTCTGGCTGGCAAGGCCAAGGCGGCTGTTGGTTACACAGATGCGGTCGCCGCTCTCGCGCTGGCAGAAGCCGCCGCAGAGTCCGTCCGTTCAGGAGCGGTGGTCCGGCTTTCATGACAAGCGCGCCCACCACCTCCGGCGATGTGAAACCGCTGCGTGCGGTAGGGTTTTCCGGAGCTTTGTCAGCCAACGTACTGAACATGATCGGTGTCGGACCGTTCATCACCATCCCACTGGCACTTACGGCCATGGGCGGTCCCCAGGCCATGCTCGGCTGGCTGCTCGGTGCCGTACTGTGTGTGTGCGACGGACTGGTCTGGGCGGAGCTGGGCTCGGCCATGCCCCAGTCCGGAGGGCCGTATCACTACCTCCTGCAGGCGTTCGGCCCCCGTAGCCTGGGCCGCCTGTTCAGTTTCATTTTCCTGTGGCAGACGCTGCTGATCGGTCCGCTCTCCATCGCATCAGGTGCCGTTGGGTTTGCCGAATACACGACGTATCTTGCGCCGCATCAGCCACACTGGCAGCTCGCCGCAACGGCGGCTGCGGTCTGCCTGCTCAACACACTCCTCCTCTATCGCGATGTACGGATCATCCAGAAGATTTCCGTACTCATGACCCTCATCGTGGTCGGCGCAATGGTGTGGATCATCACCTCGGGTGCAATGCATTTTGACCCGCGCCTGGCCTTTGACTTCCCAAGCGACGCATTCAAGCCTACGGGGAGCTTCTGGGCCGGCCTGGGCTCAGCCACCCTGATTGCGGTCTATGACTACGGCGGCTACAACAATGTGTGCTTGATTGGCGAGGAAGTGCGCGCTCCCGGCCGCACCATTCCGCGCGCCGTGTTGTGGTCGATAGCAATCGTTGCAGTTCTTTACTTTGGCCTCAACCTGTCCATCCTGGGGACCCTGCCCTGGCACACCGCCGAACACTCCAAGGCCGTGGTTGCCGACTTCATGCGGCTCATCTACGGCTCCTGGGGCGGAACGCTGGTCACGCTGCTGATTCTGGTTGCCAGTTGGGGCTCGGTGTTGGCCATGCTTCTGGGCTACTCGCGCGTGCCTTACGGCGCGGCCGCCGACGGCCGTTTTTTCAAGGTTTTCGCCCGCCTTCATCCGCGTGGCCGTTTTCCAACACTGGGCCTCTTGTACATGGGGGCATTGTCGGCGGCTGCATGCCTGTTCTCGCTCGCCGACCTCATCGCAGTTCTGATCGTGGTTCAGACGATGTTCCAGTTCGCAGCCCAATGCGTTGCAGTCATTCTCCTGCGCCGCACAGCCGCGGCCGGGGCACGGCAGGAACGCTTCAGAATGCCGTTATTTCCGTTGCCGGCCCTCGTGGCTCTGGCAGGCTGGATCTATCTGACAGTGACGAGCAAGCCGGCCCACATCGCCATCGGCGCGCTCATGTTCTCAGCCGGAACCGCGGTTTATCTCATCCAGGCGCGCCGCCGCAGCCATTGGCCCTTTCAGCGCGAACTGCCGCTGGTGGGCGCATGAAAACCTGGGACGTCACGGTCGTGGGCGAGATCTACATCGATCATGTAATGAGCGGCTTCGCGACCTGGCCGGGTCCGGGGGAGGAAGTCGTCACCGATCACTACACGCGGGAGATTGGCGGTGGTTCAGCGACCACCGCCTGCGGGTTATCGCGGCTTGGCAGGTCGGTCAATCTGGTCGGAGTCATCGGCACCGATGATGCGCAGTGGCTCGAGCGCCGGTTGGCCGATTTCGGTGTGTCTGCACAGGGCTTGCGCAGGATTGCCGGTCCAACCGGAGTCACATTGAGCGTATCGACCCGCCAGGATCGCTCGTTCTTCACCCACGTGGGTGTCAACCGCGAGCTGGACCAGCAGCTGGTTGCACCGGAAACTTTATTCAACCTGGCACGGGCACGGCACGTTCATTTTGCAATGCCGCTTTCCAGCGGGCTCGCTGCGATGATCCTGCCCGTGCTGACCGATGCCGGCTGCACAAGCTCTTTGGATGTTGGTTATCGGCCAGGTTGGCTGGCCAATGCCGCCAACCAGGGCACCTGCAAAACCGTCGACTTCCTGCTGCCGAACGAAACAGAGGCCGCTCTCCTGAGCGGCGGTGCAACACCCAGCGAATTCTTCGCCTTTGCTCGAAGGCTGCAGATGCGCAACGCCGTTCTGAAACTCGGGGCGCGCGGAGCGATGAGCGAGACGGACGGCGTCACTGTGTCGGTGAGCCCGCCTGAGGTGGTGGCTATCGACTCCACCGGCAGCGGAGACGCATTCGATGCCGGTTTCATAGACGCGCTACTGGAGGGCGCAACCAGGGAGGAGTGTCTTCGGCGCGCCTGTATCTGCGGCGCTCTCTCCACGCGGGTGCCGGGAGCCCTGGGTGGTCTACCCAATCGTGAAGAGCTACGGAGCATTTATGAGCAGACCTATGGATCGTAAGATCGCGCTGATTGGCGGCGGTGGCGTCCGTACGCCCCTGTTGATTTTTGGTGTCAATGAGGCCGCCGACCTGCTGGGCTGCCGCGAGATGGTGCTGTTCGATCCAGACGAGAAGCGTCTGCGCATCATGGCCGAACTCGGCCGATCAATCGTGGCGCGCGAGCAAGGTGAGCTGCGCGTCCGCGAGGCGACCTCGATCGAAGACGCTGTCGAAGGTGCGGATTTTGTGCTCAACAGTGTCCGAGTCGGCGGTATTGCCACCCGTGCGGCAGACGAGCTGACAGCAATCAAACACGGCTACCCCGGGCAGGAGACCACCGGCCCGGCGGGCGCAGCCATGGCCCTGCGCACCATCCCGGTAGCCCTGGAGCACGCCCGCCTCGTCCAACAACTGAGCCCGGATGGCTGGATCGTCAACTTCACCAACCCGGCCGGCCTGATCACGCAGGCGATCATGAGCCACACTCAGGCGCGCGTTGTCGGAATATGCGACACACCCACGGAGCTCTTTTACCGCATCGCACTGGCCCTCGGAGCCAGTTTCAGCGAGGTGACATGCGACTACGTAGGCCTCAATCATCTCGGCTGGGTCCGTCGGGTCCTGTTGCGCGGTGCAGATGTTACGGACCGGATTCTGAATGATGACGCATTGCTCGCTCAGCTGTATTCGGCACCTCTGTTCGACTACGACATGATCCGCGCTTTGCGGTTGATTCCGACCGAGTACCTGTTTTTCTACTACTCGAGACGCCGCGCACTGGAGAATCAGCGTCGCCAGGGCTCGAGCCGCGGTTCCGAGGTAGAGCAACTGAACACCGCCCTGATGGCGACTCTGGCAAGCCGCCTGGCCGCTGCAGATCGGGACGGCGCAATTGCCGCGTACGTGGCCTATCTCAATCGCCGATCAGGCTCATACATGAAATTGGAAGCCGCGGGCGGCTCAGCGCTGGACAAAGAGGAGCCTTACGACGGGGAGCCATTCCGGGTCGCAAGTGGCTATCACCGCATCGCACTGGATGTCATGACCGCTTTGACCGGAGCACGACCAGCGCAAATTGTAGTCAACACGCGCAACGCAGATGCGTTACCGGACCTTCGCGCAGATGACGTTGTCGAAACAGTATGCGAAGTCTCGAAAAACTCCATTGCACCGCTCCCGCTGGATCCTGTTCCTGACTGCGTCCTGGGTCTCGTCCAGTCGATCAAAGCATACGAGCGAGCTGCAATCGAGGCCGCCATCGGCGATTCTGCGCTGAGTGCACGCAAGGCCTTGCTGATCCACCCCGCGATAGGGGAATGGGAGCCCACGCAAGCTTTGTTGCACGACCTTTTTCACCCGCTGTGCGCTCATTGTTGATATGACCAGTCCCCCGCGAGCCATCTCCTTCCAACAACATGCGATGTGGAGAGAAATCCAAGAGCAGCCTCGGGCGGTTGCCGACACGCTGGCCCTGTACGTGGAAGGTGATCGGCTGCTCCCCGTGTTCGTGGAAGCCGTCAATGCCTGGCTCGGAGTAAGTTGGAATATCGTGATCGCGGCGAGCGGCTCGAGCCGCCACGCTGCAATATACGGAAAGGCGATGATCGAGGCTCTCGGAGGCGTCGCCACTCACGTTCAGTACGCCAGCGAGTACGCTCTCGCCCCACCGAACACGCCGACAGACGCGGCAGTGCTGGTCGTCTCTCAGTCCGGCGAAACTTCGGACAGCCTGGAAGCATTGCGCCTGGCAGTCAGGCGCGGCAGCCGAACGCTGGCGATCACCAACGTCCCCGGCTCGCGAATGGCTCTGGAAGCAATGGTCGGCCTGTGCACCGTTGCAGGCCCGGAAACAGCCATCCCGGCCACCAAAAGCTTTGTAACCCAACTACTCCTTCTCCACCTGATTGCACTGGCCATCGCCTCCGGCCGGGCCACTCTCCCGGAATCGCAAATACGCACGGCAGTGCAGTCTTTGACACGCATTCCACAGCTGTTGCAGAGCCAACTGCAACAGGACCCGGGAGTCCTGGAGAGCTCGGCGGAGCGCTGCCTGGGTGCCTCGCCGTTGGTCTATCTGGGTCGCGGCCTCCACTATGCCCTCGCCTGCGAGGGAGCCTTGAAGCTCAAGGAGACCGCTTACGTTCCTGCCCAAGCGATGCCCACCGGGGAACTCAAACATGGCCCCATTGCAATGCTAGGTGAAGCGGCTTCCCTCATCGTACTCGCTACACGTGACCTTGCGGACGCGACCTCGATGCGACGCTACGCGAAGACCACTCAGCTGTTGCTGGAGTTGAAGGCACAGGGCATGGACATCCTGACAATTGCGACCGAGGGGGACGACCGCATCGAATCCATGACTTCCCGATCGATCTTCACGCCCGCGGCCGGCGAGCTGCTTTCACCGTTCATGGCCATTGCGCCACTACAACTTCTGGCCTATCAGGCCGCGATCAAGCAGGGCGTCGACGTCGACAGGCCACGCAATCTGGTGAAATCCGTGCGGGAATGAGGAACACACATTGGACCGACGAACTTTCCTGCAAGCATCCGGAACGCTGTTAGCCGCCACAACCCTCGCAAACCACGCCAGCGCAGAATTACCAGCGACGAATGGCAGACGGATCCTGCCGCTGAACCGCAACTGGCGCTACAGTCAAAAGCGGATCGATGGCGCACAGAACAAAGACTTCGACGACTCCGGATTCGAGCGCGTCACCGTTCCTCATGGCAACATCCGGCTTCCCTGGCGCAGCTTCGACGAGCGCAGCTATCAATTCGTTTCAATCTATCGGCGGCGCTTCAGGCTCCCGTCCGCAGCCCGTGGCCAACACATCTTCGTTGACTTCGAAGGAGTAATGGCCGCCTCGACCGTTTGGCTCAACGGCGCACGCCTTGGCGAATACCGGGGCGGATTTACACCATTCTCGTTCGATCTGACGCCTCATCTGGACTTTGCCGGCGAGAACGTGCTCGTCGTGGAGGTCGATTCCAGCGAGGGCGCGGACATACCTCCCTTCGGTGACCAGCTCGACTATCTGACCTTCGGCGGGATCTATCGCGAGGTATCGTTGCGCATCGTAGCCGCGAGTTTCCTCGAGAATATATTCGTGCGGCCGGTGAATGTGCTTGCGCCACACCCCGGCCTGGAAGTGGATTGCTTCGTCCAGCATCTTGAACCTCCGACAACTTCGCCGCTGCGACTCGAAGTGGCTCTGCTCGACGGTGAGCGCAGCATTGCGCAGGCCTCGCTAACCCTTCCAACATCGACTCAGGCCGCTGAGCCCACCGCTCACACCGTGAGATTCAACAGGCTGCCAGCCGTTAGACTGTGGGACCTGGAGCACCCGAACCTCTATCACGTTCAAGTGCGGCTGCTTCGCGGTACAGAACCCATCGATAGCGATGAGCGCCGGTTCGGATTTCGAAGCGCACGCTTCACTGATCACGGTTTTGAGCTCAATGGCAAGACCATCAAGCTGCGCGGCCTCAACCGGCATCAGACCTTTCCCTTTGCAGGTGCCGCAATGCCCCGGCGCGTGCAGCGCCGCGACGCTGAAATCCTGAGAACGCAATTGAAGTGCAATATCGTCCGCACCTCGCACTATCCCCAATCCCGGCACTTTCTGGATGCCTGTGACGAACTCGGCCTGCTCGTGCTGGAGGAAATTCCAGGTTGGCAACACATCGGCGGCGCATCATGGAAGGACCTGTCGGTCGACAACGTCCGCCGGATGATCCGCCGCGACTGGAACCACCCCGCCATCATCCTATGGGGAGTCCGCATCAACGAGTCGAGCGACGACCACGATTTCTACGAGCGGACCAATTCCACGGCCCACCAGCTCGATCCCACGCGCCAGACGGGCGGCATACGAGCATTTCAGGAATCGGAGCTACTCGAAGACGTCTTCACCATGAACGACTTCGGCTATCCGCTCAAAGCCCCGAATCACCCTTGCTACCTGAATACGGAATTTGTGGGGCACACCTACGACACGAAGAGCATCGACAACGCTGATCGGCTGAACGAGCACGTGCTACGACACGCGCGCGTACACGATCAGTTGGCCTCAAATCCGCAATACGCCGGCGGGATCGCCTGGTGCGCGTTCGACTACAACACTCATCGGGATTTCGGGTCCGGCGACCGCATCTGCTACCACGGTGTGATGGATATCTTCCGGGAGCCAAAGCGCGCCGCCGGCTTCTACCGGTCACAATGCGAACCCTCCGAGGAGGTGGTTGTGGAGCCGGCTATGCATTGGTCACCGAGTGACGGCGCCGGCGGATTGACGGCCATGGTCGTGTGCTCCAACTGCGACCGTCTGAAAATGTATGTCGCCGGCAAATTACTCGCGGAAGCCGAGCCCGACCGCACGCGGTTTCCCCACCTGCCGCACCCGCCCTTCATCTTCAACCTTGAAGATGTCGTGGAAAATTGGGGCGATCTGCGTCTCGAAGGATATATCGCAGGCCGGCAGGTCATCGTCAAAAATTACTCCGGCCAAGGCTTGGACCAGGACTTGAAGGTTCTGCCCGATGACTGCCGCCTGGTCGCCGACGGCTCAGATTCAACACGAGTCGTACTCCGCGTCACCGACGAATTCGGCAACGTCCGGCCCTTCGCCGATCACGCGATCACACTGAAACTCGATGGCCCCGCCGAGATCATTGGCGACAATCCTTTCGTTCTCGTCGGGGGCGTAGGAGCTGTCTGGATCCGTGCGCAAGAGCAATCGGGCACCGTACGAATCACCGCCAGTCACCCATCGCTGGGACAGCGGCAAGCGCAAATCGAGATCGCGCCGACGAGACCGCAACCGCCTCACTCCGTGTAGTCCGCAATAACTTGTATCAGCCAGTCCAGGCCGGGGGTATCAAAGCCGGTTGAACGAAATCCTGCGGGCGGCGATGCTCGCAAAGCTGCGGCACCGTTAGAATTGGGTTTCCAAAGCGCCCGTCGGCCGATTCAGTACCTCCGGCGACCTATCGTGGCGGTCCGCGAACTGTACTCGCCACGACTTGCGAGGCAGTTGAGTTCGCTGTTCCAAGTTCCGCCTGCACGCGATTACCTGATCTCACGGACACGTCTTTCAGCCTCGCCCTTGACTCTCCCTAATAGTTCAATCAGGTACCGACGCGAACCGGATGAATCCGAATCTGTCTTGTGAGTAGCCGTTGCGTACGCCACACGATCGCGACCCGCGCGTTTTGCCTCGTATAGAGCACCGTCAGCCCGCCCGACGATATCTTCCGCCTGGTCGGCCGGAGATTCGCAATGCGCAATGCCAATGCTGACGGTTACTTTGAGGGCGTGGCCTTTCACAAAAAACGGCACATCTGAAACGCATTTCCGTAAGCGTTCGGCTGCAAGCTCCACCTCTCCACGTCCCCAGCCCGGCAGTATCAACATCAGTTCCTCCCCGCCATAGCGCCCAAGCCAGTCATTCTGTCGCAGTTCCGCGCTGAGTCGACGCGACAGGTCGCGCAGCACCTCGTCTCCACCCAGATGACCGTGGTTGTCGTTGATCTGCTTGAAGTGATCGACATCGATAATCCCCACAGACAGCGGCAAACCGGTGCGTTGTGCGTAGGCGGTCTCGCGGACGAGAACATCGAGAAGGGTAGCGCGGTTCCAAAGTCCGGTCAGTGCATCGCGCGTCGCGCGCTCGAGCAATGCCTGACGCTCGCGGAACTCCGTCTCCAATGCGGTGCGACGAGCACGCAATTTGACGATTTGCCACCGCCAAGCGAACCCTATGAGCAACACGCCCAGCAGCACGACGACGACCTGAAAAGCGACCGTACGCCACCAGGGTGGAAGTACTTCGAAAGACATGGAGACGACCGGAGAGGCACGAGCGTGCGGTCCATCCACAGCTGACACTTCGAGCGTGTAATCACCGGCCGCCAATGCCGGAAGGTGAATCTCGGGACTGCGTGAGCCGAACCATTTGGAGGACAGACCGATCAGACGGTACCTGAATTCGGTTTGTACCGATCGAGAAAAACTGTGTGAACTCAGATGCACATCAAAAGCCGCGTCCGACCGCCAAGGCAGAACGGTTTTGTGCCGGACATCGAGCACTTCACTTCCCAACCTGGCTCGGGACACACTGATATCCAGCGGTTTCGGACTTCCCATGAGAACTTGCGGATGGCGAATGTGTGTCAGCCCCGCTGAGGTCCCGATCCATACCGAGCCGTCGATATCTGCGAGAAAGCCATACACCTGGGTGTCATTCCAAATGAGCCCGTCCTCCTGGTCGATCCGTCGCCATAGTTTCCCATCGAAGACGACCACCCCCTGGTCCGTCCCAAGCCATACCCAGCCACGTGCGTCCGTACGGACAAAATACACCGAGGCATGACCAACGATGTCTGCCTGCACCCACTCGCGGTGCTCAAATGCGGACGCGGATGCACGCAAGAGCCCCCTGCCATCCGGCGCCCCCCAGACGGAGCCGTCCGGCGTAGCGGCGACCGAGCCAAAAACAGTGGCAATGCCGGCCGGGTCATTGGCGACCAACAGCGACCAGCGGTCTTCGATCTTGCGGAACAGCCCGCTCGACCCCGCAACCCACAAGGTATGGCCTGTATCCTCGGTAATGTCGTAGATGCGAGCCGGGCCACGGCCACCAGGCAGCGAGACACTGTCCAATCGATTCGTGCGAGGATCGAGGCGAAACAACCCGCCATCCAGGGACGCAATCCATCCCACTCCGGAAGTGTCGAAGTAAATCACAGAGATTTCCGGCCGTTCCGCGCCTTCCGGAAAGATCAGGTGCGCGTGTGCGTCGCCTGCGGGGCTATTCCAGATTTCGCCATTGTTGAATCCCCACCAAATGGTTTTTGCGTTATCCACTGCCATCGCTCGGAGCGGTTGCCGTGGCAGGCCCTCCACTGGACAGGCCACCAAGTGGGCGGCTTGCTCGTCGAGCATTTGGCAGCCATTGCTGGTCCCCACCACGAGTCGCCCGGACGGATCACGCAGGATGCTCCAGATTTTGTCCGAGATCAGCCCCTGCGCCTGCGTCCAGGACTCGAGATTGTCATAGTTGCGCCAGCGCCATAAACCCAGTCCGTTCATGCCCAACCATAAGTTACCCTCGATATCGAACTGGGCGTCGGAGATCGCCGCTTTGGGCAATCCGTTGGCGAAGGTGAATTGCCTCCAGTGTGGGTCGTCCCATCGCGCCAACCCCACACCGGTTCGCACCAGCAGCCGCCCGCGAGTATCCAACAAGATGGCAGGGTTGCTTCGGATCTCATCCAACTGCGCGAACGGTGGATCGCGCAGCAGAAAGGACTGACCATGGGGTTCTCGCACCAGCAGGTGCTGCGGACTTCGAATCCACAGCCGACCCTGCGAATCCTCCAGACAGGTATTCCAGTCATCCTGAGGCACGCCGTCCGCTTCGCCCCACTCGCGCAGGTTACCTGCTCTGAGACTGCAGACCCGCCGCCCGCAGCTGAGCCAGAGTGTGCCGTCTGATTCGAGGAACAGGCGGCGCACTTTGCCCAAAAGAGCCAGCGCGGCCGACTGCCTCGGGCTGAGGAATGCTCGTGAATGCCAGTTGCTGTCCCGGCGCTGCAACTCCATGACCTGCCCGCCTTCCAACACGAGAACTCGATCCGGGCCGAGCACCGCGACCGGCGCGGAAAAATCGGCGCGGACGGCACCCTCGGCCGTGCGCACAGCAACAAATCGGTTCGCTCCAGGCGGGCGCGTATACAAGCCCCTCACCAGGTTCACCCACACACCGCCCCAGGCATCTTGCTGCAGGCCGCCCACTTGCTCGGGCGGTAGGCCGCTGGCTGCGTCGAAGGACTCGAATGACGTGCCGTCGTATCGAAACAACCCCCCGTCCGTCCCCACCCACAGATCGGCATTCTTGCCGAACTTGAGACGCACCACGGCCAGATTGGTCAGTCCCTCAGCAGGTGTATAGGGCCGGAGGCTGAATTGCTGCGCATTGGCCGCGCAGCACCAGACGAACAAAACAATCAAGGCCGAGTGCAAGCATCCCATCGACCTGTCCGAGCGATTGGTTCCGGCGGCACGGTCCCGAACCGCAGATCGCAGCTGATCCGACTGCAGTCGGTCCAACCATCGAAGCTCCCGCGTCAATCGGTCACCCATACCTTGCGGTGGCTGTATTTGAACGGCATACGGTCTCGACTTTTTGGACGACTCAGCCGCACAGGTCAGCCACGCGATATTGCGTCTCGGAAATGATCGGCTGATTCAGGTCGGTTGTGAAGCAACCGTCCTGGATTGACATCGCAAGTATTTGAGACGGAATCGGCAGTTCTTTGATGTGCAAGACCGCAGCTTGCCTGAACGCAGCGGGCCGCACGGGATTTGCGGGGAGCCCGCCCGCGCTGGACGCCGCAGTATGGCCGGCATGGGCGTCGAGCTTCCGCGGATGCGAGTTATCGTGTCCCCTGATTCCCTATTGTCCCGCCGCCCACCACTCCTGGAATTGGCAGATGTCCCGTTTTTACGAAGATCGTACACCCCTCGGTACTGAACGGTTCGTGCCGACTCCAGTGAGGGTTTCGTATCCAGGTTCCGGCCGGGTAACGACCATACTCATCCTCAAAGACTCCATCGAGGACAAAGATCTCCTCACCGCCAAAATGCCGGTGTAGAGTGAAGTAGGTTTGCGGCGCCCACCGGACCAAGGCGGTGTGCTGTGCACCAAACGAGGCCAGCAACATGACCGAGAGTCCCTCAACGAGTCCGGGTTGCCAAGCCGCCGCGTCGCTGTAAACAACCACGCGCCCCTGATCGGCGGCATCCAGGTGCCGGAGTTTGACGAAGATCGTGCAGCCGGCCGTCGACCACGGCGCATGCAAGGAACCTGGAGGGTTTTTGACGTAGGTCCCCCGACCGTACCGGCCCAGTTCGTCGCAGAACTCGCCCTCGAGCACGATGAACTCTTCGCCCAGTTCGTGCCTGTGCGGCGAGAAGCGCGACCCCGGGGCGTAACGAACAATCGAAGTGGCCAGCGCAACCTCATCACCGACGCGAGCCAGCAGTCGGCGCTGAACACCCGACTGCGGCGAGTCGACCCACGGCAAGCTCGTTGAGTCCACAACAACGCGTACCGCCAAGTTGGCATTGAGCTCCATGAACCAGCGATTTTCCATGGTGAGACGCCCCGCTCCGCTAAGGACGCAGGCGATACGCGATCATTCCGCCGGAAGGATTGTTCTGTGCTCCATAAGGCACATAGACCATCCCGTTTGCGATTACCGCCCCGCCATTCATGCTCGCATGTTCGGCCGAGGTCAGTCCCAGGCCGAAGTAACTATTGAGGTCCAACGTCTGATCATGATACAGCTGCCGTCCCGAGCTGGCGTCCAACACGAATAACTCCCCCGAACTGGTGGTCGCATAGATCAGTCCGTTGGCAACCGACACATGACGCATGATGGCGCCGACCTTCAACAGCACATAGTCGGTTCCATCTGCGAATTTCCAGATCGATTTTCCGGTGCCTGCATTCAGGGCATAAAGCTTGATCTGCATGCCCGTGTCGACGCGACCATCATCGGTCGTGTTCTCGACATCGGCCCAGAACTGCGGACTGAAGGTCGCAAAGAACGCGTTCAGATATTTGCTGCCGGGCGCGTCGAAATTGGCATCGGAAAAGCCGTCGTCGATTCCTTCGAACCCCGCGACATAGATGACGCCGTTGGCGTAGGCCGCCCCCGCTTGAATGCCACCCAGTCCGGTTCCCTTGCTGATCTGCCGTTGCCACACCGTCTTGCCGGTTTGCCGGTCAACCGCTCGAAACAGCCCGCCCTTGCTGCCATCGGCCACATAGTCGTGAAAGTGCCCGCTCGCATCCCATCCTGAATACAGATTTGGAGGTGCCAGAACATCAGCGTCGCGCGGTCCGCCCACCGCGTTGGGACCCGCGGGTACCGGCTGTGTCAGATCGAAAACATCGTTGCCATAGAATTGATTCGACCACACAAATCTCCCCGTCAGCACGTCAATGGCGTACAGCGAATCGCCGCGATCGATGTATCCGGCCGGCGCCAGCGCAGCGTTCGGATAGCCCGGATAGGGAGCGACGGAATTCTGGCCGGTACCGCCGAAAATCCAACCGCGCCGCAGATCCACGGCGAGCCCGGAGCCCGAGGATACGCCTGAGCCGTATGGATTTCCCGTCGCGGGGTTGACATCGATCGTGTTGGTCCGCCACACCTGCTGCACACTCGCCGGATTCGTGATGTCGAGCGCACTGATTACCCCGACTTGCGCCTCACCGCTTGGAAGCAGCGCGTCCTGCAGGATGTCGTTTTGTTCGGAAATAAACAGAACGCGGCAACTCACGCCACACAGGAACCGGTCCGGGGACAACGTTCCGTCCGCCCGCACGTAGACGATGACCGGCTCGCCAAGATTGGATGCAAGCGGCGAGTCGGGCAGGATCTTGTAGGGCTGCACTCCCGGGGTTGCCGGGTCGAAGTCCAGTTCCTGGCCGCCAAGCCGCCTGAGGGCGTGAACCCGACCGTGCACCGAGCTGCGGATCCAGATGAGATCCGCGGTCGCCACAGGAGCGCTGTAATACAACTCCGGCGTGTACGGATTGGGTGATGCGGCATAGTCGGGGTCGGCCAGCGTTGTCGTCCAATGCTTCTGCGGATTGGTGATGGCGCCGGTAGCCGCATCGCGCGCGAACAGGGTACCGAGCGCGTCGATGTAGTAAATGGTGCCATCAACGATGAGCGGCGGCGACACCACCCCGACAACCGTCGCGGGGAACCGCAAACCCACAGCCGACTCCAGTACAAATCCGGTCGGCGGCGCACCCGGCCGCCAGCTCGAGTCATTGAAGGTCTGCCACGCGCGCTGCAACTGCGGTGCGGTGCGCCCGGAAATCCTGGTTTCGAGCGGGTTGTTATTCGAATTGGCGTAGTCAAACGAGTATTTCGGCCAGCCAACCAAGGATGCCAGACCCGAGGATGCCGACTGTGCGAACGCCAGCGCACTTCCCAACGCGAGGGCTGCTCCGAGCAGCCCCGACTGTGTTGCCTTCATGGAAACTCCCACTGATTATTTTGACTGACTCACAGCTCGCTCGGCCAGTGACGAGCCGTTATTGCGCGGAATAGAGCCGCACTTCGGGATCCGCTTTCAACAGCGGCTTCAGGGCCACGACCACATCCTTGGTAAACAGGTCGCTGGAGAGGTATGCCTCAGCCTGTTTTGCGGTCGCAAACCCATGCAACACCTGCACGTCATTGTCGCGAATCAACAGTTCCTTGGACTGCGCGCCGGCAATTTTCGCAAGAAAAGGCTGCTTGTACTTCTTGTAGACTGCCGCCGCGGCAGCACGGTCCTGCGGGTCCACTTTGAGCGTGATCTCGAGATAGGCCTTCTCGGCATATGCCGCGGCCGGCGCTGCGAGACTGGTCACAATGAGCAAAACGATAAACGTGGCAGCAACTGCGTGTCTGAATTTGTGGAGCATGACGATTCCTATTCGGCGGCAAGGGATACAGGTTCGCCAGTACGGCGGCGAAGCGGCACGTTATGCTGCCCGGGAATTATTTAGAAATTGTGTTCTCACATGCGATTCATTCAGCTAAGCTATTAATCATCCATGCATCCCAGCCACCTGAACTTCGCCAGCGCCGTGGCAGCTACCGGATCGTTCACGGCGGCGGCGCGGCGCTGCAACGTGACCCAGCCGACGCTTTCGAACGGAATCGCCCAGTTGGAAGCAGAGTTGGGCGGCCGCCTGTTTTCGCGTACGACGCGGGCCGTGGCCCTGACTCCATTTGGATCGCACATTCTGCCTTACATCAACGAGGTGCTGCGCGCGCAGGCCACTGTGTTGCAACAGGCACGGGCCTTTCAGAATCCGAAGCAAAGCCTGATCCGCATCGGCACCTCACCCCTGATGAACGCCAGGTTGCTCGGTCCGATGATCGAACCATTCACGCGCCTGAATTCCAACGTTGATGTGCTGCTGCGGGAAATGAACATGGCGGATCTCGAGCGCATGCTCGCGACCGGATTGCTGGATTTTGTATTCGGCGTCGCCAACACCGACACAAGAAAATCGAACGCGGCGTTTCTCTATCAGGAGCCGCTACGCTTCATTCCGCGCGGTGCGCACTGGCTCGACGGCGGACGGCCCCGGACCGTGCGGCTCCAGGACATCGCGGATGAAACGTTCGTGATGGTTCCAAATGCCTGTGGACTGTCGCTGGCAACACGCAGGCTCTTTCGAAGGCACCGCCGTAAGCTTCATGAATACTCCGGCGAGGCGATGAGCTACCAGGTACTCGAACAATGGGCCGCGCTGGGGATTGGTGCGGCCATATTGCCGCTGTCGAAAATTGTCGCCGACCAGCACGAGTCCTGCCCTATCACCGATAAGGCGGGTCGCGAGGTTACAATCGCTTTCGAGGCCACCTGGTCAGCGCAAGATACTCTCGCCCCGCACCTGCAGGACTTCGCAGAGCATCTTCGAACGGTTGTCCCTCAACTGGTTGCCGGCGCCGCGCTCAAGTGACGGCACGCGCCTCAGTGGGGACAGAATCCGGCGGCGCGTCCGTACGCCCGGCGGTCGGGCGACTCCGATAGATCGCCCCACTTACGATCGGCCATACCGACGCTACCTGGCGAAGCGCAGCGTCAATTGATACTCGGGCAGAATGCGCGCGGCAACGAGCGACGCCACTTGTTTCGACTCAACGAAGCTGGGTCGGTACGGCTCCTCTATGTATATCGGCGCGTCGCTTCGCAGTGGCAAAACGGTCACGACCCAGGGCTCTTTGAAATCACCTGTAAACCGTTTGAGCCCGATCCGCCAGGGAATTCCATTGTAGTAGTGATCATCCAGCATCGCGAAATCGTGGAACACGCGCCCGATGTCACCCTGATAGTCTATTTCCAGATAGGCGTCACTCAATCCGTTCAGCACGTCAGTTGGGATTGACAGCGACCAGGCCGCCGCACGTCCAAAAGTCTCCGGCGCCGGCTGCATCGCGGCGTGCGCGGCACCGCCGACCGCGACTGCAGGAACATCAACACCATTTCTCAGCGGAGTTATCTTCACAGACTCCACGCGAGATGTGATTCGGCCGCTGAAGACCTGGAAGGCCCCGTCGTCTCGCTCCCTACGCAACCTGGCGTTGGCGTATGGCTGCACTTCGAACGGCGGCAAGACACCGATTCGGAAGTCACCGGCACCGATGGAACGCATCGTAATCGTATCGTCGTCGCCCGAGAATAGCTGTGCCCCACTGAGTACGAGTCGGCGTTGACCATGAAGATCCATGACCCAGGCGTTACGCGACTGTGCTTCGGTCAGCACGACGATCCGCACTCGTGCGCCGGACTTCGCTGTAATGTGCATCGCTTCATCACTGCCCGCTGTGATGCCCGATACGACGATGTCATCGTTGAGCTGCGCCTTTTTTGCCGGGGCACGAACCCGCACCGCCGCGACATCACTACCGGCGAAGGCGAATTCCGCCGGAATGCCGTCCTGCGCGAAGAAGACATACACATCCTCGGTTCCGGACCTCAAGCGCGTGATGGGCTGCGCTGTTGCATATCTCAACCGCACTCCCGCCAGCTCGAGATTGAACGGCCAGATGAAATAGGCACCTGCGGGAATGTCAACGGGCCGGCTGGGAAGCGTCACCACGGCATCACTGGTTGCAATGGAGAATCGAACATCCTGCTGCGCCCTCATGTGATATTGGCGCACGTAGTTGTTCACAAATAAGAACCCCGCGTCTCCGTTGCTGCGCACGGAATATCGCGGGGTGTTGAGATCTTCGGGGCCGCGTGGGACGACCTCAGGGCGGCGCACTGTCATGGTCGCCAACAAAGGCCCGAATTCGGCGAGAAAACCATGCACGCGGCGTATCCGGGACATCACCACATGCTGATCACCGTACTGTCCAAGAGGGGCCTGAAAATCGTAACCCTTGATGGGGACGTCGTTGTATCCCCCTGTCAATGTGTTCTCTTCGAGCGTCGTTCGCCCCGTCGGATTCCTTCCGCCGTGGAACATATAATAGCCGTAAAGATTCACACCTGATCCCAACTGTACGGGCAACATCGCGCCAATGTCATCGGCTGTGATCGCTGATCTGCGCCGATACATGGCCGGAACGCCCCCACCGAACTCAGCACCCAGGAATGGGGTTTTGTCCCTATCCTCAATCCAGGTACCCGCAACCGTTGCAGCCGTCTGCGTGCCTACATTGCCGGCGACGCGACTGTCGAAGCGAAACGAGTACACTTCCTCAGGCGGCCGCATTCCTGTGCTCATGTCCCAGGGAGCATCGGGATAGCCGCCGAACATCGGTAAAACTTCGCCCGCGGGATATATGGCACCATCCCATCCGGTTACGGAGTAATACGGGACGTCGATTCCCAGTGAGCGGGCCAGGTCCTTCAATTTCAGAATGTGTGCGGCTCCGCGACCAGCACCCGCCAGGTTGTACTCGTTCTCGAGCTGTACACCGATCACAGGACCACCGTCTTTCCACAGCAGCCCCTTGAGCTCAACCGCAATCTCGCGCCAATAGCGCTCGACGTATTGAAGATACGCCGGGTCATTGCTGCGTGTCGGTAGCGAGGCCACGACCCAGTCCGGCGTACCTCCGAAGCGTGCTTCACCGTGAGTCCAGGGACCCAGGCGCACCCAGGCATACAGGCCATGCCGTGCGCATAGTTCGATGAATGCCCGCAGGTTCCGGTCTGCGGACCAGTTGAATTCACCGGGTCGCTCCTCGTGATGATTCCAGATGACATACGTGGCGATTATGTTGACGCCGGCGGCTTTCATCTTGAGCAATTCTTCTTCCCAGTACCGCGCCGGAAAGCGTGTGTAATGGAACTCGCCCATCACAGGGAGCCACGGTTGCCCATCTCGGGTGAGAAAGAGGCTCGTCACGCCGAGCGTCGTACCAGACGGCGACTGCGCCGTTCCCATCCGAATGTACCCGTTCTGCGGGGCGGCCACGTGTTGCCTTGCATCCACACGCAGCAACGTCTCAGCGCGACCAGGACCAGGGGTTCCAACAAGGAGGCAGATGAAAAGGCCTGCCAACAGCACCCCGGCGGAATTCCCCATCAGCCGAAAGCCTGGGGATCGAGTTGTAACTTCACAATGCAGCAAGGCGTCCACCATCTACACAGAGGCATGCGCCGTTCACGAATGCGGACTCCTCGGAGGCGAGGAACGCGATCGCTGCGGCTATATCCTCAGGATTGCCGATATTCTGCGGCGAAAGAACTTCCGTGCCCGACTGGATGTTGGGACTCGAATGCAGCATCGGCGTGTCGATCGCACCTGGCAGGACTGCGTTTGCCCGCACTCCCTTCGCCCTGCCTTCAATCGCTGTGCTGCGCGTGAGCGATAAAAGGGCCGCCTTCGCTGCTGCATACGGTGCTACCAGTGGGGAGGTCTGGAAGGCATGAATACTGGACACGTTCACGATAGATCCGCCGGAAGTCATTCGCGAGAGTGCATCTCGAGTGAAATAGACGGAGCCCATCAGGTTTATTCCGAGCACCCGCATCCAGTCCTGGCCGGTGAGATCCTCGAGCTTCTTGTAGATCATCGCTCCGGCAATGTTCGCGACGACATCGAGGCGTCCGAAGCGGCGAAACGCAGCCTCGCAGACTGCCCCGACCTGGCGTTCATCCGACACGTCGCATGAAAGTGACAACACACTGGGAGCGCCGAGTTTCGCACAGTGCTCGCCGGTTTCGGGCAATTCACCCGCCTGCAGGTCCACGAGCACGAGGCGAGCACCTTCGCGGGCAAAGCGCCGGGCAGTTGCCGATCCGATTCCTCCCAGCGCGCCCGTGACAATGACGACCCGATCCGCAAATCGTCTGTTTTCATGAGCCACCATGCTCACCACTCCCGCAACCCGCCATCCGGGCCACGCCAGACGGGGTTGCGCCAGGGACGCGACGCACGGGCCTCGCGTCGTACGCGCTCCTCATCAATGTCGATCCCGAGGCCCGGATTTTGCAACACCCCGACCATTCCATCCTTGATATCAAACACCGATCTGTTCTTCACGTAGGTCAGCAGGTCAAACTCGCTGCTGTTGTAGTGAATTCCGAGCGGCATCTCCTGGATCACGAAGTTTGGCGCCATTAGCCCGATCTGCAGGCAGGCGGCAAATGCCAAGGGCCCGAGAGGACAATGAGGCGCAATAGCGACATCGTAGGCTTCCGCCATGGCGGCAATTCGCCGGCATTCGGATATACCACCGGCGTGCGCAAGATCGGGCTGCAGGATGTCGGCTACGGCCGCCTCGAGGAACGGCTTGAAATCCCAGCGGCTGTACAGGCGCTCGCCCAAGGCAATGGGAATGCTTGTCATCCCCGCGAGTTGACGTAGCGCCTCAGGATGCTCGCCGAGCAGGGGCTCCTCGATGAACAGTGGCCTCACGGGTTCCAGTGCAGTCGCTAACTGGCGCACCATCGGCTTGTGTACGCGCCCATGGAAATCGACACCCACGTCCATGTCGAGTTCCCGAACCGCTGCGACGCGCGCGACTGTTGCATCGAGAGCTTTGGGACTGTCGAGCCAGCCGAGGTCTGCGGTCCCATTCATTTTGACCGTCCGGAATCCTTGCGAGCGCCGCGCGCGTGCGGCCTCAACGACCTCGCCCGGATTGTCTCCGCCGATCCAGGCATACACGGGTACACGCTCGCGCACCCGCCCGCCCAGCAGGCGCCATATGGGTGCGCCAAGTACTTTGCCCTTCAGATCCCATAGGGCGATGTCCAGCCCGGATAGCGCCGACATGAGCACCGGACCACCGCGGTAGAACCCTGAGCGATAGGCCGTTTGCCAGATATCCTCGATCTGGTCGGCATCCTGCCCGATGAAGCGGTCGCGCAGCGAAGCGTACGCTCCCTCGACAGCCTCGACGTGCCCCTCCAACCCCCCCTCTCCCCAACCAATCCTGCCATCATCCGTCTCGACGCGTATGAAGAGCCAGCGAGGGGGAACGGCAAAAGTCTCAATGCGGGCGATCTTGGTCATCGGGATCCCATGGGCCTGTGTTGGCCTTCAGTGAAATGCGCGCCTGCCGGGCCAGTCGGCCGAAAACGGCAGCGCGACAATGTTGATGGCAATCGGAAACCGGGCGGCACCGCCGGCCCCGGCCGCGCCCGGATCTAACTCCAACAGCGCGGCGGCAAGCTCTGCGACCGCCACTCGCTCATCAAACAGGCGATGCGCCGTCCCTTGAACATGCAACCTCCTTGTATCCATAAAGCATATTAATATGCTTAAATTGAAACTTAACACCCAACGATGAGGCGTGCAAGCGCGGCTCCATAACTCATGAACAATCCGCAACATGTCAATACATCGGTGCCCGCCTTCAATGCCGGTTATGTCTGGCTCATCTCGGTAACAGCCGCGTTCGGCGGTTTGTTGTTCGGCTGGGATTGGATCGTGATCGGGGGCGCAAAGCCGTTCTTCGAACGGTACTTTCACATCCAAAACAACGCCTCGCTCTCCGGTTGGGCGAACAGCTGTGCGCTCATTGGCTGTCTTTTCGGCGCGCTGCTCGCCGGCGCATTGAGCGACAGGTTCGGGCGCAAGCGGCTGTTGATTGCCGCAGCAATACTGTTCACGGCGACATCGATCGGCAACGGCCTTGCGCAGACATTCGGAATGTTCATATCGTGGCGAATGATGGGCGGAGTCGCCATCGGTCTCGCCTCGAGCCTTTCGCCAATGTATATCTCGGAAGTGGCCCCCGCGCACATGCGCGGGCGGCTCGTCTCGATCAATCAGCTCACCCTGGTCGTCGGCGAACTGCTCGCGCAGTTGATCAACTGGTGGCTGGTTCGCGATCTTCCGGTTGGCGCCTCGGACACCTTCATTGCGACCTCGTGGTTCGGCCAGGTCGGCTGGCGTTGGATGTTTGCCGTCACGGCGATCCCTTCGCTGGTGTTCATGTTCGGCATGTTGCTCGTGCCCGAGAGTCCCCGCTGGCTGGTACAAAACGGCCGGGCAGAACAGGCCAGGCGCATTCTGCAGCGCATCGGTGGAGGCGCTCATGCCGATGCGCAGCTGGCCGACATCGAAGCCGCACTCGTACGGGCCGAGCGGCAACGCATTGAATTCAGCGAGCTGCTCGAGCCACGCATGCGCAGGGTGCTCGTGCTGGGAGTCGTACTTGCGGTGTTGCAGCAGTGGTGCGGGATAAACGTCATTTTCAACTACGCTGAGGAGATTTTTAAGTCCGCGGGTTACGACATTTCCAACTTGCTCAAAAATATCATCTGGACCGGCTCGGTGAACCTCGTGTTCACGCTCGTAGCGCTGGGTATCGTCGATCGCAGTGGCCGCCGTCCCCTGATGCTGTTTGGATCGTTCGGCCTGGCTGCGGTGTTCATCATGCTTGGCGCCTGCTACTACTTGCGTGTGACCGGGGTCCCAATGCTGTTGCTCGTGCTCTGCGCCATTGCATGCTACGCAGTGTCGCTGGCGCCGATAACGTGGGTGATTCTCGCGGAAGTCTTTCCCAACCGTATCCGGGGAGCTGCGCTGTCGCTTGCGGTCATGGCGCTGTGGATTTCCTGTTTCATCCTCACCTTCACGTTTCCGATCCTCAATGCATCCCTTGGCGCATCCGGCACCTTTTGGCTCTACGCGGTCATCTGTCTCATGGGCGGCGTTTTCGTCATGAAAAAGCTGCCCGAGACCCGGGGCCAGACACTGGAGGAAATCGAGCGCAATTTCGTAGGCTGAAACATGGCGCATCCCCGCGGTCGTCCATTCCATCTCTAAGCCATCGCCTTTGCGGATTCACAATATTCACGAACGAATTGCGCATGTTGTGGCATGGTCCGAACAACCGCGTTCAGCTGCAGACGAACGTGACTCATTTCCTGCTCGAGCCGTTCCTGCGGCATCGCCGCGAGCAGCGGATCGCAGCCACGCGGCAACTCGGTCTGGCCGAGGAGGATCGCCAGCCAGCTTTGCGTGGTGAACAGTTGTTCCGGCCTCAACGTCAGGCGGCCCTTGGCGGCGAAGAGATCGATGATCGCCCGGACGCGGTCCGGCACGTCCATGTCGCGACATTCTGTCCAGAACGGCGTGTCGTCGCGGGAAGTGAGCTTGTAGTGGGTTATGAGAAAATCGCGGATATCGCCATATTCTTCGTCGGTCTGCTGGTTGAATGCGTCGATTTCGACCGGCTCGAATCCTTTGTCGGGGAAATAGCTTATCAGCCGCAGTAACGATGTCTGGATCAAGTGAATACTCGTCGATTCCAGCGGCTCCAGGAACCCCGCCGCCAACCCCAGCGCCAGGCAATTGCCGTTCCAGACGCGCTTTCGCTTGCCAGTTACGAACTGAATTCGCCGGGGTTCGGCGAGCGGCGCGCCATCCACCCGCGACATCAATCTGACTTCGGCCTCCTCGTCCGAAATATGCCGGCTGCTGTAGACATAGCCGTTACCAACACGGTGCTGCAGCGGAATTCGCCAGATCCAGCCCGCGACGTCGGCAGTCGATCGCGTATAGGGTGCTGGCGGGTGGACACTTGCGGTGGGCAGGGCTATCGCACGGTTGCATGGCAGCCAATGCCCCCACTCCTCATAGCCTGTGCCAAGGGCGCCCTCGATGAGCACACCAGTGAACCCGCTGCAGTCTATATAGAAGTCACCCCTCACCACTGAGCCGCCGGCCAACGTAGTGCTCTGGATGAATCCGCTGTCCTTGTCTTGCCCGACACAGACGACCTTGCCTTCGATCCGTCTGACTCCATGACGTTCGGCAATGTTTCGCAGAAACCTGGCGTACAGCACAGCGTCGAAATGGAAGGCATAGTTCAACGTGCCGGCCGCAGAGAGTTGGGTTTTCGGAGACAAACAAAACCGTCCGGCTCGAGCCGCAATCGAGGCAAGGTTATAATCGTCAAAACTTGTAGCCACGCCGCTCGCCTGCCCCGCGAGCGCGTGCTTCAGATAGAGCCTTTGAAATTGGCGCTGGCCGGGATCTACGCCGTAATGCGTAAACGGATGCATGTAACGGCGTCCGACAGCCCCCCAATCGAGGAATTCGATGCCAAGTTTGAAAGTAGCCCGACATTGCCGCATGAAATCGGCTTCATCGACACCCAGGTAGTCGTTGAACCGTCGGATATCCGGTACGGTCGCCTCGCCGACGCCAATGACGCCGATCTCGTCCGACTCGATGAGATCGATGGCAATACCGGAATTCTTCAAGGCTCTGGATAAAGCGGCAGCGGCCATCCAGCCCGCGGTTCCGCCGCCCAGAATTACCACCCGTTCAATTGCCCCGCCCGCCATGCCCCGACCTCTCAACTGACTTCGGACCTCGGATCGAATCGACTGCGAGCCATCCTGCCGACGCCCCTGCGCTCGTAAGCGCCTTAGGCATATAAGTAATACATTGCATGCCTAGCTTATTTATAATACAAAGTCGCCCGGGCCGCTACAAAGACATCTGCATCTGATAGGGGGGACTCATGAAGAGGTTTCTGTCGCTTTCCGCTCCACTCGCCGCCCTGGTCACGGGGCTTCCCGCCGTCGGGCATGCGCAGGCTGCCGGCTCAGCCCGGCCAGACGCGCTCGAAGAAGTTATTGTCACCGGGATTCGCAAGAGCGTCCGGGACGCGCTTGCCGAAAAGCAAGCGGCGATCGGCGTCGAGGAGGTCATCTCCTCAAAGGACATCGGCGTCCTGCCCGATGTGACGATCGCCGAATCGCTGGCTCGCCTGCCAGGCATCAACACGGTCCGCGATCGCGGCAACGATTCGCAGGCGGGCATCCGCGGTCTGGGCCCGCGCATGGTGCTCGGCCTGATCAATGGTCGCGAAATGGCCTCGTCGGAGCCCGACCGCAATGTCCGGTGGGAAATCTTTCCCTCCGAAATCGTTTCGGGCGTAAAGGTCTACAAATCTTCGCAGGCAGACCTGGTCTCGGGCGGGATTTCCGGCACGGTCGATATCCAGACCATTCGACCCCTCGACTATGAGGGCCCGGCGCTCACGCTGCGGGCAGGGCCCGCCTACTACGATGGCGGCACCAGCTTGCCGCACCAGGGCACACTGGGGTATCGCGCCTCCGGCGCCTATGTCACCAATATTGTGCCGGAACTCGGGTTTGTCATCGCCGGCTCATATCAAAAGCAGCAAAATGGGTATGAAAGCGTCGGCGGAGGCGGTTTCAACGACCCCCATATCCCCGGCAACCTACCGGGTCCAGTGACCCCCGGAGGCCCGGTAGTAGCCACGCCTTGGGGGGCGTCGATCGATGAAAAGGCCGAGGTGACGACACGCTCCAGCGTTTCTTCTTCGCTGCAGTGGAGGCCTTCGAACGGGTTCGAGGGCCGTCTCGACGTGCTCGGAAGCCGAGTCAAGTTGCAAGAACACGACGATGGCGGCTGGTACACGGATTGGGGCAACTGGGACGGCTATGAAACCGGCACGGCTGCCGCACCCGGCTTCACTAACAACGTCGTCAGCAACGGTGCGCTCGTCAAGACCGACATGACGTTTGACTCGACCTATCACCCCTATGTTTCCCGCTACGATCAGACCATGAATCTGTTTGCCACGGGCGTTAACGGGAAATGGTCGCTGGAAGACTGGACCGCGACTGCAGACGTCGCTTACTCGCAAGCCGAACGCTATGGCAGCTGGCAGGCGGTCGAAATGTACGACAACGCCGGCCCAATGTCGTACGACTACACCGGTCGGCTGCCGTCACTCACCGCCACTACCAACGCCTATCAGGCAGCGCAAAGCGGCGGGTTGTTTCCGAGTGTCGGACAAGAGGACGTCAATCACCTCCGCGACACCATGAAGACGGTGAATCTGGACTTCACTCATGATCTCGGCGGCTTCTTCGCATCGGTGGCGGTTGGAGGCAGGTATTCCGACCGCGCCAAGGAGGATGCGGAGCCGGCCACGATAGCAAGGGCAGATCCTCTGACTCCCACGGCTCCCGTGGACGCCAGTTTGGTTTCACCCTGGACTTATAAATCCTTCACCGTGCCGACCATGATAACCGGGGATTTCGCACAGTTGGCGAACGCCCTATACGGGCCCGCCGCGTTAGCTGCGATCACCCAGGACCCCAAGGATGCGCCGTTTGTCTCGAAGGTGACGGAAAAGGTTGCCGAAGGGTACGTCATGGGCAACTACAAGACGATCCTCAGCTCCTTTGCACTGGATGGCAACGTGGGCCTGCGCGTCGTCAATGTAAACCAGTCGAGCCGCGGGCCCAGCAACGGTGTAGTTATCACCGTGGATCACAAATATACTCAAGTTCTGCCAAGCTTCAACGCGCGCATGGAAATAGGTGCCGGGACTTATCTGAAGTTCGGGCTGTCGCGCGCGCTGTCGCGGCCGCCGCTCAACGATCTGCGCGTCGACCGGACTTATTCGACCGGTATTCCGCCCCTTAGCGGCAGCGGCGGCAATCCCGATCTGCGGCCCTATATCGCCGATCAGCTCGATCTTTCGTATGAAAAGTACTTCCACCAGGACGGTCTGTTGGGAGTGGCAGGGTTCGTCAAGAGGATCCACAATTATATCGGTTACGACACCCGCAACATCACCCTGCCGGGCACCGTAACGCCCGTTGCATTCACTTCGCCATTCAACCAGCCGGGCACTGGAACGCTGAGCGGCGCGGAATTCAACTTCCAGACTCCGTTTTACTTCATCCCGCATCTGGAGAAGTTCGGCGTTTATTCCAACTTGACTCTGACTACGTCAAGCATCCATGAGTACAGCCCCGCCTACAATCCGCTGCCGATGAACGGCGTCGCCAAGACCACCGGAATTCTCGATCTATGGTACGCGGACGACCGGCTGGACGCCCGCCTGGGCTTCAAGTACCACTCGGCATACACGCTATTGTTCACCTGGGTGTCGAGCGGCCTGCAAACGGTCCGACCTGAAACCATGCTCGACTACAGCATGGGATATAGGCTGACCAACCACGTCAGCGTTAGATTCCAGGCAGCAAACCTGCTGAACACGCCGTTACGACTTTATGACAACAATAATCCGAGCGAAATCGCGCGCAACGACGTCTACGGGCGCCATTACCTGCTCGATGTGACTCTCAAATTCTGATACGGGACGGTCGGCAGGCCGGCGCATGATGGACGCTCGAGCAAACGCAACCTTGACGCCCTGCGGCACGGCGGCCGATGGCAGGACGGTGCAGGTCGCCGAGTTGCGAAACCACCGGGGCATGTTGGTGCGCGTCTCGACACGCGGCGGAGCGATCCTGGAACTGCAGGCGCCGGACCGCAATGGCTGCATGGCGGATGTGGTGCTGGGAAAAGCCGATTTCGACGCTTGGGAGCAATCTGGCGCTCCTTTCAACAGCATCGTGGGGCGCTACGCCAATCGCATCGCCGGCGGTGGCTTCAGCCTCGATGACCATTTCTATTGTCTGGCCGGCGCAGACCCCAGGACCGGCATTGTGCTGCATGGGGGGCCCGAGGGCTTCCACCGGCGGCTATGGCAACCGACTCTGCTGCGGGAGTCAGCCGCAGTCGGTGTCAAGTTGCACTATGTCAGCGGCGACGGCGAGAACGGCTTCCCCGGCGCGCTCGATGTCAGCGTCTCCTACACGCTGATGGATGAGAACGTCCTGCGTATCGACTACCGCGCGACCACGACCAGGCCCACCGTGGTCAATCTCACCAACCATACCTATTTCAGGCTCGGTTCTCCCAACATAGGTCCCGTTTACGGTGAATCGCTGCAAGTGCTCGCCAGCCACTTCACCCCCAGCGACGCGAATGAAGTCCCGACCGGCGAGATTCGCTCGGTAGAGAACACGCCCTTCGACTTCCGCCAGTCCGCGCGGCTATTGGACCGCCTCTATTCGAAAGACCCGCAGATACTGCTGGCCCATGGTCTGAATCACAACTTCGTACTGGACAAGCCCGGCGCGGGCGCGCTGAGCCTGGCAGCGCGCCTGTATGATCCTGATAGCGGCCGGATTCTCGAGGTACGGACCACCGAGCCCGGCGTGCAGATCTACACCGCGAATCATTTCAACGGCAGCAGTGTCGGTAGTTCCGGCTGGGCCCTGCGTCAGGCCGATGGCATTGCGTTCGAGACGCAGCACTTTCCCAATAGCCCCAACCAGCGGAATTTTCCGAGCACCGTTCTTCGGCCGGGTGAGGTGTTTCGGTCTACCACCGAATTCGGCTTCCGAACGGATGCTCAGCAGCAATAGAACCCTGGCGACCGGCCTTTGACCCCCAGGATTTGCGCCCTTATTATATTATAAGTAATTCAAATCCACCGGAAGGTACAGCAGGTGATCCAATTCGCTGACTTGGGGGCTGCCCTTGCCACCTGACAATGCATTGCCGGACATACCGCCGACGCGGCTGCCGGTCGCCATCGGAGGCGTCACGCAGACTATCGTTCAAGACCTTGGCGCGAGCATTGTCATTGGACAGTTCTCCGATGGTTCGTTCCCGACCGAGAGCGCCTTGTGCTCTCGTTATGGCGCGGCGCGCACGGTCCTGCGCGAAGCGGTGAAAATGCTGACGGCGAAGGGACTGATCAGCTCTCGCCCCGGTTCGGGCATCAAGATCGCTCCGGAAGACAACTGGAACCTGCTCGACCCGGACGTGCTGCGCTGGCTGCTAGAGCGGAAATTTTCGTTGCAACTCCTCGTCGAGTTCACCCAGATTCGGCTCGCGGTCGAGCCCGAAGCGGCAGCTCTCGCTGCAACCGTGGCTACCGATGCCGACAAGATGGCGATCCGTCACGCGATCGCCAGGATGTACGCCGCGGAACGGGGCGACGACGATCCGCTTGCTTCCGATATCGCCTTCCACGTGTCAGTGTTATATGCGAGCAACAATCGTTTCATGCGGCAGATGCGCGATATGATCGCAACGGCCCTGCGCATCAGCATCAGGCGCACAAACGAGCTGAAGGGCGTTCATATTGCGAGCGCCCGCGACCATGACAACGTCGCAGAGCTGATTCTGGCAGGTAAGGCAGTCGCAGCATCCGCAGCGATGCGAAGCCTGATACAAGGCGCATTGGATCTCGTCCGAAAGCGAATTGTTAAAGAGGCAGCTTCCGGACTCAAGAAAAGCAAGCGCACTCGACAGAAAGCCACCGAGGACAAATGAGAGAGAGCGGCCAGGAGGCTGCAATTCCAGCGGGCCGCGGGCTGACGTCCCCGATGCGTCAGAAGCGCTTCTTGAATTCGGCCCAGATCGTGCGCGGCGCCGACGGCATACCGTAAACGGCACCCAGGGATGCGTACAGATCGAAGTTGGAGTAATACCAAAGCTTGTCGGTCAGGTTCGAGCCCACCACCGAGGCCTCCCAGCGGCCGCCCTCCGGCCGGTAAGTGATCCGGCTGTTCAGCTCGTGATACCCGTATATATAGCTCTGCGGATCGGCGGCGACGTTGGTGGCAAAGCCGCTGTTGTAGATGAAGTCCAGGCGCGGAGTGATTGATCCGCCGCTCGGCAACCTGGCTTCGTACTGCGCCCCAATGCTCCACTTGAGCGGTTGGAATCCCTGGCCGGGAGCGTTCAGTGGAATGCCGGACGCCGGGTTGATGGACTTGTACTCGAAGTGCTGTTTACTGAAGCTACCCTCGAGATTAAACCCATGGTACCGATAGGTAACTTCCAGCTCGCCACCGTAGATATCCGCATCGCCGCCGTTCACCGGCGCTGCGCAAGGCACTGCGGGATCGCCACCCGAATACTGCGGGCAGCTCAGCAGCGGCACCTGGATATCCTTGTACTTGTTGTAGAAGCCGGCCACGTTCACCCGCAGCGTGCGCCCGAACCAGTCGGACTTGGCGCCGACTTCATAGGCAGTCAGAGTCTCCGGTCCAAACGGCTGTACCTGTGATGGAACGAACGGACGCGGATTGGTGCCACCTCCTTTGAACCCTGTCGACACGCTGGCGTAGGTCAGCAGTTCCTCGTTCCAGCGGTAGTCCAGGTTGGCACGATAGTCGGTCCTGGACCCTGCGAACCGGCCCCGGGTGCCCGAGAACCCAGGCGGAAAGAAGACGCTCGGTCCACCACCAATTCCCGCCGGGTTTTCACGTACGTAGGTGTATGTCTTCTCCTGATTCGTATAGCGCACGCCGCCATTGAAGTTCAACGCATCGGTGATGTGCCAGGTGGCGTTTGCAAAAGCTGCGTAATCGCGCTGCTTGACCGGGTCGTAGGCCAGGAACTCGAAAGGGACGCCCGGGATCACATAGTCGAGAACCTGGTGCGTCGGGTACGTGGTGACCTGGTCCAGGTAGAAGCCACCGAACGTGTAGTCGAGCAGCTGAGCGACCTTGCCAGTCAGACGCAGCTCCTGCGTAAAGGTGTGGTTGAACAGGTGTTCCGCGCCAAGTCCACCAAACAGCGGTGACACATCGTTGTCCTCAGTCCACTGGCTGTCGAACCGGCGGTAGGCAGTAATCGATTTCACCGTGAGGGTGTCAGTCGGGTCCCAATCGACAGTCAGGTTCGTGCCCCAGTTCTTCGTGTAGGTGTCCGGTGACCAGCAATATGTGTTGCCAGCGAGTCCCTTGCCGCAGAAGGACGCATAACTGACGTACGGATCGCTCGGGACGAAGCGGCCGTCATAGGCAACACCTGCCGCATTCCCCGGCGGGTACCCGGAGTTGACATTCGCCGCAAATGCTCCGGGTGCTGCCGGATTCACAGCCAACAGAGTGACGGCCGCCGACTCGGACTTATCGACCGTCACATCGCCCGTCAAATCCACCGTTAACCTATCAACAGGCAGCCACCGGAACGCCACGCGACCGGCGCTATAGTTCTTGCCACCCTCATGACCCGCCACACAGTCCCCGTGCAGGCCGCCGACGGCCGGAATGCCTGAGGCCGGGAACGCGCAGCCGTAGTCGATACGGCTCACAAACCCGTTCTGCTGGTGCGACACACCGGAGACGCGCATGAACAGCGTGTCCTTGACAAGGGACACATCGGCCATCGCCTGCAAATCGATCAGGCTGCGTTGACCGTAGCTGACCTTTACCGAGCCGGAATCATCGCCCTGTGGCTTGACAGAATACAGCTTGATCGCACCACCTTCGGTGTTTGCACCGGCCAGCGTTCCCTGTGGGCCGCGCAGGATTTCCACGCGGTCCAGGTCCAACAGGTTGAAGTTGGAACCCGTCAGGCTCGTGTAGTACACATCGTCGATATAGATGCCGACGCCCGGTGACAAGGCAGGGTCGAAGTCGGCTTGGCCAATTCCGCGGATAGAGGCCGTCATACCTGGACCAAACGCACCGCCCGTCTCCACCAGCGACACGTTCGGCGCTTGTTGCGCCACGTCGTGCAGTGAGCTCTGACCGCGCTGCTCCAGCATCGCGGCATTGACCGCAGTGATGGCTACGGGCGTGTCCTGCAGACTTTGCGCTCGAAACTGCGCGGTCACGACGACTTCCTCGAGGATATTGTCCGTGGCCGGCGCCTCGTCGGCCACGGCGGCGGATGCCGCGAACGCGGCCGTGGCTACCGTCATCACGGCCCAAGGCCCTAAAGTTTGACGCACACAATCCGGAACCGCCCAGCTCATAGGAACCCCCTTCTTATGTGCCTGGTATGCGACGGGCGTACCAACACGCCCTTGTGCTATCGGGTGCCAGCCGACCGCCTGCCGGAACACGCCATTGGCCAGCTTATCGCCGCCGTTCGCGCAACCGCGCGTCTGGCAGCGCAACGGTGTGGGCCTGAGAGTGTCATGCGTGTGGAATGCGAGTACCCACCTCGCCAAGGTGCTTGCGCGCGTAGAGGGGCGCCTTATATCTTCCACCCGAAGACACTCACGTGCCGGTGTCGTCACCGCACCACAAACATCACATGAGGCGAGACATGCCAGCGTACCTGGGGGTAGTAAAGTGAACATTGTACGGGGCAGGACGGCATTCATCACTGGGGCAGCAAGCGGCATCGGACTGGGCATTGCCGCAGCGTTTGTAGAAGCCGGGATGAGAGTAGTACTTGCGGACTTGCGCCAGGATCATATTGATGAGGCGCTGGGCGCTTTCAACAAGCGGGGCCAGCGCGACAGCGTGCACGCAATTCGGCTCGACGTGACCAACCGCGCCGCGATGGCGGCCGCGGCTGAAGAGGCCGAGCGTGTTTTCGGCAAACTGCATGTTGTAGTTAATAACGCCGGAGTCGGTATCCAAGGCCCATTCAAGGGAATTACTTACGCCGACTGGGATTTTGGTCTTGCCGTGAATCTCGGCGGAGTCGTCAACGGGCTGCAGACCCTTCTACCGCGTATCCGGGCGCACGGCGAAGGCGGACACATCGTCAATACAGCATCGCTCGCCGCGCTCGTACCCATGCCTGCGCAATTCGTCATCTACCAGACGGCCAAGGCGGCGGTCGTGACGCTTTCGGAGTGCATTCGCGCCCAGCTTGCGCAGGAGAACATCGGCGTCACTGTCCTGTGTCCTGGTCCTGTAAGAACCAACATTCACGAGATCGCCAAAAACCGGCCCGCGCAATTCGGTGTCGGCGACGCGTTCCGCTCGACCGAGAATGCCGGGGGGACGCTGGTGGCATTCCCGAGCATGTTAGACCCGACGGAGGTGGGCGCCCTTGTATTGAGGGCTGTCCGGAATGACGACCTGTACGTCATCACACATGGAGAATGGAGGCCGATGGCCGAGGCGCGGCACGCAGCATTGATCGCCGCAATGCCGGACAAATTGGACCCCGCACTCGTCGCGATGCTGCAGGGGCCGCCGCCGGGCGCTGCTGACAAAAGTTGATCTGGCCGCTACTCGCGCGCGAAACCCTTTCTTTGCCAAAGGACAGCAAGTCATGCTGAAGCTATACCACGCCGAGCCCGCAGCCAACTCCCTGAAGGCGCTGATGTCGCTCAAGGAGAAAGGGCTCGACTTCGAGAGCGTCTATGTCGACCTGCACAAGTTCGAACAGCACGAACCCTGGTTTGTCGCTATCAATCCCGAAGGCCAGGTGCCCGTGTTGGATCACGACGGCCGCATCATCACGCACACGACGGTGATCGGCGAGTACCTGGAAGATGCGTTTCCCGATTCACCACCGCTGCGACCGGCGGACGCACTCGGCAAGGCGCACATGCGCTTCTGGAACAAATTCTGCGACGAGCATGTGATGAACTACGTATCCACGCACGGCTGGCACCGCCTCGTGAGCGTGATCGCGCGCGCAATCGATGCCGGAGAGTTCGAGAGGCTGGTGGCACGCATTCCCCTGCACGAGCAGCGCGAGAAGTGGCGCACGGCGCGTTCGGGGTTCAGCGAAACGGATCTCGCCAACGCTACACGCAAGATCGAGGTAGCCGTGGACAAGGTCGAGCAACAACTTGCCAAAACAACCTGGCTTGCCGGCTCAATGTACACGCTCGCGGATATCAACTTCTTCTCGATTGGCGGTATGGCACTGGATCGCCTGTTCCCCGAGATGAACATCGAGAAGCGTGCGCCACGCCTCGTAGATTGGGTACGCCGTATGACTGCGCGGCCCGGGGTCAAGGCCGCCCTCGCCATGCCCAACCGCACCAACCCCGCGTTTCGCACCTTTACGGGCGAGGCACGTTGAGACCGTCGGAACGCGGACGGCCACGTGACCGGCCCGCGCTCCCCTTAGCCCTGTTTGGAGCAGCCGCATGAAGATCTTTTCGGGCCGGGTGGCGTTCGTAACTGGCGGCGCCTGCGGCATCGGTTATGGAATGGTCCAGAACTTTCTGAAGCTGGGCATGAAAGTCGTGATCGTCGACTTCAACCGCAACTACCTGCAGGAGGTCGAGCAAGCCCTCGCAGGGCGCAAGGACGTGCAGTTCGTGCAGGCAGACGTCGGTGACCGTGACCAGGTACGCGCCGCAGCAGACCAGGCCATCCGCGCCTTTGGCAAAATCCACATCCTTTGCAACAACGCCGGTATCGGAGGCGGTGGGGACACAAACGATCCGGACTTCGAGGCGTGGGACCGGGCACTGCGCGTGAACCTCGGTGGTGTGGTCAATGGCACCAAGATCATTGCACCGCTCATTCTCAATCACGGCGAGGGTGGGCACATCGTCAACACGTCATCTATGGCAGGCATCGTGCCGCTGCCGCTACCCGGCCTTGGCGCATATCAGACAGCCAAATTCGCCGTTCGGGGCTTCACGGAATCACTGCGGATGTCACTTGCGCCGAGTGGGATCGGTGTGTCATGCCTGTTTCCGGGCGGCACCCGCACACGCATCATCGAGGCCAGTGCAACCGACGAAGCGACTCGGACAGCCGCGAGAGACATGACGGCATCCTGGATGGATCCCGTTGAATTGGGTGCTTATGTGGTCGAAGGCATTCGGAACAACGCGCCGTACATTCTCACGCACACGGAGTTCCGCGAGGAAGTGCGCGGACTGTACGAGGTGCTCGACTCAGCATTTCCGCGCAGTCAGGTAGTTCCGCCAGGACGCAGCGGCTTCGAGGACCAGCGCCGCGGGATCGTTAACCAGCTCCGTGCATTGCCCGTGAAGGACTAGGCTCATGACAAACGCCTCGAAGCTGACGATGTATCACATTCCAGGCTGTCCGTTCTCCGAGCGGGTCGAGATCCTGTTGGAACTGAAGGGACTGAGCAACCTGATGGCGGACGTGGAGATCGATATCTCGAAGCCGCGGCCCGAGTGGCTGCTGCGAAAGACGCACGGCACGACATCACTGCCGGCTCTGGAGATCGACAACGGCGAGACGCTGAAGGAAAGCATGGTGATCATGCGGTACATCGAGGACCGATTTGCGGATCGGCCGATCGCCCAGCTTGACCCCTACCGGCACGCCGTCGAGTCGATGCTGTGCGCGACGGACGGGGCGTTCACCGGCGCGGGATACAGAATGATTCTGAATCGCGATCGTAGCCTACGTGACCAACATGTCAGGGAGGTCGACGCACAGTTTCAGCGCATCGATGCGTTTCTCTCCCACTACAGCGCGGGAGATGACTTCCTGTTCGAAGAGTTTGGCTGGGCGGAAGCAGCCTTCGCTCCCATGTTCAAGCGGCTGTGGTTCCTTGAGTACTACGAGAACTACGTCGTCCCGAAATCCCTCGCGCGTGTGCACCGCTGGCGCGACGCCTGCCTTGCCCATCCCGCCGCCGCGCGACGTCACTCCTTCGAAGAGCTCATGAAGCTGTACTACGACTACAGTCAGGGTGCCGGAAACGGCCGGATTCCTGAGAATCGCACGGTATCCAGCTTCACACTGGATCCGAACTGGAGGCAGCGGCCTATGCCGCCCCGTGACAAATGGCGCACGGCGGCCACGGATGCCGACCTGGGACTCACTGCGGCGCGCTGATCAAATCGACCCGCAGGGGATCGGGGAAACCGCGCAGGTTCAGTTGGTGCGTTCCTAGCCCCAGCGCGAATGTTCGGGGCCGGGCGCGAACGCTTGCTCGGGCTTCCCGGTACGACTGGTCGAGAGTGCTGCGCGCACGGCAGGACGCGCTCGGATACGTGTCAACCAGTCGAACAGACGTGGAGCAGCCGATGGATTCACAAGGCCCGGTGCGAGCGCTGTCAGTGAATTACAGATCGCGAATGCATCGATGTCGGCAAGTGAGTACGCCGAGCCCACCAGCCATTGCGAGCCCGAGAGTGCCGCTTCCAAGCGTCGAACGCCCAGTTCGACCTTGCGATGCGAGTCCTCAATGAGCTCACCGGAATACTCATCCGCAACGGCACGCCTCCAGCCCTCCTGCAGGTACTTCATGGGAATTCGCGCGAGAAGGGGCTCGAGCGATGCGAGGTTGCGTCCTTTGAACCGGGGCGCGAGATAAGTGTGACATCCCAGGGTATTCACGGCGGGCATGAAGACCTCGTTGATAAAGCGCGCCCAGGCGAGAATTCGTGCATGGCCGATCGGTTCCGTGGGCCGAAGCGGCGTGGCGGGAAAGGCGTCTTCGAGGTATTCACCGATGAACAGGGACTCGGTGATCTGACGTCCGTCGTGAAACAGGACGGGTCCCTCGCCCTCGAGGTTGAGTTGCGTTTCAGGGCTGGCGTGCAGAAAGCCTGGGCTGTACTGCTCGAGGGACAGCACGTCCACATAGCGGCCGTTGAAGGGAAGTGCCTTCTCGTGAAGCACGATGAGCGGCTTCAGCCAGCTCCCGTTGGGCTCCCAGTGAAACAGCTCGAGCATGGCGTGACTCCTGCGCTCAGGCGCTCCTGCGCTCGAGATGTACGTACCGGCGCATCAGGTCCGTGCGCCCGAGGGCGAATATCCGGCGGGTTGCTGGCCGTTCGTTGATCTTTCGCAGCCACTCCATCAGGTGCGGGGTATCGGTATCGTTTGCCCACTGCGCATTCATGACAGGGAGACCTGCCAACATGTTGAAGCCGGCGATATCAGCAATCGAATAGGTATCCCCGGCGACCCACGGGCGCTCGCTGAGCGCCGCTTCCAGTTGCTGTGCACCCAGTGCGACACGCCGGCCGGACTCTTCCATCTCCTCTGGCGAGAACGTGCCGTAGATGGCCTTCGACCAGGCGATGCGCCGCTCCTTCAGGGGAATCCGCTCGATACGCGCCTTCAGCTCCTCGGGGTCGCGCTGCCGGACCGATGGGCCGACGAAGAAACTCCATCCGAACATGCTGATGGACGGGCCCACGAACTGGTCGAAGAAGCGACACCACCAGCGCATGCGCCAGCGCTCGAACGCATCGCCCGGGCGTAACGCAGGTCCGTCGAACGAAGCATCGATGTACTCCATCATCACCGTTGACTCGGGTACCAGTACCCCATCGTGCATCATGGCGGGAATGGTCCCGTTGGGATTCACCTTGAGGTACTCGGGCGAGTGCTGTTCGAAGCTCAGCATGTCAACGTAGCGGCTTTCGAACTCCACTCCCTTCTCGAACGCAGCCAGAATCGGTTTTCCCGAATTGGCGTTGGGCTCCCAGTGGTAGATGGTGAGCATGTGACTGCAGGTCCGGCGGGGCTTAACGGTTGGACGAGCCGGATAATGCAGCGCTGACCTGGTGCCCGCGCGTCCGGCAGTGCAAAAGATCCAGGCTGAGAGTGCTAACGGTGGACAAGCGAACCTCCCGACTGCTATTCGGTGCCGACGCTGCGGACCGGCACATCGCGCTCGATGATCATGCCACGCTCGAGGGTGCGCCGATATTCCGGCGCAGCCCGGCCGCGCGACTCGGGCGTGCACAGCGAAGGCGGACAGTCCTCGGCGCAGCTGGCCCGTGCCATCGGCATCCGGCCGCAATCCATCACGGAGGTCATCGGTCCGCTCGAGCACAGAGGACTCATCAGGCGCAGGCAGAGCCCTGAGCACCGGCGCATCCTGCGGATCACCCTGACGCCAGCGGGTAATGACCTGTCGGCACAGGCGAAGCAGGTAGCCGGCCAGCTCGAGCAGGAATTGCTCACCGCACTGACTCCAGGAGAGTTGAATTCGCTGCGCAGCGCTCTGGAGAAGCTGCGCGCGACTGCCGAGCGCCACGAGACCCATGCAGTTGTCCGGCGCAACGAGGCCCTGCAGCTGGGGCGCACTCACTTCGCCCGGCCGTGGACCGGTACACGCAGAGCCGCGGCGCGCCGGCGCGCTTGAGAGAGGAAGACCGTCACAATTTCCAGTGCGAGGGGACGGGGTGTACCGAGTTGCAGCGAATGCGCTTGTTGTCACGACTTCCGTGCAACGCCACCGACTTGGTGAATTGCTGCACAGCAGCCTTGGAGGCCCCGTATGCGACCGAAAGGGGCGAGCGAAGTTAGGCGACGATCGATGAGATGTTGATGATCGATCCTGCGCCCGGTGACACGGTGCGGCAACCCAGGAAGGTTCCATCGAGATTGATTCCGTGAACGCGGCGCCACTCTGTGTACGTGGTTGTTTCAGGACTGCCGGCGCTCAAGTCACCTTCAATCCCCACCGCGTTGACGAGCACGTGGATGGCACCAGCGTTCTCATCGACGCGACTCACGATACGCGCCCACTGTCCCTCGTCTCATATCCCCTCACCTGCTTCGCAGGCACCGTTGCATCCGACAGCCCGAACGCGGATCAACTCTATCAGCCGTTGTACCCCACGTGCGTGTAGCGGCGCCGCCATGCGCTGCCAGGCTGGATTTCTGGCACGGACAGTCGCGCGCAAGCTGCGGCGTCGTGTACGTTTGCACTTATGGGAGAATCGACCAAAACCAGCCGCCCGGCCAGACAATTTCCCGATCTGCCGGTGTACAGCGGATTCGACCGGCCCGGGCGTGTCGAAGCGGATGTCTTCGAGTTGGAAGTCGATGGTGAGATTCCTGCGCAACTGTGCGGCAACTTTTATCGTGTAGCGCCGGAACCGCAATTTCCGCCGCGGCTCGGTGAGGACATCGTCATCAATGGGGACGGCATGGTTGGCCTGTTCCGCTTCGAGAATGGACATGTCGATTTCAAGAGCCGCTACGTCCGGACGGAGAAGTTCAGGCTCGAGCGCGCAGCCCGCCGCTCCCTGTTCGGGGCTTACCGAAATCCATATACCGACGATGCCAGCGTCCGCGGGATGGGCCGCGGTACAGCGAACACAAACGTTCTGCTGCATGGTGGCAAGCTGTTGGCCCTCAAGGAGGACAGCCCTCCCGTGGAGTTGGATACGCACACACTCGAGACCGTCGGCCCGTGGACTTACGACGGCAAGCTGAACAGCCGCACCGCAACAGCGCATCCCAAGATCGACCCCGAGACAGGCGAGTTGCTGTTCTTCGGATACGCCGCCAAGGGAGAGACGACCCGCGACATTGCCTTCTACGTCGCCGATGCAGCGGGACGTATCACCCGCGAGGAATGGTTCGAGGCCCCGTATGCGGCCGAAATCCACGACTTCGCCGTAACTCGCGAGCACATTCTCTTCCCGGTTTTGCCGACCACGACTGACCTGCGGCGCCTGCAGGCCGGCGGTCCGCACTGGCTGTGGGACCCGACACGGGCCTCCATGATCGGCATCTTCCCGCGTGCCGGCCGCGCGCACGATATTCGCTGGTTCGAAGGTCCGCCCCGATGGTTGTTCCATTTTTTCAACGCATACTCCGACGGTGGACGCGTAGTAGCCGATGCTTGTGTATCCGACGCGCAGACATTTCCCTTCATGTATCCGGATACGCGCGGCGGCGCCTTTGATCCCACGAAGGCCATCCCACGAATCACACGCTGGACCTTCGATCTCTCAGTGCCGGGCCCTGCTTTCGACGAGCGCCGCCTCTGGCCCAACTACTGCGAATTTCCCCGCATCGATGAGCGCTTCGCCATGGGGCGTCACCGCTATGGATTCGCCGTTGCGAACGATCCAATGCGGGATTTCGCGGGTGGAGGTATCTTCGGGCCCGCATTCAACAGCGTAGTGCGCTACGACTTCGACACCGACGAGGTCGCGACCTTTGCGCTCGACTCCAAAACCACCGCACAGGAGCCGGTGTTCGTACCACGTCACGATCACGCGGCCGAGGGCGACGGCTACCTGCTGGTCCTGGTCAATCGATTCGCGACCATGCTGAATGATCTGCTGCTGTTTGATACCGCGCGGATTCCGGAAGGTCCGATTGCTACCATCAAACTGCCGCTGCGGCTACGCAACGGTGTTCACGGAAACTGGGTACCACGGCACCTGTTACCGTAGCGGTACGAATCGGCGGCGCCGCTTACAACAGCGTGCCGGCATCGACTACGAACGTCTGCCCGGTCACCATCCGGCTCTCATCCGAGGCGAGGAACGTAACCATGTGGGCAATCTCCTCAGGCGTAATGCAGCGGCCCAGCTTGGTATTCTGACCGAACTGCTGCAGTAGCGTCTCGTCGGGTATGCCCGGCTGTTGGCGGCGCAGGATACGCAGCAACATGTCACTGTTCACGAAACCCGGATGCACGGTATTGACGCGAATTCTGCGCGGCGCAAGGTCCACCGCGGTGTCGCGCATGATGCCAATGACCGCATGTTTGCTCGTCGTGTAGGCCGTGAAGCCGCCACTTGCCATCAAGCCTGCGATCGAAGATGTGATGATGACGCTCGCGCCGTCCTTGAGATGCGGTGCAACGTACTTCATTCCCAGAAAGACGCCCTTCACGTTGACTTGCATCACCCTGTCGAATGCATCTTCCGGAAACTCTGTGACCGGTGCATTGGGGCCCTCGATCCCGGCGTTATTGAAGAAAATGTCGATCTTGCCGTATCTGTCCGCCGCGTGTCCTGCATATCCCTGCACAGCCTGCGAGGAAGTCACATCGGCCACGAATGTCCCAACGTGCTCCGAGCCGATCGACGCAGCCGCCCGTCGAAGCTGTTGCTCATTTATGTCGACGAGCAATACACGGGCCCCTTCGGCGACGAAGCGCCGCGCCGCTGCCAATCCCAGATTTCCGGCGCCGCCTGTGATGATCGCTGACTTGTCCTGCAATCGCATTCGTACCCCTTGAGCTGACTCATGGAACGGTTGAGCGCGCTTGGCACTGGCCGGTGCGCTGACAGGGCAGGCCTGTCGGCTAGTCCTTCGGAAAGTACAGAGACTCGAGCGAGAGGCCGGCAGGCTCTTCGATCAGCTCCAGCACCACACCGTCCGGATCGCGCGCATAGACCACGCTCAGACCCCTGGCCGGACCCTCCGTGGCGATCTGAATTTCACTCAGCGCCTCGAAGCCGGCCGCACCGATCGCACGCACGACCTGATCAAGATCCCGTACCTTGAGACACAGGTGCCAGAAACCCGGATCGCACGCGCGCAGCGTCGAAGTCTTGCGATCGGCAGGTTGGCGATAGCATAGAAGCTCAACCACGTGACCCGCCCCGCGGGCGAAAGCAACATCAATGACACAGCCGGGCACGCCAGTCACCCTCTCGAAAAACGGCCCACTCACCTGGACCGGAGGGCTCACCTCGAATCCCAACACATCGCGGTAGAAGCGAATGGACCGCTCGAGGTCCGAGACGGTGACTCCGGTGTGGCCCGTGCTGAGTACGGTAACGGCGCTCATATCCGCCCGGACCTACGTCTGCGACCGCGAGAGGGCCAGGTCGACGCTGCACACCGGGTTGTCAACTTGGGCGATCTCGCCTTGGGGCACTATGATTTCCAGCAGGATTCCGTCGCCCGGCGCTTGGACTTCCTGTGTCACCTTCTCGCCTCCTTCAAAAGGCCTTTCGCATCCGCCGACGTTGCAGGCAACACAACATTGACTCCGCCCAGATTCATGAGGACGGGATAGCCGCCGTCCGAATGTTGCGCCGCGTTGGAGCCACCGGCACCATAGCTTGCAATAACCGTTATCGGCATCATCGCCTGGCCGCCGGTCATGAGGCGCAGTTTGGCCATCTGGTTGGCAATCGCATCGAACCCCGTATAGATGAAATTCGAAAACATCATGTGCAGCACGACGCGGGACCCCGCTGCTGCAGCGCCGACAGCCATGCCGGTGAGAGTGGCCTCGCAAATGGGTGTGTTGCGGATCCGGTCCCGCCCAAATCGATCGACCAGGCCGCGCATGTCACCCATGATGGCCAGCTCGACGTCTTCGCCGAAGACAATGACGCTCGAATCACGGCTCATCTCTTCAAACAGGGCTTCGTTGATCGCATGGATATAGCGCTTGCGGGCCATTGCCTCTACCCTCCAACTGTGCGGCCGGCAAACATCAACCGGAACGGAAACTCCGTGTCGGCGGGCTCTGCCTCCTCGGCGAATCTGACAGCCTGCTCGACGTTGTCGGCGACCCGCCTCTCGATGGCCTCCAGGTCAGAGCCCTGGGTGCCCAGCCGCACAAGCTCGGCCTGGAAGCGTGCGATTGGGTCCCGATCGGGCTTGCGCCAGGCATCGATCTCCTCCTTTTCACGATACTTGCCACCGCCGAGAAAGAGGTCTTCAGCCTCCAGGTGGCCCTGGATGCGATAGGTGTGAGCTTCGATGAACGAAGGTCCGTCGCCGCGGCGTGCGCGTTCCACGGCTTCGCCCGCCGCCCGCCAGACCTCCAGAACGTCGTTGCCATCTACGACACTACACGGAATCCTGAAGGCGCGGGCGCGGTCGGCGATCTCTCCGGAAGTCACCGCCGAGGACGGTGTGAATTCTGAGAATCGGTTGTGCTCGCACACGAACACAACCGGCAACTTCCACAGGCTACTGATGTTGAGCGTCTCCATGAACACGCCTTGGTTGGACGCACCGTCGCCAAAGAAGCAGACCGCCACTCGCCCGTCGGCACGCAACTTGGAACTGTACGCAGCGCCGGTGGCAATTGCGAAACCGCCGCCCACGATGCCATTCGCGCCCAGAATTCCCTTGGAGAAGTCTGCCACGTGCATGGAGCCGCCCATGCCCTTGCAGATGCCGGTCCGCCTGCCCCAGATCTCCGCCATCATGGCCTTGGGATCGCCCCCCTTGGCCAGGAAGTGCCCGTGGCCGCGGTGCGTGCTTGTAATCCAATCCGACACGCGCAGTTGCGCGCACACGCCCGCCGCGATCGCCTCCTGACCAATATAAAGGTGCACGCCACCGGGCAACTTCCCGGCCGCGGCTTCGGCCCGCAGCCGCTCCTCCGTGCGGCGAATCAACACCATTCGCTCGAGGAGTTCCAACAGTTGCACCCGCGAGGGCGCCGTCGTCGTTCCAGCCATATGCCGCTCCACAGTTCGCCGATCAGTACCGCGCAGCGGGCGGCCGGCACGAGAACCGCCCGGTTTCCGACGAAGATCAGCATATCGCCTTGATATGAGTTACCGCGCGTCTGCCAGTGAATCACCGCGCGACCTAAGGCGCATGCGATTGCCACACCTGAGATCCAATTGCACCGGCGATTCAATCATTCTGCACTGATGGGCGCTCGCAGCGCTTGGCAGGTGCTCGGCCCAATGCAGGGGGACCACGTTCATGCGACCGCAGTATGGATTGCCGATGCCAAGACCCTGGTCGCGGGCGACTTGCTATTCAACGAAATGCATCTATGGCTAGGTGAATCCCTGAAGCCCGCGCGCCGTGCCTGGTCACAATCCCTTGACAGACTCGCGGCCCTCAATGCCACCACCATCGTGGCTGGGCATAAGAAGCCGGGGTTACCCGATGACGCGAGCTCCATTGCCTACACACGCAAATATCTGCAGGTGTTTGAAAGGGCGGTCGAGTCGTCGAAGAATTCGGCGGATCTCATGGCCAGGGTGCGTGCTGCATTCCCGAACACCATCGACGTATTTGACGACTTCATCCTCGGATCCTCCTCCAAAGTGGCAATGGGCGAGACTCCACCTTGGACGGAATAGCCGGGTCAGACCGCCGCCTCCCCGAACTTGCAGAAGGTTGCACTTCGGCGCAGCATGAATCGAGGCCTGTGAGGGGGAAACGAGCCGATGAATGTCATCGCCGGGGAACGGCCCTATTTGCACCGGTCAACCTCTGATGTCGAGGTAGCCCATGCGCTTGCCTATTGGGTTGACTCGATTTGCGGCTCGTTCATGGAGCTGGATATCGACAGCTCGGACCGCGAGCACTTCCGTGCGCAGCTCGATCAGCGCGATTTCGGACCGGCCACCCTCGGCGTGGTCGAAGCACATACTCAAAGCATCCGGCGAACACGCGCCCGCATAGCGCAAAGCCGCTACAGCGGCTTCTTTCTGCTGCACATGCGCACGGGGACTATGCGCTATCAACAATACGGCCGCGAGGCGTTTGTGCAGGCGGGAGACTGCGTGCTTATCGACTGCAAGGAACCGTATCAACAAGACTGCCCGCAGGCTACGAGATGCGTGGCCCTGCGATTTCCAGAGGATTGGCTGCGAAACTGGCTCCCCTCGCCCGAGCGATTTGTCGCGAGAGCATTTTCGCCGGCCGCCGGCTGGAGTACGGCGCTGGCCGCCGTACTGGCCAATCTGGACACCGACATGGAAGCGCAGCTCGCGTTGCCCGATAGCGTTGTCGCTGAGCAGGTCGCGGCCCTCCTTGCGCTTGCAGCGGGACCGAACGCCCACATCGCGAGCGGGCGCGACAAGATCCGTAGCCGGCTGATGCGCACCCTGCGCGACCGTTGTCACGAGACCGGTTTGACACCCAATGCGATCGCAGCCGACCACCGGATTTCCAAGCGCCACCTGCACTATCTGTTCGCTCAGGCCAACACCACCTTCGGCGATGAATTGATGCGTGTCCGTCTGGAGAGCGCGCATCGACTCCTGAGCGACAAGCGCTACGACGGCATCTCGGTTACGGAAGTGGCGACACGTTGCGGGTTTGTCGCGCCGAGCCATTTTGCGCGGCGGTTCCGCGAAACCTACGGGTTGGGACCTGCTCAGTTTCGTCGCGCCCGGTGGTGCGGCCTCAGTCATCAGAAGGGCAACACAACAAGCTCGCCTGCCTGATCGCGCGCCGGCGCCTGACCGTCGGTACTCGACAGCGCGCGGACCTGGGCCGGCCCGATTTCGCTCGCGACCGGCATCGAATGGCGTCGCAACCGTCTGGAAGAGACCACCAGCGATGACCCAAACACGCCATTCGTGACTACCGGACTGCGCGGGCCCTTCACTTCCGGCACGCAAGTTTGGACGCGCAACGTAGTGGCGGCGACGCACGGTTCGCAGGACGTCAAGGAAGCAAATCTCGAACTGCAGATTCCGCTGCTGACGGGTCTGCCTTTGGCCAAGGCCTTAGACTTCGCCGGCGCCTTTCGTTACACCGATTACAGCACCAGCGGCCCGGTGCACACCTGGAAACTCGGCCTGACTTACCAGCCGTTCGAGGATCTGCACTTCCGCGCCAACCGCTCGCGCGACATCCGGGCGCCATCGGTGTACGAGCTGTTCGCGGGCCGCTCGGTGTCCATCACGGGCTTCACTGACCTGCACACCAGCACCGGTGGCTTCACCAACGTCGCCACGCAGGGCAATCCGAACCTGAAGCCGGAGGAGGCTGACACCACCACCGTCGGCTTCGTCTACACGCCGAGCTGGGTTCCAGGCCTGAGCTTCGCGGTCGACTACTACAAAATCGAAATAGGCAATGCGATCGCTCCCGTCGGCGGCAACAACGCGAGCGTGCAGCAGGCTTGCGAGACCTCGGGCGGCACCTCGCCGGTGTGCGCGCTCTATATTCGTCCGCTGCCGTTCAGCGACCGTACGGCAGCCAACTATCCGACGCTGATCATCACGCAGAACCTCAACATCGCGCAGACGAGCACTCATGGCGTGGACTTCGAGTTGGCCTACAGGACGAACCTGCCGGTGGGCACGTTTGACGCACGCCTGCTGACGTCCTATCAGCCGGAACTGTTGACGTGTACGCTGCCGACAGCACAGCTCATCAATCTTGCGGGTGCCGCAAGCATCGGCCCTGGCACGCCTGCACCGGCCAAGATCCGCTCGACCCTCAACCTGACCTACGGGATCGATAAGCTCGCGATCAATACGCAGATCCGCTATCTGTCGAGTCTCAAGCCGAGCGGCGACCCGACGCTGGTGTACACGGATTCGAACATTCCTTCGTTTGTGTATGTCGACCTGTCAGTCACGCGAGACTTCGACATCAATGGTCACCCATTCACACCTGGTGGTATTGCCGGCGCACTTCTACCAGCTCAGCGCGCTCGGTAAGACGAGCTTGAGCCGCAAGCAGCAGATGCTCGACCGCCGCTACATCGCCGATATGCTCGAAGCGATTACAGGAGTCGTGAACGGCGAGATCGCCGGCACACCGTTCTTCTCGGCGGTACGCGACTACTGGGCTGTGAGTGGCTCGGCACACTTCGTCTACACGCTCGACAATATCGGTCGCCCCGGCGAGGCGCTGCCCGCGAGTTACCGTGTCGCGGAGTTGCCTGGCGGCATGCCGCGCGAATGGGCTGGCTCGATCCTGCATCAGCTTGTTACGCGCGTCGACGCGCAAGCCACGAATATGCATCTGATCCGCGATACCTCGGGCAACACTCTCTTTCTCATTGCCGGGTCGCGGCGCGCGCTACTTGTCGGTACGGGCGCGGGGGTACCGGGCCTACAGAAGATCGTGCAACGTCTCGCAGGCAGTCTGCCGCTCGACGTCGCCCTGCTGGACGCAGACCCTGCGCAGACAGGCGGGCTCGCGCAGCTGCAGCCGGCTACGCTCTATACCGGTGCCGGGGTGCCGGTGCAGGATGCGCGCGCGCGGGTGCTCGCGAACGGCGAGAGCATCGACCTTGGCCTGGATTTGGCCGGCAGGCCACTACTACTGGAGGCGCAGTCGTTGCCGGTGCCCGGCAAACCATCACTGACACTGCTGGAGAACAACGACGGGCTGATCTTCGTCGGCACCGCGCTCGGCGCGCTCTCGCCGCTGACACCCTTACCGGTCGCGGATCCCATGGCTTTGCAGGAAGCGCTTTCCGACTGGCTGCTGCGTGTCGGCGGACGGTTCCGCAATCTGTATGCAACGCCGAGCCCCGCCTGGTATACGGACCCGGTCTACATCGATCAACTGCGCCAGGTGCTCAATCGCGCAATCAGCGGCCCAACAAACTCCCAAGGAGTTCCCGTAGCTGGCAAGCTCGCCGATGAAGCCGGCACGAGCGAAGTGCGCATCACCGCCGAGTTGCCGCCTGTCGCTGCAGCGTCGATTGTGGTGCCGAAGAGCGCGGTGCGTCCGTAGCGTGGGGCGGAAATGACTTATCGCAATCCCGATCCGTGTCGGGTTGATCGTGGACCTACTGCGAGTAGACGCAAATGAATGACGACGCTTTTCTTCGCTACCGCTGTACCCGCCCTACGGTGTTGCTGACGGGTGCGGCGACGCTGGCGGCCAGCCGTACGGCGCTAACCGCTTCATCGACGATTCCCACCGGGCAAGTCGTTCAATCGCCGGATCGCGACGCACCCGATGCGCCGGCGGTAAAGATCAGCAACGGCGTCGTCGATGCGGTCCTGCCCGACCCCATGAGAGGCTACTACCGCGCGACGCGCTTCGACTGGTCCGGCGTGATCGCCGACTTGCGCGCATCGGGCCACTCGTATTTCGGTCGCTGGTTTCCGACTTACGATCCGAAACTGCACGACTCGATTACCGGACCGGTGCAGGAATTCGTCACGGGCCAGGGCATGGACGCCGCGCCGCCTGGCGGAACGTTCCTCAAGATCGGCGTCGGTGTGCTACGCAAGCCGCAGACGCCCATGCCGCGCGGCTTTCAGATTCTGGAGCTGGTCGATGGCGGCACGTGGACGACTCGGGTGCACAAAGCCGCCGTCGAGTTCGTTCATGTGGTCAGCGATCAATCGTCGGGCGGTGCGCAACGACTGCTCGACCTCTGTGATTCGCTCACCGTACTGCTCCTCGATCCAGCCATATATGGGCCCCGGTCGGCGGCCCAGGAGTAAACCAACACCGGCGTACGATGCGTGCACAAAAACCTCTGTCCAGCAGATTGGAAGCTGGGGATCGGGGCCGTAGCGGTATCCCTCGATTCGCAGCCAACGCTGGCCCATATCACCGCCCAAGCGTTCCACCAGTTCGCTGTTCGCGACGACGATTGCACTCGAATCGGCACGATATTGAGTGCCTGATGCATAGGCGACCAGGTCATCGATCGAGGCGATCTCATGCACATAGGGCTGTGGTGCGGCGAGCGCCCGTACTGTCGTTCCCGAGCCCTGGCGCGAGGTCACCAGTCCGTCATCCCTGAGCTGCCGTAGAGCTTCACGGACGGTATGGCGGTTGACATTGAAACGGTCCCCCAGCTCACCCTCGGTCGGCAACTGCGTGCCCACCGGGAAAAGCCCTCCCAAAATCTGGTCTTTGAGTGCCTGCACTACCTTGCGGTAAAGCGGCGCCTCGGACTCCTTCACGACCGGCCTTACCGGTCGGCTTCCCCGCCCAGCCGCCGCGGGTGGGTTCTGGCGCGGAGTCTTTCTCCGTCGTTTCAGTGCCCTTCCGTTCATTTAACGACCTCGTCCGTACAGATCCCGGCAAGCATCGCACCACACGCGGCTCTGCTCAACCAGGACAACCTCGCAATGACCGGCGGATTTGCCGCCTGCAAAGACCCGAAGGTCCGCGAGCCTGCGTTTTCTGCGGCTTAAATTCGCGAGTGGGTATATTTGCCCGGACAACAATTTTGCAGGCAATTGATTCGGCGTTTTCCATGCGCATCAGCTATGAAAGCATGCCGTTGCATTGACAATCAAGCGCCGGCGCCGATATTGTACGGATAACTTCCAAGGTTCCCCGCAGCAGGCGCAGCGCGTTCTCGATTCCGCGGAGCGCATCCGTCTGCGCCATTCCGGCCTGGATACTGGCGTAGCCGCACCGCGCTGAAACGTTTCGGCGCGCCCGAGGGAAGGCGCAATCCAGATTGATACGATCATCCGCAGGAGCTCAGCAATGTTTGTTCGCAGATGTTGGTATGTCGCTGCGTGGGGCCACGAGCTCACCAAGGGACAGTTGCTGCCATGTACGATCATCAACGAGCCCATAGTGCTCTATCGGGCACAGGACGGCGAAGTGGTGGCGCTGGAGGACCGCTGCTGTCATAGGTTCGCGCCGCTTTCGGCTGGACGCCTGGAAGGAAATGACCTGCGTTGCATGTACCACGGACTGAAGTACGATCGAACCGGAAAGTGCATCGAGATTCCCGGCCAAAGCTTCGTTGCGCCGGGCACTCGCGTACGAGCGTTCCCGGTTGTCGAAAAGCACGGCTGGATCTGGCTGTGGATGGGGGAGCCGGCCCTGGCGGATCAGGAGTTGATACCGCCGGCTGTTGGACCGGAAGATCCTCGATTTACCTTGCGTTTCGGGCATATGGACTATCAGGCGAACTACCAGCTCATCAATGACAATCTGACCGACTTCACACACTTGTCGTATGTGCATGCGAATTCGTTCGGGGCGAGTGAGGAGTTCGCCCGCACGCGACCGACAGTCACGCCCATTGCGCGCGGCATCCGCGTACAACGGTGGATAGCCAATGCAATCAACTCAGACTCGAAGATTGCTCCGCAGGCCCGAGGGGTGACAGACGAAACCGAGAACTGGCAGACCTACGACTACCTCGCTCCGGGAATACTCCTGATGTACAGCGCGGTCTATCCCAAAGGCACATCGGATCGGCTGGGCCGCCGTGATCCGCGCCCGGAAGATGGCACACCATTGAGCGACAACTTCACGTCTCAGGCTGTTACGCCGATGACGGCCACGACCTCCCGGTACTTCTTCTCATGGGGCCCCCGGGCGGGCGTGGGCAGCGAAGTGCTCGCGGACACCATGCTCAGTGTCGCGAATATGGCTTTCGCCGAGGACCGGGCGATCATCGAGAGTCAGCAACGGATCATCAACTTTGATCCCGAGCGCCGTGAACAACTGACCAACGCAGATCTGGGTCCTGCAAAGATGCGCAGGGTCATTGAGGATCTCATCAGGGCTGAGAAAGAGACTCTGGCCGCAACCGGCTGAAAGGAATCATCGCCACAAAATCCGGCCACGGCACATCAACAAACTCGGTTCCTCGAGCAACGGTCCCGCTGCACGCGGCTACCGCTTGCCTGTACGCCCAAGGTGCGATGCGGAAAATCATTTACGACTGTCATCAGTTTTCCGGTGTTTGGGTGTCCATTAACGTCACCAGCGTATCCCAATCGCCGGAAAAGAGCGCATTCACCAAGCGTTCTTTGACTGCGGGATTTCTTCATTGATGAAGGCAGCACGAACAGGTAGGGATACCTACCGGGCCGCGATCTCCAGCAGGGCGTCGGCTGTCTGCCGGGGTTCGGTCATCATCAAATCGTGCCCCGTGTCGATAACCCACAAGCGCCCTTCCGCGCGCGCCTTGGCCAACAATCCTGGATCCCGGCCTGGGATCGTCGATTTACAAACGATGTGATATTGCGGAATCGCCCATAATGCCGCTTCGTTTGTCAGTCGCAGCGCCTGCTCCATGCATTTCCACGGCTGCGGGGTCAGCCGCTCGGCCATCCAGGCAATGTCAGCCGGGTCGGTCACGCCGTAAAGCCGGACCGTATCCGGGCCATCAGGGAACATGATCAGTTCAATGCCGTTGACCACTCGCCCGTGTTCCCTCGCCTTTCGGGAATGGCCAAAGTCGGCGTTCGCTTGCCCATTTCCAAGCGCTACCTGCACTATCTGTTTGCCCAGGCCAACACCACCTTCGGCGAGGAATTGATGCGTGTCCGTCTGGAGACGGCACATCGACTCCTGAGCGATAAGCGCTACGACGGCATCTCGGTTACGGAAGTGGCGACACGTTGCGGGTTTGTCGCCAGGCTTGCAGGTGTAGTGGCTTCGCAATGGAAGCAATGCCCAAGCCCGTCAAACAACCCCCTCGCCGGAGCTACCCAACAGCGAGGGGGATTCGATTCTCTTGGCCTGCATCAACACTTCGACGCAGAGCTTGGGATCCGCTGCAACCTGCCGCAGCATGGCTGCGCTCGCTTCCACCTGTGCCCGATCTTTCGGGTGGTAGACCAGGCGTTTGAATTCGGTTGCCGCGGGTGAGGCATATTCGACGAATGCACGCCGGCGCTGTTCGGCGTACCGGTCGAGAAGCTCATCTCCAGCCTCGCCGTTCACGACTGCCGCCAATGCTTCATACAGCACGTAGGCATCAAACAGACCGGATGTGAGCCCGAGACCTCCAGTAGGATTGGTGATGTGGGCTGCATCGCCTGCGAGCAGCACGCGTCCGACCCGCATGCGCTCGGCCACACGCTGGTGCATTCGATAGGGAGAATATTGAACCAACTCGTAATCCTTGGCGCCGGGCAGCGCCTTCTCGAAATAAGCCGGGATGCGTTTCCCAACGGTCTCTTCCGGCAGGCTGTCGTCCTCGCAGTAAGTGCAGCGCCACAGACCCGTGTTGTCTATCCTGGCGATGATGGCCCCATAAGGCGCCCCGATCACCATGTTCGCCGCAGCGAAGTCATATGCTGCGAAGTCGTACCGGATGTTGGTGGCCACGAACCGTTCCGGCCAGGTCATGCCTTCCATGCTCAATCCCAGCAGCTGGCGCACGGTGCTGCGTCCGCCATCCGCACCCACCACCCAATTGGCGCGGTATTCGCGCAAACCCTCAGGTGTCCGGGTATGAAGCGTCACACCGTCAGCATCCTGCACGAGCCCCGTTACGTGTGTATTCCAGTACACCCGTGTATCGGGCAACCTCAACAAATGCGTGAGCGCGATTTCCGCGAGCTTCTCCTGGCCGAGGTGGACGCTGTAGGGGTGATCAGTGAGCCCCCGAAGCACATCATGGGTGAGCCGGATTCTCTCTCCCGTGTCGAAGACAACGAAGTACAGATCTCGGTTAGTAAAGCCGAAAGCCAAGACATCCTCGAGGATACCGACCCGTTGCAACCCATCGAGCACCGCCCAGTGATACACCATGGCGCGCGGCGAGTTCACGATGGCCGGCTCGGCCTCCAGGACTGTCACGTCGACACCGCAGCGCGCCAGGCCCAAGGCGGTGACCAAGCCGGTGGGGCCTGCGCCAACCACGATCACTCTCTGCTTTTCCATCAGCGCCGTTCCCGCTGCGATGCTCGCCAATTCGTTCGCGCGCTCAGCAGGGATGGAGTTTCCAACTGCTTCGTGAACGTCATCGTCTGCATCAGGAAGTCCTTATCGGTTCTGAGGCGGCGCAGTTGCTGCAAGTCCGCTTCGAGCCGTAGCGGATCGTTGGAGTGATAAATGAGCCGCTTGTTTTCGCTGGCTCGCGGCGAAGCGTATTCGAGAAAAACGCGCTGGCGCTCATCGGAGTAGCGATCAAGCACGTCATCGCCGACGTCGCCATGCATAACAGCCGCCAAGGCTTCGTAAAGGACGAATGTGTCGAACAGCCCCGAGGTCAAACCGAGGCCACCCGTGGGGTTCGTGGCGTGCGCCGCATCCCCCGCCAGCAGCACACGGCCGAGGCGATAGCGTCCGGCCGACCGCTGGTGCATGCGGTAAGGCGAATGCATCTTCAACTTGTACTCACTGGGCCTGGACAGGATGACTTTGAAGTACTCGGGCATGCGTTCCAAGACCTGCTCCTCCGGGAGCGCTGCATCTTCGCAATAGGTACACCGCCACAGTCCCTCGTTGTCGATCTTGGAGATGATCGCGCCGTAGTTTGGATCAATCATCAGTGTCGAGCGGGTATACCCATCTCTTTCGAAGTCGTAGTAGATGTTGGTCGCGACGAAGCGCTCCGGCCAGGTAATGCCCTCGAACTGCAGCCCAAGTGCCTGACGGACGCCGCTGGCGGCGCCATCGGCACCGATAACCCAGCCAGCCCTGAACTCGCGCGGGCCCGCGGGAGCCCGTGCACTGACAGTGACGCCATCGGCATCCTGAGTAAGGGCGGCGAAGCGCGTGTTCCAGTGCACCGAGAAGTTGGGCATCCGCTGCAGGCGTTGGAGAGCGATTTCGGCGAGTTTGTTCTGGCCTATGTGCAGGTTGTAGGGATGCGGTGTAACGGCTGACAGCGGCTGCAGCGTCCAGGAGATCATCTCGCGCGTGCGGAACACGAGGTAAGAGTAGTCCTGTTTCGTAAAGCCGATCCGCTTCGCTTCATCGAGCAGACCGAGCCGCTCGATCCCCTCGAGCACTGACCAGTGATAGACCATGGCGCGCGGTGAATCGACGATGTAGGGCTCGCGCTCGATGAGCGTGACCTGGACGCCGGCCTGCGCGAGACCGAGGGCGTTCAGCAGACCAACGGGGCCGGCGCCGACAATTAATACCGCATCTGGATTCATCGCGTCCCCCGCCCACCCGTTAAGCTCCTTCGGCCGGCATATGGACCGACAGGTCCGTACAAGATATGAAGGTCCTTCGCGGCAGTCAATGCCCTGGCGGCGTGATTTATATAATATGTCCGTACATATTTAGATAGGCGTCGGGGGCCGGGCGCCGGCGCTGACGACTTTACATGTCCGGACATCTTCGCATATGGTAGAGCCATGACAGGCCCGATCAAATCAGTGCGCCCCGCGGACCTCCAGCGAGGTAGCGTGGGCACGCTTGCGCTGGCTGCGCAGGGGTTCTTCTGGGCCGGTGGTGAACGCCGCGATACGCCGGCCGGACCCACTTTGCGCGCACAGATGTATGTCGAATATTGGATTCCGCAGGATCTGCGCCACGGCTGGCCAATCGTGATGATCCATGGTGGCGGCGGACAGGGGCTGGACTTTCTTGGGACAGCCGATGGACGCGAGGGTTGGGTCCACTGGTTCGTGCGCCAAGGCTATGCCGTTTATGTCGTGGACCGGCCCGGTCACGGCCGCTCACCCTTCCATCCCGACGCCCTGGGTCCGATGTCACCGCTACTCCCGACCGCTTTTCTGGAGGAGTGGTTTTGTCATCCGGCGGACTTCCCGGACCGCTATCCACAGGCCCGCTTGCATAACAAGTGGCCCGGGCCGGGGACCCTGGGTGACCGGCATTTCGATCACTTTCTGGCCAGTGCGGGACCGGCACAGGCGGACATGGCGCAAGCGCATCGCGATACTCAGAAGGCAGCTGCCGCGCTGTTGGATGCCATTGGGCCCGCGATTCTTCTGACTCACTCGGCCGGCGGCCCAACTGGATGGCTGGCGGCGGATGCGCGGCCTGAGCTCGTCAAGGCAATCATTGCTGTCGAGCCCGTAGGCCCGCCATTCACCGAGCGCGCCGGAGGTAAGCTCTCCTGGGGCCTCACGGCTTCGCCTCTCACTTTCAGCCCGCCTGCTCAAAGACCTGAGGATCTGCAGCTCCAGGAGAGACCGCCCGTCCGCGACGGCACGATCGCCTGTCTCGTCCAACAGGAACCCGCGCGTCAGCTCCCTAGCCTGCGAGGCTTCCCCATCGTAATAGTTACCGCGGAGGCCTCATGGATGGCGACCGACAATCACGGTACGGTCGACTTCCTGCGCCAGGCCGGCGCTTCCGTGGAACACCTCCGACTGGAGGAACACGGCGTGCACGGGAATGGCCACGCGATGATGCTCGAAACCAACAGCGACGCAGTGGCGACGGTCATCGCGACGTGGATCGCCGGGAAGGGGCTCGCCTAGCCAGATAAGCGGACAGCGCCTTGAGATCCTCGTCGCTGATTTCCGTCTTCCTGAAGAACGGCATGACGGACACACCGTTGCGCACATAGAAGCGCACGGTCTGCGGGGCCAGGTCTGTCCGCTTCTGAAGTTCTGCCGGCACCGAACCGTTGTACTTGGCTTGCAGCGCAAGCGTTCCAGGATGGCGACGGCCCTCCCCGTGACAGGGCAGGCACCATTTCTGAAAGACCTGCTCGCCTGGTTGCAGTACTGCGGGATCCGCGGCGTCAACCGCGACCGCGCGGGCGCAACCCAACGCACAAAACAACAACACGCGTGCCGTGCTCATTTTCGCAAGTGCCTCGGCCAGATCCCATAGCGGCCCGGCGAGAGAATGCCGTTCGGATCCACCGCATCCTTGAGGGTTTCGTGGAATCGCAGGAGAGCGTGATCGTTGAAAGAGTACGTCCGCATCACATCATCCTGAAACACGGGCGCGGTCCGATACTCGCCCCAGCCATGCTCAGCCGCGATCTGGATCATGTAACGGAAATGTTCGCGGTTACGCTTGTTGATCTCGATATCGCGTGTAATCGGGAAAGCGACGATATACACGAAAGCGCGCTCCCAGAAAGTTGTCGGGAGCGAGAACCCCGCCATGAGCGGCACACCCCGTTTCCGCGCCGCCTCACCGAACACCTTGTTCGCTTCCAGTATAGCCTCGCCCGTCCGTGGAATTACGGGAGAGAACCACATGTGTCCGTTGGTCGGGTGCGAGTTCGAATGGGTCCGCGCTCCGAGCGAGAAAATCCGCAGGCTCGGGATACCGAAAGTTGCGCTGCGCACTTTCTCTTGCGCTGCGTCACTCAACGGCAGCTTGTAGAACTCGTCGTCCCGGAAGGTCGCCCCGGCGATGGCGGAGAACTTCTCCTTCACGTACTCCCACTGTGCCCGCATGACCTTCTCGGGGCCGTAGAAATTGAAGCTGCAGGACCAGTAGGGAATGCCCTTGCGCAGACCCAACTCCTCGAGCTCCTGCGGCCCGGCTCCCTCCGGCCGTGAGAGTAATGCTGCGAGCTCGCTGTCGGGCGCCGGCGGGCCTGCCTCGATGAATTTTTCGAGCTCGTTGACCTGAGGGGTTCCCAGCAAGGGGCTCCCCAGGTCCGGGATGCCGTTGAAGATCCGTGAATTCTCCAACAGGTTGACAATATCGACCAGTGGAATCAGATCCGTGTACCGGGGCACGAACACGCTGCCCCTGAAGAACGCTTCGGGCTCCGGCATCAGCCAGAACCCCATCTTCGTCACGATGCCGAAGTTGGATTGGGAAAACATGCCGTCGATCCACGGCCCGAAACCGGCCTTGAACTGTTGCCAGCTTTGGGCTCCAGGCAGCGCGCCCATGCCGGTGCGCATGAGCTGTCCGTTTGCGAGCACCACCTCCATTCCACAGTGCGCGTCGAAATGATTGCGGAACTGCACCATGGTCGAGCCGCCACCGCGATCCAGCGCATTGCCGATGAGACTGCCCCAGCCCGGATCCGGCACATCGAGCCAGACCTTGAGCTTCTTCTCCTGGATGTAGCGATACAGGTCGAAGTAACTGACTCCGGGTTCGACCAGCGCGCAGGCGTTCTTCTCGTTGACCTCCAGGATGCGGTTCATCCGCTTCAGGTCGAGCACCACACTTCCCGAGTACGCCGGGGCCGAGCCGCCGTAGCCGAGATTCTTGCCTGTCGAGATCGTGTACAGCGGAATCCGGCAGGCATTCGCAATTCGCACTATCCGTTGTACCTGCTCCACCGAGTCCGGCCCAACCGCGGCTGAGGCGACCCGCTCCTCCTCCTCGCCCCATAGAGGCGAATAGGCGTCGCGGTATAACTGCAGATCGTCATCCGTCGTGAAGACCCACTGTTTCCCGACCACGTCTGCAAATTTCTGTAACGCGGCCGAGAAATCACTGGCGGAAACACCGGGGGGCGTTCTCATGCAGTCTCCCAAGGGGCCCGGGGGTACTGCCGGGACCTGGCGTGCTCCCGACCCGGGGAGCCGATACTCCACGACACCAGAGGCTCGGAACGGCCGCCCGCGAGCCTCTCGAAGGCGCCCATCGCAGTGCGCCGCAGAACCCGCAACCCCCGATCCCATGCGAGGTGCTCGAGACAAAACAGTCCTTGCACCGTAGTCAGCCCACCAACAACGGGCACGGAGCGTGAGCACCAGAGGGGATCCAGATGCTGCAGCCACACGCGTGTCAGGTCACCTGCGAAACCAATCACCGGCACGCCGCGCGCGGCCATGGAGCGGCAGAATGCAAGCCCTTCGGCAAAGCGCCGGTCGAATACACCCACATCCATGATCGCGGCGCTTCCGATTGCAGGAACACAGGGCAGCGCGATGGCCGCGAGACCTGCGCCGACGAAGCTCCTGCGGGTCAGTTTGTGGTCCATTTCAGTCATACAGAGCGAAGAACCGCGCTTCGATGCTCTCGCGTGACACTGCGTCCGGTCCGGCCGCGGGATTGTCGAAAGCCGTGTGCATCGCATTCATGGCGTCAGGGACATTGGAATCGTAACCTTTGAAGATCAGCAGATCGTCACTGGACATGTTGGAGAAGTAGTACCAACGATGTCCTTCCCGGTACCTGCACAGCCGCGACTCGAAAACACTCCCGGGGACCTCACGCGGCCCGACAATCGAATCCATTACAACCGCGTCGGACGCCGGCACGCTGCCCCCGTCGCAGACGGTGAGCGTGTTATCCTGCGGTGGCCTCGAGATCGCCCGCCAGGTCTGATAGACGGCGTAGCGGCGATGTGGCGCGATTGTCCGGCCAGTTTCCGCGGCGGCCAGTTTCAAAAACATCTCGGCCGTCAATGTCGTGAAATCCAGATGTATGAACGACGCCTGGGTGGCCCAGGACTTTTTCTTCGCCCGATCGGTCGTGCGCACGATGAGTCCGGAGGGCTGCGGGAGAACTTCGCGTGCGCCGGTCAGCTTGCGAATCAATTCACCGACCTCGGCGTGGTAGGCATCGTTGATCGCATTCCCGGCAATCTGCCGCCTCATGTTGAGCGACCGGATCTCCTCACTACCGGCAACCGAGCTGCGATGCTCAGCCAGGATGAAGGCTTCACGGTCCAGTGAGAGCTGCCCCCGGATGGGTTGCGCGTCATGAATACGCACCCTATGCGGCTCGAATGCGAGATTGGTGCGCGCCGGGTTCTGCAGGTCGAAGCGGGCGCGTCCCTCAATGGGTCCCACGTAGTTGAGTGTCGTCTCCACAAACGATAAAGCGGCAGTCATCCGGTCCCCTCCCATCACAACATTCAGCAGCAGGCTCAGCCTTCGACTTCGAATCCGTGTTTGGGCACGAGCACGGTTCGTTCGAAGCTCATGAACTGCGTGCCGTCGTGTTTCTTTCCCACCGTGCGTACCGTTACGATCCCTTGCGTCGGGCGCGAGGCTGACTCCCGCTTGGACAGTACTTCGGACTGCGCATAGATCGTGTCGCCGACGAACACCGGCGCGGTCAGCTTGATATCGTTCCACCCGAGATTGCCGATCGCCTTCTGGCTGACATCGCTCACGCTCATACCGACCACTATCGACAGAGTCAGACAGCTGTTGACCAGCGGCCTACCGAATTCCGTCTTTGCCGCATACGCATTGTCAAAGTGCAGCGGATGAGTATTCATTGTCAGCAGCGTGAACCAGATGTTGTCCGTCTCGGTAATGCTCCGACCCGGGCGGTGCTCATAGACATCGCCGACGCTGAAGTCCTCATAGCAACGCCCCACGCTCATGAAGCGGCTCTCCTGTCACCGAACACCTCGATGTTATGTGCGCCGAGCTGCGGCTCCTCGAGATTGACGCATGCGGGCTCCTCCCGAAAGTGAATGGGCGAGTCGAGATGGCGGCGTCCGAGCCGATCGGTCACGATCATCTCGCGGGCCAACAGCTGCGGGTCCGTCAGCGCTTCGGGCAACGTGTTGAGCACGCCGTAGCAGATATCGAGCTTGCTCAGCCAGGCGTTCCACTCATCGCGAGTCCTTTGCAGGAATGTCTGCCGTAGAAACGCTATCACGGGCTCCTGATGTGCGCCGGGCCCGCGTTCGCATAGGGGCAGGAGATCCGCCCGGCCCAGCGCTTCGAGCAGAGAGCGCACGAACTTCATCTCCTGACCGCCCAGAACGATCTGCCGCTCATCGCGCGTAAAATAAATCTGATAGAAAGCCGAGCCTCCGGTTGTGCGCTCGTGACGGACGACGGGCTGCCGATTCCCGGCGAGAGCGGGGCCGAGAATGTTGGGCAACGCGCTGACCAGGCAGTCGTGCATCGAGATGTCGAGGTAATCACCGCGCCCAGTCGCCTGACGGCGCAGCAGCGCCATCAACACGCCGGCGAGCCCCTGCAGGGCGGCAACGATGTCACCGATGGGAATGCCGGGAATGGCAGGCCGACCGTCATCGCCGATCGTCATGCTCAACACCCCACCGAGTGCTTCGATGACCAGATCGTGCGCTGGACGGTTGCGGTAAGGCCCCTCCTGGCCGAAGGCGCTCAGGGAGCAATACACTATTCGTGGGTTGCGTTGACTCAAAGTCGGGTAGGAAAGGCCGAGCCGGTCGGCTACCCCTGGCCGAAAGGCTTCTACGAACACGTCAGCTGAATCGCACAGCTGCAGCAGCGTCTCGCGATCGGCGGCATCCTTGAGATTCAACACCACACTCTTTTTGCCGCGATTGACATTGCGGAAAAAAACCGTGCTCGGGCCATCGGAAAGCCCGATGTGCCGACCGGGGTCGCCGTCGCCAGGAACCTCGACCTTGATGACCTCAGCGCCGTGATCCGCCAGCGCCTTGGTGAGATAAGGACCTGGCAGGAACACCGACAGATCGATCACCCGTAAGCCAGCGAGCTTCATGACTCCTCCACGGCACGCTTCTTGGGTGGGAAAAGCAGTTCCCCATTGTCGGCCCCGAGCGGCGAGCACGCACGCAGCTCGAGACGCCCACCGTCGATCTTCAGGGGATTGCTCAACGCGAGGAAGTCCGACTTGGCCGGATGCGGAACCTTGCGGATCATGCCGGTCTCTGCGGCAAACCCGCTGTCGAGTGCCGTTGCGACATCTAACACCGGACCCACGGGGAGCCGGCCTTCGAACCGGGCGAGCCAATGACGCGTCGACTTTTGCGTCAGTATCTTCTCCAACACCTCGGTCAGCATTTCACGATTCGCATGGCGCGCCTGCGCGCTGGCAAAACGGGGATCCTGATTCAGGTCCCGGCGCTGCAGGACATCGATGAGCTCCAGCCAGAATTTGTCCGTCATGCACATCACGAAAATCCAGCCGTCCTGCGTGCGCAGCGTTTGCACCGGCGCGACGGAAAAATGGGCACTTCGCGGCTGGCGGCTGGATCGCAGTCCCTCGTTGAGGTACCAGATGGCCGTGTACCCCAGCTGATGTAAAGCCACGTCGTAAAGACTCACATCGACATCACAGCCCTGCCCGCTTGCGCGCGCGCCAAGCAATGCCGCCAACAGACCCACCATCGAAGTCATGCCGGTCATGTGATCGATCATCGAGGGCGCACCAAAGCGTGCAGGAGGACCATTGGGTTCCCCTGTCAGGTCCATCAGACCCGATTCCGCCTGCATCAGGTAGTCATAGCCGGGCCAGCCGGCCCGTGCGTTGTCCCGGCCGTAGGCTGAAATGTGCAGACACACGATGTTGGGTTTGATCTTGGACAACGCGGCGTAATCCAGACCGAGCTTGGCCGGCAGATCGCCGCGCAGATTGTTGACCACGGCGTCGGCATCCGTGACGAGCTCGAGGAAGGCTGCGCGGCCTGCCGTGGACTTCAGGTCGAGCGACACGCTGCGCTTGTTCATGTTCCAGGTCTGAAAGTACTCGCTATCGGCATCGCCCAGCAGAAACGGGCCCGTATAGCGGGCCGGGTCGCCGCCGATGGTCGCGTTCTCGATCTTGATGACCTCGGCGCCGAGATCGGCCAGAAACATCGTTCCGTAGGGGCCCGCGCCGAATTGCTCGACCGCGAGAATGCGGATGCCGGCGAGCGGTTTGAGCGTGCTCATGCGACGGGATTCTGTTTGATCCACTGGCGGGCAATGATGATGCGTTGCATCTCGTTCGTGCCCTCGCCGATGCAGGTCAGGGGCGCATCCCGGTATAGACGCTCGATGTGGTACTCCTTCGAGTAGCCGTAGGCCCCATGAATGCGCATCGACTCGATTGCATTCTCCAACGCCGCTTCCGAGGCGAAATACTTGGCCATGCCAGCCTGCAGGTCGCAGCGCTCGCCGCGGTCGAAGGCGCCCGCGGCATCGAGTGTGAGCAGCCGCGCGGCGCGCGCGCGAGTGGCCATTTCACCCAGCTTGAGTTGAATCGCCTGGTGCTCGCAGATCGGCTTGCCGAAGGTCGTGCGGGTTTGGGCATACTGAGTGGCGAGCCGCAGGGCGCCTTCGGCGATCCCGACTCCGCGCGAGGCCACGTTGATGCGGCCGAGCTCCAATCCACCGGTCGCCTGATAGAAGCCCTGCCCTTCCTGCTCACCGATCAGATAGCGTGCGGGCACACGGTAGTCGTCAAAAATGAGCTCAGCCGAATCGATGGACTTGTAACCGAGCTTCTGCAGCTTCTTGCCAACCGTGAATCCCGCGAGCTTGGGTGCAATGAACAGGCTCATGCCCTTGTGGCGCGGCTGGGCCTGCGGATCGGTCTTCACCAGCAGCGCGAAACAGGAGCCTTCGATGCCGTTGGAAATCCACGTCTTGGTACCGTTGATGACATAGTGATCGCCGTCGCGCCGCGCCGTCATGCGGATGGCCTGCAGGTCAGTACCGGCATTCGGCTCAGTGAGCGCAAGTCCGCCGCGCACGGCTCCACTGGCCAGCTTCGGCAGCCACTCGGCCTTCTGGTGCCCGGTGCCGAACTTCTCGATGGCCAACGCGAGCATCAGGTGAGAGTTGAAAATGCCCGTGATCGACATCCAGACCGCAGAGATCTGCATGACGATTCGCGCATAAGTCGATGCGGGCAACCCAAGACCGCCATACTCGGGGCTGATCGTCGCGCCAAAGAGTCCGAGCTCTTTCATCTGCTCGACGAGCTCGTGCGGATAGCGATCGGCGTGGTCGTACTCCATGACGCGCGGAGCGACCTCCTTTTCAACCCAACGCTCGATGGCATCGAGCAGCTCGCGTTCCTGTTCTTGGTCTTGCATACCTTGGGTGTTACTCGTCAACGGGGTGCCTCAAGCGAGTTTGGCCGGATCGGCCCCCACACGGCCGCCGGTGAGATCCGCAGATCCCGCGCGCGAAAGCGTGAAGTCGAAGCGCACACTGGGCAGATCCTTCACAGGCGCTTGGGAATCCCCGGTCTTCTCCCTCACGACAAGATCCGGAGAAGCTCCAAATACAACGTCCGTCTCGATGTACTGATCAGGGAAGTACAGCGCGGTAACCAGCTCCCGAAATCCCGGCGCGCCGATCAGAAAATGGATGTGCGCCGGCCGGCAACCCTGACGCTTCTGCGCGCGGACCAGATCGCCCACGGGTCCGTCCATGGGAATGGAATATCCAAGCGGTCGCACTGTGCGAAGGTCATAGCCCCCCTGCGCATCGGTGTAGAAAGTACCTCGGTAGTCGATTGCGCGGCCGTCCCCCTCCTGGAGGTCATACGACCCCGCACTCGATGTCTGCCAGACCATCAGCTTTGCGCCGGCTATGCCCCTTCCGTCAGTGCCGCACACCGATCCCCAGAGCAGGAGACGTTGTGATTGGTCACGCTTCGAGATTTCGTCACCCAGCTCGAGCTCCGGCGCGTCTTCACGGAAAAAAGGCCCCAACAGGCTCGTGCGCGTGCCCTCTTCCATCGCAGTAGCATCGTGCAGCGTGTTGACCAGTGTGCTCAAACCCAGGACGTCCGAGAGCAGGATGAACTCCTGTCGCGTGGCTGTGCAGGTTTGGCCGACGCGGGTGAGGAACTCGAGCGCCTGCAACCACTCCGCCGGAGTCAGATTGACTTCCCGGGCAAAGGCATGGAGGTGACGCACCGCACTCTCCAGGATCGCCTTGAGCCGCTCGTCCGGTGTCCCCGCCATCTGCCGCAGCACTGCTTCGGTAATGGATGCGGGCGTGTAGTTCTTCACGGCAGTGAGGCGTCCGGTGGCCAGTCTCAAAATTCGTCCGTACAAGATATTGACACCCCCGAGGGATGTCAAATCGCGCTCTCGCAACCAACTCGCCTTGACTCACCACAGGTGCTGCACTAGCTTATACGTACAAATCCGGTCACTCGGGGAACGCCATGTCCGACCGCATCCAGGGCCTACACCACATCACGCTGTGCACGGGCACGGCGCAGGGCGATGCGAACTTTTTCGTCAAAGTGCTCGGCATGAGCCTCGTGAAGCGCACATTGCTGTACGACGGGGTCGAGCCGGTTTACCACCTCTACTTCGGGAACGAGGTCGGCGATCCGGGCACGCTCACCACGTGCTTCCCGTGGCGCCGTACCGGGCGCAAGGCACGGGCCGGCACGGGTCAGATCTCGCTGTGCAGCTACACTGTCCCCAAGGACTCTCTGCAGTTCTGGCACGAGCACCTGACGAAGAACAAGGTGAAAGTCCTGCAGCGCTATGAGCGCTTCGGCCAGAAGGTGCTCAAGATGGAGCACCCTGATTGCCCGACTCTGAATTTCGAGCTGGTCGAGGACGGCGCGGACAGGCGTCGGCCGTACAATTCGAGCCACATCGCGCAGGCATACGCGATCCGCGGCTTTCACAGCTGGACGGTGTCGCTGCGGGAATTCGGCGACATGCCGGTATTCCTCAACGAGGCCTGGAACTACAACAAGCTCGGCGCTGAAGGGGAATTCACGCGCTACACCGTCGATGACGGGAGTGCTTCGAAGATTGTCGACCTCTGGCTGCGCCCCGAAGTACCTGCAGGCAACTGGGCTTATGGCGAGGGCATGGTTCACCACGGCGCCTTCGGAGTGCCGGACCTCGATGTGCAGGACAAGGTCAAGCTCGAATGCGAGGGATTGGGCTTCACGGATTGCTCGGACCGCAAGCATCGCGGCTACTTCCAGTCCGTGTATGTCCGCACCCCCGCCGGCGCGCTGTTTGAAGCGACCCACACGCTCGGCTTCACCAGTGACGAGCCTGCCGACAAGCTGGGACGGGAGCTGATCGTATCGCCGCAGTTTGCGGACCAGAAAGAGGCGCTGCTGCGGCAGCTCAACGATCCGCTCGAAATCTGAGTACGTGAGTGAAGCGGTTCACCTACGAGGGGTTGCCCGGGCGAGTTGTGTTCGGTGCTGGCGCGCTCGCAACGCTACCCGAAGAAGCGAAGCGCCTGGGCACGAGGGCCCTGGTGTTGTGTTCACCGGAACAGAAGACCCTCGGGCAACAAGCCGCTCGCCTCCTCGGCGAATGTGCTATTGGTATCTTCGATCGTGCCGTCATGCACGTGCCCGTGGAAACCGCCGAGGCGGCATGCGACCTCGCGCAAACGTTGAGCGCAGACCTTTGTGTCGCTATCGGTGGCGGGTCGACAACAGGCCTCGGTAAGGCCATTGCTCTGCGCAATGGATTACCGATCCTGGCCGTTCCTACCACGTACGCCGGGTCAGAGATGACACCGATCTGGGGGCTCACCGAAGGAGGCGTGAAGCGCACTGGCCGTGATCCCCGCGTTTTACCCCGTACTACGCTGTACGATCCGCAACTGACATTGAGCCTGCCGACAGGCCTGTCAGGCACCAGCGGCGTGAACGCGATCGCCCATTGTGTGGAAGGTCTCTACAGCGAGACAGCCAACCCGCTCGTTTCGTTGATGGCTGAGGAAGGGATCCGGGCGTTGGGGCGAAGCCTACCTCAAGTAGTACGACAACCGGACGACCTGGAAGCACGCAGCGACGCACTCTACGGAGCCTGGCTCGGCGGTGTCGTACTCGGATCGGTTGGCATGGCACTTCACCACAAGCTCTGTCACACGTTGGGCGGCACATTCAACCTGCCGCACGCGGAGACCCACACCATCGTGCTGCCACACGCCTTGGCGTATAACGCATCCTCGGTTCCGGAGGCGGCAAGCCGAGTCGCGCGCGCGCTCAATGCGAAGGATGCCGTCCGGGGCCTCGTCGATCTCATAGCTGCGATTGGGGCACCCACCGCACTGAAGGACATCGGAATGCCCGCAGATGGAGTCGAACGAGCGGTTGAGCTGGCTACAACCAATCCCTACTACAACCCAGCGCCCCTCGAGAAAGGCGCACTGCGCCGGTTGTTGCGAAACGCCTATGAAGGCAGGCCACCGGAGCCGTACTTGCAGTGAGCGAGACACTTCTCACGCTGCGCGCTCTCGGTCGGGAGGCACAGTATCGTAACCTCAAAATTCGTACTCCGGACGGCTTGGTTCTCGCGGCGCAAGACTGGGGCCAGCCGACCTCCGGGCGAGACGTGCTGCTGATCCACGGCTACTCGCAATCGCATCTGTCATGGCTCAAACAGGTGAGCGGACCGCTGGCTCGCGAATTCCGTCTGGTGAGCTATGACACCCGCGGCCATGGAGGATCCGACAAGCCACTCGACCCCCACTTCTACCGCGAGCCGTCGCGGTGGGCCGACGAGGTCGCGGCGGTGATCCGTGAGACGGGGCTGCAGCGGCCCGTATTGGTTGTCTGGTCCTACGCCGGCCGCATTGCGCTGGACTACGTCAGCTGTCGCGGGGATGCCGCTATCTCGGCGCTCGTGTTCGTCAACGCTACGAGCAAAGCGGACTCGACCGTCCTGGGTCCGGCTGCGCCGATACTCCGGCGGATGACACAGCACGACCTTGCAACCAACATCGAAGCTACCGTGGAACTCCTGCAAGCCTGCACAGCTCAGCCGCTACCCGCAGAAGAGTTGCGCTACATGCTCGCATTCAACATGGTCGTGCCTGCAGCCATTCGAGCCAAGCTTGCCGGCCGCGCCGCCGATTACGAAGCAACGCTGCGCGCGCTGCAGGTACCGGTATTGGCGCTCCACGGCGGTCAGGATCCAGTCAATCTCCCGGCGATGGCGGATTACACATGCGCCATGGCGCCCAATGCCCGCAAGATTGTCTATTCCGGGGTCGCGCACATGCCGTTCTGGGAAGTGCCGGAGGCGTTCGACCGGGACCTCGGAGAGTTTGTAAGGAATATCGGAGCCTAGCTCTTGGCCCGGCGCAGCGTCATGGAAAAGCTGAAGCGCTCCGCGGGATACAGGTTGAACGCGACCTCGGCCACCGCTCCGGAGGCAATGCGGAAAGTGCGCCGGACTTCCACGACAGTGCTGTCCGCCTCGACCTGTAAGGTCGAGGCGATCTCATCGGGTACGGGACGGGCACGCAGCGATTGCTCGACCTCCGTTATTCGCTCTCCGTACTGCTCCTCGATCCAGCCGTAGATGGGTCCGGGACGTCGCCCCAGCAGTAACCCAACGCCCGCGTACGCTGCGTGCACGAACACTTCAGTCCAGCAGATCGGCAGCTGCGGGTCGGGGCCATAGCGGTACCCCTCGATCCTCAGCCAGCGTTGCCCGACAGACCCACCAATGCGTTTGGCGAGCTCAGCATCGGCGACCACGATTGCGCTCGCGTCCGGCCGATATTGAGTGCCCGCGGCATAAGCGACCAGATCGTCGATCGAGGCAATCTCATGCACGTAAGGCTGCGAGGAAGCGAGGGTGCGGACCGTGGTTCCAGAGCCCTGACGTGAGGTCACCAGCCCGTCGTCCCTAAGCTGTCTGAGGGCTTCACGAATGGTGTGGCGGCTGACATCAAAGCGGTCCCCGAGCTCACCCTCGGTCGGCAACTGCGTGCCTACGGGATACGCCCCGCTCAGGATCTCGTCCTTCAGAGCCTGAACGACCTTTCTGTATAGCGGCTCCTCCACGGCAATCTCCACGGCCTTGGCCGGTCGCCCGGGTCGTCTGGTCCCTGATGAGACCTGTTCGGAGGTGCGTCTCTTCTTTCGCTTCAGCAGCCTTGCGGTCATTCGACAATCCTGGCGGAGAACCCGCCGCCCAGCATCTCATCACACAAGGGTCCGCTCAACCAGAGGCGACCTCTCCGTGCGCGGCCGCGGTCCGTTTCAACAGATCCCGCAGGGTCTCCAACTCGGATCGCGTGGGGGCTTCCGTGGTGGCTACATCAGCGGCATACCGTACCGGCCAATCGGTAGCAGCCTGGATCGCCTCGCGCTGCACACCGGGGTGAATGCACACCACGGACAGCTCGCGAGTCACGGGATCGGGCTCGAAAATGCACAGGTCCGTAATGACAGCCGTCGGCCCTTTGCCCGGCAGACCGGCGCGCTTCCGGGACTCGCCGCCCTCGAGAAAACCCGCCGACGTGATGAAGTCCAGCTTCTGAACGAAGGACCGGCGGCTCTGGCGGATGATGATCAGCACCTCGCCGGCCAGAGCGGCGATTTCCGGCGCGCCACCGGCGCCCGGCAGACGCGTTTTCGGGCTCCTGTAGGGACCGATCACGGTCGTGTTGATGTTGGCGAAGCGATCGATCTGGGCCGCGCCGAGAAAACCTACATCGATACGGCCGCCTTGCAGGTAATAGCGAAAGATCTCGGGTGTCGAGACCACGGTATCCGCGGTCGTGGCCAGCTCACCGTCTCCGATCGACAAGGGCAGCACGGCCGGCTTGGCGCCGATCGTGCCCGACTCGTAGATCAGGCTCACGTTGGGCGCGTGGCTCAGGCGGGCCAGGTTGGCCGCGGTGGACGGCAACCCGATGCCCACGAAGCACACAGCTCCGTCATTCAAGCGCCTCGCGGCCGCAACGGTCATCATGTCGCTTGCTGAATAGGTCGTGTCCATCAGGCTCGTTTCTCCAGAACGTGCTGCCGCATCCACGCTGTGAAGACATCCCGGTCGCGTGCGATTTCGTCCCATGACTTGTAGAACTGGTTGTCGCGCTCGTAATAACCCAGCGCGTACGACGGATACGCTCCCCCCGGAACAGGGCAAACGGCTGTGACAACCCAGGCAGGTAAGACACACGCATTCGGTGGCGCTTTGAGCTCGTCCACAACCTCCTCCACCGTCACGATGACGCGCTTGGCAGCCAGTGCGGCTTCCTTCTGCACTCCTACGATCCCCCACAGCAGAACGTTGCCTTTGCGATCGGCTTTTTGCGCATGAATGATCGTGACGTCCGGCCTGATAGACGGGGTGGCCGCGAGTGACTCTCCGGTGAAAGGGCATTGAATGAACCGGATCCGGTCGTTGTATCTCGGCAGGTCGGAGCCGGCATAACCGCGCATGATGCTGAACGGAAGGTTTGCCGCACCCGCCACGTACGCATTGGCTACGTCCGCATGGCTGCGCTCCTCGATCTCCAAGGGACGGGGCCAACCGTTCTCGACGGCATCGCGGAAGCGGTGCAAGGAGCCGACACCGGGATTGCCACCCCAGGAAAACGTCAGACGCGCGGCACAACCCATTCCGATCATCTGGTCATAAATCAGATCGGGTGTCATGCGCACGAGCGACAGACCTCGTCTGCCCTGGCGAATGACCTCGTGCCCCGCAGCAAAGGGGATCAGGTGTGTAAAGCCTTCCAGGGCCAGAGTTTCCCCGTCATGCACGTGCTCGGCGATCGCCTCGCGCAACGGGCCTATCTTGGCAGGGGCCTTCACGGTGCTCGCTCCTCTTTGTGGCTAAGTTGACCGGACAACTATGACCCGGCATTATGAGCGGGTCAATAGAGAGCTCCTCCATGGCTGTACTGCGTTCGATGTTGTTCGCTCCGGGTAATCACGCCCGGCGCGTTGAGAAGGCGCTCTCGGGGGATGCGGACGCTGTCATCCTGGATCTGGAAGATGCCTGCCCCACAGCCGAGAAGATCGCCACGCGCACTGTAGTCGTCGAGGCGCTGAAAAGTCACCGTCCGGCCGGGCCCCTGGGATACGTGCGAATCAACGCGCTCACCACCGAGTTCGCGTACGGAGATTTCCTTGCCGTAGCTCGAGCGCATGTCGACGGCATTATGCTCACCAAGGTCGAGAGCGCAGATCAGCTGCGTACCGCAGATTGGCTCCTCACGCAGCTGGAACGTGAACGAGCTTTGCCCGCGGGCCGGATCGATCTGTTGCCGTTGGTTGAGACGGCAAAGGGATTCGCAGCTGTCGGTGAGATCGCCCGTGCGTGCAAGCGAGTGCGGCGCCTGGCCTTCGGCGCGGGAGACTTCACAACGGACATGGGGATAACGTGGTCGTCCGGGGAACTGGAGCTGCTGAAATTCCGTAGCGACCTGGTGTTGGCCTCACGCGCGGCGCAGCTCGAGCCGCCGATAGATCTCGCATGGATTTCGCTTCAGGACCCGCGCGGATTCGAAGAATCCGTCCGGTGGGGACGAGTCCTGGGCTTTCAGGGCAAGCTTTGCATCCATCCCGATCAGGTCGCTCCGATCAACACGGCCTTCACGCCCAGCGAAGCACAGATGGCGAAGGCTCGTCGTGTGATCGAGGCGTTTCGCCAAGCCGAGGAGCGTGGCTCGGCCGCGATTCAAGTGGATGGAATGCTCGTTGACTATCCGATCGTGTATCAGGCTCAGCGCGTTCTTGATATCGCGGAGCGTATCCGGTCCCGCACAGTTCATGCAGGTGGGGTTTGAAACATGAGTGCATTCACGCAACTGGAAGGCAAAGTCGCACTGGTCACCGGTGGCGCCTCGGGTATCGGCAAGGGCATGGCACAGCAGCTGATCGCGGCGGGTATGCAGGTCGTGATCGCTGATATCGAGGACAGCGTACTCCAGCAGACCGCAGCGCAGATCGGCGCTGTGGGCTGGCGCGCGGATGTCAGTGATCTGCAAAGCATGCAAGCACTGGCGGAAGGGATTCGACGCCGCTTTGGAACTGTGCACGTGGTATGCAATAACGCCGGCGTTGGTTCGACAGGCAGAATCGCAGACCTCACGATCAGTGATTGGCGCTGGATGCTCGGCGTGAACCTCTGGGGTGTCATCCACGGAGTCAACGTGTTTCTGCCCATCCTGAAGGACAACATTGATGGCGGGCATATAGTGAACACTGCCTCGCTCGCAGGGCTCGCGGGGATGCCTGGCCTGGGCGCCTACTCCGTGACCAAGCATGCGGTAGTGGCCTTGAGCGAGGTCCTGGCCCAGGAACTGGCTCAGGACAACTCAAAGATCGGTGTGACTGTGCTGTGCCCGGGAACCGTTCGTACCAACATCAAGGCGAGCCAGCGCAACCGGCCACGAGAGCTCGGCGACGGCCGACTCACCGATGTGGACCTGGAGACTGAGGAGTTTGGAAGACAGATGCGTTGGATGGACCCGCAGGACGTCGGCAGGATCGTGGTAACGGCGATCAAGCGAGGCGACCTGCACGCCTTTACGCATCCCGAGATGTTTGGCGCGATCGAGCAACGCTTTGCAACGATCATCGAGGCGGGGCGCAGGTAAATCCCGCTTACGAGCGCACTCAGTCATACAGCGCAATGAACCGGCACTCGATGCTGCCACGTGGCACGGGACTCGCGACAGAAGTATCGTCAAACGTCGTGTGCATGGCATTCATGGCATCCGGACACGCAGAATCGAATCCCTTGAACACCAGCACCTCCTCGGGAGTCATGTCGGGAAAATAGTACCAGGCGTGTCTGGGATCGAAACGACAGGCCCGTGAGCGGACCCGCTCGTTGCGGCTGCCCGGCGGGCCGATGAAGTCCATGCGGATCATTTCAGAACTCGAGACGCTACGGCCATCGCAGATCGCCAGCGGCATATCCTGTGGTGGCTCGGTCAGCACCCGCCAGGTCTGCAGCAGGACCTGACGCCGGAACGGCGCAATCTGTCTTCCAGTGATCTCGAGAGTCTCCCGCAACAGTCGATCAATTTCCGACCGCTCAAAATCCAGATGAGCGAAGGCGGAGGCAGCCATCCAACCGCGCTCGGCGGCACGTTTGCTGAAGCGGACGGTGACGGTACCGTATTGCGCGAATACCTCGCGCGCGCCACTCAACTGCATTACCAGCGGCTCCATCTCCGCCAGATAAGCCAGGTTGACCGGCCCCACCACCTCACTCGGCCGAGTGTTCTCCTCGATGAGCTCCCGGCGTCTCTCACGCACGAGACGGCTCGGCCACCGCGCAAGGATAAAGCCTTGGCTTTCGAGCGACAGATCCTCCTCAGGAACGCGGCCATTGCGTATCTGCACGGAGTGACGCTCAACAGCCATGTCCTCAGGCGGCTGTCGATACGAAATCTCGATGCGATCGAGAGCGGTCTTCACGTAGGGGACCGCTGCGCTGATACTGCGCCCCGCGCGAGGTGCAACGGCGCTCACGCCGGCGAGCCTCGGCCCCACAGGGCTTTGCTGGCCAGCTCGGCGCCGCGCGCCAGGGACTTGAGTTTCGCCCAGGCAATCTGCGGATGGCACCGCAGGCCCAATCCGCAATCCGTCGAGGCAATTACCCGCTCGCGGCCGACAATGTTGGCGAAGCGTTGAATGCGTTCCGCCACGAGCTGCGGATGCTCGATCAGGGTCGTGGCATGGCTGACGCCTCCAGGCGCCAGAATCTTGTCATCGGGCAATTTCACGGACTTCCAGACGACATACTCGTGCTCATGACGAACGTTGGCAGCCTCGAACAAATAGGTCTGAGCATTGATCGTCAGCAGAGTGCTGACCATGTCGGCCATAGGAATATCGTGAGCATGCGGCCCGTGCCAACTGCCCCAACACAGGTGGTATCGGACCTGTTCCGGAGGAATGCCCTTGAGGGCGTGATTCAGGGCCTCGACACGGATGGCGCAGTACCGCTTGTAGGCTTCCAATCCCATCTTGACACCTACACGGTCCCACAACGCCGCCAGCCATGCGTCATCCACCTGCAGCAGGAAACCAGCCTGCGCGATCGCCCTGTACTCGACGCTCATCGCATCGGCAAGCGCAAAAAGGAACTCCTCCTGAGTTTTGTAATATTGGTTCTGTCGGCCGGGCTCGAGACTGGCCGGCGCGGTTGAAGTCAGAAAGGCATCCTGCGGCGGCGCAGAGCCGATTGCCGCACGCAAGGCATCGATTTCGCGTTCGAGGGCGATCCGGCCGCGATACTTCACCGGACTCGTGCAGTTCCAATCGAGCGCCCGGACGGCGACCTGCTGTGTTGAACGGGTCTGCTCGAACAGCGTGCCGCCCTCCAGAGCCGCCTGGTAGAAGTCGCTGAATTCGCACCAGTCCTCGCTGCTCATCAGCAGCTCCCGGGAGGTGCCCTGGGGCGTGGGCTCGAAACCCGTCAGGCGTTCGTTGACAAAAACGACCCAGCTGCCGCCTTTGGTGATCTCGCCTTCATTGACGATATCCACGCCGCAATCGCGCTGAAGCCGCACGACATCACAGGCCGCCTGGCGCAATCGGGACGGATCGACGCCCTCCAGGCTCCAAAGGTCAGGCGGTGCGGGCAGGGAACCTACATGGGTCGTGAGAATCCGATCGGTGCTGCGTCTCATGGTCGTCGCTCGCTCCTGAAAAGCTCACAGAGTTAAGAGAAACGCGGTGGGTGCACTTGACGCAGGGTCACCTGCTCATTGCCCCAGAGTCATACCTTGACTTGTCCGCCCGCGCTTCGCAATACTTGTCCGGTCAACTATTCTGGAGCCGGCATGATGGAAGACGTCATCGTGGTCGGGGGCGGGCCCACCGGGTTCATTAACGCCCTCGGTCTCGCACAAGCCGGCGTCCGGGTAACCGTGATCGAAGCGGAGCCGCGGATCATCGATTCCCCGCGGGCGGCGGTGTATTTCTGGTCCGTTCTGGATGGCCTCGAGCGCCTCGGGATCCTGGCGGAGGCGGAAAGTATCGGCTTCCGCAAACAGGACTACACCTATCTCGTTCACCGCACCGGGGAGCGTATCCCCTACTCGCTCGAGGTCCTGGAGGGGGTCACCGCTCATCCGTACAACGTGCACCTGGGCCAACATCAATTGGCAGACATCGCCATGCGGCGTCTCAGGGGCTTCAGTAACGCGAGCATTCGATTCGACACCCGCCTGGAGACCCTCAATCAGGATGCAGACGGCGTGACCTTGACGGTCCAAGCGCCCGGGGGCAGGGAGGAGCTTCGCGCGAAGTGGGTGATTGGAGCCGACGGAGCGGGAAGTACCGTACGCCGACAGCTCGGGCTCCCGTTCGACGGCATGACGTGGCCTGAGCGCTTTGTTGCCACGAATGTCTACTACGACTTCGAGCGACACGGTTATGCACGCTCGACACTGCTCATCGATGATCGACACGGGGCTATCATCGTTTTGTTGAACACCCAGGGGCTGTGGCGCTGCACCTACATGGAGGACGCCACGCTTTTCGAGGACACCTTTCTCGAACGGCTGCCCAAGGTCTATGAAGCGATACTACCCGGCGCTGTGGATTACAGGGTCGATCGGGCTTCGCCCTATCGCATGCACCAACGTTCCGCACCCCGCTATCGGCTGGGCCGCGTGGTGCTGGCCGGCGATGCCGCACACGCGACCAACCCAACCGGTGGCCTCGGACTGACCTCCGGCTTGTTCGACAGCTACGTGCTCTATCCCGCGCTGACCGCGATCGTGCTGGATAGGGCCGATGATGCCGTGCTGGATCGTTATTCGGCTGTACGCCACGACACATTCGTCAACCGGGCATCACCCCAGGCGATCGCAAACAAGCAGCTCATCTATCACGCCAATGGCGGGGGCCAGAAACTGGAGGAGACGCTGACTGTGCTGCGGCGTCTCTCCACGGATCCAGCGCTGCTGTTGGAGCGCCTGATGTTCACCAAGTCCCTCGAGACGCCCCCACTGCTCGGGAGTAAGCATGCAGGACTCGCAGCATGAGCGAACATCGCAATCTGGCGGTGGTCCGCTCATACATGGACCGGGTCGTGGCTGGCGATCTTGAAGGAGCGCTGCAGCTCGCCTGGGACGATGCGGTATTCCAGGGCCCCGACGGCTCGGTGATGAATAAAGACTCGTTGCGCGCGTTGTTTGCTTCACTCGCGTCGCTGCTCGTCAATCCGTTCGAGCAGAAGATCATCGGCACGACCTGCGAAGGCGATCGTGTCGCCGTGGAGGCTACCGGCCGGACTGTGCTGGCGAACGGCAAGACGTATAGCAATCTCTACCACTTTCTGTTCGAGGTCAGGGAAGGCAAGATCGCGGCCTCGCGCGAATACTGTAATACCCGCGCGGCGGACGCCTTCGCTCCATGATGTTCTCGTTGGAAGGCTATGGAGCCATGGTCACCGGCGGCGCCAGCGGTATCGGGTTGGCCATCGTCGAAGTACTGACAGAGCATGGAGCGCGTGTGACGATGCTCGACATGAATGCCGATCGGCTCGAACGGGAGGCTGCCCGGCTGAAACAGGCCGGTTACGATGTGCATGGCGTACAGGCCGATGTCAGCGACCGTGCGGCGGTAGATGCCTGTTTCGCGGAAGCAGCGCAGCGTTATGGCCGCCTCGACGTTGTGTTTGCCAACGCCGGCCTCGATTCCGGCCCTGGCTTCATCGATCGCCTCAATCCCGGCAGGCGGCCAGCGGAATATGCCATTGAGAACTACACCGGCGAGCGGTGGAACCGAATCATCGATGTGTGTCTGAATGGTGTCATGTACTGCATCGGCGCCGCTGCGCGTCACATGAAGCCGCGGCAGTCGGGCCGCATCATCGTGACTACGTCGACTGCGGCCGTGCGGCCCGCGCCTGCAGTCGGCGCTGCTTACATGACTGCGAAGGCTGGCGCGGCTCATCTGGTACGCAACGTTGCGCTCGAGCTCGCGCGTTACAACATCCTCGTAAACGCCATCGCGCCGGGCCCCTTCATTACCAATATTGGCGGCGGCCACTCCCAAAAGCCGGACGTGCAGGCCGCGTTTGCCACGCGCATTCCGCTCAAGCGCATGGCACAAACGGAGGAGATCAAGGGCTTGGCGCTGCTACTGGCATCACCCGCCTCCAGTTTCATTACCGGTCAGCAGATTGTCATTGACGGCGGATATACGTTGGGTGTCGCCGATTGAACATCGGCGGCCCTGAGGACAAATGCGTGAAAGAAGCCGAAGGCAAAATTGCATTCATAACCGGAGGCGCCAGCGGTATCGGCCTGGGCATGGCACAAGTGTTCCTCCGCGGCGGCATGAAGGTAGTCATTGCCGACATCCGCCAGGATCATCTGGACGCAGCCCTGCAGCGCCTCAAGCAATACCACGGGGCCGTACACGGCATCCAGTTGGACGTCACTGATCGTGGGGCCATGTCCGCCGCTGCTGACGAGACCGAGCGCGTGTTCGGCAAGGTCCACGTTCTATGCAACAACGCCGGCGTCAGCAGTCTGATCCCGATGGACACGGCCAGTTACGAGGACTGGGACTGGATCGTCGGCGTCAATCTCGGTGGAGTCATCAACGGCATAGTCACCTTCGTGCCACGCATCAAGCGCCACGGCGACGGCGGCCATATCGTCAACACTGCGTCGATGGCAGGCCTGACACCGGTACCGTCCTGGGGTGGCATCTACAGTACTACCAAGTTTGCGGTCCGCGGGCTGTCCGATTCGCTGCGCGCAACGCTGGGGCCATACAACATCGGCGTAACCACGCTTTGCCCTGGCCATACCCGTAGCAATATCGGCGAATCGGAGAAAGTGCGTCCGCCGACACTCGCATCGGCGGGCGGCGCCGCCGCGCCACAGCGCTCGATCGCCCATACCGGCATGGACCCCGTGCATCTCGGCGAAGCCGTGCTGCGCGCGATCGAGCGGAACGACGGGTACGTTCTCGCACATGCGGAGAACCGCCATAGCGTCGAGGCGGAGTTCCGCGACATCCTGTCATACTTCGCCGACGAGACAGTGACCGACCCGGACCGGCTCGCCTCCATGGCCGCTTTCGAAGCCCAGTTCAATGAGGCCAAGGCCAAACAGCAGCGCGGCTAATTCACACAGCGCGCTTCACGCAAGACTGATGTCGTGAAGCAGCGCTGCCTCGCGTCGCGCCAGCTCCGTATCGAAGCGAGTGCCACAATTGGGGCAATAGAACGCACGAAATTCCATCAGGTCTGCCAACGGCCTGTGAGGTGTATCGAAGCCAGGTGCGAAGCTATCGATCGGCTCACGATGCATCCTGGTTCCGGCCTTGTAGTTCTGATGCTTCGGACCCAGACCGTGGGCGCATACGCCGCAAATCCATGTTTCGCCATGGAGGGCCAATACTTCTCCGCAGCGGTGCGCGCCCTCAGGAACTGACTGTCGTCCACCGATGTGAGCCTGCAGACGGTCGCGCTGCATGCGTTCACGCAGCAACTGTGTCTGTGACAGGTCGACCTTGCAGTCGTGCCCTTGACCAACGAGTACGACACCGTAAACCTCCCGTACGCTTTCGGGGGTGAACAGGCCCATCAGACAGTCGCGCCGGCAGTCTTCCGGATCGCGCAGGAATGGGTCGCCAAAGCCAGCGGTGGTGGCGCCCGTCCAAGCGATCAATCCGTCCGCATTCACCACAATGCCGAGGGCCTTCGGCCGAACGTACACTTCTTTACCAGTCCATTGTTCAGCGTTCAGCGGCAGGCGGCCGTTACGCATCTGCGCCTGAAGATCCGTGGCGCTGAAGACCCGGGTGCCGGCCCGGCTACCCGGATTCCCACCCAACACACCGTTTGCATGCGTACACGATTCGTTGGTTGCCAGCGCGATTTCGAAATGCTGCGCGTTCCAGGGCATGGAACAAACCTCCATGCCCAGCCCCCCGCGGTGGCGGCCCGCCCCGTCATGGCCGCCGGGAAGAAAGCGACGATAGAGATACAACAAGGGGTAATGGGACTCGACCTGCTCCACGTTTTCGGCGATGGCGCCGGGCATCCAGAAGGCGCCTCCCGCATCGACACCGTCGCTGGACGCACTGCCACCTTGTGAGCCGATCATGTTATCGGAGTTGGGATGGACGAATGGCTCGCGTGCAGCGTTCAATCCGGCGTACACATGAGCATAGAAGGCGGGTTGCGGAGCTCCAATTATCCGCTCGCGGACGCTGTCATCGCCGCACGCGAGCATCCGGGAGATGACATGCACCGACAGGTTGATGGCCATCTCACTCGTTGCGGCGCCGGAGGGAGATACGGCCGCCGGATGCTCAGCGCAGTTCAGCAGCCCTGACGTCGGCTTGAACTCCACGCAACGATAGGCGCCACCGAAACCACCCGCGAGTTCCGGAACGAGCGCCTGGACGACTGATGTGAGAAAGGCGCCCGAAAAAGGGGCGAAGGTGCAGTTGATGGCACCCGCCTGCGGATCGGTGCCTTCGTTGTCGACCACCAACCTGCCGTCGCGCTTCTCCAGATTGATCTGGTAGCAATAGATGCCCTCGTCCTCAGGGACGGACGATTCGACGTAGCCCCGCGCTGACCAGCGCCCGTCGGGAATCAGCGAAAGCCGTTTGCGGAACAACTCCTCTGACGAGCCAATAACCCGGCGCATTACGGCCTTGACCGTGTCGGGTCCGTAACGCCGAACGAGATCCAGGACGCGCCGGCCAGTCAATTGATTGGCCGTCACCGCGGCGCGCAGGTCCATCAGTACCTGAGTCGGAAGTCGAGATTGCCGGATGAACAGCTCTTCGACGTCCCGTCGGATCTTGCCCTGCTCGACGAGCTTGATCGGTGGAAATGGGGGCGGATCGCCCCAGGCGTCCCGCGCCCCAATACAGAAGCTGCCGGGCGAGGTGCCACCCACATCCGCGTAGTGCAGCGTGTTGACGATCCAACAATAGAGCTCGTCTCCCAGGAACAGCGGCAGCATGAGGGCCGTATCCTGGTGATGCGCGGAGCCGACGAAAGGGTCGTTGCTCAGGAACATGTCCCCCGGTGCAATGCCCGGGGATTCGGCACGGTTTTCCAAAGTCCACTTCGTCGAGAGCGATTGCGAATTGGCGAAGTACTGGACGTTCGGGCCGAGGAAGACCAGGTCCGCGGTCTCCGTCAGGATGGATGACTGCATGTCGCGAGCAACCATCACGACAGGGCTGACGGTCAAGCGCTGAATGAGCCGGCTGTGCTCGAAATTCGCGTTCAGCAGCGCGTAACGAATCACCTCGAAGGAGATCGGATCGATATCCGCGGCCTCCCCGCGATGCAGCTTCAAGCAGGGTGCGATTTGGAGCTCGACGGGAGGAATGTATGACCGCCGGACTCCGTCCCAGTAGCGTTCGCTGGTGTGACTCGCGGACGTTTCATTGCGAGGCGCCGTCCCTGCGCCTCGCCCTTCGGGCCGGCTTTCGCCGTCCAAAATCGTTCCCGACGATTTTGTCATACGGCCTCTCCGTTGAGCGATAGCACGAAACTGCCGAACGCATCGGCGGTCAGCGACTGGCCGGGCGCTACCGCAACGGTAGTGTGCGGCAACTCGACCAGTGCAGGACCGTCAATGATGTGCCCACCGCCGACAGTACGTCCGTCCACGACAGCTGTCGCCAACCAGCGGGCCTCTGCCGGCCAGAAAACCTTGTGATTGTTCGTCTTCACAACCGGCTCGCGTGGATATCTTCGCTCGATTGCGTGAGGAGTGTGGCCGCGCTGGCCAACGACCTTGGTGCGCACGGTGAACGCCTCTGCTGATTGAAAGACGATCCTCGCACCTTCCCCGTAGAGCCGCTCGTATTCGGTCTCGAATGCAGTAAGCAGATCGCGGGCCATCTGCTCGTCGATGTGACCTCCCGGCACCGGCACCGCCAAAGACTGGTAGAACTGGCCGGCGTAGCGCATCAACACGCTGCGCTCGATCGCTGTTGTCTGACCGTTGTCAACAGCGCGGCGAGCCGCCTCCTGCGCTTTGGTTATCGCGTCCGACAATTTGCCGACGTCGAACGGCGTCTTCAAAAGACATTCGCTTTCGAAATAGCGCACTGTGTCCGCTGCGGCAATGCCATAGGCGGACAGCGTCGATGCACCGTTACCCATCGGCACCGAGACGGACTTCACTCCCAACTCCGCGGCAAAACCGAAGGCGTGGACCGGACCGGCTCCGCCAAAGGCATAGACCACGAAATCGCGCGGGTCCAGCCCCTGCTCCAAGGTCCGCTCGCGGATCAACAGTGCGGCGTTGGTGTTGTTTATGCGAACTATGCCGGCCGCCGCCTCCTCTACCGAGAGTCCGACGGCACGTGCAATCGGCTCAATCACGCGCCGCGAGGCCTCGGCGTCGAGCGGCATCCTTCCGTTGAGGAAGGCTTCCGGACGTAGTAGCCCGAGCACAACATCGGCATCGGTTACGGTGGCATAACTACCGCTCCTGCCATAACAGGCGGGGCCGGGTTCGCTGCCAGCAGACGAAGGACCAACCGTGATTGAGCGCGTGTGCTCATTGACCGTAGCGATCGACCCACCACCACAGGCGATAGAGCGCACGTCTATGTGCGGCAAGAGGTAGGTGTACTGTCCGATCGTACGTTCGACGGCAATCACTGGTTGACCGTCCAGGACCAAACCTACGTCGAAGCTGGTGCCTCCCATGTCGGTGGCGATCACGTGTGTATGACCGGAGGCTCTCGCCAATGCCGCGGCGCCCGATAGTCCGCCAGCCGGCCCAGAATCGAGCAAGGACAGGGGACGGTGCTGCGCGGTATCTACGTCAACGACGCCGCCATTGGACTGCATTACCAACAGCTGACTCGACAGTCCCGAGCCCTTCATTTGTCTGTCGAGGGACGAGAGATAGCCCGATGAGGCGGGGCCGACGTAGGCGTTGATGGCGGCAGCGACGCTGCGCTCGAACTCACCCAGCCGCGGCGTGATTTCGCTCGACAACGATAAGTAGAGAGAGGGATCCAGCTCGCGCAAGAGCTTGCGCAGCAGCTGCTCATGCACGGGATTGCGTATCGACCACAGCAAAGCGATCGCGACCGCCTCCGGTCGCGTCTGTTCGAGCCACCGCGCCAGCTCCACACGCGTCCGATCAGCATTGAGCTCAACGAGCACTTTGCCCGAGCTGTCGATCCGTTCCGTAATCTCCAGGATCGCGGGCCGCGGCACGAGGGGCTCGGGTGGGCGGGTGTTGTGAGGAGAGAAGATGTCTTCCGCCCGCTTTCCGGCGGTCCCGCCCGCGCCGCGCATCATGAGGATCGCGTCACCGTGACCGGCAGTCGCGAGCAGGCCTACGCGCGCACCCTTGCGTTCGACGACAAGATTGGTACCGATAGTAGTACCGTGCGCGAGTCGATCTGTCGTCGCGAGCAAACCGCGGCGATCCAGACCGATTTCCAGTGCCAGGCTGTCGATGCCATCGAGCATCCCGGTGACAGCGTCGCTCTTCGTTGAGAGCGCCTTCGCGTGATAGACCCGGCCGTCCGGGGATACCGCGACGCAATCGGTGAACGTCCCTCCTACATCAATGCCAACCAGGTAGCCCATGTACGTAGCACTCTATGAGCCGACTTGGGAACGCCGCGCGCCGAGGTCGACCCCCGCCTCTGCCATGGGATCCATGTAACGCCAGCGGGACTCTGCGCGGATCGGGTCGCCGATCACTTTGAATGGGAATCCCATCATCAGACGCGCGCTGTCAGGGTTTGTCACCGCGGCGTGGACGAGATCCAGGTCTCGCCGCCGCTGCTCAGGATCCTTCTCTTCCAACATGCGCTTGTTCTCAGTTGCACCCGGCGAGGTCACTTCCCAGAAGACGCGCCGTCGCTCGTCGGAATATCGATCGAGAATCTGCGCGTCGGCATCCCCAGCAATGACCGCCCCCAGCAGATCCGTCAGGATCATCCCCGTCCACAGACCTGTCGTGAGGCCCAGGCCACCACAGGGATTAGTCGCGTGGGCCGCGTCGCCGGCGAGCAGGACTCGCCCCACGCGCAGGCGCTCCGTGCAACGCTGGTGCAGCGTATAGGGTCGCGCCGCTTTGATTTCATATTTCATGCCTGGCGGGATGAAATGCGCGTACCGCTCGGGCAAGCGCTCCATGAACGCCTCGACCGGCAGCGCACCGTCCTCCTGGTAGGTCAACCGCCACAACCCTTCATGATCCAGCAGGGCGATCACGCCCCCGTAGACCGGATCGCACACGAAATTCGCAGGCTCGTAACCAAGCGAGGCGAAGTCGAAATACACGTTGGTCGCTACGAACCTATTCGGCCAGGTGTGTCCTTCGAACTGCAGTCCCAACAGCTTGCGCACGCTGCTGCGCGCCCCGTCCGCGCCGATCACCCAATCCGCGCGGATATCGATGTCTCCCGCGGGCGTGGCGATCCGGGCGGTAACTGCCTGCGCATCCTGTTGCAAGCCCGTGATCCGGTGATTGAAGAGAACCCGCGCGCCTTCGCGCTGAGCGTGCTCCAGCGCCACTTCGCCCAGCACGTTCTGACCCGCGTGAATCTGATAGTCGAAGGTGATTCCCGTCAGCACCTCCAGGGAAACGACGCCTCGGTAGTTGAGATCGGGAACGTGATGACCATACCGCTGTGCCCGCAGTCCGCGGCGGTCGAGATCCTCGAGCACGCCGAGCTCCTGTATGGCCAGCAGACTGGTGGGAAAATACACGGCCGCACGCGGAGAATCGTTCAAGGCACTTTCCGCCTCGATCACGGTGACACGCACCTTCTGCTGAGCCAGAGCCAACGCACTCAGCAAGCCCACAGGACCTGCCCCGACAATCAAGACTTCAGTTTCCAGCATGTGCGTGTCCCCTTCGCGTCGCACTCAGAAGGTGTACTTCACCGACACGTCAATCGTACGCGGCTTGCCGACATAACCCTGCGCCAGGTTGTAGATGCTGGACGTGGCCGGGTTACCCGGGGTGATGCCGGTCGTAATACCGTCGAACTTGTTCGTGTAGTAGAACCGGTCGAACAGGTTCTGCGCCGCGACGGCGAGCTCCCAATGCGCGTTGTCCGGCTTGTAGCTCAGCCGTGCATTGACCAATGTGTAGCCGGGTACATGCGCGGTTAGCGAGGCGTTCGGCGCGCCTTCGGGAGCCAGATAGCCGCCTTGGTCTACCGGATCGGTTTCGAAATCAGACTGATAGGCGACGTCGACCCGCGGCGTCAGCTTGCCCGCAAGTACAGGAATGTCGTACTGCACGCCGGCGGAGAGCTTGGTCTTGATCAGGAACGGCAGGGTGTTGGTCAGCGGAATGCCGGTCGCCGGGTTGACCGACTTGTACTTGAAATGCAGGTAACTGCTGCTGGCATCGACCATCAGCCCATCCACCGGCTGCGCGGTAAGCTCGGCCTCGATCCCCCAAAGCTTGGAATCGCCAGCGTTGGTGGTCTGCTGACACGGCGCGCCCGGGAAGGGCGAGATCGCGTCGCACTGGCCTACGATCAGCTGCATATTGCTGAAATTGCTGTAGAAAGCCGAGACGTTCAGGCGCAGCGTGCGATGAAGCAGGTCCGACTTGAAGCCGCCCTCATAAGTGGTCACCGTCTCCGGATTGTAGGGCACCGCCTGCGAAGGGAAGTAGGGCCGCGGGTTGACGCCGCCGCCCTTGAACCCGGTCGCTATCTGGGCGTAGACGAGCAGCTCGGGGTTGAACCGATAGTCGATCGCCCCGCGCCAGTCCCAGCGGTTGCCGGAATAGCTCGAAGGCGTGCCGTCCAGCGCACCGATCAGGCCGTTGAGCGCGTAGGCATTGCCGTTGTCCACCGGGTAACGGTGGAAGACGTAGTCCTTCGATTCAGACGTATAGCGCATACCGCCGGTGAAGTTCAGCGCCTCCGTCAGGTGGAGAACCCCATGCACGAAGCCGGACTTCGACTCGGTGTTGATCGGATCATTGGTCGTGAAGTTGGCCAGATAGAGGCCCGGAGCGACGAAGCCACCGCCGGGCTGCAGACCTCCTTGAATGTCGATGTGGCTCGGCATGAGGGCGTCACCCTTGTAGTAGAAGCCGCCCAGCGTGAAATCCAACAGAGGGCCCACCTGGCCGGAAAGGCGCAGTTCCTGCGTGGTCTGCTTGTGGTGATACCACGTGTCCTGCTGGAACGGCGTGTACGGTGCCAGACCACCCTCCTCGCCACCGTGCGCGTCGGTGCGACGATACGCGGTGATCGAGGTCAGGGTCAGTCCGGCGCCCACCCCAGCCGCGAACTTGTTAGAAATGCCCCACTGGTCGGCATTGTTGCCGATGAACTCCTGGTACTGGCCGGTCCTGCCGAGATAGCCGACATAGGCGGCGTAGTTGGTGTAGCTCTTGGGCGCGGTGATGAAATTCTCGGCGCCGTTCCACAGCGCGCTATAGGTCATTTGGGCCGGGTCGGGTCCGTGATGATCGCTGATCCGGTCGGCGATGAGGGTGTCCTCGATATCCTCGGCAAACACGACGCGCAGCGAGCTGCGAATCGCGGCCAGATCCTGGCCGCCGGCTGTGCCCAGTACGCAGGCATTGACCGTGCTGTTCGGATCGACCAGAGGAACCGTGGTCGCGCCCGGATTGACGCAGCGATAGTCGAGGCGCTTGATGTAGCCCTCTTCATGCCGGTACACGCCGCTGACCCGCAGCATGACCTTGTCGTCCACGATCGGAATATTGGCCGAGGCACGCCCCTGAGTGCGGTCGTAGGAGCCATAACTCAGGTCCACCGAACCGCCCAGCGTGTTGTCTGGCGCCTTGGAATAGAGCTTGATCGAGCCGCCCTCGGAATTCTTGCCCGACAAGGTGCCTTGCGGCCCGCGCAGTACCTCGACACGGTCAAGGTCCACCAGCTCGAACACCGCGCCGTTGAGAATGCCGTAGTAGACATCGTCGACGTAGACACCGACTCCCGGTTCGACGCCGCCGATGGCGTCCGTCTGGCCGATGCCGCGAATCGTCACCACCGGAACAGCGGGGCCACCGCCGTTGGCGTTGGCCGTGATCGACACGCTGGGCGAGGTCGCCGCCACATCCGCGATCGACACCTGGTGCTTGGCTTCCATGGTCGCGGCGTTCACCGCCGAGATCGCCAACGGTGTGTTCTGTACGCTCTGCGAGCGGTACTGCGCGGTAACGACAACCTCGGCAAGTGCTGAGCTGGCCCCCTCGTCAGCCGGGGCGGGCGCCATCGACTGGGCCCGTGCCATCTGCGGGAGTGCCGCAGCGCCACCGGCAAGCAGGACCGTACAAATCGCCAATCTGTTCATGCAACCCCCTGAAAAAATTCGGCGAACACTCGCCGATAGTTGTTATGACAAGACTTCAGTTTCCAACACGTGCGTGTCCCCCTGCCCAGCTACCTGCGCGCCGTCTTCAGTCGAAGAACGCCACCGTGCGCACCTCGAAACTGGCGCGCGGCAATGCCCCCTCACGCGAGGCTGGGTCGTCAAATGCGCTGTGTGCTACACGCTGGACTCGCTGTGGATCGCTGTCGAACAGCGTGAATACCAACGCTTCGTCCGGCTGCATGTGCGAGAAGAAATACCAGCGCTGCTCCGGATCGAATTTGAGATTGAGACCCACGAACGGTGTCGGTTGACCGGGCCTCTCATGAATCGGAACCGGCAGCAGCTGCTCGGGATGTATGGTACGGCCGTCAGCTATGGCGAGCGGCGCACGTTCAACCGCCCGGATGCCGCGCCACACGTTGAGCGCGGCCCAGCGCTTCCTGAGCAACACTGCGGCCTCGCCTTCCCCTACTTGCTGCGTGATCCAGATCCTGAAACTCTCCTCCGTGTAGTCGATATGCGGATTGCGAGCGGGTTGGCGCTTGCCGGCAGCCTCACCCCCTTCAAACCGCGCAAGCTTGTGAAAGACAATCACGCGGCTCGCGCCAGTCAATCTCTTGATCAGCGCCTGCACTTCTGGAACATAGATCGTGTCGATCAGTGACGGATCCGTGAAATCGGCGACCTGGGTCGAGTGCTTCACCAGGATGAAGCCATTCACATCCAGCGCGAACTCGCCGACCCTCATGCGGGCATCGATGATGTCCGTATCGTGACTCTCGAAGCTACACGTTGACTGCTGATGCGCCAGAGCGAAAAACAATCCCGGTGACCTGGCGCTGTCCGCGTATCGCAATGGAACACGCACTGCCATGACACTCCCCCCGTAACTTGACCGGACAACTATGCCTGGAGCCCCGGGAAGGGTCAACTGATAACGAGAGGATGGTGCGGTTATCGTGGCTGCATTCAGTCAGCAGCCTGTTGCCGGCCGCCTGAATTCGTTTTAAATTAGGTCCGGACAACTTAAGACCCCGTCGGTACCCGAGCTGTGCCAGGCGCCAGCGAGCGACGCGCTGGCCGATGCCGTGATGGGCGGCGCAAGCTCAGGCAATCACGGGCACCAGCAGGTAGGAGCTCGTCTCGCCGCCGGTGTGGATCAGATGCCTTCCGGCATTGACCGTGCTCTCGTGCCGCGCATATACGAGCGGCTTGGGATATTGGTAGATATCCGAGCCTTGAATGACCAGCCTGAGTTGCTCGCCCGCCTCGAAGCGGGTTGCCGAAGGCCAGATCTCGATGTCCACGGGAACGATCTCGCCGGCAGAGAGCTTCAGCTCACGCCTGTGAGCGAGGACAGGTTGGAATTCCGTCGACCGCGCTTCGTCGAGCTCACGATGCGAGGCGCGCAACCAGCCGAGCGCGACCGGACCGTCCTCGAACTGCGCGTAGTACGTAAAAGGAACGACCTCGCCCCGCGCATCGAGCTTTTGCACAGCTACGAACAAATCCAGGTCATCGCAAGCCTCGGCGCTGACGAACAGTTTGAGTTTCATATGGCCGGTGAGCTCGGTCGGTGAGGTGAAGGTCACCGTGAATTCCGCCCTGTGCGGCCCTGCTCCGGAAGCAGCCGACTCATAGGCAACTACTGCCCGATCGGTGACGGCCGTGGTCGTCAGCGATTGCTGATGCGCATCGAGATATAGTTTCGTGTACTGCGTCCGTGCAAGCGGCCACTCATGCTCATCACGGGTTTTACCGACGTAGTAACGCTCCCGAACTTCGAGCCGCACTCGCGGCCAAGTGGCGATTTCAGTGGGCATACCCTTGAGAAAGTGGTCGAAGAAGGCCTGCTGGCGCCGCACGCTCTGGGGTTCGTAGTAGTAGTACCACTTCTTTCTGCCGTGTACCTCGAGCCACTTGTGCTCGGAGGCAATGTGCTTGAACCCTTCGAGAGTACCGCGGGTGTGCAGCCCCTGGTCGCTCCAACTTGCAACGACATAGGCGGGCACCTGGATTGCGCTGAAATCGGCCGCTTTGGACGCCCAGAACTCGTCGAACAACGGATGCTCCGCAGTCTCCTTCTCCAGGTCCTCTATCCGCGCGCGGCTCGCCCCCCAGCGGGTCGCCAGGTAGGGCCAGAACCAGCTTTCTGGAATACCACCGTGTCGAACGACCTCGCGATACGTGTCACTCCATCCTTCCCAGGGGTTGATTGCGGCCAGATGAGGCGGTTGAGTTTCCGCCACGCGCCATTGCATCACCGTGAGATACGAAACTCCTGACAGGCCCACCTTTCCACTGCTCCAGCGCTGGCTACCCGCCCACTCGATAAGATCGTAGAAGTCCCGGGCCTCCTCAGGTGCGCAATAGCGGGCTTCGCCCTTGGAGTACCACGTACCGCGTATGTCGGCATTGATCACCGCATACCCACGAGGAACCCAGTACAACGGATCCGGAGCTTCGAAGGCGGTATACGAGGATGTGTACTCGGGCTTCACACCGCTGTTCGGATAGGCTTTCGCCAGATATCCCAGCACGTGTTTGCCGTACGGACTCCAGCCGATGAGCGGAGCCGCGGGCTGCTCATCCGCGGGGCGAAACACGTCGACGTAGATCTCAACACCATCTCTCAACGAGACCGGCACGTCGCGCTCAATGAGCATCGCGTGCTCGATACTTCGACGATACTCCGGCGCAGTCCGGCCACGCGACTCAGGCGTGCACAGCGGCGATCGGAATCGATATTGCATCGGGTTGTATGCCATAGCCGCTACGATGCTGTCTGTGCAACCTTTCCCAGCTCTTCGAGTGACCGTTGTTCCGGGGGGTCCTGCTCGGCCAACAGCTTGTCGAGGACACGACGCGCCTGAACGGCTCCCTTATCAACATTCAGCAGGACAGGCTGCTGCGCCCAGAGATCCCCGGATGCCATTTCCCGCTGAATGGCCTCCAGCATGGGTTTATCTTCCCCTTCGAAAGCGCGGCGGGTAACGTTGAGCAGGATCTGATCGTACTCGGGCGAGTCCAATTGATTCGTACGGCTGATCGTCCAGAAGTAGTGTGTGCTTGCCCGCGTCTCGGGAGTGAGGAAGTGTCCCTGCGGGATAGCAAGCCCCTCGCTCCTCGGACGTCCGGCGAGAGTCACGCCGACTTCGAGCTTCATGATACCGGGTGGATCCCAGCGCATCTCCAGCCAATGATCCGTGGGCCGGCCATTCGCATGAATCTCCGGCTCGAAATTCGGCAGACACGGCACATTCGGGCACCACCAGTTCGAGCGCACGGTGTTGCCTTCCTGAATGACCTTGTGTTTTCCGCCATACATGGCGCCACTGCCGATGGAGCCATTGTGTACGTAGTCTATGTGGCTCAGGTCCATGAGATTGTCAATTTCGAGCCAGTAACTCGCGGCGACATGCGTCAAGCCCCGCACTGCCCGGCGGGTGATCCTGTCATCCAGAAAGGCAAAGTCCGGAATGAGTCCGGGATCTGCCTCCTGCGGCTCGCCCATCCAGATCCAAACGGCTGAGTAACGGTCGATCACCGGGAAGGAGCGGACCCGCGCCGCCGCGGGAACCGCGTTGGCATGAGGATTCCCAACACACGCACCGGTTCGGTCGAAGCTCAAGCCATGATAACCGCACTCGATCACATCCTCCCTGATCCGGCCGCGCGAGAGCGGCGCGAAGCGATGTGGGCATCTGTCATGCAGCGCGACCGGTGTGCCATCGTTCTGCCGGAACAGCACGATGGGAGTCTCCAGAAGGGTTCGCGCGAGCGGCCGGCCGGTCCCCAGCTCTTCGCTCCAAGCCCCTACGTACCAGGCATTCAACAGGAAGGCGCTCATCTTTCCGGTCGCTCCATCATGGGGCCGTAGGCCAGTGACAGGGTCCCTTATATCCGATATCCTCACTAAGATCCAGATCGTCGAGGCGGCACATGTTCGATTCCACGGTTGGCGCGACCTATCTGTTGAAGCGTACGGAGCTGGCCGTACGCGCCTGCGTGGAGGTCGCGCTGATGCAGTTCGACCTCACTCCCAACCAGTTCCTCATGCTCGTGCGCCTCGACTACGAAGGAGCCCAATCCTCGGCACAGCTGGCCCGCGCGCTGGGAATCCGGCCGCAGTCCATCACCGAGACCATCGCGCCGCTCGAGCTCAAAGGCCTGATCCAGCGCCAGGAGAGCCCCAAGCACCGCAGGATTCTGCAGATCACGCTGACTACGGCGGGCAAGCAGCTGTTGACACAGGCAAAGAAAGTGGCCAACAAGTTGGAGCAAGAGCTGCTCACCTGCCTCACGCCCACGGAGTTGGGCCACCTGAGAAATGCCTTGGAGAAAGTCCGTGCCTCCGCCGAGCGCCACGAGACGCATCCGGCAGTCAGGCGCCAGGAAGCGGCCCAGCTTGGACGAGCCCACCTGAGGCGACCTTGGGCAGGCACCGCGAGACCCGCAGCGCGCCGGCGCACGGGTTAAAGGCAAGATACATCTTTGAGGGGGTTGCACTCATGCAGAAGTTTCCCGATCTTCCGATGTTTCGAGGCATCAATGCACCAAGCCGGATCGAAGTTGACGCTCACGATCTGCAGATCGATGGAGAGATTCCACGGGACATCAACGGCGTTTTCTACCGGATCGCGCCGGACAACCAATATCCCCCACGCTTCCACGACGACGTGCCGTTTAACGCGGATGGAACGATTTCCGTATTCCGCTTCGAAAACGGCCGGGTTCATCTCAGACACCGTTATGTGCAGACCGAGCGGTTCAAGCTCGAGCGGTCCGCCGGACGCGCTCTTTTCGGCAAGTACCGCAACCCCTTCACGGACGATCCGAGCGTGCAGGGCAAGGACCGCAACCTTGCCAACACCACTCCCCTCGTCTTCAACGGCCAGCTGTTCGTGTTGCGGGAGGACAGCCCTCCCGTCCGGCTGGACCCCCTGACGCTCGAGACACTGGGCAACCATGATTTTGCAGGCACGCTCGCCAGCCCCACCTTCACTGCACATCCGAAGCTCGACCCCCACACCGGTCAGCTCATCGCCTTCGGATATGCCGCCAAAGGCCTCTTTTCGCGCGATGTTGTGTATTACGAAATCAGTCCGCAGGGAAAGGTCACGCATCAGGTATGGTTTCAGGTCCCCTACCACTCGATGCTCCACGATTTCGGCGTCACGCGCGATTACGCGGTATTTCCGATCATCCCGTCGTGCGGTGTAGGCACGGAGGCGCTCAAGGCCGGCAAGCCGCACTACGCATGGGACTCGAGTAAAGACATCTACCTCGGCGTATTGCCGCGCGGCGGTAAGGCGACCGATCTACGTTGGTTCCGGGCGCCCAACCAGTTCTGCTCACACGTCATGAATGCCTTCAACGACGGCGCCAAAGTCAGCATCGATGTGCCTGTCGCCGCCGGCAACATGTTCCCGTTCTTTCCGGAGCTCGATAAATCATGGAATCCGGCGCTCGCAGCATCGCGCCTGACGCGCTGGACCGTGGACATGGGCTCCAAAGGCGAGGGCTTTCATTCGGTGCAACGGCTCAGCGAGTTCGTCGGCGAGTTTCCGAAAACCGATCACCGCTATCAAACAGAACCTTATCGGCATGGCTGGCTGCTGGGCTTCGATCCGACGCGCAGTGGTGTAGCCCATGTCGATCACGCGACCGGCAAAACGGATACCTGGGTCGCGGACAGCGACACGACGTTGCAGGAGCCTACGTTCATTCCAAAATCCGAGCAGGCAGCTGAGGGTGACGGATATATCGTGCAGGTCGCCACCCGCGCCAAGGAAATGCGCACCGATGTATTGCTGTTTGAAGCCCTCCGCCTCGGTGCGGGTCCGTTCGCAACGATCCATCTGCCGCTGCGCCTGCGGCCCGGTTATCACGGCACCTGGGCCAGCGCCAAAGAGATCGGGGTTTGAGGAGCAACCGTGGAATACTCACAGTACATCCGGGCATTCAACAGCGGCAACGACGCCGCTTTGGTGGAGAGATACTTCACCCAGGACGTGATCTTCCAGAGCGGGCCGCGCGTGATGCAGGGCGCGTCACAGTTGCTCGAGTTCCTGGCTTGGGCTCACGACGGCATCCGGGAAATCATCCGCGCGCAGGTCGTCCTGCGCGATGCGGACCACATATTCGCGGAAATCGACATGGATTTCCACGCCACGAAGGACAAGCCCGACCACCCGTTCGGCGCCTTGAAAAAAGGCGAATTCACGACGGTGAAATTCTTCGTAGTCTATTACCTGCGGGACGGAAAAATCGCGCAATTGCGGGCTGCCACCTGGCCGCCCAACGTCGGCGTCACGAAACCGAGTCCGCGATTGGGCGGCAGTCTCGAGCAGCGTCAGGCGTTCATGGAATATGCGAGGGCATTCAGCAATGCGGAATTTGAGCGATTCAGCGCGTATTACACCGATGACGTGGTGTGCGAGCTGGGGGCGCTGACCCTCAACCGCAGAGAGGGCATTGTCAATTTCTACGGCGAGATGTTCAAAACGGTCCGCGAGAATCTGACTCTGCATCAGCTCATTGCCGACGACAACGGCATCGCGGCGGACATCACAACCCAGTTCACGGCCATTGAAGACGCTCCCAACTTCGTAGTAGCTCCCCTGAAGAAAGGCGAATTCATTCGCGGGCGAGTGTTTGTCAATTACGAGCTGCGGGACGGCAGAATCTCCCATATCAGAGTTGCTCGCGCGGGGCCAATGAGTGCTCCTCAGCGCGCCTGAGTAATTCTCTCGCGGCAGGCCGGTACAAACCTCAGCGGCGGGGCACGATCGGCACAAGCAGATGGGAATCGTATTTGCCACCCGTGTAGACGATGTGCCGTCCGCTGTTGACAGTGTCTTCGTGACGGAAATAAACGAATGCTCTGTGCTTCGAGTACTTCTGGAGGTCGGTACCCTGCACGATCAGCCTGAGCCTCGAGCCGGCTTCGAAATGCGTGCCGGAGGGCCAAATCTCAATTTCGAGCGGTACCACCTCGCCTGCCTCGAGCTTGCGAGCGCGCCGGTGTGCCAGTACGGGCTGATATTCGGTTGACCGGTCAGGATCGAGCTCGCTGTGTGATGCGCGCAGCCAGCCGAGCGCGACGGGACCGTCGTCAAAGAATGAATAGAAAGGGAAGGGAACAAACTGACCGTGTGCATCGAACTTGTAGAGCCCGACGAACAGGTCCATGTCATCGGCGCTCTCCGCGGCTGCCCACAGTTTGAGTTTCATGTGCCCGACCAGGTCGGTGGGCTCGGTGAAGGTGAGCTCGAACTCGGCGCGGTGCGCGAGTGGCCCCCCTGCCATCGAATCGTAGTTGGCGCTCGCTACCTTGGTTGAGAGTGTGCTCTGCAGGCACCGATGCTGTGCATCCAGGTAAAGCTTCGTGTATTGCGTACGCGCTATCGGCCATTCGCTCTCCGTGCGGGTCTCGCCCATGAAGTACTGTTGACGCAGCTCGTATCTCACCCGCGGCCATTGGAGGACCGACGCGGAAGTCCCCTTCAGAAAGTGATCGAAGAACTCTCTCAGGAGCTCGACGTTCTGCGGGTCGTAGTAGTGCGCCCACTTCTTGCGACCGTGTATGAGCAACCACTTCTGCTTCGATGCGATGCGTTTGAAACCTTCAAGCGTGCCACGTTCATGCAGCCCCTGATCCGCCCAACATGCAACGACAAACGCCGGTACGCTGACCTTCTCGAGCTTCGCGGCTTTCGATTCCCAGAAGGCATCGATAAAAGGATGCTGCGCCGTTTCGGCAAGAATGTCCTCGACCGGCGTGGTACTGCAGCCCCAGGCAGGCGCAATGTTCATCGTCCAAAACCAGGTATCAGGAATGCCGCCGTGCCGGGCAAGCTCGCGGTATGTGTCGGTCCAGCCTTCCCACGGGTTGATTGCCGCGAGGTGTGGCGGGTTGAGCTCCGCAACTCGCCATTGGGTCACGGCGAGGTACGACACACCCGAGAGCCCTACCCGGCCATTGCTCCAGGACTGCGTGCCGGCCCATTCGATCGTGTCGTAGAAGTCTCGCGCTTCTTCCGGGGAGACGACGGTTGCATCCCCTTTCGAATAGTAAAGTCCGCGAATGTCGACATTGACGACCGCGTAGCCACGGGGTACCCAATACAGGGGATCCACCGCCTCGAAAGTTGCGTACTGCGATACCTGCCCGGGTTTCACATCACAGGTCGGGTTAGCGGCGTAGATGCCGCTGCCATTCTGATGCTTACCGTACGGAGTCCAGGCAATGATTGGCGGGACTGGACCCTCATCTATCGGACGGAACACATCAGCGAAGATCTCGACGCCATCGCGCATCCGCACGGCGACATTGCGCTCGATAGTCATTCCGTTTTCTATGGAGCGACCGTACACCGGTGGCGGGGCACCACGCTCGCCAGGCGTTGCGAACGCTGCACGAAACACATAGTCGAAGGCTTCCGGACTCACAAGTTCCCCCTGCGCTTACTCTCTGCACCAGTGATTTTAGAAACCACCCATCACACGACGCGCGGGCTGACGTGCCCACTGCGGGCTTCAGAACCGCTTCTTGAACTCAGTCCAGATCTCGTGCGCGGTGCCGAGGGCATGCCGTAGACGGCACCCAGCGATGCATACAGATCAAAGTTGGAGTAGTACCAGAGCTTGTCGGTCAGGTTCGAGCCGACCACCGACGCCTCCCACCCGGCGCCGTCCGGCCGGGCGGGATCGAAATCGGCCTGGCCGATTCCACGGATGGACGCCGTCATGCCCGGGCCGAATGCGCCCCCGGTCTCCACCGGCGACACGTTGGGCGCCTGCTGCGTCAAATCACGCAGCGAACTCTGCCCGCGCTCCTCCATCGTTGCGGCGTAGACCGCGGTGATCGATACAGGCGTGTCCTGCAGACTCTGGGCTCGAAACTGTGCCGTTACCACGACTTCCTGGAGGCCATTGTCCGTATCTGGCGCCTTGTCGGCTCCAACTGCAGAGCCGACGAGCGCGACCGTGGCCAACATCACAACGGACTTGAGTGCCGAGCTCCGACGATGGCCGGCTGGAACTGACAGGCTCATAGGAATCCCCCCCCCTCTAATGCGCCTAGCGCACCAACACGCCCCACTGACTCTAAGGTTATCGGGGGTGCGGCTGCAGCCTATCACCCGCCCCATGCGGCGGCGCGTCCGACAGCGCAACGTTCACAGGCTGACAGTGCCATGCGTACGCCTGCGAAAGGCGCTCTCGCGGAACCCGGCGCTCCTCGCCATGCTGCGGGGCCGCCGGGACCGGCGCCGGCCGCTGCTGACAAAAGCTGACCCACATACACCGCCCACACGCGACAACCACTACTTGCAGAGCGCAATCATGCTGAAGCTGTATCACGCCGAGCCCGCCGCCAACTCCCTGAAGGCGCAGATCTCGCTCAAGGGGACCACTACACGATCACGAAAGACGGTCGGTTGCTGAAGAGGGAAGTTGAAGTGCCATTCCACGGAATGCTGAACTTCTACACATACACGGACGACAACATGTGGTTCGAGTACGAGGCAAAGTTTACCGATGGCCGACTCACCGAGATTCGGCCGATGTCGATTTATAGAAATGGCGCTCGCGGTCTACAGGATGTTTTCTACCCGCCATCAGGCCCACCGGCGGCGCTTGAGACCACACCACCGAGCCCAGGCTCCCATGATTAGTGACCTGCGCGGCGGATTACCTTTCCTCGAATCGGTCAGGTAGCCGTCCGTTTGAGATTCCGGGTCAAGTGAGTTATGCTTGTGTAGTTACAATTTAGGCACTACAGAATTTTCTTGGGATGAGGGCAAGAACAAACGGAACCTGCGCAAGCACGGCGTCAGCTTTGAGGCGGCCAAGCTCGTTTTCGGAGATCCTCTGCATATTTCTCGACAGGATCGAACGGAGGACGGTGAACTGCGCTGGCAGACCATCGGAATGCTCGCCGATGTGGCCCTGCTGTTGGTGGCGCACACTTGGGAAGACACGCGGTCAGCGACGGCGAGCACATTCGCATCATCTCGGCGCGACGTGCGACCAAGCTGGAGAGGAAAGTCTATGAGCAAGGTCCCTAAATCCATCCGCAAGGAACTGGCGGCGCTCGCCGCCAAGCCTGAGAGCGCGATAGACTTCTCCGACGTGCCGGCGACGACCGAGCGTGACTGGCGCGCAGCACAGCGCGGAAAGTTCTATCGTCCCGTGAAGCGACAACTGACGGTGCGCATCGATGCCGACGTGATCGAATGGCTCAAGAGTCAAGGCCGGGGGTATCAAAGCCGGTTGAATGAAATCCTGCGGGCGGCGATGCTCGCAAAGCTGCGGCATCGTTAGAATTTGGTTTCCAATGCGACCGCCGCGCCGATTTAGTACCCCCAGCGACCTATCGGGGCGGTCCGCAAACTGTACTCGCCACGACTTGCGAGGCAGTTGAGTTCGCTGTTCCATTCTTGAAACGTCTGCAAGAGGCGATCCAAGGTTTCCTCATCTAGGGATTCGAGCTGGGAGTTCGAGTCCTCTTGGTTCGAACTTTCTCCTGTTGGGGACGCCATTAAATCAATAGGTTACGTGCCGCCAGGCTGCGTCTAACCTGCCAAGAATTGCCATGCCGTGCTGCAAATTCAGCGCAGCGTCACAGCGATTCCTGGCTGAAATCGAGACCGTCGTCTACCTCCGGGTCGCGGTTCTGTGTCACGAGCCGTCCCCGTGATAAGAACCGTCGCGCTACCATCATGTCAGGGGTCATTCAGCTTGCCCTCTTGAACACGGATACGCTTCTTATCAACGTGGACGATCAGTGCCAAAGCCGCGCTTTTGCCTAGTGAGGTCGCCCGATTGTAGCTATTCAGTTGCCGGACGCACTCCTGTACAGCAATGTTAAGTTTCAAGGCCTCTTCGAAAGAAATAGTGAAATTCACGGTACTCGTTTCTACTGAAATCGTGGGGCTGCTCTTCCTGAACGTACAACCACCGAAGGACTTTTTCTTTGACCTGATTTCCGACATGGATCAGTCTCCCCATCATGTTGCATTTCAAACACTCTTTGCGGCCGCCGGTATGCGTGAAGTGTTGCCTGGAAATTCTTTCAACCGATTTTCAACCCACGACAAACTCAGCTCAAATCAGCCCTCCAAACAACTAGACGGCCCCTCCCCCGATCTCCGTTAGGACTCCATCCGGGTACGCTGAATCAGCAACCTGAAAAAATGCATCAATGAGTCAATTTGCGCAGCGGAAAGGTGTTCGAACTGACCTTGCTCGTCACCGACTCATCGCGCAGACCAGCGAACCCGAAAGCGTCTTGATCATTGAGCTTGATCAACCCGTGTGCTGAGGGGAGCGGCAAGCCGGTCTTTGCGTGGGTTGGCAGCTTGAATAACCCAAGCCGATGGGTTACCATATCGAATGGGCCGAATCTTCACGTCCGAATCCACTGGCGCAGCCGTCTATCTTTTCGCCGACGACCACTGCCCGCCGCATGTGCACGCCCGGCATAGGAGCGCGGGTTGGATTGCACGAGTGCAATTTTCTTTCGTGAACAATGACGTCGGGCTGCTGAGCATTGCGCCACGTCAGCACGCCCCACTGCAGAGAGTCGTGAACAAACTGCTGGATGACGTTGGCGATCGAGTCGCAAGATGCCGAAGGCAGTGGTGGGCGACACGGCAGACAACGTGCCTGATGAATCAATGGGCCGAAATTTCAGTGGCGGGAAAGATTGGATTACTCACTGAACACGACGCCGGCTCAAAGCAAATTGCCGACTCCCACTACGACCCGGCATCTGACAGGACACGGGTCAATTTTCACGACGGAACGGCGACAGACGTGAGGTTGCAAGCATGAGCAAACACAAGATTACGGATGCGCAGTACTCGCAGGCGCTCGCTGCTGGCCAGGCCGAGGCAGAGACGGAATTTCGAGCTCAGGCGGTGCGCTATGTACCCGAGTGGGATGCGATTGAAATCGTGACCACTCGCAACACGGGCTTCCTCATTCCACGCCAATGGATTGGTGCCCTTCAGGAATCCACCGTCAAGGATCTCAAGAACCTTGAAGTCTGGCCGGACGGATCGGCGATCGAAATTGAGGAGCGTGACATCCATCTCAGTGTGCACGGATTGATTGTCGCGCTGCTGCCGGCGATGTTGCCTGCGGGCGTGATTGCGGCGGTATTCGCGAGCCGCGGCGGTCAATCAACTTCGGCGGCGAAACGGCAGAGCGCGCAGGAGAACGGCCGCAAAGGGGGGCGACCAAGGAAGAGGAAGGCTGCATGAGCAATACCCACAGGATAGATTGCGGCGGATCGAGGCATGGCCGGATCATGCCGCAATAATGAGCATCCTACTCAGCTAATCGAATGGACCACTGCCGTGTAAACATAGCCGTTCAGCACGGACTACCTGATTACAACGTGTACCATGCAAACGGCTTTGAGCCTCCTTGGCTCTATCGCTATTTCCAAGAGGAATCCCACGCGAAGGCGCTGTTGCAGGGCGATGTCTGGATTTCCACGCTGGAGCGCTGCCGAGGGTACGAGACGGTGGGCCAAGGCGATGACATGGAAGGCCAGAGTTCATGGAACGTTCGAAAAGCGGATAGCCCTGCAGGGCTCGCGGCACAACACATGATGAACCGCAACGGCGGTCCAATTTTGCAGGACTGCGAGTTCGGGCCCAACTGCGCGGCCGCAATAGCAATCGAATCCAGACTGCCCGACGCCTATGTTGTCTGTACTACTCAATCACCCGCACAATCGACTGAAGAGGTGTTCGGTCAGTATTGCGTCGAAATCTCGAATCCACTTCGCTTTTTCTGGCTCGTTACGAATCGCTTGGTCACTCAAAAACCCATCTTCGAAGCGGTGTTTGGACCCATCAAATACGCACCTTTGGAGCGGTGGGACGAGGAGCCGCCGCGAGGTCCACTCGGAATGGTGAAACGTCCTGATGCGTATGCGAACCAACGGGAGGTCCGGCTTCTTTGGACCACTCGTGAGAATCCGATCGGGTCTTTCTCGCTGACTGTCCAGGGGGTGCCGCGACTGTGCCGACTCGTAAACCAAGGATGACCGGGAGCGAAAACACCTCGCGAATGCCGCCCGCCCCACGGCGAATTTAGCGATTCAAGGGTCGGACATTACACCGAGCGCTGGCAGCCGCAGGAGCGTGGCGCAACTGTATAACGTACGTCCAACGGGGGCCGCGGATCTGCGCCCGGTTTCACCACGACTGCGGCTTCTGGTCCTTTGGGGTAGAATCTTAGATTGCAGTCTTCCACTGCAAACCTTCCGGCAGCGCAGAAGGTCCAAACAGGAAATGCAACACTCGTCGAGGGCGATCACCCAACGACTTCGACGAGGCGTGCAAGAGCAACGGTCGCATGACCAAAGCTCCACCGCGCGCCACAGGGATGACCTGCTCTCTCCTGAGCCCAATCAGTCGGCGTACGCCGGATGCTGAGATCCTGATGCGGGGAGACTGCCCAATTCCGTTCCAGGCACTTTGCAAACAAAGTGCACTGAACAGCAACCTCACTTTCCGGCAACAGGACCTGTACTGCTGGATTCATCCGCAGCCGCGCCACGACTGCCGCGCACCAGTGTTGTTCGAGCAACGTCCTGGTACCCGGGCCGGAAATGTTCAACGCCCCGACTCTGTCGGAGATTTCCGCGCACAACGAATCGTCAATGACTTCCGGCAAGACGGTAAATCCGTCTGCCGCAAAATTGTGTGAAGTTGTTGACATACAGGCAACCGACGTAGAGTAAACAACTAACCAGGACTCGCGAATAGAACATTGTTTCCGCCCTCAGCCTATACACTTGCCACATCCGATTGGTATTTCGATCAGCTCATTCATCGTTTGTCGGGGGAACGTTGGACCGAAACGCGGTTGCCATCCGGGGCCGCGCCCTCCAGAAACTTGAAGAGGTCACTGCGCGTGGAAAGGACAAGGGTGGTGTTTGTGCCGATGATGGATTTATAGGACTGCATCGTCCGTGTGAATTCATAGAACTCCACCGCCGCGGGGCTCTGGTTGTAAGCCTTTGAGTAGATTTCGGTGGCTTTCGCGTCCGCCACGCCGCGGATCTCTTCGACTTGCCGGTAGGCCTCGGACTGGATCTTGTTCAGGTCCCGCACACGATCGCCGCGGATTCTGGCGGCCTCGCCGTTACCTTCCGACAGGTACCGTTCCGCGATCTGCCGCCGTTCGCTGATCATTCGATCGTAGATCTTCGGTCGCACGCTTTCGTTGTAGTTGATTCGCTTGAACCGGATATCGAGCAATTCGATACCAAACACTCGAACCTTCTCGGCAGCCGCGGCAAAGATCTGCTGCTCGACCACTTTGCGCCCCTTCTGGATCGGCACCAGTGATCCCACATCCTGCTCCGGTCCCGCGGGGGCCAAGACGGTGTCACGCAGCGGCACACGGTCCTTGGTTGTGCGGATGATCTCGATCAACTCGTGTTTGGCGACAGCGTTGCGGGTCTCGCTGCCCAGAATATCGTCCAGGCGGGACTGGGCACTGCGTTCGTCGCGCAGCCGCAGAAAATATTGGAGAGGATCTACAATCCGCCAACGGGCAAACAGATCGACTGAGACGTAAAGCTTGTCCTTGGTGGGCATATCGGTCGGAGTGCCGCCCCACTCGAGAATTCGTTTGTCGATCAGGTTGACATCCTGGATGAAGGGGACTTTGATCTTCAAACCTGCGGTTGTCACTGCAGCCCCGACGGGCTCGCCGAACTGGGTGATGATCGCTTGCTGGACTTCGCTGACCGTATAGATCGAACTCATCGCAACGAACGCCCCAATGCCCAAAACCGCGATGAGAGCTACGAGCCTTATCTTACTCATGGCCGATCCCCCTTCGTGGAATCGAGGTTCAGGAACGGCAGAATGCTGCGCGTCCGTTCATCGACGATGACCTTGGAGCGCACGCTCGGCATCACGTCTTGCAGAGTCTCGATGTAGATGCGGCGACGGGTAACCGCGGGGGCTTTGATGTATTCCGTCAACAAGGCGGTGAATCGGGCGGCATCGCCTTGCGCTTCATTGATTCTCTTGAGCCGATAGCCGTCGGCTTCGCGGATCCGCTGATCCTTCTCACCGTCGGCCAGCGGGATCACCTTGTTGTAGTCACGCCGCGCTTCGTTGATGAGCTTCTCTTTCTCCTGCTGCGCCTGGTTGACCTCGTTGAACGACGCCTGCACCGGTGCGGGCGGGTTGATGTTCTTCAACTGCACCTGGTCGATGCTGGTCCCCAATGCGTATTTGGTTGCGAGCGCCTGCATCTTGGTCAGCGCTTCCGCTTCAATTTCCTGTCGGCCGATGGTAATCACCTCGTCCACGGTGCGATCGCCGACGACCTCCCGCATGACGGATTCCGAAACGTCACGGAGAATCAGCCTCGGCTCCCGAACGTCGAACAGGAATTTAGCGGGATCCGAAATGCGGTATTGAACCACCCATTCCACCAATGCGGCGTTCAAGTCACCCGTCACCATCTGCGTTTCCTGCTTTGCTTCGCGAGGAATCTGATACGCATCGGTGGCGCCTGGGGTCGCGAACCCAAATTCCTGCTTCAACTGCCGTTTGACAGGAACGATGGTCGCTGCATCAATACCCAGCGGCAGCTTGAAGTGCAGCCCCGGCGGAATCACCGCGAGATATTTGCCGAAACGTTGCACCACGGCGACCGAGTCGCTCGGCACGGTATAGTAGGCGGTCCACACCCCCACGACGACCAGCGCGAGGACGGCAAGTACAATCAGCCCGGGTGGACCGCGACTCGGCTTCATCTGCCTGAATCGATCTTGCCACTGTCGACCCAGGTTTCCGATACCGTCACTTCGACTGTTCATGATCGACTCCCTACGATGGCATTTGCATCAGGCGCCGCGGAGCAGGAAGTGCCCGCGCTCCAATACAACGCGTTGCGCACGGCGTGCACCTACTCCACGTACGCCTCGACGTAATAGCGGCGCATCATACGATGGTTGTTGAAAAGCCAGCCGCACTTCGCAATCGCACCCTTCAGTGATCGCGATCCAGGACCCTGGGAAAGAGTGACGAACGGTGTCAGGCTCATGCTTTGAAGAGGCGGTCCAGAGCTCCTTCCTCCAGCGGTTCGGCCGGCAGTTCGAATCCTCTTGGTTCGAACTTTCTCCTGTTGGGGACGCCATTAAATCAAGGACCTAGCCTCAGCCCCCCCCCTGGCTGGGCCCGGCCTGACCACAATCGCTATTCAGAGGGCAATCATGGCTGTCCGCACGAGATTACCCGCCCGAAGTCCGGATTGACCTGTGAACCGGTTATTTCGCGCGCGCGCTTCGCGGCTTCGTAGACTTCACGCGCTTCGCCCGCTTTTGCGCCTTGGTCGCCGGACGCAAGGGCGGCCATTGGCGGGAGGTATGTAGCACGCGAAGTATTCGGACGCGATCGGGGTCAGGGTCATAGACGAGAACGTAGTGACGGTGAGCCACCAGCTCGCGCGTGCCGCGAACGCGACCCACGCGCCCGACCTCGGGATGGGCACCAAGCAGCGCCGCTTTTCGCTCGAACAACTCGTCGAGCGCCAGAGCGGCATCGAGATTTTCGGGCATGATGTAATCGAAGATCGATTCACGGTCGGCAATCGCCAACGGCGCCCATTCGAGTCTCACCGCCCGCGGCCGTATTTACGCTTTGCCGCAGCACGGCGCTTCGCGAAATGCTTCTCAACGACAGCGCTGGGCACGGCAGGACGCGGGTCATCGAGAGCCGCTTGCACGCTTGCGCGGAACCACTCGTCATATGCAGAGGCGTCAGCAGCGGGTTGCGCGACAAATTTGCGCATGAATTCGCGCAGGATCTGTGAGCCGGCGCGATCCTGCTTACGTGCGGCCGCGAAAAATTGCTCTTTGAGCTTCTCGTCGACACGGAAAGTCAATGCGGATTCCGTCATGATCATTTCTCCGGGTGCGAGACCGGCAGTATCCTGCACGAACAAATGCAGTGCAAGATACGTGCACCCTGGTTTTGGCCTCAGCTGACGAACATTTCCGGCAATTTCGCTGCCGAACTTTGCGAGTTTGACCGGAGCCACACCGAACAGCTCATCGTCGACACGCTGCGCAAGGTCGGGCAACTCACTGTGTCGCTCCTTGCCAATGCTGACGGTGTCGTAGTCGACCACGGCGCAATCTCCCCTGCGTCGATTTCCGAGCACAATGAATCGTCGATGACTTCCGGCAAGACGGTAAATCCGTCTGCGGCAAAATTGTGTGAAGTTGTCACTCGAACAGATCGCCCGCATGAGAAGGGCTATACTGCCTGCAGGCAAACCAAGGGGGCGGGCATGACTTCGTTTCCACGCGCATTGTTGGGGGTGATGTTATGTGGAGGCACTTGGGTCGCAACAGCGGCACACGATGCCGTCGCCCCATCGCGAACCGAGCTCAAGCGTGCGGCTCTCACGGCGAACGGCCCCATGGATGTTATCAGCTCGACGTTGGAGTTTCCGCCGGGGACAGAACTGCGCCGGCACTTCCATCATGGCATCGAGTCGGGCTACGTGCTGCAAGGCGCGCTCATCCAGCGCCCCGGCCACACGCCCGAACGCTTCGAGGCGGGCTCGCCCATCCTCAATTTGCGCGATGTTCCACACGGTGGATTCAAAATTATCGGCGACACCGCGCTCAAAATATTTACAGTACACGTGGTCGACCATGACAAACCACTGTACGAATACACCGACTGAGCGGTCGATCGTCCTTTGCGACGTGCCCACATGAGGGATCCATTCGGAGCGCGTTCTGAAATGAAACGGAAATGCCACTTTGCTCCTTACCTGTCGGCGCTTGCGACCCTCCTGATCGGCGCCACGTTGATAGGGCACACAGGCAGAGCGCTGGCCGTCGAAGCGGCATCAGCAGACCCCTCGTTCGACACGCGCTCGCTCGTAAAAGTGGAATCGGTAGACGGCATGCCAAAAGACGTCAGGACGGCCCTTGGACGGCAAAAGGCAGGCATCGACGGAATAGCCGACGCATGGAAGAAATTCAACGCGACGGACGTGATTGATAGCCACCTACCCATGCGGCGATTCATTGTCGGCGGCGCGAGCTCAGCGTCAGCGCTCGTCGCCTACGAGCAGGGCGGTCACAGCTACTCGATCCACGCCGTCGCATTTTATCTGCAAGACTGGGGATGGACCAAAGTCGCTGAGTGGACCTTGAACGAGAAACCACGCACGTTCGGCGGACTGCTCGAGATCGTCGACTGCGAGCGCTATTCAGGATGCGAGTTACGGAAGAAGCGTGAGCGCGTCCAGAAGACGCAGCCGTCCCGCAGGGGCGGCCCGCTTCGCGAGCTGAACTTGAGCGACAACGAGGTGCGGGAAATCCAATCCGTTGCGCTGTCAATCTTCCCCGGATCGATCTTGAATATCTCGGGCGTCGTAACCGGATGCCCGTGCGAGGATGGCCCCTCCTGTTCGGATCAGGTGTGGATCGTCGCGCACAAGCCCGGTGAGACTCGCGGCCTGGAGCTATCGCTCATCAATGAACACTGGACTGTTGGAATCGTGCAGCGCTGGTGGCTGGATCTCGCAAAGCTGGAAAGCAACCGGCAGTCCATTGCACCTGCGGCATTCGAACAGGCGCGCCAGGACATGTACGACAGATTCCCGGCGTGCATTGCGGAGCCAGCAGGCGTGCCGCTCAAGGCAGCCGCGCGCCCTTAAGCCGCTAAGTACGGGCCCGGTAGAGTTTCCAACTCAACCACGTGCACGGGAAAGCGCTGAGCGCGAGCAGTATGGGATACCACGCGGGACCCAGGTTCATGGGAATCGTGGCAACTGCGCCGAGGACGCCCAACCCGAAGCCGATCCACGCAAACACCCAGAGGTGCCGCACCGCGTTGCGGGGCGCCAGCCAGGCGGTCACGTAACCGCCAATGACGTTGAAAACACAACGATAGGACAGAGCCAGCAGATTCAGACTGGGCTCGCGCATCCCCTGCTCCCAGGGCGGATACACGTGGGTGATGTGAAGCACTTCATCCGTAACCAGCGACAGGACAACGACCGTCAATATTCCCGCGAACACGGCGCCGGTACTGCGCCACAGCTTGCGGGGAATCGCGCCCACATCGGCAACCTGACTGCTCATTGGAGCTCTTTGGCCAGCCGTTCGAGCTGACTCTCCCAGCCCATGACCGCTTGGCGGGTCCACTGCTCGTCGTGCATCGGGTCGAAGGTCAGTACCATCCGAACGCTCTGCGCCTCAGTACTGAATTCGACTACGGTCGCAACATCGTATGGCTCGACACCCGGAACGAAGTCAGTTAGATGTGTGTACGCAAGGCGTTTCTGACTAACAACCTCGGTATATGTGACTCGGCCCTCGGTGGTCAAAGGCATGCCGGCCTTTTTCATGAACTCAACCTGCTCGGGTCCGGTCGCGGTCATGGCATAAACCAACTTACCGCCGGCACGCAGGTCGAGCATCAGCACCTTCGTCGCGAACCCATCTGGCCCCCACCATGACTCGATGCCTGCCGCTGTCGTCCAAAGGTCCCAAACGTCCTCAATGGACGCATCGAAGGTCCGCTCGAGGGTGATCCTGGACCTGGCAGATCCGGAAGTTTTGTTCTGTGTCATGAATTCCCCTCAGTGCGTTTAGCCGCTTTCACTTTCTGCTTGCGGTCGAGAGCCTCGGCAAATCTGTCCAGCCGCGCTTCCCACATACTTCGATAACCACCCACCCAGGCATCGAGCTGCTGAAAGGGCTCGGGGCGAAGGGAATAGAGGCGCTTCGGGCCCTCCGGACGCACACGGACAAAACCGGCCTCGTGCAGGATGCGCAAATGCCGCGATACGCCCGATTGGTGGACGCTGACGCGCTCGACAATGTCGTTCACCGCCTGTTCGCTGTCACGAAGGGCTTCCACGATGCGGCGGCGGGTGGGATCTGCAAGAGTCTGAAAAACGTCTATATGCATGGTGGTGTATATGTACCGTAATGCATACGATCGGTCAAGAGCTCGCCGCCGATGCTGATGCCGCAGAGGCTCTCAGCTATTCCGGCGGTTCCGTGATCGACTTGGGCCTGCGCTCAACGACCGTTGAGCTCGAATTCCCGGCGTGCTTCGAAGGCAGCCACGCAACTGGGCAAATCATCGAACATCCGCGGCACCATGCCGCCGTTCGCGAGGCGCACGGCGTTGCCGTAGTCCTTCCAGAAGGTGCTGCAATAATCCTTATCACTGCGATTGGCCAGGCAGTTGGCGATTTCCTTGTCGCGCAGCGGTTTGATTTTAGCTTCCCGCTCCGCTTCGCACCGCGCCTCGAGCGCCGCAACCTCACTGGCCCGGTCGGCCCACGCGCAGACGGGCACGCCCAGTGATACCAACACAACAACCATTGGTCCCAGGCGGCGGGTATTGCGAGCCGGTTTATGCAGTTTCATGTTTCCTATGCTAGCACCGGCCCTCGGACCGCGCCATTTCGAGCAGATTGGTCACTGTACGCCAGTTGCGCGCCGTGGCATCGACTCCCAGGAAACGCTCCACCCGCTCGCGAACCTTCGAGACCGCGAAGCCATCCGGCGTGTACAGATAGAAAACCTGCCCGCGCAACTCAAAGGCCTCCCGGCCGCTTCGGAACCGGTTCAGGGACTCGAGGTCGGGGGCTCGTGGTACGCCGCTGAGAAAGAACAGATGTAAAGCCGTCGGCGTGGCCTCGCCTTGGGGAAAGGGATTGCGGGCAGCCGCTCGCATCAGATCCTTCTCATTCAACACCAGCACCCAGGGCTGAAATCCGTGGGCGTACAGAATGATCTTGCCGATGCGCCGGGCAAGCGTGTTCGGTGTCCCTCTCGAGGATTGGAATACCACGTTGCCGCTTTGGATGTACGTGCGGACTTTCTTCAGTCCGTTGCGCTCGAGGTCGGCGCTCAAAGTCTTCATTGGCACGAGCTTGCGCCCGAGGACGTTGATGCCGCGAAGCAGAGCGATCCAGGTCGCCATGCGGCGAAACTAACATCGTGGGCAGGAGTGCGCAAGAATCGCTGATTTCGCTTGGTACTAGCTACCCATACATCTGCCTCTGACGTATCCTTTTCGGCCCATCCCCCGGCGGTCGCAAATCCATGCCGACAATTTTCGACAAGCTGAACTTGAAGGGTCTCGAGGAAATCCTCGTCCTCAATGCACCGGATGAATTCGAGAAGGAGCTGAAGAAGCTGCGCGACGTCCAGGTGTTCCGCAATGTCGCGGAGGTCAAGAAGCTGGCATTCGCCCTGGCCTTCGTGACTCAGCGAGCCGAGCTGACTCGCCTGTCGAAGCTGCTGGCGACCAAGGCCGCCGGCGATGCGCTGCTGTGGTTTGCCTACCCCAAGGGAACTTCAAAAAAATACACTTGCGACTTTAATCGCGATGACGGTTGGGAAACGCTGCGCAAGTTGGGATTCGACAGCGTTCGTCAAGTGGCGATCGATGAGGATTGGTCGGCTCTGCGATTCAGACGCGTTGAGTTCATCAAGCGGCCCGCGAAGTAACTGCTGTTGACCGTCGACGCGCGTCGTACTACCTTAGCTCTCGCTAGGGGAGCCCCGACAGGGGGCTGAGAGGCCATCGGACGCAAACAGCGCGGCATGGCGACCCTTTGAACCTGATCCAGTTAATGCTGGCGTAGGAAAGTTCGTAAGAGTCGCGATCCGCCTTCCTTGGCCTTCGGCCGGCGACCGAGCGGTTAGCGAGGGAACCCCCAGCGGGGGGCGCATCCCCTTCCGACTTCAATCCCTCGCAGTCTCACTGGATCTTCACGGCCACCGCCCGAGGAGCTCCAGATGAATGCCGTTCCGCTGCAAGTCGCGCAAGAATCACTGCCCGCTTCCCGCAAAGTCTATGAGCGCGGAGAGATTTTCGCGGATATCCAAGTGCCCATGCGCGAGATCTCGCTGCATCCCTCCTCGGGCGAAGCGCCGCTGACAGTGTATGACTCCTCTGGTCCCTACACGGATCGGACCGTCAAGATCGATATTGAACAGGGCCTGCCCCGCCTGCGCGAAGCGTGGATTACCGGGCGCGGCGATGTTGAAGCCTATGCCGGACGTCCCGTGCAGGCGGTCGACAATGGGTTGCCGGCGGGGGCCAGGGGCGCCGCCCCTGAGTTTCCCAACTTACGGCGTCCCTACAGAGCCCGCCAGGGTCAGGCGGTGACACAAATTGCATACGCCCGGGCCGGCATCGTCACACCCGAGATGGAGTTCGTCGCAATCCGCGAAAATATTGGCCGCGCGCGCAGGAAGGAGACAACGGCACGTGACGGAAACTCCTGGGGAGCAAGCGTTCCCGACCATGTGACACCCGAATTCGTGCGGGCCGAAGTCGCCGCGGGACGGGCGATCATTCCTGCCAACATCAATCACCCGGAATCGGAACCGATGATCATCGGTCGCAATTTCCTGGTGAAAATCAACGCCAACATAGGCAACTCCGCCGTCGCTTCAGCGACAGCCGAAGAAGTTGACAAGATGGTCTGGGCCATTCGCTGGGGCGCGGATACCGTGATGGACCTGTCCACGGGACGCAACATCCACACCATTCGCGAATGGATTCTGCGCAACTCGCCGGTTCCCATCGGCACCGTGCCGATCTACCAGGCGCTCGAGAAGGTCGGCGGCGTGGCCGAAGACCTGAGCTGGGAAGTATTCCGCGACACGCTCATCGAGCAGGCGGAACAGGGAGTTGACTACTTCACCATTCACGCCGGCGTACGCCTGGCCTACATCCCGCTCACCGTCAATCGCGTTACCGGCATTGTCTCGCGCGGCGGCTCAATCATGGCGAAATGGTGCCTGGCGCATCACCGCGAGAGTTTCCTGTACGAGCATTTCGAGGAAATCTGCCGGATCTGCCGCGCCTACGATGTCAGTTTCTCACTCGGTGACGGCCTGCGCCCCGGCTCGATAGCCGATGCCAATGATGCGGCCCAGTTCGCGGAGCTGGAAACCCTGGGCGAGTTGACTCAGATCGCCTGGAAACAGGACTGCCAGGTCATGATCGAAGGGCCGGGCCACGTGCCCATGCACAAGATCAAGGAAAACATGGACAAGCAACTCGCCCATTGCGGCGAGGCGCCGTTCTACACCTTGGGACCGCTCACGACGGACATAGCTCCGGGCTACGACCACATCACCTCGGCCATCGGCGCGGCCATGATCGGTTGGTTTGGGACTGCCATGCTCTGTTACGTCACGCCGAAGGAGCACCTGGGATTACCTGACCGTAACGATGTGAAGGTCGGTGTCATCACCTACAAGATTGCAGCGCATGCGGCTGACCTGGCCAAAGGCCATCCAGGGGCACGGGATCGCGATGACGCGGTCTCCCGGGCCCGGTTCGACTTCCGTTGGGAGGACCAATTCAATCTCTCCCTGGATCCTGACACCGCCTGCGCCTTCTACGATCAGACGATGCCCAAGGAGGCGCACAAGGTTGCGCACTTCTGTTCGATGTGTGGACCCAAGTTCTGCTCCATGCGCATTTCACACGAAGTCCGTGCGGAGGCCAAACAGCAAGGAATGCGCGGAATGTCGGAGAAGTTTCGCGCGGAAGGCAGCGAACTGTATGTGGCGGTGCCGGCGACTGAGCTGGCGCTGCCGGCGGCGGCCGAGCACATCTAAAACATGAACGTGACGATCATCGGCGCGGGCGTGGCCGGACTTGCCTGCGCCGTCGAACTTGCCGAGCGAGGAGCTGAGGTCGAGGTAATCGATCGTGCAGAGCGGCTCGGCGCCGCAAGCTGCTCCTGGTTCGCAGGTGGCATGTTGGCGCCCTGGTGTGAGCTGGAGAATGCGGAGCCGCTCGTTGCGCAGTTGGGAGCTGAAAGCATCGCGTGGTGGCGAAAAAGATTTCCCAGTACCGCCGTTAACGGCAGTCTCGTCGTTGCACACGGACGCGATGTTGGGGATTTAGCGCGGTTCACCCGTCGTACCGAGCGATTTGAGTGGCTGGAAAACGACGGGATCGCAGCCTTGGAGCCTGACCTAGCCGGACGCTTCAACAGAGCGTTGTACTTCAAAGAGGAAGGCCACCTCGACCCGCGAGCAGCACTGGCAGCACTCGCGAGCCAACTTGACCGCCTGGGTGTGACAATTCGCTTTGGCGCCCAAGCGTCCGCGACGCAAGTTGGGAGCCGCCTCGTGGTCGACTGTACTGGGCTCGCCGCGCGCGCGGTTCTCCGTGATCTTCGAGGCGTCAAAGGCGAAATGCTTCTGCTGCGTTTACCCGATATTGCATTGTCGCGGCCAGTGCGCGTGCTTCATCCGCGTATCCCGTTGTACATCGTGCCACGCAACGACGGTGTTTTCATGGTCGGTGCAACGATGCTCGAGAGTGATGAGCCTACACGCATCACCGCGCGATCGATGCTCGAGCTTCTGAGTGCGGCGTACGCGTTGCATCCGGCATTTGGTGAGGCCGAGATATTGGAGATTGGCACGGGGGTGCGCCCTGCTTTTCCGGATAACCTGCCGCGCATCTGTTGGCGCGGGGACACACTTTACGTAAACGGCCTGTTCCGACACGGGTTTCTGCTGGCTCCTGCGCTCGCGCGGATGGTCGCGCAGATTGTGTTGGAAGATCGGCACTTTCCGGAGGTAATGCATGAAGATCCTCGTGAACGGCGCCTGGCATGACACGAGTGCCTTTGACTTGACGTCGGCGTTGCGAGAGTTGGGCTACGGCGAAGCCGTAGTCGCAACGGCGCTGAACGGCGAGTTCGTTCCCACAGCTTCACGTCCGGACACCCGTCTGGCAGAGGGAGATCGACTCGAAGTGCTGGCACCGATGCAAGGAGGCTGAAATGCTGAAGGTGTACGACACCGAGTTGCAATCACGCCTGTTCCTGGGCACTTCCCGCTACCCCTCCCCCGCCGTGTTGACTCAAGCGGTCAAGGCCGCAAATGCGCAGATCGTAACCGTCAGTCTGCGGCGTGAGTCGAGTGGGGAACGCGCGGGGCAGGGCTTCTGGTCGATCATTCGTGATCTCGGTGTGCGCGTGCTCCCCAACACCGCCGGCTGCCATTCCGTGAAGGAAGCCGTCACAACCGCACAAATGGCGCGCGAAGTCTTCGCTACCCCATGGATCAAGCTGGAGGTGATTGGGGAGAGTGACACTCTGCAACCCGATGTGCTCGGGTTGGTGGAGGCCTCGAAGATATTGTGCGCGGAGGGATTTCAGGTCTTTCCCTATACGACCGAGGATTTGGTCGTTGCTTCCAGGCTGTTGGACGCCGGTTGCAAGGTGTTGATGCCGTGGGGCGCTCCCATCGGATCCGGGCGGGGATTGAACAATCTTTTTGGTCTGAAAACCTTGCGCGCGCACTTTCCGGACGTTCCGCTCATCATCGATGCGGGAATTGGCGTCCCATCCCATGCGGCGCAAGCGATGGAGTTGGGATTCGACGCCGTGCTGATCAACACCGCAGTCGCGCAGGCGGCCGATCCCGTTCGCATGGCCGAAGCCTTCGCGAGAGCGATTGAGGCTGGCCGTTCCGCTCTGCTCGCTGGACCAATGGAACCGCGTGACTTTGCAACACCCTCAACGCCAGTAGTCGGAACGGCATTTTTTCGATAACGCGTGATGAAATTACCACCCGTTTATCCTGTTGTAGAAAGCTCCACGTGGATCGAACGACTGTTGCCGCAGGGAGTGCGGCTCGTGCAACTGCGCGTGAAAGACCGACCGGCACTGCTGGTCAGACACGAGATGCGGGCGGCCAAGGCTCTGTGCGCGCGTTTCGGGGCGCAGCTCGTGGTTAACGACTACTGGCAACTGGCCTTGGAAGAGAGCTGCGACTTCGTTCACCTGGGTCAGGAGGACCTGGATACGGCTGACATACCGGCGCTGCGCCGAGCGCACGTCCGCATTGGAATCAGCACGCACGATCATGCGGAGCTCGACCGAGCGCTGGCTTTAGAGCCGGACTACGTGGCGCTCGGTCCGATCTATCCAACCCTGCTCAAAGTCATGCCGTGGTCTCCACAGGGACTCGAGCGAATCACAGAATGGAAACGGCGAGCAGGCCCGATTCCGCTTGTAACGATCGGGGGGCTCACGGTGGAGCGACTGCCAGGAGTATTCGGCGCGGGGGCTGATGTTGCCGCCGTGGTAACGGACATCGTTCGACATGCAGATCCGGAGTGGCGTACGAGGGAATGGCTCGACGCAGCCGATCGGGCAATCACAGCCGACGGGGCCACCGCGGCTGAGGGTGCAACCGCAGCGAGCCGAGCGACATGAGCGATCGCTATTCCCGCCAGATGATTCTCCCTGAAGTCGGCAACGAGGGACAACGTCGCCTGCGCGACGCCCGCGTTCTGGTAGTCGGCGCCGGCGGACTGGGTTGCGCAGTGCTGCAGTACCTCGGCGCAGCGGGTGTTAGACACCTGATCATTGTCGATCACGATCGCGTCGAAGAGTCCAATCTGCACCGCCAACCCATGTACCGCATGAGCGATATAGACCTGAAGAAGGCGGCAGTTGCGCGCGACGCGCTCCTAGCTACAAATCCCCAGCTGGCAATAACAGTAGTGGACGAGCGGCTGACACCCAGCAACGCCTCCTCTCTGACAGAGGCCGCAGATATCGTTGTCGATGCGGCCGACAGTTTTGCAGTGACCTATGTGCTGAGCGACGAGGCGTGGCGGGCAAAGAGGGCTTTCATAAGCGCCTCCGTGCTTGGCTTGACGGGCTATGTCGGAGTCTTCTGCGGCGGGGCCCCAAGCTATCGGGCGGTTTTTCCGGAAATGCCGCGCCAAGCGGGCTCATGTGCACAATCCGGCGTGTTGGGAACAGCAGTCGGTGTCATGGGGACCCTGCAGGCCCACATGGCGCTGGCGGTACTGCTCAATTTGCAGCCGACGGTACTCGGTCAACTCATCACGGTGGACCTTCGCACACTACGCTTCGGCGGCTTTTCCTTCGCGGCTGCGCAGGAGCCCGGCGGTAACCACCTTCCATTCATCGCGCCTGGCCAAATCGCCCCCACCGATATCATCATCGATCTCCGAAGCCTGGCCGAGGCCCCCATCTCCCCATTCAAGTCGGCCCTTCGTATCGAGGTAGACACGGTTGAGAAGGCCGCGGTCCACCTACCCCACGGGCCACGCATAGTGCTCTGTTGCCGGAGCGGTGTACGCGCCTGGCGCGCGGCTCGCGCTCTGCAAGCCAGTGGTCACGATGACTTGGCACTCGTGGCGCTCGGAGAGTGAGTACGTGGCGATGAGTCGCCCTGCGGTGCTGGTAATTGCGGGGACCGACTCGAGTGGTGGTGCGGGACTGACGCGCGATGTGCAGGTTCTGACCGATTTCGGAGCTGATGCTCTCTGCGTGGTCACCGCAGTCACTGCGCAATCGAACTCACGGGTTGCGGTCATTCACCACATCCCGCCCGAAGTGATTACTCAACAGATTGCCGCTGCCTTTGAAACGCGACAGATCGCAGCGGTGAAAATCGGCATGCTCGGGACTCGCGCAACGGTCGAAGCCGTAGCGGCAGGTCTGCCAAAAAACGCACAAGCGCCGCCGATTGTGCTCGACCCAGTATTGGTGTCGTCCTCTGGTGGAATACTGCTCGACGCCGACGGGCGTGCAGCGATGCAGGAGAAGCTGTTTCCCCGTACCACAGTCGCGACCCCCAACGTACCCGAGGTGGCCATCTTACTGAGCGAAGGGCTTGGGACTACCGAGGCCTTCCTGATAGGACAAGCCGAACGACTGCTGGCGCTCGGCCCCCGAGCGATTCTGCTCAAAGGTGGACATGCCGGGGGACTGGAAGCGACCGACTTGTTGGTTTCGCGAGACTTCAAGATGCGCAAATTTGCTTCGCCACGCATTCGGGCAAGCTGCCGCGGAACGGGCTGCGCCATGTCTTCAGCAGTTGCGGCAGGGCTGGCCTTCGGCGCGCCGTTGGACGAGGCCTGCCAACGCGCCAAACGCTATATCGTAGGCATGCTGACGTCGATTTCCGCCCTGCCGTCACCAATGTGACAAGCAGGCCAGCAAACTCCGTTTGCGACAATTCCGCCTCATCGCGTCGGCTCGACCCGATACGAATACCCTCCCAATATCAGCAACTTCCACTCGGGCGTTGTTGTGGAAAAGTCGCCGTGCTCCAGCCTGTCACGCAAGTCAGGCCACTTGTTGGCGTAGCCGCGCTCATGACCCAGAGATCCAACGCGCACCCAGATACCGTTGTGGTATTCGAAAACCGGGCTATCCGCCAACCGCAGGAGAACGAATTCCTCGACGTTGTCGTCGTTCAAGTCGACAAACAACCCTGCGGAGTTGTCGGGCGAACACGGGGGACCTGCGAATTCGGAGCCGCGCATGCTCATCTGTGCCACCAAAGCGTCGACCAGCTTGGGATCGAGAATTCGCCCCACTGGATAGATTGGGATCTTCGCCAGGATGTCGCGCAGCTCTTCAGGTGTATTTACCTCGGTTGGCATCCACCTTTGCTGTTGAGCGATAGCAGCGGCTGCGAGCTGCCGGATCCTGGCAGCCTCGGGATGGTTTTGCAGGGTCGCCAGCGCGCGCAGCCTGTTGAGCCCGTAGGACCCGCTGTTGAAGCGCAGGTAATGATAAGGTGAATTCCAGCCTTTGCGCTCTTCGGCGTTGAGTGTGGGTGTTTTCAGGACCCTGGCAAACTGACTGTTGGCGGACAGGCGTGCCGGCGAAATTGCGGGAGTCAAGGCTGCGGCAATCGTCACCATCAATGCAAGTGCCACCAGCACGTTCACGGACGCGATACGACTCATCCACGGGCCCCGGCGAAAGGCAGCGAATGAATATCCAACCGAATAGATCAGCGCTGCGCCGGCGACCACGAAAGCCCAGACGCGATCGGCTGTGACTCCGTAGTGTTGAGTGCGGACAATCAGCGCGTAGCACGCCGTCAGCGAGACGACAACAGTCAAGGGAGTGACGAAACGCAGCAAGTTGCCGATCAGCGCCGGATAGGGACGCAGTCCGGCACCATCCCGAAACGCCGCATTCAACAGCAGCACGATCACCGCGACGAGCCATAGTAACCATGTGGCACCTATGGCGTGCTGGCCGGTCAGCACCAGGCCGGGAAGCTTCACTGCCAGGGCCACGGTAAACAGGGCGAGCAAGGTGCCCGCGACCACCGCCAGCCATTTGAGCACATTGAGCAACTGCTCCAACACGACCGAAGTGAGCCGGTCGATCGACCCGATCAAATGCAACGCAATGCCGAAAGTGATGGAAGTCACCGGATAGACGAACAGCGGCTCATTGAACAAGTCGCGAAAAAAATCGATGGACAACATGTGGAACAGCATCTGCCACAGTTCCAGCAGCAGCCAGAACAGGCCGGTGAACAACCCGGCTTCGGCCAACACCAGCTTGTTGCGCCAGGCTTCAGCAAACAAGGTTGCGTAGGGAACCCGCCAGCTCCCCGTGACCAGCCGCCCCTGGATGAAAGGCAACATCAGCAGCCACAGCACCCCCGCCGGAAACGCGAACTCGAAGTTTTCGCCGACCAGGTCCGACCGGCCTTCCAGACCCGGGTGAGTCGCACCCTGGTGCCAGCCGAAATAAAAGAACAGCGCGGTAACCGCCAGGAGGATGAGCCAAAAGGCCCGGTAGCGCGCCTGTTTGACCAGGAGCTCGACGGTCAACGGCGCGATCACAACAGCCGCATACAGCGCGATCAGCCAGGCGAAATTCGTAGCGGGCCAGACCCTCAGGTCCAGGGCATGGTGCAGGCCATAAAGCCCCCACCCCTGCAGCAGGGCGGCAATCAATATGATCGGCAACGTTGATCTGGCGGAAGGCTGAGCTTTTTCTTCCATGGGTTACTCGCGGGTGGCCCGATTCGCAAACGGCCACTATCCATACCAATTGTGGCAACGCAGTGGCGTGATTCACCCGGCATACAGCGCGGCATAGGCCGCGCGGAGGACATTTTTCTGTACCTTGCCCATGGTATTTCGCGGCAGCTCGGGCAGCAGCAATAACCGCTTGGGAAGCTTGTAGCGCGCCAGCCGTGGGCGGACCGCCTCCAGGATGTCAGCTTCCGACAGGTTGGCGCCGGCTCGCAGGACGATCGCCGCCGTGACACCCTCACCGAAATCAGGATGCGCGACCCCGAAGACCGCGCTTTCCGCAACACCGGGGACGGCATCCAACTCGGTCTCGACTTCCTTCGGATAGACGTTGTACCCGCCGCTGATGACCAGGTCTTTTACCCGGCCGACAATGTGCACATAGCCATTTCGATCGATTTTGCCGAGGTCCCCGGTCTTGAACCAACCGTCGGCCGTGAATTCGCCGCGGGTCTTGGCCTCGTCCTGCCAGTAACCGGCAAATACGTTGGGGCCCTTGATCTCCAACGTCCCGATGGCGTCCGGCGTGGTTTCGAGCGCCGCTGTGTCCGCATTGATGACTCTGACTGCCACACCAGGCAACGGTGGACCTACCGAACCCGGCACCCTGACACCCTCGTACGGGTTGGATGTGTTCATCAGGGTCTCGGTCATCCCGTAACGCTCGAGAATCTGATGGCCCGTGCGGCGGAAAAACTCCTGGTGCGTCTCGGCGAGCAGCGGGGCCGATCCTGACACGAAGAGCCGCATCCGGGCGGTCGTCTCACGATCCAGCGTCTCCTCCTGTAGCAGCCGCGTGTAGTGCGTCGGAACTCCCATGAATACCGTGGCGTCACGGAGATGTTGCAGCGTCTCGGCAGGATCAAATTTCGGTACCAGGATCATGCTGGAGCCCGAGGCGAGCACGGTGTTCAGGGCTGCAAAGAGGCCGTGTACATGGAATAGCGGCAGGACATGCAGCAGCACATCGTCACCGGCGAAGCGCCAGGAGTTGGCGAGCACTTCGGCGTTGGACGCGAGATTGGACCGCGTCAGCATTGCCCCTTTCGAGCGCCCGGTCGTTCCCGATGTGTAGACAATGGCAGCCAGGGAATCAGGCCCGACGCTCCTGTGCGAAGGCTCCTCGAAGGGCCGCGAACGCTGCGCCAACTCCATCAAAGAGGCGAGGTCTGCGGACTCGACCACCGCCACTCGCGGCTTGGAATCCGTCAGGAAGTAGTCAACTTCGTTGGGTGAGCAGGCAATGTTGATGGGTACGAATGCGGCGCCCAGGCGCAAACAGGCGATGTAGAGAATCACCGCCTCGGGCGACTTCTCGAGCCGAACGGCGACGCGATCACCTGACACGACACCCTGGGCGCGCAAAGCCGCAGCAACCCGCCCCGACTCCTCGCGCAGCCGCGCGTAAGAAATGCGACGCCCGGCCGGCGTGCTGAGGAACAGCCGTTCCGGATAGTCCCGGACAGCCCGCTCAATCCAGTCGGAAGGATCGCGGCTCATCCGGCTACCTGATGGATTTCGAGTCGGCCGTCCAATTCACGTATTCGTCCGGCAGGCCGCGCTGCCAGAAGCCGCGCGCGGCGCGCAGCGCGGTGATGCGATCGACAATGATCCGGCGTGGATACTCCTCGCGCTGCGATCCGATCACCAGGACGAATGTGCCCCCCTGTTGATCCGCGGGAGCCAGGGCAAAGAGTTGTTTGGCGGCCATGTGGCTGGAGATTCTGACTACGAACCCCTGCTCACTGTCACCAATGATGGTCAACACGTGGCGGTTGGCCACGGTCAGCACCACGGTACCCGGATCGGACCCCGTCAACGAGTTGACCAGCGATTCAACATTGTCGAGCGTGGGTTGTTTCTTGGACAGGCGCGGACAGGCAACACGCTCCCACGAAACCTCGCGAATCGTTGTGGCCGAAGAAGCTCGCATCTGGTTCTGTGACAACGCCCGCAGCCGAAGTGGCTAGGGCACTCCGTTGCGGCCATGCGCCAGGAAGCCGGGCCGCCCGCTCAAGCGCTCGTAGTAGCCGGTTACAGCGCTCAGCGCCGGCCGTTCCAGAGGCGTCATGAACCATCGGTGGGTTGCAAGCCCCAGCACGATGTCGGCCAACGTAAATTGCGCGCCGGCGGCGAAAGCACCCGTCTTGCGCAACTGCTCATCGAGCATGGTCATGTGTCGATTCCAGTTGGTCACACTGGCTGCGACGGCCTGCGCATCGGCATGGGCAGAGCTGCGCCGGACCAGCGACATGAACGCATAGCGCCAGGAATTGTTGAGCTCGGTGGCCTGCCAATCCATCCACTGCTCCACGCGCGCCCGGTTCTGAAGGTCCGTGGGCAACAGATCCGAGCGGCCGTGCGCACCCGCCAGATATCGGCAGATGGCATTCGATTCCCACAAGACGAACGAGCCGTCCCGGATCACCGGCACCAGCGCGTTGGGATTGAGCGCGCGAAACTGCGGACTATCGGTAGCCTGGTGACCCGCACCCCATTGTTCCAGCTCGTACGGCAGCTCGAGCTCCTGGCAGAGCCACAACACTTTGCGCACATTCAAAGAAGTCGATTTACCCAGGATCTGCAGCATGAACCCGCAACTGTGAGCTGATTACCCATGCGGCCGGGGCCTGCAGTGATTCACCGTGTCCTGCAATTCCAGCCGCGAGACCGTACCCCCATGATAATCCGTCAGCCAGATGGCATCGTGGCCAATTCCGAGCGAGTCGCCCCCCGGCCCCACCCATTGGCACTGCACCCGGGAATCGGTGGTACTGACGGCCGAGAGCGGGACTTTCGGCATGGTGGTCCACATGAAGCCGGCCCCGAAGGCGATGTCACCACCATGACCCGGGGTGCCCAAGGCGACAGTGTGGGTCGCCTGTCGCGAATTACCGTCAATGCGAGTTAGTGAGCCATCACCCTGGTTGAGTGTCCAGATGGAGCCTGCCCCGGCGGACAGAAACCGCGGTCCCGGACCGGTTTGTGTCGTTCCCAGAACGCTGCCCGTAGCTGCATCAACAGCCGTGAGCTCCGCGCCTTCGGCACGGGTCACCCAAACGCGCCCGTCCTGGAAACGCGGATTGTAGGAGCCGGGCGGCACCCGCACGACTTGTCGAACCTTGCCGCTGTCAGGGTCGATTCGCGCCAGCGAACCGTCCTTGTCCGTGACGAGCCAGACGCTGTCAGTACTCGTCGTGACACCACCTTCCGCGCCAGCGGGACCGGTCGGAAAAACGGCGCTGACCTGGTTGCGCGTCATATCGACCTTGGCAAGCTTCGAAGGTTTGCCGCACAGCGGTATCCAAACACTGCCGAAGCCGACGGCCAGTCCCGAACAGGGCTCGCCATCCAACTCAACTGTCGCCACCCGCTTGTTGGTCCGGGGATCGATGCGGTGCACGGCATTCGGACCGGTGCTGCCGACCCAGACGTCCGCCGCGGATATCACCACCCAGTCGGCCGTCTTGCCGAGTTGAATGACGACGGTGGGTTTGAGCTCGGCGATCGGCTGTGCAGGGCCCGGCAAGACGGGATCGGCGGCCATGGTAGCTCCACACGGCAGGAGGCTGAAAAGCAGGCTAAGTGCGGCGCCGCGTGGGCACCGGTAGATCGTGGAAAAGGTCATGGAGGCGATTATTGACGGAATTCGCCTCGGCGCGCCGGGTTTACTGCGCCGCTATCCCGTGGTGGCCGCCTGATCGGAGCTGACCGGCAGCTTGCCGAGCAATTCGGTGAGCTTGTCCAGGTCCAGCGGCTTGACCAGGTGCGAATCGAAACCGGCCTCGCCCGAGCGGCGGCGGTCGGAATCCTGGCCCCAGCCGGTGAGCGCCACCAAGGTAATGCGCCGGCCCCAAGGTTGCGCCCGGATGCGCCGTGCTACTTCGTAACCGTCGAGTTTGGGCATCCCGATATCCAGCAGCGCCACTTCCGGCAAGTGCCGCTCGGCCGACTCGAGCGCCAGCGCGCCGTTTGCAGCGCTGTACACCTCGTGCCCCCCAAGCTCCAGCAACGTTGCAAGACTCTCGAGCGCGTCGGAATTGTCATCCGCCACCAGGATCCGCCGGCGCACCGGGGGCGCTTCGCTCAGATTGGACGGCTCAGGCTGAGCGCCGGCCGAATTGCTGGCAGATACCGGCAGTGTGATCAAGAATTCACTCCCCAAGCCATCCCCCTCGCTGAATGCGGTTACGGTTCCGCTATGCATTTCCAAGAGCTTACGGACGAGAGCAAGTCCGATGCCCAGCCCGCTCTGCGGATGACCGGGCGCGCTGCGCAATTGGGTGAACATGTCGAAAATCATTGGCAGCAGCGCCTTCGGGATGCCGATCCCGGAGTCGCGCACCCGGATCTCGACGATCTCATTCACCTGGCGCACGCTCAGGCCGATCCGCCCTTGCCGGTCGGTATATTTCGCCGCATTGGCCAGCACATTGCCCAGGGCCTGCGTCAACCGCAGAGGGTCGCCGTGAACTTGAATCGACCCGGCCGGGACATCGACGCTCAACACATGTCCCCGCTCGACGATCATCGGCTGCACAGTCTCGACGGCGCGGGACACCAGGTCTGCTACATCGACCGGCTCGCGGGAAAGATTGATCTTCCCGCGTGTAATTCGTGACACGTCGAGCAGATCGTCCACCAGGCGCGTGAGATGCCCGAGTTGCCGTTCGATGACGTCCCGCGACCACAGGAGCTGCGGGTCGTTGAACGGCTTCCGGCGCATCAACTGGATCGCATTGAGGATCGGCGCCAACGGATTGCGCAACTCGTGGGCCAGCATGGCGAGGAACTCGTCCTTGTGCCGGTCCGCCTCCTTCAGAGCCGCCTCCACCCGTGAGCGCTCGGCGACCTCGTTCTGCAAAGTCCGGTTGGCCTGCTCGAGCTCCGTGTTGGCCCGTTGCAGGACACGGTTCAACGTCTCCAACTCGCGGGTCTTCTCGGCCTGCAGGTGCGTATTGGCCTGGGCCAGCCGCTCGTTCGCCAGCGCCAGCGTTCGATTCAGCTCCCGCAGCTCACGCCGCTTCAGGTACAGCTCGACCAGCACCGCCACCTTGCTGCGCAGGATCTCGGGCACGACCGGGATGGAGACATAGTCAACCGCCCCCACCTTGTAGCCTTGCAGGCGGTCCAGCTCGCTGACATGCACGCCGGTCACGAAGATGATCGGCGTCTTTTCAAAGCGCGGATGCTCGTGGATCAGGCGCGCGGCCTCGAAGCCATCCATGTCGGGCATGCTCACATCGAGCAACACCACGGCAAACTCCTCGCGCAGGAGTTTGTCGAGCGCCTCGAGCCCCGAGCGCGCGGACACCAGGTGCTGGCCGAGGCCGCTCAGGATGGACTCGTAGGTCAGCAGGCGCGACGGCTGGTCATCGACCAGCAGGATGCTTACTTTGCCGTTGACAGTTGCCGCCGCTTCCATCGTGCGCGAACTCTACCGGTGCAGCCACATCCGCACCAGCGACAACAGCTGGTCCGTATTCACAGGCTTTGCCACGTAGTCCGAAGCTCCCGCCTCCAGGCACTTCTCGCGGTCGCCTTTCATGGCCTTCGCAGTCAGGGCGATGATGGGCAACATGCGGAACTGGCTGTTGCTGCGTATCCGGCGCATCGTCTCGTAGCCGTCCATCTCCGGCATCATGACGTCCATGAGCACGAGAGACAGATCTTCGGTGCTTTCCACGAGGTTGATGGCCTCCTGGCCATTCGTCGCCGTGATCACCTGCATGTTATGCCGCTCCAGCAGACTGTTGAGGGCAAAAATGTTACGGATGTCATCATCGACCACCAGGACCTTGCGCCCCGTCAGCGGCTCGTCGCTCTCGTGGAGAGTCTCGATCATGTGCTGTTTGGACTCGGGCAGATCCGCAATGACCCGGTGCAGGAACAGCGCCGTCTCATCGAGCAGTCGCTCCGGTGAGCGCACGCCTTTCAACACGATGCTCTTGGCCTTCTTGCGCAACTCGGTTTCCTCCGAGTCGGACAGCTCCCGGCCGGTGAACACAATGATGGGCGTCTCGCGCAGCTTCGGATCTTTCTGCACCTCGGCCAGCAGATCGAATCCGGACATGTCGGGCAGCCTGAGGTCCAGCACTACGCAGTCGAATGCCGTACGACGCATCAACTCGAGCGCCGCCGCACCGGAGCCTGCCGCATCGATCTCCACGTCATTGGCACCAAGCAACTCCGTCACGCTCATCTGCTCGGCCGGATCGTCTTCCACGATCAGCAACCGCCGCGTGCGCGAGGTCGTGAAGTCCTTCAGGCGATCGATGGCCTCTTCGAGCCGATCGGTGGTCACAGTCTTGGTGACGAAGGAGAATGCACCCCGCTCCAGTCCGTATTGCCGCTCGTCCTCGATAGTCAGGATCTGCACCGGTATGTGCCGGGTCTCGGGACTGCGCTTGAGCTGGTTCAGCACGGTCCAACCGAGCATATCCGGGAGGAACACATCCAGTGACACGGCAGTCGGCCGATACTTGCGGGCCAGCGCCAAACCATCCGCTCCGTTCCTGGCGTGTATGACCTTGAAGCCGCGGTCACGAGCCAGGTTGAGGAGAATTCTCGAGTAGTGGGGATCATCCTCCACGACCAACAATACGGCGTCGCCCGGGTGCACATTCTCGCGATCGTCCGGGATCTCCTCCTGACGGACGACAACCGGAGCGACAACTGGTTGGAACGCAGCCGGAGCCGAGGCGCCCTGGGGGCCCGCCATGACCCTGGCGTAAGCCGGGCCCGTGTAGGTCAAAGGCAGATACAGGGTAAATGTGCTACCGCTGCCCGAAATACTGCTGAGGCGGATTTCACCGCCCAGCAGGTGGGCCAATTCGCGGCTGATCGCCAGTCCGAGTCCGGTACCGCCGTACTTGCGCGCCGTACCGGCATCGGCCTGCTGGAAGGCTTCGAAAATGATTCGCTGCTTTTCCTGCGGGATACCGATGCCCGTGTCGCTGACCGAGAACTCGACGACCGAGGGGGCCTGGCTGAGTGTCGGGTGATCCGTGGTCCAACCGCCCATTGCGATTGCAACGTGCAGCCGCACGCCACCGCGGTCGGTGAACTTGAATGCGTTGGAAAGCAGGTTTTTCAACACCTGCAGTAAGCGCTTCGAGTCCGTCGTGATGGCTCTGCCCAGGCGGGAATCGAAATCGGCCGTAAACGACAGCTTGCGAGCTTCCGCTTCGTGCCTGAAGTTGCGTTCGATCGTCTCGCGCAGGTGCGTAAACAGCAGGTCTTCGCATTCGACCGTCACGGTGCCGGACTCGATCTTCGACAGATCGAGAATGTCGCTGATGAGATTCAGCAGGTCGGTGCCTGCGCCATGGATGGTCTTGGCAAACTCGACCTGGCGGCCCGTCAGGTTCTTGTCGGCATTCTCCGAGAGCTGCTGACCCAGGATGAGGATACTGTTGAGCGGCGTACGCAGCTCGTGCGACATGTTGGCCAGGAACTCCGACTTGTAGCGCGAGGTGAGCGCCAGCTCCGCCGCCTTTTCTTCCAGCGCGCGGCGCGCGAGCTCGATTTCCTGGTTCTTGCGCTCCACTTCCGCGTTCTGCTCAGCGAGCAGCTTGGCCTTGTTGGCCAGCTCCTCGTTGGTCTGCTGCAATTCGGTCTGCTGCGCCTGCAGCTCGCCGGCGAGCTGCTGCGACTGCTTCAGCAGGCCCTCGGTACGCATCGTCGCCTCGATGGTATTGAGCACTACCCCGATGATGCTGCCGGTGAGCTGCTCGAGGAAAGCGAGGTGCGAGGCGGTGAATTCGCCCAGCGAGGCCAGCTCGACCACCGCCTTCACGTGCCCCTCGTACAACACGGGCAGCACGATCACGGACTTCGGCCGCGCGGTCAGCAGACCGGCGTGAATCCGGATGGAATCCGATGGAATATCGGTCAACAGCACCCGCTGGCGATCCGAGGCCGCCTGCCCGACCAGGCCCTCGCCAATTCCATAGCGGCGCAATTGGCGATTGGTGGCCGCTTCATCGGCGTAGCTCGCCAGCTCCTTGAGCTCCGAAGTTGTGTCGGTACTTTCAGTAACGTACACCACGCCCTGTTGCGCGTTCACGAGGGGCGCGAGCTCCGAGAGCAGGAGCTTGCCGACGGTCTCGAGGTCGCGCTGGCCTTGCATCATGCGACTGAACTTCGCCAGATTTGTCTTGAGCCAGTCCTGCTCAGTGTTACGTTCCGTCGTGACGCGCAGGTTGCCGATCATGGCATTGATGTTGTCCTTCAACTCGGACACCTCGCCGCGCGCTTCCACCTGAATCGAACGGGTCAGGTCACCCTTGGTCACGGCCGTCGCCACTTCCGCGATCGCGCGTACCTGGTTGGTCAAGTTGGCCGCCAGCAGGTTGACGTTGGCCGTCAGATCCTTCCACGTACCGGCTGCGCCAGGCACGTGCGCCTGACCACCCAACCGGCCTTCGACACCCACCTCGCGGGCCACGCTGGTGACCTGATCCGCAAAGATGGCCAGGGTGTCGGTCATGCTGTTGATGGTGTCGGCCAGGGCGTTGACCTCACCCTTGGATTCCACGGTCAAGCGCTGCCGCAGGTCGCCGTTGGCCACCGCGGTCACGACCTTCACGATGCCGCGCACCTGGTTCGTGAGGTTGTTCGCCATCACATTGACGTTGTCAGTGAGATCCTTCCAGGTGCCTGCGACACCCGGCACGAGCGCCTGGCCACCCAGTTTGCCTTCGGTACCGACCTCACGCGCCAGTCGCGTTACTTCGGCCGCGAAGCCGTTCAGCTGGTCGACCATCGTGTTGATGGTTTCCTTGAGCTGGAGGATCTCGCCTTTAACGTCCACCGTAATCTTGCGCGACAAGTCACCGCGCGCGATGGCCGTGGATACTTCTGCGATGTTGCGGACCTGCCCGGTCAAATTTCGGGCCATCGAGTTGACGTTGTCTGTCAGGTCCTTCCAGGTTCCGGCGACACCCGGCACGATGGCCTGACCACCCAGCTTGCCTTCCGTACCCACTTCGCGTGCCACGCGGGTCACTTCCGCCGCGAAGCTGTTGAGCTGGTCGACCATCGTGTTGATGGTTTCCTTCAACTGCAGAATCTCTCCCCGCACGTCCACCGTAATCTTGCGCGACAAGTCGCCGCGCGCGATGGCGGTCGCCACCTCGGCAATGTTTCGGACCTGGCCCGTAAGGTTGCTGCCCATCGAGTTGACGTTATCCGTCAAGTCCTTCCAGACGCCGCTGACGTCCTTCACGTCCGCCTGGCCGCCCAGTTTGCCTTCCGAACCGACTTCGCGGGCCACGCGAGTCACTTCGGCCGCGAACGCATTGAGCTGATCCACCATGGTGTTGATGGTTTCCTTCAGCTGGAGGATCTCGCCGCGCACGTCCACCGTGATCTTGCGCGACAAGTCGCCGCGCGCGATGGCGGTCGCCACTTCAGCGATGTTGCGGACCTGACCTGTCAGGTTGCTGGCCATGGAGTTGACGTTCTCCGTGAGGTCCTTCCACACGCCGCTGACGCCCTTCACCTCCGCCTGGCCACCGAGCTTGCCTTCGGTACCCACCTCGCGGGCCACGCGGGTCACTTCGGCTGCGAAGGCGTTGAGCTGGTCCACCATGGTGTTGATGGAGTCCTTGAGCTGCAGGATCTCGCCTTTGACGTCAGCCGTGATCTTGCGGGACAAGTCGCCGTTGGCAATGGCGGTCGCCACTTCTGCGATGTTGCGGACCTGGCCGGTCAGGTTGCCGGCCATTGAGTTGACACTGTCCGTGAGATCCTTCCAGGTACCGGCCACACCCGGCACGACCGCCTGGCCGCCCAATTTGCCTTCAGTACCCACTTCACGGGCCACGCGGGTGACTTCAGATGCGAACGATCGCAACTGGTCCACCATGGTGTTGATGGTTTCCTTGAGCTGCAGGATCTCGCCGCGCACGTCCACCGTGATCTTGCGGGACAAGTCGCCGCTGGCGATGGCGGTGGAAACTTCTGCGATGTTGCGGACCTGGCCGGTCAGGTTGCCGGCCATCGAGTTGACGTTGTCGGTCAAGTCCTTCCAGGTGCCTGCTACACCCGGCACTACTGCCTGCCCACCCAGCTTGCCTTCGGTGCCGACTTCGCGCGCCACGCGAGTCACCTCGGCTGCAAAGCTGTTGAGCTGGTCGACCATGGTGTTGATCGTGTTTTTCAGCTCGAGAATCTCGCCCTTCACGTCGACCGTGATTTTGCGCGACAGGTCACCGCGCGCCACCGCTGTAGTCACTTCAGCGATGTTGCGAACCTGGCCGGTCAGGTTGGTTGCCATCGCGTTCACGGAGTCGGTGAGATCCTTCCAGGTTCCGGCCACGCCGGGGACAATCGCCTGGCCACCCAATTTTCCTTCGGTGCCCACCTCGCGCGCCACGCGAGTAACCTCCGACGCAAACGATCGCAACTGATCGACCATCGTGTTGATGGCCTCTTTGAGCTGCAGAATTTCGCCGCGCACGTCCACCGTAATTTTGCGCGACAGGTCGCCGTTGGCCACGGCAATCGTGACTTCAGAGATGTTGCGCACCTGGCCTGTCAGATTGCTGGCCATGGAATTCACGCTATCCGTGAGGTCCTTCCACGTGCCGGCGACGCCGGGCACGGCCGCCTGGCCACCGAGCTTGCCTTCAGTTCCAACTTCGCGCGCGACGCGGGTTACTTCCGACGTGAACGCGCTCATCTGCTCGATCATCGTGTTGACGATGGTGGCGGATCGCAGGAACTCGCCCTTCAGGGGGCGCCCGTCCACCTCCAAGCTCATGGCCTGTTGCAAGTCGCCCTTGGCCACTGCGGAGACGGTCCGCGTGACTTCAGTGGTAGGCCACAGCAAGTCATCGATGAGCGTATTGACCGAGGTCTCCATGGCACCCCAGGCGCCGGAGCGGCGGTCGCTCGACATGCGGTGGCGAGTCTTGCCGTCCTTGCCGACAATCTGGCCGGCACGCTCCAGCTCGCGCGCCAGGCGCTGATTCGAGCCGACAATCTCGTTGAAAGTATCGGCTACCTTGCCCGCCAGTCCGGTCTGATCGCTGGCCAGGCGCACCGAGAAGTCGCCGTCGCGCACCGACTGCAAGGCCCGCAGCAGCTTGCGCAGATCGAGACCTGGCGCTTCGGCGGCGACTTCCTTGCCATTGGACTTGGAGCTGCGGCGTGCACGTACTTGCGTTTCCATCAACGGACTCCGTCAAAAGACGATTGCAGAATGATTGGGGATTTACAGGGCGCGGGGGATCGACCGCTTCGCCAGCGGCACGGGAAGGAACCACGATCAAGAGCCACGGAGAACTCCAGCTAGCTACCGCCTACCGCCCACAAGGACAGTCTCCGTGCGACTTGCAAACCCCGAAAAACAGGCTTTCTTTTATAGATTCAGTCCGACGGGCGGGAACATAGCAGATGCCTGTCCCCACCGCTTGCTCCCGCCGTGGCCTCGGAGCATAGTCTTGGCGTTACGTTTGAGGTTACATAACGCTTTCGCACAAGCGGGACGAGGCGAAGATGAAAGGGTCACGGCCTGCGGACGACACAACGTCCGCGGGGGAGCTGCGGTCGGCTCGGCTGAACGTGGCTGCCCTGCGACGCGCCGTGCCGATGCGCATGTGGGGCGGCAAAGGGTCCGGCCTGCCCTGCGACTTCTGCCGGGTCATGGTGGGCCCCGACGATGTTGAGTACGAGGTCGAAGCCCAACTCGACAGCGAGACGGTCATGCTGCACTTCCATCCCCGCTGCCACGACGCCTGGACAGGTGGCCAGGAACCGGCACTCGCCCGTGACCGGGCTTAGCACTGTCTGACTGATGATCGCCAGTCGCTTGATGTAAATTAGGCGGTTTAGCTCACTCGAGGCCGAGAATGTCGCCCCGGACGGGTAACCGGCAGGTGGCCACCTGCATCTTTTGTCTGATTGTTGGGTCCATGGGTGGAGCGGCGACTGCGGCCGCGACGGACGCGGCTACGCCGACGGCTCCTGCGGCGACGGCCCCCGCGCCAACGGTACAGGGGTCGGCCGCTGCTCCTGCAATCGGTCAAGCGGCTCAAGCGCCGGCCGCGGCCGCCCCGGTCAAGCAAGCGCCGACTGCTGCCGCCTCAACCGCCGCGGCGCCAACTACTGCTGCTCCCGTCGCCCAAGCGCCGACCGCTGCGCCCACCGTGCAACTGGCGCCGGACGTTGCGGCTCAGCTTGCGCATTCGGCTCTGTTGACCGTCGAGGGAACTGCGACCGCCAACGCATTGCAGTTACGCATTCGGCGGGCCAGCGACCAGAGCGTCGTCAGCAGCGACGACGTCACTGTCACAGTCGACGGCAAAAATGAGCCCGTGACGCGCGAAGACGGCGGGATTTATTCGCTGGCGGTGGAAGAGCTGCGAGGAGATGTTGGCAAGGATGTTGAGATCATCGTCGGGCACGACGGGATCAGGGAAATCCTGACTGCCAAAGTCAGCGCTGCGCAGCAGGCGACCTCCGCGGAAGGCCTTTTGCGTGACCACAAGCAAGTGGCCTGGTGGATACTCAACATTGTGATCGTGTTGATTGCCGCCATTGCCATCTCACGCCGCAAAGGGTGATGGACTGCGCAGGTTGGAAGCGGGAGTAGCGCTTGCCGGCCGCGGCAAGGCCTGCCGGCTGGAGTAACGAGATCGTTTCTGGTACTGTCAAGTCGTCTTCGTGTTGATCGACCCCATGCGCAAGCTCCATATTTCTTTAGGTCTGGCCCTGCTGCTCCTGCTGGTGCAGCAAGGTGCTGTCCTTCACGAAGTGAGCCACATCTGCCGCGTGGGTACGAACGTGCAGGCGCAGGTTCACGCCGAGACCGTCCTGGAAAGGACGTGTCAACTGTGCCTCGCTTTCTCGCAGGCGGCCAATCCGGTACCCAACTCGGCGGCTGCCGTACTGTTTGAACCCTCCTCCTGTCTCGCCCATTCCCAGGTCTCCTGCGCGGCAATTGCCGCCGAAGTCCTCACTCCGCGCAGTCGCGGACCGCCCTCCTCCGCGCTGAATAGTTGATTCGCTTCACGCTCGCGTAGCCGCCGTTCGGGTGGCAGCGAGAGGCGTCTTTCCAATTTCGCGGAGTTTCGTTCATGTCCATTATTTCAAGGACTGCCGTGCCTGTTGGCGCGGCGGCCGCCTGCCTCGCTGGCAACCTGGCCGTGGCGCAGGTGGGCGACCAGGCAAGCTCGTCCATTCCAACCATTGTCATTACGTCCCAACATCTGAACGAGGAGCGCTCACGGATCGACACCGACACCGGCGCCTCCACCTACAAGTTTGATTCCAAGGCCATCGAGGCGGCGCCGGGCGGCAGCAACGTGCAGCTCAACCAGGTGATGCTGCAGGTGCCCGATGCCGCGCAGGATTCGTTCGGCCAGCTGCACATCCGCGGCGATCACAACGGCCTGCAGTTCAGGCTGAATGGCGTGATTCTTCCCGACGGCATCAGCGTCTTCGGGCAGACTCTGCCACCGCGCATGATCTCCTCCCTGAAGCTCATCACGGGCAGCCTGCCGGCGGAATACGGCCTGCGCAGCGCCGGCATCATCGACCTGACCACCAAGAGCGGCGCACTGCAGCCCGGCGGTGAGGTTTCTGTTTACGGCGGCAGCCACGGCTCGATCGAGCCGAGCTTCAACTATGGCGGCTCGACCGGCCCCAACACGTACTTCATCACGGGCGACTTCATCCGCAACGACCTGGGGATCGAGTCCCCGGATGGCCGCTCGACACCCCTGCACGACCACACCAAGCAATTTCACGGCTTCGGCTACTTCGAGCACATCTTTGACGAAAGCAACCGGGTCACGTTGATTTTCGGCAGCTCGGACGCCCGCTTCCAGATACCCAACCGCATGGGCGTACATGCCGCGGACATCGGGCCCGGCCTGACGGTCAACGGCGAGTCGGACTTCCTGAGTGACTTCCTCGATGAGAATCAGCGGGAAATCACCCACTTCGGCACCGTGAGCTGGCAGCACTCGGAAGGCGACCTCACGGTGCAGACGTCCGTCGTCGGCCGTTACTCGAGCCTGTACTTTTCGCCGGATCCGATGCTCGGCGGGCTGCTGTTCGATGGCATCTCGCAGCAAGCTTATAAGCGCGATGTCGCGTTCGGGCTGCAGAGCGATGGCGCCTACCGCCTCAACGATGCACACACGCTTCGAGCCGGTGTGTATGCGCAAACCGATCGCCTGACCAGCAATACGACATCGCAGGTGCTTCCCACCGACGATGGGGGTGTGCAGACAACGGATATCCCAGTCAGCATTGTCGACAATACGCGCGATTCACAGGCGATTGAGAGCGTGTATGTGCAGGATGAGTGGCGATTGTTGCCGGCGGTCACTGTCAACTATGGGCTGCGGTTCGACCATTACCGGGCCTTCAGCAGCGGCAGTCAGGTGAGTCCGCGTGTCAATTTTGTCTGGCAGGCCACGGATGACACCACCGTGCACGCCGGGTATTCCCGCTTCTTCTCACCGCCACCCTTCGAGCTCGTCGGCAACACCTCGATCCAGAAATTCCTGAACACCACGGCCGCACCGGAGGTGACTTCGGGGGATATCGTGGTGGCCGAAAGATCCAACTACTACGATGTCGGCGTGCAGCAGAAGCTGTCGGATGAGCTGACAGTGGGCGTCGACAGTTACTACAAACAGGCCACCGATCTGATCGATGAGGGGCAGTTTGGCGCACCGATCATACTGACACCCTTCAACTATGCCCACGGACAGGTGTATGGCGTGGAGTTCACGACCAACTACTCGGTCGGCCATTTCCAGTCATACGCCAATTTCGCCGTACAACGCGCGATCGGCAAGGACATCGTCACCGGGCAGTTCAACTTCGGGGCGGACGACCTGGTCTACATTGCCAACCACTACATCCATCTCGATCATGAGCAGCAGATAACGGCCTCCGCCGGAGCCTCGTACGAGTGGAAGGGAACCCGGGTCAGTGGCGACCTGCTGCTGGGTTCGGGACTGCGCCGTGACCTCGTGCTTCCAGACGGGCAGGCAATCCCGAATGGCGACCGACTCCCGTACTACGAGCAGGTCAACCTGGGCCTCAGTCACGACTTCGACCGCCAGGGGCTCCATGGGCTGACCACCCGCTTCGATGTCATCAACGTCCTGGATAAGAAGTACGAGATTCGGGATGGAACCGGGGTGGGCGTCGGGGCGCCGCAGTTTGGGCCGCGACGGGGGTATTTTGTGGGGATTTCGCAGGCGTTTTGACGGGCGTGGGGGCGGGCCCGCGCGCGGGGCCTTCGATGGGTTCGATGGCTGCGGTGTGCTCGACGTGCTCGGCAGGCTTGTGGTGGGCTTGGTGGGCTTGGCTGGATTGGCAGGCCCGCGGCAGGTTCGCCGGGACCGGCACGCTGGGCTGCTCGGCACGCCCGGCAGGCTCTTGTGGTGAGCTTGGTGAGCTTGGTGAGCTTGGTGGGCTCGGCTGGGTCGGCAGGCCCGCGGCAGGCTCGTCGGGACCGGCACGCTCGGCTGCTCGGCGCGCCCGGCAGGCTTGCGGTGAGCTTGGTGAGATCGGCGTGCTCGGCAGGCTCGGTGCGCTCGGAAGGCTGTGGCGGGCCCAGCGGGCCCGACGCGCTCGGCGGGCCCGACACGCTCGGCAGGCCCCGGCGGCGTCGGCAGGCTTGAGCGGGCATGGGGCGGACTGCGGCCGGGCCAAGGCGTGCTCGGGTTGGCCCCGGGATCCGCGGCCAGCCTGACCTGGGTCGGTCTGGCTTGGGTTGGCTTCCGCGCACTTCGGGCGCAGGGGTTGTCTATCATCGGGCGGTGGGGGTGCAATCATGACCCCCACCGCCCGGTCTTCTATGGCAGACCGGTCCTGTAGCCGGGCTGTTAGCGGAAGGCGTCGATGACACTTGCGGTTCTCGTGTTCCTGGGCGGGATGTTGACCATCCTGAGCCCCTGCATTTTGCCCGTGCTGCCGTTCGTTTTTGCGCGCGCGGAGCAGCCGTTCATGAAGAGCGGCTTGCCGTTGTTGGCGGGCATGGCGTTGACGTTTGCCGGTGTGGCGACGTTGGCCGCCGTGGGCGGCGCATGGGCCGTGCATATCAACCAATACGGACGGGTCGCGGCGCTCGTTCTTCTGACTGCATTTGCCCTCACTTTGTTGTCGCGTCGGTTGGCGGATCTGCTGGCCAGGCCTTTTATTGCGTTGGGTAACAGGCTGACTGAGGGAGGCGGCGGTTCGGGCCGCGGCGGTGCGGCCTCGTCGGAACCGGGGCCGGGATCGGACGGCGGGGTTGGCCGATCACTTGTTATTGGAGTGGCCACGGGGCTGTTGTGGGCACCGTGCGCCGGCCCGATTCTTGGGCTCGTGCTTACGGGTGCTGCCATCTCCGGGCCCAATGCACATACAACACTACTTCTGTTTGCGTATGCGGCGGGCGCGGCCGCGTCGTTAGCTATTGCACTTCTGGCCGGTGGGCGGGTGTTCTCCGCATTGAAGCGTGGGTTGGGGGCCGGGGAATGGGTGCGGCGTGGATTGGGCGTCGCAGTGTTGATTGGGGTGGCGGCGATTGCGTTCGGGCTGGACAGCAGTGTGTTGACAAAGTTGTCGACTGCCAGCACCAATCGGATTGAGCAGAGTTTGATTGGGGGCGGTACCGTCGCAGGTGGCAACGCCAGTGCGGGCGCCGGCGCGGCCGGGACATCGGTGGAGGGAACCACTTCAGCTGGTTTGAAGGCGGATGGGACGCTGGCGCTGCCTGTCGAGGGACGACTACCTACGCTCGCTGGAGCAACTTCGTGGCTCAACTCGCCACCGTTGACCCCAGAGGGACTGCGCGGGAAAGTCGTGTTGATCGACTTCTGGACCTACTCCTGTATCAACTGCTTGCGTGCCCTCCCCTATGTCAACGGTTGGTACCAGAAGTACAAAGACCATGGACTCGTGGTGCTCGGAGTTCACGCTCCCGAGTTTGCGTTCGAGAAGGATCTCAACAACGTACGTAGCGCCGTGCACGACCTGGGCGTCAGCTATCCGGTCGCGTTGGATAACAATTACGCCATCTGGCGTGCGTTCGACAATCAGTACTGGCCCGCGCACTACTTCATTGACTCGCAGGGGCAGATACGGGCCCATCACTTTGGTGAAGGTGAATATGCACATTCCGAGCAGATCATCCGGCAGTTGTTGACAGATGCCGGCTTCAAGGACCTGCCGCCGGCTGGCATATCCACCGCTACGGCGTCCGGCGTGCAAGCCGCCTCGGATGATTCCAACATGCTGTCGCCGGAGACGTACGTGGGGTATGCGCGAGCGGAGCACTTCAGCTCGCCCTCAGGGGTTGTACCGGACCAGGCAGCGCAATACCGCGCGCCGGATCGGCTGGACCTCAATCAATGGGCGTTGACGGGGACTTGGACGGTTGATGAGGAGAAGGGAGTTCTGAATTCCACGCGCGGTGGTGGTGCAGGTGCCGTCGGCGCGGCGGACGCGAACGCCGGCCCGAGCGCCAGCGGCGTGGTCGGCAGCATCGTCTTCAACTTCCAGGCTCGCGATTTACATCTGGTGCTGGGGCCCGGGCCCAGCGGCAAGCCCGTGCGGTTTCGTGTGCGGATCGACGGCGCCGATCCTGGATCGAGCCACGGTACTGACACGGATGCCAGCGGCGCCGGTACGGTGCACGAGCAGCGGCTGTATCAACTCATACGGCAGCCTCCGGGAGTGATCCATCGGCACACCTTCACGATCGAATTTCTCGACGCTGGGGTTCAGGCATACGCATTTACTTTTGGGTGACGGGTCCTGCTATTCTTGGGCGGTGAATCGGGGTGCGCACTGCGCGCGCAAATAATTACGTTAACCGAGTCCCGCGCCAGTGGACCAATCGGTACTGAAAAAAGCAGCAGACACAAGGGCTTTTGACGCCCTACGGTGGTGGGAGACACCCTTGAAGTTCCTGGTTGAGGTCGCAACCGGGGTCGTCATATTCAGTCTGATCGGCGCAGGCGCCGTGGGGCTGAATGTTGTTGTGCACTATTTGGAAATAAACAAGCTCGCCGATTTCTTCATCTTGCATGGCCTGCAAGGAGCGGAGTACGCCTTGTTCTCAGTAGATTTGATTCTGTTTGCGCGCTTTCTGTGGCGCACCACGTCCCGGGCGTGGGAAGAATTATGACCACACAAGCCACATTCCTGTCCTTCACGGCCGCTACTGTTCGTAACGCCGTTCGCGACTATTTCGAGCCTCTGGTGCGACTCATCACCAGATTGCGGCTTTTGTTCGGACAATCGACAGCTGCGCCCCAGGCGCAAACGCCGGAGCCTGAGACCGTTGCAGCACGGGAAGAAGAGCGTCCTGATCCACTGATGACAATGATCAACCTGGCCGAGACGCACCGAGCGGAAGGCAATCTCCAGGAGGCGCGTGCGCTGCAGGAGCAGGTGCTCGAGACCCAGCGGCAACTGTTGGGAGAAGAACATCCTGACACCCTAACAGCGAAGAGCAACCTCGCCGCGACACTTTGGTCGCAGGAGGATTTCGTTGGTGCGCGTGCGTTTCAGGAGCAAGTGCTCTTGGTCCGACGGCGAGTGTTGGGCGAAGAGCATCCTGCCACATTGACGGCGATGATGAACCTGGCCGCAACGCTTTGGGAGCAAGGCGATCTCCCTGGCGCGCACGCGCTTGAGGAGCAGGTGCTCTCGGTCCGCCGACGGGTGCTGGGCGAGCAACATCCCGACACGTTAACCGGGATGGTCAATCTGGCTGCGACCCTTTGGGAACAAGGCGATCTCTCGAGTGCACGAGCGCTTGAGGAACAGGTCCTCTCGGTTCGCCGGCGTGTGTTGGGTGAAGACCATCCCAGCACGCTGTCAGCAACGAATAATCTGGCTGAGACGCTCCGCGCGCAAGGCAACCTGCCGGGCGCGCGCTTGCTTCAGGAGCAAGTGCTATCTGCCCGGCGACGCTTGTTGGGCGATGAGCATGCCGACACGCTGAAGTCCATGGACAACCTCAGCGAGACACTTCAAGCGCAAGGCTTTCTGCCGGGATTGCGTGAGCTGCAGGAGCGAGCGTTAGCGATCCGCCGGCGCGTGTTGGGAGAGGAGCATGCCGACACACTGGCCGCGATGAGCAATCTGGCCGCGACACTTTGGACACAAGGTGATTTGCCAAATGCACGTACGTTTCAGGAGTGGGTGCTCTCAGTCCGCAAGCGTGGGTTGGGAGAGGACCATCCCGACACGCTAACAGCAATGAGCAACTTGGCTGCGACGCTCTCGACCCAAGGCGAACTCGCTAGTGCACGCGCTCTGGAGGAGCAAGTGCTCTCGATCCGCCGGCGCGTATTGGGCGACGAGCATCCCGACACTCTGACGGGGATGGTGAACCTGGCCGTAACCCTTTGGACGCAAGGTAATCTCCAAGCCGCGCTCGCTCTCGAGGAGCAGGTGCTCTCAGTCCGCCAGCGTGTGTTGGGCGAGCACCATCCCAGCACACTCGCGGCGATGAGCAACCTGGCACACACACTGTGGCAGATGGACGCCCAGGATCGCGCGATAGCATTGATAAACTCGGCGGCTGAGGGGTGGGCATCCACCAGTGGTGCCAGACATCCTGACGCGGTGGCCTCTACCAACGCTCTGGCGACCTGGCGGGCGAAAAAGAAGGTGTTGCCCAGGGTTCAGGCGGAAGCGGTTTCGGTGGTTACGGGGAAGCGTTGAGCGAGCAGATTGTGTGATCCGGGGCGGCCGATTGCGCCGCTCCGTGCTATGGGCGAGCGCGAGACTTGCCTGCTAATTTTGGGCTGAGATCACGCCGCGGATCGGGATCGACGGGGAGCGCGCGACGCGGCCATTTCTCGCAATCCACCCAGCAATACGGGGCGCAGGTGGCGAAGGGATTGCTCCTCCGCGATCAGTTGAATGGTGCGGACCTCGACCCGCTTGCGACGGCGTGCAGTCTACACATCCACACATGCGTTCAGCTCACACAACGTGGGTCAGCCGAGAATCAACTCACAACCGGAATCGCGCACATGAAGCAAGTGCACCGGCTAGAAGTCTCTGAGTTGGAACTACGCGTTGCTCAAGTATTGCGACTGCATTCTAGATGAGAGTTATCCTCATACAGGACCCGCCGCACCTCACTTGCCATGCCAATGGGAATCGGGGTATACAATGCGAAAGTACCGCGTGGAGAGCTCTCCTCCCATGTTCTTTTGGCGGGCCATTCGTGACAACTGCGGATACGTCCTCACCAACGTTAGATCTCTCTCGATCGTAGGCGTGGCTTTGGGAACTGCCACATTTTGCAATCTAACAAGGTCTGAGCCCTCGCCCCCCTCGTTCCATCAGGATAAGTCGGTGGCCGCCAATCGCAATGCAGGCGACTCGAAAGGCGACGGGAACACACTACCTCAGGTGACAATTGAAGGGCAGCGGAAAAAGATCGAGCATCAAGCGTACGAGTTTGTCCGCAAGGTAACTCACAATCCTCGGTTTCAGGATGACTCGGTGCCTCGATGGAATGCACCACTATGCTTTGCGGTCGCAGGGCTGCCGACGAATCAGGGGTTGTTCGCTCTCGGGCGTCTCTCTGAGATAGCCCGTGCTGCGGGCGCGAGCGTGGCGCGCCCTGGTTGCAAATACAATTTCTTCGTCGTGTTTGCAGCCACGCCTGACGAACTGCTGAAGAAAGCTTTTCACTTGCATCCGAAAGCATTTGACCGGTGCGACGGTTTGCAGGAAATCAAGGAATTCCTGGCGCCATCAAAACCTCAAGCTGTGCGTGTGTGGCATAACGTGAGACCCTTCAGGCGCGATGGGATGCCGATCGCCTTGCCGATCCGCTGCGGGGACGGCACGTCTGATAACCGGGACATTCCGATTAGCTTGCAATACTTCCCCTCGCGCATCGAGCGCTACGATGTAATTGCATTCTCGTTGGCGCTTGTGGTCGTTGATACCGCCTACCCGAAATCCGTAAAACTCGGCCAGCTCGTCGACTATGCCGCTATGGTTGGACTAGCGGATATCGCCTCGGGGGCGGATTTGGGTGATGTGCCCAGTATTCTGCGAATATTCGACCAGTCGCCCGATCAGCAACCATCCGGCTTGACGCAGTGGGACGAAGCCTTCCTTAGCGCGCTCTATCGGTCAGACCAGGCCAGTCAAACACAGCGCTCACAAATTGCGGTCAAGATGTCACATGGAATCTTGCCGTAGGGAGTCTGCATACCCCGGGTCACAGTGTGAGCGTTAATGTATGCGGCGCGTACTTCGTCGTGCTTGCCGTGCGCTAAGAGACTGCCTCCAGGCCGAACTTCTGCACCAGAAGCAGCAGCTTGAGGGCCGCGCCCGTTGGTCGTTTCTGGCCAATTTCCCATTTCTGCACCGTTGAGACACTAGTATTCAGGACGGCGGCGAAAACCGCCTGACTAACATGCTCCCTCTCACGAATACGCCTGATTTCGGCGGGGCGTAGCGGCCGGCACGGCGACAGACACGCCTGATCGAACTCGCGCATGGTCACTTGATCGATGGCTCCAGCTGCGTACAGCCCTTTAGCCCCCTCATGGACGGCAGCAAGAATTTTTGAGCGTTTCTTCAACGTCACACGAGTTCCAACCTGAGCTGCCGCCCAAAAAGCGCCGCTGCGCGCTGGAGGCTGGAGAGGGTCACGTCGCTGGCGGGATCGAGCAACCTGTTGACCTGACTACGGCTGGTGCGCAACATCTTCGCAAGGCGGGCCTTGGATATGTGCTTCTTCTTCATCGCCTCCTCGAGCTGCCAGGCAACGACTTCCTTGACGGCCTGCACCTGAAGCTCTTCGAGAATACCCTCCGCCTTGAGGAAATCATCCAGGCCGCTGCCAATACGGGGGTTGCGCTTTTTGCTCACGACCTTCTCACCTCCTTCATCCGTTTCTTCGCTAGGTCCAAATCTGCGTCCGGTGTCGTCTGCGTCTTCTTGATAAACCGTGCAGGGCAACGAGTTCACTGTCCTCGACGCAGAAGAGGACTCGGGCTGTGCGTCCGCGCGGAAGATTGCTGCGGACTTCCCACAGCCCACCGCCCATAGAACGGCAGAGCGGCATGCCCACCGGGCCACCGCCTCTTCCTCTCGGAGTGTCATTGGGGGCCAGCGAAATAATGGGTTGGGACTCAGAAGGCCACCGACGAGAGTCGGTTCATTTGGGTGGAGATTGACTGCCGCGCGGCCGGACAAGGACCGTAGTTACTTAAGCCTCGGGCGGAAGCGCTGTGTGCTGAGGTGGGACCGGAACTTGAAGCGCTCGAGCGATCGGTGGCCGAAGTGGGCGCCATCGGACGCAACATCAATCAGATCGCCAGGGCGGTGAGTGAGGGGCAATGGCCTCACGGTCCCCAACCGCGACGACCTGCGTGCGATCCTCCGTGCGCTCACTGCCCTCAGAGATCACTTTAAGGCGGTGATCAACGCGAATCTCGCCAGCTGGAGGGCGGGATATGGAAAGAACGACTAATGATTTAACCGACGAACCTTCACAATCAGACGAGCCCAACGCTGAGAACACTAGCTTAGCTATAGCATCCCCAAGGGCTTGGCTGACCATGAGTGTCACATGAGAGCATGTCCGGTCCCGTACGGGCCTACCCCACCGGTAATGGAAAATCCGGTCTTTATGACCCTAATCGAGTCTCTGGGACCCAAATGACTCGACTTCGCACCACGAAGAAATGGCTTCGACATCCCTTCTTCCGCCAAATTGACGGATGAAGGGATACCGTACCATCCCAATATGTCCGGGCGCGCCATCGGGGACGATCATCCGGAATAAGGCTCAGAGAAATTGTTTCGCCGCAGCCGCACGGGCATTTGAATGCGGCACACCATGGTGCCGGCGTTTCACCGATAAGATAAACAACTCCTGGTTTGGGAATATCCGGTGTATCGGCGACCCATTCCGGCCAAATCGAAGGCTTGCCGCGATAGATCTGCTGCCGAATCCATCGGATGAAATGAGTGAACAATGTTAGTGGTCCACGATGTCTAAGTCAGCTCTGCCCAATCCAGCAGCGGTTCAATGTCACCACGGCCGGTGTGGCGCGATAGTACCGGGCAAGGTTCACCCTCGTTCTCATTGTCGAATATCGCGTGGCTCAAGCTGACGCGTGTCACGGCGAACTCGGAGTTGGAGTCGATTCGAAAAGGATGCAAGCGTGCCAGGAGTTCATTTACGGCGAGACTTGCGATCAGTGAATTCAATTGAATTACGGCTGGGCGGTCCTCCTGAACGCCGCGGATATAACCTTCCTTGACCTGCTGCTTGTATGCTTCCGGGTCTGTTCGCTGCAGGCCGGCTGCCCGAACCTGCTCTAATGTGAATAGGTGCCGGCTAAGGAGGCTAGAGCCCCCGGGCTGCAGGTAGTGAACACTGCCACAGACTTGTTGAACGCCTCCTTTTCCATCCGCTTCAATCTTCACTCCCAAATCGAAGTAGGGAATGAGATAGAACGTCGCCAGCTTGTTCAGTAAGTAACGCCCATCAATGGTGTCCATACAACCGAAGACAACGTCGCATTCACCGATAGCTCGGACCACCTTAGCGTCGAAGAGGCTCTTGGCGTAAGTCTCAACCGAAGTTCCCAATCCCATCGCGCGAATGGATCGCTTGGCGACATCGACCTTTCGATGGCGCTTGTCGGCATCTCTGCGCGTCGCGTTCAGAATGCGATTCAGGTTCTTCTCCTCGATGACGTCCGGGTCAACTAGCATCAAGGAGCCGACACCATTCCGTGCAAGTTGTTCGACCAGGGGGCTCCCTGTGCCTGAACAGCCGACGACCGCGACACGGAGCCTCCGCAGCCGCTCGAATGTTCCAGCACCGAACGTCTGGGCGACTCGCCGACCGAACTCAGGCACCTCGGTAGCAGCAGGGTTTGACGCATAACAGAATGAGAGATCATCACCGACAACATTGACGCATTCCAGCGGAATGAATTCCGCATCGGCCGTAACTACACGACCAAAAAGCCGTCCGTCGTCCATCAGAATGGTGCTGGCGTGCGCGTTAAGAGAGCCGGCTGAGCCGTCGTCCAGCCATGAGTAGACTGAGGGAAACAACGCCCGATCGGAAGCGTCATCAACATGCGAAAACTGGCTGTAGCCGCGATGCCCGTGAACCTTTACCACCGCCCAGCCGTGTTGAGCCGCCTCGTCCAGAATCGCGGGAAGCGCGTCAGTCGACCACGTCACCCGATCCGGCAGGCGCACGCTGCAAGCCGAATAGGGAATCTCCACAATTCGACGCACGAGCAAGCGGTGCCGGGTGGTTCCGGCGCGGCGGCTACACAACGCGATCGCAACCGCCTCGCACCCATCCTGTGGAAACAGATGCTGCAGAAGGGTCTGTTGCTGGCCAGACGTCAGCGTGAGGGTCGTCGGAGTCACGATGCCACACTACTTGGCGAGTTCGCGGACCAGCCAATGCTCGATCAAGGCAAAATGCGTTGAGAGATTGTCTAGGCCCGGACGCCACGGGTTCGCCGGCGTGCGGTGCCGGCTCCACCTCTGCCACACCTTGCCATCGAACTGATCAGGGCCTGTCGCACCGATCGGCCGTCCATCTTTCCTAGCCAGGGGAGGAAAGAAGTAGGCCATATCAATCTGAACGTCCGGATACCCAGGCTCGATTCGAACGTTCACGTCCGCGCGATCGGTGGTATAGCCGGCCGGCAGCGCGAGGCCGTAGACGACAACACGTGGTGCGCCATTCAGCACGAACTCATATTGAAAGGGTTGCGCATCCAGCCAAGCAGTATCATCTGCGGGCAGCGCGAACTGGCGGCGGCCCCCAAGACCTTCCGTCTGGTCTAGCGGCAACGTCACGAATCGCTCGATTCCTGGCTCACGCAGATCGACCCGCTCGTTGAGCTCGACTCGGATCGGACGGCCTTCCTTTGGCTTTCGATAGATCGCAAACTGTTCGGGCGGCGTCTTGCCAGCAAGCAACAGCAGATCGCGCCCCGTGGGAGTGGGGTCCTTCGTCTCGAAGGTGTCCTTATCAATTTGGACCTTGTAGATCACCGGGGGCTTGTGGGAACTTGTCTCGGCTGTCACAGCTAATACTCCGTTGGTGCAGGGCGCCTTCGCCCTCTCATCGATGTAGTGCTCATCCCAGGGTCCCTGCGGACATTGCCTGCCTGAATAGTTTTTGTCGGCGTCTGTCCGCAAGAGGTCACCCGACGAGCATTGGGTGATAAGGGCCATCCAAGTCATGCCAATGCCTGCAAGTGCTCAAGCGAAACGGGTAGACATCGAGAAGACCTTGGCTGGTCTCAGCGATGCCGATTTACTGCGGTTGCAGCGATTTGCGCGGCTCCGATCCCGACTGGTTCCATCCATGGACTGGCAGGATCTCCTTCAGGAAGCGATTGCTCGTGTCTTGGATGGGCGCAGAAAGTGGCCCCCCACCATCGAATTCATGACCTTCATGAGACAAACCATCCGCAGCATTGCCAACGAACACTGGCGCCGGGAGCAACGCAGGCCTGCGCACGCCGAATTCGACGATGAGCAGGTGACTGACCACGCGGTCAATTCGTCACGACAACCCGAACGCCTGGTTGCTGCTTCGAACGTGCTCGACGAAATCCATTCGCTGTTCGCAGACGATGAAGAAGTACTAGCGATCCTTTCCGGACTGGCCGCAAATGAATCTCCGAACGAGATTCAGAGCCGATCCGGAATGTCGGCGACGAAGTACGCCTCTGCGCAAAGGCGAATCCGCCGTGGCTTGGCCCGCGCATTCCCAGACGGAGTCACTCTGACATGACAAACAAGCGCATCAAGCGCAGCACGATCGATCGCGTGCTAAGCGCCATTGAAAGGGACATCCTGTACGCAAGCGACGACGAAATCTTGCAGGAAACCACGGGCGCACAGCAGCAAGCACATCGAGTGCGTACTCTAATTGAACGACAGATTCAGGTCCGGACCCGGGTCGTTCCGCGCGAGCCGGCAGCACGACGACGATTGCTCGCTGAGCTACTGCGCACGCGACCCACTTTGGCGTCCGCGATGAGTGCTACATTTAGTGACGCGCAAACTCCAACTGATGACGAAGTCGACGAGCTAATCGAGACGTTGTTGCGACGCGGCGTCCTAAATCCCAAGAGGGATTAGGAACGCAAAGGTACTGCAGGATGACATCGGAAGTTGTGGTAATGAACAGCCTCGGAGTCGCACTGGCAACCGACAGTGCGACAACTGTGACTGTCGGGCGAGATAACAAGATCTACAACTCCGCCGACAAGCTCTTCATGTTGTCGAAACGCCATCCCGTCGGTGTCATGATCTACAACAACGCATCGCTGCTGGGTATTCCATGGGAGACGCTGCTCAAAATGTTCCGCCGACGTTTGGATGCGAAGGAATTCGCCACACTCGAGGAGTACGGCTACGAACTGCTGCGCTTTCTGGATGGAAATGAGCACCTGTTTCCGCACGACGTTCAGTACCGGTTCTATCTGCGCATGGTCGAGGTGCTCTACCGGGGCCTTAATAAAGGGATCGATGCACGAATCTTGGCGGAGATTCGGCAAGGCAATGACGACCCGGACCGCGAGGCGATCGCCACCGACTATATCGTGAGTTCACTCAATGAATGGTCTGGCGGGGCAGACGATGATCGATTAGATCCGGGAGTTGCCAGTAAGCTTGCTTCGAGCGGATCGGCCGATGTCCGCGCTGCTGTAGACAAGGCATTTGGTAAGCACCTGAAACTGGGTCACGGTGCCGTAACGGCTTTGCAGCAACTCGCAATGCTCGTTGTCTCCAAGAGGAAGATCTTGGAGGAAACCCGCTCGGGCCTGGTAATCGCTGGGTTTGGACGCGAGGAGTATTTCCCAGTCATGCAGACGTTTGAGCTTGGGGAGGTGTACTGTGGGAAACTGAAGTATCACCCTTCTGGCACTGAAAAGATCGATCGCGAAAAGAAGCTGTCGGTCATCAAACCCTTTGCTCAGTCAGATATGGTGGAGACATTCTTAGGAGGCATCAGCCCTGCATTGAAGCGCCGTATTGTCCAAGAATTCGTGACGCTGATTACTGATCTGCCGGACACCATTATTGACTCGATCACCGACTTGAGTGGGCCAAAGAAACAACGATGGAAGGCCATCATGCAAGGTCATGGCGAGCAAGCCGCGATTGATCTCGTGCAAAAGCTGGAGCAGTACCGGCTGAACAGGCACCTGACCCCAATTCGCAATGCAATTACGAATCTGCCAAAAAATGAGCTCGCCCATGTCGCGGCGTCACTTGTGAATTTGAACTCGTTCCAGAAGCGTATGTCTACCGAGCAAGAAACAGTGGGCGGCCCCATTGACGTGGCCGTGATCACCAAAGGGGATGGCTTTGTCTGGATCGATCGCAAGCACTACTTCCGACCAGAACTGAACCATCAGTTCTTCCGCAACTATGGATGCGAACTCGATGAGGCAGGAGGGGACCATGAGCAAGAGGCAGCCAACGATGCCAAACCCGAGTCCGCAGCCTAATTCTACGTCTGCACGTGTGGAAGCCATCGTTGACAAGGTATTTGCACGGCTTACGCAATTGCATCCGACGCAAGAGGCCGACCAAGGAGAGAATGGCCAGCCCGGTGAACTTGCACGGCATGTTATCGACCGATTTCGAGAAGGCGTCGCGAAGACTGCGAAGGAATTGGATCAGAAGCCTTGAAATGGAGACCCACACCCATTTCCGCTGCGCTGACCGCGGTCCCTTTTCTCGAGCGCCAAGGGGTCGAAGAGGGATAGGTGGTGGTGGGGGCAGTCCCCACATCTCGAAAGCCCCTGGCTCCTCCGCTACAGAAGCGATGAGAGCGTTGTCCCTATGAGAATGTGGTACGAAGACCTCCCTGCTGGTAGTACGTGGTCCTCTCTCTGGCACGGCTACATTCTTTGCGGAAACTGCGGAGGTATCCGCAGCCCAAATGTAGTTTGCCCCGCATGCAACGCTGAGCCGTATTCGGGCGAGCCGACGACCATGCGCGTAAGCGGCCGCGACGTCGTCGTGTATCCAGCCTTCAATGGCGCGGAAGGTCGATCTCAGGACTACATCTACTTACAAATGCTGCAGCGCGAGTGGGAGCGGCCTGCGCCAGAATTCGAACGCTTCGCAGGATTTGGGGTCGATGAGCGACCTTCCGCACGCGCCGCACTCGTCCTACTATTCTGGACCTACTTCGAGACCCGCATCGAGCGCCTACTTCGCTCAAGTATGCGGGGCCTGCCAGATGCAGTATGCAATGAACTCCTCGATCGCCATGCGGCAATCGGCCAACGGCTTTACCGCCTGTACAAGATCGTCTTTAGTGAAACCTACTTCGACGACCTGACCGCCCTCGGATTTCAAGACATCGCGAAACTGCTAATCGACATCCACGACCGCCGAAACAAATTCACACATGGTGACCCGACGACTCTACCGTGAGCTCCCTCGTCAACTCACTGAAACGCGAACACGAAGCATGGATTGCCGTCTTTAACAGACGGGCGACTAGGTCGAGAGCACCATCCGCGGCGGGAGCCGAGGAACTTACGCGCGTCGGTAGCCTCAATCCATTGGTCTCAAGTCCGCGACGGTAATACAGAGCGTGTGTCAGATCTTGCGACGTAAATGGCCTCGACGTCGCTTAGCGCCTCGGCAGGCGCCGTCGGACTGAATTCGCGCGTGGTTTAGTTAGGGCCGACATCAAGGGGATCGATATGGCCATGGCTTGGAGTCGCGCGAGTCTGTGTATGTCGACTACGACCATCGCGTAATCTTTCTAGATCAGAACCGGGACTCCGCGACGATTGGGTGGCGACGAGCGCGATAGATCTTCCGAGGGATACGTTGCCCGCACTTCGTCACCCTCACCGTACGCTAGTCGACGCTCAATAGCATCGCGGTTCCATCCTTGCTCGTTCAGCAACGTACTCGCCATGCTGCGGAAGCCGTGCCCAGTCATCTGGTCTGCGCCGTAGACCACAGCCGGTGAAGCGCACCGTCAATGGCATTTTCAGACATCGGTCGTGCTCGCGAGCGATGCGATGGGAAACATACCGACCGGGCCCAGTGGGCGGCTGAAGCTCCTGCAGGATCGCAACCGCCCGCGTTGACAGTGGAACTGTATGGACGGGTTTCGGCGCCAATTCGTCGAGAACTCGCGAACCCCTCGCGGGTGACTGCCTCTGAAGTGGTGGCGCCGGCGATCTTCTGCGCCTTCCGCTTTGCACTTGGGTCAACACGCTCGCCAACTGCTGGCGCAGCTCGTCGCGGCGCTGTCGCGCGTCCTTCGATAAAACGTCGGGGTACACAACCAGCAATGGCAGGTTTTCCTTACGCTCCATTCGGAACTTGAGGCGCCACCAGCGGGCGTCCTTGAGGGTAACCTGCATCCCCGCTGAGCGCCGTGCAGCCCATGGATTTCGTGTCAAAATACAATGGCCCTCTGCAGTCCGGAGCCGCTTTGGCTTCAGCCCAACTCTTCATCGCAAAAGCCGTTTCGGTGTGAACAATGGACAAGCGGTATCAAATCTTTATCAGTTCAACATTTACCGACCTAAAGGACGAGCGCCAGTCAGTACTGAGGGCGATTCTTGAGCTCGATCACATGCCGGCAGGCATGGAGCTCTTCCCCGCCACCGACGACTCAGCTTGGCAGCTCATCACCGATGTGATCGATAGTTCGGACTACTACGTTCTGATCATCGGAGGTCGTTATGGCTCCCTAGATGAAACTGGGTTGGGATTCACTGAGAAAGAATATGACTACGCCATTCAAACGAAGAAACCAGTCATCCCCCTGCTTCATGAGAAACCCGACAATCTGCCTCGCGAGAGAACCGAAACAGAGGCCGCCGCATGGCAGCGACTTGGATCATTCCGCACGAAAGTCCAGAAGAAACATACCTGTGTTTACTGGAACACTACCGAGGAGCTGAAGGCGAAGGTTATCGTGGGTCTGACTTCGGCCGTAAAACGTCATCCTGCGGTCGGCTGGGTTCGTGCTGACACCGTTCCAACAGGTGCGACGCTCGCCGAAGTCCTCGGTCTCAAGAACCGCATTGCGGAGTTGGAGCAAGTGGCTGCCACACGGGACACCGGCCCGCCTCCGGGCACCGATGAGTTAGCGCAGGGAACTGATCGCTTTGAGATAAGCTTTAATTTCACAGCCCGCCCATACGATTCCCACTATCCACATGTGGCCGACACCCGCTACAAAGCGACAATCAGCCCTACTTGGAATTCCATATTTGCGGCCGTCGCGCCGACTATGATCAATGAAGCCACGGATAAAGGACTACGTAATAGCCTTAATTCGTTCTTCCTTGGAGAAGCCAGGCGATCCTATCAGAGTAGAAAGCAATTCAAGGAAAAAACACTACGTGAATTTACATTCCCCGATTATCAGTTTGACACCTGCATAGTACAGATGCGCGCACTTGGCCTGATAAAAGAGAATGATAAAAGGCGGAGCCTCAAGGATACTGGCACATATTGGGCTCTCACCGCGTATGGCAACTCTGCAATGGTGCAGTTGCGCGCGATCCGCCGGGTGCCGGTCGAGGACGAAGTGGTCGCCAGTGAAGCCACGGCTTCGTCGAGCGAAGAAGACGAGTCGAAGGGGTCCGCGGACGACTGAGCACGATCATTATCTGAAGTCTACTCAGTGGCTAAGCAGACATCTTGAGCTGAATCACGTTGCCACCGACAGCACCCAGCATGTCGAGAAAATCAGCCCACGACTGCATCATCTTGCGCCGCTCTGGCAGATGCTGGGCGTAGTTGTACGCGGCGCGCACTTCGTCACGCTCACCGTGTGCAAGCTGACGCTCGATAGCATCGCGGTTCCAACCCTGCTCGTTCAGCAGCGTACTTGCCATGCTGCGGAACCCGTGGCCGGTCATCTGGTCACTGCTGTAGCCCAGCCGTCGAAGCGCGCCGTTGATGGTATTTTCTGACATCGGTCGTGCCGGCGAGTGCAGCGACGGAAAAACATAACGACCGGAGCCCGTGAGTGGCTAAAGCTCTCGCAGGATGGCAACCGCCTGGGTTGACAGTGGAACCCATGTGGACGACGCGCGCCTTCATCCGCTCGGCTGGGATGCGCCACTCAGCCTTGTCCAATTCAAACTCGGCCCACTCCGCGCCGCGTAGTTCACCTGGTCGGACAAACACGAGAGGCGCGAGGCGAAGCGCGCAGCGCCCAACGAAGGTGCCTTCGTAACCGTCGCGAAGGCGCGCAGGAGTGCAGCAATTGCTGTCGGATCCGTGATCGTCGCGAAGTGTCCACCATTCACAGGTGGAAGCGCGCCGCGAAGGTCAGCAGCCGGATCCCCCTCCGCTCATCCAGTCGCAATGGCGTAACGAAAAATCTGTCCGCAGTTTTGATGCGCGCGGTGCGCCGTATCGAGTGCGCCTCACGATTCCACACGTCGCAAGCACGCGAGCAATTCGGGTGCGGTGATCTGCCCCACCGGTCTTGAGCCAAGCCACGGGAAAATATCGCTCTCCAACCGACGGATGATTTTCTCGGAATGAGTCTTGGCCCAATTCATCGAAAACTTCGCGAACCACTCGCGGGCGACCGCCTCGAAGGTGTCAGTACCGGCCACCTTCGCCGCTTTCCGCTGCGCACCCAGATCGACTCCACTCGCCAACTGCTGGCGCAAGTTGTCGCGGCGCTGTCGCGCGTCCTTCAATGACACATCCGGGTAGACGCCAAGGGAGAGCAACTTCTCCTTACCGCCCACGCGAAACTTGAGGCGCCACCAGCGGCCACCCTTGGGGGTAACCAGCATGAAAAGGCCCCCTTCATCGGCCAGCTTGTAGGGCTTTTCGCGTGGTTTAGCGCCTTTGATGGCCATATCCGTCAGCATTGGGGGTAACTGGGTCCTGGGACTGGTCAGTTACCCCCACTTGGTACGCTGTCAAGGCACAGACCGGGAGGCCGGTGGACACAAAACCCTAGGAAACTAGGTGTTTCGTGGACAACTGGGGACTTACGGGGATGCGGGTGGAAGGGGTAGTGGTGGAGCTAGTCGGGATCGAACCGACGACCTCTTCCATGCCATGGAAGCGCTCTCCCAGCTGAGCTATAGCCCCGTGCGTAAGACGCTGAATCCGAAGGAATTATACCGCAGCCTTGGGACGCATGCGGTGGTCCAGTCCCTTCCGAGGGTCGCGAGAATACCAGAAATCGGCGGCTTGGAAAGCGATGGGGAGGCGCACTTATTCGATCGCCAGCAAGACTGCGGTGGAGTTCTCGGCAACGGTTCGGGTTTTCACCGGGATCCGATCTGGCATGAACGGCTTCAAGATCAAAAGGAAACGGTAGCTGCGAGCCACCTCTTTCCAATCGACGTCGCGGTCGAGGCTGGATTGGTACCAGAACTCGTCGGGCGTATAGGGCCGGTTCGTGTACCGGAAGTACTTCATGGGGTTGCCACGGTCACCCGTGAACAGATAGGGCGTGAGGGCGTGCCGATCGATCACAGCAAATGACGCCGTGTGAAGGTGATCGTAAATGTTCGCTGTCCTTCGACCGGTGTAGACAGGCAGAACAGCGCCCTGCTCCGGGATATTGGCTACCACAGCCCGGTATTGGGCAAGCCACTCATTCTCCTTGGCGAAGTGCACCGCCAGGTAGCCGAGATTCACACAAGCAACCGCGCTGGCCAGGGCAATGGCGGGAAGCGTTAGGCGCGAACCCGCAGATGGCTGACGTGGCGGCAAGCTAAGCAACCCAAACACGACGAACAAAGGGGCGACTGCCAGCGCGCGCACGTCAATGTAGGACGCTTCGGCCTGTTCAAACGGCAAAATGAAGTACAGACCCAGAAATACCAGCCCCAGCGTCAACGCCTCCAACACCTGAGGCCCGACAAAGTCGATTCTGAATCGGAAGCGCTTCTCGGATACGCAGTACATCAGAAATGCAGCGAACGTTGCGACCACATACGCATCCTGCGACCTGTTATACCGAATGAATCCCCACGACAGACGCGATACCTTGCTCGCGAAAGTACCCCAATTGTAGGCCTCCGCGACGATGTCCTGCGGCTGACGATAGGCAACAGCAGCCAGGAAGTGCCAAACGAGCATGCAGAGGACGGGAGCCAGCAGAATCATTTCGCGATTCAAGGTGACACGAATCACGGCTGCACGATTCGCAGGCTCCTGCCGCATCTGCAAAACCAACCTGCAGACCGCGGCAGCACCCACTGCAACACCAATGAAAACTACCGCGGCCAGATGCGTAAAGTATGCAATCACTACAACCACTGCATAGATTGCGAAGCGACCGCGTGACCACCTCTTGCGCAACAACTCCACGACGGTCAGCGCAACCAGGACCAATGCTATCGACAGCTTGAATTCCAGGAATCCCAACACGAAAAAGGTGTCAGTGCTCAGATACAGGCTGGTGAACAGCATCAACAGGGTAACGTCGGGGGCGGTCTGTTTCACTCGAAGGTATGCGGCCAACGCACAGGGCAGCGATAGAAACGTTACCGCCGCCCAAATGACTCCGGCGGCGGTGAGGCCGGTCAACTGCACGAGAACGGTCAGCAACAAGTCGCCCAGCAGGTAGGGCACAAACTGGAAATGAAACTGGAAGTTGCGCCCGAATTCTGCGCCGTCGTTGAACAGCAGGTCCGCCATCACCTGCGCGCGTGCCAGGTGGTTGGGGAAATCCTGCAACTGCAACGGCGGGAAGGCGGCAAAGACCGCGAGGTACGCAAGAAAGGCCAGCGCTAGCAAGCCGCGGGCCATTCCGATGGTCACGGCGGCGAATGCCTCAGTGCCGCATCGATCCTCGCGAGGGTACGGTCGCGACCGAGGAGTGCCAGAGTGGCGTCGATTGGCGGTGAGACGGCAGAACCGGCCACTGCAACACGTAGGGGCTGAGCTACCTTGCCGAGTCCTGTCTGCAGCTCGGTCGCCAGCTCGTTCAAAGCGGTGTGCACAGCTGCGGCAGACCACTCACCCAGGGCAGCGAGCCGCTCACGCACTTGTTGCAACACCGGCAAGGCAGCCGCGGTGAGGTGCTTGGCAACGGCTTTCGGATCCAGCTCGACGGTTTCGGTGAAGAAGAACCGGCTGTTCTGCGCCATCTCCTTCATCGTCTTCGCACGCTCGCGCTGCGAAAGGATTACTCCTTCGAGCAACTGCTGGTCGTTGCTGTCAATACCGAGACGCACGAGCTGGGACTTCAGATGTGGGACCAGTACGGCCGGCTCCGTACGCATCATGTGCTGTTGGTTCAACCAGAGAAGCTTTTCCGGGTTGAATGCGGATGCGGCCTTGTTGACATCGTGGATGTCGAAGGCGGCGATCATCTCCTCGCGCGAGAAGATTTCCTGATCGCCATGCGACCAACCCAGGCGCACCAGGTAGTTCAGAAGCGCATCGGGAAGATAGCCCTCCTCCTCATACTGCAACACGCTGACCGCGCCATGACGCTTTGACAGCTTGGCGCCGTCCGGTCCGAGGATCATGGGAACGTGCGCGTAGACAGGCGGCTTGGCGCCCAGCGCAAGCAACATGTTCATCTGTCGCGGCGTGTTGTTCAAATGATCGTCGCCACGAATCACATGGGTCACTCCCATGTCCATGTCGTCAACCACCACGCAGAAATTATACGTCGGCGTACCATCAGAACGCGCGATGATCAAATCATCGAGCTCGACATTCTGAAACGTGACAGGACCGTGGATGAGATCTTCCACGATGACCGCTCCACCCGTTGGATTGCGGAAGCGAACGACAGGCTGCACGCCCTCTCGGGGCGTCGTCCGATCGCGGCAAATGCCGCTGTAACGGGGCTTCTCCTTGCGCGCAATCTGTTGCTCACGCATCTCATCGAGCTCCTGCTTCGAGCAGTAGCAATGATATGCAGTGCCGTCATCCAACATGCCGCGGATGACTTCCTTGTAGCGATCGAATCGCTGCGTTTGATAATAGGGACCCTCGTCGGCCTGCAACGAAAGCCACGTCATCCCTTCCAGGATCACGCGCACGGCTTCGTCGGTCGAGCGCTCGCGATCGGTGTCCTCGACACGCAGAATGAACTTGCCGCCCGTGCGGCGGGCATAGAGCCAGCTAAAGAGCGCCGTGCGGACGCCGCCGACATGCAGCATTCCGGTGGGACTCGGGGCGAATCGCGTAACTACAGCCATGAAGCGGGAATTCCGTTGCAGCGGGGTGGTTGGACCGGGGCGCGCATGTTACCAAGCGGGCGGCGGGTACGCTTTGCTTGGGGGTGGCGGGTGGGGGTCTCAAGGCGAGCTCAGGCGTGCTGGACTTGGGCGGGCGGTGGGCGGACTCAAGCCAAGCCGGGCCGAGGGGCGCGGCGCCCGGTCCCGCAACGGGAGCGGTCGATGCGGTCAACCCGATGCGGCGACTCCAGTTCGCGTAAGTCTTTGATTTCTGGTGGGCGGTACTGGGATCGAACCAGTGGCCCCTGCCGTGTGAAAGCAGTGCTCTACCGCTGAGCTAACCGCCCAATCCTGCGAAGGGCGGCAAGTCTATAGGCCGGCCGCGCGCGAGGCAACGGCAGCGCGACGCCACGCCACGCGACACGAACGCCATACCGCGGACCGGGCGGCGACGGCCTCGCCCGCCGACGCCCACACTAGGCGCCGCACCAACGCCAGTCGGTCACGCCGCGGCACAGACGCACGCCCGCTCATCCCCGCGGCATCGACAGTTACCACCCGGGTGTTGATCAGGTCAGCGCTCAATCCCACCATAAACCCACCGGCCGGAAACCCGACGGAGAAACATACGGCTCGTAGGCCACACCGGAAATAAATCCGTCCCAAACTTCATCGGGCCGGAGCCTCTCATCGAACCAGGACGCAACCTCGTCAGGTGTGGCAGTCGTCATTACGTAGACCGTATCCGAGAACGGCCACTCCGGATCATCAAACATCGTGATCATCACCCTGATGTCGGCAACGTCGGAGCGGGCGGCAATCTTCTTCAGAAGAACGTAGAACTCCGCCGGCGTCGGTGGCGGGCTCAAATTGCAGCCGATGCTTCCCACGTAATTATTGCCGTCGAAGAATTCGGCAAGTGTCAGAAGGGGACACGGTGTGCCCGCCTCGTCCGGATGGCCGAGACGTGAAACGCGCTCTGTAATTCGCTCAAGAGGTGTCATTACCGGAACCTGCCAATTCTGTCTCAGCGCCGAAATTTACCTTAGAGTGCGCTATCCTGATACCGTCCAAAACCAAGAAGCGGCAATGGGGAGAGCAGAAGATGGCGACGTTGTGTTATGGCACCGTGGGATCGAACCGCCTGCCGGAGGCGAAGGCATTCTACGATGCATTGTTGGGTTCGGCTGGGTTCACCCCTAGATACGAACACCCATCCGGCGGCCGAATTTACGGCGGCACGGACGGAAGTCTCAGCTTCGGAGTGCTCGGCCCGTATAACGGAGCGCCGGCCTCAGTCGGTAACGGCAGCATGTTCGCATTCCGCTTCGATACGGTGGCCGAGGTCGATGCCTTTCATGCGAAGGCCCTGGCACTTGGCGGCACTGACGAGGGCGCTCCTGGGGAACGTGGGCCGAAGATGTACTTCTCGTACTTTCGCGACCTCGACGGCAACAAGCTTTGTGCGTTCTGCATGGGTTGAGCCATCGGCAGGCGCGAATGCCTGGCGCACCCGGAATGTTCGGTACCGCACAGAAGCCGGCCCCGACTTGGAGAAGTGTAAGGTCTGACAATACGCCGCAACACAAGTGATATTCGACTGACAGTCATCAGGAGATCGGATGCCAATGCACCTCCTGTACGGCATGATTCGGTTACCCGCCTGGGGTTACGTGGCCGTCACGTTTGCACTGGTCCAATTGATGCTGCTCGGCGTGACGCTGTACCTGCATCGCGATCAATCACACGGCGGCCTCGAACTGCACCCGGCAGTGCGGCACTTTTTCCGATTCTGGTTGTGGTTCAGTTCCAGCACGGTAACCCGGGAGTGGGTAGCCGTTCACCGGCGCCACCACGTGTTCGCCGATCTCCCGGGTGATCCGCACAGCCCGGTGGTGTTCGGTCTGAGACGCGTGCTCACCCAGGGTTATGAACTGTATGTCGCGGCCGCGTGCGACGAACAAACGCTTGCGCACTTTGGCCGTGGCACCCCGGACGACTGGCTTGAACGCAATCTCTACAGTCGCTTTCCCAAGCTCGGCATCATTTCGTTCGTTCTAATTCAATTGGCACTGTTTGGTGTGCCAGCGATCAGCATGCTCGGCGTGCAACTCATTGCACAACCCCTGCTAGCCGCCGGCATCATCAACGGCCTCGGCCACAGCCTGGGGTATCGGAGCTACGAGGTGCCCACCGCCGCGACGAACATCGTGCCGTGGGGACTGCTTATTGCGGGAGAGGAGTTGCACAACAACCACCACGCATTTCCCTCTTCACCCCGCTTTGCCGTGCAGGCGTGGGAGATCGACGTGGGATGGACCTGCATCTGTGTATTGCGATTTCTCGGCCTTGCACGCGTCAGCAAGCTGGCCCCAACACCTCATATCGTCCAGGATCGCGCGGACATCGATGCCGACACGGCAATGGCACTGTTCACCAATCGATTGCACGTACTGCGGGATTATCGCCGCCGAGTGATCCAACCCGTAGTCCGCGAGCTGATTGGAAAAAGAGGTCCAACGGTCCTGCCGCGCAACGCTTCCAAACTTCTCGTCCGACATCCCCAACTCCTGGATGAGCTGTCGCAATTGCGGTTGCTGGATCTTCTCCAGAGTCATGCAGTGCTGCGCGCCCTGGTGGACTTCCGGGACAACCTCCAACGGATATGGGATGAAACGGCGCCGAGTCAGGCCAGCGCCTTGGCGCGATGGGCAGCATTGCGCGATCAAGCCATGCGCAGCGATATCCGTGCGCTGCAGGAGTTCGCAATCAGCTTGTCCAGATACGCCCCAACGGTCGGCACCCGCTAGCGGCCCCGGGATCTCCGGTGCCGCCGCTTTCCTTGGCCGTTACAGATTTCTTACTTGGACGGAGCTACCTTCATCTCGTCAACGACGTGGCCCTCTCCGACGATGGCCGCAGCCTTCTTGCCGATCTGCGCCTTCTCATCCGCGCTGCGCACGACTCCATTGAGGGTAACCGTTCCATCCACTGCCACAATTTTGACGTTGTGACCGTAAGTCGATAAGTCCTTATCCGCCATGACGCTCTGGCGAATACGCTTCACGAGCTCAATGTCCGTCGCATCGTTCTTCTGCTTATCAGCTGTTGCAACGCGATTGGACGGATCCTGTTTGTTGCTTTTGGTGTTATCCGCAGCGACGCCGTCTGAGGATGAGCTCATCGAAGCCGTCTCGGGCGAAGTGGTCTGGGCGATCGCGTGCGATCCCATCATGAGCGCGGGCACTGCCACGACGCTCGCCAGGATTAATTTCTTCATCAACGGGCGCTCGCGCCTACACTCGCACGCGGGGGTTGACCTGCGGCGCTCTCACCAGTGGATGAGATGTCTTGCGCTCCGCTCGATTTCAACAGATCCTTGGCGCGGCCAACCTGCTCTGAGGTATCACAGTGAACTGACAGCAGTGTGCCGCCATCCTTGACCCGCCCTTCATAACGCTTCGCTTCGTATTCCGGGATGCCCATTCCCACCAGCGCACCGACAAGGCCACCCACCGCGCCACCGACTCCGAGCCCCGCCAAGCCGGCCATAATGGGTCCTGCGGCGATAAACGGTCCCACACCCGGGATTGCCAACGCTCCGATACCAGCCAGCACACCCAGCGTGCCGCCGATTACGCCTCCCGCAGTGACGCCCGCGGTGGTGCCCTCGGGTGCCTTCGTCTCCTTTACATGCGCAAACTCTTTAGTGCTGCGGGTGTCGGGCAGTAAAACGGAGATATCGGAACTCGCAAAGCCCGCCGCAATCAACGTGTCGACGGCACGCTCAGCATGCTCAGCAGACGGATAGATACCGAAAACAGCAGTATTTTTCCCAGCCATAAGTGCTCCTGATCAGATTAAAGCCGAATGCGCGCCGAACAATTACGCCGCGCCGACTGGAGATCAGTAGGCGCCGTTTGGGCCCAACTGGCTGTAGGAGATCGGAGGGGGCCGGGGGCTAAATGACGATTGTTAGAGCGCCCTGCGCCGGACCTGCTGATTACTGGCCTGGAATGGGTAAGCACTCCATGATTTCCACCGAGTCCCCCGGAAATATCGTGAAGTGCGGATGATTCTCGAACAACTTGGCGGCCGCTTCGTGAGAATCAGCCTGGACTACGACGTAGCCTGTCATGTTGTTCTTCGTGTCCGAAACACCTTGCGCGGACGTGCGCTTGGTCTTTCCAAGAGGGCCTCCCTGACCGACGATGTTGGCCTGATGGGTCATCATCCACGCTCCCCACGCTTTGATGCCTGATGCTTCCAGCGCCTTGCGCTTGGCCTCGTCCATTTTGTTCCATTCCGACTTTTCGAGCGCAGCGGCTGTACCAATATAGACGGCGAGAAACTGCTTCATGAGACGCTCCAGTCTTGGGACCGTGAAAGAAATGAGTCGGGCCGGGGCCCCCGGGGTGAACCGGGTCGCCACCGCCCTTCCATGAACCAGGACGATTGAGAAACCGCTGAATCGACAACCGGCGCAACAAATTTCTGCGCGAGCTTGGCGATTTGTTGTCCGAATACGCCCGGCCGGAACGTCCTTAGGAAAGGTACTGCAGTCGGATAAGCAACCGACAACTGGAGCTATGAATGAAGCTTTACGAGTTTGCCCCCACACGGTCGATTCGCGTGCGCTGGACTCTTCAGGAGTTAGGCGTCGATTTCGAACCGATCACCGTCAATTTGATCGCGGGCGAGCATCGCAGCCCCGAATTTCTCGAGATCAATCCCGCCGGCAAGATCCCAGCGCTGGTCGACGGCGATCTGGTCGTCACCGAGTCTGTGGCAATTGTGCTGTATCTTGCCGAGAAGTATCGCGACCGGGCCTTGATGCCCGCCGATCTGCAGCAGCGAGCCGAGCTCAACCGGTGGCTGCTGTTTACGGCAACGGAGTTGGAGCAGCCGCTTTGGCGCATTGCTCATCATACGTCCCTCTATCCGGAGCACGAGCGCCTGCCGGAGGAGGTTGTTCTTGCCAGCAAGGACTTCAAGGCGATGGCTGAGGTGATGGAGAAGCACATGCAGAATCGGCCGTTCGTGTTGGGCGAGCGGGTGACCGTCGCGGATTTTGTACTGGCCTACACGCTGGACTGGGCAAATGAAGTCGGCTTACTGAGCGGCTACCCCAGGCTGCTCGCATACATGGAGCAGATGTATGCCCGTCCACACGCGCCACTGCGCATTGCCGAGGCGTTCCGCAGTATCAGGGCGCAATGAATGACATCTGGCACACCGCTGGCTCTTGTCAGCGGTCCTTCTGCCAATCCGAGTAGCTGATACGGGGCAGCTCAAACCGATCAGTGGTCCGGCAATACACGGACGGTGCCCCGAGTCGACCCACGGGCGAGAAGCCATTGATGTGCATTCTCGGTCCCATCAGGCGGTCGGCAACATGAAACATCACGACCTCGCCGATGAACAGCGTGTTGGTGCCGAGCACCTGGGACTTGAACAGCCGGCATTCCAGACTGACCTGCGCCTCGGCCAACCTGGGAACGCCGATCCGGGTGGACGCTGCCCCATGCAGATCGGCCGCGGCCAGCTCACTCTGGTCCGGCGGAAAATCCGCCGCCGAGATGTTCATGGCGCGCAGCAGCTCCTCTGTCACCAGGTTCACCACGAATTCGCCGCGGCTCTCGATGTTTCTCGCCGTGTCCTTGACCGCGCCATCGTCGCGCAAACCGACACTGACCACCACGTAGATCGGGTCACCGCTCACGGCATTGAAAAAGCTGAACGGGGCGAGATTGATTACGCCTGTTGGGCTCAGGCTGGTAACCCAGGCAATGGGGCGCGGCACGACTACACTGGTCAGTACCTTGTAGTTGTCTGCGTAAGAATGCAGGGTTGGATCAATTTGCATGCGTATTAACGTCCTTCGCTTCAACACCAACTGTCGCCAAGATGCATCAGACTTAGATCCCCGGCGCTGTGCACCATCGGTATACTGATGGCATGCCGCCTCGCTATATCCGTGCATCGGAATTGGGCAGCTTCGTATTCTGCCGGCGCGCTTGGTTTCTCGAGCGCCAGGATCAGGCCACGGCCCCAACTCAATCCCCGCCTATCGGGGCCGCTGATCTTGCCCAACCCAGGCGCGCGTCACCTCAGTCATCCGCAGCGGCGCGCCTGTCCGCCCTACTGCTCGTTCTCGGCGTTGCCGGCTTCGCCTGCGCAGCGGTCCTGACGTGGGTCCGGCAATGACCAGCCTGCTGGTCCTGGCAAGCGTTGTGTTGGTCGCACTGGCCTGCCTCCTGCGAGTCTATGCGAAATTGCCAGCCGTCGACCTCGGACCCTTCGGTCGAATGCTGTACGTCGATACAGGACAGCGCGCCAGCGACCTGCTCGTGTCCGAGCGCTACCACCTGATGGGCGGGCCGGATTACATACTCGAAGAACAGGGCGAGAAGATTCCGGTTGAGCGCAAGCCCCGGATGCTCAACCACAGCGGCCCGCTCGAAAGCGAACGGCTGCAACTGGCGGCGTGCTGTCTGCTGGTCGAGGAGCGCGAGGGGCGGACGGTTCATCACGGAAGATTGCAGTATCAGAACTGCTCACTCGATGTCCCTTTCGACGATGCACTTCGCAGGAAGCTCTTGGCCACCCTGGCAGCGATCCAGGCGTGCGCCGACGTACCCGACGTTCGCCGCAGCCACCCCAGTCCGTCGCGATGCCACGGCTGCGACTTTCGCGCTCACTGCACCGAATCGCTCGCTCGTTGAACGGCGGTCGGCCCCCGCCGGTGATAATGTAAACAGCCCCTGTATGGCGGGCGCATTCGGGTAAAGGCCCTCCATGAATCGCAGACAGTTTGCACTGACGACCAGCTCATTCCTTGGATTGAGCGCATCCGCATTTGCGGCACAGCCCGACTCGCCCGTGCCGGCAGCGGCCGCGCGTGCTTTGTATCGACGCGCACTGGTTGTGGATTGCAATCTCGCTCCGGACCTCGGCAGCGGCGTGCCACTCTCGAAGGCTACCATCGATACGCTCCGCAGCTCGGGTGTGACCGTCATGAAGACCACGATCGGCGGATTTGACGACAGCCTGGAAAATACGGTGAGCGATATCGCGCTCTTTCAACAGGCCGTCGAGGTTCATCCCGACCTCTTCATGCAGGTGAGGCGTCCCGCCGATTTTGCCGTTGCCAAGCGCGAGAACAAGATCGGCGTCATTCTCTCCTTTGAGGGCGTGGGGATGCTCGAGGGCAAGCTCGATCGCATCGAGTTGTTTCGCCACCTGGGCGTGCGCGTGATGCAACTGTCATATAACAACACCTCCGCGTTCGGCTCGGGGGTACTGGCCTCCCCCGCCTCGGGCGGCTTGACCGAGCTGGGCCATTCGGCGGTTGCCAAGATGAACGAGTTGGGCGTGGCCGTCGATTTGAGCCACGCGAATCCCGCGACGACGCGCGACGCGATGGCCGCCTCTTCGCGGCCTGTCCTGATCACGCATGGCGGCTGTGCGACGGTACATGCTCACCCACGCAACAAAACCGACGAGCAGTTGCATGCATTGGCGGAAAAAGGCGGCGTGATCGGGATCTACGATCTGCCTTACCTGACGGCGAGTCCGCATCAACCCGAGGTCAAGGATTACATCGACCACATGGCGCACGCGTTGACCGTTTGCGGCGAAGACCATGTCGGAATCGGCAGTGACCAGTCCGTGGAGCCCTTCGACACTTCGCCCCAGGGAATGGCGGAGTTTCAACAACTGGAGGACAAGCGCCACGCAGCCGGAGTAGCTGCCCCCGAAGAGGACCGGCCTTTGTATGTGGTCGGCCTCAACACGCCCAACCGCTGCGAAGTCATTGCGGACGCGCTGCTCAAGCGAGGTTACCCGGCTCGCGTCACCGAAAAGGTTCTCGGCAGCAATTTCGTACGGGCGTTTGGCGAAATATGGAAAATCCAGGCGCTCTGACGGCGCCATCATTTTCGTGAAATCAATGACTTATGCTGGCGGGGCCACTGCACCGCGTGCCGGTCACGGCCAAGGCTGGTCAGCGGGCCGTTAGTCGCGCTATTCTCAAGGGGTCGCCATTTAGAAGAAGAAGAAAATGAGCCGACCCAGTCATACGTCGCCGGATTCCGACCTGCAGGCCCTGACGTCGCTGCACCTCCACGCCCGTCGACGGTTGAATGAAATCCACGAGGATGCCGAAGCGCTGCAGGCCGCCGGCAGGATCGTGGAAGCCCAGATGCTGCTGCAACATGGAGATGCAATGGAACACGGGCTTCGAGTGCTGGAGTCCGAGTTGCAAAACGCATCAGGGGTATCTTCCGCGCGAGCCTAGGCGCTCCGCGCAGTAGGCAGTCCGAACCGCGGCGATCTGCAGCGCCATATCGTGTGAAAGCCGGGCATTCACTTTTTCTGAATTGCCGCAGCATACAACGCCTCCGCCATACCGTGAATTTCGGCGCGCAAATGCAGCCGACCCAGCCAATGTCGCGGAATCCCCTGCCTCCCGTAAAAAGCGCCCGCTACCTGACCAACAATCGCCGCCGTAGTGTCGGCATCGTCGCCAAGATTGGCCGCCGCCAGCACCGCGGAGGCAAACGTCGAGGTCGAATGGAAACACCAAAGGGCAGCCTCGAGTGAGGCGACCGCGTAGCCGGTTCCGCAGATCTCGTCTTCTGTTTTAGCCGCATAGCGCGCGGCCGCGAGAGCCGCGACATTCGGCTCCTGCAACGCCAGGCTCGTTGCATTCAAAACCTCGCGCTTGGGTAAGTGGCCGGCAAGACAACGGGTCAATATGAACGCCAGCAGCTTGCAACACTCAACGGCCTCAGGAGCACCGTGCGTGGTCCGCGAGCTCTCGGCACTGAAGTGAACCACCTGCTCGACTTCAGGAAAGAAAAACAGCGCTACAGGTGCGAGGCGCATGAGCGACCCATTGCCGGCGGTGTGCGGATCGGTAGAGCCTGAGTAGGGCTCGCCCGTACTCTGGAACCGTTCAAGCGCGCCCCTGACGGTCGCCCCGATGTCAAAACACTCGCCGGTGGAGCTCAGGTAACCCCACTGCCACCAATTCAGGTAGCGGCCCATCTGGTCCCGAGCATCAAATCCGTCATGTGCCAGCAGGCTTTGCGCCAAGCACAATGCCATGGATGTATCGTCCGTCCATTGGCCCGGTGCAAGACCGAACGGTCCTCCTCCAACCATATCGGTGACGGGCGCAAAGCTACCCCGTGATCGAAATTCAACAGTAGTCCCCACGGCATCGCCCACGGCCAATCCCATGAGACTCCCGGCATACCGATCCAGCAGAGACGGTGGCACTGTATTTTCCCATGAGTTAGTGGGCTACTCCCACTATATAACTGGCATACTCCCACTAACTGCACTAGCATGTCAACCGGCGTCGCTACGGGCGCGGCACGACGGGTGGAAACATGACAGATCAATCACTTGCGTTCGAGCGGCCGTTGACTACGGTCGACGTCGTCATTTTCACCGTGCTGCAGGGTGCCCTACAGGTACTGCTCGTGATGCGGCGCTCGGATCCGGGCGACCCTTTCCCCGGGCAATGGGCGCTGCCAGGCGGTTTCATTGACACGACCCGTGATCGCGATCTGCCAGCCTGTGCGCTGCGCAAGCTTCGCGAGAAAACGGGAGTGGAAGCGCCCTATCTGGAGCAGCTCGGAAGTTGGGGCAGCGCGACACGCGATCCGCGCGGCTGGTCGGCAACTCATGTCTACTTCGCGTTGATCCCTGCGGATCATCTGGACTTGACGCCCGGCGGCAACGCGGCCGATTCGCGCTGGTTCGCCGTGGAAGGCGATCGGATCCGCCAGACATTGGCGTTTGACCACGCAGTGTTGCTGAAGTCCGCGATCTCTCGATTGCGCGCCAAAGTTGAATACACGTCACTACCGGCGTTTCTCATGCCCGACGAGTTCACGCTGACCGAGTTGCAACAGATGTATGAGACCATACTGGGTCGCGAGCTGGAAAAGAAGGCGTTCCGCACCCGGCTACTGTCCGCGGATCTGCTGGAGTCGGTTGCTCGCATGAAAAGCGGTGCCAACCGCCCTGCCCAGCTCTACCGGTTGAAGCGCAAACGTCAACCGCATCTGTTTTCCAGGCCGTTCGGCTCCGCTCAATCGCCGCCATGAGGCGCTCACCAGAGCGGCGCGACTGCCTCCGTCTGCACTTGCAGCGCAGGACCGGCAGCACCGTTACCACTCCTGTTGGCGAAGTGAAAACGGTCGAGGTACGTTTGGGCCGCAGGGTCGATGGTCACAATGAAACGGCCAGCCGCGCCAGGAAACCCGGTGCTACCGTCGTGTCCGTCCTGTCCATCGTGCCCTGAAGGTCCTTGCGGTAATCCCAAACCGCCGTGCCCACCGCGCCCACCTTTGCCTCCTGAACCTCCCCGGCCACCGGCACCCCCGTTGGCATCCAATGAGAGCGAACCGCCGTTGGAATCAATGAGGAAGAACATCTCACCGTGCGCCGCACTCGACGCGCGGACCTGTAGCAGCGAGGCGCTGCCGGGTTTGGGTGTTATCCAAACATGAACTGACTCTCCGGGAGAGCCCTCACCGCCTCTGCCGCCGTCGGTACCATTGGTGCCATCACCCCCGTTGCCACCGGCCGAGGGACTGTTCGCATCGAACGAGCCGACGGTTCCATCGCTTCCCGAGATCCCATCGAATCCATCTGCGCCCGAGAACCCGGTCGAGCCCGAGAAATGCGCTTCGAATGCGGTGTCATATCGCGAAGGAATCTCGAGGTTGGCGGTCACATCAGGATGACCAACCACGGCAGTGCGCACCTGCGCCGCGTGTCCATCGCTGACACGCGGATCGGCCGGAAGTGAGACGACACCACTGCCGTTCACCTTCGCAATTGTTGATTCAAAAGCGAAGCTGTCAAACAGCACGGTTCCCTTGCCCGCACCGACGGTCGTCAGTTTCCGCCCGTCAGCGGTCGTGGCCACGAGAATGAGTCGCCCGGATTTGCCCGGACTCAGTGTGGGTTGTGGCGAGAGGCTGGCCTCCAACGCAACCACGGGCAGCTTGTCGAGCCGCGTCCGCGTTCCCAGTGCAACTCCCAAAGATCCACACCCGACAACCGCGAGCAGCGTGCCTGCAAGCAACGTCACTCTTACGAATCGCAGCCAGCTCAATCGAGACTCCATCCGACACCGCTCCTTTCCCAGCAGAGCATACGGACTTTACCGTAGAATTTCCGGATGAAATGGCTTGCAATCGCCGCGCTCGTGGTGCTCGCGCTTTATGTCGTGATGTGTTGCATTTTGTATGTGATGCAGGACCGGCTGCTGTATTTCCCAACGCCGGAGGGACAGCCTCAGGGCGCCACCCCGGTTGTAATACATTCGGGCGAGCTTGCGCTGACGGTATGGCAGCTCCACGGCGAGGAGTCTGATGCGTTGGTCTATTTTGGCGGCAACGCGGAGGATGTTGCCGCGAAGATCTCGGAATTCGCGCCGACCTTTACTGACCGAGCGATTTACCTCGTGCAGTACCGTGGCTATGGCGGCAATCCAGGCTCACCCTCCGAATCACTGCTGATCACCGACGGCCAGGCCATTTACGACCATATCCGGTCGCGGCATCAGCGGGTGGCGGTGATGGGGCGGAGCCTGGGGAGCGGTGTTGCCACGGCGGTTGCGGCCACGCGCGCTGTTGAGAAGCTGATTCTGGTTACGCCATATGACTCGATCACCAATGTCGCAGCGGATCACTATGGCTGGGCTCCGGTCCGTTGGTTGGTGAAGGATTCTTATGACTCGGTGCGGCGGATGAAGGATGTGCATGCGGCGGTGCTGGCGATTGTTGCCGGGCGGGATGAGGTGATCGGCCGGGCTCGGTCGGATGCCCTCGTGGCGGCCATTGCGCCGGCGCAGCGCCATGTGAAGATATTTCAAGAAGCCAGCCACAATGACATCACACTTCAGCCGGGCTATCGCGAGACTCTGCGCGAGTTTCTCCGGACTCGCCCATGAACCTGCCCGTGGTGGTGCTTTTACCAGGCCTGGATGGAACCGGTGATTTCTTCCAACCCTTGTTGGAAGCATTGGGGACTTCGGTGCGCACTCAGGTGGTTCGCTATCCTGTAGACGGCGCGTATGACTATGCCACTTGCGAGGCGATCGTCCGCGCTGCACTTCCCCGAGACGTGCCTTATGTACTGTTAGGCGAGTCGTTCTCAGGTCCGATCGCCATTGCGCTTGCCGCGAGCGACCCGGCACCGGAAGGGTTGGTTGGCATCGTTCTTTGCGCCACATTCGCGGTGAACCCACGGCCGCGCCTGTCAGTCATCCGCCCGCTGCTGCCACTTCTGCCTTTTCATGGGACAGGCACCTCGCTACGGTTGTCGCGCTTCCTGGTTTTGGGACGGTGTATTACGCCGGCCATTCGCGAGCTGCATCAGAGAATACTTTCCATGGTCCCCGCAACGACCATCCGCGCGCGACTGTTGACGGTTGTCGACTGCGATGTTCGCGAAGAATTGAGTCGAATCCGGATTCCGATTCTGTGTCTCACCGGGCGTCATGACCGGCTGATCCCAAAGTCGGCCGGACGCCTGCTGAGACGGCTCGCGCCTGCAGCCACAGTTGTCGAGCTGGATGCGCCGCATTGCCTGCTCCAATGCGAGCCACGGCAGGCTGCAGCCCAGATCCTGGGGTTCCTCACCAGCGAAAAATCGCTGCAGCCGTAATACCGGTCAGTCCCGTGACCTCACACGCTGCGCCGCCAACGCGAACGCGGACTGCGCGACAAAGACCAGAAGTACCAAGGCGGTCACGGCTTCAAGCAAAATAGTCAGGTTCATTGCAAGGGTGTGCGCCGAGACCGGCGCGACCGTGTAATGGTCGAAAGCGGCGAAGCCCAACACCGCGTACAGCGCGATTGCCATCAACCCGGCCACTCGCGAGAACCGGGAGTACAGCACGTAGCCCACCGCGCCCACGGCCGCCTCGACCAGCCAAGCTGCCATGACACCTCCTGAGGTGAGCCACGCAGGCAAGTTCGGATAGTCGTGGACATAAACGGCGTTGTGCACGAAATGCAGCAGACTGGCAGCGCCATAAACCAGCATCAGCGGCAAGAGGAATGCATCCTTCGACACAGTGACTCGCTCCCGATAGCGGCCGGCAGATGGGACCATCATAATGGATAATCAGGAATGACACGGGAACGGCAAGTCATGGGTGGACCAAGAAGGATCGGACGAGCGACGGCATTGGCGTTGGCGCTGATCGCCTCGGTGGCAGGCGCGACCAATGCGGCAGCACCTCCAACCGGATTCAGCCAGCGGCTCGTCCATCGATTCCTGAATGTCGCGATCTCTCCCAACGGCGCCTGGGTCGCCTCTGTTGAGGGAGACTCTCCGCAGAACGGCCACTACCCTTCATTGCGGGAGCTCGTGGTCCGGCAGGTCGGAACCGGTGGCGCCACCAAAATATCCCTGCCCTGCGGGCAGGTGCCCCAATGTTGGCCCGGATTTCCGGCCTGGAGCGCAGACAGCCAACACCTCAGCTTCACGCTGCGCAAGCCGGGGAGTCACTCATACAGTGTTTACACAGTTGCTGCCAATGGCAGTGATCTGACCAGACAGATTGAATTCAACGGCACCATTGTCGATCTGCGTTACCTTCCGGACGGACGGTTGACCATGCTGGCCATTCAGGACGCTCGCAAGGAAGTGGGCGCGACGGAGGCCGGTGCGCCCGTGGCCGGCGACCTGGACGAGGCGCCCGCTGAACAGAGAATTGCAATTCTCGACCACGGTTCATTGCAGTGGGTCTCGCCCACTGACCTTTTTGTGTATGAGTACGACGCGCTACCTGATGGCAAGGGCTTTGTCGGCACGGCCGCACCCGGTGACGGTGACAACAACTGGTGGACGGCGAAGTTGTATGCATTCAGTGGTGCTGGCGGACCAGCCGCAAGTGGGCGCACCGGAGCGCAGACAGCGAGTGGGAGCACGATTGCGCACACAAACCACATCGTCGCTGCGGAAGTTCTCTACGCCCCGACTGACATTCGCCAACAAATAGCCTCACCCAAGGTATCGCCGGACGGACAGACCGTCGCGTTCATTGCGGGCATCATGAGCGACTTCGGCTCGACGGGCGGCGATGTGTACACGCTCTCGCTCGCCACGGGGGGACAGCCAACCGACATCACGCCCGCGATGCCGGCATCTGCTCGATCGCTTCACTGGTCCTGCAAGAACCGTCTGCTCGTCGACGAGCTGGCCGGTGCCCAGACTCAACTCGTCGACCTGGGCTCGGGCCGGCAACCCACGCCGGGCAAAGTGTTATGGAGCGGCGCAGAGAGCCTGACCCGCGGCGATGACAGTCTTTCGCTGGCGTGTCCTGCCGGAGTTACCGCCACCTCGCACGAGTCGTTTACTTCACCGCCGGAAATCCAGACCGGCACAGTGGGCCACTGGAAGAATCTCACCGCCGCGAATGCCGGCATAACGTTGCCGATCACGGTACAGAACCTCCAATGGAAGAGCGACGGGTTCAACGTCCAAGGTTGGTTGCTATTGCCACAGTCAGCCACCGGGAAGATGCCGTTGCTGACATCGGTCCACGGCGGACCGGCGGCAGCCAACGTACCGGTGTTCCGGGGGCCGGGCATGCAGCAGATGCTGCTCGAGCGCGGCTACGCGCTGTTTCTACCGAACCCCCGTGGCAGCTTCGGCCAGGGCGAACAGTTCACGCTCGCCAATGTTCGGGATTTCGGACACGGCGATCTGCGCGACATCCTGGCGGGCATCGATGCAGCCGAAAAAGCGGCGCCTATCGATGATGCCCGCTTGGGTCTGACAGGAGGCAGTTACGGCGGTTTCATGACAATGTGGGCGGTTACCCAGACGAACCGCTTCAAAGCCGCGGTGGCCGAGGCGGGGCTCAGCAACTGGCTGTCGTACTACGGCGAAAATGGGATCGACGCGTGGATGTTGCCTTACTTCGGCGCCTCGGTGTATGACGATCCGGAGGTGTACGCAAAGTCTTCACCCATCAACTACATCAAGAACGTTCGTACACCCACGTTTGCGTTTGTTGGCGAGCGTGACATCGAATGCCCTGCTCCCCAGACCCAGGAGTTCTGGCATGCGCTCAAGGAGCTCGGTATTCCCACCTCGGTGATGATCTATCCCGGGGAAGGTCACGGCCTGCGCGAGCCCGAGCACAATGCGGACGCCATGCGGCGCACGCTGGAGTGGTTTGACCGCTACCTCAAGTGAGCGCTCAGCCGATGTTGGGCTGATTGCGAAGCTGCAGCAGGGGGGCTTGTGCGGGAATGGGAATGATCTTCGCCCGCTCGATTTCGTCCCGACAATCGAAGCTGTCACCGTCGCCGGCGGGAATACACACTCGCACCCGGTGAGGACTGGCGTTCAGCGTCGCCTCATAGAACATGATTGAGGTGCGCCAGATCAGCGGGAAGTGCTGCTCGATACGCGCCCGATCACCGCCCTTCCAGAGTGTGTCCGTGTAGGCCTGCTGAATCAGCCACAGGTACTTGTCCAACGACTGATGCGCCAGCACGGTGCGGGCAACCTGCCCGGCGGCGCTGTTGTCACGAAATTGATCGGTGGCACCCGCAACTGGCGCAGCAGCGGCATGCGCGGTGGACGGATCGGACATGACAGCCACCGTGTCCCGGAAAAGCGTCTCGCCGAGAAGTCGGGCCAGTGCCGGGTCCTTGACGAAGCCTCCCAGTGAGCTCGATCCATGGAGCTTGACCTGAGTGCCAGTTGCGCTGACAGGGGCGCAAAGCGTTGCAGAAATGAGTAGAAACAGTACGCAGGCACCGACCGCGAGCAGCGTCGGACCGCCCGTATAGGCGCGTCGAGGCAAGAATCTTCTCCCTTCGAAAGTGCGGTCGTCGTTTTGGTTCTTCGCCGCTGCCAGCATGTTAGCAATAACCGCAGCAGGGTCGGTCCCCTGATTACATAAGCAACCCGGGAACTCCGGGCACGGACGGCCGGTCGGAGTGCTGCAGCCTCAGGATGTTTTCAAAGAAGACAGTGGATGCGCGTTGCAACGTTCGTTGTAGTTCTGCTCGTTCATGTGCTCTTTTTGCTCGCATTCACGCAGCTCCGGCAACCCAGGCTGCAGCTCGTTGAGGACCGGGTTGCAGCCGAGGCGTTTTTTGTCGACCCCGTCCGCACGACGGCGCCTGAGCCAAAAGAGTCTGTGGAGAAACGCTACCGCGCGAGCGCACGACGACCCGCTGCAACGACCCGCCCCGCGCCCGGCGCGGCTGTCCAACCGGAGTCGCAGCCGCAATCAACTGCCATTACAGCGCCCTCAACCGCGCCCGATTGGCGCAACGAGCTGCAGATCGCAGCCAACAACCAGCTCGCCAGGCAGCAGTACCAGCACCAACACCCATCTCCCCTGGCACCGCACGACTTCACGGGCGTGACACCGGGAAAGCCTCATAAGCCCGAGTTTGGCTGGGATTACGCCGCAACACACCGGGTGGAGGAGATTCCGACCGGCGGCCTGCTGATCAATATCAACGACCGGTGCGTGATGGTCTGGATGATCATTCCGTTCGCGGCCTGCCGGATCGGCAAAATTCCCGCCCGCGGCGACCTGTTCGATCATCTGAAAGACGCGCCGGAGCCGCAGCCATAGCAGGTACAATTTCTGCTTATCCGGCGGTATTGGTTGCCCCGCCCTTTCAGGAGCGCATATCCCTTGGCTATCCACACCTTGGCGGCTCGCTGCCATGTCTAGACGCAAGTTTCTCCGGGCCGGTGTTGCGGCCATGTCAATGGCGGTGCCCTATTCCTGGGCGTTCAGGGCCCACGGCGCGGAGCCCGGCAAGCCCGGTCCGCTCAAACAGCGCGGCGCGGTGCAACCCTTCGACTACGCGAAGCTCAAGGGCATCGCCAAGTCCCTGGCCGACGTGCCCTACCAGGCGCCGCCGGATCAGTTGCCACCCTCCATCGCCCGCCTGGACTGGGATCACTGGCAATCCATCCGCTTCCGCGATGAGCACTCGTTGTGGGCCGCCGATGGCCTGCGATTCCGCATCCAGTTTGCCCACCTGGGGTTCAGGAGCAACAAGCCGGTGCGCATGCACCTGGTTGAGGACGGACATGCGCAGGAGATCGCATTCGATCCGGCCATGTATGACTACAGCCGCGCCGGGGTGGCCGCCAACCAGTTGCCGGCGAGCATGGGATTCGCGGGCTTTCGTATTCTGTTTCACAGCGATTGGACGCGGGACGTGGCCGCCTTCCAGGGTGCCTCCTACTTCCGCGCCGTCGATGGAGAAATGCAGTTCGGCATGTCGCATCGCGGACTCGCCATTGATTGCGGCATGCCAACACCGGAGGAATTCCCGGACTTCATTGCCTACTACCTCGAGCGGCCGCAGAAGGACTCGAGCCGCATGAATGTGTACGGCCTGCTCGATTCCCCGAGCGTGGCCGGCGCCTACCGCTTCATCATCGATATCGCTGACACCCTGGTCATGGACATGGATGCCGCCCTGTATCCGCGCAAGCAGATCGAGCGGGTGGGCATCGCTCCGGGCACCAGCATGTTTTTCAGCGGCAAGAACGATCGGCGCTCATCCGAGGATTGGCGCCCGGAAATCCATGACTCGGACGGCCTGCAGATGTGGACCGGCGGTGGCGAATGGATCTGGCGGCCGTTGACCGATCCAACATCGGTGCGTGTCAACAGCTACGCCGATGACGGTCCGCGCGGCTTCGGGCTGATGCAACGGGAGCGTAACTTCGAACAGTACCAGGACGACGGCGTATTCTATGAAAAGCGCGCCAGCGTGTGGGTGGAGCCGAAGAGCAACTGGGGCAAGGGTGCCGTCACGCTCGTGGAGATTCCGACCCGGGACGAGGTGATGGACAACATCGTCGCGTTCTGGACTCCGGCCGCCAAACCGCAGAAAGGGCAGGAATACCTGTTCGGCTACAAACTCTACTGGGCGCGCCAGAATCCCTTCGGCCCGAAGCTGGCCACCGTGCGCGCCACGCGTACCGGGATCGGCGGCATCGTCGGTCAGAAGCGAACCCACTTCTCCTGGCGGTTTGTCGTGGATTTTGCCGGTGGAGACCTGGCTCTCGTGCCGGATTCTGCGCGGGTAACACCCATGATTTCCGCTTCGCGCGGCCGCGTTGAAATCGTCTCCGCCCGGCCGTTGTTACCGCTACGGCAGTGGCGCGCGATGTTCGATCTGGCTTTGACGGATGACAGCGTGGAGCCGATCAACCTGCGTCTGTTTCTGACCCTGGACGGGCAGGCGCTTTCGGAAACCTGGCTCTATCAGTACGTGCCGCCGCCACCGGACCAGAGGGCGTTCTGACCGCCAGTCGGCCGGGCAATCGAGCTGCTGCGACGCACACCACGAAACACGGCGCTCCTCGGCTGCTGAGGGCGCCTCGCCGGCGAGTTGGCCAGGGTCTGCCCTGGCTGACTCATGTTGCAGCGGGTCAACGGAAAACCCGGGGTATCCCTACAAACCCTGGTCATCCCTGCGGTCGATGTGCGCGCCGGCCGCGAAGGCCACCCGCAACCGACCACCCGGGCTTTCCGCATGCCGCTACGGCTTACTTCTTCTTGGCAGCGCGGCCGCGGCCCGCAGGGGCTGCGCGGAACGAAATGCCCGTGCGCATGGCCTTCTGCTGAACTGCGGCAGGCGTACGACCGAGCTGCTTGGCGGCGGCCTGGGCAGTGCCCGCCTTCGCCAGTTGCTTCAGGGTACGCAGTTCGCCGGCACTCCAGGACGCGCCGTTGTTGGTTGGACGTTTGGCCATCAGTCTCTCCTCGAGATTACAGTTGATCGGAAGGCGCGATCATACACAACCTGAGGGGCGCTCTGACAGTGTAGTTTGGGTCCAATCGGCGAGTTTGGGCATGTTTGGGTCGAGTTTGGACCGTGGGCGGGCCGGTTGGGGCGCCGGGGCGGCCCCGGTTGGGGTGGTTGGCCGGGGTTGGGACCGGGTTGGGACGCGGTTTGGATGGGTTGGCATTGCGCCGACGAAGGTCGCACACGCCATGCAACAGGGCCTAACCTGACTCCCGCGCAAAAAGTCAAGAGCCACGGTGTAGACTGCGCATCCCACTTGTAACCAATATCCAGGTATGCCAAACACCGACAGTCCGGCCGGCCGCCCGTCCATCCGACAGTTGCGCGCGCGCGCCGTGTTGGGAGTCCTGTGGGGCGCGGGTGTCCTCTTTTTGTTGGGTTTTCCCGCCTGTCGGGCCGCGGGGACGGCAGCCGCGCCGCTGTTGCTGCTCAATGGCAATATTTACACGGCGGCGGGCCAAGCGCGCGCGCAAGCGATTGTTATTGTTGAAGGCCGTATTACGTTTGTCGGAGCGACCCCTGATGCGCTGCGTCGCCTGCCGGCCGGCGCGCGCCGCATCGACCTCCACGGTGTGACAGTACTTCCGGGTTTGACCGACGCGCACGTTCACCTGGATGGTGTCGGTGAGCGCGAGTTGACCTTCAACCTGGAGGGAACGGGGAGCCTGCAGGAGCTGAAAAACAAGCTGCGCGAGCGTGCCAACGGTTTGCCGGCCGGCGCCTGGCTGTTCGGCCGCGGCTGGCTCGAAGCGCGCTGGAGCCCGCCTGCGTTTCCAACCAGGCAGGATCTGGACGCAGTCGCGCCCAACCTGGCCGTGGTGCTCGAACGGGCCGACGGCCACGCGTTGGTTGCCAACAGCCTGGCCCTGCGCCGCGCCGGAATCGATCGAAACAGCGCCGACCCGCCCGGCGGCAGCATTCTCAAGGATGCCGCCGGCGAGCCCAGCGGCATGCTGATTGACAACGCCCAGAACGCGGTCGAGCGCCTGCTGCCGCCCCCAACCGCCGCGGAAACACTCCATGCGCTGGAGGTCGGCGCAAAGCGCAGCGAGCGCCTGGGTTGGACCCAACTGCAGATCGCGGGTACTTCGTTGCACGAAGTTGACCAATTATGTGAGCTGTACGGGCAGGGCCGGATCCAACTGCGGGTGTATGCCGCAATCGGCGGGCCGAGCGCCGATGCGGCCCGCCTGCTCACGCAGGGGCCGCCGTCGCTCGAGCGCTGCGGGAACAAACTGTCAGTCCGGGGCATCAAGCTGTACATCGACGGCGCGCTGGGCTCGCGGGGTGCGGCCCTGCTGGCGCCATACAGCGACTCGCCGGGGTCCGCAGGCCTGCTGGTCAACACCGAGGCCACGCTGTTTCCCATACTCACCAGCGCCTTGCGCCGCGGAGTTCAGATTGAAACGCACGCGATCGGCGATCGCGGCAACCGCCTAATGCTCGATCTGTACGAGCGGGCTTTCAAGGCCGTTCCGGTGAGCGAACGCGCGGTGGCCGAGCCGCGTTGGCGCATCGAGCACGCCCAGATATTGAGCCCGCAGGACATACCGCGGTTTGCCAAGCTCGGTGTCATTGCCTCCATGCAACCTTCCCACGCAATCGGTGATCTGTATTTCGCGCCGGCCAGGCTGGGAGCGCAACGCCTTGCCGGCGCTTACGCCTGGCGCTCGTTGCTCGACTCCGGGGCGGTGATCGCGGCGGGCAGCGATGCTCCTGTTGAGAAGGGTGATCCGTTGGTGGAGTTTTATGCCGCTGTGAGCCGGCGGTCGCTGCAGGGGTTTGCCGATGCGGATTGGCATCTCGAACAACGAGTATCACGCGCCGAGGCACTGCGCATGCTCACGTTGGCGCCCGCCTATGCCGCGTTCCAGGAAAAGGAGCGTGGCAGTATCGAGGTCGGCAAGCTGGCCGACCTCACGGTGTTGTCAGCTGACATAATGACAGTCCCGGAGGCCGACATCCTCCGGGCGCACGTTTTGATGACTATCGTCGGCGGCGCCGTGGCATATGCCGCTCCCGATGCGCCGCCGGTGAGCTGAAGGCCTCACTTCTCCACGACGGCCTTGAGGTTGGACAGGCCGGTCTCGAAGTCGCCGCCGATCATCCTGTCCATGTTGAAAAACAACCCCATCAGTTTGGTCACGAAGGGTGCCGGGCCTTCCATGGACCAGGTCAGGCGGGTGTCACTGCCGGTGGGCAGGGCCGTGAAACCGGCGATGTTGTGAGCCGTGAAGGGTTGACTGAAATCGAGCTTGATCAGGGTCCGGGTCGGAGCGGCTTCGATGATTTCCATGCGTCCGGCACCTGCCTTGCTATTGCCTCGCCATTCGTACACAGCACCCCTGCCATCCGGCGAGCCGGCGTAGGTTCTCGTCATTGTCGGGTCGAGCTTCTCGTAAGGAGACCATACGCCCCACTGGTGGAAGTCATTGATGAGCGGCAGGATCTTTTCCGGCGGCGCACTGATGCGGATGGAGCGCTCGACGCGGAAGGAGCTCGGCCGTGTCGCGGCCAGCGCGAGCACGGCAGCAATGAGGGCGACGACTGCAATCAAAATGATCTTGATCATGGGATTTCTTCCTCAAAGGGCAAACTTGTGCTTGGGTCTGACCCGAAAGGACGTTCGGGGATACGCCAAACCGACACGCACGCATGATTTTTATGGAGTTGCCGCTGGCGGCGCGATACCCGCAGAATGACGCTCCCACCCTGAAGCGAAGCCTAGATGATCCCAGCCCGAGAAGCCTTGCAACGCCTGCGCGACGGCAACCGCCGTTTCGCCGATGACACTCGTAGCTCCGAGTCCCTGATCAGTCCGCGGCGGCGCGCGGAGCTGACGGCTGGACAGGAGCCTTTCGCAGCCATCCTGGGCTGCTCGGATTCCCGGGTTCCCGTGGAAATCGTGTTCGATCAGGGGTTGGGTGACTTGTTTGTCATCCGGGTCGCCGGAAACATCGTGGCGCCCTCACAGATCGGCAGCGTCGAATTCGTGGCGGAGCGCTTCAAGACACGGCTGGTAGTCGTACTCGGACACTCCCAGTGCGGTGTCATTCAAGCCACTCTGGAACAGCTCCAGGGGCCCACAGAGCGGCGTTCTCGCAACGTGCACTCCATTGTCAACCGCGTGCGGCCGTCGGTCGAAGGGTTGCTGGAGACTGGTTTGCGGTATGACCACGATGCGCTCGTCCACCATGCTGTTCGGGCGAATGTGCGCGCGTCGGCGGATCACTTGCGGCACGGGTCGCAAGTGATCGAACAATTGATCCAGACCGACGGATTGTTGGTGGTCGGGGCGGAATACTCACTCGAAACCGGGATCGTTGATTTTTTCGACGGCGTACCCGAGGAATAGCGCGGTAGCGAGCCGGTCGCCCCGCAGCGAACCGCAAGAATCGGAATGCCCCTTGAGGCCCGGGGGCGCAAGCTGGCACTCACTGACCTAAAAAGGGTGCAACGCATGCGTTGCACGGGTGACCCGCAAGGGTCACACCGGATCGACGTTGAGCGGGCGGATGCCCGCGTAAAAGGAGAGACCATGAGCTTCCAGATCTCGGGTTTGCCGGTTGCGCGTTTCGCTCCCCTTTTTGGCTTGTCTGACGCGGAGTTGGCCAAGCAATCTATTGTAAGACATAAGGCTGATGCCGTGCCGGGGTTCCCCTGCCGTGTCAGCTTGCGGGACGCTGACGTTGGCGACACCTTGCTGCTGCTCAACTATGAGCACCTGGCGCTCGCGAGCCCATATCGCTCCAGTTACGCCATTTACGTTCGCGAGTATGCGGATGAGGCGCACGTTGCGGTCAATGAAGTCCCCGAAGTGCTTCAAAGGCGGCTGCTGTCGCTGCGCGCGTTTGACAAGAAGGGGATGCTGTTGAACGCCGACGTTGTCGATGGACGTGACGTTTCGCCGTTGATTGAGCGGATGCTCGAGAATTCAGCGGTGGAGTTTCTGCACGTGCATAACGCCAAGCCTGGGTGTTTTGCTGCGCGGGTGGATCGGGTGGTGGGTTAAGGGGTGCGGCGGCTTGCGAGCCTTGGTGCCCCGCACGGCGGGGCCGGGCCTGCGGTTCCTCGCGGGCTGGAGGGCGCTTAAGGGTCTCGATAGGCATCCTCACCATCCCAACGGATCACGCCTTCGCATGGATCGAACACGCGCTCGACGTCAAGGACGAACCCCATTGTTCGTACCAACGCGAATGCGCGTATGGCGGCGTTTGGAAATGCCTCGTGCAGCTTCATTGCGGCAGCCAGCATCGTACGCCCCTTGGTGATCACGTCATCGACTAGCACGATGTCGGTCGGCGGCCTGGGTGACGCAATAACAGCGAGCGACTGATAGTGTTGCTGCACCGTTGGCCGCTCCCACATCCAGGCTGACGAGGATCGCTCCACAGAAATAACCCTGCGCAGGCCAGCCCATACATCCTCTCCCAGGCCAGCTTCTTTGAGGGCTAACGCCACTCGTCGTGCGACCCAAACGGAGGATCGTGTGGCCGCCGGGTTGTTTGGGACCGGAATCAGCAGCGTCCTCTTGCTGAAGAATGCGTCTAGACGACGTTTACTCAGCACCTCCTGTCGGAGGCATGTCACGTACGACCTCAGCCAGTTGCGACTGCCTTTTTTGACTCTTCCGCAGAGTTGGCGGGACCGCACAGACGCTTCTGATTCGCCTTTGGGCGAGTATGCGTAGGATGCGGCGAATTGGAGACGATATTCGCGCGGGAGCGCTGCTACAGGGAGGAGCGAGTTGCTTTTGCGCACGGAGAGTCTATGGATGGTGGTCATCTTCGCGGGCCTGTGACGCAGTGGGTGAGTTGGTGGAGGCCGATGCGGGTGTGGCCGGCGGTGCAATCGCGGTTTGGGCAGCGCGCATGCGAAGCCAGTTTTCTCGCGCTTCGCGGCGGATGTCTTCCATGGTTTTGCGGACGGGTTGGTGGGAGTGGGGGTCGCGATTAGCGGGTTCGTTCGCTGGGGCCGCCGACGTTGTCGATGCGGCGTTGGGCGTCGGCGGTGCGACGCTCGCATCTGCCGCCTTCTGCGCCGCGTGCTCCGCACGCGCCTGCACTCTCGCGGCATAGTCAGCGCGGATGCTCTCGGCAACCTCGCTATGCTTTCCAGCGCGTTCGATCTTGAACGCCGCAAAGGGAATGTGAGGCTTGGGCTCTCGATCGATCCCCTGCTCCGCCAGCGACCGATGATCCACCCGCGCCTCAATTTGAGCCGCCTTGAGGGCCTCGTTGGTAATCGTCGCCCACCGTTCCCGGATGGCCGTGAACTCCTGCGACACACTCGGTAGTCCCAGCCGCAGACGGTCGCTCGCCTGCAGATTCAACCCCGTCTTGGCGCCGAGTCCCTCCGGTGTCACCTCCCGGGTTGTCAACATGAGATGGGCGTGAAAGTTACGCGGATCGCCCGATGGCCGCGGATCGTGGACCGCCAGGTCGACGGCCACGTTGTAGTTGTCGGCCACCTCCCGCGAGAATGTGCGTGCGATCCCGAGTCGCCGCTCCGGCGGCAGCTCAGAAGGCAACGTGACCTGGATCTCCGTAGCCACCCGTGCATTCTTGCGGCTCTCAGCACTCTCAACAGCGTTCCACAAACTCGCGCGATTGCGAGCCCACTCCATGTTCTGGTCAGCAAGATGTCCGGGAAGCACGATTTCCGAGTGCGTGACATCCTTGCGCCGCGCGTGGTTGTGCACCTCGTTCGTTCGCTCGTCGCGAATCTTTTCGCCTGCGCGGTAGGCCGCCGCGCCTACCGAGCTCTTTGTCCCATCACGTGTGATCGACTCGATCTGCAACCGAAAAATAGCCATGGCGCTGTCATCCGGTTGCGACTAACGCGACTCATGGACGACGCGGACACGTCGCCACAAGGGCGACGACGCAGTCTTCAAGAAACCCACGAGATCCGGTAGTTGCTCGAGCTCCGAGGGCATCACAGCCGCCTCGGTAACGTGTTGCTCACTGACGTTGGTCGAGCGCCGGGATCCCTTGAAAGTGAACAGTGCTTCGCGGTCTGTACCGCGCGTCGTCTGACGGCGAACAATTTCGCGCTCACCGATCAATCGCGAGGCAAAGTGCGCAGTGCCGCCGTTGTCGCTGCCCGAGCACCTGAGGATTAGAGTGTTCCCACAATTTTCGATGATTGTTTGTGCGTCACCTGCTCCATACGTACTTGATACTTGCGCGAGCGACTGGAAGCCGATGATGCACCGACCTCCAAATTTTCTTAGCCGGGCCAATGCGTCCTTCAAGCCGTCAATGGCGCCGAGCGCATCGAGCTCGTCGACCACGAACCACAGACGCTGGTCACCCACCGGTTGACTCATTGCTTCGAAAATGGCGAGTCGAATCCAGGTTGCAATGACGGAGCGCAAAGCCGCGATCTGGTTCGCCTGGTAGGGCACGAAGAGCGAGCCGGTGCCCGCCTCCACCCATTTGCGCACTGAAAACGACGGACCGCGCTGGGCTTGCACGTAGGACAGCGCAGCTACGGCGGACCCCGTAATCGATCGGATCGAGCCAAACATGCGCGCGTTGTCGGCATGCAGGAACGGTTGGGCCGGAGTTCCAGCGACGACCTTGCGCAGCTCGCTCGGGGAAGCGATAGCCAGCAGCCGCCATAGCTCTCCCGCATCGCACCCGCCTTTGCGGTGACATCTATCAGCCACCGCGGACAGGAACGTACGTGCGTATCCGCGCCACTCGCGAGTGGATGCGTCTTCCGTAGACGGAATGAGGCCGCTGGCTAACTGATCAACATCGTAGGTCGAGTGAATTTCAGCGAATGGATTCCACTTGACTGACTGCGGCTCAAACGGATTGAGGACGATATCCCCGCGACGTCGGTCATGGAACCGGGCCAGGTAGCCACCCTCCGGATCGGCAACAATGGCGCGGTCGCCGCGCTCCAGCGCCCCACGGAGCAACTCAGTGATGGCGGTTGACTTGCCAGTCCCGGTGGTTCCGATGAGCTTGAAGTGTTTGGTCTCATCCGCTGGGAGCAGCGGCCTGCCGGCGAGCCGTAGCAAGGCTGCGGAGCCTCGCCCACCGAAAGGGAGCACGCGGCCCATCCAACCTGACCAATCCATCCGTGGCCGGATGCGGCGCTCCCGTGAAAGCAGCGCCCCTCTTTTGTACCATTCCATGGCATTAATAACCTCTGACGATCAGAAAATCCGACTGTTCTCCATACGTTGGAGCCTTCCGGTCCACGCGGACGCAAAGTCGCGCCCCGGCCCCGCAACGTCGCAGGTCAATTCGGCCGCCTCGCTCTTCCAGATTTGCGATTTTGACTGCCAGCTCATCGTGACGGCTGCGCAGCGAGGCAATCACGGCTGGCGATGGGATGATCCAATACGCGAGCCCCAAGGGAACGAGTGAGCACAGAGCGGTTATTCCGAGGCTCCATGTCAGGGCTCGCACATTTGCGGCGCGGCGAACTTCGTACAGCGCATCCGAGGCGCGTTTGGTGTCGGCTGCAAGAGAGTGCAGCTCTTCAGTCATGACCCGGCGGACCTCTTCGCGTACCAAGGCGGCAAGGTCGTTGGCCGCCCCTTTCAGTTTTTTCAGGCTGGATTCGGCCATCTTCTGATTGGCCTGCGCCGCCTCCATCAGCAGTCCCAGTTTCATTGTGGTGTCATCCATGACGATGCTCCGTTACTCGTAGTCAACACCGTCGCGATGTGGTCCTCTCGCTGGAACCGGTCGTGGAACTGGGTTGTCGCGGTGTGGGGTCCCGGCGGAGTTGCTGCGCAAGGCGCTTGACTCAACGGAGCGGTTACTCGTGCGCCACTGTTGCCAGAAGTTGCGCGCTTGCGCGCCTTCGGGCGAGCCGCGGCGGTCATCAGGCGCTGGCAGCGTGACACGCTGCCAATGCGGCACGGATGCGAACTTCAGGTAGCCGGCCAGATCCGGTAGCTGCTCAATCTGAGAATCCATGACCGCGGGCTCGATGCCCAAGTGCTCGGACAGCGTCGTGGACGAAAGAATGTCGGTCGGCCGACGGCTGCGCGACCTGTTGGTACGCAGCACCTCACGCTGACCAATCAGCCGGGAGGCGAAGTTTGCCGTGCCACCGTGATCGCTGCCGGAGCACCGGAGGATGAGAGTGTTCCCGCAATTTTCGATGATAGTCTGGGCCTCGCCACTTCCATAAGTACTGGACACTTGCGCAACCGACTGGAATCCCAACACGCATCTCCCACCAAATTTGCGCAGGCGCGCGAGGGCATCCTTGAGGCCATCTATTTGACCGAGCGCATCCAGCTCATCGACCACGAACCACAGTCGCTGGTCACCTTCCGGCTGGCTCATGGCCTCGAAGATGGCCAGCCGCATCCAGGCGGAAATGGTCGATCGCAGGGCTGCGATCTGGCCGGCTTTGTAGGGGATGAAGAGGACGCCGCCGTTCGATGCGCCATCCCGAGACGAGCCATCGGCGCCGCGCACCCACCGCCGGATCGACAACGGTCCGGTTGTCTGCTGCGCAATATATTCCAATGAGCCCACCGCAGAGCTGGTCACCGAGCGAATGGAGTCGAACATCCGGCCGTTGTGCTCCTCCAGGAACGGCTGCGCGGGAGTGCCCGCCAGCAGTCCACGCAATTCCTTGGTATCGGCCACGACCAACAGGTTGTACAACTCGCGGATATCGGTAATACCCGCCTCATGAGCCTGCCGCGTCACCGCAGTGAAGAACGTCCGCGCATAGCTGGTCCAACTGCGGTCCGGACCGCCTTGATCCGGAAGGAGCGAGCGGGCCAACTGATCGATGTCGTAGGGGCTGTCGATCTCCCCGAAGAGATCCCATCGTAGTGACTCGGGGTCGAAGGGGTTCAGGACCACATCACCACGTGATGTGTCCTTGAAGCGCTTGAGATAACCACCGTCGGGATCCGCAATGATCGCGCGGTCGCCCCGTTGAAGCGCACTGCCCAACAGTTCACGGATCGCGGTGCTCTTGCCCGTACCTGTCGTCCCGATGAGCTTGAAATGTTTGGTCTCATCGAGCGCGGCAACGGGAATCCCCGCCAGGGTGACTGCTTGAGCGCCACGCGGCGGCGGCGGTTCCGCAGGCTCCATGTCCTCGATAACCGTGCCCCGCTGGTGAACACTCATCGGTGGGCGAGCGCGGCCCAAAAAACGCGCGGCCGCGTAGCCGACTCCAACGCTTAGCCCGATGCCGGCGGCCAGCTCCAGCAGGCTCCCATTCACCACGCCAAACTCGTGGATTAATGGGCTCATGGCGGCAGTTCCGATGCCTGCAGCTATTGTCAGAGGAATCGCGAGCGCTGCTGAACCGATTACTCGCCCGGCGTCGACACCGCGGCGAATCAGCGCGGCGGCTAACGGAGCTTCGACCGCCGCATAGGCGAGCAGCAGCCCTGACCAACCGTGTGTCAAGGAACTCATTGCCACACCCGGTTGGCGTACTTTCTGTCCGGCTCGTACCAGATTTCGCGAATGAAACGCTCGTGACGCTCGATTCCGCACTGGATGACGACATCCACCAAGAGGTACAGCAGATTCTTGATATCGCCCCGAGCCAACTCGCGTCCACCGGCGCTTTGCTTGACCAGCAACACGAGCTGCTCGAAAGCCAGCTCGGCGCTGGCCGCATGCACGCTGGTAATGGACCCGGGATGCCCTGAATTCACATTACGTAAGTAGTCGAACGCCTCCTCCGCACGCAGCTCCGCAAGCAGGATCCGATCGGGCTTCATTCGAAGGCACGATTCCAGTAATTGCTTGGGCGTGACGCGCGCGAGCCCTTGATTCTCCTTGCTGTAGAAAAGACGCACATGGTTGGGATGCCTGTCGAGAACGAGCTCCTGCGCGTCTTCGATCGTCACCAGCCGCTCATCAGCCGGAATCTCGCGTATCAGCGCTTTCGTCCAGGTGGTTTTCCCCGATCCGGTGGCTCCCGAAACCAGGATGTTCTTGCGACTCACCACGGCCAACCGCATGAAGGCCTCGTAGTCTTTCTCGGCGAGCAGCCGGAGCAGTTCGATCTGCGTCTCATCCGGCGCATCACCGGCGCGACGTGTCATCCTGAAGATGCCGCGGCGGCACAGCTCGGCTACCGACCAAACTTCATCCGATGGGCGGCGGATGGTGATCGCCACGCATCCCGCGGTCGTAGCTGGCGGCAGCACGATCTGGATGCGCTCCCCGCCGGGCAAAGATGCCGATAGCAGCGGTGACGACTCGTCTATGCGTTGGCGCGTCCAGTTCGCGACCAGCTTTGCCAGGCGCCTACACCAGTCGAAGTTTGCGAACGGAAGCGATTCGCGACGCCATCCGGATGAGGTTTCGACAAACGCTTCCTGAGGACGGTTGATACATACCTCGGTGACCTGCGGGTCAGCAAGGATGGGCTCCAGTGCCCGCAAGGTGAGGCACAGCGCCGAGACGTTGGACTCAGCGTGCTGTTGAGATGGGACGCAGTTCATAAACCGACCTGAAATCGATGTCCCGAGCGACGAAGACCTGGATGCGGTCTCCATTGCGCTTGATGAGCGTTGGTGGGATGTTGACCGAGTTCTTCAGGACATCGGTGACCACGCTTTCCGAGCTGGATGGGTTATAAACGATCGGCCCGCCGCCGCGACTGGCGGACTGAACGGCGGCCTGCACCGCGCCATCGAGAGTTGAAATGAGAATGGCCGCGCCAAACCGATCCCAGAAGTGACGCTTGACCGTACCCGACAGGCCCGAACGCCCCAGCTCGTCCGTACCGGGAGAATCGAGCGGAACGACAATCCCGAGCGGTGTGCGGGCCTCGGTCCACAGGACGAACACTCGGGCTACGCCCTGTTGCATCCGGCCGCGAGTCTCTCCAATCAGTTTTGTTCCTCGTTCGAGAAGGACCACCGTGCCGTCTGAGCTGAATGTGTCCGTTGCAGTAATGCAGGTAGTCATTCCCGGCAACGTGGAATCGATCGCAGTCTCCAACGTGCAGTCAATAAACGCGCCTTTTGACAAGAGGAATCGTCTGGTCGGCAGCACTTGAGCATGTACGGCCGCAATCGCTACCGGTCGTAGCAGCGGTGCAATGTCGCCATCGGGCCAGTGGGAATCGACGCCCATGTTGTCTGCGGCCTCAAGGTTAGCGACGTTGGTGATGCCGGCTGTCGAACCCGGCTCCCCACCAGACACTGCGCTGACCAGTGCGCCTGATCTCGCGTTGGGGGCTATCGCTCCCGCCCCCGACTCCCGCGCGAACGCCGCACCCGCCAGCAGCCGCTCCAACATGAGCTGATCAGCACTCTTTCTCACGGCGTGGGCATACACCGCAGGGCGCGTGCCGACACCCTGGCCACCCCAACTCGCGGCTGACGCAGTCAGCGGGAGCTCTTGCGGTAGCGCAGTCTGTCGGGACGACAGTTGCTGTTGCGCCTGCTGTTGTGGAGTCGGTTGCGTGTCCGTGGTCGCTCCACCGGCGTCACGTCGCGGATCGCTACCCAACGCCCTGAAGGGATTGAATCCTTCTATCGTCGGCAGCGGCATCTCCCCCTGCACCTTTCGCGCCGAAGCGGCCTGCGTCTTCTCCTTTACGCGAGACTGCCGGGAAAGCGCGTTGGTGTAGTACCACGTCAGCATTCCTGCACCGAGCAGAATCATCAGGCCGCATGCCATGACGCTGCTCACCCTCGATTGCAGCGAACGGGTAGCGCTTACGAACGGCGGCCCTCTTTCGCCGCGTACGGTGTCGTCAGTCACGGCCGCGCTGCCTCGCCTACCCGCTCAACGCTTGGAGACAGCGTTCTGGACTTGAGACGTTCTCCGGACCCGCTGAACCCTTTGTTGACGATTCGTCCGGTCAACTTCCCACGACGAACAATCAACTGCCGAACGACACGATGGATGACGACGTCGTCCTCTTCCACACTGAAGTTGAGCAATGACTCGGAGCCATCATCGTTGAGGACGAAGATACCCGGTTGCTCCGCTTTGGCAGCAAACCGCAACCGCGTCCGTATCCCGTCGTCCGACGCCGCAATTGGCTTTATGGTTGGACTACCGCAATACCAATAGTCAACGTTGCCCGCCCGCTCGTTGCCAGATTGTTTGAGCATCTGATTGACGCCTTCTGCAACGATATCGCCGTGGCTTGGGGGATAGATGAATCGGACCGCGAAAATCATGTCCGTGTCGCTATCGTTCGGCCGTTGCGTTGTCGCGGTGTAGGAAATTTGATACGGGCGCCGAGTAGTAATCACCGTCAGGTTGGTGCTGATCTTCTGTGCCCGAGGCTTGATGAACAGGTGATTGTCCTGCGACACGAACGACAGGCCTTCGATATCACCCGCGCCGACTCCCACGAACGACTCGCCCGCCTCGAACTGTAAGTCGATTTCGTAACCGACATACCCGCGAAGCCGATACACCTCATTACCGTCGTACATTGCAGAGCGAATGCGGCCGTCAGCCACGCCCCTCACGGGTACGGTCTCTGACGGCGCATCGCTCGCCCAAAGCAATGCGAGGACAACAAAGAGACGTGCGCGAATCACGGCACAGACCCCGCAAGTGTTCCGCTCGAGGGGCCGGCAACAACCTCGGGCTCCGAGCCCACTTCGACGATCTTGAAGCCAAGCGGATTCCAGCGGCGCGTCTTCGGCTCCTTGGAGGGAGACGCGTAGGCGTACTGGATCGTGGCAATCCAGTGCGTCACGTGCTCCGCTGCGCCACCGCTCGGATGCTCGGCCTTCAGATAGCGGACTTGCGCGAGGTCCTCGACACCACTGGCCCGCTTGAAGAAACTGACTGACTCCACTTCAATCCGAACGCTGCTGCCGTCCTTGTGCAGATTCAACGGCGAACGTGGATTGTTCGTGTTCCAGAGGGCGTACCAGGCTTGATTGCGCTGTGCGGTGTGAAAGGCGCCGCACTCCTCGTAGTCGCTCTCCGCAGTCACTATGTTGAAGCGCTCACAGATCAGGATGTAATGCGTCAGGAAGTACCGGGTCACCGCCTGATCCAGTGGTGCACGCCCGGCATAGACGGGGACCACGTCGACGATTCCAGTGCTGTTGTCCACGCGGATCACGAAGGGCTCAACGCCCTTCAATGGCACAAGCAGAACCAGTGCCACCGCGCCGGCCATCGCACAGAGCCAGCCCGCCGCGGCAACCCACCACGCAGTGCGCTCGCTCCGCCTGGTCTGCATTGCCCTATCGATATCCCAGGAAACAGCCTCCTGCAGATAACGCTCGAGCGCCACGTCGGACTTCATGGGCGCGATCCCATCGGGGCTGATTCCGGCACCCGCGAGATCGCGTCAGGCTTGTTTATGCGCTGCAAGGACCCGTGACATTGCACGCCATGTGATGCGCACGCACTGAGCAGGACAGTCGCTCCAATGAGCGCTGCAATGATGTTGAGATATAGGTTTCTCATGAGCCTTCCTTGGCTTGGTAAATAAGGACTTGGTCAACTGCTTCCTCTGCTGAACAATGCGACGGCGCCCCGTGCACCGAATCGCATGGCACCCATCCCGGTGCGCGCGCTCCACCCAACCGCACGACTCACGGTCCCAAATGTCGAGAACGCGGCGCCGCCGGCCAGACTCGCGGCAATAGGCATCACTTGCCGCATGAACAGGAACACCAGCACCGCTACCAAAACCATGTTCAATGCATCGACTGTCACGATTGCGGACCCCAAGGTTGCGGTCTGATCCGCGTATGTTTTGACGATCTGCAGCAGCAAAGTCGCTGCCATTACCGTGAGCAAGGTAATCAGCGCATAGTTGGCCAACTGCGCGAGCCACGCATCGAACAGACGCTTGGTCGTTTCGAACAGCAGCATCGGTATGAAGAAAGGACCCAGTGCGAGCAGCACCGCGAGCGCGACATGCGATAAAGCAATGAGGAACATCGTGTAGACACACAGCAGCCCGATGAACAGCCACACCACGAGCCCGGCGATATAGAACCCGAAGTCGCTCCCGAATACACCCCCGTTGTTCCACAGGTAGCCCGCCACCGCACCGCCGCGCTCCCAAATCGAATCCACGGTGCCAACCGGGTCCGAGGTGCCGATGATAAAGGCGGCCAGCTGCGCCGGCGCCTGATAGAACGTGTCGACCATGACGGTGTTGTACAGCCACATTCTGAGCGACACGCCCATGACGACTGCGATTGTGAGTAACCGCTTGAGACCAACGACAAAGGGCTCTTCGATCTTGCCGGTAAGCTGCAAGTAACCCCACACCATGACGTACATGGTGGCCAGAGCGACAATCGCGGGCTCCATGGCGGTGGCAATGCGCGCCGTGTTGTCGCCAATGTATTGCGCCAGCTGAACGTTCAGCCAGGCCCAAAAACTTGCAAAGAATCCCATATAGGTGCGCGTCCGTGTCTTCAGGGCACCGGTTGAAACCGGGCAGCGAATTCACCGTGCCCGACGAGCGCCCGCTCGCGCATCTGCTGTTGATTGGCCTGCTGCTCGGCTTGCACGATCTGAAAGAGGGTCAGCAACTTGCTCTGCTCGTTCTGCAACATCGTGGTCTCGGCGCCCACGCGCGCCTGCAAATCGAGGATGGCCTTCTGATCCGCGGCAGCCGGTATCGCTTGAATGAGCTGTTGCAACACCATGAACCGGTTGCTGGTGGCGACCAGCGCCTGGCGTGTGAGATTCTGACGTAATGCGGTCAGTCGGCGTGATGCCCGGATCTGCGCCTGGACATCCGCTGGGAGCAATGCGAGCGCCTGTGGCGAGAGGATCGAATTCACGGCAACCGTTGCAGCTACCCCGCCCGACAGCGCGCCGTACGCACCCCCAGCAGATTGCATCACGCCTTGCAGATCAGCCCAACTGGTCGGCAGGTAGTTGCGTTGGATGCCGCTCAAGAGGCGCTCCATCCCGCGTCCGCCCGTGATTGACAGATATTCGGCCTGGGCTTGCGCAAGATGATCGCGAGCCGTGGTCAACTGATCTTGCAGAATCTGTACCTGCGCAATGAGTTGGGTGATCGCCCCCACATCGATGACAGCGAATTGGGCTCGTGCGGTCGGAGCAACCAGAAGAAAGATCAGTACCCGCAGGTACAGACTACGTATGCGCATGGCTTGCTCCTTCGTCCATGAAGGTGGGCAGCCAGCAGGCCGGGTCGGCCCCGCGCTCTGCGATCACTTGCTCCATCCGCTTGACCTCCGGCAGGCGCCCCGAAATCACTGCCAATTCGGCGTCGAATTGCGCAAGGTCGAGCTGACAGACCACGCTGCGCGTACCCTGCTTGACCAGGAATCGTCGCGAGCCCGGCTCGAGCTGCTCCTTGATGAGCCTGAACTCGCGCTCCGTGAGACCCAGGCCCGCGCACTCCGCCGCGCTCGCATTCACATTGGGAAAGAACACCTTGGTGGGTGTCTGCTCAATGATCGTGCGACTGATGGGACTATCGAGTACGTCGCTCGCGCTCTGGGTGGCAACGCACAGCACGCCATTCAACTTCCGCCACGTTTTCGGCGCATCCTTGGCGAAGCTCTCGAACGCGGAATCTGCCAGCAATCGCCAGAATTCATCCATCCAGCAAACCAGGCGGCGTCCGTCCAGAAGCTGACGTACGAGATGAAACAAGTACAGGGTCACCGGCGAACGCGTAACCTCGTGATCGAGGAAGTCGGTGACATCAAATCCGATCACCGGATGCGCCGCCATGCGCGGCACCACCGAGTCTTCACTGTTATCGAACACCCAGGCGTAGTCGCCCTGACTGACCTCGCACCAACGGACCAGGCGCGCATAGATTCCGTCAGGTTCCGTGGGATCCAGAAACTCGAGCAGCCGCGACAACCGCCGCGCGGGAAGATCGAGCGCCAGGGTTCCGTGCAGCGCCTGATCCAGATCCGCCTCTTCGCGCGCGGACAGCAACTGCGCACCTGCGGGGCGTACGAGGGTCCGCAACCAGGTCTTCAGGAACTCTACGTGGGCGGCCGTCGCGGGCAACTGCAGTGGGTTGAATCCAGTCGGGATACCGTTGCGCAGCGACAGATATTCGCCACCCAGCGCTCGGACGAGAATCTCGAGTCCGCGATCCTTGTCGAAAATGACCTGGGTAACACCTTGCCTGTCCAGCATCGCCACCAGAAATCCAATGAACACGGTCTTGCCTGAGCCGGTCGGGCCGCAAATGAACGTGTGTCCGGTATCTTTCGGACCGGTGCCTTCCCGGTCGGCAGGATCGCTTGCATGCAAAGAGAAGTAGTAAGGAGACCGCGCGCTCGTCATGAGTACGGCAAGCGCCGCACCCCAATGATTCCCTTCAGCGCGTCCTGCTGGAAAGTTGTGGAAGCAGGACATGGCGGCGAAGTTGCGCGAGCTGATGGGAGCCTTACGCGGGCGCATGGGGAAATTACCGGGTAACTGAGCCCAGAACGCCGCTTCGAGAGCGAGGTCCTCGCGTGCCACCGTCATGCCCGTATCGGCCAACAGCGACCTCGCCAAGGCAACATGATCGTTGAGCAGCTTGAGCCGTTGCGCGCCCGAATCGCCCTGATCGTCCGGCGGGACATCGCACAGGACCTGCAACGAAAAATGGTGATCGCCCATCACGAAGTCATTGCTGGTCAAGGCATCGAGCGCCTGCTTCAACTCTTCCGCCTGGGAAACCGCGAAGTCCCCGGCGTTCATCATCCGATGGAATTGCCGTTGCAACAGCGCCTGGCTCGTAGGCTTGGCCAGGAAAGCGAACGACTGCGTCAGCACCAGAGGAAAGGGAGCCGAGAGCAACCGGTCATACATGCCGACGGCCGTAGGCGTTGGATACTCTTTGATTCCCAGGATGGCACCCACCCGGGTCTCGGTCGGCGTGCGGTACTCGATCGCCTCCGTTCCGAAGAACAGGCGCGTCGTCGCAAGCACCTCGTTGACCGCATGGTGCGGCAGCGGCACCGGTCGCCACTCGCCGTTGATGAGCAGGCCCAGATACTCCAGCAACGATGAGCACCAAACCCCGCCCAGCCGATAGCAGCCGAGCAACTCCGGCTCATACCGGGCGAGCGACGCGCGCAAGGTCTGAATCAATTTCTCACAGACATCCAGTGCCTCGGCAAGCTCCAGGTGCGAAGCCGCCTTTTGCGACAGCAATCGCGACACCGTCCCGCTCGCCACGCCCGCGAGCGGCCTGTAAACCATGGCGACAAAGAGCTCGTTGACCATCAACGTCTCTCCCGCAAGACGCTGCGCATACTTTGCCGCCAGAGCATCGGCAAAGCTTTTGGGCTTCTCCCGGGCGACGGCAGCGCGCTCACGACGACGTACAATGTGGGTCCAAAGCGCGATGTTCGGGCTCGCGACATTCCTCAAAAGAACGTTGAGCAGCTCGTGCCAAGTGTTGATGCTGTCCTCGTCCGCGCTCTCGAAACTCACGCCACCTAGTCGCAACACCTGCATGTAGTCTCCAAAGGTAGTTTTGACTACGTTCGGTGCCACGTGGGCGCTGCAAGGAATTCGACCTGCCGCATCGGATTCGCGGCGCAGCGCCGACATCCGGTTGCGCCTCATCATGACGACACCCGTTGCGGTAAAGGCCAGACCTCTACTTCGATGACACGCCGCCGACGGAATCTGTAGAGCGACGGAACATCAATGATCAGCGGGCTGTAGGTGCTGGCTCTCCAGAGCCTGAGATTCCCAAGCACCGCCGGAACTCGTGTCCGACCCCACAACAGAACCAGGTCGAAGAAGCGCGCGTCGCGCGCACATAGGAGCGCAAAAATCCCATGCAAAGGCACGCAGCACAGCAGCGCCAGCAAGTTTTTCGTCAACAGAAACACCTCGAGGGTAAAGACGAGGTTGAAGAGCAGCGCTGCGTAAGTGACTCCCCATCGCATGGGCGGCCGAGTGGCTCCAACGAACAAGGGAGCAGCCGTGATTCCGCAATTCGGGTTGTTCATGACGGCTCAAACTCCAAACATGCCGCGTACCCACGCGACTATTTGCGGCGCCCCGAAGGCAATGGCAATTCCAAAGATTGCGCCCACACACCATCCCCATGAAATTCGATTTGCCATTGCCATTCCGCCCAGCACCATCACGAGAATGATGGCGACTGGCGTCAGCCATTCGAGAATATTCTCCTGCAGAGAGGTGACACCCGTTAAGAACGGCGAGGCCTGTGCATATGCGATCCCCGGCACGCCCATCATGACGCTGACCAACACGAGGGCGATCAGCACGGCAGTGGTTTTCAGTCGATACATGGCCGCAACTCCTGGGACCGAAGGCTTGGAACCGCTCATTCTTCCAACCCGTCCGTATCGTCCTCTTCGCCGCGAAGAGCATCGAACTCCTTGCGCTTTGCCGGTCCCGGTGCTCCGAACCGGAAACCATCCACAATGAAGGAGTGGTCGTACTGTTTTTCGCCCTGCTTGTCCGTCCAGTTACTGGAGCGGACGCGGGCCTCGACCATGAGCTGATCACCTTTGCGTCCGTTCTTGGCGAGGGCCTCGCCAAGCGCGCCAAAGGCGACGAACCACAGGGCCGTCACGATTTCGCGTGGCGCACCCTCCTCGTCCCGTCCGCCGTAGTCGTTACCAACCAGGCAGAAGCGGGTGTACATGACATCGCCCTTGGCGACGAGCTCGGGATTGCGGGCAAGCTGCCCGACCGCAGTCAATTTGAAGCTGTTCATGACGATCCTCCATGATCGTGGCTGGGTGATTCAGCGCCGCGCCAGTGTAGTCGTCCCGCCGGCGGCGGAAATCCGATTAGCCTGCGCGTTTGGCTAGAAACACAGTGGCCGCGCGGGTGTAGGGTGGGCGGTGGTTCGATTCAACCGGAAGGACGGCATGTCAGGCATTTCAACAGGAGCTACGTTCGAAGAGTGCGCGGACAAACTCAACGATTTCATCATGACTCTGGAGGAGTACTCGCACACAGTGTTGGCACACGCCCTGCGAGCTCACCTGTCAGGGCTCCTGCAGGCGTTGTTGGCGCATGGTCAGTGGTCATCGACGGAAGTGGAGACTTTTCTGGAAGAGCTGCGGGACGAAACGCTACCGGAATAGCCGTCGGCCGGCCTTGGCAGGCCCGATCCCAGCGCCAGGGATGACGCGATCCCAGCGTCCCGGAGCGCGGTCCGCCGCGCCGGCCAAAGTGGCTCTAACTACTCTGCGCAACTGGCCCTTTAAGCCCCGCCGCCTGCGCCTAGCATGCAGGCTCTCACACGGGAGCTCGAACCATGCGCAATCGGTACGGATCAGTGGTAATTACGGTGGCCATGGCGGTAGCAACCGCCCTGCTGACACCACTGCCACAGCGGGCAACGGCAGCGGCTCCCGCGACGCCCGCAGCCCCCGCGACCCCTGCACCAGCCGCCGCAAGCGCCACGCCGCCTTCAGCGTCCCCAGCAGCGGCCCTGCACGACGGCTCGCACGATTTCGACTTCATCATCGGGGACTGGAAAGCTCACGTGAAGCGCCTGCCCGACCGCCTGGTCGGCTCCAACAAATGGATCGAGTATGACGGGATCTCGAACCACAAGAAGATCCTCGACAGCAACTCCAACTTCGAGGAGTTCGATGTCCGCAGCACCGATGGAACCCTGCGCATCAAGGCGCAGACGCTCAGGCTGTACAACCCGGAAACGCGCCAGTGGAGCATTTACCTGCTCGACGTGGACAAAGGCTCGCTCCCCATGCCGCCGGTTATCGGTCACTTCACCGGCAAGCGCGGCGAGTTCTACGATCAGGAAGACTATAAAGGCCGCCCCATTTTCGTCCGCTACGCCTGGACCGATATCTCTCCCCACTCCGCCCACATGGAGCAATCCTTCTCCCCCGACGGCGGCAAGACCTGGGAAGTAAACTGGATCTGCGAGCTGACCCGCTGACAGCGACGCAACCCGCTAAGGCACGCGAGGCAAAGAGGCGCTGGTCCACCCCTGCGGGGGATCAGCCGCCACTCCCGCCTTGGCGAAATAAACCAACGCCACATCCTGCTCGCGCTCGTGCGCCCGAAAAACATCCAGCAAATCCGCCGGAAGCTCGGCCACCTTCGGTGAAGAGAGGCTGAGCTTGCTGTATTCCTCCAACCGATACTGGAACACCCGCCGCCGCTGCGTAATCGCCCGCCCCTCCGGCGAGTCAAGCGGCCACAGTTGTTGTTGCAGGCTCAGCCCCAACCCCTCCCCAATAAACGTATCCGCTCTTTCGAAAGCCTGCGCGGCACGCCGACATCGTTCGAGCCGGCCCTCGACCTGCAGCGCCATCCCCTTACAAGAGATCGAGAACGATTGAGACGGTGGAAACACGCTGGCGGCAAACGCGCCGATCATTTCAGTAGCAGCCCGCGCCAGGTCTTTGCGTGAGGGCTGGCGCGAGCCGGGCCGGAGAGCCGTGGCCAGCTCAGGCGCGGTGGCTGCTACCAATGGAGCAAAATAAACATAAACGTGCTCCGCACCCCCCATTGCTGTCAGCGCCGAATCAGTTGCCGCAGCATCGTTCTTCATCTGTGCGCGCCGCAGCTCACCCATGAGCCCAATACCGTTCTTTGGATCGATGCTACGCAGATGTTGCTCAGGCTGTGCGAGGTCACAGTCGGAGGCGCTGTTGCAGAGCCGGATTGCAAGCCACGCGAGATCGGCGCGCGTCGGCGCAAGAGCAACGGCCCGGGCGGCCAGCGCATACGCGCCACTATCTTCCTCCGCGCCGAATTGTTTGAGCGTCGCCGCGGCCGCCAGTGAGTCAGCCGACCCCTTGGCTATCAGCCGCTCGACCACCCCAACGCGATCGGCAGCGGATCTGTCGGAATCATTGCGCGAATCGCGGCCCGCGCCGGCGTATGCGCCCCAACTGACGCCGCACAAAACAACCGCTACCGCCCCAACCGCAATCCACCTCACGCGCGATGCCCCGCGGACCGCACCAACGCCGCCACCTCATGGATGGCCCCAACAAGGTGGTAGAGGTTCCCGGCAGGCACCGCCTCGCGCATGAACTCACCCGAAGGAGTCAGTCGGTCATACCAAAGTCCGGCCACGGGCGTCTGCAGATACCTGAAGAGGCTCGCCGCAACATCGGCCGTCATCTTCCAATACCGCGCGTCGCCACACAGCCGGGCGGCAAGCGCCGCAGCCTTGAGACGCTCGGTTTGCGGCCACAGGCGCGCGGAGCCATCGTGTATCGACGTATCGCTCTTCAACACGTTGACAGCATAACCACCATGCACTCCGTGCGTTTCGGCAACATCGATCAGCCGCAGAGCCACTTCTCTGACATCCCCGCGACGGTGGCCCCAGCGCATCAACAGCCATGCCCACTCGAAATGATGTCCCGGCTCGAGCAGCCGGCCGGCGGCATCCCGGGTGGGCTTCCAGGAGTCATCGAAGCTCTCGTGCAAAAAGCCGGTCGCCGGGTCGATCAGGCGCGTCACGGCGAGCTCACCCATCTCGTCGGCCAGCTCCCGCCATTGATTTCCGCCCCCCACATCCAACCAGGCAAGCGCCGCTTCGAACAGATGCATGTGCGGATTGGATAGCAGCGGCGGCCCATGTGGCAGACCGGACTCAAACCCGGGCCCGGTGCGCTTCAGATGTTGATACACCGCACCCAGCAGCCTTTCGCCCTCGCCCACCAGGTCGAAGGAGCCGCCGCCCAGCAGCGGTGCAGCCGTTGCAAAACCCAACAGCGCGAAAGCCTGATCGTACAGAAGGGCCCGATCGTCCAACGGCGCGCCATCGGAAGTGACGAGCGTGCGGAATAATCCATCCGCGCGACGAAAGCGCGTCAGGAAGTAGCTCAATCCTTGCGCGACAGCGCCACTCGCATCCCCCTTCCAACCGAGGGCCGGCGCCATGGCGAAAGAGTAGATTTGCCGCGGCTGAACGCGTCCCCGGCGTGCATCATCCGTAGGCTCACCTGAGAGCGTGAGTCGTTCCTGGAAGCCACCGCGCATCGAGTCGATACCGCGGGTAGACCACATCGGATACGCCGCGTCAAGGAGCCAGGCCGTCAGCCGCCGACAAGCTGACTCGACGGCTTGTAATGAATCAGCCTCACTTGACCCGATCCTCATCTATTCATCCTCAGCGCGGCCTCAATGCGCCACATTTCCTGCCGCATTTCCTGCGACCTGACCGACACCTGCGACACGCGCCTTGGCAGCAGCCATTGCAAACACACTGATGGCCGCGTAAGCCAACATCGGAATCAGGAATGCCGTGTGCAATCCCGCGGCATCCGCAATTCTTCCCGCAACCTGGGGCAGCAGGGCACCGCCGATGATGGCCATGCACAGGAATCCGGAAGTCGCAGCGGCCGAGGCGGTGGTGCGCTCCAGGGTAATGGTGAAGATCGTCGGGAACATGATGGAGTTCACCAGGCCGACCGCAATTGCGCAGCCGGCCGCCATCATTCCCGTTCCCTGGCTGACCGCGAGACACAAAGCAGCGGCGAACGCCGCAGCCAGACCGAGCAGCGCGGTGGCGCGGAAGCGCGTCAACAGCGCACTACCGACAAACCGCCCTACCATGGCGCCCATCCAGTAGAGCGACACGAGCTGGCCCGCCTTGTCGAGAGGCACGTTGAGCACTTCCTTCTGATGCAGGAAGTTGATCATCATGCTGCCAATGGAGACTTCGGCACCGACGTACAGGAATATCGCGGCGGCCCCCAACAGCGCCCAACGCGATTGCAGCGCATTCAGGACGGAGTCATGCGCCGGAGCCGGCGGCGGCACCGAGCGGTTGAGACGGCCCGAGAAGCGCCAGATGAACAATGCCAGCAGGGTGATCATTGCCGCGATCCACAGGAACGAGGTGTCGATGTTGTGTAGTGACGCCTCCCGGCCGGCGGCCGCAGTAGCTGCGGTAGCTGCACCGGTCGCACCGCTGGACTCAAACACACCTCCACGGAGCATCAACATGGACCCGAGGTACGGAGCGATGACGGTACCGAGGGAGTTGAACGCCTGCGAGAAGGTCAGCCGGAAATGCGAGCGATTGGCCGGCCCCAGCGCCGCGGCCAGGGGATTGGCGGCCAACTGCAACACCGTGATCCCGGAGCCGATGATGAACAACGCAACGAGCACCAGCTCATAGCGCTGCACGGAAGTTGCGACTGGAATGAACAGACACCCCAGGATCATGGCAATGAGCGCCACCAGAATGGATCGCCCATACCCCAGGCGGGCAACCAGTGCCGCGCCCGGCAATGACACAATCCCATACGACATGAAAAATGCAAACTGAGTCAGCATGGACTGCGTGTAGCTCAGGTTGAAAATCGCGCGCACGGAGGGAATCAGCGGATCGATCATTGCAGTGATGAAACCCCACGCGAAGAACAGCGTGGTGACTGCAATAAATGCCGCCCGCAAAGGATTGCCTGAACCGGAAACTTTCTCGTCCACCACTACTATCCCCCTGAAACCTTCATCAATGCCGAGCGGGTCGGCAGGAGCCTGTGAGTGAACGGCAGGATTGCCGCTCCAACAGCCGGCGCGTCATCTGACATCACCGCGCGTTCAACCGGTGCAATGGCGGGCATGGTGGATGCATAAGGCTGCAACCGCTCGTTCAACCGCCGTGCGAGATCATCCACGATCGAGGACGGAAGCCGGCCGCCGATGAGAACGGCCTGCGGGTTGATCAGACAGTTGATGGCCAACAGCGTTTCCAGCAACGCCTCCACCGCAGTCTCGACCCACGCATCGACGATGGCCAACCCGCCCGCATCGAGCCGCGTCAGCCCCCGCGGCGAAGAGACCCGGTAGCCCTGCGCTGCCAACCGGCTGTTCAGCGCCGACAGCGACACAATGTTCTGCAACTGCCGTGTGCGCGAAAATCCATCGTGGCCGCGCAACCAGCCCAGCTCGGCGCTGCGGCCATTGGCGCCGCGAAAATAATGGCTGTCAATGACCAGCCCGCCACCGAGTGCCGCCGTGATCAGGATGTAGAAGAAGCTCTGATACTGATGGCCACGGCCAAACTGCATCTCGCCCATGGCCGCGGCGGCCGCATCGTTTTCGACGAAGACCGGCACTTTCAACGGGCTCGCGAACAGCCGCTCCACCGAGACCGAGCCCCAGTCGGCATAGGCCTCGGGTTGGTCGGGCAGCTCGGCGCGTTGGATGTCATCGGGAAAAGCGACTCCGACCCCGGCAAGCTGCGCGGGATCGATGCCGGCCTTCTCGAGCAGGTGGCCGATGGAGCGCTGGAAGAATGCCTGCACGGTGCCGGGCAAGGCAAACTGGATCTCGCGCGAGGAGCGGGCCCGTACCACGCCCTGAAAATCCAACACCACCAGAGTCATGTGATCGCGATCGACGTTCACGCCCACCGAGAACCAGCTATCGGGATTGATGACGAGCTTGATCGGCGGCTGGCCACGGGCGCCCCGCACCCGGCCCGCCTCCTTGATGAGGTTGTCCTGCATGAGCCGCTTGGTGATGTTCGCAATGGCGGGCGGCGTAAGTCCGGTGATGTCGGCCAGATCGGTGCGGGTGATCGGTCCATTGACGCGGATGGCGTGCAACGTGACCCGCTGGTTGTGATCTCCGGCACGCTCGAGGTTCGTACCCGAGAGCAGCATACCGCTGTCGCGGCTCTCTTCCGGGGAGCCGTCGAATTTCTGATTGTCAGCCATCACGCCCGTAGACTTGCGCCCACGTCCACCTTGCGCCGCGACTTACGGCAAGTCAACGATTAATTATATATACTTTCTTTATTCAAGGGGGTGGGATGTTGGGCTTCCCATATGTGAAATCTGCGGCCCGCGTGCGTGTTGGGTCGCTCGCACCGGCACGGTCACTGGCTCTGGCGCTGACGTGCTGCCTGGCGGCGTCAGCCACGCAAGCTGCGAAGGCACCCGCCGCAACGCCAGCAGTTGCAGCTCCGCCTGTCGCCACCGTCGGACGAGCCCGCTTCGAAGGAATGTGGACCTCGAGCGGAAGCGCGGTATTTCGCGGTATCCCGTACGCGCAGCCACCCCTGGGCTCCTTGCGCTGGAAGCCTCCCCAACCCATCACTTTGCAGGCTGGGACGCGCCCCGCAATCCAGCCTGTCGCAAGCTGCCTGCAGGCCTTTGTTGGTTGGAACCGCGCCGATGAGGATCGGGGCGGCGAAGACTGCCTGTACTTGGATATCCGTACACCGCGTGTCAACCGCAAAGCCCGCCTGCCCGTGCTGGTATGGATTCACGGCGGTGCCAACTGGGGAGGCTCGGGTGGTTGGGTGATCGACTCCGGGCTGGCTGATCGCGGCATCGTGGTAGTAGCGGTGCAGTACCGCCTCGGGGTCCTCGGCTTTCTGTCTCATCCCCAACTCACGCGCGAATCGCCCCACGGCGCCTCGGGCAACTATGGATTGATGGATCAGATCGCCGCGTTGGAATGGGTCAAACGCAATATTGCCGCCTTCGGAGGCGATCCCGCCGCCATCACCATCGCGGGTCAATCGGCGGGCGGCCAGGACGTGGGCTTGTTGATGCTGTCACCCCGCACGCGCGGGCTGTTCGCGCGCGCGATCCAACAAAGCGGCACTGCCGGATTCGGGCTGCCGCCACGCACGCTCGCGGAGAATGAAAAGATCGGGGAGACCTTCGCAGCCAACCTGGGCGTCCCACAGGATGACTCGCAGGTCGAAGCCTTGCGCAGCCTGGACGGACGCAAGCTCGTCGACGCCCAGATGTTCCTGGAGTCACCCGCTCTGGCCGACAACAGCTTCCTGTTCCTGCAGGCTGTCGTGGATGGCTGGGTGATCACGGGCCGGCCCGCAGAGTTGTTGCGGGACGGCAAGTCCGCCCGGGTGCCCCTGATGATTGGCAACACCGCCCAGGAGTTGCTGTTGTATGGAGGTGATTCCGCTGTGCGCCGCGGAGTCGCCCGGATCTTCGGTCCTGAGATGGATCAGGCACTGAGCCTGTATGGGCTGCACGACGGCACCCAACCTCCCGATGACCCGATCCTCGGCAGCACGGCCATGCAGATTGCAGCAGACGATACATTCCGCTGTCCCGCCGAATATACAGCTGCCACGTACGCAGCGGCCGGCCAACGCGTGTGGCGCTACCAGATGGAGCGGGCAGCTCCCGGGCAGTTGCGCATCGACCATGGCTCGGAGCTGACATTCATCTTTGACAACCGGCCCTTGAACATCGCCATGGATGGCGTGCGGCCCCTGTTGCAAAGCTATTGGGTCAACTTCATCCAGCACGGCGATCCCAATGGGCCAGGGCTGCCCGAATGGCCCGTCTATGGCGGCAAACGCGCTTACGTGGGCTTCACGCAGTCGGGTCCGCAAGTCCGCACGGCTTTGCGTGCACCCATCTGTGCACTGCTCCCGCGCCCATAGGCAGCGGCTATTCCGTAGTTTGCCTTTCGCGACTCACACTATCGGCCGAGTCATCTTCAGCCTTCTGGGGCGCGAGCCTCTGCACGATCCTGTTCAAGGCAGCCGTATTCACCGCCGCACTGACGGCAACGCCCTGTCTGTTCAGCGTGACGGACACCGGATCCGCTGCGTTGATCAGAGCCTCGCAATCGAGCAGCTGATAGGTTGCGACAAACCGTTGTGCCAGGAACGTGAACAGCGAATTCGCAGCGCCGGCGTCCGGAGTATTGAACGCTGTCAGGGCCTTCTGATCGGCCAACATCCGCTGCGGAGCTATGCGCAACATCTGGCGGCAATAGCGTCCCGTGTCGACGTCGAAATACGAGTTGCCGGTGGGCATATCCACACCCAGCCGATACAGGTTGGTCTTGTTCAGGCTCAAATTGCCGTTGACGAGAGTCATGGGATCGCCCCCGGGAACAATTGCAACGGGCGCGGGTTGTGTAAAGCGGGCCTGCAACTCATTCAAAGGCAACGCCGACACCATCGAGCCCGGATCGGCGAGATCGGGCGCCGTCCAGGGCTTGCAACCCAGCGCCGGGTCTACAAACGCATCCGTGAGACGGTTGTCGCTGGGATTGCCGAGGGGGACGGAGGTCGGATGCGCAGATTGGTTCTTCTTCGTGAATTGCGACATGTGACCACGTGGCGACACCAGGTACAGTGTCGGGAGGTTGTCACTCTGATCCTGGTCGACCACGAAGTAGTCGCGGACTGTCGGACACGGCTTGCCATCGAGGGCCGTGCCCAAGGCGGGAACCTTCAACTTCCCACTGGCAATGGCGGTGTTGGCAGCGGTGAAGAACGCCGGTGCGTTGCAGTAGGCAAACTGGCCGAACACGTTGCCGCCCGTGCCGTTGACACACTTGGCGTTGGCCAAACTGTCGCCAGAGGCGGACCGCAGCGTGAGATCGTCGCCATTGAAGCCGAACCAGGTGGCCACGATGGCACCGGCCGGAAGGGTCGGCACGACGGGCGGCACCAACGGGAAGTCGCCGCGGTCGATGACGAGCGGGTTGTAGATTGAGATCGTGCTGGTGGCCGGATCGAATATGGCTGCCTGCACGAAAGCGGATTGTGCCGTATTCGATTCGCTGCACGGCCCCAGCGCGGGATCCGTCGCAGTGAGCTGGTATGGGGTCGCTAATCCCGTAGCGCTCAGCGCATCTTTCGGCACGATCAGTGTACAGTTGGTATTGGGAGTGGCAGGCGGGGCAGGCGGCGCGGGTCGGCCCGCGGCCGTGGCCGCCGCATCCTGCATCCTGGCATTGAGACGCTCGGTTCCAGTTGGGTCGGTCTGCGCCGACACAATGGATGACAGAAGAGACATGCCCATCAACACAGCGGTGAGACCGGCTGCCCTACAACTACAAGATTTGAGCATCTTGCGCTCCCTCATTGTTGGCAAAGGCGAAACCTACGACATTCGGTTTCCGATTGCGATGTGCGCAAACGGTGACAGGCGCAAGCGGGTTGGCGGCCAAGCCCACGGGTCAGTCACCACTGCGCTGCTCCTGACTTGTTTGTTGCTCGCATCCTGTGCCCACGTTCCGGTGTTCGATGAGACGTTGGCCGGCACACACTCGCCGGCGGAAATCGAGATCATGGGTGCGCGCGGCCCGCTGTCGAAGAAGCAATCGAAGGCCGTCCTGGCCCGCCTGGCCTCGCAGGCTCCCGACGCCGGCGCACTCGAGCGCCATCTCGCAGTCGAACAGGCCGTTGCCGAAAGCCCGCTGTTCGCGGGCAACGAGGTCAGGATACTGCGCGACGGCGAACAGACATTCCCCGCGATGTTCGCAGCCATTCACGCCGCGAAACATTACCTGTACCTGGAGTACTACATTTTCGAGGACGTCAGCTGTAACGGTGAACAGCTCGGGGATCTGCTGATTTCCAAGGCCCAGGAGGGAGTGCGGATCTACCTGATCTACGATGGGATCGGCTCCATCTCGACGCCTTCGGATTTCTTCGCAAGACTGCAGACAGCAGGCATACAGGTCCTGCAATTCAATCCACCCAACCCGCTGCATATCGGCGGCCACTTCTCACTCAATGACCGCGACCACCGCAAGATGCTGATTGCCGACGGGACGGTCGTGATTGTGGGCGGAGTCAATCTCAGCTCAACCTATCAAAGCGCTCCCGGCAGCTCGGCAGGCTCGGCGGTCGCAGCAGGCGCCGCACAACAGGATGTCTGGCACGATACGGACCTGGAGATCTCGGGTCCCGTGGTCGTACAGCTCGAGAAGTTGTTCCGGGATCAATGGCATGAACAGTCCGAGACGGCGATGGCCTCCGAGGTTGACCCGATGCCCAATGCGGATGGCACCGAAGTTGTCCGTATCATCGGCAGCACACCGAAGCGCCTGAAGTCGCGCTATTACGTTACTGTGCTGTCGGCAATCCGCAATGCAGAAAGCAACATCTGGATGACGGCGGCCTATTTTGCGCCCACGCATCGTGAGAAGGAGGACTTGATTCACGCGGCCCGTCGGGGCGTCGACGTGCGCTTGCTCCTGCCGGCACGCAGTGACTCGTCTCCGGCTCTCCAGGTACAACATTCGCACTACGAGGCTTTACTGCGCTCGGGAGTCAAGATCTACGAGCGCGATGACGGGATCCTGCACTCCAAGACCATGGTCGTGGATGGCGTATGGTCGATCACGGGATCTTCCAACTTTGACTATCGCAGTGTGCTGTTCAATGACGAGGTTGATGCGGTGGTCCTGGGCAAGAGCACCGGCGAGCAGTTGTCGGCACTTTTCGAAAGCGACCTGAAGAATGCCAAAGCCATCGATCTTAAGACCTGGCGCCGGCGCTCGGCCTTCACCAAGCTGGGCGAACAGTTCTGGCGGCTGTGGGAAAAGCTGCTGTAGGGTTTCAAGTCCGCGAAAAGTCCTTGGAGAGTCGCAGGGCCATCCAGGCAAGGAGCCCCGCGCCGATAATCAGCACCACCCACAGAATCGCAGCTTTCCAGGCGTACGGAGCCGGTGGCGGCTGCAGACGCCCCTCCCCGCCCAACGATTCTGGATTCGACAATGAAGCGGCTGCAATCGACACGGACTTGGGCAGAACGGCGAGCGAGACGGCTGCGGAATCTGCGATAGCGTTGCCATAGGCCACGTAGAAAGGCCCGGTACCGCGCGCGACGAACACGAGCTCGTGCGCAACCCATTCCACAACGAGATGGGGAGCGGCGCGACCGAACCCGCCTCCCTTCGAATTGACGCGCAAGAGCCAGTGCCGGTCCGTATTCAGCTCCACTGCAACCGGACCATTGCGCAGTTCCTCGCCATCACTCTTCAGGCGATAGAAACCGCTCCGGCGCACAGCCTGCCACGCATCATCGCCATACGCGCGTGACAGCAACTCGACTTCAACCACGGTGTTGGGCTCGGACAGATTCAGATTGATACGGTCGACGGGCAGGCGCGCACCCAGGTCGTATTCAAACTCGCCCGGCTTGCCTGGGGTTGCAAGGGCTGACACCTCCAGGGTGGCATGATGGGCCTCGACACTCTGCCGGGCCGGTTCTGCCATCACGGCTGTGATTGCGAATGGAGCCGCGGGTCCGGCCCACGACAGACGCCAGTATTTCGCCTTGGTGGGCGAGAATTCCACCCGCTGCTCGATGAGCCGCCCCGCTATCGAGCGCAGATTCGCCACGGGAGCCCCTGCGGTCACATATCGCCAGTCTCCCAGGCTGTCACTCGATTCAACCCGGAGGCGCCCCGCGAAATCCGGTGCGTCCTCGGGCCACTGCAGGCGCAGAGCCGCAATGGCAACCTCCACAGATCGGCCGTCAACCAGGTAGGTGTTGATGCGCCCGGATGGTGGAGCAGCCGCGCGGGTCTGTACGTTGATGGCACCTCGACCCGATTCTATGGTGACCCTGACAGCGTCCAAGGTTGCGGTCGAGTCATCTTTCAGAGGGAAAAGAGCCAGCGCCGTGGCCGCATTAGACACTGTCCCCGCGGCGGGTCGCTCGATTGCGAATGGAACCTGCTCGCCGGTCGCGTTGAATACACGAAGATCGGCAAGATCGGGGTGCACGACTTTCTGATACACAGCCAGTGGCAGCGCGACGCGATAGGCGGCGGAATCCCCGGTGCCGTTTACCTGCATGCGGTACGCGAAATCACCGGGCGAGGAGACCTCAGGATCAGCCGCGCGCGCAATGCACACGGCCATCACCAGAATCATGACAACCACGAGTGTGCGCGCCCGCGTCAACTTTGCGAGGAACAGCCTCATGTCTGCGCTCGCGCGGGTTGCGGCTCCGCCTTATCGGCCGCTGGCGGTAATGGCGAGAAGTATCCAATGATGAGCATGAGCAATCCCACCCCGACGAACGAAATGATGCGTTCGACCGTTCCAATGTGTGACAGATCGACGAGGAACAATTTGGCAATGACCACGCCCAACAGACCCGCGCCAGTCAGCCAGACGATGCGGGCACCCGTACGGGTGGCCGCCAGCATCGTCGTCAGTGCAAGCACCGTCCAGAAAATCGAAATCGCTGTCTCGACCAGCGTGGAGCGCAGCAGCGCCTCGGGCTGAAAAGGTATCGCCGCGAGGTGATGCAAGGCCCGCAGCAGCGCGGCGTTCAGCCAGATAAAGGCCAACACCGCAAGGGCGGCAAACACCGGTGCCTGCTTCACGCCCCGGTAGTTCGGCAGCGCCGCGGAGCGTAACTGCAGCCAGAAGCGCAACAGGACCAGGAGCACGAACAATTCCGTCAGATCCAGCGGATTCAGCAGCGGCACGAACGGCAGTGGGTAAGGATCACCCGGCAGCGAAAAGTTGGTCTCGAGACTCCAGATCGCCAGATAGAAAGCGAGCCCCACGCAGGCAAAGCCGACATAAGCCTCGCGATGCGCCCCGATTGGCCAGGACGGCCGCCGGGCCAGTCGTGGCAGAACAAACAGCAATGTGGCAGGCACGAGTGCCCAGGCTATCGCCGGCCAGGACCCGCCGCCCGCCACCGCCTTGTTGATCGCCCACTCAACCTCCCAACTGATGAGCGCGGTGAGCAGCCACGCCGAGAGGACGTGTAACGCATCGGCCAGCACTGCTCTCGGCTCGCCCTCGTGACGCCTGCACACGCAATAGAAAGCCGCAAATGTCGCGGGCCACGAGATCCAGCCTCCGTACGCAAACGGGTGTTGATACGCAATGACCTGGATGCCGGCAAAGACAATCATCGCCGGCAGCAGCCCGATCGCCGCAATCCGGGCGATTTCCAGCCGGGCGCGCCGCTGCAGCTCACTCGCAAGCAGCGCGGTGGCCGCCATCAGCAGCAGGCCGGATGCAGTCTCGTAGTGGCCCTGAACATGTCTGTCGATTTCCGCCAGGCCGCTGAACAACCACCACAGCACGCCCCAGAAAAACAGCACGGGAATTGCGGCCAGCTCGGCTGCCAGCAGGCGTGACCGGTTCCGGTCCAACATCACGGCCGAGAAAACCGAGGCCGCGCTGACCATGACACCGCCGAGATAGGTGCTGTTGAGGATCGGGATGTTGCCGTGGGGGGCATCGATGTCGAAACAGAAGATCACGCCGCCTGCGATCTGCAGGAGAGCGCCGAAGACCCGCGGCAGCTTGCGGTCCTGCCGGCAACCTATCCACACGAGAGCTGCGCCCTCGAGTGCCCAGGTGGCGGCACTCCAACGTCCATCCAAGGCCAGCGGAACTGCGAGAGTCAGGAAAAGGACGCCCAACGCCATGAACGCCTCGACCAGAAGTCGCTGCGCCTTCTGCCCTCCCCGATGCAACACTGTCGCTATCACCAGATAGAAGGCGCTCACAGCCAGTGCGCTATAGGCCAGTGCGAACCGGCTGTCGTGCAGCATTCCCGACTGCAGACCGAACGCGACCATGGGCGTGCCGAACACCAAGGTGCCATCAACGTAGCCACGCAACTCGGGCGGCTGCCGCGAAGCAAACAGGATTGCAATGGCGACATAGAATACAAAGAACAAAATGAGAAACGGCTCGGTGCTCGCCCACAACTGCGGCTGATAGCTCAATACGCCCCAGGCCGTTCCAATCACGAACGTGAACAGGAAACCGGCCAGGTTCAATGCTCGCCAGGCCTTGAACCATGCGATGGCCAGGATGCCGCCGTTGAGAATGGCGTAATAGCTGAACAGCACGACATGATTGCCCTGTCCGGTCGAGGCAAGCACCGGTGCGAGGAATCCGCCGCTGACCGCCAACAACGCGAAGGACTGTGAGCTCTGCAGTATGGCGAGCGCCGCGGAAAACGCGGCCAGAACGACCAGCAGCGCGAATGCCGCGCCCGCAGGCAAGACCGAATAGATCCGCAGACCCGCGAATACGGTCAGGTAGAGTATGCCGACCGCGCCGCCCTGCAGCGCCAGCGCATAACCCGGGCGCCTGGCTCGCAGTCGCCAACCCAACGCCAACAGTACGATGCCGCCTGCGGCGACACCGGACAGGCGGAACTCTATTGGGACGTGCGAATGCTCGGCAACGTAGCGCAGCAGGAATGCCACGCCAAAGAACAGAATGATGATGCCAACACGCACCAGTGTGTTGCCACCGGTGAAGTAATCGCGAACGATGCGGATGAGAGTGTCGATGGCGCCGCTGCCGGGGCCCGCGCCTGCATTTGCGGCGGCAGCCGCGCGGGGGCCGGAACCAGCGCCCGTGTCGTGGGCCGCAGTCGATGATTGCGCGGGCCTTGGAGGGAATTTGGGTGATGCGGCATAGGGGTCCCAACCCTGCGGTACGGGACCTGGCTCCATCGTTGGACCGGAGTCCGGCGTTGGACCGGAGTCCGGCGTTGGACGCGTTGGCGACGCTGGATCAAGGTCCGCCGCGGGACCCGGTTGCGAGGCGGGCGACGCTGACCGCGCTGCCTGCCCGGTCGGCGCGGGAGTGTCGCGCCGCAGCTGTTGCGCAACGAGCTTGCGCAATGCCCCCAACTCGTCTTCCAACTGTTTGAGCTTGACCCGCAGCGAGCCGACTTCAGCGACCCCAAGGCCCGCCAATGCGCCGAGGAGCACGCCAAACAGCTCATGCGAGCCGCTCGCAAGGCTGAGTCCGACGACCGCGCCAATGATAGAGAAGACGACCCGCATTGCCCCTCCCTCGGTTGGGAGAATAGCACGCCGCCCCATGGCGCCGAATGCGAGCTACTTAGCCGTTTTTAACATCTCGCGCGGTCAAATCCAGACAGCGCCAGGCCTTCTCCATGAGCTCATCGATCTGCGCGCGCTCCATGATCAACGATGGAGCGATGATCAGGGTATCGCGTACCGCCCGCATCACCAGTCCATTGGCGAAACAGTGGTCGCGACAGATCAATCCTACAGCACCTCTATCCGGGAAAAAGCGCCGCTTGCCCTTGTCCGCGACCAGTTCCAACGCGCCAATGAACCCGACACCCCGCGCCTCACCGACCAACGGGTGCTCCGCCAACTCACGCCACCGTTTCTGCAAATACGGTCCCGTGTCCGTACGAACGCGCTCGACAATCCCCTCTTCCTGGAGGATGCGGATGTTGCGTACCGCCACCGCACAGGCGACGGGGTGCCCGGAATAGGTAAATCCGTGGTGGAACTCGCCACCCTGATCAATCAAAACATCCGCGACGCGGTCACTGACCATCACGGCACCCAACTGCTGGTAGCCGGAGGTGATTCCCTTCGCCAGGGTCATCAGGTCGGGCGTGAAGCCGAAGCGCTCATGACCGAACCAATGGCCCAACCGTCCGAACCCGCAGATGACCTCGTCCGCAATCAACAGGATGCCGTGGTGATCGCAAATGCGCTGAATCTCGGGCCAGTAGCTGTCGGGCGGGATGATCACGCCGCCCGCCCCCTGGATGGGCTCACCAATGAAGGCGGCGACTTTCTTCGGACCGAGCTGCTCGATCTTCTCCTGCAGGCGCCGCGCCGCCTCGATGCCGTACTCTGCGGGTGAGAGATCACCGCCGTTCTCGTACCAATACGGCTGTTCGATGTGCACGATGCCTGGAAGCATCCCGCCCTGCTCGTGCATGGGCTTCATGCCGCCCAGGCTGGCGGCGGCGATTGTGCTCCCATGGTAGGCATTTTCGCGGCTGATGATGACCTGTCTGTCAGGTTCACCGCGCAGCTCCCAGTAGCGCCGTACCATCCGTATGATCGTGTCATTCGCCTCCGAGCCCGAGCCCGTATAAAACACGCGCTTGAACTGTGGCGGCGTGAGCTCCGCGAGCACGCTTGCAAGCTCGATGGCTGGTGGATGAGTGCTCTTGAAGAAGCTGTTGTAGTAAGGCAGCTCGAGCATCTGCCGGTAGGCTGCTTCGGCAAGCTCGCGGCGGCCATAACCGACGTTGACGCACCACAGTCCGGCCATTCCGTCGAGGATGCGCTCACCATCGGAGTCATACAGGTACACGCCTTCGGCACGCGTGATGATCCGCGCGCCGTGGGCCGCCAGCGACTTGAAGTCGGTGAACGGGTGCATATAGTGCTGCGAATCAGCCGCCTGCCATTCGCGAGTAGAACGGGGAGCGATCAGCGGAGTTTGTGTCATGTTATGTCTCGATCTCAACCAGCCGCCAGGTACCAGTCGTATTCCAGCGGCGTGACTTGATTGTCGAAGGCGCGCAGCTCGGCGCGCCGGGTCGTGGTGAACAACTGCTGAAAATGTGCGCCGAGGTACTCTCTGACGAAGTCGCTACGCTCGAAGGCGACAGTGGACTCGTGCCAGTTGGTAGGCAGCGCGGGCGTCTGATCGCAGTCCCGATAAGCATTACCGCTGACCGGCTCACCAGGCTCGATTCGCTGCGTGATGCCCCGATGCACTCCACCCAGCACGAGGGCAGCCAGCAGGTACGGGTTGACGTCGGCGCCCGCGACTCGATGCTCGACACGTCGGTTTTCCATCGTGTCGGCAGGAATGCGCAAGGCGACCCCACGGTTGTTGAGGCCCCAGGTCGGCCCAACCGGCACGTAACATTCAGGGCGGAAGCGTCGATAGGAATTCACCGTCGGCGCGAATACGAGCATCGAGTCGGCCATGCTGCAAGCAAGGCCACCAATGGCATGACGTAGCGTTTCGTTCGGTTCCAGCTCTTCCGAGGCAAATTCATTCCGGCCGTCGTCGCGCAGCAGACTCACGTGAATGTGCGTGCCGCTACCCGGCTCCTCGGCGTAGGGCTTGGCCATGAACGTGGCGTGCAACCCATGTTTGAGAAACACTCCACGCACAATCCGTTTCAAGCGGATTACGTGGTCGCACGCGAGGCACGGATCGGCAACGTGACGCAGGTTCACCTCGTACTGACCCGGCCCGCTTTCGGCCAACATGCTGGTGGCGGGGACGTTCTGGAGCTCGCAGGTGCGGCTGATTTCGGCAAGGATTGCCGACAACTCCTCGATACGTGCCATGGAGTTGATCTGTTTGCCCGAGCGGCTGGCCCAGCGGCCGGACTTGCCAGGGGCCGTGGCCGGTCTGATCCCGCCAGCGCGAGTGCGCCGCGGATCGACCACGTAGAACTCCACTTCGAGCGCCACCACGGGCCGCAATCCAAGGTGTGTGAATCGCTCGGTGACCTGCTCGAGCACGTGACGCGGATCGCCGAAGAACGGCGTGCCATCATGATCGGCCATGCTGACCTGGATTTGCGCAACACTCTCATCCATCCAGGGAGCACAAACCAGCGAGTCCTGCACGGGGATGCAAGAGCGATCGGCATCGCCATCATCGAAGCCCAGGCCCGTGGCTTCGACGGTGTTACCGAGCGCGTCCATCGCAAAAATGGATCCCGGCAAGCGAAACGCGCCGGCATACACAGCCGGCAACGCATCGATTTTCAGCCGCTTGCCGCGCGGAGTTGAGAGTAGATCGGGAAGCAACACATCCACGAATTGGGTATCGGGATGGGCGCGAGTAAAGGTCTCGATATCAGGAACATGGATTGACATGATTCATGGCAGCTCATCGGTTGCGGTGTTGTCACGACCAACGTGCGAGATGCACGGGGTGAGGCGTTGGAAGCCGCGAGCGTCGAGCTCGCAAGCAAACGTCTAGCGAGCCGACGTACCGACCAAGATCTGCCGGCTCGACACCGAGATGGTGGGGCCTTGCAGGGCAGCGCGACCCCGGTGCCAGTGAGGCACGGTCAACTGGGTTGCCGGCTTGAAACCTGGAGTGCGCATGGGTGGAGTATGCAACGTTTGCGCCGAAAGCCCAAGCTACACTTATGTCCCTGAAAGCACTAACTGTATCGGTCGAATAGTCAGTACAGTTCACCCATGTCCAATTCCGAGCTCGAAGAACCGGGTTCCCGGGCGGCCTCCGTGGCCGCGGGACTGCGCCGAAAAATAGCCTCCGGCTCGCTGAGCCCCGGTGCCCGCATGCCTTCTGTCAGAGCCTTGGCGAAAGCCAGCGATGTCAGCCCCTTCACTGCCGCGCGTGTATACGACGTGCTGGTTGCCGAAGGTCTGGTGGAAGCACGGCGCGGCAGCGGTTACTTCGTAGCTCAACACACCGAGTTGTTGCGATCACGCCCGCCGGCGGGTCCCGAGTTGCCTGCCGACTCCATCTGGCTGTTGCGCAGAGAGTATGACCCGCGGATGGTGCGCGTTGATGCGGGCTGCGGCTGGTTGCCTCCGGACTGGTTGTTCGCGGATGGAGTCCGGGCGGCCCTCACCCGTGTCGCCCAGCGGCCAACTGCACATGCGGGCCACTATGGCAGCCCTCACGGCCTGCGTTCACTGCGCCGTCACCTGGTCAGCTACATGGCACAGCGCGGGATCAGTTGCTCCGAGGAGCAGATAGTGTTGGTGCAGGGAGCCAGCCAGGGGTTGGAGTTGAGCATACGAGTTCTGACCCGCCCCGGCGACTGTGTGCTCGTCGACGACCCCTGCTACCCCTATTTGTTGGAGATGCTGCGTTCGCACGGCGTAAAACCGGTTGGCGTGCCTCGCACCTCAACCGGACCAGATGTCGAAGCGCTGAACGCCATTGCACTCACCGCCCGACCGCGCGTTTTCTTTACCAACACAACGCTGCATAATCCAACAGGTACCACGACCAGTCCGTCGGTCGCGCATGCGGTTCTTTCGACGGCTGATCGCTATGACTTCACGATCGTCGAAGATGACATTTCCGCGGAACTTGCACCGGTCCGCACCGCCAACCTGGCCGCCCTCGATGGGTTGCGACGGGTCGTCTACGTCAGCAGCTTCTCAAAGGCAATCGCCCCCAATCTGCGGGTTGGCTATGTTGTCGCTCGAGACGAGTGGGTGCAGGCATTGTTGCGGGCGAAGACCATCGCTTCGCTGTCCTCTTCGGAACTGTCGGAGCAACTCGTGCTGTCGATCCTGACAGCCGGTCGCCATCGTACTCATCTGGAACGACTGCGCCAGCGTTTGGCGGCCGCACAGGAGAAAGTCTCCCGCCGGCTCACGCAGGCCGGTGCGCAACTGACTCATCGCACGGACAGCGGCATGTTTTTGTGGGCCCACCTGCCCTCGCCGCTGGATTCACGCACTGTCCTGCAACACGCCAAGGCCAAGGGCATCCTGCTCGCGCCCGGGGAGCTGTTCCGCCCGGACGGGCGATCCACCGGGCACTACCGATTCAATGTTGCTTATGCCGATAGCGAGCTGCTGTTCAACTTCATTGAAAAGCTACTGGCCTGAGCTAGACAGACTATTATCTGTTGTTTCGCGGCGGGTCGCCTGGCCTGCCACCGCCGCCTCTTCTTTCCTCAGACCGTTGCGGCGGCGCCTGACGCTGCTGTTGCTGCGGTGGCGGTGCTGCAGGGCGAGGCTGTTCAACCTGACGTTGAATTTGACGTGGCGGCTCGGGGGCGCGGAACTCTGGGCGAGGTTGCTCGACTGGCCGCGCCTGTGGCTGTGGTTGCGGCACCGCACGCGGCTGCTCAAACGGTCGCGCCTGCTCGATGGGGCGTGTTGGTTCGGGCCGCGCCTGCGGGAACTGCCGCTGTTGTTCCATAGCACGTGGCGGTTGCTCTATCGGACGAGCCTGGAATTGCGGGCGTGGCTCAACAGGTTGGGCTTGTGGAGCGGGCCTCGATTGCTCGATGGGACGCGCCTCGGGCGCGGAGCGTATCTGCGGCATGGGACGCGCCTCAGGAGCAGACTGCGTCTCAGGTATCGGCCGCGCCTCGGGGACAGGACGCGCTTCCGGTGTTGGTCGAGCCTCTTGCGCTTGCCGCCGACTTTCCTCCGTGTTTTGCATCCGGTACTGATCGTTGCGCATCTGGTTTTGCGGCGGACGATCGGTGTGGAATGTCGCGCCACCCGGGCGGTCCGCGCTCTCATTGGACGGCCGCTCATTCGGTTGCGGCCGCTCGTTGGGAGTTGGACGTGCGTCAGGTTGCGTGCGCATCGTCGACGACGACGGAGCAATGGGCGTGGCGTGCAATGTGCGGGCGCGCTCTTGCATGGTGGGTTCGGGGCGGCTATCGACACTGGGACGCGCGGCGCTTCCGGGCGCGCCCGCCTGCACCGGCCGATCGCCGTTGCCCGGGCCACCGGGCCGTGCCGTGCCAAACTGCTGGCCGCCGTTCGGTTGCTGCCCGCCATTCGGCATGCCTCGGACAGGTCCCGGCGCTACTACGCGCACCCGCGGGTTGGGCGCCGCGGCTGGTTGCAACGCCGTGATTTCCGAACGGCCCAAAGGCCGCCCTCCATTAGCGCGAATTGCTTCCTGTTGTCGTGCGAACGACACCGGAGCAGGCGGCGGCGCGGTACGGGCCACCACGGGCCGATTCGCGAATGCCGCAGGCGGGCGACGCACATTCATGTCGGGTCGGCGGCCCAGCACGCTTTCACGGACAGGCGCGATTGCCGGACCTACCGTGTGCGAATTGAAACGCGTCAGCTCATTGGCCGGAATCCGCATCGTGTGGCCGGAGACCGGTCGGGATGAAGTAAACACGTCCTGGGAAACCGCAACCACTGCGCCAGGCCGGTTACGGTTCACATAGGTAATGTTGCTTACTTTGTTTTCGTAGACATTGGTGATGTACGTATTGTTCACAATCACCGTGTTTGTCACGTTGACATTGCGTACGTAGTTACGGCTCACGCGATAACCTGGCACGTACACTTCGCGCGGTCCCAGAGGGAACCAGCCGACACCCCTCCCGCCGCCGACCGCGATCGTTACACTGGCGCCCGGGCTTCCAACCCATCCAACCAATGCCGGCGCATAGACCGGCCGTACTCGTCGAGGCCCGGGTACCCAACACCACCGTGTGCCCACATATGCCCAACGGCCGTAGTGAAAGGGTGCAAAGCCCCAGGGCGCAGCATCCACCCAGGTCCAGCCCCAGGGCGAAACCCAAACCCATCGGCCATCTTGATACGGTGACCAACCGGCTGCCACCACCGTCGGTGTCCATACCGGACCGTAGTCGGGTGTCGTCTGCCACGTTCCGTAATCAGCGAGGTCATCGGCTCCTGCGACGTCGGGAGATACATACTCCTGGACCTGAGCCTGGGCCTGCTCCGAGCGGTGATCTCTCTCCAAAGACCACGAATCCAACGCATCAGGAGCGCCTACCGAGGTCGCGTCAGCGTTGACCTGGTCGGTTCCGGTGAACGCGAAAGCCTGTTGCGTGTGTAGGGGAACAGTCTGACCAGAAGCGCTTACTTGCGCGTCGCCGTTGCTAACTTTGACGACGGTCGAGTCTCCCGCGTCGTTGACTTCAACTTTGTAATCGCCGGGGCTCAGCAATACGACAGCGACGTTGGGGGTGTCTATTTCGAGCGATTGATCTTGATCGAGACTGCGGACGTGCACGATCGCGGTACCGGCAGTAACGTTCATCTGCGCGGACCGATCGTCGAGATTCAGAAACGAGAATCCCGTTGTGCTGCCGAGGCGGATGGCGGCCGAGCCGATATCGAGCTCAGCGCGTGAGTTCTGGTCGGTCCAGAGCTTGTCGCCCGTGGTCAAAGGTCGGTTAACGGTGGCGTCCGCCCAATCGTCCACTCCCGCGGGCTGCAACGACACGGATCCATTGGCGTAGCTGAGACGCGCGACTCGCCCTGGCGGGTCTGACTCGTCATCAGCCAGCGCGACCGAGACGCTCACGATCGAAAGGAGAAATAGCGCGGCCAGCGTCGCTCGATGGCTTCGAAATACTGAACGGCTGCTCATGCGTTGCGCCCCCTCACCCATGGAATTGACGCTCCTAAGTTACCGGTTTTCCGGCCCCTTAATACAACGCTCCAAGCAGTGAACAGGGCATGAACGTCGAGAGGGAATATGTCGCGGCCGGGCGTGCCGGCGCGGGCGGCGGGCGGCCCGCCGGCGGCTCGACGGACAGGTCTACCCGGGCAGGAGCCGGGAACGCCCGGCCGCCCTATAGCGCCGCCAGTGGGTCAATGCGAACAGAACGGCTACCCCGCCGACGAGCTCATGCACCGCCGCGGCTCCGTTGTGGAGCCCGTCAGTCGTGTAATACAGCGCATACCCCGAAATCGCGAGCACGCCGGCAACACTCGCCATAGCAACTCCCGAAACACGCTTGATCATCTGCGGCCATCTGTCGCTAACGTGCCGCGCAGTGACCCAACCAAGCAGGAACACACTGCCAACGGCAATCCAGCCGTGAATTCGCAGAAGCAGTGGCTCCAATGGATGTGGCACCGATCCAAATTCCGAGGGGCGAGCGAAGAAATAGTGGAGAAGCAGCCAGCAGCATCCGCTCAACCATAGCGAGCCGTAGGTCGCTATCACGGTTGACCGCAACCCCGCCGACATCCGTTCTGGATACGAATAGGCCATGAGGGTCAGGCTGAAGGTCCGTTGTCCGCGCGCAGCGCCACCTGCCAAAGCGCCGTCACCCACCGCACGCCTTGGGTCACGTGCTCGCAGGACAGTGTCGCGCCAGCAATGTTCTTGATATCGGTGCCGAACCGGAGGTGCTCCAGCCCCTCGCGTCCGTTGAACTGATTTCGCCAGCCGGTGCCACGGATTTCGCCACCGTGGCTTTCACGGTAGGACAGAACCTCTAGGCTTCCCAAATGGCCGGCGCGATCGATGCCCACGGCATACGTGATCATGTCCTGGCGGCCGAGGACCTCGTCCACGAAAACGTAGCCGAGCAGCTCGTTGCCATTCATCGCCTTCCACGCGCGAAGTGACCGATGCGGCGGCTGAGGGCCCGCCAGTCCTGTGACGGACGCCTTCTGAGCGGGGCTCAAGGCCAGGACCACCTCGTCGAAACGATCAGCTCGAGTGAACAAACCGCGCTGCGCAGCCTCAATAGACAGGTAGTCAGCGGCGACCGCCACCTGGGCCGGTGGGGCCAGAAAGGCTGCCAATCCAGAGACTGCGAGAAACGATAGCCGGGTCACGGGATGCCTTGACAATGATGCAAATGCGAATCATTCTTAACCCTATCAAGGATAACACGGCCTCCGCGTCCACGGAATCAACCTCGGTCAAGCGCCTGCGAGTCTCCCTCGGCACCCTGGTTGCTGTTGAGGCAACCAGTACTTGCGCCGCTACTGCCGAGGTCGCGATCGAAGCCGCATTCGCGGCCATCGCACAGGTTCACCGTCGAATGCATCCGCATTCGCCCGACAGCGACCTGGCGAAGATCAACAACGCGCCACTCAATACACGCCTCACCGTACATCCAAGCATCCATCAGCTATTGGATTTCGCGCGACGACTCAACTCAACGACGGACGGTGCGTTCGACCCCTGCCTGCCCGGACGCCCGGGGCGTCTGCAGGACATCGAAGTCTCAACTGAGCACGTGTTATGCCACGCGCCTGTGGCTCTCGACTTTGGTGGATTCGCAAAGGGATTCGCCGTGGACCAGGCGGTCGAGGCATTGCTGAGCAATGGGTGTACAGGTGGACTCGTCAATGCGGGCGGTGACCTGCGAGTGTTCGGTCCACGTACGGAACCCATCTTTCTGCGCGGGCCAACGGGTGAGTTGCAGGAGGCGCGGTTTGCCGCCGGAGCGCTTGCGGTGAGTGATGCGGATTCACAGAATCGGCCGCCAGAACATCAGGGGTACTATGTGCGCAACCGAAGCAGGAGCCGTGGCAGTAGCGCCTCGGGGCGCGACCCACTTGTTACTCGCTACGCCGCGGTTATGGCGAAGGAGGCCATGGTTGCCGATGCGTTATCCAAGTGCGTGTTGGTGTGCACTCCTCCTACTGCTGCCCGCGCGTTGCGGGCATTCGAAGCCACGCGAGTCGCAACCTGACGCTCCGCGGGTTTGGGGGCCGCGCCGCGCGGGACTGGGCCGCACCGCGCCGCGCGAGGCCGAACGCGCGACAAACTGACGATCAATAAATCCGCCGCTGAATCCGCCGCCGGTCATTCCCAACAACCTCCTCCGGCGCCTGCTCCGTGTCCACCCGCTCATCGTCCTGGGCAGACTTGTCGGCAGCACCATCATCCAACACGAAGCCGCCTGCCTGCCGGCTCCACAACTGGTGATAGGCGCCACGGCGCGCGAGCAGCTCGTCATGCGTGCCATCCTCCACGATGCGGCCTTGATCGAACACCAATATCCGATCGAGATGGGCAATGGTGGACAGCCGGTGCGCAACCACAATCACCGTCTTCCCCTGCATCACATCATTGAGCGTCTCCTGGATCGCCTGCTCGGTGATGGAATCCAGGCTGGAGGTCGCCTCATCCAGAATCAGGATGGGCGCGTTCTTCACCACCACGCGCGCGATGGCAATTCGCTGCCGCTGTCCGCCGGACAGCTTCACGCCGCGCTCGCCTACCGGCGACGCATATTGCCCTTTTATTTTCGTGATGAACTCGTGCGCGTGGGCCTTGCGCGCGGCATCGACAACCTCCTCATCGCTGGCCTCCAGGCGACCGTAGCGGATGTTTTCCATCAGGCTGCGATGAAACAGGTTGGGATCCTGGGGAATCAGGCTCAACTGCGAGTGCAGCGAGTCCTGGGTCATGCCGTGGATGTCCTGACCGTCAATGAGAATCTGGCCGCCCTGCGGATCGTATAGACGCAGAATGAGGCTCACGAAGGTGGATTTTCCGGAGCCGGAGAAGCCCACCAGCCCCACCCGCTGCCCCGCCGGAATCGTGACACTCAGGTGTTGGAAAATCGGCTGCTCCACGGCGTAGGCGAAGGACACATCGCGAAATTCGATCCGGCCTCGTTCGATTGTCTTGGCCACCGCACCGGGAACATCGACAATCTCGTGCGGTTTCACGATCGTATTCACGCCATTGGAAACGTTGCCGATATATTCGAAGAACTCCAGGAAGCGACGGCTCAGATTGCGCGCTTCGTTGATTATCAGCAGGGTCGTCGTACTTGCGACAACAAACTCCGCGACGCTGATCTCACCCCGGCCCCAAAGTTGCAGCGCGTAGTAGAGAACCCCGATCTTCAGCACGGCCGCGGCAGAGTACTGGAACCAGCGAACCCGCTCAGAGTACGAGTTGGATCTCATGACGGCACGCAGCTCTTTCTTGAGCTGGCCGTTGAGATACTCGCGCTCGTATCCCAGCCGTGCGAACAGACGAGTGCTGGTCAGATTGGTAACCGAGTCGACCACCTTGCCCGTCGTGTCGCTGCGGGCCGCCGCGGCTGCGACGGCGAAGGGTCGCGTGCGGGTCGCGAGGAAGAACGACGCTGACACGAAACATACCGCCCAGATGGCGACAAACTCCGCAAGCCCCGCATGTGCGCGGCCAAGCATGAAAATCGCGACACCGAACACGATCACCATGGGATAGAAGTCGAAGATGAGCGTCCAGATCGTCTGCGAGTAGCCCATCGACGTTTCGCTGATCTTGTGCGCGAGCGCGCCGGCAAAGTCGTTACTCAAGAATCGATGCGAATGATGCTGCAGGTAGCTGTACATCGCCCGGGTCACGGTCTGACGCTGACGGGGACCGACGTAGATCTGGCAGGCACCGCCAGCGCGGCTGAAGACGACCTCCCCGACCGAAAGTCCAATGAACAACCACAACGGGCCGCTCAGGTGAGCCACGAGGGACAGGGACTGCTCGTGCGCGGTGGTCACCGCCTTGATTATCTGTCCAGTCGCATAGGGAATTAGGATGCCGCACGTGGAATTGATCGTCTCCAACACGATCATGGCGACATACCAGCCCTTGAACTGGGCCATGAAGTAGGCAACGAAGCGGAACGGCGTAGCCGGCAGCGCGGGGGCGCCGGGGGCGCGTTGAATTGAATCGTCCATGCGGGCGGGATCGTATCAAAGCACCGCCCGCTGATGGCCGGTGGACACGAACTATCTGTGGCGCTCGTGGCGCGCCGCCACTATTCCCCCGCGCGCATCATCGCCGTAAACCGCTTCTGCATCTCCTCCGGCGACACATCTTCGATGTGTGTCGTCACGAACCACTGATGCCCGAACGGATCAGCGAGCATGCCGCTGCGCTCACCATGAAACTGATCCTTGACCGCACGCAATTCGGTCGCGCCCGCTGCGATCGCCCGCCGCATAAAGGCATCCGCGTCCGCGACGCGCAGGTGCATTTTCACCGGCGTACCACCTAGCGAGGTCGGTGCGATCGAGCCGAAGTCCGGATACTCATCCGCCAGCATCAATACGCAGCCGGCAATCCGGAATTCAGCGTGGCCGATGCGGCCGCCCGGCTCGACCAGGCGGTAGATCTCCGTGGCGCCGAAGGCCTTTGCGTAGAACTCGAGCGCACGCGCGCCACCCTTCACAATCAAATAGGCGGTCACCGCCTGTGCGCCCTCGGGAATGGTTTTGACAGCCATGGCTACTCCTGTGCTACGCCTGAGCCCTCCAATTGACGGACGGCTTTAATTACGTTACGGTACGTATCGTAATATCATGAAATCAGTCCCAGGTGTCAAGAGCCGCAACCCGCCCACGGATCGCCCCCGAGATGACCACCTGCGGGGTGACCGCCCGCGGGGACGACCACGCAGTGTCGAAGCCAGACGCGCAATTCTAAAAGCCACGCACGAGTTGCTCGCCGAGGGCGGGCTCTCGTCAGTAACCATTGAGGGAATTGCGTCGCGGGCCGGCGTTGGGAAACCAACAATCTACCGCACGTGGCCGAATGCGCATGCGGTGGCGATGGCCGCGCTCATGGAAAATGATGATGTGGAGGGGCGCGGCAACACCGCCGTGAAGGGCGCCGCCGTTGAAAAGGGCAGCGCCACGGATAAACTCAGCGTCGCGGAGCAAGCCGGCGCCACCAACAAGTCAGCTTCCGCGCTCACCGCTCTGCGCGCGCAACTACACGAAGTCGCGCGGGTATTCAGCGCCCCACTCGGCCGCAGCGTCACCCTGATGATCGCCGCGGCCGAACAGGAAACCGAGCTGGCGAAAGCCTTCCGCAATCATTTCATTCTCGCCCGCCGCAACGAGGGACGCGAATTTCTCGCCAGCGCCATGTCCAACGGCGAGATCCGCAAAGATCTCGACATGGACACCGCACTCGATCTGATCTACGCGCCGGTCTTTTATCGACTGTTGATGGGCCACGCGCCGCTCACCGCGCGCTTCGTCGATGACGTACTCAACACGGCAATGCAGGGTCTCAGCAAGCGATCAGGTTGATTGCTGCAACAACCCGTACCACCCTCAGTGCAACGGCTCAAACCCGTATTTGCGGAAAATCTCCGCCGCCGGCTTGCTGCGCACAAAATCAACAAACTTCTGAGCGTCCGCGCCGCCGTGGGCGGTCACGGAAATCGGGTACTTGATGGGCGGATGCGTGTCATCGGGAAACTCGGCAACGATTTTGACCTTCTTCTCCGCCAGCGCATCGGTCTTGTACACAATGCCCAATGGCGCCTCGCCGCGCGCAACAAACGCCAGCGCGGCCCGCACATTCTCCGCGCCGACAATCTGCCCCGAGACCTTGTCCCACACCCCGAGCTTCGTCAACGCAGCTTTCGCATACTTACCCACGGGCACGGAGTCAGGATCGCCGGTGGCAATCTTGCCCTGCGCACCCAGCGCCGGACCAAAGTCGACACCCTTGCGGATCTTCACAGTCACCGTGCTGTCGGCCGGCGCTATCAGGACCAGTTTGTTACCCACGACATCGTGACGTGAGCCGGGCTTGAGCAACTTGCGTTGCTCGAGGTAATCCATCCATTCGAGGTCGGCGGAAAAGAACACGTCAGCCGGCGCACCCGCCTCGACCTGCTTGGCCAGCACTGAGCTCGCCGCGTACGAGTCTTTGACCGGGACATGCGTTTTGTCGGTGAACCCTTTGGACAGATCATCCAGCACATTGGTCAGAGACGCAGCACCAAAGACCAGTACACCGCCAGCCTCCTCCGCGGCTGCTGCAACGCCGCTGCCGATTGAAAGTGCCAGCGCCAGCAGCCCGGCAAACCAGAGTTTTCGCATGACCCCTCCCACCGTGAGCCCCGTAGTATTCCAATGAATATAACGTGTTCCGCGACATTCCGCGACCGCCCTGACGTTGGCGCTGTCCGGCTCAATCGCAAACGCGTCGAACATCGTCGGGACAAACACGACAACAGTCAGTTGGATCGAGACGTTTGGAGTGTCCGCGTTTTACCGTAGCCGCTCCGCGTTGAAAAACCGGAGGGTGGTTAGCGGTCGTGGCGCAGCTCACCGCTGCGCACGTGAATCAAGTCAGTGACGCTTGGGACCACCGGGACTCGGCGGCTTCAAAACGTAACCGCTCGCAGGTTTGGCAGAGGTAGCCGAACCGCTGCTCGCGCCACCAGGGTTGGACGCAGAGGGATTGGACCCAGAGGGGCTGGGCGTCGTAGTGGGCGTCGGCGCCTTGGGCGCAGTGGGATTGCCAGCGGCAGTGGGATTGCTGGCCGCCGCAGGATTTCCAGGCGCTTGGAGTTTACTACCCGCCGGCGGACTGCCGGTCACCGCAGTTCTGCCGGCGGCCGGATTGGCACTCGGAGCACGTCGATCCTGCGGATTCTGCGGCGAGCCGGAAGAAGCTGAGGCTGGCGCAGTGGAAGCTGATGCAGACCCAGACGCGGGCGCGGACCCCGCCGGTGGCGGCGAACCACCCGAAGCCGAAGACGCCGGAGGCGGCGCCGAAGGTCTGACAGTAGCCGCCGGCTGCGACGGAGCCTTGAACGTCCCCGTGCCCGAAGTCGACTTCGTAGGCACAGGTGCCTGCGGCGGCAGAACCTCCACCGACAAGGTGAAAGTCCTCTTCTCCGCAGCTTGCAACGCTCCTACGTTCACGACCTGGCGAGTAACTTCCTCACCGCGGTCGTTGCGGATGGCAATGATGACGAAATACTCGAGCGGCTGCTCGAGCGGCGGGTGGCGGATGATCCCCTCTACCCGTAACGCGGGCGCAGCCGCCACCTGGCGCTTCGCTGCTTCGGAATCGAAGCGCAGGTGGTGCATGCAGCCCGGACAGATACTGAGGCTTTCGAGGATCGTCGCCTTGCAGTGCGGACAGGTGCGCGTCTTGCCCGTGGATACCGGGCGAGAGGCTACACTCATGAACCGGTGCCGTATCCCTTGCTGGAGGTGCTACGGGCGTCGTCCCAGCCGAATTCGACTTGGCCGCGCATACGCGAACCCGCAGCGACCGTCAGGGACCCGGCCTTCACATCGCCGCTGATCACGCCGCCTTCCAGCAGCTCGACCCGCTTTGCATTTTCGATGTTGCCGATGAGCTCGCCACCTACGACGACCACACTCGCCTTCACCAGACCTTCCAGGTGCGCACCCGTGTCGAGGGTGACGTTACCGTCAACCTGCACGTCGCCTTTGAAGCGACCCGCGATGCGGACGTGACCGGAACCGATGATCTTGCCTTCAATGGTCAGATCAGAGGCAATGACCGATTCCTTCATATCGAGCCGCTGCGTTTCCTTGACCGGGCGGCGAGCCGCGTCGGGACTGAGTGGGGCAACGTTGGTCTTCTCCGGTTCACGGGCGTGCGGCGCGGCACCCGTGTTAGGGAGAGTTTGCGCCGGCGCCGGGCCGGGCTGAGAGGTCGTATCTTTCCAGAGCGCCATGAGTAGCCCCCGTTCGGTGTGGGACGTGGAAATTACCTGCCGGTCACGCTAGCGGCCAGTGTGTCCGGTTGCAGACAGTTGTATCAACTTGCTTCGCCAGCCGCTTTTACGGCTGCCTGGGCCGAAGTATGGCCCGCGCGCGGTTGTACCACGCTCCCGGATTTGAAAACTGGTGCATACCGCACAATCGTACCACTTCCGTCCCCCGAATCCGCCTGGTCCGGGAGCCCTTCAGCTCGTGGTGGCCGGGGTCCGGCAGGCATCGAACAGAATTTGGATATCGCAGCCCTTGCTGACGTACGCGGCCGCTCCCCGGCGCTTGGCCTCGCGTGACACCTCGTCGCTATTGGCCAGGCCGCTGAACACAATGACGCGCAGTTCGGGCATCGCCGTGGTGAGCTGCTCGATCAGCGGCAGGCCGCTGCCGCCCTGCAGCGTGAGGTCCAGGATGAGGACATCGGCGGAGGATTCGCGCGCCTTTGGCAGTACCTCGGCGGCATCCGACACCTGGCCGACGCAACGCATGTCCGGCTCCGTATCAATGAGCTGGCTCATGACTTCACTCAGGTCGCGGTGATTCTCGGCAATCAGTACGCGTATGGACCGGGCGTAGCTTCGACTCCTGCAAGACAAAACCCTCTCCTGGTGTAGGAACAGGCTGACGACTATAGCCGGAAGTCGCAAATACCGTTCCTGCCTGGCGACAGTATGCGACCGCGCTCAGGCGTCGAGCAATGCCAGGATCTCAGCGGTCTTTTCCTTCATCAACGCCTCGTTGCCGCGTGACTCCACGTTCAGCCGCACGAGCGGCTCGGTGTTCGAGCTACGCAAATTGAAGCGCCATTCAGGGAATTCGAGCGACAGTCCATCGGTGAAGTCGACCGCCACCGACTTGCTCTCATACAGTGCGCGCACCCGCGCCAGGATTGCCTTGGGATCCCCCGTCAGGCGGCGGTTGATCTCGCCACTGGCCGGAAACAGGCGCATGCGCTCGCCCACCAGCTCGGACAGACTTTGCCCGCGCTCACAGATCACCTGCAGCACCAGCAACCACGGAATCATTCCACTGTCGCAGTAGGAGAAGCGACGGAAGTAGTGGTGGGCGCTCATCTCGCCACCGTAGGCGCCATCGACTTCCCGCATCTTCTGCTTGATGAAGGCATGACCCGACTTGCACAGCACGGGCACACCGCCATGCTTGCGTACCAGATCCTGCGTATTCCAGGTCAGCCGGGGATCATGGACGATGCGTGCGCCTGGCTCGCGCTTCAGGAACACTTCGGCCAGCAGGCCGACGAGGTAGTAACCCTCGATGAACTGACCATGCTCATCGAAGAAGAAGCAGCGGTCATAGTCACCATCCCACGCAAGGCCGATATCGGCCTTGGCGCTGCGGACCACGTCCGCGGTCGCCGCCTGGTTCTCCAACAGCATGGGATTGGGAATGCCGTTCGGGAAGGTGCCATCCGGCTGGTGATTGACCTTCACGAACTCGAACGGCAGGTGCGGCTCGATCTGATCCACGATCAGACCCGCGCCGCCGTTGCCCGCGTTCACCACCACTTTCAACTTCCGCAGCTTCGACAGATCCACGTAGCTCAGAAGGTGCTCGAGGTATTGGGGGCGCAACTCCAGCGGCCGCTCCACACCCGCGCGGGCGGCCTTGGGCGGCAGCGACTGTGACTCGATCATGGCGCGCATCTGCTGCAGACCCGTGTCGCCGCTGATGGGTCGCGCCTGCTCGCGTACAAACTTCATCCCGTTGTAATCGGGCGGGTTGTGGCTGGCGGTCACCATGATGCCGCCGTCGAGCTTTTCGTGGAAAGCGGCGAAGTACGCACCCTCCGTGCCCCACAGCCCGATATCCAGTACATCGCAGCCGCTGTCCAGCAAACCGCGTTTGAGCGCCTTCGCCAACTGCGGACTGGACAGGCGAATATCGTATCCGACGGCAACGCGTTGCGGCTTCACGAACGCGCAATAAGCCCGACCGATGTCGTAAGCAAGGGACTCGTTGATTTCGTCGGGTATGCGCCCGCGGACGTCGTACGCTTTGAACGAATTGAGGTTGGTCATTGGTTAGTTTGTGGTGCCTTTTCGCCCGTAACGATCATCGAAGCGCACGATGTCGTCCTCCCCGAGATAGGAGCCCGACTGCACCTCAATGATGTGCAGCGGAATCATCCCGGGGTTCTCGATGCGGTGTTTCACGCCGATCGGAATGTACGTGGATTGATTTTCCTCCAACAGGAAGACCTCCTCGCCACGGGTGATGCGCGCGGTGCCGGACACTACGATCCAGTGCTCGGCGCGATGATGATGCATCTGCAGTGACAGGGTCGCGCCCGGCTTGACCTTCAGGCGCTTTACCTGGAAGCGCTCGCCGTTTTCGATGCTGTCGTAGCTGCCCCAGGGACGGAAAACCTCGCGGTGCAGCGAGTGCTCATAGCGGCCGGCCTCCTTCAGACGCGCGACCAGCTTTTTGACATCCTGCACCCGGTTCTTCGGCGCGACCAGCACGGCATCCTTGGTCTCAACGACCACGTGGTCGCTCAAACCCACTGCCGCCACGAGTCGGCTCTCTGAGTACAGGTAGCACCCGTCCGAGTCCTCCGAGATCACATCGCCGTGCGACACATTGCCGTGTCCATCACTTTCGCTGGCTTCGTGCAAAGCGGACCAGGAGCCGACATCGCTCCAACCCGCATCGAGCGGTACGACCACGGCATCCGAGGTTTTCTCCATGACCGCATAGTCGATGGAGTCGCTCGGGCACTGCTCGAAGGTCTTGGGATCGATGCGCATGAAATCCAGGTCCGATTTCGCGCTCTCGAAGGCGCTGCGGCAGACCTTGGCGATCTGTGGCGCAAAGCGCTCCAGCTCCTGCAGATACCGGCTGGCGCGAAACATGAACATGCCGCTGTTCCACAGGTAATCGCCGGACTGGAGGAATTGTTGGGCGCGTTCCAGGGGCGGTTTTTCCACAAAACGCGCAATGGCATACACGCCTTCATTGGCGCTGACGGTGCCCCGCTGGATGTAGCCGTAGCCGGTCTCCGGCGCGCTCGGCACGATGCCGAAAGTGACCAGCTTGCCCTGTTGGACGGCCGGGAGCGCCTGGCGCACCGCCTTCTGAAAGGCGGTCACGTCCTTGATCACATGGTCGGCCGGCAGGACCAGCAACTCAGGATCATCGGCGGGCGCCAACTTGGCGGCTGCCAGCGCCGCCAGCGCGATGGCCGGCGCGGTGTTGCGGCCGAATGGCTCCAGCACGACCGCTCGCGGATCGATCTTCAGCTGCCGCATCTGCTCGGCAACCAGGAACCGGTGCGCGTCGTTGCAGACGATGACGGGGGCGGCAGCGGCCAGCCCCGAGAGGCGCAGGGCCGTCTGCTGCAACATCGTGCGCTCGCCAATCAGGGCGAGCAGTTGTTTGGGATATAACTCGCGCGACAGCGGCCACAACCGCGTGCCGGCTCCTCCTGAAAGAATGACTGGAGTGAGCATCGGAAAACCTGCTTGGTGTTATTCAGTTTGGCGCGGCCGTCCTACCTCGTCCTATGGCGTAGTACGTGAATCCGAAACGACCGACCATGCCCGGATCATAGAGATTTCGGCCATCGAATATGAGAGGTGCCTTCAATATCTGCTTGAGGCGGTCGAAATCCGGACTGCGGAACTCCTGCCACTCGGTCACGATGCACAAGGCATCGGCCCCGTCGGCAGCCTCGTAGGCGTTCTTGGCGAGCAGGAATCCCTTGCGATCACCGTAAATGCGCCTGGCCTCCCCCGCCGCGACCGGGTCATAAGCCCTGACCTGGGCACCCGCTTCGAGCAGCAGATCAATAATTGCGCGTGACGGCGCCTCGCGCATGTCATCCGTGTTCGGTTTGAATGCCAGACCCCACACGGCAATGGTACGGCCCTGCAACTGATCGAAGTGACGCTTCATCTTCTGGACGAGCACCGCCTTCTGCCGGTTGTTGACCGACTCCACGGCATCGAGAATGCCCGGAGTGTGACCGACTTCATGCGCCGAGCGGATGAGAGCCTGGACGTCCTTCGGGAAACACGAGCCGCCATAGCCCGTGCCCGGGTAAATGAAGCTGTAGCCGATGCGCGGATCGGAGCCGATTCCTACTCGCACCTTCTCGATGTCGGCGCCGAGCCGCTCAGCGATGTTGGCCAGCTCGTTCATGAAGCTGATCTTCGTGGCGAGCATGGCGTTGGCGGCATACTTCGTCAGCTCGGATGAGCGGATGTCCATCACAATCAGGCGGTCGTGATTGCGGATGAACGGCTCGTACAGGGCGCGCATCAGCTCGGTCGTCCGCGGATTGTCGGTACCGATGACTACGCGGTCCGGCTTCATGAAGTCCTGGATCGCGGCGCCTTCCTTGAGGAATTCGGGATTGGAAACGACATCGAACTCGATGTTCGCGCTGCGCCCCGCCAGGGTCGTCGTGATTTCCTTGCGTACCTTGTCGGCCGTTCCGACCGGCACGGTCGACTTGGTGATGACAATGCAATACCGATTCAAGTGTGTCGCGATTGTCCGCGCCGCACCCAGCACGTAGCGAAGATCGGCGGAGCCGTCCTCATCGGGAGGAGTTCCGACGGCGATGAGCTGAAACAGGCCGTGCTCGACGCCCTTGACGGCATCGGTAGTGAATTCAATGCGGCCCGCCTCGGCATTGCGCTTGATGAGCGCATCCAGGCCCGGCTCATGGATGGGAATTTCTCCCCGTTTCAAGCGCTCGATCTTGTTGGCATCGATGTCGACGCACACGACATGGTTGCCGGCATCAGCCAGACAGGCGCCCGTGACCAGGCCGACGTAGCCCGAGCCGAAAATAGTTACTCGCATTCAGGTAAGTTCTTGAGTAGTAAGGAAGAAATGGACTTCAGTCGGACAGCCTAAAGCAAGCTCGCGCGGCCCTCAAGCTCGGCCGTACGTTATGTGAGGCAAGTCGGGCGGCCCGCGTAGGGGGGCCCGCCCAGGCCGGCCCGCGTAGGGGCCCGGCTGCCCGGGCCCGGGTCAGGCCGGACGCTGCTCGTGCCCGGGCTTGATGCCGGCCTCGGAGCTACGCCGTTTAGCGGCAAAATCCGCAATTTTTGCATCCGGCGTGTGGGGCACGACCTGCTTGCGAGTCCAGACGTAGTCCCGGATCTCCATTCCCTGGCTGCCATACTCGGCCACCGACTCGACCAGCAGGCCGAGCGCGCGGTGGCAGTCGAACGTCGACAGGGCCAACAGCAGGTCATTCAGTATCTGCTGCATCCGCAGCCACGGCAGCCGGTGCTCCATGGCGCGCAGAATCATCGGATGGTCGGTGCCGGTGACGTTGGTGCCGATTAGCAGCTCCTCGTAGAGCTTCTCCGCGGTCCGCAGCCCCGTGTACTCGATCTCGATATCGCCTTCGGGATTGTCCGCATCGCGCACCGTCAACCCCATCAGGTTCACCATGCGCCGCGCCAGGTCGTCGATCCTGACAGGCCGTCCCATGTCCAACACGAACACGTCGCCGCCCTTGGCCATGGAGCCCGCCTGAATGACGAGCTGCGCGGCTTCGGGAATGGTCATGAAGTAACGGATCACATCGGGGTGCGTCACCGTCACGGGCCCACCGCGGCGGATCTGCTCCTGGAACAGCGGGACGACCGAGCCGGATGAAGCCAGCACGTTGCCGAAACGAACCATGCAGAACCGCGTGCTACTCGACCGCTCCTGCAATCCCTGCAGGACCAACTCGGCGAGCCGCTTGGTGGCGCCCATGACATTGGCGGGGTTGACCGCCTTGTCGGTGGAGATCAGTACAAAAGTCTCTACGCCGGTTTCGATGGCCGCTTCGGCCGTATACCACGTGCTGATGACATTGTTGTGCACGCCTTCGACGACGTTGTGTTCGACTATCGGAACATGTTTATAGGCCGCCGCGTGATAGATAGTCTGTACACCATAGGCCGCCAGCACCTCGCGCACGCGTTGCCGGTGATGTGCATTGCCCAACAGCGGCACGACCTCAACCGACAGGCGGTCGCGTGCGGCAATCTCATTGAGCTCGCGCTCGATTGTATAGAGCGCGATTTCCGACATCTCAAACAGTACGAGCCGGGTCGGCGCCAGCCGCAGGATCTGGCGGCACAGCTCCGAGCCGATCGAGCCGCCGGCGCCCGTCACCAGCACACATTTGCCGCGGATGCACGAGCCAAACAGCCGGGGATTGGGCGGTACCGGGTCACGCCCGAGCAGGTCGCTGACCTCAACATCGCGCAGCTCGTCGATGCGCGCCTTGCCGGCAATCAGGTCTGTCAGGTGGGGCAGCGACTGCACGTGCAACCCCAACGGCTCGAGCGCTGTCAGGATCTCGCGCCGGCGGCGGCGGGAGGCAGAGGGCATGGCAAGCAGAATCCGGTCGATCTGGCGCTCACGCACCATTTGCGGCAGCACATCCAGACCAAACACCGTCAGGCCGTTGATGCTGCTGCCCTGCAGCGATTTCTTGTCATCAATGAAGGCGACCGGCTCGAAGTCCGGGCCGCCGAACAACACTGACGAAAGTCTCGCCCCAGCGTCCCCGGCACCATAGATGGCCACTCGCGCGGCAGGTTTGCCGTTCAACGTCCGCGAGAACAGGTAGCGGACGAAGAAACGACTGCCGATTGCGTACAGCAGCGCGAGTGCCCAGAAGATCGCGAACGCGGACAGCGGCACTTCCGAGTTCGACAGCGCCCGGTCGAACACAACGAGTACGAAGACTGACAGCGTCACCGCGGCCACGACGGTCAACATGGAGCGCGGGCCCATGAAGCGGATGACCGCCCTGTAGAGGCCGAGCATCGAGAAAATGGCCAGTGATGCGCCGAGCGCCACTATGAAGTAGGCGGCGGTACGCTCGAGAAAGGGGTCGATGCGATCGAACTTGAGAATCAGGGCAAACCAGAGTGCCGCGGGAATGGCAACGGCATCAGCAAGCAGCATGATCAGCCGCTTCTGTTGGCGGGGTAGCGCCAGCACTGCCTCGGCGGCCGAAGCACCGATGGATCCGTGCCCCCTGGCCTCGTTGTCCTTCATGCACTCTCCCCCTGGGGTGCCCGAGATCGATTAGTCATCCGACGCAAACGTTACCTTGTACTCGGGCTTGTCAAAGCCGCCCGGATTGTAAAGCAATTGAGCGGTCCAATCGACAACTAATACAGCAACTTAAAGCAACCACATCTCACTTTCGAACACAACGTCGGTAGCGCCGGCGAGTTGACGTGAAGCAAGAGTCACTCCCGAGAGTTCGGCCCGAACACACTGGCCCGTGTGCCGGGGCTGCAAAACCTACCTGTTACACACTTTGTCGCCGTCCCCGGACATGGTGACGTGCAGCATTCGGCTCCGGCAGTACGGTAGTTCGATTGGCGCGCAATAGCTGTTTAAGTTTGCAACGGCTGCGCAGGGTGCGGGCTACAAACTGCTACATGAATCGCGATCACCAGACCTCCTCCCGACCTGCGCCCGACACCCACGCGAGGATTCCGAGAGGCACGGTCGCGATGATCCATACCTCCAACGCATGCGCCGGTTGCAGGGTGGCAAGCAGTGCGCAGGGCAACAGCCACGCAAGATTGACCACCATGAAGATGACTGTGACCCGCTTGTGTGTACCCCAGCGCCGCGCAAGCCATTGGTACGCATGACTGCGGTGAGGGGAATGTATGGGCTGCAGCCGTGCGAGCCGGCGCAGCAACGTGAGCGTGGCGTCGACGAAGAATGCGGCACCGAGAATCAGCCACACGAGCAATGCGACCGGGCTCTCGTGCGCCGCCGCGAGCGCCAGCACGGCAATCACGTAGCCAAGGTAACCGCTGCCAACATCTCCCATGAATATCTTTGCCGGCGGCCAGTTCCACACCGCGAATCCCGAGCAGGCCGCGCCGAAGACAACGGCGGTCGCGGGAACCGCGGCGGAGCCGCCGGCGAGCACTCCCAGCCCTGCTCCACCCCAGGCCACGATCACGGCTTCCGTGACCGCCAGGCCGTCGATACCATCCATGAAGTTGAATAGATTGAGCACCCAGACAATCACGAGCAATTCGAACACGTAGCCCCACCCGCCAAGGTTGTAGACCTCATGGCCGATGTGCACAGGTGGCAATTCGCCCAACCAGAACGTCGCCCAGGCGGCCGCGGCCACGTGCACCAGCAGTCGGACAGCAACGGAAGCACCGCGCCGGTCATCAATGAAACCGACCACCGCCACCGCGACGCCGCCCCCGACCAGCGCAAACGCGAGTTCCGCGCTCGCCACCTTGAGCACTCCCAACGCGATGAAGCCCAGTGTCGCGGCCACCACGATACCGATTCCTCCACCGCGGGGCGTTGGGACCGCGTGCGAGCTGCGTTGGTTCGGAACGTCAATGATGCCGCGCGTCACGGCAATCCTGCGTACAACACCGGTGCCGAAAACGGCAATCACCAGGGCGCAGATCGCGATGAGAGCAACTTCAACGGCCATCGGACTGCCGCTGCGATTGGTACCAGGCGACGGTACGCGCGATCGACTCATCGACGCCGACCGGCGGCGTCCAGCCCAGATCACGGCGCGTTGCGCGGGTATCCACGACCAAGGACCCGCAAAGGCGCTCAACCTCGGAGCGCCTGCCGATCAAGGCGCCGAGCGCGAACAGCGCACCGGTCGGCATCGGAAATAACATTGCACGGCGGTTCATGGCGCTTGCGATGCGCCTGATGAGGTCGGCGGTGGACAGATCCGCACCATCGGAAACGAGCCACGTACGCCCGGGAGCGGCCGCATTCACGAGCAGATTCCGCAGCAGGTCGCATAGATTCCAGACGCTGACCAGGCTGCGCTGGTTGCGGACCGCGCCCAGGGGAAGCGGCCAGCCTTTTTCGACCCAACTCATGAGGCGCAGGAAGTTGGCACGTACACCCGGTCCATACACCAAAGGGGGGCGCACGATGGCGGCCTGCAGCGAGGTGTTGACTGTTACCTGGGACAGCAGGCGTTCGGCCAGGAGTTTGGAAGCGCCGTACGCATCCTTCGGGTGCGGCTCATCGAGCGCCGTGTAGGCAGTTCCGCCAGTTTCCTCACCGTTGACCTTGATGCTGCTGACATAGAGGAAACGCTGCACGTCGGCACGCGATGCGGCTTCGGCGAGCCGTTGCGTGCCATAGGCGTTGGTCTCGGCATAGAGCGGCGAGTTTCCGGCCCTGTCGTGCAGCACGTGCACCCGGGCGGCGAGATGGACCACGTGGTCGACTCCTTCGAGAGCTCGAACCCAGTCGGTGCTGCCGTTGATTTCGCCAACCTGCACACGCTCGATGTCCGCACGCGCGGGCGAAGCGACGTTGCGAAATGCCCCGCGCACGGTGTAACCCGCCTCGACCAGCACATCACACAGCGCGCGGCCCACGAAACCACTCGCACCGGTCACCAATACCCGTGTCATATCAACCCCAGTTCGAGTGCCGCAAGACCGAGGTATTCGTGCAGGGCCCGTTCGCATTTGGCAAGTCCGCCCGAATCGGGCAACCATTGGCGCCAACTGTTGCTCTGCGCGCCACCCGTCAGCTGGCCCGTAGGGGCAGCGATCGCATGCGCGCCCGCTCGAGCCATCAGACGCATGGCGCGCGGCATGTGATAGGCCGATGTGACCAGGATGAACGGCTGCTCGCCCAGCAATCGCGCGATCTCGCGGGCCTCGGCGGCCGTATCCTGCGGAGTTGCCACGCTGATGAGGCGCGACTCCTCCATGCCCAGATCCCGGGCCAACTCAGCATAGCCGCGCGCCGGCGCCGGTTGTCCCGCGGGAGCCCCACCCGACAAGATGAGCTTGCGGATCTGCGGGTGGCGCGCGAGCCGGACACCCTCCACGACTCGCACTAGGCCGTCCTGATCCAGGGCCGCGGTGATCGGCACACCGTCATGTGGACTGAAGCCACTACCTAGTACAACCACAAAATCCGCTGCGGGCAGGGGTTGTCGGGCGTCCAGTGGCGGATACCGGTGCTCGAGAGAGCCGAGCAAACCATCGCCGACTGCCGGGATCGCGGCCAGATAGGCCAGCATGGCGGCGCAAAGCAACAACCAGCGACCACGGTGGCGCAGCGCGAGTCCCGCGGCGGCGAGCAACAGTGTCAGCACCAGAGGCATTGCCGCGAAACCGGCTACCGCCCGCGCCAGTGAAGTCAACATTTTGCAGCGGGTTGCAGTGCCGGCCTACCGCGTGGAGGGTTGTCCCCAGACCCGGCGGCGCACGTAATCGGTATAGCTGAGGAGGATGCGGACAATCTTGTCGGATACATTGACCGGCTCATAGTCGCGCACCATGCGCAGCAACCGCTGTTCGCCACGTGGCTGTTGCGCCAGTATCGCAAGCGCATCCTCGACACGTGCGATGTCGAGGCCGACGAGCATCACTGCCGCTTCCTCGAAGCCCTCGGGCCGCTCATGGACCTCGCGCAGATTGAGTGCCGGAAAGTTGAGAATCGAGGCTTCCTCGGTGATGGTTCCGCTGTCCGAAAGGACCGCCCGCGCGCCGGTCTGCAGCCGGATGTAGTCAATGAATCCGAACGGCTTGTGCAGGACCACCTTCTCATGGACCGTGAGCCCCAGTGCCTGCAGGCGCTGGCGCGTGCGCGGGTGCGTGGAAAAGATCACTGGCAGCGCGTACCGCGTCGCCAGGTGAGCGAGCAGGTCGACCAGGCGACGCAGATTTTCCGGAACATCCACCGTCTCCTCGCGATGCGCGCTCACGAGGAAATAACCGGATTCGGACAGGCCCTGCCGCGCGAGCACATCCGAGGCCCGGATCGCCTCCTGGTAGTGCTCGAGGACCTCGCGCAACGGACTGCCCGTCACAATGATCTGATCGGGCGGCAGCCCTTCGCGCAGCAGATACTCGCGAGCGATCCGGCTATACGTGAGATTGATGTCGCTGATGTGATCCACGATGCGGCGGTTGATCTCTTCCGGAACGCGCTGATCGAAACAGCGGTTGCCCGCTTCCATGTGGAAGATCGGAATCTTGCGCCGCTTGGCCGCGATCGCCGCCAGCGCGCTGTTGGTATCGCCCAGGATCAGCAGCGCCTCCGGTGCATACTCCTGGAACACCCGGTCGGCGGCCATGATCACCTTGCCGATGGTCTCGGCGGCGGTCGCGCCGGCCGCATCGAGGAAGCGGTCGGGCCGGCGGATACCCAGCTCGACAAAAAATATCTCGTTCAGCTCGTAGTCGTAGTTCTGGCCGGTATGCACCAGGGTGTGGGCGCAGAAGCGGTCGAGTTGCGCAATGATGCGCGACAACCTGATCAGCTCGGGGCGCGTCCCGACAATGGTCATCACTTTAAGCATGCATGGCCTCGCGAACCACATCCAGGGTGGCCAGCAGTTGCTTCACCTGCTCGCGATCGAGCCGCTGCGTGCTGTGCGAGGTGTAGTCATCGATCTGTGATATGGAGGTCTCACCCTCCACGAAATACTTGTCATAGTTGAGATCCCGGGAATCGGCGGGGATGCGATAGAAACGGTCCAGATCCTGTGCGCGGGCCATCTCCTCGCGCGAAACCAGCGACTCGTACAGCTTTTCGCCGTGGCGGGTACCGATGATCCGGATCTCGTTATCACGACGCAGCAGCTCGCGCAACGCGGCTGCGAGATCACCCAGCGTCGAGGCAGGCGCCTTCTGCACGAAAATGTCACCGGGACGCGCGTGCTCCATCGCATGCAACACCAACTCGACCGACTCCTCCAGCGACATCAGGAAGCGCGTCATGGCGGGATCCGTCACTGTCAGCGGCTTGCCGTCGAGCAGCTGTTGCACGAACAGCGGGATTACCGAGCCCCTCGATCCCATGACGTTGCCATAGCGCGTGGCGCACAGGACCGTGTGTTGCAGATCGGACAGCCGCGACTTGGCCACCATGACCTTCTCCATCATTGCCTTGGAGATGCCCATCGCATTGATCGGGTACACGGCCTTGTCGGTGCTCAGGACGACACAGCGGCGCACGTTGTTGGCAATTGCCGCGCGCATGACGTTCTCCGCCCCGAGAACGTTGGTTCGAACCGCTTCCATGGGATAGAACTCACACGACGGAACCTGTTTGAGCGCCGCTGCATGAAAGATGTAGTCCACGCCTCTGCAGGCGTCGTGCGCGCTCTCGTAATCGCGCACGTCACCAATGTAGAACTTCAGCTTGTCGCTGCGCAACGCGAGGCGCATGTCCTCCTGCTTCTTCTCGTCGCGGCTGAACACACGTATTTCGCCGCAATCGATCCGCAGGAAGCGATTGACTACAGCATGACCGAACGAGCCGGTGCCGCCGGTGATCAGTACGGTCTTATCTTTGAACATGGGTACGCTCCAGGCACCGGGACGGCACGGATTTCATGTGGACAAGACCTCTGTGAATCGTTCCATCAACTCGCGCGCCAGCCTCTCGGGTTCGAAGTGCTTCTGATAATAACAGCGCCCCGCATTGCCCATTTGACTGAGCTGCTCCGGCGGCAATGCCTGCAGTTGCAGGATCGAGCGTGCCAGGGCGTTCGCATCCTCGGCGGGACACGTCACCCCCGCGCCCGCCTCCTCGACCACACGCGCACCCTCTCCATCCAGGCAGGCAACGATCGGGCGCCCCGCTGCAAGGTAAGCCTGGATCTTGCTCGGGATCGTCTGGCTCATGATGCTGCTGCGGACCAGGCTGACCAACAGTACCGATGCCTTCGCAAGCACCGCGGGCATGGCCTCCGGCGCCAGGCGTCCCACAAAGCGCACATTCACCAGTTTGCGCCGCTCCACTTCCTGCATGAGCCAGTTGCCGCGGCTGCCGCTGCCGACCAGGACAAAGTGCACTTCCCGGTTGGGCAGGAGCAATTCAGCCGCCGCGAGCAGGGTGTCCAGGGCCTGGACGGTACCCAGGTTACCCGCGAATACAACATTGAACCCCGGCTCGAAATCGGTCACGCCGGCCGGGGCCGCCACCGCCGGCTGGCTGAACGACAACTCGCCCGGATTGGGGTGATAGCGCACCGGGGTGCCGCCCGACATTGCTTCCACAACCGGAATGAACGCCCGCGACTGGACCAGCAACAGATCGCTGCGGCGATAGATCCAGCGAACGATGCGTGCCACGCAGTTGAGCAAGCCGCGATTGCGTACGAAACCGGTGACCTCCAGGCTCTGCGGCCACAGGTCCTGCACCCAGGTGACCAGCCGGCCGCGCGTCGAACGCCGCAAGCGGATTCCGGGTACGGCCTGCAGTATCGGCGATATCCCGTAAACGAAAATCACATCGAAGCGCTGCCCGCGCAGCAGCCAGGGCCCCAGCAGGCTTGCCCCCAGCACGAACGACAGGTAGTTGACTGCCAGTCGGACGGCGCCCGCCCGCCCCCGCGGCGCGAGCGGTACCCGGTAGACGCTGCACCCGGCAAACTCCTCGCGCCCCATGGCAAACGCCCGATATCCCTGGAACGTCACGCCATCAGGGTAGTTGGGTTGTCCGGTCAACACACTGACCTCGCAGCCGGCCTGCCGCAACGACTGCGCGACTTCGTTGATACGAAAGGTCTCGGGCCAAAAGTACTGGCTGAGAATCAGGACCCTCATGAGAGCCGGTTCCTAGCCAAAATCACGCATCTGCTGCACCAGCTGCGGCCAGGGGGGAGGCGCGTAACCGGTGCGCTCGCGAAACGCGGTGGAATCGAGCGACCGGTCGATCACCAGCCTGGAATCGGGATCGATCCCGGTGGCAACACCATAGGCTTGCGCAATCAGCACGAGCAGGTCGTACTTGTTGATCGGCTCAGCCGACACATGCTGCACACCGCGAAGCTGTGCATTGGGAATGACGAAATCGCGGATCACCCGCGCCAGCTCGACCGTCGGCACACCGGAGAAGACCGCCCGCGCGTATCCCTTGACGCGCCCGCTCTGTGCCAGGAACCACCCGAGCAAGCCGTGATTGCCTTCGAGCTCGGGGCCGATTATCGAGGTGCGCAGCGTCACCGCGTGCGCATCATCCACTTCGCCGAGAAACTTGCTCAAGCCGTAGAGGTCGCGGGCATCCGGCGGATCCGCCTCGCGATACATGCCCCGCGTGCCGGCAAAGACGCAGTCGGTGCTTACATGGATCAGGCGCGCACCGGCCAGGCGACAGACGTGGACCAGGCGATGCGGCAGCAATGAGTTGATGGGCAGAGCCGTCAGCGGATCATCGGCCGAAGCCAGTTGCTTCACGACGCCGATACAATTGATGACCACGTCCGGCCGCACACGGTCGAACAGATCCAGCAGAGCGTCTGCACTTTCGACATTCGGACAGTTGACCAGCAGCCCGTGCAACTCCCGGGGGAACAAGCGCATCGCGGCGGCGGAGCGCACCGATCCCTTGACGGTAAAGGCGGGACTCGCGGCGAAGTAACGCAACACCGCATTACCCAGCATACCTGATGCACCCAACACCAGGACGGTTGGTGCCCCTCCTCCAGTACCGACAGCACTACGTTGCATCAGGCCTCCGGATAGTATGCCCAACATCCTGACATGTCCTTGCGCGTGTAGGCACCCGCATTGGCATGTTGCAAAGGATGAGATCCGTGCTCGGACCAGGGGCCGATGTAGTATTCACCCAGCGGCAACCCGGTGCCCGCGCCGATCAATCCCGGCGGCGTGCGGTCGAAGTAGGTGCGCCAGTAACGTTCGGAGAAGAACAGGGCGCAGTAGTCGACTCCCACACACTCGTCGATGAAGATATAACCGCGCTCGGTGAGGTTCGGCCACAGGTAACGCACGCAGGTGTGCAGGCTCGCCTCCAGGTCGACATCGAGAAATGCCAGCAGAACCGGTGAACGCAGTTGCGGCAGCGTGTCCTTGAACCAACCCTGGACGAACTCGCAGGTCTCTATCGCTCCGTAGCGCGTGAGGTTCGCCTTGACCTCATCCAGCGGGCCGCAGTAGTCGCCCGTCTGGTATTGGGATGCCTCGCGGTCGCCCGCCACGGCCGCGGGCAGGCCTTCGAACGAATCGAATATTTTCAATTTGCGCCCGGCGATGCGGCACACGAGTGACAGATTGCACGCCGAGCCCCCTTTCCAGGTCCCGCATTCCACGACGTCCCCGGGAACATCGGGGGCCGTCTCCAGGATCTTCAAAGCCATGGCGAGATGCGACTTGTAGGACGTGCCCGTGCGCACGCGGATGGTGTTGAGAAACATCCGCCAGCCGAGCGCCAGCTTGCGCAGCCCCGTCATCCGGTAGGCCGGATGGATGTGGGCGGAATTCAGAATGAACAGAATGCTGACCGGCACGGTCAGCACGTAATGCGCTTTCAGGAAAAAACGATACACATCAACGCGGCGTATCTTCATAAACATCCTTTCTCCCAACACCCGACGACACGATCAGTCGGACGAATTGCCGTAACCTGCCGTCAGCCCACGCCAAAGCACGACCCAGCTTGTTCTCAGGCCGCGCGCTGAACGAAGTAACGTTCCGGTAGGGCTGTCCCGTGGGCGAGCGGTGCGAAAAGTAATAGTTGGACACGCAGCAGCGCGAGCGCGGTACCACTACCGAGCTGACCGAGTGCCATGACCATGGGTTGGTTTCCATGACCACCAGGCGATTGAACCGGCTCACAATGGTGGTGTTCTGCCTGACACCACGATCCCACAGCTCCAGGTTGCCACCGCATTCGAGTGACCAGTCCGGCGTCACGTAGTACAGCACATTGACGGTCCGGTAGAGCTTCCCGCCGGCATCGTGGGAATTGTCGATGTGCGGTCCGAGAAAATGACCCTGTGTCATCGAGCTGAGGCCACCCGCATACAGCGACGGATCCGGAACCTGCTCCTGGATTCCCGTAATCGCCCCGATCAACGCAATGACCTGCGGCGCCTGGATGGCGAAGGTGATGTCGGTGAGGAGCGGCGCGAACTCCTTCAGGTTCTTGGAGGTGTACTTCTTCTCGCGAAAGCTGTCCATGAGCCGCATGCGCTCGACCGGCGGAAATGCCGCGTAAATGGCCGCGGCCATTGCATCGGGCAGCAGATCGTCGAGCGCGCAGTACCGCACTCCCACCTGCGCCACCGACTGCTCGAAGTCGTGGCGCAAGCGCTCCCGCTCAGCCTCGAGACGTCCTGTTATCAGCCGGACCAGCTCTGCGCCCGTCGCGGAACTCTGCTCAGCGGACCTAGTGTTCATTCCGATCGATCACCTTCCGAAAATGCCCAATCATCTCGCGAACGACGGTATCCCAGGTCTTGAGATTGCCGGGGGAAAGATGCTCGCGCCTGACGCGCAGCAGCCGTCTCTCCACGCCCGGGACCTGCGTCTCCTCGAACCGCGAGCCCTGCAGCAACTCCCTGTGTGGACCGATGTCCGAGATGTAGGATTCATCGGCAATGAATATGCCTTCCGCGGCCGCATTGTACGAGTTCTCGATCAGGGTGGTCGAAATGTAGAAGCGGGCCCGCCGCAGGCAGGCAATGACCGCGGGCCTGCCGAGCACGCCGCGCATGACCACATCGGGCTTGCTGCGCAGGTCGGCGGCAACCGCCTCGGCAATACCGACGATCATCAGCTTCAGGCCGGGGTTCCGGGCCCGCAACATCTCGAAGACAGCGACCGAGTCGCGGATCGCCTTGTGTCCATAAGTTCCGATGACGACCGCGTAGTTGTCCTTGGCCTCGGCGGAGGCGTTTTGAATGTACGCCAGCTCATCATCACTGCCGTTCACGGAGAGGAACAACCGTGGCGCGGCATCACTACCCACCAGCCCCAGAGAGTAGGCGGATTCAGCCGAGATCACCTCACAATGGGCGAAGCCGCGGCGGATGCGCCGGCCGAGGCTGCCGAGCCTGATCCGATCGTAGAACGACACCGGAATTCCGGCCGAGGACAGCGGCAGAACATTGCTCAGGTGAAACCAGTTCACCCGCCCCACGTGGGAATAAACCGGGATGCCGTAGGAGTAGTACAGATCCGGCTGACCGATCTGCCGGCAGATACCCGCGAGGTAGCCGCAATCAGCCAGCAGTCGCTGCAGGCGCGAAGGCTTGACGACGAAGCAGCGGTTGTTGGGAAACTCGGTCGCGAGGGCGGCGCAATCCGGATGGATGATGAACCAGGCGCCGCCGTTTGAGTTGAACCATTGCGCATACTCGTACAGGCGCTTGTAGCCGCCTCCCGAGAAGGAGGCCGCGAAATTGAACAGGAAGCGATGGGTAGGCTGCATGATTCGATTCAGTGGCTGCGCAAGGCAGCGCCGAGCTCGCGGACGGCGCTCAACACGGAGGTGGTGGGCGCGAAGCCGGTTGCGAGCAGCTTGTGTTGGTCGTACTGCCTCAGCGCCTCCGCGCCCGAGCGGCCCCGCAACCTCAGCAGGATCGACAGCAGCGCCGACGGCACGGGCAAAAGCGGGAACGTACGGGGTTTCAATCCAAGCGCCTGCGTCAAGGTGGTCTCAACGCACCGGAAGTTGTTTGCAGGATCATCGTCAGCGGATACGCAGAAGACGTTTCCTGCCAGCGGACCGGGCAGGCTTGCGAGATGCAACACGGCCTGGGCCACGTTCTGCACGGGAACGAGGTTCATGGTGCGTCTGCCCGACACGCTCGCGCGTAGATAGTTTACGAACGGGCTGCCGTTGCGCACGCTGTCAGCGAGCTTCAGGAGATTGCGGCCGCCGGGCCCGACGATCGCCGTCGGCCGCAGAATCGCAGCGTCCAAGCCCTTCGCAACCGAATCCAACACCCGCTGCTCGATCGCCCATTTCGTCCGCTCGTACAGACTACGCGGCCGGCAGGCCGTCGATTCCAGCACCTGCCGCTGCCTGACAACCCCGACAACCATGGCAGTCGAGCAATGAATCAGCCTCGCGGCCCGAGCCCTGAGGCACGCCGCAATGACATTGTCGATCAACTTGATATTGTCAGCCGCCGCGGCCGTTGAATCATAGGCAAGGTTGCAGACGATGTCGCCCGGCCCCAGCAGCGGGTCGAGTGACCCCGCAACGAGCAAATCGGCTGCGTGCCACACTACGGGGCCCTGGCCTCGAGCCGACTGCAGCGCGGGCTTACGTGACACGGCCGCGACGGGCATCGATACGGGACCCGCCATCAGCACAGCGCGGCCGAGGAAGCCGCCGGCGCCCAGGATCACCAGGTGCGGCCGCCTGGTCGCAGATACTGTCAGGGGATCCATTCTTGTGCGTTACGGAACGACGGCCGCGTTGGTTTCGGGTCCGGGTCCGGCTCTCGACACCACCTGCTGCGCACCCCGCCTCTCCTGCCGCGTCATCATGCACACCAGGGCGAGATGAATCAGGAAATAGGGTGCCAGCCAATTGCCGTACGAGAAATTGTGGATGGCATGCCCGATGAGCGAGGCCGCAAGACAGCGATTGACTGGATTCTCCGACATCAGCAAGGGATGGCAAAAGCCGTAGAAGATGCAGCCGAAGTAGACCAGCAGGGTCGCCAGCGCCGGCAGCCCGCCCGCCACTCCCCAATACAACAGACCATTCGGCGCGACCAGCTCACTCTCGGCGGCGGTTTGTGCCAGGCCGATTCCCAGCGGATTGGTTGCGATGGTCGTCAGGTAGAAATCAATCTTGGCCACTTCGCGCAGCAGATTGCCACTGTCACTGCTGGAGTCCCGGGCATAGACCTGGGCAAACATGGCCTGCTGCTCGCTCATTTCCGCGACGCCGAGCTCCGATACTTTATTGGACGAGGTCATCAGGACGACGGCAACCCCGAGGAAGGCCGCGAGAATCACCACCGGATAGGCATAGCGCAACGCGCCGGAGGTGCGCACCAGGGGCCTGGATAGAATGAGAAAGAACAAGCCCACAATGAAGCCCAGGTAGGCCGCGAATGAGGCGGTTACAACGAGCGCGGCAAACACCACGACAAATGCCAGGAGCGACCCGGGCCTGCGGTCGCGCAAAAACCGTCCCAGGCTGACAAACGCCGGCAGCAGCAGGAACGACCCGAACAGTGAGGGCTCGAGAAACCACCCCTGCGGGCGCAACCAATAGACGTTCTCCCCGAGGATCCTGACGGCATTGGCATAACCCAGCGGGCCCAGTGTGACCTCGAGCAGGTCGGGCATGCGGGCGACTTCTATCACCTCGGTGGTCTCGACGAGCCCGCCCATGACGGCAATGAAAGCCAGCAGCGCCTGTATTGAAAAGAGGACGCCGAGCCCGACGAACCAACTCAACAGCAGCTCGCTCTTGCGGGGATTGTCCCGGTCCACGAGCAGCAGCGGCAACAGCATGGCCATGAGCGAGATTTTCATCCACTGGGCTATGCCGGTCAGTGGATCTCCCGTGATGACCGAGGGAACCAGCGCAGTCACCAACAGCGTGACAAAAATGAACAGCAGGGTTTTCTCCCGGCCTTCGACTGCGTGCCAGCGCGCGCGCACCTGGAACAATATCAACAGGACGGCTACCAGCTTGATGCTCTTGTCGGCGAAATCATCGCGGACGAGAAACAGCGAGTACTCGAGCGCAAAAATCCAGGTGACGAGCACGAAACCGAGGTCGCGCCACTTGTACCCGGCCCGCTGTGGCCCGACCCGCGCAGGCTCCGCTACCATTTCCAATACTCTCCCACCAGCTCATAACGCTCGCCGTTCAAGCCCAGCTTGAAGGCGCTGACACCGGGAGCGTGTTCCTCACTGATGCCACCGAGATCGAACCAGCGCAGACCCAACTCCTTCAAGTGCACGATGGCCTGCCACAGCAGGTACTGGTTGGCCTTCAGACTGCGGCCCTGCGGGCCGTTCCAGCCCAGCAGGTAGGTCGCGGCGGTGCCATGCAGGATCAGGCAGATTCCGGCGACGGGCTCACTTGCGGCGAGCGCACGCAGCACCAGCAGCCGCTCGCCGGCGCCGAGATTCCGGCGCAACGCCAGGAGCAGCTCCGGAGGGGGGCCTGCGAAATTCTTCTCCACCATCTGCTCGCGGTGGCGCTCCATCATCCACTCGAAAGGCGCCTCCTCGCTACCGATTTCCAGGCTCAGCCCGGCTTTCTGCGCCGCGGCCAGCATGTTGCGCCACTTGCCGTCCAGCCGTTTGCGTAATGCGTCCACCTCGAGTCCCAGATCAATCCAGACGGACTCCCAGGCGCGCGGCGAGAATTGCCGCAGCTCGAGATCCGCAATCGCAGCCAGGGAGGATCCGGACAGGCCGATCTCTGGGGCAACGCTGAGCGCTCGTGCCTTCCACACGTTGCCCAGGAGCGTCAGCTGTCTCCACATGGCGCGTTCTTCCCAGCCCTGCAGTTGCCGCAAACACAAAGGACCGCGGTTGATTCTGACGACGTTGATCACGCCCGCGATCCGTTTCTGCAACAGCTGCACCAGTGCGATGGCCTCGCCGCCAATGTAGAAAACTCCGCGTCTTACGTGCCATCCGGACGACTCCGCCTTCGCAGTTCCGTAGGCCCAGGATTGCAGAAGGTTGGAACGCCCTGCCTGTGCAATCCAATCTTCCCATTGCTGGCGACTTACCCGATCCCAAGCCAGCTCCAGGCGCGGATGAGCCTCTCGAGCCGGCTCCTGCAGGCGAAACTGCTGCAGCATCTTCTGTGAATTCAGACTCTGATGCACCGGCAGATACAGATGGGTATGGCGCAAGTCCCAGGCTTTCAAATGGCGCGCGCGGTTGCCCGACACTTCAGGCGGCAGATCCGGCCAGGTCGTAGCCGGCAATCCCTGGTGTTGCCAGTGGCCGAAAGTCGTTTCGGCGGTAGCCGGGTCGGCTCGGTAAGCCGCCAGGTAAGGCGTCCAGGCTCGACCCACGGGTCGCTCAGCCGCCGAGATGTGGGAAGCTTGTGCCCGCGTGTCATCGCGGAACAACGCATCCCACAACAGCTGATGGCGCTCTCGACTGCGAGCCACGTCGGCCAGCTCATTGACCAGACCTGCCAACAAGCGTCGTGAGAGCCCACTTTGGACCGGCGCGCACAAACGTGGAGGACCGATGTCAGCCGACGCGCGCAGCTCGGAATACTCAATCGCTGCTCGTGACGCAGAGCCGATCCCCAGCTTCTGCAACACCCGCTTGACCAACCAGACAATGGCGCGCGTCCGCGTCCTGTTTGTTGAAACTTCGAGCATTTGCGGCAGCTGCCCGAGCTGCTCGGACCACCCACCGGGCGGCCCGAAGGATGCAACCTTGTCCGTCCCGAGCCGGCCCGAGCCGCGATCCCGCACAATCAGCACTGCCCCATCGGGAATGGAGAGGTGCTTATGGGGGCTGTAGAGCACGAAATCGCCGTAGGTCCCCACGCCATCCACGGGCCGCAACACATGGGCCGCGTCCTCGATGAGCCAGGCGCCCGCGCGAGCGCAAAAATCACGCGCCGCAACGGCCGGGGCGGGCCGGCCGAAGTAGTGCACGAGCAAGAACAGATCCGGCGGCGCCGACCCGAGCAGTTCCCGGCAAGCGGCCATGTCGGGCTCCATTTCCCCGTTGACGGGATAAAACACCAGCCGGGCGCCGGTGTGACGCAGCGCGACCAGGGATGAGTTGCAGAAATAGTCCGGAATCCACACGGTGACCGGCGTGACCGGCTGATCCGGCTGATCCAGCGATTGACGCTTGCGCCAGGACGCGATGAGAGCGAGCGACCAGGCGGATCGCGACAGCCAACCCGCCACGTCTCCTTCCCGGCACCAGGGCGCAGCCAGCTCTGCATCGGCCGGTGGACGTCGCAATAGCGCGCGGAACAGGCCCGGCCAACTGGGTAACGGGGCGTGAGTCAGCATGCGCCGGCGACAATCAACACGTGGAGTGCAATCAAATCCAACTCGCCAGTTGAGCGCGTGCCCGTGCATACTGGAAATCCGCCAGTCCCTCCACGTATGCGCCCACCAGCCCGAGCGAATCCCCAGCGCCCAACGCCTCGCGTCGCACGGTCAACGGTGACACGCCCTTCGCATTATCACCACGCAAGCCCGAGTGGACGAAGCGAAAGCGTCGGCGCGCGACCGCCAGCGCCTGCGGGCTGAAGCTGGCGATGTCGCCGAAGGTATATGCAAAGTGGTTGATCGGGGTGCCCAGGCGTTGCGCCAGTGTGTCCGCGCTGGCAATGATTTCCCGCTCGAGGTCGGGCTCGCTGTCGACCTGCACCAGACGCACGTGGGTGCGCGTGTGAGCACCGATGCTGTGACCTTGTTCCAACAGGGCCTCGAGATCGGACCAGCCCATGTTGTACTCATGCGCGGGAATTCCTTCGGGGCCGGTCAGCGGGTGGATGTTCCGGGCAATGAATTGCCTGGCTGCTTCCCGATCGACCATTGATACAAAATCCGACACTGCGAAAAACAGGGCACGGATGCCCATCGGCTGCAACACCTGTTCGGCCACTCGGCGCTGCGACGCATAGCCGTCGTCGAATGTCACGAGCAGGTTGCGCCCGCGAATCGGCTCGACTCCCAGCATCAGCGCCTCGAACTCCGCGGTCGATACGAACTTCCACGACCGCGCCAACCAGCTCAACTGCGCCGCCATCTGCGCCTGCTGCTCCAGAGCGACATTGTGATACGTGAGGACCCGGAGGGAGTTCGCGGAAACCAGGCCCAGCGAGCGTCCGACGGCCTTGGCGGCCTTGTGGACATGATAGGCCCGCGCCATGAGGCGGTGATGTAGCGTCATGCAGCGCTTACCGTCCGAGCAATCTTCTCGAGGTGGAAACAACATACGCCGCGGTGCCGCCGGGTGAATCCGCCAGGGCCTGCAGTGCGAGCCTGAAGGCCGCACCCAATTGCCGCGTCGCGACGAGTTGCCGGGCTTGCGCGAGGCGGTGACGTGCCGCAATCAGCTTCCACAAGCGTTCCGGCGCAGGCTCGAACCGCTGGATCGTGAACACATGGTCGTGCACGAGCTTCTCGGCATTCTGCAGGTGAGTCGACAGCCGCGCGGAGCTGTTGGCCCCGTGAATGACATACTCGCCGTGCACCTCGGGAATGAACTTGAAGCGCGCCTCCAGGCGCGCCAGCTCCAGCCACAAGGCGTAGTCCTCCACGGTTGCATAGTCCTTGCGCTCATCGAACTGCAGCCCATGCCGCACCAGGAAATCACGCCGCACCACCGTGGCCGAAGGGGAAAAACGATTACCCTCGACAAGCAGGCACCGGTAGAAGTCCTTGCTGTAGGGACCATAGCGAATGACTCTGCGCGCACCCGTTCGGGTGTCGACCATCAGCTCATCCGTGCTCACGACGTCGAAACCAGCGCCGCCGGTGGCAATTGCGATGGCGATTTCCAGCTTCCGGGGGTACCAGCAATCATCCGAATCCAGGAAGGCAATCCACTCGCCGCGCGCCTCGCGCATGCCCAGGTTGCGGGAAGCCGCGATGACTCCATTGTTATGGATCTTCAACAGCCGGATGCGCGGATCGACGTACCCTTTGACCACCTCGTCGGTGTTGTCCTGGGAGTGATTGTCAATGACAATCGCCTCCCACTGCGGGTAGGTCTGGTCCAGGACGGATTGCAGCGCTCGGCCCAGAAAATGCGCGTGGTTGTATGTTGGAATGACAATGGAAACCAGGGGCGGCATGGGTGCCGTATCCGCGGTCAAGCGAAGGAGTCCTGGCAGAAGGCGAGCAGCTGGTCGATCTCCGCCAGCTTGTCCGCGGGAGGCTGAAAGCCGCTGCGCAGCAGGTTGTCCAGGCGATAGTCCAGTGGCGCCGTCGTTTCGCCGGCCTGCGGGGCAGCCCGGGAGAGTTCGGGGCGAAACCCCAGTGACCCGGCGCAGCGCTCTTGCACGAGGCACGCCATTTCCCAGACCGTGGGTGACCAATCGCCACCGACATTGAACAGGCCACTGCCCAGATCCTGCGCCGGCACGTGCAGCAGATGAGCTACGGCACTGCACACGGCCTGCAGCGGCACAAAATCGCGGCGCGCCAGCCCCGAGGAATGCACCAACATGCGCCGTGTGGAGACTGCCTGACGACACAGATCGTTCACCAGCAGCGTCCAACAATCGACTTCCTTGTGCATGGGCGCGCCGTATCCGTTGGAAAGTCGAATGACGATTCCGTCAATCTCCCGACGCTGGAAGGCGGAAAGCACTGCATCCTCACCGGCGCGATGACTCGTAGCATACGGATGCAGCGCCACCGGACAGGTGTTCTCGGTCAACACTCCCGTCAATGGACTGCCATACACGTGGGCGGTCGACATATAGATGAGCCGTTTCACCCGCATCCGCGCGGCGGCTCGTACCAGACGAGCCGTGGCGACGGCATTGATCTGCAATGCCGCGACCGGATCAGCGGCGCACGCCTGAGCGTTCATGCCCGCGCAGTGCACGACTGCATCGACCTCAGCACAAATCGCCTCGAGCGCGGAATCGGAATCCCATCGGGTCTCGACCATCCTCGCCGCCGGCAGCCAGGCGGGCGGCAGGCAAGGCTGTCGCGATCCCAGGATGACCTCGGCCTGCCCCTGCAGCCCGAGAAACTGGGCGATCCGACCCCCCAGGTAACCCAGTCCGCCGGTGATGAGCACTTTCCTCACAATTGCCCCGCGCCACCCGCGCCGGCCCACGAGTATGGAATCGACGGATCGTTCAAGGGCCGGACTTCACTTTCACCCGGGGAGTGCACCAGGTCCGCGCAATTGACCAACAAGGCCGCCACGGGACTGATCGCGGCAAATCCGTACCAGAGCCCTGGTGGTATGGTCATGCGCAGATAGGCGTCGGGTCGCCCGAGCTCTTGTATCTGCAAGCTGCCGCAGGTTCTCGAGTGCTCCCGATCGTCGTAGATCACCATACGGATGCGCCCAACGGGAACCGCGATATTCTGGGTCTGCATGCGATGGCGCTTCCAGGCTTTGACGACCCCAGCACTCACCTCGGAGAAATAACACTCTCCAAAGCGAGTGAACTCCGGAGCGTCACTGCGCAACATGTGCAGCACCGCGCCGCGGTCGTCGCGGATCTCCCGCAGCTTCGTAACCAGCACACCGTCAATCTGGACTACGGTCGTCACGGCTGTATCCAGGACATTCCGCGGGTCAGCGCAAGCTGACAGTACTGCTCAATCTGTTCGACCGTGTAGGAATAGACGTCGCCCTGCCCTTCATGCCAGGCGCGATACCAGTCCACTGTGAATGCCACAGTCTCCGGGTACTGCAGCGCGGCTCGCCAGTTGAGATGGAACAGCGCCTTGTCACAGGACAACTTCAACAGGGTCGCCTCGTGCCCACTGTGCTCGCGGCCTTCGGGCACAACCCACTGCGCTCCCGGCCAGCGAGCGGCCATGGCTCCCAACAACTCCGCCACTGTCTGGTTGACGTGGGCATCGGGGCCGAAGTTGAACGCCTCGCCGTTGACTCCCGCCTGCTTCTGCCACAACCGGGCGCCCAACCACAAATAGCCGCTCAACGGCTCGAGCACGTGCTGCCAGGGGCGGGTGGCCTGGGGGCTGCGCACTTCGACAGCCTGACGGGCGCACCACGCCCGTATGCAATCGGGGACGATCCGGTCATCCGCCCAGTCACCTCCACCGATGACATTGCCGGCCCGAGTCGTCGCCACTCGCAGGGGCGTGTCCCGCAGAAAGGAGTGGAAATACGAATGGGCAATCAGGTCGGCGCAACTCTTCGAGCCGCTGTAGGGATCGCGACCGGCGAGCGCATCGGTCTCGCGGTAGCCCCAGCACCACTCATCGTTGCGGTACACCTTGTCGCTCGTGATCAGCACCGCGACTTCGACCTGCGGCCGGGCGCGCACGCACTCGAGCAGGTTCACCATTCCCATGGTGTTGGTCTCAAAGGTGGTCGCGGGATCCGCATAGGAGCGCCGCACCAGTGCCTGGGCCGCCAGGTGGAACACGATCTGGGGCCGGAACTCATCGAACACGGCGGCGAGCCGCGCGCGGTCGCGAATGTCACCCTGGTAGTGACGCAGGCGGCGTTCCAGCCCGAGCAACTCGAAGTTGGCCGGTGAGCTGGGCACGTCGACGGAGAAACCCGCCACCTCCGCCCCGAGCTGCAACAACCACAGCGACAGCCACGAGCCCTTGAAGCCGGTATGACCGGTGACCAGCACCCGGCGCCCGCGATAGACATCATTGAAGGACTGCATGGCTTCAGCTCTTCCAGGGAGCCTTGCCGCTGGCCCACAGCTCTTCCAGGTGCTGTTTGTCGCGCAACGTGTCCATGCACTGCCAGTAGCCATCGTGGTTGTAAGCCATGAGCTGGCCTTCCCGGCTCAGGCGCTCGAGCGGCTCGCGCTCGAGCATCGTGGCATCGTCCCGTATGTAATCGAAAACGCCCGGCTCGAACACGAAGAATCCGCCGTTGATCCAGCCCTCCCCGGTCTGCGGCTTCTCCTGGAAGCTCGCCACGCGCGAGCCCTCGATGACCAGCTCACCGAAACGCACCGGCGGCCGTACGGCGGTGACCGTGGCCAGGCGGCCGTGCGCGCGGTGAAATTTGAGCAGCGCCGTGATATCCACATCGGACACGCCATCGCCGTAAGTCAACATGAAGGTACCGTGTGCCTGCAGCAGCGGCTTCAGGCGCAGCAGGCGGCCACCCGTCATGGTGTTGGTGCCCGTGTCAATCAGCGACACGCTCCAATCCTCCGCGGTCGGATTGGCGTACTCCACCCGGCCACTGCGCAACTGCACCTGCAGGTCGCTCTGGCGGGCGTGATAGTTGAGGAAATAGTCCTTGATGACATCGCCCTTGTAGCCCAGCGCCAGCGCAAAGTCGCGCCAGCCGTGTCGCTCGTAGATCTTCATGATGTGCCAGAGAATCGGCCGGCCGCCGATATCCACCATGGGCTTGGGCTTCAGTTGGGTTTCTTCGGCGAGCCGGGTTCCGTACCCGCCGCACAGGATGACTGTTTTCATGCGTTGGCTGGCTCCAACAGCTGCCGCCAGCGCGGCAACTGCGAATCGAGAAAAAAGAACTCATCGCGCGCGGCACCGGCTCGCGGCTCGACAGCGGCCGCGCGCAGTGCCACGGCCAACTCCTGCGCGGTGCTCACAAAGCGCACGCCGGGCTGCCCACGCAGCGGGCTGACATTCAATTCCGTCTCATCCAGCATGACGACGACCGGCAGACCGGCCAGATACGCATCCAGGCCGGCCGAGGTCGAGTTGCTGGCGCAGGCGACGTCGAAATCGCGCAGGATGCCGGCCAATGGGTCGGTCAGCACCTGGAGCGACAGTGACGGGTAGTCCTGCGGCCTTACCATGCAGTTGGGATGCGGCTTCACAGTGTAGGCCATCGTGGCCGTCTGCATGCCGACAGCGGCCGCGAGCGTGCTCAACAGGTGATCGGTGCTCGCGGACATGACATCACCGAGAATCAACACACGGACCGGGCCGCCGTTGGACCGCCGCCCTGAAACCCGCGTGCCCAGGCCCTGCAGGTATCCAAAGCGCACGGCTTCACATTCAACCATTGAGGCCTCCGGAAACTCGACACTCCGAAAGGCGTCGATCGCCGCCTTGCCGTTCAATGCTGTGAGGTCCGGCTGCGGCATCGCGCACGGGCCCGTCGCCCGTACGGTCCGTGGATCCGCGAAATAGCGCAGATCCCAGAATCGCACCGTGGAGTGGGCCGTTCCAATCAACTTGCCATGACCGTACTTGCGCCAGGCATGAATGAAGGCACGCTCCCAGGACTGCCCCTCCAGGACATACAGCCCGAGTGCCTGGCGCGGAGCACCGCGCAGCGCCGCATCGAAAAGCTCGATCCACAACAGGTTGATGACCGCCGCGGGACCTGACAAGCAGTCCCGCCAGTCCGCCCGCATCACCGGCCACAGCGACAACCGCGAACCCGGCGGTTGGAATGCACCGCGGATCGACCGCAGCCGCCAGCCGATCAGAATCAGTTTGAGCCAGCGGCCGAGGACACGAAGCACCCTGCCCGCGGACAGATAGCTGTCCAGAAACGTATGGAAAGCCTTCGGCGGCTGACCCCGGTTGAATCCCCGCACCCAGTTGAGCGCCACCGTGGTGTCCGGCACCGCACTGCTGGGCAGGTAGTGTTGCAACCAGTTGGTGCCGAAGCCTGCCTCACTGAGCATTCCCGGCAAGCCCTCCCATTGGCGCGAATAGAACTCGCCCCGGTTGCAGGACTGCGGATCCAGGTGAATGAAATACGAGCAGAAGAACCGCGCCCCCGGTCCCTGCAGCCAACCGCGCTCGTCTGCGCGTCGCAGCGGCCAGCGGCTCACCACGTGTCGGCCGAGGCTGGCCAGTGCTCGCACCGGCCGGGGCAGCGCCCGATACACGTCCGCAAATTTCAGTGTCCGTCGGGAGGTGTTGCCCGCCGGGCGGTGCCATTCGTGAACGATTCCCAGATTGCGGCACAAATCCGCAACAGCGTCCCTGATGCGCCGATCCGCGGTTACCACCCGGAGCGTCGCGGGACTGTGTTGCGCAACGACCTCCTCCAACGCCAGCAGGCGGATGGCATCATTGATTGACGGGGTCTTCCAGGGACTTTTCTCGACCAGCAAAGTCATCCACCAATAGCTGAGCCCGGCATCCAACTCCAGGTGCTCCACCAGGCGTCGGCCGGCAATCCGGCTGTCGCCCAGCTCGTGGATCCAGGCGAGATATTTGCGGCGCAGCCGCTCACCGTGCGCCTCGACATGCTGTAACAGCGAGCGGACCCCTTCCGACTCAACATATCCATTCCAACGATACACCAGACCCTGCTGCGGGGACGGCTCGGCCGGAGAATCCCATAGCGTGAGGGTCTGACACTTCAAACCGCGCCAGCCATCAGCTTCTCGACCATCACCAGGTCGGCGGGCGTATCAACCGCCCTGGAATTGTGAAGCGTGGGCACCATCCGTACTTTCAGTCCGTGCTCGAGCACACGCATCATGTCCACCGACTCCGCAATCTCCAGCGGAGTGGGCGCCATACGGGTGTATTCCAGGAGGAAATCACGGCGAAACGGAATGATGCACACCTGCTTGCCCATGGGAATGTCCGCCACCTTGGCGCGCGTAGGGATGGGCTCGCGAGAAAAGTACAGCGCGTTGCTCTTCAGGTCGCACACTACCTTGATGCAATTGCGGTCCTCGAATTCGGCCGTGGACTCGATCTTGCCCAGCAGATTGACGATGCGCAGCGACGGGTCGGCAAGCATTGGCTCGACCGCCTCGGAGATCATCTGCGGATGGGTCATGGGCTCATCACCCTGCACCATGACGACGATGTCGTAGATAACACCATCTTCACGTTCCATGATCGCGAGCGCCTCCGCGCAGCGGTCGGAAGCCCGCTCGTGGTGGCTGCCGGTCATCACGGCGCGACCGCCGATGCTGGTAACGTAGTCAGCGATTTCGCGATCGCACGTCGCGACAGCCGTCACGGACAACAGCTTATTCTGCGACACCCGTTCATACACGTGGCCGATCATCGGTTTGCCCAACAACGGGGCCATTGGTTTGCCCGGAAACCGGCTGCTGCCCATGCGGGCAGGAATGAGAGCGACGATTTTCACCATGCCCCTCCTACAATTTTTAGCCTATGACTTTTGACAGACCACCATCATGTGGGAGCTCCACCCGGAGGCCGCAACCAGGGTCTGCCATTGGCTGCGTTGCGCCTCGGTAGCGGTGGCGGCGAAAGTTCGCCAGAACCGGTCCTTGATGCGCTCCTGGTTGTTGACCAGGATGTCGATGTCGAGCTTGCCGGGAGTCGTGACTTCCAACAGGTTGAGCCCGCTGCGCCCGAGCAAGATCCCAACCGAGCGCGGATTCAGGAAATTCAGATGATGCGGGGGCGAGACGGACTTGGAGTCCTGCCACAGCGCCTGGATGTCAACACCGGCACCCGACAGCGTGGTGAACAGGAACAGGTCGCCCGGGGCCATCAATCCGCGCAGGTGCCGCAGGAATTGCCCGGGATCGTGCAGGTGCTCGAACAACTCGAAGCTGACGAAAGCCCGCGGCCCTGCCGGTAGATCGCCGGCCGTCACCTGCTCGAGGAACTTCTCAATGACAGGCAGCGATTTCTCGCGGCAGACACTGGCGAGATGCGGCCCGGGCTCGATCACCGTGATTGCGCGTCCCGACAGGCTGCGCATCTCCTCGGCAAACAAGCCAAACCCGCCGCCGATATCAATGACCGTGTGGCCACCAGCACCATACCGCTCCAGGCACTCGTTGATCAGCCGCGCCTTGGGCTTCCACAACTTTTCACGGCGGGCCTCGGCGGTTTCCTTGTAAAAGGTCGTGGCCCAGAATTTTGCCGACGGGGCATCCGTGTAGTACCGGGTGAAGGCATCGGCCGCGGGCCGGGGATTCACGAACAACGTATGACATTGAGAACAGGTCTCGTAGTTGAATCCGTCCTTCTCGAAGGCATGTTGGCCGGTTGCCGCGCACGCGGGACACGGCCCCGATGTGCGTGGGACGTCGGAAAAATAGGTGACGGCGTCCTGCTGCGCCAGGCGCAGGTACTCGTCGAATATCTTCCGCGGGCGGATCTCTTCTTCTTTCACAGGCCCTCGCAGCGTGCTGCATTATTCAACATGACCGCGTCGATGGAGTAAGCCAGGAATCGATAGCCCTCCGCGATCCGCTCCCGCAGCTGCTCCATGGATGGAGCGACGACGTGTATGCCACACGCAACCTGCCGGCGGTCAGTCTGCACGCGCACGCGCTCCATGACCTCCTTGAACCGGGGGTGATCGAATTGTGCCGTCAGCCCCATGGAGGCGGACAGATCGTAGGGGCCGATCAACACCGCATCCAGTCCGTCCACCTGCAGAATCTCATCGAGACTGTCGGCGGCGCGAATGTGCTCGATCATGGCAACCAGCAGCGGCGCCTGCGCTTCCTCGCGATAGGCCTCGAAGTGCTTGCCGAACAGGTTGGCACGGGAGAATCCGACCCCGCGCCGGCCGGCTGGAGGCCAGCGGCAGACGTCGCGGACTTCATTGAGCTGTTGCGCGCTCTCCACCATCGGCACGATCACGCCGCCGGCGCCGGCATCCAGCGCCTGCTTGCAATCCTTGGTGCTCCCCTGCGCCAGGCGCGCGAGCGGCAAGGTGCCACCGAGCTCCAGGGCGCGGAACAGATCGGGGAGTTGATGCGCCGAGACGGCCCCATGCTCCATGTCGACCGCCACCCACTCATAGCCGGCCTGGCCCATGATTTCGGCAACCGATGCGTGTGGCAGTTGCATCCAGCTGCCGATGGTTCGCCCACCCGTACGCAGCTTGGCGCGTAATTTGTGAACCGCCTCGATTCTATTCATTGATAAAGCTCTCGCATTGCAGACCCAGGTGCACCCGTTGCAACTCCTGATTGAGCGGCGTCCGGCGTAACAGGAACTCGACGCGGTTCGACATCGCGGCGTCATAGTCGGCCTGCGAATCGCCAATGACGAGCGCGCTTTCACGACTGAACCGCCAGCGTTCGAGCACTGAGGCAATGGCATCCGCCTTGGCAAGCGGCGCACCACACACCTCGCGGAACCAAGGTGTGATCCCCAATTCATGCAGGATCCGCTCGATCTCACCTTGCGGCGTCGCGGTGATCACGCACAGATGCTGCCGACCATGATTCGCTTCCAGGTACTCACGCGCCCCGGGTACCCATGGAGATTCAATGACGGACCGAAGAACCGCCGCCGAGAACAACTCACAATAGCGCGCGACCTCCTCGGGCGTGACAGTGCAACCGGCCCATTCGAGATATAGCGGGATTTTCTGCAGGCGCGACATCCCACCGTTGCGCTCATGATGCTCACGCACGCGTTTCGCAATGGCCGGTCCAAAGGGCTCGAACAGCCGCACGAACGCGGCTGTCTTGACGGCGACAGATTCCTTGATCACGCCGTCGAAATCCCAGAACAGAACTTTACGCTCTCTCACCGATCTTCTTCGCGGGAACACCGCCAACAATGCTGTAGGGATCCGTTGAGCGAGTCACGACGGCGCCGGCCGCCACGACCGTGCCGCGCGCAATCCTTACTCCGGCCGTCACCACGGCGTTCGATCCAATCCAAACATCATCCTCGATGTGGATATCACCTGGAGTCGATTTTTGAAGCCTCATGGGGACACCGCGCAGCATGGCGTGGTTTGCAGCACGCAACACCACGTTCGGCGCAATCATCACATCGTTTCCTATCAGGATCTTGCCCGCCGCCGCGCCGATCTGCACGTTGCTGTTCACGGAGCAGTTGTCACCGATCTGCAGGAAACCGCCGTCATTCGCATACAGGTAAAGATGACCCAGGGAGGCGAAATTGTGGCCAATGACAATGTTCCGATGCCCCAGGATGGAGGTCGTGATCTTGAGCCGCAACCCGGACCCACAGCGGCGAAATCGCCACCTGACGATCCAACTGTACACAAGTCCGACGGCAAAACCCGGGTTGAGGCATTCGAAGGCCAGCGCGACGAGGCGATGTACGAGCGGGCGGCGCGGCTCGGTCATCGCTTCTGTCTGACTTCGTCAATCACTTGCAGCAGTCCCTGGCCGAGATCCACGTGCAGCGGCGGCACGTATTTTCGCCCGAGCTTCGGCTGGTACGCGTAGGGCGTGCGCACATAGTGACCGGGACTGCTCTCATCCCGAAAATCAACTGCATCCGGCAGCCCCAGGATCTCCGCCAGCATCTTCAGCAAATCGAGCACTTTCATGGGCTGATGACCGGTGAGCACGACGCTTTCGTTGCGGAACTCGTCGCCCAATACAGCGACGCTGGCACGCGCCGCATCCTCGACGTGAATGTATTCCCGGATGGCTTCCGGATTGCCTTGGTAACTGATCGTTCCCCGGGCGAGAGCTTCACTCACGATCCGAAACAGGCCGTTGCTGCTATCCGCGCGCGGGCCGTACAGCGAGCCGTAGCGAAGAATTGTGAAATCCAGGCCGTAGGCCCGTTGGTATTCCTCGACGTAGTGCTCGGCCGCCTGCTTGCTGCATCGGTAAAAACCACCCTCACGGCTGTAGACGTACACCGTGCTCGCGTATACGAGACGCTTCACTCGATTCAGACGACACGCCTCGAGCACGTTCACCGCGCCGAGCACATTCACCTGGACCGTCTGGATAGGCTTGCTGAGTGCTTCGTTGAGATCCGCGATCGCGGCGAAGTTGTATACCGCCTCCGACCCCGCAAGCGCTCGCGTCAGGCCTTCCAGATCGAGCAGGTCACCAACAATCATCCGCTGATCCGGTCGCAACCACTTTGACTCAACACGATCGTAGATGACGACGGCGTGACCGGCGGCACTCAACTGGTCGGCAACATGCGAGCCGAGAAAGCCCGCGCCGCCGATTACACAAGCCGTTTTCATGTCGCGACCTTACAGCCCCTGGCTCTGGACGTCATATTCCACTTCCGGCACTTCGCTCGCGAGCGGCTTGCCGGTGAGGAATCGCACCGCCTCATCCGTTGCCTCGATTTCCATCCGGGTCCGGCAATCAACCGACATGGATCCCATGTGTGCCGTCAACAGGCAGCGGTCGATCTCGGCAAGCTTGCCGGCATAAGGCTCGTGATCGAAGACATCGATGGCGGCGCCGCTCAAATGCCCCGTCAGCATCACCTCGTAGAGGTCGTGCTCATTGATTATGCCGCCGCGCGCCGCATTGATGATCATGGCGTCCGGCTTCATGCTCAGCAGTTGCTCCCGCCGTATCATGTTCTTGGTGAGCCGGGTGAGCGGCAGGTGCAGGCTGATGATATCCGCCTCCTGGTAGATCTGCTCCTTGGTCACCCACTCCAGCTTGAATTCCCGGCTCAACTCGTGATTGGGCAGAGTGTCGTTGACCAGGATCCGGGGCGTGCCGAAGGCCTTGGTCCGGCGCAGAACCCGGGTCCCGATCCGGCCGACGCCAATGATTCCCACGGTGGTCTCAGCCAATCGTCTGCCAAAGATACGTTGCCATTTCCCTGCGTGCATTTGTGCGTTGGCAACGTGTATCGAACGCAGCAAGGTGAGCATCAGCCCCAGGGTCAGCTCGGCAACGGCCGGCGCCGGAGCCTCCGGGGTGTAGGAAACCCGAATCCCCCGGCGCTTCGCAGCCATGAGGTCCACGCCATCCAGTCCGACACCGACCCGGGAAATCAACTTCAGCCTGGAGGCGCGCGCCATCACCTTCTCGGTGATTTTTTCGGTGCCGGCAATGATCACGTCAAAGTCGGTGACCAGCTCGGCCAACTGGTCTTCGGTCAGCTTGGTGTTGTGCGGATTGATCAGGTACTCGATGCCGGCATTTTCGAGCTGCTCCAGGGGGAGCCGGTTCTTCGCGCCGAAGGGCACGGTGGTAATGAGTGCTTTGGCCATTTTGCGTATCCGTCGGTAATTGGGGTTGTGGAACCCATCGCCCGCGGGCGGTGGTGCCCTTACTAGGCGGGCCTCATACGAGCCATCGTTCTGCGCAACAGCGTGCCTGCGTCCAACACCAGCTCAGCGCGGGTCGAGCCGGTCAGCCATGGCAGGGCATATACGAAAACCGCCAACAGCAGCCCGTACAGCACTGCATCCAAGGCCATGACGAGCGGGAAAGGCCAGGAGCCGCCGCCGATGCCCAGTACCGCGCCGCGGGCCGACCAGCCGAGCGCCAGGCAACCCAGCAGGCCGACAGGTTGGTAGGCCCAGTCGAATGGCCATTTCCACAGGCGCGCAATGATGTAGGCGACGACGTTGGCCTGGATGAGCTGCAGCACAACCATCTTCAAGGCGAGCCCCACGGACGCCAGGCCCAGGCCCGGTATCGGGGCCTGCGGGGGCGCCAGCACGAGATAGGTCACGCCGACACTGAGCACCATGAAAACGATGCCGACCAACACCTGCACGGCGACTCGCTCGGTCGCATACAGCATGGTGACGCCGATCTGATTCAAGGACTGATGAATCGGGTACAGAAACATGATGGACAGGGTCAATGCCCCGCCGGTGTAGGCAGCGCCCAGGATCAGGCGCAACAAATCGTTCGACCAGGGACACAGAAAGCCGGCGATGCTGGCGCCGACCAGGAACAACACCCGGGAAATCCTCCGGTAAAGCATACCGGTGCGTGCGTTGTCCCCGCGATAGTGGGCCTCCGCGATTTCCTTCCAGAAAATGTTCAGGATCGACGAGGTCGCAATCAGGGCAATGGCCGATAACTGAGCACCCACCGCATAGAAAGCCTGCTGAACGCTGCCGCCATAGCTCTGGAGCAGCCAGCGGTCCGCGAACTCGTACGCAAAGCCGCACCATGAATAGGGTATCAGCGGCAGGCAGTAACGCACGTACTGCCGCATTACCGGGACCGACGTAGTCTCGGTTGACTCGGATACATCCGGGGTACCGAGCGGCAGCCAGATGTGGGCCGCTATCGCTGCCAGCAGATACTCGGCGGCTATGGCAATAAATACCGCGTACAGCCCGAGCTTGCCCAAATTCCAGAGGACGATGATCGCCGCCAGATGGAGGCCGACGATAATGACTCCGGCCCCCTGCACCCACAGAGTACGCCGTTGGGACTCGCCTGCCTGTTGAACAGCCGGCCATACGCTGTTTTGCATGAAGGCGGCGATGAAAGCCAACACCACGAGTCCCCGCGGCTCGCCGTGCCATACACCCGCGATCCAATGTGCTGGAAATATCAACCCCACCACACACAACGGAATCAGGAACTGCAAACCGAGCCATGCGAAAAAGGCGTTGACGAAGCGCCGCGACTGCGGCCGTTGTGACATGAAGGTGTAGAACGCCGTCGAGCTGCCCATGTCCAGCAATTGCCGGATGGCCAGAAAAGTCCCCAGCAGGAAGGCCATGGTGCCGAAGGACACCGGCCCCAGCGAGCGGGCCAGCAACATGCCCGTCACGAAACTCAGTCCGGAGCGCAGCAAGTTGGCGCCCACCGTAAAGGCGAAGCGTCTGCGCACCGATACCGTCATCGTGCAACCGCGGCATCGGCGGCAGTCATGACTTCGCGCAGGACAGGCTCGATACAGCCCGGAACATCGTCCGACTCCCGGCAATAGCGTTGTTTGAAACGAGCGAGCATGCTCTGCAGCGCCGGATCCGACCACCATGCGTCGATATCGTCCCAGACTCTCGCAACATGGTCCGCGGCCGACTCCGGAGTCGCATGAAATACCCCAACGCGGGCCAGATCGTCGAAGTAGGGAGCGGCCGAATCGCGCAGCTCCCAGTGATTCACGTTCCAGTAAATGACGGATGGCACGTTCATGGTCATAGACTCCAGGAACGTCGTTGCGTTGTACGTCGAGATATAGAGCCGGCTGTGGCGAATCAGATCGTTCATGCGGGTCTGTCCCTGGTCGAGGCGCACCTCGGGCAGCCGCTCGCGCCAGCGGGCGACCTGGTCCCAGCCGTAATCTTCGGGATACAGGCGAACGGTCAGTGCATCCTGGATCGGGCGGGGCAAACGCGCCACGAACGCGCATTGATCATTGAAATAATCGAGCCATTGGCGCGCAACAATGGCGGCATACATCCAGTAGCTGAATCGCGGCGAGGCACCGGTCACCAGCAGGGCCCCCGGCTGCCGCGCATGTTGCACACCCAGAGGCCGCTTCACCTTCAACTGGCATGCGGGCTTGACGTTGGGGTGCCGCGCGCTCGACCAGCCCCAGCTCAGGAAGCGGTCCATGATTGCAACATCATGGTCTTCCACGAATGACCAGCGCCCTACTCCCCAATGGCCGCCGTGTTGACCGATCACCAGTGGCGTCCCGCCCTGCACCTTGTCGGCCGCATAGGCCTTGAAGACATCGTCCGTACTGTGGGAGTTGCTGGTCCAGATCAACTTGGGATGTCTGGGCCAAGGCACCTGTGCAGCCTGCTCAATGAGCCGCGTGTAGCCTTCCAGGTACACGGCCGGCATTTGCGCGGGAATCAGGGCGCGGACACAGGCTTCGAATTCCGAGCGACTCTCGCCAGCCACGACCCACTTGCGGCGGCGGCTGTCGACGGCCACCGACGCTGCGGCAACGAATCGCCAGAATTGCGGCATCTGGCCCAGGCGACCATGCAGTTTGATCTCTTCACGAACCGGCAGGTAGGTGGACAGGAAGAAGGCGTCGCTGTCGCGCACCAGCGCGCCGGCAACCCGCGAAATCGCGGCGGCCAACGCCTCCTTCGCAGACCGACCGCGGCCGCCGGGTGAGGACGGCCCGGGTGTTGCTTCGGCAGACCGCTGGCTGATGCAGGGCACCTGCGTGAACTGCCGCAGGATCGAGCCGTACACATGATGGTTCCAGCGGTCCCCCACCATGAGTCGCTGAAAATCGACCATGCTGCCCGGTATCAGCGCCGCATCCGGGCAATCCAGCACAATGGTCTCGGATAGCTCCTGCTCGCGGATACCCTGTTGGATGGACGACCAGCGATCGAACAATATCTGCACAAAATAGCCCAACCAGGGCCCCAGCAGGATGCGCCAGTAGCGCACGCTGCGGTCGACGTTGTGCATACCGTTGAGCTGGACCGTCAATTCCAGCAATAACCGCTCATGCAACTCCTGCAGATATCGATAGTCCGCATGTAACTTTGTCCGGTCATCCCAGTGGTAGGGCAGAACCTCGACGTCCAGTTTCGACCACTGATGCCGGCGTGAAAATCGCCGGCACCATTCTCCGAGGAATAAAACCGGGCGATCAGCAGGCCAGGTCTCTTCCAGGGCGGTAGTACACAGAAATCGGCTCACCACACCGAGCGCCCACCGTCCATCACTATGTTCTGACCGTTGAGATAGGCCGACGCATCCGAGCACAGGAACTGCAAAGCGGCTCGATATTCGTCGCGTGCCGCCATGCGTCCCAGCGGAATCAGCCCGGTGAGCCGCTGAACGAATTCGTCGCCCTGCCCCGTGAAGACTCCACCGGGAGACAGTGCATTCGAGCGCACTCCTTGTTGGGCCCAATAGGTGGCCAGATACCGGGTGAGGCCGATCAGGCCGGCCTTGATGACCGAGTAGGTCACCGGCTTGACGGGCTGACGATCCTCCGGCAAGCCCTCCTGGCGATATAACCGCTGATCGGGCGAGAACACCGAAAGATCCGAGGCGATGTTGAGAATGACGCCGCCCTTACCGTCCCGGGCCATGGCACTGCCGAACACCTGGCTGCACAGGAAGGCTCCGGTAAGTCCCACTTTCACCTGCAAATCCCACTGCTCGAGGGGAAAGCCCTCGAGCCGCGACATTTCCAACATCGAATCATTGGCCTTGACCTTCGGGTCGATGGCGGCGTTGTTGACGAGGATATCGACGCGCACGCCCGCGCTCGTGAGATCCCGGGCCGTCGTCGCAATGCTGTCCTGGCTGGTGACGTCCATCACCCGCACCAACACCCTGGATGAAGGCGCATCGCGGGTGAGAACCGCCCGCGCCTTCTCCAGACTCGTCTCGCTGAGATCCGTCACGACAACGGTGGCACCGATCTCAAGCAACGCAGCGGCGTGCTCCATGCCGAGCAAGCCGGCGCCGCCGGTGATCAGGGCCGTTCTGCCGGTCAGATCGAATCGTTGCAACGCGTTGGTCATTTATGTGCCGTCTCGTAATCCATCAGGAGTGAATCTGACCACCGTCCAGCGTCCATATCGCACCCGTCGCGAAACCGGCACGCGCTGATGCGAGATAAGCGACGAGCTCCGCCACCTCTTGCGGCGTACCCAGACGAGCAAGCGCGACGTCGCGTTCGAGCATCGAGCGGACAGCCGCGCCGTCACTGTTGATTTTGGTCGACCAGACCGAGCCATCAAACAGGATGTTGCCGGGGGCAACGGCGTTGATTCGGACACCGTGCTTGCCCAGCGGGCGGGCTACACCGCGGACATATGCATGGAGCGCCGCTTTGGCAGCGGAATATGTGACCGGCGCGCCGGGGATGACTTCAGACCCACATATGGATGACACGCAGACGACCGAGCCGTGGGACGTCTGCAATGCGTCGCGTGCCGCTTCGACTGTGTTGGTCGTGCTCCACAGATTCACAGCAAATACCCGCTGCCACTCCGCGAACGTTTCGGAACCTGGCGGTACGGAACGACCGCTGCCGACGTTGCATACGAGGATATCGAGCCCCCCTAGGGCACCGATTGCTTCCGTAACGACGCGCCGTGCCTCGTCGGGATTGGAAACGTCGCCGGCAACAATCGCAACACCCGGAAGGTCGGCCTTTGCCACCGCGAGGCCGGGGGCACCGCGAGCATTGACCACAACGCGACAGCCCTCGCGGTGCAAACATTCAGCAATCGATCTGCCAATCCCACGCGACGAGCCCGTCACGAGCGCTCTTTTGCCGGCGAGCTCAAGCTCCATGCGCGCGAATCCACTGCACGGCCATGTCCCTGTAGCGGGTCAAGGCACCTGCATGATCGCCGTCTGCTGCCCTGGCCGTCTGCAGTATGTAGTTCCCACGGTAGTTCAGTCGTCCCAGCGCGGCAAACACCGTATCAAAGTCTGCATTGCCCGTACCCAGGGGAACCGTGGTACCACCCAGAACCCGGTCCTTGATATGCACGTTTGCAACCCGGTGCCCGTAGGCGGACAGCTCGGTCGCCGGGTCGAAGCCCAGGCCCGCACTATTGCCGATGTCATAGTTGACCGCGAACACAGTGGGATCCAGGGAGTCGATGAAGCTCGCAAGCTCAGCAGGCGCGTAGTCGCATTCAAAGGCAACACGCAATCCGCTGGCGCGCAGAGCCGCGGCCTCGGCAGTGAGAAACTCCGTCAGCGCGTCGCGCTCCTCATTGGTTTCCAACCGTCCGGCATCAACGAGCGGCACCACCATGATGGCAATCCCAACAGCGGCACAGCCGGCGGCAATGGCCCGGAAGTCCTGCTGCAACCGAGCTCGCTCCGCGCCGGCCACTTTCCAGAAAGGCGCCTGCATGAAGCAGTCGCCGGTCAGGGACGGTATCGATACGCCATGTTGCCGGCAGAGCGAGCGGATTTGCGCCTGACCCGCGGCCGTCAGGAGCGGGTTTTCATACAGATTGTCCTGGTCGAGCGTCCACTCCATGAGCCGCAGGTCATGGGCCTGCGCCTGCGGAAACTCCGCGGCCCAGCACGACCATGGAAATGCCTGGATCCGCCCGCCCACCAGCGGGGACAGGCGTCCTTGCATGAACCCGATCCGTTCGCTCATTTAGACTTGAATCGATAGGGAGTGGGCGCCTTGCTGGTCGCACTCTCGACATTGGCCGCATCCCATGCCCGGATCTGGCCGACGATATCGAGTTTCATATTGCCGCTCCACGCGTCAATCAACTTCGTGAACACGGGCCCGACCTTGCCGCTGCCGATGCGCTCACCATTCAAGGCTGTCACGGGCAGCATGCAGAATGGAGTTCCGGTCATGAAGGCTTCGTCCGCCGTGTGAACATCGTAAGCGTCGATGTTCTTTTCCACGGCCTTCAGACCCAGTTGCGGGCACAGCTCCTCGAGGATGTAGGCGCGGGAGATGCCGCGCAGGATGTTCCTGCCTTCGGGCGTGATCACGGCGCCGTCCTTCACAATGAAGAAGTTGTCACCGGTGCCCTCGGCCACGAATCCGTCCGGGTCGAGCATCAGCGCCCAGTTGTTTTCGCCCTCCACCTGCGAGGCTTCAATGGTAGCCATGAGGTAGTGAATGCGGCTGCGATTCTTGATCTTCGGATCGAGCAGCGTTGCCGGAATGGCGCGCTGCGAGGTGATCACGGCGTTGATTCCAACATCGAACAGCTTGCTCATGCCCCGCACCGTCCAGCGCAGGGGGAAGTCGGCAATGATGATGTTGGGACCCTTGTGGAGCCCCTCGATGCCCTGGTAGATGCCGAGCAATCCGCGTGACACATCGATCATCAGCCGGTGCTCGTCATCCGCGCCGAACAGGTGATCGTTGGCCTCGATGGTCTGCTGACAGGCGGCGGCCATCTCCTCGGGCGTCATCGTCACCGGGATACGCAGGATCTTGATACCCGCATACAGGCGATCGATGTGCTCGCGGAGCTTGAACTGCCGTTTGTTGAACGAGCGGGTCATCTCGAACACCATGTCACCGAACATCAGCGCGGAATCGTAGATCGAGATGCGCGCCTCGGTTTCCGGCACCAGCTGTCCGTTGAAGTAGACCACGCGACCCTGTGTTTTCATGCAATGCCCCGATTGGATCAGAAGACGGTGATGAGTTGAGTTCCCCGCGCCTTCAGCGCGTGCCCGGCCGATACACTTCGTCATACCAACGGATGATGTCCGTGATGTGGAAGTCGGGATTGCGGGGATACAGGTAAGCGTACAGCGCGCGCATGAATTCATACTGCGCCTGGGTGTTGACGTCCAGCACCAGGTCCGGGCGGCGGAATTCAGCCGGACAACGGATCGTGCTGATGGGACACCAGTTGGCATCCACGGCCTGCTGGGTCGCATAGTCGAAGAAGTTGCGGTGCACGTGCTCGCGCTGGTACGGATCGGAATGACGCTCCCGCGCTTGCGCGAGCAGCGAAAAATCGAACATCTCGGCGCCGATTCCATCGGGATAGCCCGAGTTGTCAATGACCGACAGATTCGAGGAGAACCCCGGACGCCCCAGCGACAGGTGGTGGGCGACGATGCGGTCGATTTCCGCAGGCTCGGGGGTGGCATTGTCCGCCGGCAACCGGCCGATCACGTCGGCTTTGCTGGCGAGCGCCGCCTGATAATAACGCTCGACCAGGTCGTTCTCGGAGCCGGCATGGACCGTAACCCCGTAGTCCCGTCCCAGTTGTGCGAGAACCGCGTCCCGCGCGGTATCCGGAATGGCCAACACGATCTCATCCAGGCGGGTGCAGCGCTTGACGCGCTCGAGTATGCGTCCCACCAGGGGAGCGCCCGCCAGCTCCATCATGGATTTTCCCGGCAACCGGCTCGAGCCCATGCGCGCCTGGATTATGAGCACGACACGCTTGCTGTTCATCGTGACGTCTCCTGCGCCGGATCCGTGCCGCTGACATATGCAGCTTCCACCAACCCGCACACGATATGGCCTATGAGGATGTGGCACTCCTGGATGCGTGCGGTGTCCACTGCGGGCACGCAAATGACCTCGCAACGCTGCTTGAGCAAGCCACCGCTGCGACCGGTCAAGCCCAGAGTCATCAGACCGAGTGCGAGCGCGCTGTCCACCGCCGCGAGCACGTTGGGGCTGTTGCCGCTGGTCGTGATGGGTATGAATACATCACCGCGCCGCGCAACCGCCTGCAGCTCGCGAGCGAATACCTGCTCGAAGCCGTAGTCATTGCCGATCGCGGTAAGCGCCGAGCTGTTGGTTCCGAGAGCGATCGCCGGCAGCGGCACGCGGTTCACGAGAAACCGGCCGGTAAATTCCGCGGCCAGGTGCTGCGCATCCGCAAAGCTTCCACCGTTGCCGGCGAACAGGATCTTGCCCCCGCCACGCAGGCAGTCGAGGCAGACCTGCGCCATCCGCTCTATCTGCCCGAGCAGCTCCGTGTCGGTGAGCAGCAGTTGCTTGACTGCGATTGACTCGGCGATCTGCCCGCGTATGCCGGCGTGCGCCGTCGCGAGGGACTTGGAGTCCTTCACAGTGTCCCCTCGAGCTTTGCCAGTGCTATCCAGAATCCTTCGCCGCCGTTCTTGTGTCCCTGCCAGATCTCGGGAATGAAGGAGGCCCGCGGACAGCCTTCGCGCAGGATGGCTCCGAGCAGCGCGAAATCAATCTCGCCGTCACCGATCTGCAGGCCCTCCCCGTTGAGTCCCCGGGCATCCCCCAGGTGCAGGTGGGCGCTCAGCGGCGCGATCTGCCGCGAGAAATCATAGAAATCCAGGTTGAAATGATTGGCGGTGAGGCGTGAGTGCGAGATGTCGAAGCACATGCGCAGCTGCAACTTGCGGCACCATTCACTGATCTGCTCCATGCGCACGAACAGATTCTGGAAGCGCTGGCCGCCGAAGTGCCAGGGAAACGGCGCCATGGTCTGCGGCGTGAGCTCGACTCCGGTCATGTCGAGCTGCGCCAGACTGCGGCCGAATCGCTCGTAATAGCCGGGAACCACAGCGGCCGGCAACGGCTCGTCCATGGTGAAGCCGCCAATGTTGGCCACAATCAGCGGCCGTTGCGTCCGCGGGAAATATCGCTTGAGCCCCCGCGTGATGTCGATCACCCGCTGCGTCTCTTTCAAGGACTCCAGCCGGTACTGCTCATCCGGGGACGCAAGGTCCATCAGGCGGCTGCCGGCAAACAGCTCCGGCGCATGCACCACGAAGTCACAGGGATAGGTGCCTTCCAGGAATTGCGCCGGATTCAACTCCATGTCCGAATACGAGAGATGGAACTCGAATACGTCCGGCTGGATCCGCTGGTGATACTCCTGGAAATCGTGGTACCGGACCGGTACTCCCCACGGCCGGTCGAACGCATAGCGCCGCGGCTCCACGCGCTCGTTGCTCAGATCGGACGGATAGAAAAAGCCCTCCTCCTGCAGATCGCGTTGTAACGTGCAACCCAGAAGCTGCGCGTAACGTTGCGGGGAGAGCCCCTGACCCGGACTGCGGACCTTGATGTGACGTGCTGCGATGACGGTGCCCTTGGGCAGCGCCTCCGCGGCGACCAGGCTCTTGGCGAGATTTTCCCGGTTGATCATCTCGCCCTGGGAAATCCGTCTCTCGCCACCGTCCCCGAGTGCCAGCTCGATATCCCTGATGCCCTCCACCATGCGCTTGAACTCGGAATGCTCCAGGCTGGCCGCATGATCCGGGCCCTCGAGTGTCCGATCCAACGTGAAGTGCCGCTCGATCACACAGGCACCCAGGGCCACCGCCGCAAGCGTCACCGCAATGCCGCGTTCGTGGCCGGAATAACCGACCAGGGAATGCATGGCACGCAGCTTCTGCATCCAGCGCAAGTGGATATCGTGCAGCGGAGCGGGATATGTGCTGTTGCAATGGAGCAGCACGAACTGCGCGTGGTGTTGGTTGAGGAAATCCACGGTAGTCTGGACTTCCCCCGGATAGCTCATCCCGGTGGACAGGATGAGCGGCTTGCCGGTAGCGCACAGCCGCTCCAGCAGCGGCAGGTTGGTCAGGTCCGCGGAGGCGACCTTGTAGGCCGGGACACCGATGTCCTCGAGCACTTCGACGCTGCGGCCATCCCAGGGAGTGCACAGGTACGGGATGCCTTTCTGCCCGCAATATTTCGCGAGCGTGCGATGCTCATCCACTGACAGCTCGAAGCGCCGCAACAGATCCAGCACATACTCGGTGCCGAGGTCCTCGCCATCCTTGCGCAACGTGCGCTGCCGGTACACCTCATCGAGATGTCGCATCTGGAATTTGGCGCAGTCGGCGCCGGTCTCGAAGGCGCGATCCACCATCTCCACGGCGCGCTCCAGGCTGCCGTTGTGGTTGTTGCCAATCTCGGCGATGACAAATACCCGCGTCGCGCCGATTTCGTGAGTTCCGATTTTCAACTTCATGTGCTCGCGTTATCCAGTTGGGCCCTGCTTTCCCGCACGGACCAGGTGCGCAGCCCTTCCTGCTCGAAGCGGAACGGCCGGATGGCCAGGCCCGCAGCGGCGAGGCCGGCAATGACTTCATGCTTGCGGAACGGCGGCACGTAGAACAGGAAAAATCCGCCGCCGCCCGCGCCCAGCAGCTTGCCGCCGATGACCCCATGGGAGAGCGCATCGGCATAGATCCGATCGAGCCTCTCATTGGAGATCTTGGCGCTCAACTGCCGTTTCAACTGCCACGCCTCGTGCAACGATTGACCGAATTGCAACAGCCGGCCCCGCAGCAGGTGGTTGCGGATACGGTAGGTGAGCTCGACATTGGCCTGCACCTGTTGGTGCACATTCGTCTGCTGCATCTGCAGGCGCTGGTCCTGGTGTATGTCACCCGAGTCGTGGGGCGTGCCGGTGTCGCACAGGATCAGGCTTTCTTCCAACTCGAGCAGGATGTCCTGGTGGATCCGCAACGGATGCACGATGTTCTGGTCCATCCGGAATTCCATGAAGTTGAAACCGCCGAAGACGGTGGCATATTGATCCTGCCACCCGCCGGCGACGCCCAGATAGAGCCGCTCGGCCATGAACGCGAGCTCGGCCAGCTCGTGCAGATCCCAACGGTCCTGGCGAAGTTGGTTGAAGCATCCCAGCACGGCGGCGGACACGGCGGCGGAGCCACCCAGTCCGGAGCTCATTGGAAAATCCGAATGCAGATACAGCTCGAAGCCGAAAGTTGGCTGCACTGCCTTGAGCAACGACTGGATCAGACCGAATCGGCCACTGCGTGCCAGGGCCTCCGGCAGGTCACGCGCATCCAATGTCGAGCGCAGATCCTGGGAGTTGATGATCACCCGCTCGTCGGAACGCACCCGCAGGGTCGCGTGGCTGTACAGCGAGATCGTGGTGTTGATGACCGCGCCGACTTCGCCGGAGAAAAAATGAGTCAGGTCCGAGCCGCCACCGCCGAAGCTGACGCGCACCGGTGCGCGGGCGCGCGCATAGACACGGTCCTCGATCTGCACCGGCAACTGGTCACGGCTCACGAAACCGATGAGGCGGCGCGTTGCATCGAGCAATGGAATCAGGCGGATCCGCCGGTCGAGCTGCTTCAGCAGCAACTCGCGCGGCGTGGCGGCATCCGCCCAGACGAAATCGGCATTCGCACAGCACGCAATCTGATCATCGAGTGAGCCGCCGGACAGCAACTTGCGCCGGATATCGCCATCCGTGGCCAATCCCGTCACGGCTCCGGAAGAGTCGGTAGTCAGCACCACGCCGTGATGATTGGACTCGATCTGGGCCAGCGCCTTCCTCAAGGAGGACACCTGCGGGATGACGAATAGCTCCAGACTCACGGACGGCCTGCCTTACCCGCTTCAATCCAGCGACAGAACCGGGAGTAATCTGCGGGAATACCTATATCAATGAACTCGGTTTGCAGCTCGACCGCCTGCAACTGGCCGGCTCGCACCAGCGCCGGAAACAAGTCGCGCTCGGCCGAGAACGGCCGGCCATCCCAGTCCTGGAAGTGCGCCGCCTGCAGGTGATACAGGCCGGCGTTGATCCAGCCGGGCTCGCCACCGCCGCTTTTTTCCGCGAACGAAATCACTTTGCCTCTTTCCCAATGAACACGGCCGTAACGCTCCGGATTGTCCAGGCGCACCACGGCCATCGCCGGTGCGCCCGCGGCAACTACCTGGTCGATGCCCGAGCCGAGCCACGTATCCGCGTTCGCGACCAGGAATGACCCTTCGATCCGTAACTGTCGGACCGCGTGAGCAATTGCACCGCCGGTGCCGAGGGGCTCCGGCTCGGTCACGGTGCGCACCTGGCACTGCCCGAGCCGCCCCGACAACTGTTGCGATTGCAGATAGTCCTCGATCAACTCCGCCTGGTGGTGCAGCAGAAATATGAAGGAAACTATTCCCTGCTCGCGCCAGCGATCAATCACATAATGCAGATAGGGTCGATCGCAGACGGGCGCCAGAGGCTTGGGAACCGCGGCGACCACGGAGCGCAACCGGGTTCCGAATCCACCCGCAAGCACCAGCAGATCAGTGGGTGGCATGGGCCCCCCTGAAGTGATCGATGACGTGGTGGGCGGCGTCGAGGAAGCTGTCAAAGACCGGGAATTGCTCCATATCGTGCTGCGCGAGCGCCTGGCGCAGATCTCCCACGCCGGTGCTGACTCCAACTCCCAGGCAGCCAATGTTTTTGGCTGTCAGCAGATCCGAAATGTTGTCGCCAACGTAACAGACATCGGTACGCTCGATACCGTACTTCGCAATTATCTCCAGCGCGTAGTTGGGCGAAGGCTTGCGGAACGCAATCGCCTCAGCGGGCGCCTCCGGGCAGATGCGGATATCCGCGAACAGCTCCCCGCCCAGGCCAATCTGACTCAACATCTCATTGTTGCAAGCCACGGCATCCGCGAGCGAGAAGTATCCGCGCCCCACGCCGGACTGGTTGGTGTGCAGAAAAAGCCTGCACCCCGCCGCGCGCAGCTCGGTCAGGCCGGCGACGACCGTGGGCAGCAATTCGACGCCGCCCGGTTCGCACAGGTAGGGCTTGTGCCGGATCAACGTCCCATCCCTGTCCAGGAATACGCATTTCACTGCGCATTTTCCAGGTACGCAACAATCGTGTCGCACTTGCCGACTGCCGCCAGCGAGGCCGCGTAGGCCTGATTGAGCTGCGGAGTATCGAGAAACGACCAGCGCTGATGCCCACCGGGTTGATTGCGACTCAGCCAGTACAGGTGATTGGACAGCGGATAACGCTGCAACTGCTGAATTGCCACCACGCGTAGTCCGGCCTGAGAGGCCAGTCGGGGCAAGGTCTGCGAGTTGAACAAAAACAGGTGCTGACTCCAGTAACTGAAGCGTTGGAATGCGTCATTGTCATACAAGGTCAACAAGGCATCTTCCGAGCTGGGCACTTCGACGACCAGGCGGCCGCGAGCGGCCAGACGCGTCGCCAGCTCTTTGAGGATTGCTCGCGGGTCCGGCAGGTGCTCGACCACATGGAATGCAGTGATCAGGTCATACCCACCTGCCGCATCTTCCAACCTCCCGTAGAGTCTGAGTGCGTCGCCCCAGTGCTCGCGCACGCGGCGCTCGGGTTCAACTCCCGCAACTTCTGCGGCAAGCGCGCGCGCCTTTCGCACGAAACCGCCCGCTCCGCAACCGAAGTCCAGCACCCTGCGATTGACGAGGGCCGTTTGCAGCATCTGGAAGCGGCGCTCGTCATCCTGCTCGGTATCCCGTAACCATGCCTCCATGGACGGCGGCGCTTCGCCGTGCATCCCGGAGTCCGAGTAGTGCCCAGGTTGAATGTGCGCGGTGGTGTTGAGCGCGACCAGGCCGCACTCGCTGCATTCGAGAATCTGCAGCGAAGAGTCATCGCGGACGACGCCCTTGCGCGCGGCGAAACGAGAGTTGCTACAAAGGTAACAGATCATCCTGACTTCCACTCAGACACGCTACCGCCCTGCGACGCGGCCCCTGGAGCCATCGCATCCTCACCTCAATCGCAGGCGGCCCGCAGCGCCCCTGCCTGAACCTGCGCGCCACGGTACGACTAGCGTCGCGCCTGCCGTTCCGCCTCGTCGCGCAGTTGTTCGATCTCAGCCCGGAGCGCTTCATACTCCTGCACCTTGATTTGCAGGAAGCGCGCCGTAACCCGCGTCTTCTCCTCGAAGCCACGCGGAGTCAACAGGTACATGTACGCCGTCTTGTTGTTGCTGTTCTTGAAGTTCGCAGCCTTGATCCAGCCCTTGTCCACCAGGGCCTTCAGGCAATAGTTGACCTTGCCCAGGCTGATTCCGAGCTCCTTGGCCACCTCGCGCTGGCTGAGCCGCGGATTGGGCTCGAGCAGCTTCAGGAGTCTGTAACGCACTTCTTCAGAAAGCATGGGTAAGACCACAGTCCAGTGCCCGCAGGGCAACGACACCGTTCAGTCGTTGAACACTGCGGTATTAGACGGTCCGCGGGTCGGCCAAGTCAACCCGGAATGCACACTTTGGGCAGGCGTTCACACCACTCAGTGATTCAGAGCGTCCGCCAGGTTGACGCGCCGGAACCGGCGGATGCGCTCAACGGCGAATGCCAGGGCCGCGGCGAAGGCAAAACCAACCATGAGCCCGATGAGACAGATGAACAGGCGGTGCGGACCCAGCTTGAGCTCCGGTGCAACGGCCGGGTCGACCACCTCGAAGGCATACTCCGAGCGTCCGTTGGCGATCATGAGATTCTTGGTCTCGTTCTCAATGAGGTTGTACATCACCTTGCGCAGGTCGACTGCCTCGGTGTGTGCCAACTGCTCGGTGAGATAGTTGATGTTGCGATGCGACTCATCCAACGCGCGAGTGCGGATCAGCTCGTTGGCCAATGCGACGTAACTGTTGGCGAGCCGCGCGGCCTGGGCGGGATCGTTCCATTGAACGCCCACGGAAGTCGTACCTTTGCGCGCGTCCTTGCGGATCGTCAGTACGCCTTCCTTGAACTTTTTGACTGCCATCCACAAGGTCGCCCGCTCCGGGGAGTCGCGTACCAGCTCCGGCAGCAGCTCGTTACGCTTGATGAACTCCTCCGCCAGGTGGCGCGACTCGAGGATTGCAGCCGCTTCCTGGTTGTTGCTGCCTCCGGCGGTCAGATTGACTCCGGCCAGACTGGCGAGCCCGCCCAGTTGGCTGGCGAGGGATCCCATCGCGCCCATGCCGCGCTCGCGCACTTCGGTGACCATGACCTCGGCCCGAAAGTACGGCTTGGTCCGGAAGGCGAGCACACCGGCAGTCACGGTAAAAACAATGGAAACAACCGCAATCAATAGCCGGTGTCGCCACAGGAATTCCGAGACGGCGGCCAGGGTGAAATCATCGTCATCGGCTTTCATGAGGCGTGGCTGAGCACTATGGACTCCGTCGGAACACACACCGGCGCACTCTGACCCAGCAGCTTGAGCAATATGATCACCCTGTCGGTCCCCGCTTCACGCTCGAACACTCCTTCGAGTCCGTCAAAAGGCCCCAGCCTGATTCTAACCGCCGTGCCCGGCGCCAGTTGCGGTCCGCAACTCAACCGATGGAAGCCTGATTGCGGGTCGGCTCGCGCCTGCAGATCGCAAACGACCCGGTCAGGAACGACGGTGTAGTGGGACCCGAACCGCACTATTCCCGCCACTCCCAGCGTGTTTGCCACCGGACCCAACGCCTGCTGTCCTTCGTTCAAACGCAGGAAGAGGTACCGGGGGAACAAGGCACCGACACGTTCATGACAACGACCGGCGCGACGTACGGTCTGAACGACACGCGGCAGGTACACGCTGTAGCCCTGCCGTTCCAGGTTTGCCAGGGCCAGCGCCTCGCCCGAAGGCTTCGTATGGATCAAATACCAGCGCAGCATGGTGTGAGCGCGGCTTGGTGCGGGTAATGGCCAAAGCGCGTACAGGAACGCCTGAACAGCGCATGTTCAATCATTGAACGGCAGTTTAGCAGCTCGCCCTGTGCTGTCAATTTGCCCCCCGACGGCCGCGAGCAACTGCCCGCCCGCGGCCTGTTGGCCTAGAACGAATGCACCGCTGCGGCAGCGATCGCCACGTTGTAGATGATTGATGTGACCGCCTGCCACAACGGCAGTGCGGGCAT